>OKWR01000021.1_pt1 | contig 221781 bp, 154 predicted proteins | sample 1607101 | NCBI WGS metagenome assembly OKWR01 (sample SAMN04414076, study PRJEB24778) | human gut metagenome | material: faecal | host: Homo sapiens
CTATCAAAGATACTCGTGGTATCATCGACGCTATCCTTGACGGTTCTATCGACAAGGCTCCTACTAAGGTTATTCCTTTCTTCGATTTCGTAGTTCCGACTGAATTGCCGAACGTTGATCCGAAGATCCTTGATCCTCGCGACACTTACGAATGTGCTTGCAAGTGGGAAGAAAAAGCAAAAGACCTGGCCGGCCGTTTCATCAAGAACTTTGCTAAGTTCACTGGTAACGAAGCTGGTAAAGCACTGGTTGCTGCTGGTCCGAAGCTCTAATCTGAATAAAAACAGTTTAGATATAATATGCGAAAGCGGCTCTTGGCATTCAAGAGCCGCTTTTTTTGTTTTTATCCATTTCGCTTGTTCTTCCTAATTATTTTCCTACTTTTGCGCTATACCTAATATCTAAGAATATGACTTATCTGGATACGGACAAGCAAACGCAGGCAGATTTGAGTATTACAGAAGGAATATATGACGAATATCCCCTCTACTCCTTATTCTCCGGAACGGAGACTAAAAACGGAAAACGCATGATGCTCGATTGGATTACCTCTCCCCTGAACGATATATCTGCCATACGGAAAAGACAGGAAGCGATAGCCTGGAAAGAGTTACCTGAACTTCCTTTGGATGAAGAAGAACTCGACTTCATCGAATATTATCTGGAATACCGTGACCAAATCAGAAGGCCCAATATCTTAGTCTCGCTGACTTCAGCATTCGACCGCTTATTAAGACACGATGCACAACGCTATGTTATAAAACGAGGTGTTACCTTAATCATCAGATTATTGAACCGGTTGGATGCATTGCGAAAAAGCACACCGGGAAATGCCCCCTTACTACTGAAAGAATTAGCACAAAGCATTCAGGACACTATACATGGCAGCGAACTGAAAGAAGTTATCGGCCTCTATAAAGATAAAGAGAAATCTCCCTCCAACTATACCATCGACAAATACGATTACCTGTTTCGTTGTATCCATTTTGAACTGATCAGAGGGTTACTTTCTCATATTTATATACTGGACGTATGCCGCACAGCACAGCATGTAGCAATCCACAGAGGTTTCTGCTGCTGTCCGGAAATGACGGAAACAATGGATTTATCCATTACCGGTTTTGTGCACCCGTTCACCAAAGAGGGACGAAGTAACGACTGGAAGATGTCAAACGGCAATATATGTATTCTTACGGGGTCTAATATGGCCGGTAAATCAACAACTCTAAAAGCCATCACAATTGCAGTATGGCTGGCACACTGCGGGTTACCGGTTCCAGCCCATTCTATGATCTGCCCTGTTTATGACGGAATCTATACTTCAATCAATCTTCCAGACTCCCTGCGCGATGGCAGGAGTCATTTTATGGCGGAAATTCTGCGGATAAAAGAAGTACTTCAAAAGGCGAAATCCGGCAAACGATCTCTGATAATACTGGATGAAATGTTCCGCGGAACAAACGCACAGGATGCCTTTGAAGCTTCTGTCGCAGTAAACGAGTTACTCAGAAAGTATACGCATTGCTCATTCCTTATATCGACTCATATTCTGGAATACGCCAAACATTTCGAGAAAGACAGTACATGCCGTTTCTACTATATGGATTCAAGAATTGAGAACGATCAATTTATATGTCCTTATCGGCTGATTGAAGGCATATCCGAAGCACAAGTAGGGTATTGGTTGGTTAGAAAAGAATTGGAAGGTTTAATATAGAAAATATTCTCTTTTTTCAAGTAACCCCTTCATTACTAAATCTTTTTTGTTAGCTTTGCGAAAACCAATATTAAACAAAGCAATATGAAAAGTATCAAATTGATGTTAGCAGGTGCCAGCCTGTTGCTGTGCTGCGGATGCGGCATGCAAGTAAAAGAGAGTACAACTGTGACTGAGAAAGCAAGCAATGAAAATGCAGTAATTGAGAATATGATGTCACGCCGCAGTATTCGTAAATACAAGCCGCAAGCAGTGAACCGCGATACTATGCAGATTATACTGAACTGCGGCATCAATGCCCCCAACGGTCAGAACAAGCAATCCTGGGCAATCCGGGTAGTGGATAATCCGGAATTTATCAATGGTATCACCGAAGTTTACAAGAAACAGAATCCGAAAGCTGCCGAAGATCCTAACTTCAAGAATATGTTCCGCAATGCTCCTACAATAGTATTTATCGCCAATGACAAGTCCTATGATCTGTCACAGATAGACTGTGGTTTACTGGGTGAGAACATGATTCTCTCAGCTTGGTCTATGGGTATAGGTTCTTGTTGTTTAGGAGGACCGACACGATTTATAAACTCCACACCGGATGCAGCAGAATATTTGAAGAGACTCGATATTCCGGAAGGATATGAGTTGCTCTATTGCATCGCATTCGGTTATCCGGATGAAACTCCGGCAGCTAAACCGAGAAATACGGAGAAGATTAAATTCATAGATTAAAGATTTTTTAAAGATTCTGCATTGTCATCTCCATTTGCATAAGATTATTTACTACATTTGTAAGATAATCACTTGAAATGTATGAAAATAGCAGATACACATAGCTTATTTATAGCTCTTATCTGGATGATATTATTCTCATCGTGCTCTGATGAGAATAATACTCCTGATATCAATGGAAAAGAAATCTGGATAGGCCTACAAATCGGCCCTTCTCTGGAGTATGATTCACAACCTTTAAGCAGAGCTACAGTTCAGGAAGCCGGAATTTATGCAGTTAATGTTTTCTGGAAAAAGGGTTCTACCTTTCAGCCTTATGCAACCGGGCTTTTTGAATATATTTCAGATATAAGCATCGGACTGATTGAAGGATATATTTATCGGTTCGACTGCACTTTCCTGAAAAAGAATGAACTTCCTTATAACAACAATGGATATTTCGGACTCCCATTTTCTATCACAACAGATAAACGGGTAGATGCCGCTGTCACCAATAAGCTGGTTATTTCCATCAATCCTCTAAACGAAAACCAGAATTTCCACCAACACATTTATAAAGGAGCGATGCACCTGGAAGCCAATGACATCAGTGAACGTCCTACGGACACACATCGCTTTTATGGCAGCGCAACACTTGACTTGATCAATGCCGATCCCGTAACCGAAGGTAATCGTCCGGTAAAGTTTGTTTCTATTGAACTGAAAAGAGCATATTATACTCTGCGATTTGCAGCTGAGAACTTATCTATAGGAGATTCCATCAAAGTAGAAACCAGCAATGCCAAAGCATTTCTCATAGAATGTACCGATGCCACTACTTCCCTTTCCATGTCGGAAGAGAGGCTATTTTCTCTACAAAATGTCGCCAACATCGGAAACGGCAATATCAACGCCACAGAAAATCTGCCTATCAACGTCTATTACCGCCCAAAGAACGCTGAAGAATGGACCAGCATTATCTCAAACCAATCCATTACTATTCAACGAAATAAAAAGAATCTGATAAAGATTATAAATATAGATAAGCATTACGATGAAAATACTTCTATCTCATTTGAAGGAGACAACACCGATTTGGATCCCACAGAAGAAGAACATCAAAACATTGGATAATCAAACAAACAGATATATGAAAACAAAACATTCAATTTTAGCGGGATTAGTCGTCCTGAGTCAGATTCTGCAATCTTGCCTTAAAGGAGAAGATGTTTATAAAGAGAAAGAGCCTACTTACACTGAGCTGGACCTTAATATAGGTGGCGAGTGTTCCCTCACAGAAAAACCAATGAGCCGTGCCGATGCTTCGAAAGAGATTTTCGGTATAAATGTAGCCATGCTCATACAGAATCCCAACGGGTCAGTCACTCAAAAGCCTTATGCTTATGGCATCTTTGACAATATCAAAGCCGGGAATCTGAAGTTGAATGTCCTCGACGGATATCAATACCGCATCTCGTGTACTATGATAAAAGAAGGAAAGGACTCTTTATTGACTAAAGATGGGACACTTTATCCACTGACACTCAGCAAAGGAAACGATCCAAAGTTAGGTACAATCACGAATAAGTTCATTACAGCCGAACGACCGGATGGCACACAAGAATATCTTTTCGATCTTGAAAACTCCAAAATAGGAACCAGTGGACAGAGCAATTATACCCGTCCTTTTATTCAAAGATACCATGGTCTTATCGACAAGTTGACCGTAGCGCCCGACCAGACAAATACACTGGAAGTTTATCGCCGATATTTCGGTGCACAATTCAAACAGAACGGATTACAAGCTGATTGCAAACTGGAAATCCAAATAGATGGTGCACCGACTGTATGGTTGACTCCTGATAAGAAAGAATCACCCGAGCTTATGGTTTCCATGAGAACCTTGACGACTCTTGTTGAAACAGGAAAGATTCTGACCGATAATGCCCGTGTTAAAGTCACCGTGCACCGGACAGGAAAAGAAGCCGAGGATATATTAAACTATGCTATCAACTTCAAGAGAAATTATATGCATACGATTGTCATTTCCGATATCGATCATTTTGGTACAGGAAGCAATGTCAGCATCCATGTAGAAGAAACCGAACTGGAAAACAGCGCCCAGGAAGATTTACCCTGGCAAGGAGGGAACTAAAATAAAAAAGTAAAGGTGGGCATTCGATATTGAAAGCCCACCTTTACTTTTTTCGTTAGATTTGATGAGTTTAACTCATCTCCACTATTCTTTAATTCTTATTCGCACGTTTACGTTCTATTTCGTCCAGAATCACTTTACGCATACGCATTGCCTTCGGTGTAACCTCTACGTACTCATCTTCCTTGATATATTCCAAAGCCTCTTCCAGAGAGAACTGTACGGGCGGAATCAGACGAACTTTATCATCCGAACCGGAAGCACGCATATTCGTCAACTTCTTGGATTTTGTAACGTTAATTACCAAGTCGTTATCATGAGAGTGTTCACCTACCACCTGTCCGGCATACACATCCTCCTGCGGGAAGATAAAGAACTTACCGCGGTCCTGCAATTTATCAATGGCATAAGCAAAGGCCGTTCCCGTTTCCATGGCAATCATAGAGCCGTTGGTACGACGTTCGATATCACCTTTGTGCGGTTGATATTCCTTGAAACGGTGTGCCATGATAGCTTCACCGGCAGAAGCGGTCAGCACATTCGTACGCAAACCGATGATACCACGCGAAGGCATGTTGAATTCCAGGTTAACACGTTCGCCTGCACTCTCCATCTTCACCATCTCGCCCTTACGGCGGGTTACCATATCGATAATCTTACTGGAATATTCTTCGGGGACATTTACTGTCAGTTCTTCAATCGGCTCACACTTCACACCGTCAATCTCCTTGAAGATAACCTGCGGCTGACCAACCTGAAGTTCATAACCTTCGCGGCGCATGGTCTCAATCAACACAGAAAGATGAAGTACACCACGACCGGAAACTACCCATTTGCCATCTTCTTCACTTTTACGCACACGCAGGGCAAGGTTCTTATCCAATTCCTTCATCAAGCGGTCATGGATATGACGGGAAGTCACAAACTTACCATCACGACCGAAGAAAGGAGAATCATTAATGGCGAACAACATACTCATAGTCGGTTCGTCAATAGCGATAGGTGGCAATGCTTCCGGGTTTTCAAAGTCGCAGATCGTGTCACCGATTTCAAAGCCTTCGATACCTACCAACGCACAGATGTCACCGGAAGAGACTTCCGATACCTTTGCGCGTCCCATGCCTTCAAATGTATGCAGTTCCTTGATTTTTGATTTCACAAAACTTCCGTCACGCTTAGCCAGAGATACATTCATCCCCTCTCTAAGCGTACCACGATGTACACGGCCTACGGCGATACGTCCGGTATAAGAAGAATAATCCAGAGAAGTCACCAACATCTGCGGAGTACCTTCCAACTGTGTGGGAGCCGGTATATTCTCTACAATACAGTCCAGCAATGCGAAGATATTATCAGTAGGAGTCTTCCAGTCCGTACTCATCCAGTTGTTCTTTGCAGAACCATAGATGACGGGGAAGTCCAACTGATCTTCCGTAGCCTCAAGGCTGAACATCAGGTCGAACACCATTTCATATACTTCTTCCGGACGGCAGTTCGGTTTGTCTACCTTGTTCACCACAACGATGGGTTTCAGACCGATCTGCAGAGCTTTCTGCAACACGAAACGCGTCTGAGGCATCGGACCTTCAAAGGCATCCACCAACAAGATACACCCGTCTGCCATGTTCAACACACGTTCCACCTCACCTCCGAAGTCACTGTGTCCCGGAGTATCAATGATATTGATTTTAGTTCCTTTGTAATTGATAGAAACGTTTTTAGAAAGGATCGTTATCCCTCGTTCACGTTCCAAGTCGTTGTTATCCAGCATTAATTCACCTGTGCTCTGGTTGCTGCGGAACAGATTTCCCGCCAAGAGCATCTTATCGACAAGCGTCGTTTTCCCATGGTCAACATGGGCAATGATTGCAATGTTTCTAATATTTTGCATACAATACCTATATATTTGGCGACAAAGATAGTGCAAACCGAGCGCAGTAGCAAATTTATTTGTTTCTGCCGAGGTGCAGCCTATCTTCGCGGTGCAAAGGTACGAATTTTGCATTAGATATAGTTACAGCAAGAGAAAAATTTCATTGAATATCATTGCAGTATAAAAGATTATCTCTATCTTTGCAGCCTCGTAAAGAAACATTTATATATCAATTTAATTAAAAGTTATGTATTTAGACGCTGCTAAAAAGCAAGAGATCTTTGGCAAGTACGGAAAGTCTAACACTGATACTGGCTCAGCTGAGGCCCAGATAGCTTTGTTTTCATACCGTATTTCCCACCTGACTGAGCACCTTAAGCTCAACAGAAAAGATTATAGTACTGAAAGAGCCTTGACAATGTTGGTAGGAAAACGCCGCGCGTTGCTGAACTACCTGAAGGATCGCGACATCACCAGATATCGTGCCATCGTTAAAGAGCTCGGTCTGCGTAAGTAATCCGTTACTTGCAGCAAAAGCATTAAAAAGGGAAGCCGTTAAAAAGCTTCCCTTTTTTGTTTCCTTCTATCCACCATTTATTGCTATATTTGTTTCCTGAAGATTTCAATGTATAAACAACAAAGTCAGCACTATGAGAAATACACTGTTTTGCTTATTAATGGTTGGTTGCATTTCGACATTCGCTCAAAACGGGACCACATTCAAAGTTGAAAACCTCTCAAAGCCCGAGAAGTTGCTTTTCATAAAATCTTATGAAGATATTTATAAAGGTCTTATACTGTCCGACCTTAAAATATACCCTTACGAAATAAAAGAAAAGAATATAAATGTTCCTTTCAATATTATCGCCAAAAGCGAAGCGCCTGACAGTCTGGTAAACTACAACTATAATTCTTTCTTCTACGGTATGTATCAGGCCTATGCCAATCACAGACCGTTTGTTTTATCTCCCGACATGATCTGGCTGTTAATCAACCAGGGATTTGCACGACATGTAAATGCAAACCAAGAATCTATGAGAGATCTTTTTGTCGACTTTTCCGGAAAGCAATCTTTAATCGTCAAAGCAAACAAGAAACTGGAAGACCCCACCCTTTCATGGGAAGAGATTTTTCCCCAATTTACCAACCAGATAAGCAACCATACAGGAAGCAACTTAGTTGAAACACTTACCTGCAATTTCTCTACAACCACTTCTCTGGAAAAGGTGGCTTCCGAAATAACAATCATGGAAACCATGAAACCTTATTTTGAATTTATCGTGATGTATATTGTTTGCGGAATCCCGGAAATAACACTTGAAGGGACCCCGGAAGATTGGGAAAAGGTTTTAGACAAAGCCCGGAGATTGAAGGAATATAAACTTGAATGGTGGATTTCAGAACTGGAACCTCTTTTGGAGGAGTTTGTAAAAACATCAAAAGGTGAAGTAAACAAAGACTTCTGGCGTAATATGTTCAAGTATCACTCACAAAAGAAATACGGAGCCCCCGACATCATTGACGGATGGATCGTAAAATTCTTCCCATACGACAAAAATGGAAGAAGAAATAATCTGAAGCAGCTTGAAGGCGGTAACAGCCTGCCCGATGAGATTGTGAAAGTTGACTTGAAATATCTGGAAGTACGCAATGATACGATTATAGAAACGCCATTAGAACTATGGTCCGGCTTCATTGGCTTACAACAAAACAAAGATAACTTTGCCCTAAGACCTCAGATCAGCTGGATGATTAGAAAAAAAGATATTGGTAATAAAGGACTGTTAAGCAAGTTAAGAGTAGAAGCCCAAGAGGAAGGCATTGGCAGTGGTATATCAATCAAAGTAAAAGAATTCCCTCCCGTTCTGTTGGAACTGAAAGAGATTAAGAACTTGAAGATAGAATTCACGAATGAGATTGATATCCCCAATGAACTCTCAGAAGTGAAAATCGGGAAATTAGAATTATCCGGAAAGATTGCAGGAAAAGGAATAGAGCGCATAAAAGAATTATTTCCTAATACTGAAATTAAAATAAACGGAGCGCGGATAAGTAAATGATAAATCGGGCAAAAGTGACTGTTGCCATAATCATAAGATATACGGGAACTTTATCACCAAAATGATTCTATATTCGTCATTTCTACAACATACACCTTTTTAAAAAGTCACAATCCAGAATGTTTTATGGATAGATAAAGAATAAGAATACGCTATATTTGCATATTCTTTCACTTATCTATGCTTCTTATGCAGAAAAGGGTTACTACTTAGAGGTGATATCATTACTACTTAGAGACAAAAGGATTACTACTTATGGAGAAAAGGGTTACTACTTACAGAGAATACACTTATTTATGTCAGGTTCCGCACCTATTAGTACACTTTTAAGGAAGATTTCAATCTAAATAAAATGTAAATATTTCGATACCACGCTAATAGTCTATCCCTTGCAGATTTTAACTTGAATACTTTTGTATTTATGAGTGGCCGGACGAATATAACGCATCCTCAGCAGATAAAAAATACAAAATGTCAAAAAGACAATAAGGTAAAGCATCGCCAAATTTTCCATTGAAGCAAGTCATACTTACAAAAAAATCTTTCAATGTATGTATTCCAGGCGAATCTGCAAATAGAAGGTAGTCTTGTAAATAGAATCGTAAACTGATAAAATCAATAAAAGCTTCTTTTTTTCCGCACGGATTGTTGCACCAAGTAAAAGTTTGTTTTATTTTTGCAGTTTAACAATACTATTTATAACCTAATAGACGAAAAACATTATCAATTATGGATACAAGCAAGATTGTCGGAGAAAAGATTAAGTCGCTCCGTGAAAGCCAGTCAATCGGTATTGAGCAACTGGCCGAACGTTCCGGTTTAGCCGTGGAACAGATTGAACGCATTGAGAAAAACATCGACTTGCCATCACTGGCTCCACTTATCAAGATAGCACGCGTGCTGGGTGTAAGACTGGGAACCTTCCTCGACGATCAGGATGAAACCGGTCCGGCCATCTGCCGCAAGACGGAAGCCAAGGACAGCATCAGCTTCTCCAACAACGCTATCCAGAGCCGTAAGCACATGGAATATCACTCCCTGTCCAAGTCGAAAGCGGACCGCCACATGGAGCCGTTTATCATCGACGTAGCCGCTACGGAAGATAGTGATTTCGTACTCTCCTCTCACGAAGGTGAAGAGTTTATTATGGTTATGGAAGGTATCATGGAAATAAGTTACGGCAAAAATACATATCTGCTTGAAGAAGGGGATAGCATCTATTACGACTCCATCGTTCCCCACCACGTGCATGCTTACGAAGGACAGGCAGCCAAGATTCTTGCAGTAATCTATACACCCATTTAGCGATAAATGATCAGTGGTTAGTGATAAGCATTGTGCCTATCACTAACCCGACATTAATCATCCCAGTACCAATCACTTATCACTAAACCCCTAATCACTATTTTCATGTTATACGAAAGAACGCTCGGCCAATGGCTGGAGCACTGGGCAGAAACTACGCCCGACAAAGAATATATCGTTTATTCCGACCGTAACCTGCGCTTCACCTGGAGCCAGTTCAACCGCCGGGTAGACGACATGGCAAAAGGACTAATCTCTATCGGAGTGGAACGCGGAACCCATGTAGGAATATGGGCTGCCAATGTACCCGACTGGCTTACCCTTCTGTATGCCTGCGCCAAAATCGGTGCCGTTTATGTAACCGTAAACACCAACTACAAACAAGCCGAGCTGGAATACTTGTGCGAAAACTCGGATATGCACACCCTTTGCATTGTGAATGGTGAAAAAGACAGCGACTTCGTGCAAATGACTTACGCCATGCTGCCGGAACTGAAAAACTGCGAACGCGGACATCTGAAGAGCCAACGTTTCCCACACATGCGCAACGTCGTTTATGTAGGCCAGGAGAAACATCGCGGCATGTATAATACATCCGAAATCCTGTTGCTGGGTAATAATGTGGAAGACGAACGTCTGAACAATCTGAAAAGCCAGGTAACCTGCCACGATGTGGTGAATATGCAATATACATCAGGTACAACCGGTTTTCCGAAAGGAGTCATGCTCACCCACTATAACATTACCAACAATGGTTATCTGACGGGAGAACACATGAAGTTCACAGCCGATGACAAACTATGCGTCTGTGTACCTCTGTTCCACTGTTTCGGTGTGGTGCTTGCCACAATGAACTGCCTGACGCACGGTTGCACGGAAGTCATGGTAGAGCGCTTCAACCCGCTGGTAGTGCTTGCTTCCATACATAAGGAACGCTGCACGGCTCTGTACGGTGTCCCCACCATGTTCATTGCCGAGCTGCATCATCCCATGTTCGACATGTTCGATATGTCCAGCCTGCGCACCGGCATCATGGCCGGCTCACTCTGCCCTGTGGAACTGATGAAGCAGGTAGAAGAAAAGATGTACATGAAAGTGACGAGTGTATACGGTCTGACAGAGGCATCACCGGGCATGACGGCCTCGCGCATTGACGACCCATTCGATGTTCGTTGCAATACCGTAGGACACGATTTCGAACACACAGAAGTCATGGTGATTGATCCCGAAACCGGAGAAGAATGTCCGGTGGGTGTGCAAGGCGAAATGTGCAACCGGGGCTATAACAATATGAAGGGTTACTATAAGAATCCGCAAGCCACAGCCGAAGTAATCGACAAGAACGGTTTCCTTCACTCCGGTGATCTTGGCGTGAAAGATGAAAACGGCAATTACCGCATCACCGGGCGCATCAAAGATATGATTATCCGTGGTGGCGAAAATATCTATCCGCGAGAGATTGAGGAGTTCCTCTACAAGCTGGAAGGCGTGAAGGATGTACAGGTGGCAGGCATTCCATCGAAGAAATATGGTGAAGAAGTAGGCGCTTTCATTATCCTGAAGGAAGGAGCGGATATACACGAATCGGATGTACGCGACTTCTGTACCGGCAAGATTTCACGTTACAAGATACCGAGATACGTTTTCTTTATTGACGAATTCCCAATGACGGGCAGCGGGAAGATACAGAAATTCAAACTGAAAGATGTAGGGCTACAGCTTTGCAAAGAACAAGGAATAGAGATTATCTGATTTAATCTCTGTCAGCCCTTCAAAAGAAAAGGGAGGCAAAATAAAGATTAGAACACAAATTACACAAATAATGCTTTTTTATACTTCTGATAATCAAAGTTTATCTGATTTATTATTTGTGTAATCTGCGTTCTTTTATTCAGTTTTGACACACTCTCTTTCATCATATTTTTTCACCCCATCGGCAGCGTAAAGTAGAACGTCGTCCCTATTCCTTCTCCTGAACGTACCCAAATACGTCCGCCCATCCGTTCCACCAGCATACGGGAAACAGTCAGCCCCAGTCCGGTACCCTGCGCAAAGTTATTAATCTTACCGAAACGTTCAAATATCTTTGCCACCCGGTTGGCCGGAATACCGATACCCGTATCTTTTACATAGAATTGTACGATATTTCCACGAAGCTGATACCCGAAATGAATCTCTCCGGACGGAGTAAACTTAGCGGCATTACTCAACAGGTTCATCAACACCTGCATGATGCGCATTCTGTCTCCGATAACATATAGATTCTTGTCAGCATCATCCAGCACCAGCTTCACACCTTTATTAACTTTCATCCGGTGCCTTTCATATTCTTCAAGACAGGCTGCATACACACTTACTTTCTCTTTAACAAACTCCAGAGACCCTGCCTCCATAGCGGACAAATCCAGAATATCATTAAACAGACACAACAGCAATTCCGAATTCTGCTCGATAATATTGCAGTAATCTTCTTTGTCTCCATCATGCCCCGGATCAATAACCAATCTTGAGAATCCTACAATCGCATTCAGAGGCGTACGGATTTCATGACTCATATTTGCAAGGAATGCCGATTTCAAGCGGTCGGCCTCTTCAGCCTTTACACGGGCAGCCGCCAGCTCACGCTGCGCATTTTCCCGACTCGTCACGTCCCGGCACATACACAACAAGTATTTATCTCCCAATGGACATACCAGATTCTCGTAATGATGCGTCTCGCCTTCAAACTGTAACGAATGCTCCCCTATACTGGGAAAGCCGGTACGTACCACCTTTTCCATATTAGCACGGATCTTACGATATTCTGATTCCGGCACTATATCCTTCAGGTTAGGATGCGACTTGTCTTCACCGGACAGCCCTTCCACATGATTGGTATCAGGAGAGGAAAGTAGTTCTATGTAATCCAGATTACGATCAAAAACCGTCAACATATCAGGGATAGCTTCCAGTATTTCTTTGCCATATTTCTCACGGAAGCGTTCTGGTTCTTCATCCGGGCAAGGATCGGCCGGCAGGGAGCGGCTTACCAGCTGTTCTTCCAGTTCCCGGATTATCTCCAGTAGCTCTTCTTTCGTTTTATCTTTATAATCCCTCATTTCAAGGCAGATATGTTGTAGAGTGTTATTTTCGGGGAGCAAATATAGCATATCTTTTCAATTATATCAACATATATCGCAGGCTTTTATTTAAAAAAAACCAATAGCTTTTGCCCTACTAATCAGAATGTTCTATCTTTGCATCACTTTTTATTTTAAATCATTGATAGATATGTCTAAAGAATTATTCTCTACTCTGCCCTACAAGGTGGCAGACATTACGCTTGCCGACTTCGGTCGCAAGGAAATCGATCTGGCAGAACAAGAAATGCCCGGCCTTATGGCTCTTCGCGAAAAGTATGGAGAAACAAAACCGTTGAAAGGTGCTCGTATCATGGGTTCCCTGCACATGACCATCCAGACGGCGGTACTGATTGAAACCCTCGTGGCACTGGGTGCCGAAGTACGCTGGTGCTCATGTAACATATATTCGACTCAAGACCACGCCGCAGCCGCTATTGCCGCAAGTGGTGTACCTGTATTTGCCTGGAAAGGCGAAACGTTGGCCGACTACTGGTGGTGCACGCTTCAGGCACTGAACTTCCCCGGCGGTAAAGGCCCTACGGTAATCGTTGACGATGGCGGCGACGCTACCATGATGATACATGTGGGGTATGAAGCCGAAAGCACCGCTTCTATCCTGGATAAAGAAGTTCATGCAGAAGATGAAATAGAGCTGAACGCTATCCTGAAGCGCGTACTGGCCGAAGACCCTACACGCTGGCATCGTGTAGCAACTGAAGTACGTGGTGTTTCGGAAGAGACAACGACAGGCGTACACCGTCTGTATCAAATGCAGGAAGAAGGCAAATTGCTGTTCCCGGCATTCAATGTGAACGACTCTGTGACAAAATCCAAGTTCGACAACCTCTATGGCTGCCGCGAATCTTTAGCCGATGGCATCAAGCGCGCTACGGATGTAATGATTGCCGGTAAGGTAGTGGTAGTCTGCGGATATGGTGATGTAGGTAAAGGCTGTTCACATTCCATGCGTTCATACGGCGCCCGCGTACTGGTTACGGAAGTAGACCCGATTTGCGCTTTGCAAGCCGCTATGGAGGGCTTTGAGGTAGTAACCATGGAAGAAGCCTGCACACAAGGTAATATCTTTGTTACCACAACAGGCAATATCGACATTGTCCGTATCGACCACATGACGCAGATGAAGGACCAGGCTATTGTCTGCAACATCGGTCACTTCGACAATGAAATCCAGGTGGATGCTCTTAAACATTATCCCGGCATCAAGCGCGTTAACATCAAGCCACAGGTAGACCGCTATTATTTCCCCGACGGGCACAGCATTATCCTGTTGGCTGATGGGCGTTTAGTGAACCTGGGTTGCGCCACCGGACATCCGTCATTCGTTATGAGCAACTCATTCACCAACCAGACATTGGCTCAGATCGAGTTGTTCAACAAGAAATACGAAACCGGCGTTTACCGTCTGCCTAAGCACCTCGATGAGGAGGTAGCACGCCTGCATCTTGAGAAAATCGGTGTAAAGCTGACGAAGCTTACTCCCGAGCAAGCCGCTTATATAGGCGTGAATGTAGACGGACCGTATAAGGCCGAACACTATCGTTATTAACGAAGTTGAGAGTTGAGAGCTGAGAGCTGAGAGTGAGCTGCGCTATAATGCTGCATAGCACTCTCAACTCCCAATTCTCAACTCTCAACTTCATAAAAACTCCGTTTTTTATGAAAAAACTCCTCCCTGACCTCCTGGTCATCCTTACGTTTGCAGTGCTTTCATTCGCCTATTTCTTTCCGGCAAATATAGAAAGCCGCATTCTTTTCCAACATGACACGGCTGCCGGTGCAGGTGCCGGACAAGAAGCGGTGCAGTATCGCGAAAAAACCGGTGAGTATACACGCTGGACTAACTCTCTGTTCGGTGGTATGCCGACTTATCAGATAGCCCCCAGCTACGAGTCAACCCAACCATTGACCTGGGTACAGAAAGTTTACCAACTGTTTTTGCCTACGTATGTCAACCTGACATTTATCCTGATGCTGGGCTTTTTCATCCTGTTGCGTGCATTCGGCATACCTACATGGTTGGCAGGGTTAGGTGGATTAATGTGGGCATTCTCGTCCTACTTCTTCATTCTGATATCTGCCGGACACATCTGGAAATTTATCACACTGGCTTATATACCACCTACAATAGCAGGTATCGTACTGGCTTACCGGGGTAAATATCTGGCAGGAGGCATTATCACAGCATTGTTCATCGCCCTGCAAATTCTGTCGAACCACGTACAGATGAGTTATTACTTCCTGTTTGTCATCCTCTTCATTGCAGGAGCCTACTTTGAAGATGCATGGCGCAACAAGACCTTACCGCAATTCTTCAAAGCAAGCGGCGTGCTTGTGGTAGCCGCACTGATTGGTATATCCGTCAATCTGTCGAACCTGTATCACACTTATGAATACAGCAAAGAAACCATGCGCGGCAAAAGCGAGCTTGTAGAAACCGGTGACGCCGCCAAACAGACCAGTAGCGGGCTGGACCGTGACTATATCACCCAATGGAGTTATGGTATCGGCGAAACCTGGACCTTATTAGTGCCCAACTTTAAAGGTGGCGCCTCCGTTCCTCTCGCCCTGAATGAGACAGCCATGGAAAAAGCCAATCCGACCTATGCCGGACTCTACCAGCAACTGTCCCAATACTTTGGCGACCAGCCTATGACGTCAGGTCCTGTATATGTAGGTGCTTTTGTGCTATTCCTCTTCATCCTGGGCTGCTTCATCGTCAAAGGTCCATTGAAATGGGCATTGCTCGGAGCCACATTCTTCTCCATTGTTCTTTCATGGGGTAAGAACTTCATGCCGTTGACAGATTTCTTCATCGATTATATACCCATGTATAGTAAATTCCGTGCAGTATCATCCATCCTCGTTATTGCTGAATTTACCATTCCACTGCTGGCAATCTTTGCTCTGAAAAAGATTCTGGACGAACCGGAGGTATTGAAAAAGAAGATAAAGTTCGTTGGCATCAGTCTGGCACTGACTGCCGGTGTAGCTTTGATATTAGCCGTGATTCCAGGAACTTTCAGTTCAACTTTCGTCCCCGCACAGGAAGCGCAGATGTTGCAGAATGCAGTCAACCAGCAGATGATTCCTGCAAACGAACTGTCCGGCATCCTTTCCAACCTGGCGGAAATGCGTGCTGCAATGGTAAGCGCCGATGCACTGCGTAGCTTCATCATCATTGTGATTGGCAGTGTGCTGCTGTGGCTTTACTACAGCGGAAAACTAAAGAAATCGCTCGTTATTGCCGGTATCGCTATCCTCTGTGTAGTAGATATGTGGAGTGTCGACAAGCGTTATCTGCACGATGACCAGTTCGTCCCCCGTTCCGCCCAGGTCGACACTTTTAAGAAAACGCAAGCTGATGAAATCATCCTCCAGGACACTGACCCGAATTACCGCGTATTAAGCTTTTCCGGAGATGCATTCAACGAGAATAAAACTTCTTACTGGCACAAGAGCGTAGGTGGATATCACGCAGCCAAACTGAGACGTTATCAGGAAATGATCGACCGTCATATTTCCCCCGAAATGCAGGCAGCTTATCGGGCTATCGCTACCGCAGGTGGAGAGATGGACAGTGTGGACGCTTCCAAGTTCCGCGTTCTGAATATGCTGAACACGAAATATTTCATCCTCCCTGCCGGACAAGGACAGACAGTTCCTATCCAGAATCCATACGCTTACGGCAATGCATGGTTCGTCAGCAATGTAGATTACGTGGACAATGCCAACCAGGAAATTGACGCCCTGAACACCATATTGCCAGCAGAGACCGCCGTAGTAGATGCTCGTTTCAAAGAGATTCTGAAAGGTGTTACCACCGTTCATAAAGACAGTCTTTCCAGCGTGCGTCTCACAAGTTACGAACCGAACCGTCTGGTTTATGAAACGAATAATTCGAAGGATGGTGTAATCGTATTCTCCGAAATCTATTATCCGGATGGCTGGATAGCTACCATCGACGGAGAGCCTGCCGACATTGCCCGTGCGGACTATATCCTGCGCTCCATGTATGTACCCGCCGGAAAGCATACCATAGAAATGCGCTTCGACCCGAAGAGCCTGCACGTAACGGAAGGTATCGCTTATGCGGCGCTGGCGTTGATGGTGATTGGTATTATGGTAATGGTGATTGTATATAGAAAGAAATTGAGTAAAAAGCAGTAAACGTACGCCCATGCTGGGCGTACAAAAACCGTTCCCTCCCCTCACGGGGGTGGAACGGCACAGTCAATAATACATGAAAAAACGCTATTTAGAGAGAGTCTCTACATATTTGGTTGGTGAGGATAATCCTGTGGGCGGGGTGGTTCTTGCGGCTGACACATTTCCAGCCATTTTGCATATTGCTCCGTCGTCAGAATTTTCTTGATCTTCTTTTCCTTTTTGGCGGCAGCTTTCTGCATTTTCTCCGCAGTGTTCTTTTCCATTGCAGGACGTTCACCCGGAACTCCCATCGGCGGACGTCCGCCACCCATACCGGGGCCCATTCCTCCACTCATCGGTGGGCGACCACCGCCCATTCCGGGACGTTCTCCCATCGAAGGACGCTGACCATTTCCTCTTTCGGTCATAGTTGCAAAATGTTCTTGTTGTTCTTTCAGGTTCAGTTTATACAGTTTGTCGTACTGCTTGTCTGTCAGTTGCAATTCCTCTTTCATCCGATCCGTCATTTTGCGGGCGGTCTTTTCCGGCGAAGGAACTTCACGGGGCAATTGCTTCTTCTCCTGCTCCTGAGCTTGCGTACAGACCATTCCGCACAACAGACATACAGCCAATACCCATAATCTTCCTGTATTTTTCATTTTGCGTCTTTTTTAATTATGATGCAAATGTAAGGGGTAAAAAGAAGAGCTGAAAATCAAATCTACGAAAGAGGAGGTTTTGTCGACGGAATAGCCAAATAAGGAAACGATATATGCTGAGACATTAATCCAACAGCATCATAAATCCTACCCCTCTCACCGTCTTTATTTCAACACAGGGCTCATCTTGCAGATACTTCCGTATTTTGCTCATAAACACATCCAAGCTGCGTGATGCAAAGAAATCATCCTCCGTTTCCCAGAAACGGCTGAGTATGGCACTTCTATCCACTGTTTCGCCCCTGTTTTCGTAAAGCAAATGTATAATCTTCGCCTCCCTGATGGTCAACACTCTGATAGAACCGGTTTTATCATCCCGCAAGTTAGCATGTTTGGTGTCCAGCAAATATCTACCCATCCTGCAATGGTCGCTTTCATTACGCGACTTTGCCCCTTCCTTCATTCTGAGCAAAGAACGAATATGAGCATCCAGTTCATCGGGCACAAAAGGTTTCTTTATGTAGTTGTCCACTCCTATATCGTAACCTTTCGTCACATCCTTCGGCGAGCTCATGGCCGAAGCAAACAGAATAGGTGTATTGCCATCCGTTTCACGGATGCGCGCCACCATTTCATAACCATCCATTACCGGCATATCCACATCGGACATAATGATATCCGGATGATGTTCTTTCCATGCCTTCAGTCCTTCGGCGCCATTGGTTGCCGTAAAAACTTCATATCCCCCAATAATTTCCTGCAATCCGCTTTGCACAATATAAAGCAAAGTAGGATCGTCTTCTACTACTAACAATTTAATCATAGTTTTTCGTTTTTTTTCGGTATATACAAAATAAATTCACTAAACTCTTTTTCAACACTACTCACAGTCACACTACCCTCATGGGCATCCATCACTTGATACACATAGTTCAACCCCAGCCCAAAACCGGCAACTTTGCCAAGCCTGGAACGCTTGAAAGCCGAGGCACGCTCAAACTTCTCAAAGATATGTTTCCTGTCTTTCTCCGAAATACCGATACCGTTATCATGCACTTTGATAAGGGTATGCGTAGCATTACTGAGCGAACTTATATCTATCTCAACCGATTCTTTAGAGTACTTGATAGCATTATCTATCAGGTTACTGATAGCCTCTTTCAAATATTCTTCATCAGCGCAAACTTCCTTCGCCTGAAGATTCGTAGTGAAATGCAGTGGCTTGGTACACTTAGTGGAGAACTTCTCTATCAAATCGTCTATCATAGGCTCCAGCGGAAATACCGTTCTTGACATTTCCAACTTATGGTTCTCTAATTTAGAAAGCGTAAGTACCTTATTTGTCAAATTTAGCAAATGTCCGGTCTCGTCCTCTATAATACAAAAATATCGCTCTTTCAGTTGCATACTCTCCATTTTGCCACTATGCAGGAAACTCGTACAAGCCAGAATGGAACTGAGAGGAGTTTTCATATCATGTATCATGGCATAAGAGAAATCTTCACGTACTTTGGCTATCTTATCCTGACGGATGATAATCTTAATCTGGTAGATGATACAGGTGATTACCATTATCATCATGATGGCGGTTGCTATCATTAAGAGGCCCATACGCTTGAAGATAGTCCAATAAGGATTCAGCAATACAAGCTGAATACCTTGGGATAAATCTGTTCGTATAGGGAATGGTGTAGATTTGACAACATTCAGAGAAGAAAAATCTAACGATTTACTTTTTTGCAGTATCTCTCTTGTATTCATATCTATCATACATATCATATACGTACTTTCGATATTATACTTCCTCAATAGAATGGAAGAAGCTATAGAGTCAATATCCACCAATGATATTTCAAAACCTAACTTTGACACGTTTTCACTGAAATAAGTTAATGGAGGTATGGAATCACCTGATGAGCTACCGATTATTTGCGTACCTTTAGGAGTACGATCAATTCTCAATTCAACTTCTTTATTTAATGATTCCTCCAAAGTATCAAAGCTTTCCTTTAATATGTTATTTTTCACGAGCATATAAGTATTAAATAGCCATATCGCTTGTAATGTCAATATAGCTACCAAACCCAGTACTGTAAATATTCTAATCTTCTTCATATCGAATGCAAAGATATGTATTTATCTCCGTATTTTAACCTAACGATAACATTTTAATAACAGATTAAAGGGAAAAAGCGCAATATCTTTGCAACATCAAAGTAAATAGAATATATAACTAATAAAAAAAAATCTTATGAGTAATCTTATAGTTGAATTAAATCAAGAAGAAAAACAAGCAATTTATGGTGGAGTAAAATATGCATGGATTGAAATAAAAGGAGTGATGACACGAATCGTAATAAGCGAATGAAGTCTTAACATAGCGATAACAGAGCAATAACATAACTCCCAAAGCAAACCCTTTAACTTTGCAACATCAATTAGAACAAGAAAAACAAATTAAAGAAAACGAATCATGAAAAGCAAGAAGTATCTAAATGATTTGAATGTTTGGGAAACCAAACAAATCTCAGGAGGTTCCAAGGTCTGTACATTATATAATGTATCGAGTGAATTCTTCAGAACAAAACAAGAAAATATTAACCTAATGATAACAAAGCAATAACATAAGCACTGAGAGAAACCGCTTAACTTTGCAACATCAATCAGAAACAAAAGTAACAAATAAAAAAAAGAGATTATTATGAAGAGCAAAAGATTTTTAAACCCTAATACCCGTTCGAGAGATTGCCCGAATCTAAAAAATACAATATATAATGTATCAGATGAACTCTCAACAAAACAACAAAAGGTATTTAACCTAACGATAACAAAGCAATAACATAAGCACTGAGAGAAACCGCTTAACTTTGCAACATCAATCAGAAACAAAAGTAACAAATAAAAAAAAGAGATTATTATGAAGAGCAAAAGATTTTTAAACCCTAATACCCGTTCGAGAGATTGCCCGAATCTAAAAAATACAATATATAATGTATCAGATGAACTCTCAACAAAATAACAAAAGGTATTTAACCTAACGATAACAAAGCAATAACATAAGCACTGAAAGAAACCGCTTAACTTTGCAACATCAACAAGAAACAAAAGAAACATCTTATAAATAAAATAACAACTAAAAACGTAATTATCATGAAAACAAAAACAATGAAAGCGCTTAGCGCGAATGAACTGAGAAATGTAAATGGCGGATACGGCTATGATTTTATAACGGATCCGGATGACCGCCCACATATAGAAGATATTTTTAAAATACCAGGAATAGATTCCCCATTCGATATTGGCAGGCCACCTATCTTTATTTAACAGTTAAAAAGCTCTCAAATTAAAGTATTTATCACATAAAATACAAACACAACACGTACAAAGAAGACATGAGAGTATTGATTTAAAAGAGAATGTATCAACACGTATGGAGGCTGTTACAACTACAGCGAAGAAACCGGTATAGTCAGTGTATTTGTAACGCCCCATACTTTCCAGAAATAATTTTAGTATTAATATAAAATCAAACACAGTTATGAAAAAGAATGAAAATTACATGGTAAAACCATTGAATGAGAAAGAACAGAGAAATGTATCGGGAGGATTTGTAGATACCCGTAGTCCGCTTGATATTCTTAATGAAGAGAAGCTGGATCCTTTTAAAAAGCCCAATCATGGAGAGGACTTCACTAAATTCTGGTAAAGCTCTGTCCTTTTGATAACAAACACCATTTTAATAACAATAAAAAAATGAAGAATTATGAAAAACTTAAATGAGAATGCAATGATGCAAGAAATGGGCATTGATGAAATGAAAGGCATAAATGGCGGTATTATAATATCACCCATTGGCGGACCGCTTATCCCCTTTGAAGTACTACAGAAAATTTTTGATGCAATTACAAACTAACAAATAAAATTTTATGAAAACGAATAAAAATACTAAAGATTTAAATACAGAGGAATTAAAGAAGATCAATGGTGGATCTTTGGAAGTAAAAATTCTGAGTACTATTATCGATTTTTTCAAAAAAGGTTTTTCTCCTCAATTATAAAGTTATGAAAGAATCTGAGAATGAAAAAAAAGAATTGTCTCGGCAATATAACAGAAAACACATGAGATTTCTCATTATATTTACAATCCTGTACATAGGAGTAGAATATGGTTATCCTCTTTTAAAAAAGGCACTCTGCTATATCTTTTAAAAAATAATTATTAACACGGATATATTATTAACATTAAAAACAAAAAACATGAAAAATTTAAATGACAATGCAATGATGCAAGAATTGAGCTTACAAGAACAAAAAGAAGTTAATGGCGGACTTGGTGTCCTTGCTATAGGCCTAATCTTAATTGCAGTCGAACACGTTGTAAACAATTGGGATGATGTGAAACAGGCTGCTTCTGATGCTTGGAACGGCAAATAAACAAAAAAAATGAAATTCCTTATCTATTTCATCATTATGTATTCATTAATAACATGGGGATATCCATGGCTAAAAAAGAGAATACGTACCTATTTAAATAAAAGAAAATTCTAAAACTAAAAATTAAACAAACATGACATCTTACAACGAACTAACCAAAGAAGAAGCGATGGCCATCAATGGTGGTAGTAACGATAGCTTAGCCTATGATATTACATACGTTATTGTATCTGCAGTAAAATGGGTGGTTGACTTATTTTAAGTAACTATATCCTATTTCAAACACAAGTTGAAGATATCTTGATAAACTCAAAGATATCTTCAACTTTGTTTCATTCATAATAAAATCAATAAAAAGAATGTTTGGACAAGACACAAGAATAACAAGTTGTTTTTACTGAAAAATATTATATATTCATGAAAAGGTTTATTTATGCCATCATCATTGTGTTATCGATTATCGGTACAGTCCTTTATCAAATCATAACAGATCCTTACTATGTCAGGATAGGTAGTAGAGTCTATTCAAAGCCATTAAACTTAGTAATGCATCGCGACTTTGATGCATTAGAATTAAGTGGCAAAGGAATAAAGATAGGCGTACTTGATGCGGGATTTGGCGGATTTAAGACAAATAAATGGCTCCAGAATATGGAAGTAGTCGGCTATAAAAATTTCGTAGAGCAGGATACTATTGCATTCTTTAAGGACAAGGAAGATCATGGCACAAAAGTATGTATCAATATAGGTGGAAAGATAGGCGCTGATACAATCAGGGGACTGGCCTATAACCCTCAGTATTATTTGGTAAAAGTTGATATTTCGGAGGAAGAGCCAAGAGCAGATGAACAGCGGATGATAGACGGCATAAAATGGCTGTTAGAACAAGATGTTGATGTAATTACAGCATCTGTAGCTTTCACCACATTTGACGACTTTAAAGGATATAAACCGGCAATGTTGGATGGAAAAAGCTCAAAAATATCTCATTTTGTAGATAGCATATTGAACGAAAAGCCCAATCTTGTATTTATTCAGAGTGCAGGGAATGAAGGTGGCAAAGAATGGAACTATATTTCTTTTCCTGGAGATGTGAGGGACGTAATTACTGTGGGCTCTTGCAATGATACGGGAGAAAAGAGATATCATTCAAGTGGAGTTGGGATAGAGAATTGCGACTATGTAAAACCAGATATTGTAATGGATGCACATCCCATAGGAACTTCCTTTTCTACACCGACAATAACAGGCTTATGCGCTACTATATTAGAGCATAAAAGAATAAATAGAGCATCTTTGATTTCTATCTTACATGAGTCCGGATCTAATTCTAATAGCCCGAATAGAGAAATAGGATATGGAGTGCCAAAGTGTGAAGAGATAATTAAACGGTTGAATGGCCAATATTAAAGATAGCTCGTTGCTTAATGGTTGAAAAGTAGTACTGCATATAGACCAATACTACTTGAAATAAAAGCTTTATATAATGAGCATTTGTGATTTTCACTCAAAGGAAAAGACTAATAAGAAAAAGTCGAATAATAATATTTTTAATAATTATAGAAAATGGACAACAAAGAGAAAAAGTTGGAAAAAGAAATCCAACGTTTAAAAAGAGAACGATTATTTTTACTTATTTATGTAGGAATAAGTGGCATTATCATGCTATATAACGCAATAATGCAATAAACGGATCACCCGAAATTTCCGGTGCATAGATTCACCTCAAAAATTACTTATAGGTAATTGAGACTTCACTTCGCTACTGTTGAATATGGAAGAAAAAAGTTAGATGTACCGGAAATATCGACTGATCCCAATAAACTAAGCCAATCTCTATAGTAATTACTTCAAAGTTTTAATTATATGAAACAAAAGTATATAATATCAGGAGTTTCAATAGGGATAATAGGATTAATCCTATCACATACATACCGCCCTTACATATATGAGAATCATATATACGACTTTCATATTGCCGACACTATCGGGAGCATTGTTTGCGTGCCTGCCGCTACTTTATTATTTTATGGATTCACTGATAAATATTCTATCGGGAAGTTCACTCTTATAATCACACTGACATATCTATTCTATGAGTTTCTGGGGCTTCTCAATATACATGGCACTTTTGATTTATATGACATCATTGCCATTATCATAAGCGGTATATGTACTTACTTCATTTTAAACTGGCGTTTAAGATGAAGTACCCTGATCGTTATTCTTCACTCCGGTATAGAAAGGCACAAGAAAATCCACAAAGCCATAGCGCACTTCATCATTAGGAAACTCCAACAGGTAGTTGCGGAAACGCTCATCAAACCCCTTTATTGTCAGATAACCGCTCTGATAAATCAGCGGAATAGGATTGTTGGAATCTACCCGATACTCGGAGAATACGGAAGCAGGTGCCTCAATGCCATCGAGCAAAGTGCGCAAGTCGTACTCCGTCTTCTGCAACATTTCAACAAGAAAAGTCGGAGTACCGGTCTGAAACCAATAACTTCCCAGCTCCATATTACTGAATGCATTCAGAACACTGAACGGATTGAACACACCTTCTCCTCTCGGGTGGAAATAAATGTTCTATTTAATTTGCAATTAATACCTCTACTCTGTTTCTTGAGCGTTTGTCTCTAATTCTTTCTCAATTTCTTCAATCGTAGGCAGGCTACCTCGGAAGTCTCTCGGCAAGGCTTGTCCCAATTCATAGTCGGAAATGCCGATAGGCTTCTGGATGTCACGCAAGGCGTATTCCGCCTTGATACGGTCTTTGCTCTTGCAAAGCAGCAGTCCGATAGTCCGGTTATCTCCCTCACGGCAAAGAATATCATCCACGGCAGAACAGTAGAAATTCAATTTGCCGATATATTCCGGCATGAACTCCGTATCTTTCAACTCAATCACCAAATAGCGGTGCAGGAAAGCATTGTACATCAATATGTCGATATAGTAGTCATCGCCCGACACCTCAATGTGATACTGCCGTCCCATAAAGGCAAAGCCGGCACCCATTTCCACGAGAAATTTCTCCACATGCTTCACCAAACCGATTTCTACATCACGCTCATTGTATTGGTCGGTGAAAGTCAGCATGTCAAATAAAGGGTAAAATTGTACTTTTCAAATTGCGCAATCACTGATTGCGTAATTGGAGCAGCCACCCCTTTTATCATCGTAAGTTCTTGATTATATTCATTGAAGAACTGTATCATGCACTGCATGTTACGCACGGAGAAGCCTTTAATCTCGGAGTAATCGTTCTTCAAATCCACAGCCAACCGTTGCAAGGTTTTCTTACCCCAGCCGTCAGCGTCTTGGCTTTGCTGTAACATTTCACCAACGTCCCAATACATCCGAAGCATTTCTTCGTTGGCGGCATAAATCGCTCGTTGCTGGGCAATCAGTACCCTTTGCTTGATTCTGCGAAGCAATGCCGCATAACCCCGAAAGTTATCTGTCAAGTTACCATCTGCTTGTATGTCTGTATCTTTAGTCATATTCCGCCTTATTTTGTTTACAAAGTTACTCATTTTATTTGATTGAACTTCAAAATCTTACGATTATTTGAAAGCGTTTCTGTATAGGTTATCTTCTTATCGAAAGCCCTTTCTGCGTGGCTGTGATATACAAGAAATCCCCGGCTGCTTGATGCGAGCGCTTGTCGTCACCGAACAGGTTTATGACACTCTTGATGTCCGACACCTGCTCTGCCTCGAAACGGGGCTTGTAATAATCCCTTGCCAAACGGATGATACTGTTATCGACAGCGGCATTGAGAAGTTCACTTCCTTTCTCCCTGTTTAGCCTGGAGCGTTTCTCGCTGATAGCCCTGTCAAGTAATGACAAAAGAATAAGTATGTTTCTATTTAAAAGGAAATATTTACAGAACAAGCCATCAATCATTCTGACATTTTGTATTATCACCCCTCCGAGAATCGTTTCTTTACGCCCGGAAGGACGTTGCAAAGGAAAGACGGGAATAAAAATCCGTAATCTGCTATTTGACAGTTCGATACAGAAATACGTACAATCATTCTACAGTAAAATAACAAGCAATCTGCTGCATCGGAACAAGCAATGTGCCGAGTATTAAGATACTATCTACAGGATATCAACATCCAATGTGCTGGATCTCTATATCCAACGCACAGGAAATAGAGACCGGACGCACCGGATATGGGGAACTGACTTGCAAGATATATATATCCAACGATTCAATTCTCCATATTCGAAAAGAAAGATGTGAATATGCTACATATATAGGCTGTAATCCGGTTGATAAGCCTCTGTTTTATACTTTCTAAAAACAGTAGTTGTTAGTTTATAGTCTATTCTGATGACTCTTTGTAACTATATTCCTGATTTTTCAGTCACTTCGCTTTCTTTCCGGGACAAGCTCTTTGGCATTATTGCTTAAAGTTCTGAGCCGGATGATTGTATTAAATGAAGCGAAAACATACAATAGAACAATTTCCAAATAAGATTCAAGGAATCACATTAAGCCAACGACTAATATTGCGTTCTTCGGCGCTGAACTCCACACCGAGCTTTATCACTTCGCGTCCATCCGCCTGATAAGGTATCAGGTAGCCTTTTTCATCAATCTGTTTCAAGGCTTCTTCCGCAGTACCGTTCAACTTGAATTCAAAGACATAGATAAACTTCGGAGTTTTTACAACCGCATCCGCACGGCCTCGGGCACTCTTTACTTCCGCCTCGGTAAACTGCCCCATAAGTTTGAAGACAAGATAGAAAACTACCTGATAATGGCGCTCGGTTTTGGCATTCAGTTCATAAGAGAAATGGGCAAAGAAAGCTTGCAGGCGAGTGAGAAAAGAGTCGTAATCCCCGCTTTCAAGTTCATTTATAAATTTACCTATATAAAAACCCTGATCGTTATTCTTCACTCCGGTATAGAAAGGCACAAGAAAATCCACAAAGCCATAGCGCACTTCATCATTAGGAAACTCCAACAGGTAGTTGCGGAAACGCTCATCAAACCCCTTTATTGTCAGATAACCGCTCTGATAAATCAGCGGAATAGGATTGTTGGAATCTACCCGATACTCGGAGAATACGGAAGCAGGTGCCTCAATGCCATCGAGCAAAGTGCGCAAGTCGTACTCCGTCTTCTGCAACATTTCAACAAGAAAAGTCGGAGTACCGGTCTGAAACCAATAACTTCCCAGCTCCATATTGCTGAATGCATTCAGAACACTGAACGGATTGAACATACCTTCTCCTCTCGGGTGGAAATGATAGCCGTCATAGTTTTTGGTCAGTGCATCTACCGTTTCTTCAAACGTGAGATTGTTTATCTCACCAAAATGTTCTATTTCCGGGACAAAGACCTTGCACAACTCCTCTTTCGTAATGCCACACACAGCAGAATAGTAATAATTCATGCTGATATCCTGCAACTGGTTCAAATCACTGAATACGCTGACTTGCGAGAATTTCGTGACTCCCGTAAGGAAGGCGAAACGCAGGTAACGGTCGGCACTTTTCAGAACACCATAAAAAGCTTTCAGAGTTTTACGATAGTCTTCCAGCAGCTCATCATTGCCAAGGGCCTGTAACAGTGGTTTGTCATATTCGTCAACCAGAACCACGACACTGCATCCGGTTTTCTCGCTGGCACGGCGGATGATGCCGGAAAAGCGGCCGGAAAGAGTATTTTCATCAATTCCTTTACCATATTGAAGTTCCCATTGACTCAGTTGGCGACTGAGAATATCATACAACCGCTCCGATGAATCATACTTTTCCGCATTCAAGTCAAGATGCAGCACAGGATGCTTTTTCCATTCTGTCTCCATTTGTTCGATGGCAAGTCCTTCAAAGAGTTCTTTTCTTCCTCCGAAGTAAGCCTCGAAAGTAGAAAGCAACAGACTCTTACCGAAGCGACGGGGACGGCTAAGGAAATAAGGTTTACCGGTATTGGCTATCTTCCAGACAAAGGCCGTCTTATCCACATACAGATAATTGCCTGTGCGTATATCTTCAAAGGTCTGTATTCCGATAGGAAGTTTACGAAGTATGTCATTCATTACCATAGTTTTTCCTTTTTAGTGGTTCAAAGTTAATCATTATTTCCGGATAATTCAACTCACGAACTATTTAACATAGCGATAACATTCCTATAACCTATCTTCCGCCGCCAACCCCGTACCTTTGCTTCACAGAAAAAAAAGAAAAGTATAAATCACTAAAAGACAAAAAGATATGCTATTACCAAACGAATGGATAGAAAACAGTTTAGAAACTTACATCTATCAACACACCACAAAGTCCCAGATTATTTACTGGGTCGTTCTATTAGCCATTACGGCAACCATGATCGCACTTCCCTTTATTTATGTAGACATTTCCGTGCAAGGCAGTGGAGTAGTCCGCCCCGTAACGGAAAAGACTGAAATCAAATCAGCTATCACGGAACTGGTAGACTCTGTTTATGTTCGCGAAGGCGAACAAGTCAGCAAGGGCGATATCCTTCTGCGTTTCCGCACAAACAGTTCCGACTACAAAATCAACTACCAGACTAACCGTCTGAATGATTACGAGGCACATCTTGCCGACTTGGCTTATCTGGCAAAAGGCGAGCATCCTGCCACATTCCGCTCTCCGGTTCGCCGGCAGGAGTACACTTACTTCACCAAAAAGAAGAAAGAACTTGAAACCTCCCTGGCACAAGCGGAAAAAGAGTATAAACGGAACAAGACATTGTTTGAGAAGAAAGTAATTTCAGAAGAAGAATATGACAAATACTACTATCAATATCAAACCCAGCAAAACGAACTGGCTTCATTGACACAGAGTCAACTCAGCACTTGGCAAGCTGACTTGAACAGCTACCGCAATTCACGCAATGAGATGAGTACCAGCCTCAAGCAAGAGGTGAAAGACCAGGATATGTACATTGTCCGCAGTCCGGTAGACGGCACGCTCGACCAGTTCTCCGGCATATACCGGGGAAGTAGCATTCAAGCCGGACAATCACTGGCAGTAATCAGCCCCGACTCCACACTCTGCCTCGAAGTATACGTCACTCCCCGGAATATCGGTTTTATGAGCATAGGTATGCCGGTCAATGTGCAAGTGGAATCTTTCAATTATAACGAATGGGGCACACTGCCCGGAAAGGTAAAAGAAATCTCCTCCGACTTCCTGACGGACAATCAAGGCAACTCTTTCTATAAAGTGAAATGTGAAATGGAACAAGATTACCTGACACTGAAAAACGGACAGATAGGAAAGCTGAAGAAAGGTATGACCGCCAGCGCACACTTCATGGTGACACGCCGCTCCCTGTTCGATCTGCTTTATCAGAAGATTGACGACTGGGCAAATCCAAGACAATACACCGCTAACGAGATGATGGCAAGAAACAGTAAATAAGTAGTCAGTAACAAAATCAAAAATAAGATGAAAAAGGGTACTAAGATCAAACAACATGATATCACCGATTGCGGAGCAGCCTGTCTGGCTTCCGTATGTGCACACTACGGACTGCGCTTCCCGGTATCGCGCATCCGCCAATATGCATTCACCGACCAGAAAGGTACGAATGTATTAGGACTGATAGAAGCCGCCAACAAACTGGGATTGTCCGCTAAAGGCGTCCGCGCACAGTTCGATGCACTGTACACGATTCCCAAGCCAACCATTGCACATGTGCTGGTAAATCACAAACAACTTCAACACTTTGTTGTAATCTACAAAGTGACGAAGACACACATCACATACATGGATCCCGGAGACGGACGGATGCATAAGGTATGGCACGAAGACTTCCGGCACGACTGGACAGGCATACTGGTATTGATGGAACCGGAAGAGACCTTCAAAAAGGGAAATCAGCAGACCAGCATGAGCAAGAAATTCCTTTCATTGATGGCGCCCCACAAGTCCGTAATGCTGCAAGCCGTCTTCGGTGCGCTTGTTTTCAGTATTTTGGGATTGTCCACTTCCATCTATGTAGGCAAAATCACAGACTATGTACTGGTCGACAAAAACACCAATTTGCTGAATCTGATGGGAGTGATTATGCTCATTATCCTGTTGCTGCGTACCTTCATCGGTGCAATGAAAAGCATTCTGGCACTGAAAACCGGACAAAGAATCGACGCGGCCCTGATCTTGGGATATTACAAACATCTGCTGACCCTGCCTCAACAATTCTTTGACACCATGCGCGTAGGAGAAATCATTTCACGCGTGAACGATGCCGTAAAAATACGTAACTTCATCAACAACGTATCGCTCGATCTGGTAGTGAATATCATGATACTGGTGTTCTCCCTGTGCCTGATGTTCATTTATTCCTGGAAGCTGGCAGTCATGACCCTGATATCAGCGCCGCTATTCCTGCTCATCTTCTGGGGGTTCAACAAACTGAACCGGAAGTACCAACGCAGCATCATGGAAAGCAGTGCCGATCTGGAATCCCAATTAGTAGAATCCATCAACTCCATTTCAACCATTAAGCGTTTCGGCATCGAAGAGTATGCCAACCTGAAGACAGAAAGTCGTTTTGTACATTTATTGAAGAATACTTACCGGAGTATTTACGGTTCCATCATGGCGCAAGGAGGCATCCAATTCGTATCTACAGGAATCACAATCGCCATCTTGTGGCTGGGCAGTATTCTGGTTATCGATCAGGAGATGACACCCGGCACACTCATGGTATTCTATTCTCTGGTGGGTTACGTCATCTCGCCCATCGGTTCGCTGATATCATCCAACCAGACTATTCAGGATGCATTGATAGCCGCCGACCGCCTGTTTCAGATTATGGATCTGGAAAGAGAGCAGGACAATGAACAAAAGATCATTCTGGAACCGGATATGATGGGCGACATCACTTTTGAGAATGTCTCCTTCAGATATGGTTCGCGCAAGGAAGTATTCGACTCTCTGAATCTGACCATAGAAAAGGGCAAGACTACCGCCGTCATCGGAGAAAGCGGTTCGGGCAAAACAACATTGATTTCTCTATTGCAGCACATCTATCCCATCCAGTCCGGATGTATCCGCATTGGAGACTATGACATTGCACAGATTGACAACCGCAGCCTCCGCCGCCGGGTGGGCACCGTCCCCCAACAGATTGAACTGTTTGCCGGAACCGTTGTTGAAAACATCGCGCTTGGTGACATGGAACCCGATATGAAACGGATTGGCAGCCTGATGAGGCAGCTCGGCCTGATGGACTTTATTGACAGATTGCCCAACGGCTATATGACTCAAATAGGCGAACATGGCGCAACCCTCTCCGGAGGCGAGCGTCAGAGACTTGCCATTGCCCGTGCCCTGTATAAAGAACCGGAAATCCTGATTTTCGATGAAGCCACTTCGTCACTGGATTCCATAGCCGAACGTTACGTAAAAGAAACACTGGATGCACTGGCCGGGAAAGGCAAGACGGTCATCATCATCGCCCACCGCCTGACCACAGTGAGATGTGCCGACAACATCGTAGTGATTGATAAGGGGAAAGTGGCGGAAACCGGTACGCACAGCCAGCTCTACGATGCAGGCGGACCCTACTTCAGACTGTGGAACGAACAGTTTGCCATGTTCGAATAATCTTAACATAGCGATAACATTCTTATAACATTGTTTGACCTGTCATTGTCCTACTTTTGCAACAACAAAAAGATAGAACCATACAGTAATCAAACAATGTTATTTTTATGAGAAAATTAATGATTATAGGCCTGGCAATTGTAAGTCTCACCTTTGCCGGTAATGTACAGGCACAAAACAAAAGATGGTCTCTCCAAGAGTGTATCGACCACGCCATCCGGCACAACATTGAAGTAAAACAAAGCCGGAACCGCATTGAAAAACTAAAAGTAGAAAAAAGCACTTTAAAAAACAGCTTCCTGCCCGACCTCAGTGCCGGAACTTCTCAGAAGTTCGACTTCGGACGCTCGCTCAACCGCAGCAACGCATACGAAGACAGCAATACACAAAGTTCCTCCTTCTCCGTAAGCACAGAAATGCCTCTTTTTACAGGTTTCCGGCGGAGTGCATCCGTATCACGCAACAAGTTCGACCTGATGGCAGCCGAAGCTGATAAGGAACTTATAAAAAACGACTTATCACTGAATGTCACAAGCTGCTATTTCCAGATTCTACTGAACAAGGAAATTCATAAGATTGCTCAGGAACAAATCCGTCTGACCCGGGAACAGGAAGACCGGACATTGCTTCTGATAGAAAACGGCAAGGCACCGCAATCTCAACTATATGACGTCAAAGCCCAATTGGCAGACGATGAACTGACGGCAACGGAAGCCAAGAACTCGCTCCGTCTCTCCCTACTCGACCTCATACAGCTCATGGAGTTGCAAGAACATGAAGAGTTCGACATAGATTCTCTTGATGAGAACATATCCCGGACAGATACCATCATGCCCCAAACCATCTATGCAGCCGCACTGAACTGCATGCCTCAAATAAAACAGGCCTATTATTCACTGCAAAGCAGTTCAAAAGCCATCAAAGTAGCCAAAGCAGGATATTACCCTACCCTTTCATTGGGTGCGGGCATCAGCACCGGCTATTATCATTCGGGGAACAGTATAAATCCATCCTTCAGGCAGCAACTCCAAAACAATATGCAGAAAAGTGTCTATTTATCACTGAGTATCCCTCTCTTCGACCGCTTTTCAACCCGGAATGAAGTCCGCGCCGCCCGAATAGAAGAGAGCAATGCCCGTCTGTCTTTGGAAAATGAGAAAAAGAATCTATATAAAGAGATTGAAAAGGCTTATACAGATGCGGTGAACGCGTTGGAAAAATACGAATCGACCTCCAAAGCCGTCGTTGCCAATGAAGAGGCACATCGCTATGCTTTGGAGAAGTATGCTTCCGGCAAGTCGGCCGTATATGAATACAACGAGATAAAGATGAAACTGGCAGAGGCGTTATCGAAACAATCACAAGCAAAATATGCATATCTGCTAAAGGAGCGGGTATTGGCATTCTACTCGTGCAGAGAATCAGCGCTAAGCCATTGATTATTTCTTTTTGCCCGGCTTGTTTCGCATCTCCACAGTAAGCACTACCAGGTGTTGACCTTGACTGACAGGCCTGTCAACCTTGTTTAACCGCCCTGTCAACCTTGTTTAACCGCCCTGTCAACCTTGGTCAACACCCGGAAATCTCTAAGAATAAAGGGATATACCTCTGGCTATTAGCAGAATAACATCTGCCATAAAGTAAATAATTTAAGTTTCGTAAGCTTTGATAAGGTTTATAAATGATAATTTAGCGGGCTGAATTTTAAGCCTGAAAGGCTTGCATTATATAGCGTAGGGCATCGCCCTACGTAATGTGCATCCCCATTTCTAAGCCCTGAAAGGGCGATATAAAGGTTGATGCTTAATTGCGCCCTTTCAGGGCTTAAATTAAAGATATACATAATCACGTAGGGCGTTGCCCTACGCTATGTAATATCAGGCTTTCAGCCTGTCTTGATTTCAGGTATTCAGTTCCCTAAATTATCATTTATAAACCTTATCAAAGCTTGCGAAACTTGAGTAAATAAATGTATCGCCCCGGTATGGGCGACTGTGAAAGTGAGAGTAACCCGCTTACCCTCACACCGGATTTTTTACTACCACCACATTTAATATCTTAACTATCAACGACTCGCACTATAAGTGAGGGTAGTGAGAGTAACTTGCTCCAACTTTTTATTGAACGAGTTCCGTTTAAAACCCACATTTTACTCCGGCAGAGAAGTAAACCGTCGGATTGAAATACGGATCATCTTTATCACTGAACATATTGTCTACAAACCCTTTAAGCGTACGTTTAGTCAGATCGCCAGACCTGAGCCAATTGCCTCCTATCCCCAAATACAGGCACGACTTCTTACCTATCCTGTATTCCGGACAGAGATAGGAGCGCATCATAACCGAAGCGTATATCATCGACTTTCCCTCTACATCCACCACGGAAGATATTCCATCCATTTCCATTGCCACCAGCCTCAGCTTAAACCGGTCTCCCAAGCGTACCGCCCCGGACACTTCAACGCCGGAAGAGAGATTCACATTCACCTCATAATTACCGGAAAGTTGCCAGTTAAGAAAGAACATCGGCATGGCAATAGGCACTCCGAATGAATTCGTCAATCCAGCCCCGACACCTATATCCAGATTTTTCCTGCATTTATACACAAAAATCACTCCCCCATTCACCAATACACTCTGCCAGGTAATTGCATCCGGTGCCGAATAGATACCTGCTCCCAAACTGGCTATCATGTACCACTTCTTCGACAAGGGCCGTACATGCGTCAGATTGAGGCTGCCGCTCAACACCTCATCCGGATGTATATCCAAAACCATCTGCCGATTATCAAGCATCGCATAAGTCCCTCTTACCGATGCCGACCACATGACAGGCTGTCCCGATGCATTCTGCTTTAGTGAAAAGGGTAGCGTGTATGCTCCGGTGAATTTTAATAAATCACCCGAACCCAATTTATTCCCCGCTTCATCTCTGAAAGAAGAGGCAGGCATATACTCCGTTTTAATAACTCCTTGTGCAAAACCACCGATTGCTGCCACTGAGAGCAACAGGAATAAAAGATAAGAGAATCGTCTCATTGCTAATAAATTAGATTATTTTATCGCAAAGAAACAAGATTAGCTTGTCCGGTATAAGCCTTTTCTGACGAACTGCACGAAAGACCTGTTGAATTTCATTATCCCAAAGATGGAACAAAAGGAAAAAAGAAAATCATTCGAGGAAAGGTACTCTCACCGTAAATTCCGTAGCACTTTCCACAATATCTATTGCTTTATCATACAAGGCATATTGCTTTTCCAGATTCCCTAATCCTACACCACCTCTATCTACCGAACTCCGCAGTTGCAGATTATTGGAAACCGTAATCCCCTCATCGGTAAAGCCTACCCGAACTATAAGCGGATTCTGTAAAGTAGCTATATTATGCTTAATCGCATTTTCCACCAGCAATTGCAGGCTGACAGGGATGATCAATCTGTTGCCGTACAAATCGTGTCCATCTATCTCGATAAACAACGTGTCTTCAAAACGGATCTTCTCCAAAAACACATAGCTTTCCAGAAAAGCCAGCTCTTCCTTCAAAGTAACCATCGGACGATTGTTTGTCAACAACAAATAACGGTAGACACCTGACAGCTTTTTAGCAAACAGATTGGTCTTTTCCGCATCACTATAGGCCAGTGAAGATAATACATTCAGACTGTTGAACAGGAAATGCGGGTTTATCTGGGCTTTCAATGTCTCATACTGATACCGGATCTTCTCTTTCTCTATGATTGCCAACTTTTTCTCCGCCTCCATCTGCCTCTGCTGGTAAAAGAATATCTCAATCAGAAGAACAATCATGCTATTCCAAAGCACCACCGGCAGAGACATTTTCAGCAAAGCATAATCTTCCGGCCAAGGTTCCTCCAGAATAATGGACAGGACATAATTTGCCGCTATGCCGAAACAACTCACCCACACGGATGCCAACAGCAAATCAAGAAATATTCTCATTGTATTGTTAATGCCGTCCAGCCTCTTATGAACAATAACAATGATGAGAAAATCAACAATCCCCACCAAGACGCATGCAGGTAAATTGAGCAGATACTGCGCCCCCAAACTCAGACTCCGGGGAGCGTCGGAGAGAAGTTCCGCCACATACTGGAATGCAAACAGAGAAATTGCAATGATCACTATAAAAAGCAGGACATACCATTTATTCTTCATCCCCAAATGTATTTTAAAGTACGCCATCCACCCACTTCAGGAAATCAGGAACCCGCACACGACTGATTAAAACCTCGTGCGGACATTCAGGCTGGAAGCTCAACTTCAACCGACTGTTGAAGTACTTGGATATCTTACGGATAGAGTTGATATTAGCAATGCAATTGCGGGAAACACGGAAGAAAGTCCTTTCATCCAGCAATTGCTCTATCTGTTCCAAAGTATAGTCCACAATATAGCGTTTATCTGAAAAAGTGTGCAGAAAGACAACTTTTTCTTCACTGTAGAAGAAGGCTATATCCGAAGTCTCCACATAATGGTATGCATCACCTTTCTGGATAAGGAAACGGTTCTTTTTACAATTACTCATCAATGCTTCTTCCAGTTTCCTGTAATCGGTAGCGGGAGCTTGCACAATCCTGAACTGCTCGAATTTTCTCAATGCCGCCAGCAAATCATCTTCCTCTACAGGCTTCAGCAGATAGTCCACACTATTCACCTTGAATGCCTGTATGGCATGTTCATCATAGGCGGTAGTAAAAATAACAGGCGTCGTGACCTGTATCTGCTCAAAAATGTCGAAACTGTTTCCATCCGTCAACCGGATATCCAGCAACATCAAATCTACCGGATGATGTTTCAGAAATTGTACGGTCTGCTCCACAGTGGCTGTCCATGCCTCCAATTGATAATCGGGGCGTAACTTCTCCATCATCCGTTTCATCTCTTCGTAAGCGAAACGTTCGTCTTCTACTAACAGGTATTTTATCATCCGGCACTCTATTTATAGGAATCCGCTGTAAATTTACAGATTATCATCCATATCCGGTTATGAAAGGATGTATTTCCGACGAAGTGCAGAAATGGAAGGATGAAGTGCAGGTACAATTACCTGCCTTCATCCATCACCACCGAGAATCTATAAGTGCCTGACTGCAATGCCAGTGATAGAGCATTCCTTTTTTGTGAATACAGACTGACTCCTTCCGCCTCTTTCCACGCAGTTTCTCCCTCCTTTAAAGTGTCAGGATGGATGCCGGATAATTTCAGGACAGCAGTAGTATTGGCAGGTACGGTGATTTCCATTGTCAACACACCTGATTCCACCGTCCAGTCAGAGACTATTTTCCCGTACAGGGAGTTGTAGTGCGAACGTACTTGTTTGGGACCGCCTTTTGCAATCCAAGGTTCAATGGTAAATTCCTTATAGCCGGCCTCCGGACGGCGGATTCCTCCTAAAGCCTCTATAAACCAGCTACCTATATACAAGTAGGAACTATGCAGACCCGAACCACGACATTGCCAATCTTCAAAGAATGTACCGTTGCCATGCTTCAGCATATCTCCCCAGCCGGGAAAATCTTCTTTGGTAGCCATCTCAAAAATCAAATCATTACGATGATTATCCAATAGAGTGTGCAGCAGGAACGAACCGGCAGTAATGCCTCCCCAGAAATGTCCTTTGCGCTTTACCTGTATTTCTTGTTCAAGACGTTTCCAGACTTTTGCTTTCAGATGCTTCGGGGGTAAATCGACCATCAATGCAATAGCCAGATAAGAAGGATAGCCATTCACGTAGCTATTATCTTTCGAATTGAAGAAAGTAGCATGGACAGCCTTACGCACTTTTGACGCCCGGTTCCGATAGGTGGAAGCTGCCTTTTCATTTCCCAACACATCGGCTATCTGTGCAGCAGTTTCAAGACTGTAAATCCAGTGACAGTTATTGAAGAATAAAGTTTCCCGAGTATCTCCAAGTGCTTTTCCCTGTTTCTCCATAGCCGACCTTTCCGGCCATGCATCCGGCCAGAGCCAGTCACCCAGAAAACTCCATTTACCTCCCCAACGTACCAACATATCATTCTGCGACTTCGTTTCTACAAAAGAAAGCCAGCGCTGAATAGTAGGAAAACTTTCTGAAAGAATACGTACATCACCATACTGACGATAAAACTCCCAAGGTAAAGTAATGCAGAAACCACTCCAAGATGGTCCGCCTCCACCAATGCGGGTAGGAGCGGTATAGGGAACATTCCCTTCGGGATCTTGTACATCACGCCAATCTTCCATCCATTTGTTATAAAAAGCCCCCAATTGATAATTTCCCAAAGCTGTGCGCGTAGTAGCCAGTGCATCTCCCCCGTAGCCACAACGCTCACGGTGAGGACAATCGACCACATAGTTACCCAGGCTGAGATTTTCAAACGTCCACAAAGTAGTACGATAAATATCATTCAACAGAGGGATATCACATTCAAATTCACCGCTCCGGCAATAATCCGGACGAATCATCCAACCACGTATCTGGTCTAATTGCGGTTTATACCGGAGACCGGTAATTTGTATCCAACGTCCTGTCATATAATTAAAACGGTTACAGAAGGTTCCTTTCCGTTTGGGACCGACTTTATAAATGCTATGTATACCATAGCTGCAAGCATCCTTTTCCCTTTCAGAAAATTGGAATACAATGGAATCACCGGGCTGGCCTTGGAGCTGCATCTCAAACCAGCCTGCATAATTGATTCCCATATCAACCCTATAGACTCCAGGACTTATCTCCTGAACAGAAAGTGGTTTTATTTCATCAAGTAACCGGTTAGGCTCTGTACGGTCAGATGATACTGTAACGTCGGTAGAATAAGCCTTTGCCATAGCCCAACCGGAATCATCAAACTCCGGAGTATTCCACCCATCCTTCTCCAAAGCAGCATCATAACATTCTCCTTCAAAGTGATGCGCCTCCCAGTAACCTAACAAGGTATTGGGACTAGCATGAGTCTTCCAAGTATTATCTGAAACAATTCGTAATTTCTTTCCGGAAGATAATGTGATCTCAGCTTGAGCCAATGCCATCGGAATAGCCGGCCTGTCCTTCTGCTGATAAGCCGGAAAAACAGCCCAGGAAGTGCCCAGCCACAAGGCAATAACATTAGTACCTTTTTTCAGATAGTTCCTGATATCATATGTCATGTAGCGGGCACGTGATTTATGGTCCGTCACCGAAGGTGAAAGGACAGCATCCCCCACTTTCCGTCCATTGACATACAGTTCATGATAACCGATGGAAGCTACATAAATAATAGCATCCTGCGAAATTTCCGACAGTTCAAAGGTCTTGCGAAACCAAGGATCTGCCATTACATTATTCACCTTCTTGCCTCCTACACTCTGCGACTCCATTTCTGCACTGCCTATCCATCGTGCCGACCAATCGGCAGCAAATAGCCCCATACGCCAGTTCGCAGTAGTACTCCATGCCGACCAATGATTATGTTCGTCTGAGAAACGGACTTTCCAGAAACATCTTTTTCCGGCAGACAAAGGCACTCCTTCATAAACAATATTCACCGACTCAGCCGAATTAACGCGACCGCTGTCCCAAAGATCTCCACGATCTGCATCGAGCAATTCCCGGGAGCTTGCTACAAGAATCTGATAAGCAGTCTGTCTCCGCCCGCGTGCCGGAACAGTAGCTCCCATTTTCCAACTCAAACGGGGTTGCTGTATGTCAATACCTAAAGGATTACTAAGATATTCACATCGCAAATCAAAAGGTTGGAGAGTGGCAATATTGGTGAAAGCCGTACTGCCGGTCAGCTCATCCCCCGGAAAAGCAATCTGCACTTCTCTGCCATTAAGAGTCAGACAAACTCTCTTCTGACTATAAAGCGGATCAGCAACCCAGATATCATAATCAGTTCCCTTCTGCTCAAGATAGACAATCACCTGTTTATCAGCAGCCAGTGTAAGTCCCTCTCCTAAATCAATTATCCCCGGATGATAAAAAACAACGGCATACTGATGATTCACCCTAACAGCCTGCACCGCAGAACTATTTTGAATAATCTTATAATTCTGTGTAGCTGCAAATGTCTGGAACTCCTTCAAAGACCTGTCAGGAACCACCATATACGCATACTTCCCTTCCTTAGCCTTTACACCATGACTAATCCAGAGATTAAAGATGTCAGCAGAAATCTTCTTTCCACTTCCACTGATATTAATATCTTTCCAAGCCCCCGTTTGTTTCGGGCTGCTGACAGTTACATCTCCTCCTGAAGGAAATAAATAACCAACTTTATCATGATATACCCAAGCCGGATTCTTTGCAGATGCATTTTCTTTGTAAACAGACGTAGTCCCTTCCTCTTTGCCAACTACCATTTCGCCTTTAAAAAGGCACTGATTAACAGTTGTAACCACTTCTTCGGGAGCATTTGACGCAATATCTGTTCCTAAACACAAAAGCACATCATTCATAAAAAAGTAAGCTTTCTTAGCCTTTACACCCTTATAGCAATGCTCATAAGCAATGACTCCATTCTTGCCATTACTTACACCACCTCCATACCGGTTTTTTCCGAACAGATATCCTTCAAGACGGGCAGAGTCCGGATGTTGGATAGCTGTAGTACCCGGTATTTTATTCCAATTCCATATAGGGAAGATGCCCCCATATTCTTTTCCGGAAGTAAGGATATTCGTAGCACCAAGCGGCAAGTTATAGCCTTTGAGGTTCTCATTATTGAGCATTTCGGTTCCATTGGTCCGGGTAGAAATCACCTTAGCTGAAAGATAATAGCCAGCACCGTGCTGAACCATTATGTCCGATTTCCAGAAGTACTTATTGCCGGGAGCAGGAAAGGGAGCACCGGAAAGGTGTTTCTTCCAAGCCGAATAATCAGCAACACGTTCAGGATCATTCTGTTCCATGTATTCCAGTGTGACAGGAGAAATATTACTCAATCCTTCTGAACGTGATATATTACGACCGATTGCACCAAAATCAAACGTTTCCCGATAACCCAACAACCGATGACCACCCATCAGGAGATTGATAAATATCTCTTTCTTCTCTTGTGTAAAATAAGATTCAAAGACAGTTCCTTTCACCAACCGTAAATAATATGCAATATCATCTACATACGATAAACCATAACCGCCAGAATATAATTGAGGACGATGCTGATGGAAACTGCCATCCACCTTAATACCTTCGTCGCCTTGTTCCGGAACAATCTTAATAGTAGAAGCTATGGACTCAATTCCGGTTCGTATCAGCTCTATATTATCTTCAATACATCCCTTATGAATAGTAACGGCAGATACCCATGTACGGTTTTTGCCTTTATGTCCTTTATTTCCAGTCAAATCCTGTAGATAAGAAGAATAATGCAATAGCTTCTTTTCACTAATTTTGCCTTTCAGCAGAATTAACGGAACCATGTAGTCCTGGGGAGCACCAATATCACCGAACCACCAGTTCCTGGATTTAGGACGTACTTTATACCAGTAATCGATACCTGCAACGATTTGTTTCAACAGTTTTCCTGAATTATAATACTTATTTCCAGGTTTCCGATATGCAATAGCCATTGATTTCAACCGTTTCAAATGAGAACCGGCCGGATAAAAAGAACCTTCGTGTACAGTTACATAATCCAGATCCGGAAAACTTCCGTCCGAGCGTAACGCACTCGCATAACCCGCTATTATGTCCTCATCCACCTTCGTTTCCAAATAGGAAGCGACCAGCCGCCCTGTCATTTCGTCCACTTCCTTTTGCGCATCTACTTGCACCTCTTTAGCCTCAGCCAAAGAGCAACAAAGATAAAGCAAACAGAATATTAGTTTCAAGCATTTCATAAACATACTCCTATTTATCCAGATACTTACCATCAGCTACTATCCCTGAGCTATGCACTGTACGAATAAATTTCGCATCAGCAGGAGCGGCACCTTTACATTGGTTCAGTTCTGCCCCGACAACATCATCCAGAAAGAATAACGGACGTACATCGGGCTTCATCGCATCAAAACGTACATTATTAAATCTCACATTCCTGGCATGGCGTACATAGAAACCGGCAGCCGGTAATGTATTACCAAACATTCGATTCTCAGGATAGCTTTTAGTCATTTCCGGAACGGGTTTATTAACCATGTCCGAGGTCCCGCCCCCCGGATAGCTGATTTGCACGTTATTGATCGAAACATTTTCTACATAGCTTGTCTCCACACCAGTTATTGAACAGGCTATCAGGCTTTCTGCGGTTGCTACAATGTTGCTGATATTTATATTCTTCAATACACCACCCTCTTTCCGGTAAGTGCGGTGTCTGTCTCCCAAACGGATGAATATGGGAGTCTGGACATCGCGCATAGAAATATTGGAAACGGTGATGCCATCAATAATGCCTCCATCAACCATTTCTATGGCAACACCCGAAATAACGGTAACATCGGCCGAAATATGTTCAAGCTGTTTACTCCAATGACGAATATTATCTTCCGCTGCCCGGCGAACCACACAATTGGAAACCGCGATGTTCCGGTAGCCTCCATGAGAGGCAGTACCAAATTTAATTGCATTGCAATTACTTGCTGTGACACAATTCGTAACCGTTATGTTCTCGCAAAAATCAGGATGGTCACTCTTGAAACAAATGGCATCATCTTCCACATCAATGTAGCAATCGGATATAGTCGCATTCTTAGCATCTATATCAAGCCCGTCATTATTATAATTACAATGACTGAATACCTTCAAGCCACGGATAGTTACATCTTCACATTTCTCATAATGCTGCACCCAATAGGCAGAATTACGGAGAGTGACATCGGTCACAACGATACCCTGACACTCTACAAAATAGATTATCTTAGGGCGTTTCGGTCCGCCGTCCGCATCATTGCCGAATTGAAACGCTTTATTTCCACCTTGTCCGTCAATCGTTCCGAATCCGGTAATCGAGATATTCTTCTGTCCACGTGCAAACAAAAGTCCGGAAGACTGATTCATATTACCATCCTTGAAGGGAAAAGCATGATCATAATCCGACAAACGTGTACTCCCCAACAATAAAGTGCCAAAATCCAGATGAAGGTTCACATTTGATTTCAGTTCAATGGGACGTATCAAATAAGATCCGGATGGTATCAAAACAGTTCCGCCTCCTTTCTTCGAACATTCATCTACGGCTTTCTGTATAATAATTGTATTATCCGTTACACCATCTCCTTTAGCTCCACGCTTAGTCACATCAATTGTTCCGGCTATAAGGGAAGAAGAAAACAGCAAAGATATTGCAAACAAGACTATATTACATCTATTCATCATGATATCATTGTTTTTAGGGTTTATCATTTAAAGATTTATATCGGCACAAAGCCTCTACATAGTAATAATCAGCATAGGTCAAAGGCATATCTATCTCTGTACCAGAAGGGATGTTCCCTACCGAATGTTTCAGAATGAATCCGCCGTTAGTTCCCTCCTCTGCCGTATATGCCGGTGAGGATAATGTCTGGAGCATTTTTTCGGCTGCCTTATAATATTTCTTAGCCCGTTCTCCAGATACATACTGAGATAGTTCCAATAATCCCGAACAGTTGATAGCTGCCGCAGAAGCATCACGCAAAGCATCCGGTATATCAGGAGCATTATAATCCCAGTAAGGAATCAGGTCTTTGGGCATATTAGGATGGTTCAACGTAAATTCTGCTATTTTTATAGCTTGCTCCAGATATTTCCGGTCTTTGGTAAAACGGTACATCATTGTATAGCCATACAATCCCCAGGCCTGTCCACGAGCCCAAGCAGATTTTTCGGAAAAGCCCTGCCCGGCTTGGTAGTGCTTTATTTCACCGGTCACCGGGTTATAATTCAATCCATGATAAAGACTATTGTCCGCCCGGAAGTGATTCTTCAAAGTTGTATCGGCATGCTTCACAGCAATATCATAAAATGTACTGTCTCCTGTGACCTGAGTAGCCCAGAAAAGCAATTCCAGGTTCATCATATTATCAATGATAACGACATAGTCATCCGGTTTGCGATTATGTGATTTAATACAGCCTACCACGGGGCTGAAACGGGAAATCAACGAACGGGCGCTGTTCACCATAATATCTTTATACTCAGGTTTCGGAACAATGCGGTTAGCATTGCCATAACTGCAATACATCATAAAACCGACATCATGTGTATTCACATTGTATTGTTCCGGTTCCAGCAGTTTCAGCATACGTACTCCTTCAGCATACAACTCCTTATTCCCTGTATTCTCGTACAGATAGAACAGAGTTCCGGGATAAAAGCCGCTGCACCACCATTCCGAGTTACTGGTTTTCAGACGTTGCATGTGTTTGTCATACGTCTTAGGGAACTGGTTACTTCCCTGCAGTTCACCCCTCATATAGAGATATTGACGAGCAGCATGCTCTAATGCTTTATCTACTTTTACCTTACCACCGGCGAATAAATCACCGGAAGAAAAAAAACTAATTAGAATCGTAGCAAACAATAATGTACTCTTTTTCATGGTTATATTTTAAATTTATATTCTATTATTCCACTGCATCCGAGAAAGAAGTAACCTGCAATCTTTCGGCAAACTGCAACGAAGATAGTTTAGTAGTCACTTTAACCGTAACCGGTTTACCAGGTAAAATATCCATGTAATTATCGGATATGAAATTGTCGATATCTCCTTGGAGTGACAAGAAAACCCCTCTCGCAAACACATCACAAGACAAAGTCACCTCATACCCCCCTTCTACCGGAACAAAGTCTTTATTAATCCGGGCCCCTGCATAATGCATATCTTTTTGCTTTGCCAGAAAATAATCATTAGTATACTCTGTTCCCGTTTTATCCTTATAAAGAACGTGTATAACCACATCTTCTTTTTTCTCTCCATTCAATAATCCATCCACTGTTTCCTTCCATACGACTGTACTTGTATTAGCCGGAACAGTTATCTGTTTCTTGAATTCTTTCACTACTCCACTACCATCCAGCCTGAGCACACAGACCGTTAATTTACCAGAAGTACTTTTCAGCCTGTCCGATACCATATGTATCTGCAATATATTTTCCTTTTCTATTGGCGACACCAGCAAATCGGCGAAAGACTTTACCGTAAAATAATGCTGCGCTTTCCAACGCCCGTAATAATCACGACTGGACCAGGATGCCACCGGCCAGCAGTCATTATGCTGCCATACCAACGACCCCATACAATAGGGCATATCCCTCCGATGTGCCTCCATAGCCATTTTCATAGCATCAGCCTGCAAAAGCTGGCTCATATAGGTAAACGAACGGAAATCTTTCGGCTGACGGTATTCCGATACAAGGAAATCATTGATACGCTTATTAGCTGCTGTTCCCCCTCGCTGATGCGACATCATTACTTCCGAAGTCAGATTCCAATCCTCAGGTAAAGGTGCATACCGTTTGATTGACTCGAATTCCGGAAATGATTGGAAACCATACTCACTGAAGAAACGGCTCCGCTCATGATTAAATTCAGAAAGAGGTTTCAGCCCTTGCCAGACTTCCCAATAGTGCATATCACCCACCGTGTGATTGCGTGTTCCCTTGTCATCTGAATAAGGAGACGACTTACGGTAACACGCACCCGGATGGAATTCTTCTACCACAGCCGGCAACGTCACAAAATACTGATCCTTGAACTGTTTCCATATAATATCCGAATAAGCAGGATTTTGTTTGTCATATGTCTTTTTCCAATTCCAGTTGAACCAGGCATCCAAACATTCATTATTACCACACCAGAGGGCTATACAACTATGGTTGCGCAAGCGTCGTACATTATCAATGGCTTCCCTGCGAATGTTTTCCAGCAATTCGCCTTCAGCGGGAAATACGCTGCACGCAAACATGAAGTCTTGCCAGATTAAAATACCGTACTTATCACACAAGTCATAAAAGATATCTTTCTCATAAACTCCGCCACCCCACACGCGTAGCATATTCATATTTGCACTGACTGCATCCCGGATTGTTTTTTCATAAATGGAATCGGTAACACGAGTCAGAAAGTTATCACAAGGAATATAATTCGCTCCTTTGGCAAACAAAGGTTTTCCATTTAGTTCAAAATAAAAGCTTTCACCATATTCGTCAGGAGCCGTTACCACTTTCAATGAACGGATCCCCAGTTTTTCTTCTGTTATATCTATTTGCTTTCCATTCAGTTCCAGTGTTGTAGCAAAGTCGTATAAGAAAGGTTCTCCCAAACCATTAGTCCACCATAACCGGGGCTTCTTCATGGTAAAAGATACCGGAATTTTATTCAAACCTTTATTCAAACGAATCAATTTCCGGCACTCGGCGCGATTATCCGTACGATTAATCACAGTTACCTTTGCTTCTGTCTCCTTATCTGCCAATACTTCTACCGTGACATCCACTACGGCCCGCTGGGCTGTCACCGACTGCTGATTATAAAAAACATCATTTATCCGAGCCTCATCCCATGCTTCCAGGCTAACGGCCCTCCAGATACCCGAAGTAACCAAACGAGGTCCCCAGTCCCAACCAAAATGATAACCCGCTTTACGAACAAACACTCCGACCTTGCGGTTAAGCAAACCTCCATTCTCGGACTGGTCATTCGAACTGCGATACTGGAAAGGAACAGCTTCCCATTTCGGCATAGCTATCTTAATGGGAGAATGCAAATAAACCTGCAATTCATTGCCATGCTCTTTTAAGAGAGAACGGACATCCGCCTGCCATTTACAAAACATATTATCAGCAGAAAGAATCTTCTTTCCGTTCAATGTTACATCAGCATACGTATCCAGTCCCTCAAAATGTAGCACAATATTCTTCTTTGCCAGCAACTCAGGGGTTACATCAAACGTCGTCCGATAAATCCAGTCTTCTTTATCCACCCACTGAACACCGCGCTCATTGAGCCTGTAAAAAGGATCATCTATCAGTTTGTTATCCATCAGGTCTGTATGAACTGTTCCTGGAACAGTGGCTGCATACCAGTTAGTCCCCCTCGCCTGCCGGAAGTTCCATCCTTCATGCAGGTACTGACGGACAGGCTGCGCATTGACTGCTGTAAACAGAAATAGCAAATTCAATAAGGCTATCCAGGTTCTTTTCTTTACTTTCGTCTTCATTTCTTTATTTATTTATTTGCTTACGGTCTACATTCCATCCTTTCACCACTAATACCGGTGTTTCAGTTATCTTTTCAGCATTCGTTTCGATAACCACGGATTTACTTTCACCCGGCATCAAAGAAAAGAAATTATCCGTATAAAAAGAAGGGCGGATAGGTCTCAAATCCTGATCGAGAAATTGCAACTGGTTGAAAAAGGCGATAGAACCGGACACATTTTTCACTGTAACATCCACGAAATACTTGCCTTCGCCCTTTCTTATCTTATAAGTAGTCTTCAATTTGGCTTTTTTCAATTGAGACAATGTTTCAAAGCCTGAAGAAGTAGGCCCGGTCAGTGTTTCCTTACCTTCATACTTATCATTGGAACGCCAGTAGAAATTAGATGAGACTTCCTTGCCTTTCTCATCGTTCAATCTCAACTTAATAAAATGTACCTGTGAAATATCTTCAGGAAAGCGAATGGCCAATACATCATTTGCCACACCATCCGAAGGAAGGTCAACCTTCGCGGACCCTTCGAATACCTTTTTACTGTTGATATCATAAACCTGAGCCACTACTGTATAACCTTTGAATTCCTGATAGAAATCATTCACTACTGATACCGTATTCTTCAGATAATCGAATTGTGCATGCAAAGGTTCCAAAGCATTAGCTGTATGATAGAGTGAAGCCGTTGGTTCCAACGACCAATCCCACATACGGGCACAGACCTGACGAACCGGGCAATTATGATACCAGAATAGTAAACCGGAACAGAAACGGTCACCATAATCAAGTTTATTATAATTCCATACTTCCCAAATGCTTTTTGAATTCATGGCACCTACAAACTGCCCTTTTTGTGCAAACTCGTCAATAGAAGAAGATTGCCCATAATTATTAACCAAGTCAGTATACATGGTAGACATCAGATGGAATCCATTCCCATCCAGATAATCCCAAACCTCTTTATTAATAGGCCACAAATCTTTTTCGTCCATCATTTCCCGGAGAATTTCTACCGTAGGAAGTGTAGGAGCACCATATTCGGGATTAAAACCATCCACACGGCTACCTCTCGCAGAAGCAGTGTTTTCATAATGTTGCATCGGATTCACCTGTTTATATGGGCTTCCATCATGCACACCTGCACATTCCGATTGCATCTGATAGCCACGTGTTCCATCAAGTTGTTTCAGCAGTTCAGGCGTACCGCTAACTTCGGAACTCTCATTCGACGCCACATAATAGGCCAGAGCCGGATGATTGCGGATACGTTTCACAGTAGATGCCACATTATTCAGATATACACTCTTATCCTGCGGATGGCGTGTATCTCCCGTCATCCAGAATTCTTGCCAGACCAATAATCCCAGTTCATCACAAAGTTGATAAAAATAATCAGACTCGGCTATGCCACCACCCCAGAAACGAACTAAGTTGATACCTGCCTGACGGGTATACCTCAACTCAGCATAGGTACGTTCATCCGAAGTACGCAGCATTCCCTCAGGAATCCAGTTTGTGCCACGAATAAAAATACGTTTACCGTTCACGTAAAATACACGCGATTTATCGGGAGTATTTGTATCAGAGGTAACCTCACGGATGCCAAATCGTGTCTTGACAGAATCACAAACTGCACCTTTTACGTTTACTGTCAATTTCAGTTCATACAAGTTCTGAGGACCTTTGTTGACCGGCCACCACAAGCGTGGATTACGGATAGTAAGCTGAGGAAACTCTTCCGGAGTGAAAGTAATCATTTTCTCCTCACCCCGCAATATACGGAAAGGTTTTTCCACTACAATATTCTCTCCCGTAATCTCTCCTCTGATCACTCCGCTGATCGTATCCATCGAATTAAGCGGATTAACCACTTCAACGGATATAGTTTCATGAGCTACATCATACCCCGGCTTTTGTAGTTCCGACTTCACAAACGGATGACGCAATGCCAATGTCCCTGTAGTATACATGGATATACTTTTCCAGATACCAGTATTACGGTCACGAATACCATCCATAAAGGTAAAATCCCATCCAACGCTCATAAGCATGGTAGTATTTAAGCCAATGTTTCCATTGCCTCCATTATGGAATTCACCTACAGCACCCCAAGGCTTTGGCATAGTAGTTCCCGGCACATCTACCGGATAAACTCTGACGGCAAGAACATTCTTATTACCTACTTCCACAAAGTCGGTTATATTAATGTAATCATTGACAAACATTCCATTGATTGTACTCAGCAAATTACCATTTACCCATACTTCTGCCCGATAATTGATGCCGTCAGGCTGCAACCATATATTTTTTCCTGCGAAAGAAGCAGGGACTTCAAATTCTGTGCGGAACCAATAAGTATAAAATTCACGACCTACTTTTGAAATATCCGGTATCTTATTGGATTCTATTTTATTGTTCAACCCGTAATAGGGTTCGGGATACTTCTTATTGTACACAAGAGAGTTAAGCACAGTTCCCGGAACAATGGCCGGCAACCAGTTGCTCGTATTATACCCAAGTGATGAAATTTCCTCAGCCGATGCTTTCACGTCTCCCACTTTCATCATCTTCCAGATATATTCTCCCTGATGCACTTCTTTCGAATCCAACCAGATTCTATCGGTTGGCTTTGCATAGTTTGTATTACTGCCCTGTGCAGAATATGAGAGAGGCAGGAACAAAAGCAAAAAAGTCAATAGTTTATTCATCTTATTTTTTATTTATTTTTTTCTGCAAGCAAATATAGCCAATGAGTTCCAAACGAGACGTGCGCATTCTTGCCAGATATAGATAGAAAAAGGGAAAATACACACAGCATACATTTTTGACAAGGATACATACAAGTTTCTATATAAAAAAGCAAGCCGCCCTTTGGCTATTTATCAATTATAGCTATTGCAATTCTTTAGGCACCTTCACATTCTTACAATCTTTCAAACGAATCACAGAGAGTTCACTACCCGGAGATTGCAATGCTGAATCGGTAATTTCAAGTCCGTTTACATCTTCAGCAACAACCGCATGCCGTTCTTCCTTATCACCAACGGTTGAAAGCTTCATATTTATAAAACGAATATTGTCAGCATGTCGTATATAAACCCCATAAGCAGGTAACATCATGCCGAACATCCGATTCTCAGGATAGGCATCTTCAACCTCCGGTACTTCTACCATCGTATTCGAAACTTTTCCTCCGCCTTTCAACTTAAAGTCTATATCACGAATCTCCACATTGTCAACACGAAGTCCGGGGACACCTGTAATGGAGCTTGCAACATAACTGGCAGAACTTGCTGTGATATTTTTTATCAATACATCCTTCAGATAAGATTTCTCTGAAGTTTTACGTCTACCCAAGCGAATAAATAAGGGTGTCTGCACATCTTCCATCGTCAGATCGGAAATGACAACATCTTCCATAAAACCGCCGTCAACCACTTCAAGGGCCATACCCGCTATACCAGTAATCGGGTCTGAAACCCCCGGAACGCGTTTTTCCCAAAAGCGAAGCAAAGATTTGCTACATTTATGAAGGGTGCAGTCAGAAACCCGGATATTGCGAAATCCTCCGGCACTGGCAGTACCAAATTTAATAAAATTACAATTAGAAGACAGGTCACAATTCTTCACTGTAACATTCTCGACAACATAATCCGGATCTTCACTCTTGAAACAAATAGCATCATCATCTGTATCAACTACACAATCTGTGATAGTAACATTCCGGCTCTCAATATCAAAGCCATCATTATTCCAGTTTGCATGTCCTTCCACATACACTTTACTGATATCAACCCCATCACAACGCACAAAACGGAATGTCCAAAACCCAGAGTTTGATAATTTCACTCCATTTACATGAACCTTATTACAATCGAACAGGAGTACCAGAGTGGGACGGTTCGGAGCATCATTCCCTTTATTAAAAGCCGATCCATTACCATCTATTTCTCCCTCGCCTGTAATTGAAATATTGTCTGCTCTTTCTGCAAAAACCAGAGCTTTGCGTCTTCCTTTATCAGGATAATCAGCAATATTCTTACTACCCAGAATTGTGGCACCTTTCTCCAGATTTAAAGTAACATTCCTCTTCAACACCAGTGTTCCGGTCAGATACTTTCCGGCAGGTAAAGAGACAACGCCTCCCCCTTGTCTGGCACAGTCATCAATTGCTTTTTGAAGACCAGCAGTCGTTAAGGTCTTCCCATCTGCGTGAATCGCATACTTGTCTGTTATAGGTTCCGAACTATTCTGTTCTTTATTGGTGCAAGCCATAAACAGTAAACAGAAGCAAAACAGTCCCCATGCTATAGTATTATTCATTATTCAAAATCTTTAAATGAATAAGGCTGCGGCAAAATAATATTGACACAGCCTCATCATAGTTATTAATTAATTAGTTATCTGCAGGTATTACAGTCACCGTCCATTGCTTCACGACCGTTTTACCCGGTGAAGTCACCGTATATGTACGGGGAGTAGAATAATCTTGAAAACCAACAGCCATACCCGGAGTCAGGGTTGCTCCCGCAGAAATGGTTGCTATCATCTTCAGATCAGTAATATCAGCGTCTTTTTTCAGAGTAACCGTGACAGTTCCAGCTTCAGAGTCAATCTGAGTCTTATCACTCATAACTCCCTCTGCTCTATTATATACTGTCACATTTGTAATCTCTGCTTTTTCATAAGCTTCGTCTACTGCATAGTCATCATCTCCACATGACACAAAAGTCAGCGCCAAAGCAACGAACATAAAAAATAGTATCTTTTTCATCTTATAGCTACTTTTAAATTATACAATCATCATTTACCACAAAGGATTCTGGTCCAAATTAGGATTTTTGTCACGCGCAGACTGTGGAATCGGCAGCAAATAGTCGCGAGGTGCCATGAATGTCTTCTTGCATACAAATACCGTTTCATAAGTAGGAACGATTTCTCCATCAGGGCGTTGAATGTAAGTCACAAGGCAACCTTGTGCATCCTTATTCAACACTTCCTCACCAATCTTCCACCGCTGAATATCAAACCATCTTTTACCTTCAAGAGCCAGTTCTATACGACGCTCATGACGAATACGTTTTCTCATTTCACTTTTGTCCAAGCCTGCAGGAAGTGCAGGTTGTCCGGCACGGGCACGTATTTCATTTATTGCACCATATACTTCAGCAGTCGGTCCATTCACTTCGTTCTCTGCCTCGGCCAAGGTCAGCAACATTTCTGCATAACGCAAAACGATAAAGTTATGTCCGCCGCCTACACCACGCCCACGATTATCATAGCCGCAGAGCACATCCTGATTCATATATTTCCCAATGTAATACCCGGTTTTTGTGCATGAAGGTTTACCAGCACTATACATTCCGTTGGGGTTCTCCTTCAGATTCAGATTGCCCGGAGTATTCTGGGCTGTATACAATATCTTGTTTTTCCAAGGTTTTCCATTGTAATGGAGAGTTGCATAGAAGCGCTTGTCACGATTCTCATAAGGAGCTGCAGCATGTTCCGGATTATTCCAATCAAAAGGTTCACCGGTAACCATTTCAAATTCATCAGCCAGACTTGCAGTCGGGTGGTCTTTGCTCCATCCATATTCAGCCGGTGTGCCGGGCTCAGGCGGAGCCAAAACCGTCTGTGCACTCGACCATCTATAGGGATATGCAAACTGGATATCAAAAATAACTTCACTATTGTGTTCATTATCCTCATAAAACATCTCAGCAAACCCATTCTGGAACAAAGAATAAGTACCTTTCAGATCACCACTAACTAAAACACGGGCAGTTTTAGCCGCATCTGCATAATATTTGGAATCTATGATTCCGGCTGCATATAAATAAGTGGCCGCCATCATGCCCAATGCAGCTCCCTTAGTCGCACGCCCTAATTCGTCATCAGGCACCGTCACCGGTAAACGATCGGCAGCATTCTGGAAATCAGAAATAATGAACTGCAATGTAGCCTCCGGTGTAGCACGAGCCAGGAAAATATCATCCGTATTGCGATCAAGCGGTTTGTCAATCAGTATAGCCGCTCCATAATAACGGAATAATTCCAGATAGAACATTGCACGCAGAAAGTATGAATCTCCCATCAAACGTTCTTTCACATTAGCAGGTAGCGGAGAGTCCGGCAAGTTCTTCAAAGCAATGTTAGCTCTACGAATAGAAGAATAACGATTACCCCATCTGTCAATCGGAGCAGAAGAAGCATTGAAGTCAAACAGATTCCATTGATTAGACGCCTTCTCACCAATCTGGATACAATCATCCGTAAACAGGATATCAACAGCATGGTCGTTCAAACCATTTACGCTATAATAAGGTCCATCCAAGTCTCTGTAAACTTTACTCATAAACAGCATAGCACTCGACTCTGTCAACCAGATACCTTCATCGGTAACAGAATTCGTTGGTTTTATATTGTCCATAAAATCCGTGCACGAAGCATTCAACAAAAGTATGGAACAAAGGATACCATATATTATTTTTTTCATAATTTTAATGCATTAAAAGGTTACACTTACACCAAAAGAGCTGATAATCTGTTGTGGATATGAGTTGAAAGCTTGGTTTTCAACATCAAAGTCGTCAGGCATTTTGCTATAAATGGTCCACAAATTATAGAAATCAGCATATAAACGTAAACTCTGCATCTTGGCTTTCTTCAGTAATTGCGGTTTAAAAGTGTAGCCAATCTGCAATGATTTTAGTTTCACATAAGCAGTATTTACCATCCAATAAGAGGACGTTTCATAGTTCTGGTTACGGATAGAGGCAGACAAACGCGGATATTTTGCATTTGGATTCGGATTAGCTTCTGTCCATGAATCCAAGTGTTCACGGCGCGGATGAATGGCATCCTTGAATGGATAACGGACATTACGGTCTCCATTGCTACCCAAATAATAGTCAGAACCACCAGCTCCCTGAATGAACATACTGAAATCGAAGTTCTTATATTCCAAACGAAGGTTATACCCCCACATCACTTCAGGAGTCTCGTTGAAACCAATAATAACTTGGTCTTCACTATCAATCTTGCCATCACCATTGATATCCACATACTTGATATCACCAGGTAATACGCCCTTCTGATAAGCCCAGTTATCAATATCTGCCTGATCCTTAAATAATCCGGCAGCTTTATATCCCCACGTGCGTCCACTCGGTTGCCCGGTCTTACGCTTTCTTGGATTATTCTTAGTTCCGGGAGCTTCACGAATCTCAATCTGCTTGTCACGAGTAAACCCGAAAGAAATCGAATTAGACATCTTTAATCCACAATTGAAAGTATAATGGCTACTCAATGCTGCATCAAAACCATATCTTTCATCCTCACCAGCGTTTTCCTTAGCCAGTCCAATACCATATTCAGAAGATACGATCGCATTCGGACTCAAAATTTTATCCGTGCGCTTATCCCGGTATACATCAAACTCAGCAATCAACAAATCATTCCAAAAATTTATGTCTAAACCTATATTAGCTTTCCAGACTGTTTCCCAAGTCAGGAAAATATTAGGTTCAGCCCCCTCCACCAAACTCTGCAATTGGGTAGGATTTTTGCCGAACACTGCACCATTTTCAATTTTATATTGTGAAAGATAAGAAAATGCATCACCGACAGGATTACCAGATTTACCATAAGAAGCTCTCAACTTTAAGTTATTGATAAATGAGAAATTATCTTTTATAAATGATTCCTCAGAAAGTCTCCAACCTAAAGATACGGAAGGAAAAAATGCACTTCTACGGTCAGGAGCATATTGGTAAGTCTGGTCATAACGTCCTGCTAATTCAAGCATATACTTCTGGGCATAGTTATAATTCAGACGCATAACATATCCCTGTTGACCAAAGCGGGTGGTGGTACCGGAGTTGCTGATAAATTCCGCAACCGGACTACCCATATTCAATTCCGGAATCATAAAATCATAGTTCTTTCTACCGGCTTTGGTTTCTACCGTATTCCCCCATCTCCTTTCAAATACACCTAATACACCAACCTCATGCTTACCAAATCTTCTTTCATAATTCAAATGAGCCTGAATAGTATAATAAGTCCATTGCTTATTTGTGATGTTAAGAGACGGTTTCGCTTCACCACCTTGTTGTTCTTCAATTTCACCGGCATCATTATAGGCATAAGCTGTGAAAGGATATTGCCATTCTTTTGCATCATAAATCTGACGGTCATAACTGAATAAAGCTTTTGCAGACAAACCTTTCAGAAATGGCAGTTGCTGATCTAAAGAAACTGTTATATTCTGAAAGTTATTATTGTATGTCTTATCAGCTCCATCATGTACTCCCATATACATACTGGAACCACCACCCTGCATGGCCGGTTTTCCGCCAACCATATTGGGAACTGTCGGAGCACACAAACGATACAGGTCTTCCATCATCTTTTTACCATCATAATAATGGCTCTTTTTAGTATCGTAAGCCAAATTGATATCAACACTCACTTTAGTAATGTCTATCGGATGGAAATCGACATTAGAACGGAGATTAAATCTGTCATATCCGGTATCTTTACCCATCATACTGCCCTGATACATATATCCGAAAGAGGCGAACGCATTGATAAACTTATTACCACCACTCAGAGAGACATTGTGACGAGTAGTAGTGGTAGTCTTCATGTACTCATCCATCCAGTCTGTATTTTTGTAACGGTCGTCAGTACCATCCTTATACTTCTGCAGCAGATCATCACCATATACTTCTTTGTCACGTCCATCCATTCTCAATGCTTCATTGTATAAGGTCAATGCATCATAAGCATTCAGGAAATCAGGAGTATTCATCGGAGTCTGGAAACCAACCGAACCATCATAAGTCAAGGTTACTTTACCTTCTTTTCCTCGTTTCGTATTAATCAGGATTACACCATTGGCCCCTTTCAAACCGTAAGGAGCAACCGCAGCAGCATCCTTCAGTACAGAAATAGATTCAATATCAGCCTGGTTTACTTTTTCCCACGGGCGTTCGATACCATCGACCAGAACCAGCGGTTTATTTCCACGCAACAACACAGTCGCCTCATCTTTTCCCGGCTCACCGGAAGTCTGACGGGTAATAATGCCCGGTATCTGTCCTCCCAACTGATTGGACACATTAGCAACAGGAGCCTTAATCTTATCCCCCTGTACGGTGGCAACAGCCGAGCTCATTGTCATACGTTTCTGAGTACCGTAACCAACCACCACCACCTCATCAAGTAATTGGGTGTCTTCCTCTAAAGTAATAACCAGAGATGCTCCAGCCGTAGCCTTCATTGTTTTGGTTTGATAACCAACAAATGAAATTTCTATTACGGGATTAGGACCATCAACAGGCAAATTAAAGTTACCATCAATATCAGAGATAGCGCCCTGCGTGGTTCCTTTCACTTTAATTGTTGCACCAATGATAGACTCACCTTTTGCATCCACTACTTTTCCTGTTAGTTTTTTAGCAGTTTGCATAACACCTTGAGTACTTGCCACGACTTCGCCGATGTGTGTCTGATTGTCTTTAGCAGCATAAACGTCAGCAGTTGTAACTAAGCCAAGCGACAAAAGTGTCGCCATTAAAATGGACTTCTTAGAAAGTGGCATGATATCTTTCAGCCAGTAATGCCTAAGAATCATTTTCTTTTGGACATTGAGTTTGTTTCGCATAATTGTGTATTATTAATATTAGAAATAGTTCATTAAGAAACTTACCAAAAGAGAGTATAGCAAAGAATAAATTCTTCTTACTCTAAGAAAATCAAGGAGAGTGTTTTTCCATACTTATAAAAATATTAAAGGTTAAACAAATGTTTTTCTACTCTTTGAAAGGAGAGGTGAATCATGTACATGCAATCTTCACCTCCTCACTTTACTAGAAATCTTTTTTACCTTAATGCGTAATCAATGCATATTGAAAACATACTAATGATGTTGTTTATACCAGCAAAATTAGACGGTTAATGGTACATAAACGCATCCAACATTGCCATTAATATGACAAAAACGGACATATTGAAAAAACATACATCTTGGGCGAGACTGGACATGTATTACGGAATAAATCAATACTTCAGACGTGTTTAAACTGCATCAGAATTGTATCTGCCCCTACCTTCCCCATATATAGGACAAGGAGAAGGTAGGGAGTAAGTGAGGAGAAGATAAAAAAAGCACAGCTCCAAAGCTGTGCCCTCAATTATTTAGTTTTAATTTCAAAATGATAATTACCGGTTAGCAGTTCAATGCCACCTCCTTTCTTGCGCATGGCAGATAAAGTAGCGGCATTTATCTCTTTACATTCTATTTTATAAGCCTCATCTATATATAAGGTAGCAGAGCTGTTTGAAGGAATAGTAATCGTATATTGCACCTTGCCCCTGTTCTTTTTCCATGATGAAACTATTTCTCCATAAGGGGAAATATGACTTGCCTCAAAAGCATCCAAACCTGCTACAAAATTGGGTCTTAATATAATATGTTTGAAGCCGGGCATTGAAGAATCAGGGTAAAGCCCTCCCAATGCTTTATAGTACCAAGCACTGATTTCTCCAAACATGATGTGGTTTAATGAAATATCTTTTTTCCCATCAATACGCCAATTCTCATAAAGAGTAGTTGCTCCATTCTTTATCCACCAGCCCCAGGACGGATAGGTTCCTTTAGAAGCAAGTTGATAAGCCAAATCTGCATATCCATTCGCACTCAAAGCATTCAGAATAGTTTTGCTACCCAGTAAGCCTACATCCATACTGCCGTCTTTACTCACTTTCTCTGCTAAGTTATAAGCCACCAATTCTTTCAGATGTTCAGGGACTATTCCCCAATAGAGTGGTGCGCTTAACTCGGTCTGACTTCCACCACAATAGATACCTGTATCCTCATTCAAAAAGCGGGCATTGATGCTATTCTTTATTTTTTGCGCTAAAGCAGAATACTTTTCATAATCTTGTTGTTTGTTCAATATTCTGGCTGCTTTAGCCAAAATATCCGTATCGACATAATAATAGATGGATGAAGTCAGCTCTTTAGAGGAATGTGACTTTATAGGAATCCAATCTCCTAATCCCCAGTCCGTGATGCCCGAAGGGTATGTGTAATTCAGATAATCCACATATCTTCTGATATTGTTGTACATAGATTGAAGCAAATGTTTGTCTCCATAGAACAGGTAAATATTCCAGGGGATGATAGCTACCGTACTTGTCCAGTCAACACCATTCCCCCAATGATACCCCCATCCGGCAGTAGGAATAATGGCAGGGAGCACTCCGTTAGGGGCTTGTTCATCTTGATGGTCGGCCATCCATTTTTCATAGACCGTGATGCCATCATAATTATAAAGTCCGGTCTCAATGGCAATATGGGCATCTCCCGTCCACCCATTCTTCTCCCGTTGAGGACAGTCCGTAGGATAGCCAAACAAGTTTGACAGGTATGCAGCATTCGTCGCCTTCCATATCTTATTCAATAATTCATCAGATGATGAGATTCTGCCGGCAACAGGAACATCACTGTGCATGAAGTAGGCTTTCAAGCTATTATCAGTCAGTTCAACCGGCTCGCTACTTGTTACTTCAACATACTGAAAACCTTTATAATTAAAACGGGCACGAAATGTTTCTTCTCCCGTACCACTCAGAATAAAGATATCCGTTTGAAAAGGATCTGAATCATCTGTAGGGCGATAGTGATAATCAATATTAGACATATCTGCTCTATTATCTTCTCCGATTCTCTCAGAATGCTTCAAACGAACTTCCGTACCAGGTTTTCCTTTGATTGTCAATTGGCTGACACCTGCTATATTTCTGCCCAAGTCAAATAAATAAATAGAATCGGAAAGTTTAATCATCTTTGCCGGACGGAGCATCTCCACGTCCCGGATAGGATGCATCTGCTGCGACACAATCAGAGGTGACGGAGCGGAAGTGCAACTTGCATTTTTCCATTTCTTATCATCAAATCCCGGAGTGTTCCAATCAGGTTGTTCCAACCGTGCATCATAGTGTTCAGCCGTATAAATACTATTGAAAATTACCGGGCTCAAAGAGGTTTTCCAGTCCTGACCAGTAGAAATAAATTCTACCTTTCCGTCGTCATATACCACACGGATATCCATACAGAATTTAGGCCTGCCACGCCAAGGCGCCTGATTGAAGTTCCACACAGCAGTAGACTGGTGATTGTACCAGCCATTTCCCAACAGTACACCAATGGCATTATTTCCTTGCTTCAATAGTTGCGTTACATCATGTGTCAAATATAAGGTACGTCTGTCAAAGCGAGTATATGCAGGATCCAGACGATGATCTCCAACCCGTGAACCATTAATATAAAGTTCATATAATCCAGCAACAGCAATGTATGCACGGGCTTCCCGAATAGTACGTTTTGCATCCCATTCTTTTCTAAAATATGCAGCGGGCTTCAGATGTATATTATGGGTATCTGATATCCAGTTCCCCTTCCAGTTATGTTCATCCATTACTCCGGTTTCAAAGTAAGTTACATCACTTGTATACATCTTATTACTATCCCAGACACACACCTTCCAGTAATATCGTGTATAAGGTTGAAGTTTTTGTCCGGCATAAACAGCCAGAACATTTGATATAGTCTGTTTACCGGAGTTCCAGCTATCACCCATCCCCTGAGCAACCCGAACGGAATCTGTGCCTACAATGACCTGATAGGCTTCCTGAACATCAACATTAACTGGCAATTGCCAGCTCAAACGCGGAGAAGGCACATCTATTCCTAACGGGGCAACTAAATATTCACAGCGAAGAACATCAAGCTTCCCCGTTGATCCGGCTAATAATAATAGATGAAATAATGAAATAAAAAAGAATACTGATAAGATTCGTTTCATAATATAGATTACTTTTTTAGTGAATGATACAAAAATAGGCAATAATCAATATAGTAATATCTACAAAAGCGCCAATAGTATACGCTGACAAGACAAAGAACGTGCCCATCTTCGCCATTTTTGTATGGTTATCGTCCTAAGACATAATTATACCATTTTAAAGCATATTTTTCAGATTGAAGCACAGAAAAAAAACATATCTTTGTTTGCATTCAATACTTAAATAAATACGAATAACCCCATGAGAAAACATACATTGCTGCTTTTATTATTTTTTTCTTGTTTAACAAGCAACATTTGTTCGTACAATCTGAGACAGATCAGTAATCGGGACGGTTTATCCAACAGTTCTGTCACTTGCCTGTTTCAAGACGATGAACGTTTTTTATGGATCGGAACATATGACGGGCTTAATATGTATGACAGCCGGAATATCTATATTTATAAGCCCGATATCAACAACCAAAACAGTTTATCAAGCAATGTTATCAGAAATATTATAGAGACAGACAGCATTTATCTGTGGATCAGCACCAAGTGGGGACTTAACAAGCTATCGCAACAAAGCAATACCATAGAAGCGTATTACAATGAATTCGGAGAAAACTCTTATATGGCTAAAGACAGCCACGATAATTTGTATGTTCTTAGCAAACCAGATGTCTTGTCTTTCTATTCTAAAGTTGAAAATAAATTTATCGACCTTCCTGTACATAAAGGAATAGAACATAATACAGTGTTGGGTATGCTGATTGATGCCCAAGATACTATTTGGATCAATCACCAAGGAATTCTGGAGAGATATACTGTATCTGACACCGGCTCTGATCAACCCAACATTAAAAGGCATAGTGATTTTAAACATGCTCAGCCCATAGAGTATGCATTCTACCATAACGAGAAAATCATCATAGTCGATTCTATCGGAGACATTTATTATATAACAACCCAAGGCATTCATTTTGTTAAAAATCTGAATAAGCTTATTAATGAGAGCGGAGAAATCGGCTCTATTATTTTCGATAACGATGATCTCCTCATTGGCTTTAGAACTAATGGCCTCATTCGGCTTGATGCAGCTAAAGGATATGAATTGGAAAAAATAGAAATTAATTGCGGAGTATTCTCATTATGGAAAGATGAACAACAAGACATTATCTGGATTGGTACAGACGGGCAAGGTATATATGCATGGACCAAAGATGAGTACGCTTTCAACAACCTGTCATTAAATCAATTGCCCATAAATAAAAGAAGACCCATCCGGGCCATTCATACAGATCAACAAAACACTCTGTGGTTGGGAACTAAAGATAATGGCATCATCAGAATTAAAGATTACGATGTTGCTCAGGAATATTCGACAGCTAATATAACCCATTTCACTGTCAAAGACGGATTAACCAATAATGCAGTCTTTGCTTTTACTGAAAGTAAGAGCCATCCTATATTATGGATTGGATCGGACGGTCCTGAACTAAACTATTATTCATATCGGGACAACAAAATACACTCGCTTATTAACAATACAAACTCTAGAATTGCACGCGTACATTCCATGAGTGAGACCTGCGACTCATTGCTATGGGTAGGCTCTGGAAGCAGATTGCTCCGAATCAGCATTGAAGCACATGGAAATACGATTAAAGCCAAAGATATACGTACCATTTATTTCAGAGTCCCCAACAGACAGCAGTACAATCAAATATATTCCATTTATCCGGAGAATGATTCTATTCTCTGGATTGGAATGCGGGGAAATGGAGTCATTCGCCTGAATACACAGACCGAAGCCTATCAGCTTATCTCATTCGATAAAAATGGAATAGCTCCAATGAACGACATTCTCTGTATACATCAAGACAAAAATAAAATTATATGGATAGGCAGCAGTTACGGCCTCACCAGATTGACTTTATTACCCAATGGTGAATACGATTATAAAAACTTCAATGAAAACGAAGGATTACCTAATAATACAATACATGGTATCGCAGAAGATCCTCAAGGTAACTTATGGTTAAGCAGTAATACTGGTATCATTCTATTTGATTCACATAAGAATACATTCCGAAACCTTAATCATAAAACAGGATTAAAGGTTATAGAGTTTAGTGATAACGCTTACTTTCAAGACAATACAAAAAAACGGTATTTCTTTGGAGGCGTAGATGGTATTGTATGGATAGAAAATGGGGGGAAAAAAAGAAAAGATTTCATTCCGGATATTTTCTTTACCAAGCTCAGGATATTCAATAAAGACTATAACATATCCGAATTTGAAAAAAGCAAAGGTAATAAAAGAGAAATTGTATTGAAGCACGATCAAAATTTCTTTGCTGTTTCTTTTGTTGCCATGGACTTCATCAATGGAGAAAATAGCAAGTACTCCTATAAACTGGAAAATTTCAGCAATGTGTGGATGGACACGCGCTCCAATGAAGCGCAATTTACCAATATTCCTCCCGGTAACTACATCTTGCGAGTGAAGTATAATGATGGGATCAGTAGTAATGAAAACTTAACTCAAAGTATATACATCACCATCCTTCCTCCCTGGTACCGGAGCATTGCTGCTCAAACAATCTACGTTCTACTATTTATAGGAGCAGGGTTAGGGCTTTTCCGATATATTCGTTGGAAGTACGAACGGAGAAAAGCTTCTATCGACAGAAGGCTGAAAGAAAAATATAAAGAAGAAATGTATGAAGGGAAGTTACGTTTCTTCACCAATATAACACATGAATTCTGTACTCCGCTCACACTTATCTACGGACCATGCGAAAGGATACTCAATTATGAACATAGTGATAACTTTATTCTAAAATATGCCCAGATTATAAAATCAAATACCGAGCGGCTTAACAGCCTGATACAAGAAGTCATCGATTTCCGCCGTATGGAAACCGGTAACCAGATATGCCACATACAAGAATTGAATATCAGCGAATTGGGTAACGGAATCATTGAATCATTTGATGAATTGGCCGAACAGAATCGAATTCAGTTGGAAACAGACATCACTCCGGATATCATTTGGGGAAGTGACCACAACGGCTTTACTAAAATCCTCAATAATCTTATTTCCAATGCTTTCAAATACACACCGGAAAATGGGACTATCCGTATATCCATAAAAAAAGAAGAAAATAAACTGAGCATTAAAGTGTATAATACGGGAAAAGGTATCAGTAAAGAAAACCTTCCGTTAATATTTAACCGGTACAGTATACTCGACAACATCAAAGAAAATAGTATAAAAGGCTTATCATCCAGAAACGGATTAGGGCTTGCCATTTGCCAGAGTATGGTAGAATTGCTACATGGAACCATTAACGTAGAAAGTGAAGTAAATCAATATGCCCAATTTATTGTGACTCTGCCTGCGCTTGAAGCCACAGAAAAAATGGGAAATATACAACCACACGAAACTGCCAAAATTGAACTGCCCAATTATAAAACAGAGGTAACACTGCCCGAAACTGTCAATAACGAAGAAGAAACTAACCAACCGGAAAACACAATACTGATTATTGATGATAATAAAGAATTGTTGTGGATGTTGAAAGACATATTATCAGACGAATATACAATCTTAACTGCCGAAAACGGAGAGGAAGGGTTGGAACTATTGAAACAAGAAACTCCGAATCTGATTATCACAGATATCATGATGCCTAAAATCGATGGAATCACCCTGACTAAACAGCTGAAAAACAATAAGCATACTGCGCACATTCCATTGGTAATTCTTTCGGCCAAGAATACAACCGATGAGAAAATAGAAGGTATAGAATCCGGAGCGGATGCTTACATTCCCAAACCTTTCAATACACAATACCTTAGAACCATTATCAAACAACTTATAAAAAAACAAGAAGAGTTAAAGCAATACTATAACTCTTCTGCAAGTGCATTTGACTATAGTGGAGGACAGTTATTACAGAATGAGGATAAAGAATACCTGCAAACCGCTATAGAGATTATCAATGAAAACATGGATAATGCAGAGTTCGGGCCCGATGAATTAGCCAAGGCGATGCAAACCAGTGGCAGAAATTTATACCGAAAGTTCAAAAAACTGAACCAATCATCTCCCAAAGACTTCATAAAAGAGCAAAAAATGAAATATGCTGCAAAATTGCTGTTAACAACAACATTAAATATACAAGAAATCATGTACCGGATAGCGGCTACCAACCGATCGCATTTTTATAAAGAATTCGCCAAACGTTATAATCAAACTCCCAGGGAGTACAGGGAAACCAATAAGCAAAAAGATGATTCCCTTATTTGACGAGTTCTTTATTTCTTAGCAATCACTACGTAAGTAGTGCCTTTGCGTACTTATTAATGCTTTTGGGCTATATGCTTTATCACCGAACTACCGGAATAGTCACCGGAAGGGAATGTTATATCCATCTGTTCTCCATTCAGGCTTAATTGAACAGACTTCTCTTTATACAGAGGATCAGCTACAGCTATTTCATATTGCCCGTCTTTCTTCTCAATGTATAACAAAACTTTTTTATTGACTGCCACTACCAGATCATCTGAGAACCGTATTTCACCCGGTTCATAAAAGACGACAGCATACTGTCTCTTATTCTCATTGGTAATCGCTTGTAACCGCTCCGTATTGGCTATAATTTTGATTTCATTCTCAAACTTCTTATCTGTAAAATAAGAGAGAGGTTTATCAGGCATTATTATGTAGCAATAATCCTCATTCTGTGGAGTAGTGCCATGCGAAATCCATAAACTAAAAACCTCTTTTGTAACAGGTTTCTCACTTGCCGTTACTTCAAGTTCTCGCCAGGAACCCGTTTGCTTGGCTTTTCTCAACGTTACACTCCCATTTTGCGGGAAAATATACCCTACATTATCATGGTAAGCCCAGTCTATCTTTTTGTCGGACAAGTTATCCGTTAGCTGGTATGCATGTCCTGACAAGCCATATGTAACCTCACCATTTGCCAGACATTGATTTACCGAAGTACGAACTTCCTGCGTACGGGCCGCCTTAATACCACTTCCCATACATACCATAGCATCTCCCATAAAAAAGTAAGCTTTCCGAGCTTCCACACCCTGATAGGCATGTTCATAAGCCATTACACCATTATGAGCATTACTAACACCTCCGCCAAATTGATTCGAACCAAACAAATACCAACGTAGATCGGCAGTCGACTGATTAGCAACTGCCGTTGTTCCCGGTACCCGTGTCCAATCCCAGACAACAAAGACGTCATCATATTCATGACCGGTAGTCATTATGTTAGTTGCTCCTAACGGCAGATAATAACCTTTCAAATTCTGCCCGTTCAGCATTTCCGTACCGTTTGTTCGTACAGATATGACTTTAGCAGACATATAATAATCAGATCCATGATGAGTCATGATGTTTGATTTCCAAAAGTGTGTATTTCCTAGTACCGGAAAGGCTTCGCCACTAATATGCCGCTTCCATGCCTCATAATTTTCTGCATGAGCGGGATCAACTTCTTTCATTAAATCCAATGTATGCGTGGACATATTACTCAAGCAATTCGGGCGACATATCCCCCGCCCAATCGTTCCAAAATCATATGCCATTCTATATCCGAACATCTGTGTCCCTTTCAGAAAAACATCTGATACCAACTTAATCTTATCCGAAGTGAAGAACTTCATAAAAGATGTTTTATTAGCTAAAGTAATATACTCTGCCAAGTCGGACAGTAGTGACATTCCATATCCACCCGAATAAAGTTGAGGACGGTGCTGATGAATACTATTATCTCTTTTCATTCCTTCATCATCTTTCTCTTCTACATATATGGTAGAAGCAATGGAAGAAAATCCTTTGGCAATTAACTCATAATTATCTTCTATACAGCCCTTATGTATCAAGACTGCAGATACCCATGTTCTATTCTTTCCTTTATGGGCTACATTATCTGTCTTATCAGCCAGATAAGAAGAAAGCCTCGTCACATCTTCTCTTTTCAACTCTTTCTTCAGCAAAAGAAGAGGAATCATATATTGGGAAGGGGCACCGATATCCCGGTACCACCAATTTCCAGAATCTGGATTAGCTATCCGGAAATAATCTAACCCAAGAATTATTTTCTTTCGCAATTCCTGCTCATGAAATAATTTATTTCCGGGTTTACTATAAGCCAATGCCATGTTCTTTAATCTCTTGAGATGACGCTCTGCATCGAAATAGAAAGTCACTGTCTTATAATCAATATCTTTCCAGCTACCATCAGTTTGCATAACAGCCAAATCCTTTTCCGCTTGAGAAACGTCTACCGAATCCGACAAATATTCCTCCAACAATCTATTATATAAAATCTCTATATCCTTCTGTTTCTCTACAGCATAGCCGTATTCTCCCCAAAGGCATAACACCAAACATATAAGTAGTAACCTTTTCATAATCATTCTTTATCTATAATCATCACCGCCGCACTCATTGCCGGAACGGAGACTTTAATATATTCATTCTGTGGTTGATATTTCTCTCTCATATTTAGTTGAAAACTTCCATCAGCTTCTACTTCGGCATCGGCAAAACATATTCCAGATGAAGAAACCGGAGAGGGTGCTGTAAGTCTAAGCAACTGAACCGAAGCAGGAGTGTCATTCAGCCGAACTGTAAAGGAAATATCATCTTCACTTTTATTTAAAAGAGTAACTTTCAACGTTTTGCCATTGACACAAGCATAAGCACTACTGTTAGGAACAGAAGGTGAAATCACAGAAGGAACAATGTTGCCACCTTCACTTCCATATTTAAAAGCAAGCATCGCATAATAGATAGGACGAGGAGTAGGAATTCCTTTCTCATTCAATACAATAGGTGCATATTTGCTAACACTACCACCATGAAAATTCACTCCCACCCCATTATTCAAAGCTACACTCCACATATAGTCTAACGCCCACAAAGCAGAAGCAAAAACATTGCTCACTCCTATTTTTCCACCTTGAGAGACTGTATTACATTCTGCCATACGATAAGTAGTCCCGTATCTTTGACATAAACAATTCAATACTTGTAAATAACCTGATAAATGATTATCCGGCTCCAATATAGTTTTCCAATTCACTGTAGCATTTTTACCCGGTGAATTGTAATGATGTCCGGTCATCAAACTTATTTTAGCAGAATAACTGTTCAAGAAAGACTCAAACCAACGGATATCTCCAGCAACTGCTGGTCCTGCTATAGCAATGTCAGGTAACCTCTCCTTTATCTTCATATAATGTAGAAACCATTCTTTTTCATAATCGCTCACTGTATAATTTACAGGGCGCAGATGTTTGTAATATAAATCAGGTTCATTACCTATCTGAAGAGCATAAAGAGCATTCTTTAAGCGTTTTGTTACATATGCAGCTTCATCCGAGTTTTTCTCAGGATTATTCTCTCCCAAATTCAGTCCCCAAATAACCTTCCATCCAGTTAAATCTACAAATTTTGAAAAAGTATCTACATCTGTAGTAGTTAAAGAATCCTTTCTCATATAATCAATACGAGGCATACCTGTCCATGAAATCTTATCACTACTATTTCCTCCTAACCGTAAGATTCCATTTCCTAAATTTTTCATCATTTGAATCAATACAAGATTATCAGGATGCAGATAACAGGAATTATCGGTCAACTGAGACATTTCATAGCTGAACCCCAAAAAGTCAGAAGGTATGATGGTATGTAACCGATAATCGGAAAGTACAGTCACTGTAACAGGTACTTCTTTTTCACCTTTTATATCCAGCCCAAATAAAACAGTTGTTCGGGTAAAAAGGAACACAATAATAATGAAGCGCAACTTTTTCATCATTGATATCTTTCCAAAAACCTGTTTGAGACATATTTTGTATAGTAATACATTCCCTAAATCAATTAGAATAGAATGTTTATATGAGTCAGCAAATTCCCAATACGTTGTTAAATCACCATCAGGCATTAGATTTGCTTTTTCAGTAGTAGAAGCCTGAACCAGCTATGCTATTAATTCTGGTTTCGACGGTCTTTCCTAAAGCCAAATTGACAGTTTCTTCTGTATCAGGTCTCTGACCATCCTCTTCTTTTTCAATCACATCATTATCATGACAGGAAATAATAAAAGAAGAAAACAATAAAAGAATGGCACTTCCCTTCAAATATTTAGTCAAGTTCACGGCATTAAATGTTAGGTTCTTAATTTACAAAAAATGAAACCATCTTTAGTAAGGAGTCAGCTAAATAATAAACTAACTCCTTACATTGCACAACTACTTAGTTATAATTAGAAATATCCAGGATTCTGTTCTTCCTCATCAGAACCACGAGGATTCAGTCGGTCAATATGCTTTTGAGGAATTGGACGCAATTTGTGATACTCTTGAATATTCTTCATTGCATCTGGATTCCATTTTTTTACATACTCAACTAATTTCTCGCAACGTACCAAGTCTTCCCATCTTGTGTATTCACCTAAAAGCTCACGTCCTCTTTCATCCAACATAAAATCTACAAAGTTTACCTTCAAATCATCTGCTGTCACTTTTATATTTTCATAAGTAGATTCCGTGTTGTCCATTTCTCCACCTTCTTCCAACCAATATTGAGGTACCTTTTTCTCACCGGACTTCCAAGAAGCACGTTCACGAATAACATTAATCAAATCAGCAGCCAAATTGTAATCTCCCCTACGTCCTGCCGCTTCCGCAGCAATCAGATAAGTCTCACCAAGACGCATACGCACCCATTCACGTACACCTTTTTGTTCATTTGCTGTTTCTCTTAATGGGTCCTCATATTTCAGCAAAATAGGATAATATCTGTTATTCTTACTTGGATCATTCTTATCCCATTGAAAATATTTATACTTATATGTTCTATTTTTAGGAGCATTTAAGCTATAATAAATTGCAGTATCTCCTATAGCTAAAGAAGAAGTTGCTTTATTACAATAATAAGTCCATTTAAAACTCTTATAAAAGCGAGAATCATTTTTGCGGTCAAACAATTCAAACATCGTTTTATTGGTAGCGCGATGAAAACGATAAGGACGACCATTAGCTATATCACGCATCATACCTGGTTGATCTTCATACCATGATCCCCAATATAAATGAGATTTATTTCCATCTCCATTATATATCGGATCAAGAGTGAACTGAACAGCAAAGATAACCTCTTGATTTCCCATATTGTTAGCATCCCACAAATCTGAATAGTTGTTCAATAGAGTATATTTAGAGCTATCTATCACTCTTCTAGCATAGTAATAAGCGCTATCCATATCAGTTGACAATTGCCCACGCTGATCAGTTATTGCACTACCACGTGTAAGATAAACTTTAGATAATAAATGAGCAGCAGCGTATTTAGTAGCCTTACTTTGGTCTGCACCTGTAGCTGATTCCCTGAGATGTTCTGCTGCATATCTTAAATCACTAACAATTAGTTTATAAACATCTGCAACAGAGGAACGTTTAAAGTCTGTCTGAGGTTCTTGGATTGCTTCAGTAACCAAAGGTATCTTGCCAAATTGCTGAACTAAATCGAAATAAAAGTATGCACGAAAGAAATTCATTTCAGCTCCATAACTCTCTTTCTCTGCTTCCGATATACTCGCCTCCGGCAGGGCATCTAAGACAAGATTTGTCACTCCGATAGCTTTATAATGGTTTTCCCATAAACTATACAATTTCGATTCTGTTGGTGACAAAGTCGCACTATATAAGTTATACGGATAACTTAATGCTCCCTCCGCACCTGTTATCAAGTCAGTGCCTAACTCTGTAAAAACATTAGAGAACTCCCCACCAACTCCAAAGCGCATATAAGCATAGGTCGCATCAACAGCAGCCAGTATGCCTTGTTCTGTTTTATAAAAATCACTTGTGATACGAGGAACTTCTTTCTCTGAGAGAAAATCATCACAACCTGTATTTATCAGGGAAGTAAATCCGCAAACCATCGTAAGAATTATGCCGATGCTTTTTCTATATTTTATAGTTTTCATTTTATTCTTATTTTATTAGTTTAAAAAGAAACATTCACACCAAATATCCAACTGCTTACACTCGGTGAAGCATAGGTTGCCGCTCCTTCCGGATCGACTCCTGTATAATTCGTAAACACAAGAGGATTCTGTGCAGTAACATATAAGCGACAATTAGACAAGGTTGCTTTATTAACCAGACTCTTAGGTAATGTATACCCTAATGTTATTGTTTTAACACGTAAAAAATCTGATTTTTCATAATACAATGAGGACTCATACTCTATATTATCATACAACCTGTTAGGACGCGGATAAGCATTAGTCGGATTATTTGGAGTCCAATAATCAAATTTCACACTATTATTACGATAAGACTGGTGATTCACGCGAATTGCATTTCTCAACATTCCGCCTAAAGTTCCATAAAGAACAACATTCAGATCAAAGCCTTTATAAACAAATGTATTACTAAGATTAAAAATATGTTTGGGACGTGTTTGTCCAAGGATCATACGATCATTATCCGCAGTAATTTTATGATCTCCGTCAATATCTAGCAATTTAATCATTCCTGGCGCAAATTTGTGACCATTCTTATTATATTTTTCTATTTCTGCAAGATCTTCCGGAGTATCCTGCCAAATACCAATTTTCTTATAGTCATAATATACCCCAAGCGCTTCGCCTATAAACCAGCTATTGCCTATATCATCTACTTTCCCATTATACAATTCTACAATTTCTTCCTTATTAGTTGAATACATAAAATCTGTAGACCATGTAAAGTTCTTATTTTGTATATTTACAGTAGATAAACTAACCTCAATACCTTTATTCCTCGTCTTACCAACATTAGTAAGTACACTCGTATAGCCAGAGACAGCAGGTAACTGACGGTCAAGCAGCAAATCATGTGTATTTTGCAGATAAGCATCAACTGTTCCACTCAAACGTCCACGGAAAAAACTGAAGTCAACACCTACATTCCATTGTCCGGTAGTTTCCCAAGTCAATGTTTTATCCGGCAAGCTGGAGGAAGTATAACCAATAACCATATTATCTCTATAATTATAATACTTCTTTGACAACAACCCTTTTGTTTGATAAGGATTAATAGAAGTGTTGGCAGTTACACCATATCCAAAACGTAATTTCAAATTATCAAGTTTATCAAAATTCTTAAGGAAGTTTTCCTCATTTACTCTCCATGCCAATGAAAAAGCAGGGAAAGAAACCCATTTATGTCCGTCAGCCAAACGTGAAGAGCCATCATAACGCATTGAGAATGTTGCATAATACCTACTTTTATAATTATAATTCAAGCGCCCCATGAAAGAAGCAAGACTCCATACCTGGTTATTACTGTCATATCCTGTTATATCCAATGCTGAGGCAATGTCATTAAAAAGCAGATCATCCGAAGGCAAATCCTGGACAGTAGCACTTAAACTTTCAGTTCTATTGCGCTGAACAGATTGCAATAAAGTAACTCCGATAGAATGTTCTCCAAACTGCTTATCGTAAAATAACAGATTTTCAAAGGTATAAGCATAGGTTTGTTGAGTGGCATTCTTTGCCTGATTAGGATTACCTTGTCTTGCATTTGAAGATAAGAAAGAGTAATCCTGACGAGAATGGAAATCAATACCAATATTGGCACGATACTTAAGTCCATCCAACGGAAGCTTAATTTCTCCATAGTAACTACCTAAGAAACGGTTAATCTTCAACGGATTTACTACAGCATTAGGCTCCAAATATTGAAGAGGATTCCACCATTGGGAGTCACCACCCGAGGTCATCAACGTAGGTACTCCATCTTCATCATACAATCGCCCAAGCGGATTAACACGCCAGCAATCCTGGAAATTCGAACCTCTATTCTGTAATGAATGACTAAAATGTGACTGTCCGCCTATCTTCAACCAATTAGTAACCTCCGCATCAACACTCAACTTTACCGTATAACGCGAGTAATCTTGATTCTTATAAATACCTTCATTCCTGAAGTATGTAGTATTAAAAGCAAACTGCATTTTATCACTTCCACCTCTAATGCCGAGTTGGTGATCAGTCACTATGCCCGTACGCTCTACTTCATTCCACCACAAAGCACCGGAACGCACTTTACTGGGATCATAATTACCGTTTTCATCATAAGCCATTGCAACAGATTGCCAAGTATAATCATCACCAGTAAACGAGGGCAATGTTTTATCCAATTCCATATTAGGTACTGCGGAATCATATTGGCCGGCAGCTCTATAAGCTTCACGCACATACTCCGCATATTCAGCTCCATCCATTAATTCCAGCTTGTTTTGAATAGTCTGAATACCATAATAGCCATTATAATCAACCTGTACTTTTCCTTTTTTACCTTTCTTTGTTGAGATAATGATAACTCCATTAGCACCTCTGGAACCGTAAATAGCTGTAGCCGAGGCATCCTTTAAAACCTCTATCGATTCTATATCACCAGGTGCAAACAAATTAGGAGCTGTTGAAATAGGAATACCATCCACAACATACAACGGATCATTACCTGCTTTGATAGAACGTGTACCACGAATAAGAATAGACGGAGTAGCTCCCGGAGTCCAACTTGTGTTCTGTATCAATACTCCCGGAACCTTACCCTGAATAGCCTCCGCTGCAGATAATGCAGGACTCTGCAACAGTTTTTCAGAATCAACAGAAGTAACAGAGCCAGTCAAATCTCGTTTCTTTACAGTTCCATAACCTACTACTACAACCTCATCCAATTCTGAAGCTGCCTCAGTTAAAACAACATTTATCACCGTCTGCGTACCAACCTTTTTCTCAAGAACATTGTAGCCAATATAGCTAAACTTTAAAGTCGAATTTGATGAAACATTTATTTCAAACTTTCCATCTACATCTGTTATTGTACCATTAGAAGTACCAAGTTCCACTACACTGACTCCTATTAACGGCTCATTTTTCTCATCAGTGACTAATCCTTTTATATTTTTCTTTCCCTGACCATAAACTGTAAACAGAGATAAACACAACAATAGTAGGATTACAGAAAACCGTTTTCCTCCTATTTTTCGTTCACTTTTGTTTGTTAGCATAAAAATGTTTTTCATATTAATATATTTTAAAATTAGTTCTATTAAAAAAGGTATTTATAAAAAAACAAATACCTTAAAGTGCCAATATGCACATTTTACAATTCAAATTACCAAAAAGTATTCTAATGATATTTTTTTAGCAATACCTCCAAAAATCAAAAAGTGTTTTTCCATATTCATCGTTATTTTTAGAAATTAATAATATAGTATCTCTTTTTAATACCTATAAAAAACTAATACACTATTGAAAACGCTTAATGTTGTTTCTACATGCAAAATTAGCGTATAAACGATACGCATATATACAATATCTCGCCAATATCATGCTTATATCCGCAATGTGCAAAGAGAATACATTTATGGCGAAATCGAATACAACTACCTTTTAGCAGGAATCATCCCTCAATCATAAAACTCAAGTTTTAACTAAATTTCATCCTCTTAAAATAGAAATTCAGCCAAATAGAATTTTGGAAAACTCAATCAGAGCACTATCTTTGTTCACTAGTTAAAGTTATTAATGCCAAGAAAGCTACTACTCATGAAATATTATATTCAAATATCTTTGTTGTTACTATTTTGTTCTATACAAAATATCAGTTCACATAATCTTAGGCAAATTAGTAATCGTGACGGTCTATCAAACAGTTCCGTAATTTGCTTATTTCAAGATGAGAAACGGTTCTTATGGATTGGAACTTATGATGGACTCAACATGTATGATGGCCAAAAAATCTATGTTTATAAACCAGATATCAATAATCAAAATAGCCTTTCAAGCAATGTCATCAGAAAAATCATAGAAACAGATAACTACCTATGGATTAGTACTAAATGGGGATTGAACAAACTATCACAAAGAAGCAATACGATAGAAGAATATTATAATGAATTTGGTGAAAATTCATATATCGCAAAAGACAGTCAAGACTATTTATATGTATTCAATAGGCCAAATACATTATCTCTATATTCGAATTTAGACAATAAATTTATAAACTTCTCTATCTATAATGAGAAAGAATTAGACAATGCATCAAATTTTATTGTTGATTCGCAAGATACGATATGGATAAATCATAAAGGTATAATGGAAAGGTATACCATATCTGGCAAAAAAACGAATAATCCTCAATTAATCAGACATCCGGACTTTATACATCCTCACCTTATAAAGTATGCTTTTTACAGTGACGAAAAAATAATTATGGTAGATTCTGAAGGAAACATATTTTACAAGGATAGAGAGAAGATACATTTTGTCAAAAAGCTAAAGAAATTGATTCAAGAAAGTGGCAAAATCGGAGCTATTGCTTTTGATAACGATGACATTCTTATTGGATTTGAAACTAATGGCCTTATACGACTAATAGCTGAACAAGATTACCAAGTAGAGAAGTTCAACATCAATTGCGGCGTATTCTCTTTGTGGAAAGATAAACAACAAGATATTATCTGGATTGGCACAGACGGACAAGGGGTATATGCATGGACAAAAGACGAATATACATTTACTAATATATCACTCAACGAACTTCCAATCAACAAAAAAAGGCCGATTCGTGCCGTTTACACTGATAAATACAACACTTTATGGTTAGGTACAAAAGATAATGGTGTGATAAAAATCAGCAATTACGATACTTCAAAAGAGTATTCAAATGATAATGTTACACATCTTACAACTCAAGAAGGACTCACTAATAATGCTGTTTTCGCATTTGCACCAAGCAATATATATCCTGTTCTGTGGATAGGTTCCAATGGCCCCGGTTTAAACTATTACTCTTTTTCAGACAATAAAATTCACTCATTAATCAACAATACGAATCAAGATATCGTCCACGTACATTCCATGAGTGAAACAAACGACTCACTATTGTGGGTAGGGGCAGGAAACACTTTATTGAAAATCGGCATCCGACAACATAAGCAAGGGCTTGAAGCTAACAAGATTCAAGCATTTAACTTTAAGGTTCCGCATAAGCAGAAAAATAATCAAATATATGCCATATATCCGGAAAATGACTCTATCATCTGGATTGGGATGCGTGGTAATGGTGTCATCAGATTAAACTCTCATACTGAAGATTATTCTTTCATCTCTTTTGATAGAAATGGCATAGCCCCCATGAGTGATATATTATGTATACATCAAGACCAGAATGAAGATATATGGCTAGGTACGAGTTATGGATTAACCAAACTGCAAATCTCGCCTAATGGCAATTATGACTATAAGAACTTTGATGAGAATGAGGGTTTACCCAATAATACAATACACGGAATCATTGAAGACAAAGAAGGGCATCTATGGTTAAGCAGCAATACCGGCATTATATTATTTGACCCTAAAAAGAATACATTCAGAAACTTTAACCACAGGACAGGATTAGATATAACTGAATTCAGTGACAATGCATACTTTCAAGACAAGATAAAAAACAGATACTTTTTTGGGGGAGTAAATGGCATTGTCTGGATAAAAAAAGAGAAAAAGAAGAAAAGCAGTTTCGTACCTGATATCCACTTTACGAAAGTGAGGATATTCAATAAAGAATATAATATCCATGAATTTGAAAAGAAAGATAGTAATCCTCAGAATATAGTACTGAACTATGACCAGAATTTCTTTGCAGTCTCTTTTGTCGCCACAGACTTTATTAATGGTGAAAACTGCAAATATTCTTACAAACTTGAGAATTTCAGTGATGTATGGATGGATACACGCTCCAATGAAGCTCAATTTACCAATATTCCTCCCGGAGACTATACATTGAAAGTAAAATACGATGACGGGGGAAACTGCAATGATAATTTAATCCAAAGCATCCGTATCATCATTCTTCCTCCCTGGTACCTAAGTATTGCAGCTCAGATAGTATATATATTATTGGCTATTGGGGCAGGATTCGGCTTCTGGCATTATATCCGATGGAAATATGAACGAAGAAAAGCCGTTATTTCCAAGAATTTAAACGAGAAGTACAAAGAAGAAATGTATGAAGGTAAACTGCGCTTCTTCACTAATATCACACATGAATTCTGTACGCCACTTACCTTGATTTACGGACCATGTGAAAGAATATTGCAACATGAGAATAGTGATGCTTTCATAAAAAAATATGCTCAGATTATAAAATCAAATACAGAACGTCTCAATAGCCTGATACAGGAGGTAATAGATTTCCGGCGTATGGAAACTGGTAATCAGATATGCCATATACAGGAACTGAATATCAGTAAACTGGCGAAGGAAATTATAAATTCTTTCGGTGAGTTGGCAGAACAAAATCAAATCCATCTGGAAACTGATATCTATCCGGAAATTATGTGGAAAAGTGATTATAGCGGATTCACTAAGATTCTGAATAATCTTATTTCGAATGCATTTAAGTATACCCCGGAAAATGGAACAATCCGCATATCCATAAAGGTTGAGAGAGACAAACTAAATCTAAAAGTTTATAATACAGGAAAAGGCATTTGTAAAGAGAGTATTCCACTCATATTTAACAGATATAGTGTACTTGATAACATTCAGGAAAATAGTATTAAAGGACTTTCTTCCAGAAATGGATTGGGACTTGCCATCTGCCAAAGCATGGTAGAACTGCTAAAAGGCACTATTGAAGTAGAAAGTGAAGTAAATCAATACGCTCAGTTTATAGTAAACCTGCCACAACTTAAAACAACAGAAAAAGCGGAACGTGTATCGAATGAAGAAACTCCTAAATCTGAACCTTTGAACAATAATAACGATATTGAAGTGACTGTAAGAGACGATTACGAAAAAAAATCCAACCAGCCGGAAACAACCATTCTGATGATAGATGACAACAAGGAGTTACTGTGGATGCTAAAAGATATACTATCCGACGAATACTCCATTTTAACGGCAGAAGATGGTGAAGAAGGACTTGTTTTATTAAAACAAAAAACACCGGACCTTATCATTACAGACATTATGATGCCTAAAATAAATGGAATCACCTTAATCAAACAGCTCAAAAGTAACAAACATACAATGCATATTCCATTAATTATCCTCTCTGCAAAGAATACAACCGACGAAAAGATTGAGGGCATAGAATCCGGAGCAGACGCCTATATCCCCAAACCATTTAATCCTCAGTACCTGAAGAGTATCATCAAACAACTATTAAGAAAACAGGAAGAATTAAAGCAATACTATAATTCCTCAGCAAGCGCCTTTGAATTTAGTGGCGGACAATTGTTGCAACATGAAGACAAAAAATTCATGGAAACTGCCGTTGAACTAATCAATGAAAATATGGACAACACCGAATTTGGTCCGGAAGAACTTGCAGAAGCCATGCAAACCAGCAGCAGAAATCTATATCGCAAGTTTAAAAATCTGGATCAGTTACCTCCTAAAGATTTCATCAAAGAACAAAGAATAAATTATGCAGCCAAATTACTATTAACCACAACATTGACGATACAGGAAGTTATGTATCGAACAGCTTTCACAAATCGATCACATTTCTATAAAGAGTTTGGCAAACGATATAATCAAACTCCTAAGGAATATAGAGAAAATAATAAATATAAAGACGATTCTCTCAACTAAAAAGAGCCCGTACATACACCAGAAACTTAAGGCAAGAATGAAAATGATATTCACTCTTGCCTCAAATTTATATTCAGTGAACACCTCATATATTCAGGCTCTCTATTTTCCCGACCGTTAACGTGACTGGTCCTAATAAACCAGATTCAACAAGAGGTGAAGTCTTATCATAATGCTTCCAAGTTGTAAATGCAATTCTACCTCCCGCAGGCTTTGGTTTACCCTGCATATACCATTCAGGAAGTTTCTTGATACCACCGTTGCGTAATGTAGAATATTTATTTGGAATATCCTGATAATTATAAACATTCTCTTCAGGCAGGTACTCATCACCAATCAATCGGTTAACCCATAAATTTGTAACACGAATTTCTATCAGATTATCTCCTTCGCACAATAACTGCTGTATGTCAATACCATAAGGAGGAGCCCAACAAATACCAGCGCGTTTTCCATTCACCAACACTTCAGCAAGTACTTCTACTCGGCCCAGATCCAAGCGCAAACAAATATTGTCCTGCAAATAGATACTATTTATAGATAACGAATAGAGATAAGTTATCGTTCCCGAAAAATGACGCACCCCAAAATTCTCCTCTAAATGTAATGAATGTAATCTGGCTAAAGTAATATTCTCAGTTACTCCCATATTTTTGGGGAACCGAACAGTCCAAGGACCGTTCAATGGAATACATGCAGGAAGAGTATCAACATATTTCCGAAGACTTGTATGCTCTGCAATAAATTCATAAACACCAGCCTGCCATGCAACAAACTGATGGTTGGGTAACCATGAAAGCACCTGCTCACTTGGATGAAACGGAGCAGGTATCCCCTTTTGGTAAAGGTCCGTTATGTCTGTTTTGTCAATACTGTAAGGATGGACACATAGATCACAGAGTCCACCTTCGTAAGCATCTGCTTTACACAACAAGTCCGAATGAGATGTTTCAAAGTGCACTGTTGTGTCTGAAGTTGTTCCTGCTCCGGCATATACTCCATTTATCCAAAGATGCGGTGTGTTATCCTGATAAACTAAAGCAAAATGGGTCCATCCCGATAATGGTCTGGGATTTCGGTATACAGCTTTATTATGTATAGTCCGTTCATAGACAACGACTCCATTCCGACCTACTGACAATCCAAGGGAACTATGCCCTTTTCCATGCCGCCGCTCTCCTTCCAAAGGATAAATAGCAAAAAAACGAGCACGCATATCACCGAGCTCCTGTTCTTCCGTCATGGCTATATCCACCTCAGGCTTTATCCAACAAGTAATACTAAAATTTACAGATAAAGAATCCTGTTTCACTACATTTCCAATAGCCGGAAACAAAGAAACGCCATTGTATTTCACATCTGTGTACTTCCGTTGTTTTTCAACTTTACGAAAAATAACAAACATGGATCCTGCAGGAGTTAGATTAAGAGGTATTTCTACGCCCTCGTTATCAGTGCGATAGATCGGGCACTGTAGAATTTCAGTTGTATATGGATCCCATAACTCCGGAATATAACCTTTTATCCGGAAATGAGCCGTTCCTTTCTCGTGCGCTCGCTTACGATTTGCAACGAAGTATATCTCGGCTCCTTCTTGTTGATAATGGATAGCATGAACAGATGAATTTCCTGTTTCAGAACGATAAACAAAGTCGGGAGACACACCTAACCGATTAAAAATGATTTGCAGATCTTTTCCTTCATGCACGTTCGGGTGCTGCCAGACTTTTTGCGCCAGTGCAGCAAACTCATCCTCTTTCTCTCCATCACACAAACCTAAGGTATGCAGTGGTCTTTGCCCAACCAATACCATTCCCTCACCTACCAATCGGGCCAATGTCCGCAACGTATGTAATGACATTGCTTCCGATTTGAGCAACACTAAGAGTTTATAGCCATCAAAACGTGTAGCAGGAAGAAGAATCTTTCCATCCTTGATATGTGCTTTGTCCAGCATTTCAGTATTTACCATGTCATAATCATACCCTTCCGGAGGAGACAGCGGAGTTTGTTCCGGTTCAATAGTACTGCCAAAACTATCATCACCGTTATGATAAAGAATATCACCATAGAAAGTTGAACTCTGGAAAATGTACTGGCAACGGTTCAAATAGTCAATCCATGCTTTCCCCGGTTTCCACCATGTATTGGTACGGTCAAAGTGTAGCCCCCATGCCCCCATCGTCATGCCCGGAGCGGCAGTAGGGTGTGGTTGGTGAGCAAATCTATGAAAATAAATTCTATTAAGCCCTCGAGTAAACATATAATCACCTAATGACTTTAGGGCATATGGATACAACAACCATTTGTCTGCATCCGGTTCAGAAGTAAAAGCTTCGGCACCGACTATTTTTCCGCCAAGCGTATGTGATATTGAAGCTACTTGTTTGACGGTACGGTTATACTTATAATTTGCCCAAAGCACAGTCTGGCCGCACCAGAATTCCCCCATATTAATGTCAAGTTGTTGTGCCACCTGCAATTCTTCCATCATATTGCCACCATAAGGCTCAGTATAAGTTATTATGCCCTTCTCTTTACATCGCTTTTGAAAATGCCCATAGTAACGTTCAGCAAACATATCAGCTCTGGTTCGTCGAAAGTCATACTTGAAACGCTTTGTACTTTCCTCACTCTCAATTATTTTATTGGCCAATACGGGTAAAAACGGATACAGTGCATACCCATGGTTTTGTTCAAAGTAGGCAGGCATGTCAGAAGTCCAATCCTGGTCACCCGTTTCATAACTATCTATTAGCAAACCAATCTTAGAATGTTTGGCTATTTTCTCCATTGCAGGCATCAGCCTTTTAAACATACAATTTAAGTGGTAGTCCAGTGCTTCTGTACTGAATTTATCACAATCTAATCCGGTCGATTTAGAGGGAGCCGACTTATTCTTCTGATCTTTGGCTGTTTGTCCAAAACGCATAATCAGCCACTCACCAGCAGGAACATCCCAAGTTAAAACACCACCCTTATCAAGCTTATTTGATAATTCAAGAATTGACAACCTGGGTATTACTTTCATATTTGCCGGAATAGCCAAACAATATGTATCTATGTAGTAATCAAACATATGTTTGGGAGTGGGCAACTGGATCCTAACTTGTTTCCCACCCGTTACTTTGGTTTCGCTCCACGTTATTATTTGCATAGCTTTATCCGGAGTGATCCACGGACCACCACTGGATGACCAACCAGGGCAATTGTGCATTGCAAACTCCAAACCCAATCTTTCTGACTCCTTGAGCGTATGCAGAATAAGATCTACCCATTCATCACTAAGCGACTCTACCGGACCAATAGGGATGCCACTTCCTGCTTCAAACAATTGATACCCCGCAATGCCATTTGCTTTCATGGCCTCAAGATCACGGGTTATACCATCTTTAGTTATATTACCATTCATCCAATGCCACCATGTATAAACTCCGGAAGAGAAAGGCGGATTACGGAAAGCTGATTCGAGAAGAGCTGAAGAAGATTTAGATACCTTGTTCTTACAAACTCCCATAGCAAAAGTCGGACTAACCAAGCTAACGATACCTGCTGATGACAAAATTTTAAGAAAGGTGCGTCGTTCCATGAATAAAAAGATTTTTAGGTGAATTCTATTAATCATTGCATTTCTTTGCGGCAAAGAGAACAAAATCTTTTAATTCTCTTTGCCACATTCCATATTGAAAACAATTCTCAAATTGTCTCTACATGCAAATATAGGAACTCAACAACAAATACATATGTGGGATCTTGCCAGAATGATATCTAAACCCACAAAATACAAAATGAATACACTAATGGCTAGATTGAGCACAACACTGGCTAGTTAAATACTTATTTTATCATAAAAGTAAATTGTTTTTTCACAGAACATCGAAGCCAGCTAGCAAAGTTATTCCCACAAACTCACTTTCTTGCTAATATGATAACAAAACTTAGTAATAGCAATAATTATTTTTTCAGAAAGTACAGTTCCAGACAGCTATTAAAGACTTTATTGTTCAATCTTATCCCCTCTAAAGAATGCACTACACCAACAGATGTTATTTCTTCAGTAACCGCCGCGTCAAATAATGCACCGGATACCACACCGAAAGGAATCCGACAGTAATCACCGTAATAAATACCAGTATTACATCCGTTGCATGCACACTGACAGGATAAGCATCCACAATAAAGCTGCCATTGCCGCCACCTAAAGAGATAAAGCCAAAACGTTGCTGGATATAGCAAAGCAACAGACCAAGAACAATGCCCGAAAGTGCACCGAACAAAGATATAAGCCGACCTTCAAACAAGAATATGCGGGCTATCAAGCGGTCATCAGCTCCAAGATTACGCAGAGTCTCCACGTCTTCGCGTTTATCCAGGATCAACATAGAAAGAGAACCAATCACATTGAAACAGGCTATCGCAAGAATAAACGTGAGAAAAAGATAAGATATGAATTTCTCTATCTCCATAATACGGAACACATCAGCCTGCTGCCCATAACGATCCAGTACCACAAAGTCATCACCTAAGATACGGGCAATCTTTCTCTGCACGACCGTGACATCTGCATCCGGCTTCAACTTCAATTCAACAGCCGACACCTCCGTATTATAATTAAAAAGATTACGAGCAAAGCTGAGAGAAGTAAGAATGTAGCGCGCATCGTACTTCTGCTGATTAACAACAAACACTACACCGGGAGAAAAAAGGTAATCACGGTTGAAAGAAGCAGAAGGATTAGCCATATTCACACGTACATTTCGCTTGGGGGCATACACCTGAAGGGGATCAACAAACTGAAGTCCTGTTCCCAACTCAGATATCAATTCCACTCCCAATACGCCATAATCTACGATAGAGTCATGCAGGATAAATTCACCTGCACCGTACAGTAAACTATCAATAAACGTAAGCTCCTCGAAGTTATCTTCCACCCCTTTAATGATAGCCATAGCCTGACGGTCCTTATATTGCACCATGGCATTCTCCTCCAGTGTCTCTGTCCAGACATCAATCTCCGGCAAAGAGCGCACTTCCTGAAATGCCGCCCCCTGCGGTTCAAAGACTTTTCCCTCACGAATCGTAATTTTCAATTCCGGATCAAAGGCTGTAAAGAATCCTGCTACCATATCCTGAAAACCATTGAATACGGACAGTGTACAGACCAACGCCAACGTAGCCAATGCCACTCCGCATACCGAAATGCCGGAAATGATATTGATAGCGTTGTGCTTCTTCTTGGAGAAGAGATAGCGCCGGGCTATGTAGAAGGGAAGGTTCACTTCAACAATTCATCTATTTTCTCAAGATAATCCAGTGAATCATCCACAAAGAACTTCAGTTCCGGAATGATACGAAGCTGATGACGCACGCGGGTCCCCAACTCATAACGGATAGATTTCATATTATCATTGACGTTCTTTATTATCTCCTCCGCCTTTTCCGAAGGGAAAATACTCAAATAAGCACGTGCGACACTCAAGTCCGGACTGATACGCACAGCACTGACAGAGATCAGTACTCCCGGCATGGATTTAGTTTGCAACAGGAAAATGTCACTCAATTCCTTCTGAAGCAAACGGGCTATTTTATTCTGACGAGTTGTTTCCATAAATCAATTATCTATATTTAAAGGCAAAGTTACGCAAATATCTCGTTAGACTTATGATTTATACTTTTTTTAGCACCAAAACGTAACTTTTCATTAATAAAAAACTACATTTGCAGCAGCATCACAAAATAACTTACTTTATGAAAGTATACGTTTGGATAATACTACTATTTTTCTCGTCCATTGGCCATGCAGAAGAGGACAGCCGATGGAAAGATGCAAATAAAAAAATGCAAGAGCAGCAGTATGAAGAAGCCGCAAAATTGTATAAAGAATTAAGTCATAAATCAGATACCGTTTATGAGGAGATCAATTCCCGTGGAGTAAAGGATATGCGGAAAATCTACTCAATCGATGAACTGGAACTTGCCAACAGCCAGCAACAGAACCGTCTGCTTTCATTAGCTCTCATCATCCTTCCGGTTTTTATTGCCATTGCCATAGGCTGCATTGTATATTTAAGGAAACAGCGTAAGAGACTAATACAATCTCAGCTAAAACTTCAACAGGCACAAGAAGACGTGGAGAGGTCCACACGCAATAAAAGCCTGTTCATTTCGAACATGAGTCATGAAATCCGTACCCCCTTAAATGCCTTATCCGGCTTTTCCGAAGTGCTGACTACTCCCGGTATCGATGAAGATACCCGGAAACAATGTTATGAAATCATCCAGCTAAACTCCCGCCTGTTGATTAACCTACTTAATGATGTCGTAGACATTTCCTGTCTGGATGTAAAGAACATGAAGTTCGACCTGAAAGAATGCGATGCAGTCACCCTTTGCAAAGGAATCATCCAAACCGTGGAAGGAATCAAGCAAACACAGGCTGCATTATCTTTCGAAACAGCACTGTCTTCTTTGGAAATAGAAACCGATACTTTCCGCCTGAATCAAGTACTGATCAACATTTTAGTCAATGCCACCAAATTCACTAAAGAAGGCAGTATTATCCTGCGGTTAGTGCAAAATGAAGAGGGTATGGCACAATTCTCAATTACAGACACTGGTTGCGGCATCCCATTGGAAAAACAGCCTACAATATTTAACCGCTTCGAACGGGTAGATGAGAAATCCCAGGGAACAGGTATCGGTTTATCGATCTGCCAGTTTATTATTGACCAACTTGGTGGAAACATCTGGATAGATCCGAAATATACGAATGGGGCACGTTTCATATTCACTCACCCACTAAAACAGACAGGCAAAGCATGAAAAAAATAATTCTCTTTATTCTGCTTCTGACAGGTATACCCTTCCTGACAGAAACACATGCATCTACGAAGCAGCAAGTACGCGACAGCATATTCCAGGCAGCCGCTACCATCCCCATTGATTCCATTCGCTGCATATTTTTGAGAAATGCATTCCAGCAACACATTGGTCAAAAAGCGGCTACCGAATACCTGGATTCCGCAATCGTACTTGCCCACCGGAAGCAAATACACGAAGAAGAATTATGGGCACTTTTTGATTATTGCCGCCAATATGAGTATCTTGCAGATATTTTCAATCAGCAAAAGAGGCTTTTAATACTGAAAGACGCCAGCTACCAGTATCAGGATTACGCATTTTATTACACCATGTGGCTTTCCGTACTTCAAGCACGATGCGCGCTGGGAGATACTGAATACGCCATCATGCAAGCCCAGGAAATGAGAGACGAAGCTACTCGCCTCAATTATAAAAAAGGTAACTTCATCGCAGCCCTTGCATTGGCACAGGCCTATGATTATGCGGGGCGGTATGACGAAGCCATCGAAACATACAAACAGGCTTTGAAGAAACATCCTACAGCCAATGAAAATGCACTATTAATAATACACGGAAATCTGGCTAAACTTTATAAAAAGCAGAAAAAATATCCACAAGCTCTCAATGAATATCAGAAACAGCTGGATGTTCTCACAGAAGTGTCTAAAGGACTTCCCCTATCAGATACATTCAAAACGACATTCCTGGAAATAGAAATATCGTTTTGTAAAATCTATATGGCCCTTGAAGACCAGGAGAAACTAATCCAGCATCTGAAAAGAGCAGAGGAGTATTATAATGATAATATTTATCTCGGTGCCTATATAAACTACCACAGCCTGTGGGGAGCTTATTATAAGCGTACTAAAGAGTGGGACAAATGCTTCCAGGAACTTGACTTGGCATTGGCTGCCTGTAGAGGAACGTACCCTTTCAATGAGAATGACTTACTGAAATCGAAAGCAGACGCTTTGCTGGAAACCGGACGTTATAAAGATGCTGCTAACCTGTATAAAATGGCAGCCATAAAAGGTGACTCTCTCAATCAGAACATGTTACAACGACACGAAGAAGCCCATCAATCCAACTATACAATCCGAAAAGCCTTACTGGAGAAAGAAGAACTGACCAAACGATATCGCTATATACAGGTAAGTGCTGGTAGTATTATATTATTGCTACTGATTTTTTCCATTGTACGCGCTTATAATATCCGCCGTCAGTTAAGACATGCAGAGAAAGAAACCCGAAAAGCTTTCGAAAGAATGGAAGCCACCGACAAAATGAAAGAACGCTTCCTACACAACATCACCTACGAAATACGCATACCTTTAAACACCGTTGTAGGTTTTTCCGAATTACTATCTTCAGAAAATGACTTGACGGACGAAGAAATAGAAGAGTATTCAACGGCTGTAAAAAGCAACTCTACGAAACTGCTAAGGCTCATAAACAATATACTTGACTTATCACGCCTTGAAGCAGGAATGATGCGCTTCACCGTTCAGGAATGTGATGCCGTTCAACTATGTCGGGAAGCCAAAATGATTGTGGACATGGAAACTCCCAGCATTGTGAAATCAAGCTTCAATACAGAATTGGAAATGTTGCAGATGGAGGCCGACAGTAAATGGTTCCTGAAATTACTGACTTCGCTCTTATCAGTCCCCCAAGAATATAAAGGGGAGAAACGTGATGTAGAATATACTTTAAGCCAGGAAGACAAATACCTGAAAATAATCATCCTGCGAAGTCCGCTTTATCAGTGTTGGGAGGACGAACAGGAGCAACATATCCTGCATAACATCAATCGCCTCTATGTAGAAATGTTCAAGGGGAGTTATCAAGTAGAAGAGAAGGGAGAAGAAAGAATTGTTTTTATCACATACCCGATATCCCGAATTACTTCTTATGGATAATCGTTAATCCGTCCCGCAGAGGAAGGATTACTTTTTCTACACGTGTATCATGCGCTACATGTTCATTGAAAGTCTTGATACCAATGGTCTGCAAGTCATTGTTACGGGGATGCTCTTCCAACACATGGTTATCCCACAGAGTATTATCGGCTATAATATAACCTCCGTCAGAAAGATTGGAAAGTACCATTTCGTAATAATCAACGTATTTCCGCTTATCTCCATCGATAAAAGCCAAATCGAACGTTATGCCCAACTGCGGTACCAATTCCAACGCATCACCAATATAGAGTTTTATCTTATCCGCATACTCGGAACCCTCCAACCACGGACGAGTAAAGTCTTCCTGCTCATCATTGATTTCAAACGTGTGCAACACCCCGCCTTCCGGCAAGCCTTCGGCAAGACAAAGAGCAGAATAACCGCTATATGTTCCTATCTCCAGAATACGATGAGGACGTATCATTTTAACAAACATCTTTAACATCCGCCCCTGTAAATGGCCCGATGCCATACGCGGATAGAGCAGTTTAAGGTGTGTGTCCCGATAAAGGGCTTTCAGATAATCTCCTTCATCGTCAATATGCTGCAAAATATATTCGTCTATGGTCATAGTAATTGTTAATTAACAATTAACAATTAACAATTGGCAATTGACAATTACTATGCAGTGTGACGGCGCAGCTAATTGTCAATTATCAACTGTCAATTGTCAATTAATTAAAGGTATCTGTTCTTATTTGGTAATACACTCTCTTCCGCATACTTCAGAGCATCTCCCACTACATTAATTTCGAGGAAAGAAGTATGTGTTCCGGCTTTACCGCTACTCAGATAACCCACCATATCAGTTTCTGATAAACGGCCTTCTTTCAGCAGACGACGCAGAGCTGCGAAATAGTATTCCTGTCCGTTAGCAAGTTCCGGCATGTAAATAGCTTCCACCCCGTAAGAAAGTGCCAGATGACGCATTGTCTTTTCCTTATAACAGATGGCCAGCACCGGATATTTACCACGAAATGCAGCAAGGTTGCGAGCAGTACGTCCACTGTAGCTATCAGTGATGATCGCACGTATCTTTAACTTCGAAGTAGCCTTTACAGCTTGTTTCGCCAGAAAGGCGGTCACATCGTTGCTGTTCTCATCCAGTGGAATACGAATATCATTATCAGCCAATTTATCTTTTTCTGCCTGTGCGGCAACCTTTGTCATGGTCTTCACGGCATCCAACGGATATTTACCATAAGCCGTTTCACCGCTCAGCATCAAAGCATCCGTACGGTAATAAATAGCATTCGCAATATCTGTTACCTCTGCACGGGTAGGACGCGGATTGGTAATCATTGTATGAAGCATCTGTGTAGCCACGATTACCGGTTTCTTTGCCAGGATACATTTACGAATCAGCAAACGCTGAATACCCGGAATACGTTCTTGGGGGACTTCAATACCGAGGTCACCACGAGCTACCATCACACCGTCAGCCACTTCCAGGATTTCATCAATATTATCAACACCTTCCTGATTCTCTATCTTGGCTACGATACGGATATCACTGTTATGAGCATCCAAAATTTCCTTTATATCCAAAACATCCTGTTTATTACGCACAAAAGAGTGAGCAATAAAGTCGATGTCTTTCTCGATGGCATAAAGAATATTGGTACGGTCCTTCTCCGTCAGAGAAGGAAGATTGATACGCACTCCCGGCACATTTACGCTCTTACGACTTCCTAAAGTAGCGTCATTCTGTATCTCACATACCAAATAATCTCCAGTTTTATCCACAACAATCATTTCCAGATCACCATCGTCAATGAGGATATGTATGCCAACGGCAACATCGTGCACAAAGTTAGGGTAGGAAACGGAAATGCATTCACGGGTAGTTTCCTGTTCTGGATTACCTACAACTTTCACCCTGTCACCGACTTTGTAAGCGATAGGTTCGGCACAGATGGTAGTACGCACTTCCGGACCTTTAGTATCCATCAGGATAGCTATACGGTTGGATACCGCACGCACATTATTTATCAGCATCTCCGAACCTTCGCGGCCGAGATGTGCCGTGTTCATACGCACCACATTCATACCGGCTTCAAACAAGCCTTTTATAAAATCAACATCGCAACGCTTATCAGAAATGGTTGCAACGATTTTTGTCTGTTTCAATAACATAATCTTATACCTATTTTTATTTAATTACAAATTATGAATTACAAATTACCGGCCAACGCTTCAAGCGCCAGGCGGTAAGAGTTCAATCCGAAACCGCAGATAACACCTTTACAGGCGCAAGCTATCATAGATACATGACGGAAAGCCTCACGAGCATGCACATTAGAGATATGTACCTCGATAACCGGAGAAGTCACTGAGCGGATAGCATCCTGCAAAGCAATAGAAGTATGGGTGTAAGCACCCGCATTCAGGATAATTCCGTCTACATCAAAACCGGTTTGCTGAATCTTATCTATCAACTCTCCCTCGATGTTCGACTGGAAATAGTCTATTTGTATATCAGTATACTTCTTACGAAGTTCGGCAAGGTAATCTTCAAAAGTAACACTGCCGTAAATGGAAGGTTCACGTTTGCCCAGCAGATTGATATTCGGGCCATTAATAATTTGTATCCTCATAACACAATTTTTTATACCTTTGTTCCGGAACTATAGCTCCGTAGCAGCTCCGTAATGAGTACGGATCGGATACGTTCCGGAAAACATTCAAATTCAGGGAACAAAGGTAGAAAAAAGAAATGAAATTAGAGGAAAAAACTGTAAATAAGGAGAAGCAAGCGTTGATAATCAGAAAATACCAACGATATCTGAAGTTGGAAAAATCCCTTTCTGCCAATACGCTTGATGCCTATCTGACCGATCTTGATAAATTGCTGCGTTTTCTGAAAGCGGAAAATATCGATATGTTGTCAGTCACTCTGGACGACTTGCAACGTTTCGCTGCCGGTTTGCATGATATCGGCATCCATCCCCGATCCCAGGCACGCATCATGTCGGGGATAAAATCATTCTTCCACTTTCTGATTATGGCAGACTATCGGGAGGATGATCCCAGTGAACTGCTCGAAGGTCCTAAAATAGGTTTTAAACTACCGGAAGTACTGACCGTGGAAGAAATAGACACCATCATAGCTACTGTAGACATGAGCAAAAAGGAAGGCCAGCGCAACCGGGCCATTCTGGAAACCCTATACAGTTGCGGGCTGCGCGTCTCGGAACTTTGCAATCTGAAACTATCAGAACTCTATTTCGATGAAGGTTTTATTAAGGTAGAAGGAAAAGGCAGCAAGCAACGGTTAGTCCCCATTTCCCCCCGTGCCATCAAAGAAATAAAATACTGGTTGCTCGACCGTAACGTTGGTAAAATAAAGAAAGGATTTGAAGATTATGTATTTCTTGCCCGCTGGGGAAACAGCATCTCCCGCATCATGGTTTTTCACCTGATAAAAGAGTTGGCGGAGAAAGCCGGTATCACCAAAAATATCAGCCCGCACACCTTCCGCCATTCCTTCGCTACCCACTTGCTGGAAGGAGGCGCAAACCTGCGTGCCATACAGTGTATGCTGGGACACGAGTCCATCGCAACGACCGAAATATATACCCATATCGACCGGAATATATTGCGGAGTGAGATCATTGAACATCATCCAAGGAACATCAAGTACAGAAAAGAGACAGGATTTCATTAAATTATAATAAAATTAGCTATTCCTTTCAGATTGTGCCGGGAGATTTAATATCTTTGCGAGGCTATTATTATGTGGTAATAGGCACTGAGAGAAACCAATAGACTAATTTCAATTACAAACAATTAATTTATACCTAAAATGACTAAGAGATTGTATCTGCCTTTGTTAATGGCACTGGTTGTTGCACTTTCATCTTGTAGCAGCAAAATGGGTGAATTATCTTCTGATTATTTCACTGTGACCCCTCAGGTTCTTGAAGCTGTTGGTGGCAAAGTTCCCGCCACTATCAACGGAAAATTTCCTGAAAAGTATTTTAACAAGAAAGCTGTAGTAGAAGTAACTCCGGTTCTGAAATGGAACGGTGGAGAAGCTAAAGGACAGTCGGCCGTATTCCAAGGAGAAAAAGTAGAAGGTAACGACCAGACCATCTCGTACAAGATGGGTGGTAACTATACTATGAAAACTTCTTTCGACTATGTTCCCGAAATGGCTAAATCAGAGTTATATCTGGAATTCAAAGCCACAATTGGTAGCAAAACAGTAACTATTCCTGCTGTGAAAGTAGCTGACGGTGTGATTTCTACTTCTGAAATGATTGAGCAGACGTTGAGCAGCGCTACTCCTGCCAACGGTGATGACGCTTTCCAGCGTATCATCAAGGAGAAACACGATGCTAACATCATGTTTTTGATTCAGCAAGCTAACGTTCGTGCCAGCGAATTGAAGACTGCTAAGGAATTCAACGAAGAAGTGAAGAACGTAGACGGTGCTGTTAACAAGAAGATCAGCAACATCGAAGTTTCTGCTTATGCATCTCCCGATGGTGGTGTAAGCCTGAACACTAAGTTGGCTGAAAACCGTCAGGACAACACGGCAAAAGTTATCAACCAAAACTTGAAGAAGGCAAAAGTTGACGCTGCAATCGACACAAAATATACCGCTCAGGACTGGGAAGGTTTCCAGGAATTGGTATCTAAATCTAATATTCAGGATAAAGAACTGATCCTTCGCGTTCTGTCTATGTATTCTGATCCTGAACAAAGAGAGCAGGAAATCAAGAATATTTCTTCTGTTTACAAAAACTTAGCTGACGAAATCTTACCGCAATTGCGTCGTTCTCGTCTGACTTTGAATTATGAAATCATTGGTAAGTCTGATGACGAAATCGCTAACTTGGCTAACACAGATGCTAAGCAACTGAGCTTGGAAGAATTGCTGTACGCAGCTACCCTGACCAACGATCCGGCTAAACAAGAAGTAATCTTCACTAAAGCTACTCAAATTTATCCGAACGACTATCGTGCTTACAACAACTTAGGTAAACTGGCTTACCAGGCAGGTAACCTTGACAAGGCTGAAAGCTACTTCAAGAAGGCTGCTTCTATCAAGGATGCTCCTGAAGTTAACATGAACCTTGGTTTAATCGCTTTGACAAAGGGTAACAAAGCTGCTGCTGAAACTTACCTGAGCAAAGCTTCCGGTGCAAAAGAACTGAACGAAGCTCTGGGTAACCTGTACATCGCTCAAGGTCAATATGACAGAGCTGTAAGCGCATTCGGCAACACGAAATCTAACAGTGCTGCTTTGGCTCAGATTTTGGCTAAAGACTACAACAAAGCTAAAAACACTTTGGCAAGTGTAGAAAAACCAGACGCTTATACTGAATACCTGATGGCTGTATTAGGTGCAAGAACTAACAATTCTTCTATGGTTACCAGCAGCTTGAAGAGCGCTGTAGCTAAGGATCCTTCATTGGCTAAGAAAGCTGCTTCTGATCTGGAATTTGCTAAGTACTTCACGAATGCAGATTTCATGAGCATCATTCAGTAAGCAACTCTTCACTAATTACGATTAGTGATTTCATATAGTAACAATATCTATAGAATGCCCGGCATTGAGAAATGTCGGGCATTTCTTTTTTATTATCAGCAAAAGCCGTACTTTCGCAAAAAAGTATTTCGAGATGAAGAAAGTCTGTCTATTATATCTTCTATTAATCGGCCTCTCTGCCTGTGGTGGGAAGAAGACCGACAGTATCAGCCTCAGCGGAGAAATCAAAGGATTGGGGAATGATACCATCTATTTATATGGTGCGGATAGAATGTATGACCGCATGGATACACTGATTGCCGAAAAAGATAAATTCTCCGCGACACTTTCTACTGATACATTAGTCACCACAATCTTATTATTCAGTGATGGAACGGAGTACCCGCTTTTCCTGAATAAAGGAAATAAGATACAAATAAAAGGCTCCATGGCCGAACTATCCTCTTTACAAATCAGCGGCAATGCCCCCAATAAAGAATTAACAGACTTCAACCAGGAACTGAAAGGATTGGGTACCCCGTCCGAAAAAGCTTTGGAAGAGAAAGCAGAGAATTTCATTACCGAACATCCTGCTTCATTAGTCAGTATCTATCTGCTGGATAAATACTTTGTGCAAAAGCCTCAACCCGATCTGACACAAATCCAAAAACTGGCAGACCGTATGACCGGAGAACTGAAAGACCGTCCCCTTATGGATGCATTACTGAACCGGATTGAAGAAGAAGAAAAGGTAGCTGTAGGGAAATCTTCACCTTATTTCCGACTGCGCAATGCGGAAAATAAAGATATAAGTCGCTCCAACTTTAAAGACCAATACCTGCTCATACAATTCTGGGCTTCGTGGGATACAGTCAGCCGTGCAAACAATACTATGTTCCGCCGTATTTATAAGAAAGAGCAGAAGAACAAGAACTTCGCATTGCTGGGTGTTTCTCTTGATCTTGATAAAAAGCAATGGCAGGAAACCATCAAAGCGGACACGCTGAAATGGGAACAAGTCTGTGATTTCTCCGGCTGGAACGGAGAGATTATCAAACAATTTGCCATACAGACGCTTCCTACCAATATACTTCTCAGTCCTACAGGAAGAATAGAGGGCAAAAATCTGGATGAAAAAGCAATTGAGAACAAGCTAAAAAAGATTGCTGAAAAAGAAAAAGAGAAGAAAGAAGCTGCAAAGAAGAAAAAATAGTACAGGAAATAGCCTGCACCAATCATTAATCATTAATCACTAATCACTAATAAACACGTGCTAATCAAAGTTTTCGGAGCGGCTGTGCAAGGCATCGACGCAACCCTCATCACCATCGAAGTAAATAGTTCAAGAGGTTGTATGTTCTATCTTGTCGGGCTACCGGATTCAGCCGTTAAAGAAAGCCACCAACGTATCATTTCCGCACTACAAGTGAATGGCTACCGAATACCCACCAGCAACATCGTCATTAACATGGCACCTGCTGATATCCGCAAAGAAGGTTCCGCCTATGACCTCCCGCTTGCCATTGGTATGCTTGCCGCCGGAGAAGTAATCCAATCGGATAAGCTGAACCGCTACCTGATGATGGGCGAACTGAGCCTTGACGGTAGCCTGCAACCCATCAAGGGGGCTCTGCCCATTGCCATCAAAGCACGTGAATTAGGATTCGAGGGAATCATAGTGCCCAGACAGAACGCTCTTGAAGCGGCTGTAGTCAATCAGATTCAAGTATATGGAGTTGAAAACATCAAAGAGGTAATAGAATTCTTCAATGGGAAGCAGGAACTCACTCCTACCATCGTCAACACCCGCGAAGAGTTTTATGCACAACAAAGTAGCTTTGATCTGGACTTCGCAGATGTAAAAGGACAGGAAAACGTAAAACGTGCACTGGAAGTGGCAGCGGCAGGGGGACATAATATTATTCTGATTGGTGCCCCGGGAAGCGGAAAATCCATGCTTGCCAAAAGATTACCATCCATTCTTCCCCCACTGTCCCTGGGAGAGAGCCTTGAAACTACAAAAATACATTCTGTGGCAGGAAGACTGCAAAACAATACGGGGCTTATTTCAAAACGCCCGTTCCGCGATCCGCATCACACCATTTCCACAGTGGCCATGACGGGTGGAGGCAGTTATCCACAACCAGGAGAAATCAGCCTTGCCCATAATGGTATTTTATTTCTGGACGAGTTGCCGGAATTCAATCGCAGCGTACTGGAAGTCCTTCGCCAACCGCTGGAAGACCGAAAGATCACCATTTCCCGTGTGAAAAGCAATGTGGAATACCCTGCCAGTTTTATGCTGGTAGCCTCTATGAACCCATGTCCTTGCGGATATTACAATCATCCGACAAAAGCTTGTGTATGCAGTCCGGGACAAGTACAAAAATACCTGAATCGTATCTCTGGTCCTCTACTTGACCGCATCGACCTACAAATTGAAGTCGTTCCTGTACCTTTTGAGAAAATGTCCGATGCACATCCGGGAGAAGCAAGTTCCATCATAAGGGAGCGTGTAATCTCCGCCCGACAAATCCAGGAAAACAGATATGCAGATATTCCGGGCGTTTACTGTAATGCACAAATGAGCAGCAAACTACTTTCCCTATATGCTCGTCCGGATGACAAAGGTCTTGCCTTACTGAAAAATGCGATGAACAGGCTTAATCTTTCCGCCCGTGCCTATGACCGTATACTAAAAGTGGCACGTACCATTGCCGACCTTGAAAACAGTGACCTGATACAGCCCTCACATTTGGCAGAAGCCATTGGATACAGGAATCTGGATAGAGAAGACTGGGCGGGATAATCCAGAAAAAAACGATAGTTCACTATTTTCCCCCTAATTTGCATCATTTTCTCCCTAACTGTAACTTCATTGGCTTAGATTTGCAGTAATCAAAATCTAAAATACTATGGAGGCAAAGACATTATCCCGTTTTTTCCCAAAGTTGTCACTTATAATAAAGGACAACATGGAACGACCGCCTTTATTCTTTACATTACATCTATCCAAAGATAGTAATATAAAGCAAATATCCTTTTGTCTTTCACCCATCTCAATTAATTGTATATCAAAATATTACAACAACCTTGTAATGCATTTGAAATATATCTGTAATAAGTACAGCCTACTTTTGCAGTCAGAATAATATTTATAAATATACAGAAGAAGAGAACATAATTTATAACTAAAACTTTATTTTATGCTGAATGTACAATTAAAAAGAAAAAGGACATTTGCGCAAAGCGTGCTCTTTGTAGTGTTCTTGCTAAGTAGTACCTTAGCATTTGCCCAGAACAAGGTTACCGGTACTGTTACAGACAAATCCGGTGAGCCATTGGCAGGCGTCAATGTATTAGAAAAAGGCACCACCAATGGTTGTATCACCGATCTTGACGGTAAATACTCTATAGAAGTGAAAAGAGGGCAAACCCTCATATTTACTTTCATTGGCTTTACTAAAAAAGAGGTTCAAGTGAACCAAAGCGCTATTAATGTAGTAATGGAGGAAGATTCCCAAACATTAGATGAAGTAGTAGTAGTGGGATATGGTAGCATGACGCGTAAGGATGTTACCAGCTCTATCACAACAGTGAAAGCAGATGATTTGAACGTAGGTGTCTACACTAATCCGGCGCAACTGCTACAAGGAAAAGTTCCGGGATTGACCATTGCCAATACCAGTGACCCTAATGGCTCGGCATCTATCTCTCTGCGTGGTACATCTTCTTTACGCGAGGGTGCAGCCATGGAACCATACTACGTAATCGATGGCGTCCCGGGCGTCAGCCTGTCGCTTATTGCTCCGGAAGACATTGAAAGCATCGATGTTCTTCGTGATGCCAGTGCCACAGCCATCTATGGTTCAAAAGCCGCTAATGGTGTAATCATTGTCACCACCAAGAAAGGTAGCAAGAATGGTAAAACCAATGTAAACTACAGTGGTTATGTAGCTATAGATAATACTTTGAAAACTCTGGACATGATGAATGCCAGCGAACTTCTGGCCTATGCCAACGCAAATAATGTCGACCTTTCCCCCTACTACGATGCAAACAACCCGGCCGACACCAATTGGCAGGATGAAGTGTTGCGTTCCGGTTTCAGCCACAATCATAATATCTCCATCAACGGTGGCAATGAAAAAACTACCTATAGTGTATCTCTCAACTACATCGACCGAGAAGGTGTTGTGAGAGGAACTTCAATGGATCGCATCACAGCCCGTTCTTTCTTGCAAACCAAAACTCTGAAAGATCATCTGGATTTGTCGGTTAGTGTAAATGCAAGCATAACCAACAAACAAACGGCCTCAACCGAAAATCAGGGACGAAGTGTACTGGATGCCATGTACTATTACAATCCGCTGGTTCCTGTAAAGAATGCAGACGGTTCCTGGTACGCTAATACAAGTATCTCACAAAGTTATAACCCGCTGTCAATGGTCTATGAAGATCAGTACAAAACAAAAGAGAAAATGTTGCAAGGTATTGCCAAAGCAACCCTTCACATCATTGACGGACTAGATTGGAATCTGAATCTTTCTTATCAAAACGAACAGTATATTTACAGTAACTACAATACTACACAGTCACAACTTCCCAACATCTCTTCCCGCCACGGTCAGGCTTCACGCAGCACCAAGGAAAACATCAAGAAGCAGATGGAAACTTACGTCAATTATGACCATGTATTTGCCGACAAACACAAACTGGGTTTGATGGCCGGTTACTCTTGGGAGCAGAACGATGATAATGATGGCTTCGGCTTAACTGTATACAACTTTTACGACGATTACCTGAAATATTACAATATGGGATTGGCCAACAATATGGATATTGACGGCATTAATAGCGACAACAGACTTTCCACTCTGCGCATGATTTCATTCTATGGCCGCGTAAACTACAGTTTTAACAGCAAGTACCTGTTCCAAGCTACCATACGACGCGATGGTTCTTCCGCTTTCGGCAAGAACAACCGCTGGGGTACATTCCCTTCCGTATCATTGGCATGGCGCATTACAGAAGAAAATTTCATGAAGAATCAGAAAGTGTTTGATGACCTGAAATTCCGCATAGGCTATGGTGTAAGCGGTAACTCACTGGGATTTGATGCCTATACCGCACAGCAAACTTACGGTGCATCGGGTTGGTTCACTTACGTGGATCCCGTCACAGGATCATCCTCCAGCTACCGTACACTGGCCGCTACCAAAAATGCTAATCCAGACCTGAAATGGGAGCGTACAGGTATGTTCAACGTCGGTATTGACTTCGGATTCTTCAACAACCGACTGACCGGTACCATCGAATACTACGACAAGCGCACAAAAGATTTAATTTATGACTACCCAGTTTCTACCAACCGCTATCCTTACGGCACAATGACCGCCAATGTAGGCGAAATCAGTAACAAAGGTATCGAACTAACCATCAATGCCACCCCCGTAATGACAAACAACTTCACCTGGAATACAACCTTGAACATTGCCCACAACAAAAACAACGTGGAGTCACTATCCAATGATACTTATTCTGTGAACTACCGTGATTATGGCAATCCAGACGTAGGCGGCTATGCTACTACCAATGTCCAGCGACTGATGGAGGGCAGCCCGGTAGGTCAGTTCTACGTTTGGGAATGGGCCGGTTACAATGAAGACGGTGGTTCCATCTTCAACGACTATGATACAGAGGGAAATCTGATAGGCACCACCGATGCCCCGGATGATGGCGATCGCCGCAAAGCCGGTTCTGCACAGCCTAAAGTTACTTTCGGATGGAACAATGCCTTTACTTACAAGAACTGGTCATTGACTGCCTTCTTTCAAGGCATTGCTGGAAACAAAATTTTCAATGCAACACGTGCCTTCTACAACAATGTAACCTTGCTCAATACCGGCAAGAATGTATTAAGCGAAGTGGCTACCATGCAAAAGGCTACTGATACACGTGCTCAAGCTCCATCGGACCGCTATATAGAGAACGGTTCTTATTTACGCCTGGCTTCGTTATCATTAGGTTACGACTTCGGCAAACTGGGTGACTGGGTAAACAGTCTGAAAATCTATGCTACCTGCAATAATGTGTTTACCTTAACCGGTTACAAGGGAGTAGACCCTGAAATCAATCTAGGTGGCTTACAACCGGGTATTGACTGGCGCAATACTACTTACCCACGTACTCGCACCTTCATGTTTGGCGTGAATATCAATTTCTAACTCTTTAAAAAGAAAATATGAATATGAAAACAAGATATATTCTTTCCGGTGCCTTGATGGCACTTGCAACTGTAGGTTGCACTGATTTGGATGTAGATATAAAATCGGTCTATACAAAATACCCTACCGACTCTGAGATTGCTATAGAAGCCAAAATAAGCGATGCTTATTATGCGTTCCGTGCTGCGCTTGGCCGTCGCTACGATGAAGGAATTTCATGTAATTCAGACGAATATACGGCAGTCAGTTTCGGTGGTGACTACCTAAACGAACGTGACATGGCCAACTTCTCACTCCATAACGTCGATCCCAATGCCTGTAAAAGCCAGTTGAATGTCTATAATGATATTCAAAGCGGCATTACCAAATGTAACCAAGTCCTCATAGATTTGGGAGATGAAAATGCTACAGTTTCCGCACCAGTACGCGCCGCACGTGCTTTCTATACTTTTCTGCTAATGGACAACTGGGGAGATACTCCCATTATCGACTATCGTCTACTGGATGAGAGCGGCATTGTCAACCGCTCTCCACGTGCCGATGTAGCTCGCTGGATTGAATCCGAACTATTAGAAGTGCGTGATTACTGCCCGACAGAAGTCTCCGAAAACACTTATGGTAAGCCTACTCGCTGGATGGTAGACGCACTGCTCGCCAAACTTTATATTAACTGGAATGTCTATACACAGGATGTTACCAGTGCCAGTTGGTCTTCTACCGCTGCGAATGAAAAGATAAACGAATGCGTAGCAATGTGTGATGATATAATTGAATCCGGTCTGTTCGATCTGAGTGATGATTACAAGAAAAAGTTCCTGTACAATAACGGAGCACATATTAAGGACTTCATTTACGCAATGCCATTTGACGCAATTACTGACGACAACGACCATGCTTTATATTATGCCCGTTTCCGTACTTGGCGTCAAGGACAGAAGAACAATGGCTTCTACTCCGTTGCTCTGTCTTCTTCTGTAGGTGGGAATATGGCATTAACTCCTGAGTTTGCAGAGCTGTTCTGTCTACCGGGAGATCGTCGTAACGATGTTATTGCCGGTGATGGCACAGCCGAAACATTTGATGTTTACCAGTACGATGCCGTCACTGGTGAAAAAACAAATGTACGCAACCTATACAACAATGAAACTCCGGTCACTTTCACCAAGCAGATTACATTGATAAAACAAGATGGTGATCTCAATACTGGTAAGGACTTGACCGGATGGATACAAGGATATAAATCCATCAAATTCTTCCCCTATGTAGAAGAAGTAAATGCTCATTCCCGTCATCAAAGTAACGATGTGCCTATTTTCCGCTATGCAGATATCCTGCTGATGAAATGCGAAGCTATTGTAAGAGGTGCATCCGCTACCCGCGGTGACACACCACAAAGTCTGTTCAATCAGATTCGATCTTATGTGAACGCTCCTACCATAGCCGCCAATCCGTCTTTACAAGATATTTTAGACGAGCGCGGTCGCGAGTTTCTTGACGAGCATTGGCGCCGCAATGACTTGATTCGTTTTGGTGACTTTGAGCGTAATTGGGGATTCAAGAGTCTAAACCCGAACGCGAATGCATTAACAAATCGTTTGCTGCCTTTGAGCAACGATGTATTGAACCTCAACACCAACTGGGAACAGAATAAGGGATATTAAGCTAAGTAGATGTTCATAATTAGTTCACATAATGACAGGCGGATAAATGATAATTTAGCGGGCTGAATTTTAAGCCTGAAAGGCTTGCATTATATAGCGTAGGGCATCGCCCTACGTAATGTGCATCCCCATTTCTAAGCCCTGAAAGGGCGATATAAAGGTTGATGCTTAATTGCGCCCTTTCAGGGCTTAAATTAAAGATATACATAATCACGTAGGGCGTTGCCCTACGCTATGTAATATCAGGCTTTCAGCCTGTCTTGATTTCAGGTATTCAGTTCCCTAAATTATCATTTATAGTGCAAACTAATTATGAACATCTACTTATTGTTTTCTTTTAGAGTTTCTAAAACCCAAAGCCCCGCATTGCAACTGATACACCCAAATTAGTCAGTTGCAGTGCCTGGCTTTTTCATTCAAACAAAAACTTCTACCAATGAAAACCAAACTAATCACACTATCCTTCCTATTGTTATTCTCAACAAATACTTTTGCAGAAGATACCGGACTTACCAATTACGTCGATCCGCATATCGGTTCCGAGGGACTGGGCCGTGTCTTCATCGGTCCTTCCTGCCCCTACGGAATGGTGAAACCCTCACCGGACTGTACCCCACGTCCCAACAGCGGCTGGTTGCCCATGCCCGAACAGGTGGACGGCTTCTCCCAAGTACACGTTAGCGGAACAGGTGGCGGCCCCAAATACGGAAATATCCTTGTAATGCCTTTCTGCAACGGAATGGACCGCATCAATCACATCGACCATCGCAAGGACGAAACAATAAAATTAGGATATTACTCCACCCAATTCCAATCTTCCGGCATACAAACAGAAATTACCACCGCCCCCAAAGCATCGTTCTATCGGTTCACCTACCCCAAAGACTCCCTGAAATCACTGGCCATCGATGCCGGATTCTTCTTAGGTGAAAGCCCCGTACCCGATGCCCGCGAAGCCCAGCAATTCGTAGGTTCCGAAATACAAATCATCTCCGACCATGAAGTCATCGGCTACACCCGTATTCGCGGCGGATGGAACAATGGCCGTGCCTATACAGTCTACTTTTACGCAGAAACCGACAAGCCTTTCGTAAATACAGCTACCTGGAAAAGCGATAAGATCACAGATGAGAAGTTCCAATACGACTCACATCAAAAGACCGGAGCCCTGTTGCGCTTCAACTCTTCTGAAGACGTCATACAACTGAAAGTAGGTATCTCCTTCCTCAGCTCACTGAAAGCACGTCAGAATGCCCATACTGACATTCCTCACTGGTCATTCGAAACTGTACACAAACAGTTACTGGCCCAATGGGAAGATTTACTCCAAAGAATTGAAATCTCTCCCCGCACCCCCGAAGCACAGAAACGCATGTTCTACACCGGTCTCTATCATACCATGATTATGCCTGTAGACCGCAGTGGAGAGAATCCTCTCTGGGCAGATGACGAACCTTATTACGATGACTTCTACGCCATCTGGGACACTTACCGCACTTCTACTCCACTCATCACCCTGATAGACCCGAAACGTGAAATAGACATCGTCCGTTCACTTATCAACATCTACAAACGAGACGGCTACATGCCCGACGCCCGTAGCGGTAACAGCAATGGCCGTACCCAAGGCGGTTCGAATGCTGAAATCGTAATAGCCGATGCTTTCGTAAAAGGTCTGGAAGGAATAGACTACGAACTCGGTCTGCAAGCCATGCTGAAAGATGCAACCGTCTGCCCCGGCGACCGCCATGAAGCGGAAGGACGTGGCGGACTGATACCCTATCTGGAACTCGGCTATATCCCCTACGGCATCCCCCGCGCCGGAAACCGCACCGTAGAATATTCTTATTGTGACTATGCCATCGCCCTGGTTGCCAAAGGTCTGGGGAAAGAGGATCTTTACCAACACTACCTGAAACAATCCGGAAATTGGAAGAATCTCTGGCGTGACGATTATGAACATGCCGGTGCCAAAGGCTTTATCCTGCCCCGTGATGAAAAGGGCAATTGGCTGGATGAAATCACTTTCGGAAAATCCAAGATACAAAAACCGACTTTTACCTATACCCCCGTCACCTTTGAAGGCCCCTGGTACACTCCCTGGTGGGACATGTTCTTCTATGAAGCTTCTTCGTGGGAGTATTCTCTGAGTATTCCGCACGATGTTCCCGGACTGATTGAGAAATGCGGCGGTGCAGAGAAGTTTGAAACACGTCTGGATATTTTCTTCGACAAGGGCTTCTTCAATGTAAACAATGAACCGTCTTTCCTCTCCCCCTGTCTTTATCATTGGCTGGGAAAGCCCTACCGGAGTAGCGACCGTATCCGCGAAATCATTTCCAGGAACTACAACGATGGTCCTGTCGGACTACCGGGAAATGACGACTCGGGTGCCATGTCGTCCTGGCTTGCTTTCCACATGATGGGATTATATCCCAATGCCGGACAAGATTATTATCTTATCAACACTCCTTTATTGGAAGAAACAATCTTCCGGTTGGATAACGGAAGGACTTTCCGGATTTCCACCCAGGGGCTTTCGGACAAGAACAGATACATACAATCTGTCACACTGAACGGAGCGGCTTACCCTTACTCAGCTATACGGCATAAAGACATCATTGCCGGTGGTGAACTAATCCTGAAGATGGGAAAGAAACCAAGTGAATGGGGGCAGCAATTATTGTTGAACGAAGAAAACAAGAAATGATGAAGAAACATATAATTCTATCCGCCTTATTGTGCCTGGGCTTCACCGGAAGCCTGTTAGCACAGAGCATTGTACCCGATACACTGCTATTTGTATTCAAACTGCACGGACAGACACGGAAGTACGAAATGTCTTTCCGCGAAAAGCAGGATTCAATCTGTCTGTATTGGGGAATAGAACGCAACCTGAAATGGCAATCGGGAAGCTATACCATGGGACCTAAGTCCATAGAGCAGGCCGTACAGTTCAGTTTCCTGCAACCGGAAGACGGTAAGCACGTACAGCTCTCTCCGGAGGAAACGGTTTACGTCCTTTCCCGCTCCGCCTATAAACAGCTGAAGGAACAGAATACACTTGTATACAATCAGACAACATACTCCGTTCTGGATAGTAATGAGAGAGCTTTGGGTTATCCACTCATTCATGTGAAAGATGCTGTGGAAGGATGCGAAATGTGGATACTGGATAATCCAAAACTTTCGTTAGTATGGAGAATGCGCAACAACCCGTTAGGGATTAACTGGGAAATAAGTACTCCTGAATCGCCTTCCCTATAAAAGACTTTATTTATCACATAATCCCCTCATATAGAAGGTGGCATCTTTTGTAACGAAAGATGCCACCTTCTATCAACAAGCTTTCAGAATTCGTCATCCTCTCCATCCAGTCAGCTACGTGAAAGGTTCTGTATATAAATATCCAGACTATCTGTAGCAGATAAAGCCAATTTAATCTTAATACGTTGTTTAGCCTTCAACACAGATCGGGGAGTTATATTAAAAAGAATCGAAATTGTTTTATTGCCCAATCGGGCACGAACTAAATAGCACAATTTCAACTCCCGAATATTCAATTGATAAGAAACCAAGTCTTCTGACAAACACCCACCATAAAACATATCTATAACAGCAAACAAGTGGCACCATTCTTCCTCACTCGTCACAAGACCATAAGATGGGAGCCGATGAAGTCTTAACAACTGCCCCATCGCCAACATCAAAGAAGAAGAACAATCCGTTAGAGCCAATGTCTGCTGATAATCTTTCAGTTGCCTTGTCAGTTGTTTATTCCGATGCAATAGGCAAGCGTTGAGATTTTTATCATAAGTCTCCATAGCTTATTATAATGTCACCGGCTCCGCCTGATTGCTGACAAACACCTGCACTCCATTCTCTATATGAAACACCTGTTCTTCCTCTCCTCTAGTCAGACAATGCAGATGAAACAACGCCCCTTTCGGCATATTATTATAAATCAACCATGGCTCAGTCGCTGTCTTCCGGCCTAAGGAAACCCACCCCATCTTACCTCCGTGATAGAGCAACTCATACTCATCCCCGATGCGTATAAAATTATCGTCATTGCGAGGCATAAATATAAAGTTGTCCACTGTTATCAACTTTCCATAATCTAAAACGAACACTCCCCCCTTTTCCACAGAACTATAAAAGGTAAGCGGGTTGCCATCATAAGCTTCCTGCCATACACGCCTGATGTTATCCGGCTTCGCCCCACTCGCTGTTTGCGGTTCCAATTTCTTCCCGTTATTGAAACAGGCTAACTCAGCCACTTCCAATTCCTTTTCCTTATCCGCCTTGAGGCGCATGTAACGGAATTTCACAGGAACGTTCAATGTAACAACATTATGTGCAATGCGCAGGGTATCCCCTATCCGGTAACTATATTGTACCCGCTGAAAGTCTTTCATATCAGAGAATTCAATATAGCATCCCGCTATACTATTGAGCCACTCCCGTTGCCAGAAGAACAAAGGATTCTTGCGCAATAAGCACACAGTATCCCGCCGTGATAGATCTGCCGTATAGGGAATATTTTTCTTCCCGTCAAAATAGAAGGGATAGTCGGTGACGGAATACTTTCTGCCATCGTAACTCATTGGCACATAAATCACCTTTGATTCCACATGAGGAAACACCGCTTCGCCATCCTTTATCTCTACCATATCAATACCCATCCAACCATGAGGATTGAATACTCCCAAGAAAGCATACTTGTCATAGTCTTTCTCCACAACCGGCATCCGTAACGTATCCTGATAATAATCTGCCGATACATCCTTGCGGTATAAGTCTTTAAAGAATGAAGGAATCCGTTTGTCCTCCCAAATATTTTGCAGCCTCTCCCGCTGACTGCCAAAGCATTGGCGGGAGACTTTTCCTGACTTACGTAAATCAGAATATACCGAGTCACGTATAGCGTCCCGCTCGGTAAACCAAAAGCCTACATACCGCCCGGTAGTATCCTTCACCACATTCCACGTATGGCCTTTACGGGTTTCAGATGAATAGACATACATATCTGTGGCGATGGGAATGCCCAAGGCACGGTAGACATACAACCCGAAATCACAGGCATCCACACACATGCCCACCCTATGTTCCAACAGAAACGAAGCCTCCAAATGCGGGAAACGGTAATCCCAGCAATAGACGAACCCCTCCTTGCGCAACGCATGCGCTACGGTATCGGTTGCCACTATCACATCGCTACCCGTGTAGATTGAATCCAGCAGATAAGCATACTTCTCTTCATATTTCTTTCTCCAATCATCCAGCGGCTCATTCTGTACGCGGTAAGGAAGAATCAATTCACAGAATTCATCGAAAGTGAGCTCCTTATTCCATGGACGTTTCTTCCAGGCGCGGAAAGCACGTTCAATATTGTTTATCAGATATTCCGCAGTGATTACTTTCGAGTCATAAACCTTCTCCATCTTCTCGAAATTGAAACTCTTCCAGTAATTAGATTCTTCAAGAAGAGCTACCTTCTCTTCTTTATACTTCACCAAAGCCCTTTTCACCGAGTCAACCGCCTCACCTCGATAAGCATAGTAATGTGGCATATTCTCTATCAGAAAACGCGCCGCAGCATACTTCTCATCATCGTGCTTATAAAAATCCAACACTTTCTCCAGTTCCCCCCGGTTTTCCCCGGCAAACTGCAAAGCCTGTTCCAATCGCTGATTGTCAGAACAAGCGGCCAGTAAGCAAAGCAACCAGCCACCAATCAAAATCTTCTTCATCACTAATCATTAATCGTTAATCACCAACTCACAATTTTTTAAACATCCTTTTCCAACGGATCTTTCCGGTTTCCGGTTCTTTAGAAAACCATGTAAACAACCCGACTCCCAAAATAAAGTCTTCCGGTAATATTCCCCAGAAACGTGAATCGTAAGAGTCCGCATCGTTATCACCACGCATAAAGTAATAGTTGCACTTGAAACGGTAACTATGCATCACCGTATCAGCGTGTATCACAGATTCTTTCACCAGTTGTGGCATCAATCCTGTCTCATATTCTATACAGCGGCTGTAGTGGCGAAAGTTCGACGAATCTATTCTCACTACCTCCCCTTGGCGGGGAAGATATACGCTACGGGTTACTCCGTCCCACATCCAGCGGTAAGTATCTCCCGGTGTGCCCACACAACGTTTGCAAAAGTACAAGTCGAACACCATAATCATTCTTTCTTCTCCTTTGGAATAGGGGAAGTTGAACACCGTTACATCTCCTTTTCGCACTTCGCGCGTTCCTTCCTTCCGCTGCACGATGTAATGCTCGGGGCGTGCGCCATCTTTCTTTATCTCTCGCCTGCCGGGTATGCGCAGAGAAGCGATGATGTAATCTCCTGCCGTCAAAGTAGGAGACATAGAGTAGGTGGGGATGACGCAAGAGGTCACCAAGTAAAGGCGGATGAGGACGTATATCTGGAAAAGGCCGAAGCATCCGAAGATACTCCAGCCGATCCTTCTCAATATGCGTTTAGTCATTAAGTTCATAAGCGTTCAGATAAATTGCTTCATTTCTTCAATTTCTGAATGAACACCACAGGATTGCATTCCGTGCCATCCATTTGCTGAAACTCTCGGTATTGCCGTCTCAGATGCTCCGAATAAAGCTCCTGTTTATCAATTATAGTCGGATCTCCGTATTCCACCTGCACATTCCAATGCTCGATCGGATAATACTGAATGATGTTCTCATCCTGAATGATATACCTGAAATTAAGCTGAAGAGCCAGGTCACCAAGTTTCTTATTAAAAAGATCTTTAGTTATAATCGTCCCACCGGTTCTTTTATCATAAATAGCGGTATAACTATCAATACAGTCACTGAACAATATAAAGATGTAATTGTCTGATTGAACGACCCTGTCAACACCTCCTATATAATGATCACGTATAGCTGCTTTCAATGCCGTTCTTCCATCTGCATGTATATATTGTTGCGGAAGTCGCTTTTTGCCAAAATCCACCACATAAGAAGGGTATGCTTTATTATCCTTCAGGGTATACAGAGTGTCGAATGGGAAATAGTAAAACAGGGCTTCATCCTTCAGAGGAGCTATGTAATCATCAGTTCCCCAACCTTGTTCACCGGGATCCTGAAAGGGCAGAAAGGCATCATGTTCACCCGCTTTATCAGCATTTACCGAAAACAAATGGTAAAATCCCCTTTCTAAACGACCTCCATCATTCACGAACCAAATCTTATCCCCTAAAGAGACAATATCCATTCCCCAAACGTCTTTTGCGTCCTCTGTTTTAATGAATTCTCCTTTGGCGTTATAAAACAGCAATCTACTTGCAAAGTGGTCATAGATGACTATATCTGTTCCGCGCACCACGAAGCTGGTTATATTCAGATATTCACCGGGACCATTACCCACAGCCCTAAGCTTCGTCACTAATTTCCCGGTCTCATCAAAGACATAGATAGCCTTACTCACATTATCCGACACATAAATCAGATTATTCTGATAAACCATCTTGGTCATCTCTCCAATCAGGCAATCATCACGCGTCTCCAAAGGTATGACCAGCACGCTGTCTTCCACCATAGAGGAATAGTCTAACTCATCAACCACTTTGTCCCAATCCAATCGGATTGGGACTATTGCTGTGTCAGACTCTCCATTATTTCGTGTTTGACAACTTGCAAACACCAATAAAATTAGTATACAAACTTTACATTTCATATCCACTATAAATTGAAGGTTTACAATTAGTTAGTCTGCTGGCAACCATATACAGTACATCTATTACCATTTTTTCCAGGACAAATCTCTTCCACGCCAGATACTGTGGTTTTTGTATATTGTCCATTTGTACCAAGCTTATCATCAGTTGAAGTAAAAGAGACACCAGCACCAATATATCTATAAAGTTTACAACGATCAGGCCTACCCGATAAGTGCTCATAAAAGAATTTTCCAGAACCGTGATTGTTGCTTTCTTGTCCTCCACCGCTCTCACCACTTCCTCCTTCACCACTTCCACTTTCTCCCGAATTTCCCTCACCAATTGCCGCCAACGATGGCATCGGCAAATCATTAGAGTGATCTGTATACAATATCACTTTTATATTCAGCGCAGATACTACGTACAACACGGCCAAAAGTACGGTCAATTCCAAGTTCTCCCTCATAATAATCTCGTATATCACTTCATTTGCCTCTTTACACCGCTAAGATATATACGTGTAATATCTTGCTTGTTCTTTTGAGGAAAGAATAAAGATCTGATTCTTCCAACTTCATCCGTAAAGACAAAGAATCTTTGCTCTAATCCGTTCTCTCTATGAAATGGGAACTTAATAGAATCTAGAGAAATATTCATATATCTAAAGTTATGAAACTTATTTCTAAGAATTATTTGATTTTCACGAATCACTCTATATGCAGGAAGCAGTAAAACCCTATCCTTTCCTACTTCTTTTTGAGTCTCATATAATTCTGCCAAATCTTGATATATACATTCGTCACACATATCTTCTGAAAAACAATATATCAAAGCATTCCTCTCTGGGAAAACAGCTGAATTTATCCCTTCAGTTGACACATCTTTCAACATATCTGCAGAGTATGTTACATAAGATAATAGCATCACTATTTTTTCATGTGAGTTCTTCACATCATGACTTTTCTTCATACATATACAAGCAAGCAGCATGATACAGACAGTAACAAATACCTGAAACATTCCCTTAATCTTTATATTCATAATAGAGTATAACAGGATTTGAATCATTATCTAATTTCTTTATATTTTCCCTATTTACCACTTCTTCGGATATATTATTCTCTTCCATAAAATATTTCAATTCGCTCAAGTTCCCATTTGGGACATAATAATAGACTCCGGTTTCATCTGTAGATAAAAATACAGGCAATTGAAAATGATCAGGAATCATTTGGAATAGAACATCATCCGTCATTCGTGAATAGGTAGAAGTCATTCGCCTTTTCTCATCGTATTGTACAAAACAACTAATTCGACCCATACAGTTAAAATATAACATAGAATTATGCTCAAAAATATTGAATATCTGGTAGTATTTATTCTGGGCAGACAAACGAGTTAACAAAGACATCATACGCTTACTACGCACTCTTGGGTCAGAGGTCGGGATTTTTTCTTCTTCCAGAATATCTTCTTTTTGAACCAAGCGTTCACTTTCTATCGCTAAAAAAGGGAGTATTTCAGCCTTCTTTATACACATAACAGTATCCATCAAACCTAAAACAAATAAATCCTCGTCCTTCTTAATATTATAAAAAATATTGCCATGCATTAATTCATCATTCCAGCCTTTATTATAAGATGCCGCATCTAACCATTGAGCTGTTTTCCTCCCCGATTCTATATCTATCTGGTACAACAAATAATAGACTTCCTCTTTCTTTTCACTTCTATTAGAAGTTTGTGCTGCATACAAATACCCACTATTATATGTGATATAATCAATGTCAATACTCTTATCTACTTGTATACTCTCCTTATAAGAACCTGAAATTATGTCATACTTATGAATCCTATGCTTAACCATATCATATACACAGATTTCACCAGCATCAGAATTTATCGCAAAATCTCTACAGCTGACATACTCATCCGGTCCTGCACCCAAATTACCGAATTTGCGCACAAAACGACCGTCTTTCTGAAAAGCATATACTCCTTGCGATTTACGATCTAACAAGTACAGCCTATCCTTATAAACAAGCATCTTACTTATCTCAACCAGCATAACCTCTTTATTATCTAAGGCAATAGCCGTCACTTTTTTGAATAGATCAGAATACTTGAATTCAGATTTACATGTACTATCTAAATTAGCGACAAATATTGGACCTCTTTCTACGATACGATTTTCATAACATGAAAACAAAATAACCGGCAGAATACAGAACACAATTTTTCTAATTACAGAATATTTGATTCCTATCATTATTTACAGCTTTTAGTAGTAATATATTCATCATGTTTTATCACGCTACCTTCACAATCATAGAAATAGTACTCAACCCCATCACTACAGATGCCTAAGCCTTGACCTTCACATGTATAAGTAATAGTAACGCGAGCATATATTTTCACACCACGACAATCTTGCATTGATACATCACCAGTAGTATTAGTACCGCACGGACCATAATCATTCCCTCCTCCTCCGTGTTCTCCACCTTCTCCACTTCCGCCACTTCCACCTTCGCCTGAATTACCTTCTCCCGAATTGCCTTCGCCAATTGCCGCCAACGATGTCATCGCCAAATCACCGGAGTGTTCTGTGTCCAACACCACTTTTACATTCAGTGCAGATACTGCACACAACACGACCGCAAATGCGATCAACTTCAGATTCTTTTTCATAATCTCTTTAATTTAAAATTAATAATTAGTTTGTTTATAACGACTTAGCAACAGCTTCATTTCTTTCCTCATCTCATCAACGGCCTTAGAATGCACTTTGGGAGATTTGGTCATGACCATGGTAGCCATTTGCCTCGCTTTTTCTTTATTCAAAAACTTAGGTTCGGCATAAAGCTTTGCCAACAAATAATAAGGATAAAGACGCTCCGGGGCCAAACACAAGGATCGTTTAAAACAGTGTTCCGCTGACCGATAATAACCTGCCGACTGATAATAGCGTCCCTGTACATTCCAAACCTCAGAGTTGCAACTTACCTGTTTTGCACGCTCCAATATTTTGCAGGCTTCCAGAGATCTGCCTTCGGAATGAAGTGAACCGGCATAGCTCATCAGGAAATCCGGATGATAATTCAAACGGGAATAAAGACATTCGTAACCTTTGGAAGCAGCGTCATAAATTTGACTATAAAACAGTGTGTTAGCATTATACCATCGTTCACCAAGTTCATCCAAATTGCGTAGTTTGCAGATACCTGCTCCAACACCGCCACAGAGCACTACCGAAAGAATCAGTGCCAGCAAATTTCTTTTTGCCCCTGTCTGCACTCCTTTTTCTTCCCTTGACATGCATGCCGCTGAAAACACAACACCCGCTATGCCAAAAGGAAGTATTTGCAAAGGATAAGAAGAAAAGGCGAATACCGCCAGCGAGAACAATGCACCACAAAAACCGTATCGCTTATAAGTAAGCCCTTGTCTGAAGACTGATATGCCAAACCATAGAATTAACAACAGCAATATGCCGCCACCTTCCACCAAAGATTGCAGATATTCATTAAAAGCATATTCGGCGTAGCCTGCAACCCTCTTTTCTTCCACCGTCCCATTACCCGCCGCAAAGTAAGCAGCCTGCGCTTTACCATATACCATCTGAAAACTACCCGGGCCATAGCCTATGAACGGTCGTTCCGCTATGGCGGTACAAGTATTTTTCCAAATAAAAAGTCTTCCTCGTGCCGAATCCGCTTTCAGATGGAATAGCAATACGCAAGTCAACGCTACAAGAATGCAGACTGAAGCTATATATCCGGCCGCTTTACGAGGCGTTTGTCTTGTACAGTCTCTAAACATAGCACACCAACCCTTATGCATGCTCAACACCCACAACAGACTGACAACCATCGCCAGCCATGCCGAACGGCTCATGGCGGCAGGAATAATGCAAAGCATCAGGGCAAATGCTCCCCACCAGCAATAGCGTTGCCAGCCTTTAGCCAACAATAAACAGTGCAGACAGACAGGAAGCAGCATTGACAGATAACCCGAATAAGGTCCGGGATTGAAGAACGGACCGGTGATGCGATATAGAAAATGGTTGGAATGGCAAAAACCATAAAGTTGTAAAAGCCCCCAACCTGCCAACAGACAACCGATTCCGATAATTCCCACCGATACCATCTTCTTTGATACCTGCGGAGAGGAAAATATAATCCGTGCTATATACCATAACAGTAATAGCAAGGCAGCATAAATCACCTTCCAATCGGCTAAATGCAGTTGATAATCATACCTTATCAGATAATAAGTAACCCCGGCAGTAATCAGTCCGTCCGACAAAGTAAACCGAAAACTATTCTCTTTCATCACCGACAACGCAAATGCCAACAAACCCGCTATCCCCACACTTACCGCAAAAGGGAAGAGCAGAAAGAAACAATCATTTGCTCCATAATCTATAAAAGTACTGCAAAGCACTCCACAAAGTATAATGGTTGAAATGAGTCGCAACATAGCTTTCTGTTTTTTCTATTAATAATTTACTGACAAAGGAAAACATGTTCGTCTGTTTATCCTATTTTCTGAGTTAACAAAAAATTGACATTTTTATTTTAAGCATACAGAGAGTTTACAGCGAAGTCAACAATTAGCGCGTAACACACTATAAATGAATAGCATAATCAAAGTGACCTTATAAACTCATCCAGCTTCTGAGGACTGCCATCTTCCCTAAATATTTTTTCATATAACCTCCTACGTGTTGCGGAAATGGATGCTTTGGTGTGATTTGTTAATTTAGCCATGCCGGCAGGAGGAATATTGATTTTAATCAATAGACAGATATGAAACTCATGCTCACTAAGATCACGAATCTTGTACAATTTCTCCGAGAAACCTGTATATGCATTGTTTATAGCAGCATCCAGCTGTTTCCAATGTTGGGCAGTTATTGTAATTCTGCTATCGGAGCAGACCTGCCCTTTAAACAGTTCATGAATGTCCGAATCAAGAAGAGCCAGCCGGGCTTGTTCATGCATATCCAACTCCATTTCTATTTGATTATTCGTACAAAGCAGAATTTCCTTTTGCTTCCAAACCTGTTCTTCCAAGGCATTTTTCACCTGCTTGATATCCAGCAATTCACTTTCCAGATTTGCGATTCTACTCTCCTTTTCTTCGATGAATTGGGCACTTTTGCGCTGAAACCGATAGAAAAGAGGAACAGACAGACAGAACACAACAAAGTACGGAGTGCCGTGATAGAGACAAAGAACAGGCAACAATATTACCATAAGAAAATAGAATGAACATTGAAGTAGCTTATCTTCCATAGCTTTTTAAGGTTAAACAATTTTCGACAAAGGTAAACAATATATAGGCACCATATACCCCCTTTTTATTCAACAAGAGAGTAGAGCAAAAGCCTCATTTCAGCAATGTTCTATAAAACAAGATATTACATTTCAGTCAAGAAAGTAAAGATGTAGTCAAAGAGGAGAATCGATGTATATTTGATGTATACTCCAATATCTATCTGACACATCTTTATCACGTATATTTTGGTATAATATCTTGTTACATCCATTATTCTCCAACTTAGTAATGACTAAAAAATAACTTGGTACAGATTATGCTGGTTTTATTAGGTAACACTTAAAAAAACAACTTGGGACAGATGAACTCGGGACTATAAAGTTATTCAAGAGTTTCGCAAGTAGCCTAAAAGGTTACATGGGAAACTTGAGTAAAGTTACTTTCTTACTTTGTCAGGACACACTTTTATTTTCATTTTTACCTTTCAGTTCTTCAGCCTATTCCCGAATCGCCTCATTTATAAGCTTTACGGCTGAAACCTCCGCTGAATGAGCTGAACCATCCCGGAATCACTCAGTGATGCGACCGATATGTCAATATGTCAAATTGACAAATTGATAATCCTAACGTGCGAGAATACTTTCTTTCAGCACTGTCGGAGGGGAAGAAGTGAAAAGCGCAAGGAGAACGTTTAGCAAAAACGTACAATGATTGCTGTCTGTGAGAAAAAGAATCACTATGATCTTTTTATCTACCGATCCGCTTTAAATAGTCTTTATGATTAACAGTATTACTGCAAAATGAAACTTGCAGGATGGTTGGAGCTCGTATTCAGATAGAACAGAATAAACCGGTTTTGGAGAAGGCTACACCCTTTCATCCGGATGGTGTCACCCTTTTTGCAGGATAGCTACACCCTTTTGGGCAAAAGGTGTAGCCATTTTGCAAATTACATAGTTAGTTGTGCGCAATTACATTATTAGTTATACCTTATTACATGGTTAGTTATGCTCAATTACATGGTTAGTTCGAGGCAAACAGATGGTCTGTTTCAAGAAAAATGAGGATTCATTGAGCCAAAAGAGCCTGTTTGCATCAAGCACATGTTAGCGGAATACACATAATAATATCTTTATGCTTGCAGAATGAGAATATTAGCATCATTATTATTATTCTATTAAGTCCGCTCGTTGCACACTTGCGAAACTCTTAAGTCGTTCATCAACAATAGGCGTGACCCATCTATATATAGATACTAAAAGAACCGGCTGAAAGACTGAAACTAAAAATCCTGTAATTATAGTTTGCCAGTATATCCGTTTGACGGAATTCAGCCATTTGATGTTGACACAAATCTAAAAACTTATAACAAACAAATACCCATTGATGAATCTCTATCATCAAAACAAATTTCCCATTCAACCGGATCAGAATCCGGGTTGAATGGGAAATATATTCTTTAGATTTCGTTTTCTATTCTATCACAAGAAGAGTAGCAGAATTACTGATTACTCCCACCAATTGATGTTGCCGTTTTCCACTGCTGCCTGGAAATTCGGATACTTGATTTCAATGTTCTGCCGTTCATCAGTCCACTCACAGGTAGTCGGGCAGCACAGTTTCCCTGGAGCTTTCCCCACTTCTGCCGGCAATATCACATCATTCACGCGAACGGGTATATCTTTTATATCGTTATATCTGTTCTTTAGTCGGAATATTACCGGAGCTTTTGCCTGCTTGTCATAAGTATTCACCATTGTGGATTGAGAAATGCCAAACAGTTCGTGTACTTCATTGTCTTCAATATACAAAGGCATTGTACCACCGGCTGCCTGTAAGGTCACCACAGTTGCACCATTCACGGTTACGGCATCAAATACAACATCATTGAAATCGAAATCTCCACCAGATATTGTAAGGTCTTCCGCCATGATTCTTTGGGCTTTTATATATTTAGCCGGAACAATTCGTACGATCCAATCGCTATAATCTCCATCCGGTGGAGTGTTTTGATTCATATAGCACTCAAAATCAAGTCCAACATAATAATCTCCTTCATAGAATATTATTATATGTTCATCATATCTGGTGCCTCCTTCGCCCTTATAGCTGAATGAACTTGTACCGCTGTCATACATAAACATGATACTTCCGGCTGATTTATTGAAATTGTAAACTTCATCCGGAGCTCCATTCTTCTCCTTATGTACAGCCAATTGATTCATATTGTCCTTATTTCCATAGTAGACGTGCTGAACAAAGAAATCCGACCAATTCACACTCTCTATAACAGTGGCCTTTGAAGGATCTTTGAAAAGCTCTACAATTTTGTTTATTTTCTCAGAAGTAAGATCATCACTTGAGGGAACTTCCACGAAATCTTTCCATTGATTGCTATTAGGATTGGAACTACGTGTTGATGCCCCTCCAAATCCCCAATTCTGATTAGAAGCAATTGCTCCATACTTTCCTACAAAAGCTGCTTCATACTGAGCAAGCTTCACATCTCCTGCTTTGTCCGGATCGTATAGACTATCGGAACTACAAGAATACAAGGCGCCTACAATGACGCTTAAAAGTCCCAACTTAAGAATTCTATTCATACGCTTCCTGTTTTTTATGTTAAACGACTCTCTTATTGCCCGTTACTTTGAAGTAAAAGCATATTCTCTGATACAAAGATATGTATTTTTGCACAAGTTGTATTTATTTTAGGATAAAAAATACAACTTTTAGTCAAAACAGGAGTTGATTGCTCTATAAACGCTGAGATTGGATGGAAATCCTTTATATATTCTCACTTTACGGTTATTCTTTTCCTATTACCTCCGCCAGGAAAGTTTCAACCTCTTTCCATGAATAATAAGGAACCATTTTGCTGTTCAACGGCAGTGTCACTTCACACTCGTTCAACAGAATTTTCACCAGTATATCATTCTTCTTATCGCGATAGAAAATCAATTGAAGATTAGCTCCCATAGGAGAAACCCGGTAATCTTGCCAGGCAAGATGAAACTTCTCCATATCCACCTCCTGATTACTACATCCTTCTATCTGCATCAAAGCAAGCAGACGAATGAGATGGGTATCATGTCCGAAACGTAGATCGGCCGCAGGGGTTCCTTTCTCTATGGCGGCATCCGCACTTTCCAGGATATTACGCAGCAAAGGTACGGCACAACGAGGCATCAGGCCGCCATTGAGCGGAGCAGCAGCATTACAAACATACATGCGGGCATTCACTGTCTTCCAGACTCCTACTAATTCCTCATATTCAAAGATATCATAGAAAGACAAATCCAACTCAACATTCTGCATATCAGCGGCAATCCAATAAAGACTGCGCATCATGGCGTCTTGGTCGGTTATCGCTTCAGGCTTCACAAACAGGGAGGCCATCAGACGTTCGGGACGGACATTCTTTTTTTCAAACTCTCTGAAGCCACGCCTCCACGGAGCCTTCTCAGAAGCAAATGTCTCACCTTCGGGGGATGTATAGGCGATATAATCCATATACCGATGGTAAGCTCTACGGTTTACTTGCAGACCAGGATTCAGTTCTTTCAGGCGTTCGGTGAAATAGCTCATACTCATGGCACAACGCAGGGAAGTGGATGAGCGGGCGTCAATGAAAGCGTCCCCCCGAAATACTTGCGGAAAGTTATGATACATCCGTTCGGCTATCTCACGGTGCTGGCGCTCGCCAAGTGGGGTGATACTTCCACTACATCCGCGGGCATCCTCCCAAACCTTATGCAGGCGTTCGCGGACATCCACGCCAAGGGGGGTCAGTTCGGAACATTGATAAAGGGAATCAAAGACGCAGATAACTTCCGTATAACGCTCATCCGCCGTCATCCAGCGGGAACCGTGACGACCGTAGTGACTGATGTAGAAAGGCTCATAACCAGTAGGGGCAGGAGTATAGGTGGATGAAGGAACAGGATAAGCATAATAAATACTTCCTGTCTGCTCCGGAGTTAATGCAGACTGGGAACGAGCTGTGAAAGTACACAGCAAATACAAGATAAAAATTATGCTTTGTCTCATCTTCGTGACGAATTTAAGTTATTAATATGAATCAGTAGCTTGTAGCTTATCACTTTTATTTCTTTATTTTCAGATTACGAACATCCCTCTGCCCAATGCCTTCTGCTGCCTGATCGGGACGGATATCTCCCCAAGTAACGGTGCAATCATCTATCAGAATATCAGATGCCGTATCGATATAAAAGCCATACGTCTTATCATGGATAAACCCTTCGCCCACACACGGACGTTTATCATAGATACCACCCTCATAAGCCGTACGCTTTTGCAATAGCAGGTCTACGTCTTCAAAGTAGATATGATTCACTTTGTCTTGTGTATCCCCACCTACAAAGATGCCGTTCTCGCTGGTGCATTTGATATTTGTGAAGTAAATACGGCTCACCTCTCCGCAACGTCCTTCGGTAGCTCCCTTCGGGAAACGCCAGCCGGCATCCTTATGGTTGCCTACGGCACGCGGATAGGAAGTCACGTAAATAGGTTCCGCCTTTCCCCACCAGACATCGGAGAAGAACATGCAATCCACAATCATATTGGAGAAAATCACATTGGTAACCGTTCCTTCATCCCGGTTCTGAATACCGATGCCACGGTTACTGTTCTTGATGATACAGTTATTGAACAGTACATTATTAATCTTATCCATATTTTCCGAACCGATCTTGATGGCACAGGAACGGGAAACCATAGTACAGTTGGTTACAACTATGTCTTCGCACGAACCGTATTCTTCAAACTCACGACGATTCTTCAGACAGATGCAGTCATCACCCGATTCGATATGGCAATTGGCTATGCGCACATTCTTGGAATGGTCTACATCGATGCCGTCACCGTTGCGTATCTTCAAGTTATTCAGGATAGAGATGCCATCGATGGAGACATCGTTGCAACCGATGAGATGAACCGTCCAATAGGCACTGTTGCGGATTGTCACATCACGGATCACTGTTTTCTCTATATTGATAAGCGTCAGTACATGCGGACGGGGATCAAAGTCGGTCACCGGTTTCAGTTCATAAGAGTCTTCCAGTTCCTTACCCATAAAGGAGACACCGTTTCCATCTATGGCTCCTGTTCCGGTGATGGATACCTCTTTCAGATCTTGACCATAAATCCACATCATGCCTTCACCACGATTATCACGGAAAGCGCTCAGTGTATAGGCAGCCTCATCAGGATTGGCAAGCAGACAGGAATTAGGTTCCAGATGCAGTTCCACAAATGAGGCCAGATGGAAAGGGCTGCACATGAAAGTACGCCCTGCCGGAACCAGTACCGTTCCGCCACCCGACTTGGAACACTGATCGATAGCGGCTTGTATGGCCGCGGCGTCATCAGTGACACCATCACCTTTGGCTCCGTAGTCCATAATGTTATAAATAGTCCCTCCGGTCTTCGGAGTGCCGCATGCCCCTAACAGCAAGATGCTGCACAGGGCAAACAAAAATGCTTTTGCTCTCATATAAGTTATCTTTCTTAAAATTAGTAAGCTACGGGCTACGAGCTGCAAGTTACGAGCTACAAGCTACGAGTGCTGCGCTATATAGTCCTATAAGCTATCAACTATTATTTTACACTAACATACCGGAAGGCACTTGTAGCTCGTAGCATGTAGCTCATCACTCAATCACCGTCGGCGGACAGTCTTCCGCTGCCGTTCCCCACTCCTTATTCGGTTTATCCCCCATCACAAACTCCATCACACCACCGTTCACTATATCCTGATGGGTAATGTAATTACGCGTATAAGGTTTTCCGTTCAGCGTTGCCGACTGAATATAGATATTCCTCTGCGATGCGTCACGGGCTTTCACTGTGAACTTCTTTCCACTCTCAAGATTCAGCGTGAAGCTGGGGAATGAGGGGCTGGCAAGTATATAATACGGAGTACCGGGACACACCGGATAGAATCCCATAGCGGCAAACATGTACCAGGCCGACATCTGTCCGGCATCATCATTGCCGGAAAGTCCACCCGGTTCATTCAGATATTCCGTTTCCATAACGTGGCGGACAGCACGCTGAGTCTTCCAGGGTTCACCTGCATAATTGAACATATAAGCAACCTGATGACAAGGCTCGTTTCCATGCCAGTAACGCTGTTCGCTGAACATGGAATCCAACTTGGCTACATACTTATCTTTCCCTCCCATACTTGCCATCAGTCCGTATGGATCTTGCGGCACGTACCAGGTATAGTGACAGGGGGCACCTTCAGTAATAAAACGGGCAAAATTAAAAGCATTGGCATCATTCAGAAAAGTACCATCGGCATGGCGCCCTTGGGCATATCCCGTACGGGGATCTATCACATTTCGATAATTGGCAGCACGCCGTATCAATGCCTGGTAATCATCCGTCTTGCCCAAAGCTTTTGCCATCTGTGCAAGGGCAAAGTCATCATAAGCATATTCCAAGGTACGTGATACCTGTTCCTGTGTATGAAAAGCATCGGGTACACCGTCTTCAAGAGGAATATATCCGTACTCCAGATAAGAGGTCAGAGCGCGACGCCCCATACCGTTTTTATATTCATCAAGGTTGGAAGGAGTTTCAAAGGCATTCTTACGCATTCCTTCATAAGCCTTGTCCACATCGAAATTACGAATCCCCTTACAGTATGCATCGCTGATGGCGGAGATACAATGATCGCCTATCATAGCGGCAGTATAGCTATTCCAACAAGGAAAGATGGGCAACCAACCACCTTGTTCATATTTATGCACCAGAGATTGCATCATATCTCCCCCCTTTGTCGGAAAAATCAGATTGATCATCGGATGCAGGGCACGGTAGGTATCCCACATACTATAATCCTCATAATACGTTTCTCCTTCAGGAAGTTGGCATATCGGAGTGCCATTCGCAAAAGAGGGATAACGGCCATCCACATCATTGAATGTATGCGGCAGAAAAGAGGCACGATAGAAAGCACCGTAAAACATTTCCTTGTCTGCAAGTCGTTCGGTCTCTACATCAATGGCGGAGAGATGTTTCTCCCACATCTGTCTTAGCTCTGTGCAAGTCTGTCCAAAGTCCCAATGAGGGATTTCAGCTTTCAAGTTCTTCAAAGCACCATCCCGGTCGGTAAAGGAGGAAGCGGCTTTCACCAATACCTCTTCACCCTCGGTCACATCAAACTCCACATAAGCACCTATCTGTGCCGCATCTCCTATCTGGGTGACGCCGGGAGACAAAGAATCTCCCCTGAACACACCGTAATCCGTCAGCTTCTTTTGGAACTGAACGATAAAATATCCGCTATACCCTGCCGATTTTCCCCAGCCCTGATAAATGCGGTGAACAGGATTATATCCGTAAATCTGATTGTTAAGGGTATCGATGCAGATATACCCCTGGCCTTCATCACTGTTAGGGTTTACCACCAGATAACCTTTTCCCGCTTTGTCATAAGTGAAACGGAAAATTGCGGAACGCGAACGCCCCGTCATTTCGGCATAGATATTCTCATCCGGCAAGGAAACCGTATAATAAGCCGGTGTTGCCGTTTCGTTCTCATGGGAGAAACGGGTAGAACGTGCTTCCGGCCGGCAACGCAATTTACCGAAGAGCGGCATCAGCGTCATAGAACCGTAGTCTTGCGTACATCCGCCCACAATCCAGTGGGAGTTACGAAAGCCTTGCAGCAGAGTATCTGCGTAATAATAGGGTGCTATGCATTTCTCCTCCGTGTCCCGCGTCTGCGCAGTCCAGAAGTTCATTCCGTTGGGTTCGAGTACCGCCGGGAGGGTTTGTCCGTATTCTTCCGTATCCCTGCCAAACAACCCCGCTGTATGGGTCGCACTGGGGGCGGTACCTACACGAGTATCGATATAGGATAATCGCGACTCGTCAATAGTCCCACAACGACTGGTACACGAAGTAGTACCCGGCAGCAACACAGTTGCCAGTAACAGGGAATAGCATGTATAGATTGTTCGTCTCATCATTATTATATTTTTATATAGATTTTCTTTTTATACAATGGATAGCCGCACGCTCCCATCAGCAGTGTAAAGGCAAGGGCGTAAACGGCAGATGCCAGATAAGGATCGGTTATCAGAAAATGTACCCCTTCGTAAATCACCGGCTTACTTCCGGTGGCGCCAATGACAATAGCCGCTACCTCGCTGAGTACGTAGAGAAACAAAGGGTTAACACCGAATATTTCAAAGAAACGACACCAGTTCTTCTTTTCCTTCATATCAATGAAATAAATCAGCACAGACTGAAGCATGGCTGCCAATCCACATGTTACTAACACAAATGTAGGCGACCAGATACGCTTATTCAACGGCAAAGCCTCTGTCAGCAAAAAACCGCACGCCATCAGAATAAAACCTGCAACAAACAATTTCAGTGTTTTCTGTTCCAAAGCTTCTTTAGCCAGAATGATTTTCCCACAACAGAAGCCGATCAATGTATGAGCGATAGCAGAAAGGGTACTGGTAAGTCCTTCCGGATCTATCGGGCTTTTATGATAAAGGTGGTCTGCACCTAATACATTCCGGTCTATGATAGCCAGAAGGTTTGTATCATCCAGTGCATATCCGTTGCCTATACAAAGCAAAACGGCATATCCGGCGATAAGGAAACCAATAATCCAGCCGATATATTTATGATTGACATACAAGGCTACAAAGGAAACTACACAATAGCACAAGGCTATACGCGGCAGAACTCCCGTAAGCCGAAGATGGACAAAAGGAAAGAAATCTCCATCACAAATAAAGTGAAACCAGTGAATAGCCCAGCCGATGCATAGAATGACAAGAGTACGTTTCAGTATCTTACGGACCACTGAACCAGATGCTTGAAAATGGAACTTGCTCAAAGCAATATAAGTGGAAATTCCCATGATGAACAAAAAGAACGGAAAGACCAGATCACAAAGAGTCAGCCCATTCCATGCAGAATGTTGCAAAGAATCATAAGATAACTTCCCACCGGAATTATTGACGAGGATCATACCGACGACAGTAATTCCACGCAGCACGTCAAGAGACAAAAGTCGCTTCTTCTGCGGGGAAGTGGAAATTGGGGGTTGAGAGTTTTCCATATACTTTCTAAATATCAATATGCACAGTTGGTTGTATCTCAGTTATACTATCTCATTGCCTTCTCAAACACTTCTTTCGCCACATCCACACAGCTTCCTTCAGGAACCGAACCATACGGATTCTTTGCCAGTGTCCAGGGTTCTTCCATCGCATAATAATCCAGCTTAACTTCGGGTTTACCATCCAGTTGATCCTGAAGAGTTTGCCAGTAGGCTGCCCAACGTTTATAATAGAAATCGCGCAGAATACCGTTCCATTCCTTATGGGCATAATCGCGCAGACCACCGCCGTCAGCGCAAACACGATTGCCCCAAGTGGTTATCTGCACGCGGGCATTCCACTCGTACAGGTCTTTTTCTTCGGGAGTAGTCCCCAAATTGCGTGCCTGCTCTATCCAACGACCTACACGGAATTCACTACGTGTACCCAGCAATTTATCCTGCGCCAGCAATATATCCAGGAATTTCCGGGAGTCACGGGCAAAACTGCGTTTATCAAAGCTCTTGAAGTCAGCAATGGTCCGGTTATAAACAATACGTCCTTTATCGGAAAGAGACTGTCGTACGATGTCTACCAGGTCATATTCAAAGTTATTATTACCACGATATTTATCGGCTACTTCCAGCATCAGCCGTGCAGCTTCTTCCGTAACGGTAGGATCATAATAGTTCTTCATCTTCGACCAGCTCGATGCCTGGAAGTTATTCAGCGAAGGACGTCCGCAGAAAATAGACTCATGAGGGCCTTGTTGGTTGTTTCCGAAAGGGCAGTTATAAATGGTATTGGCAAGCAAAGTCCATGCTTTTTCTATCTTCTCGTCTCTTACACCATAACGGGCAAAGAGATAATCTTTCAGCCATTCCTCTTTCGTGAATTTCTCTGGTCGCCAGGGAAGTTCGCACATCAGTTCAAACATCATGGGGTTATTCTCTGCGCCTTCCATGGTCAGACCTATTCCTTTCAGATGAACAGCTAACGGGTTGTTCTTAGTCAGGTAGAAATTATCAAGTAACTGGTCCATACGACCGTGAAGTCCCACATTGCCACCGAAATTGAGCAACATACAGAACAGCCAGTTGTGCTGTTCATAACCCTTGTCACGCTTCCAGATGGAAGGGATTCCCCACATAGGACGACATTCACTGAACAGGTCCAGTATCAGCAGATCTCCATTCTGCATATTCTTTATCATCTCGGGACGAGGGTTCTCTGTCCAGCCCTGCACTACCCAGGTGGCTTTCGGATTCACTTTTTTCATAGCCGCCATAATAGCTTTCCCGGCCGCATCGAAATCTACTGAAGCGGCATTCTCGGCTTCATGAAAAGGGTCCATAGAATAATAATCGGCCTTGCCGAAAAGCTTCTCCTGTTCCTGATAATATAAATCGGCAATCTCGGCAAAGCGGACATCGGTAGGTTGCAGGAAAGCAGGACGGGTAAAGCCGTTCCATAAATCAGACTTGGTCAGGTTCAGTCCCAACTTCTCATCAGCATCATGGGGAACCATACCTGAATATCCCGGAAACACAGGTTTAATGCCATATTCGCGCATACGCTTCAGAATTTTCTTCTGCAAAACTTCCTGCTGTACATACCAGGAATCCGGATTAGGTCCGCCCCATCCTTCCAGATTATTCATTGCCCACCAGGCAAGAAAAGCAGGACCGGCAATGAATCGGTTGATTTCATCTTTAGAATATCCCAGTTTTTGAAGCATATTGAACCAGATACATTCCTGGCCTACGGCTGCCAAAGGGAGATTGATACCATGTAGAGCCATCCAGTCTATTTCTTTCTCCCAGCGTTCCCAATCCCAAAAGGCCATGGTGTAGGAATAGGTACAGTAGTTGAAATCGTAACGGAGTGAGAGGGATGTTTCGTGACGCTCTTTCCGGGGGACAGGAGGAAGTGTCTGCGGCAATTTCGCCTGCATACCATTCCATGACAGTTGGATTCCGGCATAATATTTCAGATACCAGTTGATACCTGTCGCTATATTCACATAGTTATTACCCCGGACTACGACTTTAGTCCCTTTCTGGTCCAGTTCGAAAAAATCATCCGCACCTTTCTTGAATTCGATAACAAATTTCTTCGATGCTCCCTTATCAATTCTTTCGAGCAAACCGTTTATAGGGTTAGCTGATAACTGGACAGATAAGCCTACTATAAACAAAATGAGTAAACAGAGTTTGGTTTTCATGGTATTCATTCTTCTGGGTGATGTGCAAAAGTAAGCGTTTATTTTTTTATTTAAGGAGAAAATAGAAAAGTTTGGGGCGAATATAGTAAAGAATGATACACCTTCTTACCCCTTCTTCCCCAGCTTCGAGCTCGGCAAATATCCGAAGAACTCTTTGAAACACTTCGTAAAATATTTAGGATCGTTGAATCCTACAGCATAGGCTATTTCGGAGACATTCACATCTCCCGGTCCCTCCTGTATCATCCGTTGCGCCACGTTCAGGCGGTAGTTCTTCATAAACTGTCCGATGGGCTGTCCCGTCAGGTCCTGCATTTTCTTGTTGACCAATGTCTTGCTGTAGCCCATGTCGCGCACAAAACGTTCCAGGTTATATTCCGCATCGGCATAGTGTTCCTTCATCAGGTTGACCGCATTCGTAATGAATATCTTGTCTCGCGATTCTTCCTTTACATGCAGCTCTTCCACATTACTGCTGGATGAGAACATCTTCTTATATTTCCTTCGCAGACTCAGTATATTACGGATACGAAGCCGGAGCACTTCCTCATCAAAAGGCTTACAGAGATACTCGTCCACGCCTATTTCAAAGCTTCTTTTCTCTTGTACGTCCGAGCGAAGCGCCGTAAGCATCAGGAAAGGAATGTGCGAAGTCGCCAGATTCTCCTTGATGCGGCGGGACAACTCCATACCATCCATCACAGGCATCATCAAATCACTGACTATTAAGTCGACGGTATGTTTCTGAACGATTTCAAGAGCCTCCTGCCCGTCACCTGCCTCAAACAAACGATAATCACCCACAAGCAGCGTGCGGATGTACGAACGCATATCTTTATTATCTTCCACAATCAGGATAGTCTCTTTCTTCTGGGTGTCCTCCGGTTGCAAAGTTTCCGGTAGATATACACTATCGGGCTGTACCACATCCCCGTTCGTTTCCACCCGCTCTCCGGGAATCAATGGCATAAACATGCGGAATGAAGCCCCCTGTCTGTGGTTATTGCGGGCAAAGATTTCTCCGCCATGCAAATATACAATCCGCTTGCACAGGAAAAGACCGATGCCTGTGCCACTCTGCCCGTAAACCGGATATTTGGTACTCTTCTTAGACTGGTAAAAGCGGTCGAAAATCTTTTCCAGATCTTCTGCCACAAGGCCATGTCCCGTATCGCATACATTCATATAGAGTAGTCTCTCCCCGTTTTTTCCTCTGACAGATGCCACAAATATGTCAATACGCCCGTTATCCGGTGTAAACTTAATAGCATTCGAAACCAGGTTCACCAACACCTTGCGCATATATCCCGTATCAATCATCAGAAAGGGATTCTCCAAACGGAAATAAGTACATATATCGATATGCCTTTCCTTGGCAAAGACTCTGAAAGGTATCAGCAACTCAGACAAGAACTCGATAAAATTCGAGGAACGCTTATCCAGCACCACCTTGTCTATATCCAGTTTCCGGAAATCCATCAGTTCATTGACCAGGGAAAGCAAATACCGTGAATTTCGCTCGGCTATCTGCAACTGTGCCTTTACAGCCTCATCCTGCGTCTCTTTTAAAGCATGTTCAATGGGGCCATGAATCAGTGTCACCGGAGTTCGGAATTCATGAGTGATGTTCGTAAAGAAAGCAATCTTCTCTTCCGTAATCTCTTTTACGTGTTGCGCCATGGTTTCCAATTGTTTGTTCCGGACAGCCAGTTCCTGCGTACGCAGTTCCACTTCCTTTTCCAATCGCGCTTTCTGTTCACGATAACTCCGCGTCTTCCGCTTATAGAATAAATAAACAGCAAGGCAGATGACTACGACAAGAAGCAGATAGAATCCAATGGATTTATAGAAATAAGGAGTGATCCCCACTTCTATTTCGGTTATTTCATCCGACCAACGCCCCAACTCATCCGTCGCACGCACTTGCAGGGTGTAGTTCCCCGACGGGACAGCTACATATCTTGCCATACAATCACCCGGTTGAGTTTCATTCCACTCTTCCTCGTATCCCTCCAGACGATAGGCAAAACGAATGCGGCTGCTGTTTCCATAATTCTGTGTGGTAAATCCTACGGAGAACCGATTCTCCCTTTCATGCAGGAAGATACCGGTGGCAAGGGTGATATCCTTTTGCAGATAATCGCCGCTGGAAGGATAAATAATATTTCCTCCAATCGCCAGTGAAGAGAGTTTCACATGCGAATCCGCAGACGGCGAGATCTCATTATCAGAATGAATAATGACCAGCCCGTCTATGGTAGCCATATAGATAAAGTCATGCTTTGACGAATAATGGATACCGTTCCAGTAGAACTGAGTAGCCGGCAAGCCATCAGCCTGCGTGTAGTTACTGAATGTCAGCGACTGGATATTCAGACGGGAGACTCCATCATTCGTAGTCAGCCACAAGTTTCCCTTCCCGTCTTCGGCCATACCGATAATTGTATTATTAGGCAACCCGTGACGTGTGGTATAGTTTTTAAAGACAAAGTGATTATTCTTGTCACTCGTCAACTGATACAGTCCGCTTCCATTGCCACCCAGCCAGATAGTACCACTTTTGTCTTCCTGGATGCAATTAATCTTTTCCAGTTGTGTTGACTGTGGATTATCCAGTTTATACCGAAGATATTTATAATCAAAGCGCTTGTTCGACTTGGCAAAAGAGGCAAGGTCTACAATAAAGACACCTTGCGTGGTTCCTACCCACAAACGTTTATTTCTATCAATCAACAGGGCGTGAACCGCTTCGAACTCATTATCCGACTGATCGAACAATACACGGATGAAAGTATCTTTCCGCTTATCGTAGAAATGCACTCCACGTGTAGAGCCGAACCATATTCCGTGATTGATCACATCTTCACAGGCACTATTGATAAAGTCACCTTCCAATTCGGGAATATTCTCACGGGTATAGCGCTTAAAGGTACGGTTATTGGGAATATTCAGGTTCAGTTCGTTGATGCCCACACCCCAGGTATATGCCCACAAGCGGTTGTCGGAGTCAATCAGCAGTCCGTTGATAGTGTTATTACTGATGGAAGTTATATCGTTAGGAGAAAAAAGATGATGGGCACAAGTCTTTTCCTCCTGATTCCATTTCATCAGTCCACGTTCTACTAATCCAATCCAAAGATTACCATCTTTATCTTCACCTACGGCATTAACAGGTGTAGGAGTATCTGTTTCTGTGATAGAAGTGCTGCATGTACATAATTCTGTTTGCAGGCGCTTCGGGGAAAGCAGGTTGATGCCTCCGGTTTCAGTACCCAGCCAGATGGTCTCTCCATCGGTGAACAGGCAGTTAATGGCATTACAGTTAATGCTAACGCCACCCCGGTCGCTGGTCTGGCGGATGAATGAAAAAGTATCTGTATCTTTGTTATACACATTCAGTCCATTCAGGGTAGATACGATCAGGTGTCCCCGTTCCGTCAGTTTGATATCCGTTATATAGGCCTGGCTCAACATTCCGGGACGATGAGTGGAGTAGCGATACCTCTTCAGACTTCGTTCGGCATGATTATATCTGAATAAACCACGGTTAGAGCCAATCCACAAAGCATCCCCATCCGCCTGCATACAGGAAATCCGCCAGTCTTCACTGAAAGAAACCAAACTATCGGACAAGATATCCGCCTTTAAGAGATGATCCGGTTGCTTCTCGACACGATATACCTGGTTGTCAATACCTGCACAAACTGCCCAGCCTATATCAAGAATGGCATGTACAGGAGATTCGTATTCGCTCTTCAGACGATACCAGGTCTTTATATCTCCCTGATCGTCCAAATCAATGCACCACAGTTCTTTATTGCCGGAAATCCATAAATCTCCCTGTCTGTCTTTATAAATGGTACTGACGTTTTCATTCAGCAACTTTTGCAGCGGACTACCCGGTGGAACAGGGAGTTTTACCAAAGCATAAGTATCCAGGTCGAGGATATCTATCCCACCTTCGGTTGCAATCCACAATCGCCGGAAGTTATCTTCACAAATCTTATGTACAAAGTCATTCTTCAGGCGTATCGGTTCCGTTTGTGTGCCATAGTTCAGGAACTGGTAACCATCATATCTGCCTATACCATAATGTGTGGCAACCCAGACGTACCCTCCGGAATCTTTAAAGATATCACTTACAAAGCTATAAGGCAGCCCTGCATTTTCAGTGATAAACTTAAAGTTGTACTGACTGAAAAAGCGATCCGCACTTTTCGGAAAAAGCGCCAAAGCATGTATCAGGCAGATGAGAAAAAGGAGAATACGTTGTTTCATTTCTTTTCGATCCGGATACGCGCATCTACTGCAACCACATATTTCTCCGTTGCCAGTAGCGGATTGATATCCATCTCCTTAATCTCCGTAGCAAAGCGCAACAAAGTAGAAAGGCGCACGATAATCTCAGCGAATTTATCTTCATTCACCCCCTTTTGTCCGCGTGTTCCCTTGATAATTTTGTAAGCACGGAGAGAATGGATCATGGAGTAAGCCTCTTCATACGAAAGCGGTGCCAGACCGGAAGAAACATCCTTGAGCACTTCCACAAAAATACCACCCAAACCACACAGCACTACATGCCCGAATTTCTCTTCATACTTGGCGCCTACGAAAAGTTCCGTACCCGTCAGCATCGGTTGTATCAGAATACCTGTCACTTCGGGAATCTGCATCATACGTTCAAATTCAAACGCCAGATGCTCTTCCCCCTTGATATTAAGCACCACACCGCCTACGTCGGATTTATGAACAGGTCCCACCACCTTTGCCACTACAGGGAAACCCGTGCGGCGGACAAAAGCCAGCACCTCGTCTTTATTGGCCGACACAAATTCCTCAACCATGGGGATGCCGGCAGCATGCAGCAATGCCTGCACATAATGGGGCTGAATATATCCGTCTTCGGGGATAGAGTCTATAATGCGGCGAATACGCGGCACATCCACACCAAAGAGTTCGATCTCATTGGCGGCAGGCCGGGAAGCATTCATGATGCGTGATAGTGCCGTACCCAACGTCACTTCATCAGCAAAGTTCACATGGCCTTTGGCAAGGAAAGCGGCAACTTCCGCTCCGGCAGTATTGATGGAGGGAAGAATGGGGAAGATCGGTTTACTGCATGTCTGCATCTTCTCATGCAATACGTCATACATCTCGAACATGGTAACCAGTCCCGGTGTCCCGAAGATAGCCAGAACAGCATCAATATTATCGAATTTCTCTTCACAATATTTCAGGCAAAGACGCAGATGGTCGGGAGTTCCCGTAGCCAGTATATCAATCGGATTTCCTACAGCCGCACCGGGGAAGAGCTTACTTTTCAATTCGTCCACAACCGGGCCTTCCAGCTTGGGCACATTCAGTCCGCCTTTACTCAGCGCATCAGTCAGCATAACGCCCGGACCTCCGGCATGGGTAATGATGGCAAAATTCTTTCCTTTCAGTTCCGGCAGGGTGAAAATACAGCCTACCGTCGTCAGTTCCTCGCGCGAATAACAACGTACAATACCTGCCTTACGGAACAAAGCTTCCACTGCCGAGTCCGAACTGGCAATGGCACCCGTATGCGAAGATGCCGCACGACTGCCACTCTCACTGCTACCTGCCTTGATGGCAGCAATCTTACAGCCTTTCTTTATCAGAGAGGATGCATGGAACAACAGACGGTCCGGGTCACCGATACTTTCGATATAGAGCAGTTTTATTTTAGAATCTTTATCTGCCTGGAAATTCTCGTCCATATATTGCAGCACATCTTCCACACCTATCTGCTTGGCATTCCCCACAGACCAGACAGAATTGAACTGCAAACCTTTTGTTACGGCACTTTCCAGAATGAAAACGGCAGTCGCACCGGAGCTGGATATCAAATCGACTCCTTGCGGATGCAATTGCGGAATGGGTTGACTGAACACACTATGATGCCAGGTATTCATCAGTCCGATGCAGTTCGGCCCTATCAGGGAGGCACCGTACTTATTTACCGTTTCCAGAATACGGTCTTCCAGCAGAGCGCCCTCATGTGTCTCTTCACCGAATCCGGCGGAAAGGATGATAAACGCCCGTACCTGCTTCTCAGCAGCAAGCACTTCTACGGCATCAGGACACATCTGTGCGGGAATAGCGAGTATCGCAAGTTCCGTATCGGGGATGTCCTTCACATCGGCATAAGCTGTTACACCTTGCACTTCTGTCTCTTTCGGATTCACGGCACGAAGTTCACCGGTATAACCACCATTAATAAGGTTACGCAGGATAGCGCCTCCCGGCTTGTGCACATTATTGGATGCTCCCACCACTACAATACTGGCAGGACGAAGCAATTGGTTTGTTATCATAGTCTGTTCACTTTAAGTTCAGGATACAATGTGACAAATATACGTCTTTTATGCAATCCTGCAATCGGAAAAGGAAAGAAAAATGGAAGTGTGACCGGAAGAAGGGTTTTCAAGTAAGCAGTCTTTTTGAATGGCAGAACAAGAGATATTGCAACAATTCAAAATAATTGTCAGTATTCCGTATAAAGATTTCATATATTTGAAGCCTCATTCTAAAAATGGAGGCATAACGAAACAGAATTATGGACATCAGAAACAGAATACAACAACTATTAACCGCCATCAACCAAGGGGTTTATGAGAAGGAGACGGAATTAGGCTTGTCATTATTGGCTGCACTGGCAGGCGAAAGTGTTCTTTTGCTGGGTCCTCCGGGGGTTGCCAAATCCATGGTGGCACGCAGACTGAAGGCTGCCTTCAAGGGAGCAAAGGCTTTCGAATATCTGATGTCACGCTTTTCTACTCCCGACGAGATATTCGGCCCTATCAGTATCAACCGGCTCAAGGAATTCGATAAATACGAACGTGCCATTGAAGGATATCTTCCTACGGCAAGTGTAGTATTCCTGGATGAGATATGGAAAGCAGGGCCTGCCATACAGAATTCATTACTCACCGCCATCAATGAGAAAATCTACCGGAACGGAGACAGAGAAATCAAACTACCGCTTAAGCTTCTGATTGCCGCCAGTAACGAGTTGCCCGCGCACGGCGAAGGACTCGAAGCATTGTGGGACCGATTTCTGTTACGCATCATCTGCACCTGTGTGAAAGATGAAGCGACCTTCTACAACTTGCTGCTCGATGATAATGATAAAGAAATAAACATACCCGCAGACCTGCAAATCAGTGAAGAAGAATATGCAGACTGGCGCAGACAGATAAACCAGGTTTCACTATCCACCGAAATACTGCATTATATCACGAATATCCGCCATCAATTGAAACGTCTTCCGCTGGATGAAGAAGACACCGTTCGAAACGTATACATAAGTGACCGACGCTGGAAGAACATCGTGCAACTATTGAAAGCCTCAGCCTTCATCAACGGACGCACAGCGGTGAATTCGGCAGATTTGCCACCACTATACCATTGTCTATGGAACGAGATAGACGAGTGCGAGCCCATTCATCAGTTAGTTCTCCGTGAACTGTTCACTTCCTGCCTGGAAAAGATGGAAGAAATCACCGAGGCGATTAAGAGTGATATACGAATCAGCCGGGTGCGCCAGGCGCTGGAAGACTTCAAAAACAATTGCTCGCCCAAGAATGACCTTGAAATTACGGATTACTTCTACTATCATGTAGAGGAACATGGCACAGGTCATACCTATATCTTCGCCGTAGACTATCTGGCACTGAAAGAGCAGAAGAGAGAAAATGCTCCGAGACAAGCCGTCGTCTATCCCGATCCGTTGAATCCGGGACGCTCGATTATCCGTTGTTATCCGGGTGGAGCACCCTCAGGCGCAGTTCAGCAACGGGTGAACCTGTACAGAGAGGGAACAGAATACCTGTTAATAGATGGTGTGCGATATCCGATGACGCAAAGGAATAAAGGAGAAAGAATGGCTAAAGCATCTCACCAGTCCGAACAAACTCCCCAAAGCCTGTTCGACAAACTGCCCCAGATCACCTCCCGCAATTACCGGGATGAACTGAACCGGCTCTTTCAGCAGCTTCTCACCCTTACCAACTCCTTATGCACGGACAATCTGTTCGTCAGCCCCGCCGACAAAGAGTTAATCACCCGTTACTCGGACGAAGTGCTGAAAAGACTGCGGAACGTAGAAATCGAAGAGGAAAAGTTACAATTCAACTTGCAGCAATATGGCAGGGCTGAGCAAAAGGAAGTATGATATCCAGTTCTACGTAAAGGTAGTCGAGAAGTTTGTGCAGACAGGAGAATGTGCCAAGACGCTATACGGCGAAACGGAAGATCCCCTGCTTCTCTATCTGCTGGTCATCATGAACGATCCGTCCATCAGAGTTCTGGTGCTGGGCGATGAGGTCCGTGCACGCATATTCTACGACATCACCACGCAATTTGTCTGGCAGTTTCTGGAACAAGAGAAATTTCAGATGCAAAGAGCACAATCCGAACTTGGAGAAATGGAAAGTGCCCTGAACTGGATTAAAGAGAAACGGGATGGATGGCAGGCCCTACTGAGAAAAATCAAAGATGACTATAAAGAGAATGCCTTCGATGAACCATTCTACGAACACATGTTCGGGGACAAAGACAAGCAACATGATTCCACCGTTTGGGAGAAGATGCTGAAAGACTGGGAAGATTCTTTCCGGCAGAAGCAGCAGGAACAGAAAGAGAAGAACCTGGATGCCAAGAAAGACTTTCTGGAAAAGAAACTGAAAACCAGCCTGAACAAGATACCGGAATACCTGGAAGAACACCAAGTGGATAAGGAGGAATTCTATCAGGCATGGAGCATGATGAACGGATTGTGGAATACCATCGACTTCGAGAATATCCGGAAGATTGTAAAACTGCAAAAGGAATACCCCGAACTGCTGAAAGTAGCCAACCGTATGGGAAGAATAGCCGACGACGAAGGCAGCAAACAGGTATATGTAACGGAAGGCAGTGCCTACAAACTGGCTCATTCCCAAAAGAGCGATATTCTGGGTGTCACCATCGGTAACGACCTGAACGCCCTGCTTCCTTCAGAATTGCTATATTATGCAGACAGCGAACTGCAAGATGTCTTCATGCTGAAATACTTCACGCAGAAGCTACAGACCTTCCGTTATAAATCGGAAATCATGCAGCCTTCCAGACGTCTGGAAGCAAAACCGGCAGTTCTGAAAGGACCTATGATCGTATGCCTCGACACTTCGGGCAGCATGACCGGGAAACCGGAGCGAATGGCCAATTCCCTGCTGATAAAACTGATTGAAATAGCTGAACTTCAAAACAGGGAATGTTTTCTCATCACATTCTCCGTATCCACCCAAACCATTGACATACGCCGCGACCGGCTGAAACTGATGGAATTCTTCAGCCACCCCTTCACCGGTGACACGGATGCCACCCAAATGCTGAAAGACACTTTCAGAATGCTCGACGAGAACCGCTATATGAATGCGGATGTCTTACTTATCAGCGATTACCGCATCCCCAAATGCAAACCGGAACTGTTAAAGCAAATGAGCGTACACCGGGAAAAGGGCACTCTCTTTTATGGTCTACAGATTGGCATTGCTCCGAATGAATGGACGGAGCATTTCGATCACATCTACAGGATAGAGTATCATGCAGACCGCAAATATTAAAGACAATCTATCAGTTCCGCAACAGCCACATTCCCATAAAACGGTCATAAACCATATATCCGCCGGCCGATTTATAGACGAGTTCTTTAATAATCAGGTTCTGATAGACAGGTGTATTTTCTTCAAGAAGCCCCATCAGCACTTGCTCTGCCTGAGTGATATCTACAACCGATTCATTTCGCTCATACAACCGATTCAGCATTGCCTGCATATACCAGGTATGTCCCTCAAAACGGGTATATATCCAATGAAATACAGATTTGTCCAACTCTTGCCCCCGCAACTCAAAAAAGTTCCTTGCAAACCGATAATAAGATTCTTCATCAATCTCACGCAGCACCATCAATTGTGTACTCTGATAGAAAGGACGCTTGGCGGAAACAAACATTTCCTGCATCAAATGCCGACTGCTACCTGCAAAGATGAAACGGACATTCGGGATAAACTGGATATAAGAGCGAAGCAAAGCCTCTGTACCTTCTTCAGGATAAGAAGTGATCTGCTGAAACTCATCAATAGCCAGATAGCAATTCCTGCCGGAAGCAGCCATATAGTCAAAGATTTCCTTCAATGTCTGTTCAGACTTGTCGGCAACAAAGTCTAAGGTTACTGTAGGAACTCCCGTCAGCTCATCTGCACTAATCACCGGTCGGCAAGAGCGAAAAAAGGAAGTCAGCTTATGCAAAGCACTTTCGCTGAGCGCATCAAGCTGCCCTAGTACGGTTTTTGCCAGCAGGCGAACGAAAGAAGCTAAATCGAAAAATATCCATATAGAAACTGACAACTTCCGGTTTCTCCTCTTGCAGGGTATAGAAGACATTTTTTATCAATCCCGTCTTACCCATACGCCGAGGCGCTATCAATGTCAGGTTCCGTTCATTTTCCAAAGCCGACAACATCTGTTGTGTTTCAGCTTCACGGTCACAAAAATAACGAGGGTTCGCATAACCATATACTAAAAAAGGATTCCGGGGTTGCATCTTCTGAGGTTTCATAAGCAACATTACATATTTTACGTTACACTTTTTATGTAACACAAAATACGGAATAAATATCGGATAAAGCAAATAGATGCGAATATTTAACCTGCATCCATCACCTCATGCCGCCACATCACCTCAAAAGGAATGTGTACCCCATATCCTCCAATAGCCAGGCCAGGTCTTACATAAAGTTTGTGCACACTTTTACTTGCACGCTTGCACTTATGCCTCGCATCTCCCTATTCATCGGCAATACAGCAGTGGTGGCAGCAAAAACAAATAGAGTGCAAGCAATTTTGCCTACACCCACATACACACACATACTCCACTGATAGTCTTTCTATTACATCTTTTTCAGTACATAAACCGGCTGTTTCCGCAGTCCCTCATTTTCCGGTTTTCCTTCATCACAAGGACGCTGGACGTACCGAATGGCAGCGACTCCCGTCATTCCGGTGAGAAAATAGAAGGTATCGTTTTATGTTATTCCCTATGTTTCTTCCGTTAATAGCCTATGTTTCTTTCGTTGAAAAGCATTATTTTCGTTTATCCACAGTTGTGGAGCACGTGCTTCACATCTGTGGCTTTGCTGATCCACCATTGTGGAGCACGTGCTCCATATCTGTGGTAAAACCAAAATAAAGAATATAAAGATAAAGGAAAGGCTATGTAAAAGCAAGGAAAAGGGCATGTAAACGATAAGAAAATGAATACGAATAAACTTTCCCTATGATCGGACGGCAGCAACAAAGCTATTTCAGAATATATTTTGCAGTTTAAGAGAAAAGGCGGGTCGTTTTTTATATACACCTATGAAATTCTCCGTATTACTCATTCAAAGTAAACTGCCAGGCGCAACAGCAGCTATTATCGGTAATATCCGGATAGCAGCTAAGACATTCGCAAGTAATGCGTTCATCTATTGTTTTAGCAAAACCGCTATATTCAATTATACCTACCGATTTACAAGGATGATACTCCATCTGTTTTCGTTTGCGGGCTGTTTGCACATGACATTCAAGCGTGCGATACACCAAAGTTTTATTGTCTTTCCCCAGAATAATCTCATCATTATTTATGTTCGCATAAAAACGTAGCTGCAAGGCTTTTGCTAAGCCCTCCAGTCCTGCATGTTCCGGTAATCCGAGGAATTGTTTTATTCTTCTCGCCTCTGTTATCGTGAAAGACTTCCATGCTTCCCTATCGTGATGCATGGCTTCATCCATTCCAAATTTCCGTTCTATTGATTGGAACCACACGCCATCCATAGCCAACCAATTTTTGGAATAGGCTTCGATGAGTTTTATCAGTTCTTCTTTAGTGAGGGAATTTAAAAAGTTGTTTTGTTTCATTGCAAAAAAAGATTCGTATAAATAACTATATAAAATGGTTGAATAACAATACTGAGTTATCAGATCAAGCATGCAAATGTATGAAATTAATCTAAAAGTTAAAGAGTATTGCCTTTATACTTTGTGGAGACATATTCAGAAGCATTATTAAGATTCATTGTTAATTAGTGAATGTCAATGCTGTAACATCTCAATTATTGTCGGAGATTTAAAAATAACAATTTTGCGATTATTACCAGTAAGTGCAGAGTCCCAAAACAATAAAGTGTCAGATAATAAGTGTAAACAACGACAAGTAACACGAAAATCAAAAAGAAAACGAATTTCACTCTTCAACTTCAACAAAAGTTTATTACCTTTGTATACTAAATAACACTAACGACTAAAACAACACGCGTATGAAATGGCCTGAACCGCTACTAATAATCATTCTTTTACCACTTTACTTCCTCTCCTGTGACAGTAAACCTTATCCTCAGGTCTTACAACTTGCTGATTCTCTTGCAAATACTTGTCCGGACAGTGCTATCGTATTGTTGGAACAATTCAAAAACAGTGCTTCTCAAGAATCTAAAGAAACACAAATGTATTATCAACTGCTAACCATAAAAGCCAAAGACAAAGCGTATATTACACATACTTCCGATAGCCTGATACTGGAAGTACTGCACTATTATGAAAAGAGGAAAGATAAAAAACACTTACCGGAAGCATATTATTATGCCGGACGGATATATAGGGATTTGGGAGATGCACCGCAGGCGCTGGATTATTTCTTCAAAGCTATTGATGCATTTTCAGACTATAATAGAAATAACAAATTAATGAGTCGCATCTATAGCCAAATAGGAACACTTTATCTCTATCAAGAAGTATATGATAAAGCCCCAGATGTATTCGATAAAGCATATAAATGTAATATATTAGCAAGGGATAGCATCGGTATGACATATAACCTACGCGATATTGGACGAGCATTCAGCACACAACAGCAAATAGACAGTGCTATACACTATTATAAAAAAGCTAATCTTCTGGCGGAAAAAATCCAAAACAAACATTTAAAATGTATTGTGAATAACGAGTTATCAGGATACTATAGCAAATTAGGAATGTATCAAGAAGCTTACCAAACTATGCAAATTGCCAGCAGCTTAGTTAAGCCTCAAAACAGACCTGCTCAATACACTGTATCTGCCAGATATTATTATCATATTGGTCAATTAGATTCAGCTGCCTACTACTATTCAAAATTACTACTCGTTAATAATTGCCTTTACAAACAGGGAGGATATCAAGGACTAGCCAATATAGCACGCTATAAAGGTGAATATAAAAAAGCACTATCATATTTCGATAAATATATAGTATATTCAGATTCCGTACAAGATATCACACAATCAGAAGTTATAAGGAAAATACATGCTTTATATAATTACCAATATAAAGAAAAAGAGAATAATAGACTACAACATCTGGCAAATAATTATCAGAAATGGAATATTATTTTCATATCCTCCCTTTTTGTCCTCACACTCCTCTTTGCTACTTATCGACAATATCGTAAAAGGAAGGAACAGTCTCAACTTATTCAACAGGAAAAATTCAAAAAAATACAAGAAAAACAATATAAGTTAAGTATAACTTATATAGAGAAAAATAAAGAACAAATAAAGAAACTAGAATATTTTCTACAAGAAGCAGAAAAAGAAAAAAATCAATTACGACAAGACTTACTAAAATCTCAAAAAGTTCTAATAGAGAAAACCAATGAACAAATTGCAGCCAATCAAAAAGTACAAGAACAATCCGAGATTAATTTAAAACATTCAGACATTTATAAGAAGTTTCATCTCGCTACAGAAACAAATAGTGGAAAAATCAAAAGCAACGATTGGCAGGAACTTGCTTATGTTGTAGACGAAACATATAATCAGTTTACAAAACGTCTACTCGGACTTTATCCAATGAAGACAATAGAGATACAAGTTTGCCTATTAATAAAAATAGGACTGTCCCCAACTCAAATAGCATTTATTACTATACGTACCAAACAAGCCATCACCTCTATTCGTAAAAGACTATATAAAAAAGTAATGGGAGAAGACGGCTCCCCCGAACAATGGGATAATTTCATATGTACGTTCTAGGAGATGCGTACTTTTTGCGTACTATAGCAATCAGTATGATCAATAAAAAGCGTACAACTTGCATACCACATTCTTACTGAAACAACATATATCATCCTATATTTGTGATAAATAATCAAATCATAAAAATATTATGAAAGGTCTTTTTATTGTATTTATATTAATCGCCTCACATTCTTTATCAGCTTATGCTGGTGAAAAAACAGTCACATTAATAGAAAAGGATGTAGAAGATAAACTGATATGGGGAGAAGATGCGCGTTCTATCACACCTGCACCTATTGTTGTCAATGAAGGTAAAATGATCTATATATATTCAGACGCTTTATTCGAGAATATGAAAGTAACAATAAAAGACTACGACAAGCACATCATATATTCTTCTTTTATTACAACATCAATTAACCATAAAACATCCATTATATTAAATGTAATAGAAGGAAATTATCTAATAGAATTAACATACAAACAGACTATTTTTTGGGGAGTTATTGAACTCAGATAGCAATTCACCGGAACAACGTTGTTTTATAATAGAATTTTAGTATCAACCTTTAACAACAAAATCATTCATTATGAAAACCCAAATGACAACAATCTCAAAAGCTATTTTAGCTTTAGTCTTATTAATCGTTTGCACGATGGTCAATGCTCAAATAAAGTATGACAGCAAGGGTCAGTTAACAATTGGCAACACAACTCCTTTTGGCACCTACAGTCCAACACTCCTCACTAATGGAGTATACATAAAAGGCCCAGGAAGTAATTTCTTTCAGGTTGATGTGACACCGGCAGCGACCCGACTGGCAAGCCACTATGACCAAGTGGTATTTTTCAATACACAGACAAGTACATTCAACAGTATTCAGGTGAAGAATGTATATAATTATTCTGATGCAAAAGCAAAGACCAACATCCAGTCATTAAATAACAGCCTCAATTATATACTCAAGCTACGCCCTGTTTCATATTCCTTTATAGACAACTCTGATAAGCAAACATTCAAATTAGGTGGAAACGGAGAAGAAATTGGACTAATAGCTCAGGAAGTGGAAAAAGTTCTACCTAATGTTGTTCTGACTGACCCGGATGGAAAAAAATTAATCAATTACACAGCCCTTATCGTGGTATTGATCGATGCCGTCAAATCTTTACAGGGAGAAGTAGAGTCTTTAAAAAGTAATCAACAATAGCGACTATGAAGTACAAATATAATAAACACATAATATTATTAAGTGCTTTATTATGTGCCTTATTCACCATGACATCATGCAGTGATATGGTTGAGAAAAGTGTTTTAGACGAAAGCTCTTCGAAAGTAGAGACACGTTCTTTAAACGCTACAGATTATTACTGGTATAATGGTGAACAAATAGCACTTAACAAAGTGCCTGAAAAGAAATTTATTCTTTTCAACTCCTCAGATGAAAAGTCAATATCGAATTTGCTTCAGTCTACATATTCAACGAATTCGATACAAATAAATGATGTTGTTCTATCTTCTAAAATTATCAGAAAAAAGAGTAGTACAGAAAGCCTAAAATGGTCTGTCATAAGCACTTCAGATAACCTCAGTACAAACTCTCAGATTTTATATGAAGCACCTTGCTTCTTGACAGAAGATGGTAAAGAAGCCAGTTTAGGATTCTTAGTTTATGTGAAATTGAAAGATGCACAAGATCTGACAACATTAGAGCAATTAGCACAAGAAAATGGCGTTGAAATAGTTGGCAACAATCAATATATGCCATTATGGTACACCTTATCGTGTTCTAAGAAGTCAAAGGGTAACGCTTTGGAAATATCCAACAAATTTTATGAAAGCGGTCTTTTTGCATCATGTCAACCCGATCTTATTTGTGACGACGAAATAGAATGTGTAAATGATCCCCTATTTTCTTCCCAGTGGGCATTAAACAATACCGGTCAGAACGGAGGAACAGCGGGTATAGACATAGACTATTGTGATGCGCGAAGCATTACCGAGGGCTCTAACAGTATCGTAGTTGCAGTACTTGACCAAGGCGTTGATCTGGCTCATCCGGATATAAACATATATTCCAAAAGCTATGATACAGAGTCAGGCACCAGCCCCAGTCGAGTATTAGGCGAACATGGAACAGCCTGTGCCGGCATCATAAGTGCAAAAACCAATAACAACTTGGGAGTAGCTGGAATTGCGCCGAAATGCCCGGTTATGTCTATCAGTAATAGCTTGGCAACTTCTGTTGACAGCCGGCAAAAAAGAGCAGACGGTTTTAATTATGCATGGCAAAACGGAGCAGCAGTAATATCAAACTCTTGGAGTTCAAGTATCAAGTATGATATTATAACTGATGCCATGCAAGCCGCAATTTCAAACGGTCGAAATGGTTTAGGGTGTGTAATCGTCTTTGCCGCTGGTAACAACAATAATTCTACTGTAAGTTATCCCGCTAATGCAATTGCAGATATTGTAGCTGTGGGTGCACTAAGTCCATGTGGAGAAAGAAAAAACCCATCCTCGTGTGATGGTGAAACAAATTGGGGCAGTAATTATGGTACAGCTCTGGATGTCATGGCACCGGGAGTATTAATACCAACAACAGATATATCAGGCAGTGCCGGCTATTCAAGCGGAGACTATTTTAACAGGTTTAACGGTACATCGTCTGCATGCCCCCATGTAGCTGGCATAGCAGCGCTCGTTCTTTCTGTAAATCCCAGTCTCACACAAAAAGAGGTTGTGACTATCATTGAGAAAACAGCTAAAAAAACTGGGAACTATTCGTATGCAACAACAAACGGCAGACCTAACGGTACTTGGAATAATGAAATGGGATATGGCTTATGCAGCGCTTTTGCTGCCTGCGCCGCTGCTGAAAGTGAAATTGTGATATTCAGTAACAAAACAGTAACATCAAACCAGACTGTTGCAGGTCGAATAATTCAATCTGAAGATGTCACAGTTACCAATGGAGCTAAGTTAACATTTACAGCTACAGAACAATTAACTATAAACAAACCATTCACTATAAATTTTGGTTCGCAATTAGAAATTTCAAAGAATCAATAACATTAAAGGCAGGAGCAGAACAATGCTTCTGCCTCTTTACACGCAAGGTGGACATTATGCAAGAACGACAGAAAAACAGGAAGCTCTACTTCGAGGAGCTTTCCATAACAAGCAAGAAATATTATATTCCTTATATCTCGAAATTCAAGAGGATTGAAGAAGGAATGAATATTTTAGAGATAGGATGTGGAGACGGGGGTAATCTGCTGCCTTTTGCCGAACTGGGATGCAACACGACAGGAGTCGACATATCTACAGGTAGAATCAAGGATGCCATCCTGTTTTTTGAAGAAAAACAAATCAAAGGAAACTTCATTGCATCCGATATCTTCAAGCTAAAAAGCCTTGAGCATAATTTTGATTTGATTATCTGCCATGACGTGATAGAACATATAGAAGACAAAGCGACATTCTTGTCCAATCTACCGAAATATACTAAACCCGGAGGTCTTATTTTCATGTCATTCCCCGCATGGCAGATGCCATTTGGAGGACATCAACAGATATGCAAAAGTAAGACTATCTCTCACGCTCCCTTTATTCATCTACTACCCGCCTTTATGTATAAAAGCATTCTGAAAATGAGTGGAGAAAACGAAGATTGCATCAAAGAACTTTTGTCCATAAAGGAAACCAGAACCCCCATAGAGTTATTTGAAAGACTCGTGCGCAAGAATCGTATCACAGTTGTGACCAGGAAATTGTTCTTTATAAATCCTCATTATGAAATAAAATTCGGATTAAAGCCCCGGAAGCTATCTGCAATAATCGCTGGTATTCCATATCTGAGGAATTTATTCACTACATCATGTTTCTACATTTTGAAATAAAAAAAATGGCAAGAATAACCAATCATCATGATTTAATATAACAATAGTTTAATAAGCCGTTGGCGGAATTAATTTCTTTCTATACGGTTATGAGGCAAAGTGATAATCCCAATATTAAGTAAATAGAGTATCTCAATTCCCCTCCTCTTGGGAGGAGGGGTGCCCAGAGGGCGGGGTGGTAGGTAAAGCAAGAAATACCTATGAACCATATAAATAAGGAATTATTTTCTCACCTACCACCTCCCCCTTCGGGTACTCCTCCTCCCAGGAGGAGGAGAATTGAGATAGTATTGCTCAGCATTTGATTCATTACTTTCCCGGGATGAATTAGTTCCGCCAACGGGGTTTAATAGATAGCGACTAAAAGCCTCATTTCTCATAAAATAGATACATTTCAAGGAAAATGAGCATTTCTTGTGTTAACAAAACGCAAAAGAGCATCTTGTCAAAAGACAGTATATTGATATTTATTAAATTTGCATATTTACATGGCACTTATATTATACAAAGTAAACATCAATCTATACAAACTTTATAAACACGCTAATTATGATGAAACTATCGCATTTCTTTTTCCTGATATTAATACCGGTTCTGTATTCTTGCTCATCCGATGAACATTATCTTGATTTCACCATTGAAACACAAGATATAAAAATAGCAAAAGCATTTTGGGGAAGAATAAAAATATTAAGCGGTAATATGGATTATAGTATAAATAACTTGAACTCTGATATAGCTGAAGCATATATCTATGAAGACGGGGAATATGGCAACATAGTCATAAAACCGATTCAGAAAGGTAAAGCAACTATTGAAATAACAGATAACATTTGCCACACCAGTATTATTATAAAAGCAGAAGTTGTAGACAATGAAATCGGAACCATCATACGTGAAAGCAATCACCCTTTATTGAAAGAAGGCGGCTTTTTATGGTTCAAAGAGGATGAAAAACGCTCATTTCGCATAACCGTTCAAGATGTGAACATTGCAGAAGGACTATATTCGATATACAAATCCGAGAAGAAATACTACCTCTCACTCGCCTATAAGAAGGATGATGGCAATGAGGCTACGGAAGTTTATGATATAGGAGAAAGCGACTATGTAGCGTTGTATATGTTGGACACTATTTTAAACTTAGGTTTATTAGAAACAACAAGATCGGCTCCTCCTCCTAAGGCTCACTGGCTGAGAATGAAAGGGATTAACAACGAATATAACATCAATTGCATAGCTTCTACCGATGAAGGATATGACATAGAAGGGGAAACTCGATGAAGCACCCAAATTATCGCTTTTTATCACTGTCAATATAAAAATTAAAATATGAGACTGAACTACACTTTATTTGGGGTACTGTTACTGCTTTGGAGTGGATGTGATTTTTCGGAACCGGAACCGGAACCAGAACCAGAAATCGAACCGCCGACTGTAGTAGAGAAAGATCCTGTTGATATAAAAGTATTTATAGAAACAGTAACGAACGATAAAACCTATGATTACATAGACTTATTGGGCAGAGGATTTGACTGTAAAAAGAGTACCATAAAGGGATATATAAATGTAAAAGGCAAAGTTATTGATGTAGAACGTCTGTTAGCAGGTGACGGATATGATTATGTAAAGCAGGAACCAATAAAACTATTTCCATATTCTGCAATAGAAGAACATTTATTTTACAATGGAGGAAACAGGGTTATAAGTGAGAATCGAGATTTGAATAAATATATAGATAATATTTATTTGAATAGTCAAGTAGAAACGAGGATAGGGGATATTACTCTTAAACTATTCACAGAAGACGTAGGAGATATGGAGGAAAACCTACAGGGTAATTATTTTTACAAGAGGGAATATTTACAGCCTACCAGCAGATTTACCCTTCCTCACATTTGGCCACGTTACTTATGTTTTTTCTTGTCTGAAGAGTTCCTGAATGACTTAGAGAAGAGTAACGGAGACGAAATAGTGAAGAAATATGGTACTCATGTTCTTACTGATGTGCTCTTGGGGGGATATTCATCTATCTCTTATGTCGCTCAATATACCTATATGCTATCTGATGTGGATTTTAGAAAGCGAGTTCAAGTTTATACCAATTATTTGACTCTATCCCGTTATCCTGTGGAGGTAACCCAAATTTTTGAGGAGTGCAGCAAAGTGAATATTCATTTTAAAACAAATGGAGGCAACCCGTGGTATATTGTTACTGAAGGTGATAAAATTATGGGCTATGATAAATGGTTTAAAGGGATTAATAATCAGGTGGGAAGTTTAATCGGAATTGGGAATTCTACCACTCATATATATTTGATAAGTGATTTTGTAAAAGATGAAAAGAAGAAAACCGAAATAGAAAAAGCGATTCTACGGTATTGCAATCAATAACCGACACACAATTTCTGAATCTTTTTGAATACATCATTGGACATTTCATTGTCTTCTCTTTTTCTTTGAGTGGAAAACCGTTATCTTTGCACACCAAAATGCGCTCATAACAAAAGAGATACATATATCACAATGGAAAAGAAATTCAAACGCACTACCGTTACGTCGGCATTGCCCTACGCTAACGGCCCCGTTCATATCGGACACTTGGCAGGAGTTTATGTACCCGCTGATATCTACGTCCGCTATCTGAGACTGAAAAAAGAAGATGTAATCTTTATCGGAGGTTCGGACGAACACGGAGTACCCATCACAATACGCGCCAAGAAAGAAGGCGTAACACCGCAAGATATAGTAGACCGTTATCATACGCTTATCAAAGAGTCTTTTAAAGAGTTCGGCATCTCATTTGATGTATACAGCCGCACAAGTTCAAAAACTCACCACGACACCGCTTCGGAATTCTTCCGTAAGCTGTACGATAAAGGCGATTTTATCGAAAAAACCAGCATGCAGTATTACGACGAGGAAGCCAAGACTTTCCTTGCCGACCGCTATATCACAGGCGAATGTCCCCACTGCCATACAGAAGGTGCCTACGGCGACCAATGCGAAAAGTGCGGTACGAGCCTCAGCCCCACAGACCTGATTAATCCCAAAAGCGCCATCAGCGGAAGTAAGCCCGTAATGCGCGAAACGAAGCATTGGTATCTGCCGCTTGACCAACATGAAAGCTGGTTGCGCCAATGGATTCTGGAAGATCATAAAGAATGGCGTCCCAATGTATACGGTCAGTGCAAAAGCTGGCTTGACATGGGCCTGCAACCCCGTGCGGTAAGCCGTGACCTTGATTGGGGTATTCCTGTACCCGTAGAAGGAGCAGAAGGAAAGGTGCTGTATGTATGGTTTGATGCCCCTATCGGCTACATCAGCAACACAAAAGAGTTGCTGCCTGACACTTGGGAAACCTGGTGGAAAGATCCCGAAACCCGTCTGATTCACTTCATCGGTAAAGATAATATCGTATTCCACTGCATCGTATTCCCTGCCATGCTGAAAGCGGAAGGAAGCTTTATCCTGCCTGATAACGTACCGAGCAATGAATTCCTGAACCTGGAAGGCGACAAGATTTCGACTTCACGCAATTGGGCCGTATGGTTGCACGAATACCTGGTAGACTTCCCCGGCAAGCAGGATGTGCTTCGCTATGTGCTGACAGCCAATGCGCCTGAAACTAAAGACAATGATTTCACCTGGAAAGATTTCCAGGCACGCAATAACAATGAATTGGTAGCCGTTTACGGTAACTTCGTGAACCGTGCCCTGCAACTCACCAAGAAGTATTTCGATGGTGTAGTACCCGCTGCCGGTGAATTGACAGAGTACGACCGCGAAACACTGAAAGAATTCTCTGATGTAAAAGCAGAAGTAGAAAAGTTACTGGATGTATTCAAGTTCCGCGATGCACAGAAGGAAGCCATGAACCTGGCCCGTATCGGAAACAAATATCTGGCAGATACCGAACCCTGGAAGATTGCCAAAACGGATATGGACCGTGTAGCCACTATCCTGAACATCTCCCTGCAACTGGTTGCCAATCTTGCCATTGCATTCGAACCGTTCCTACCGTTCAGCAGCGAAAAACTACGCAAAATGCTGAACATGGACAGCTTCGACTGGGCTACTTTGGGCAGCACTAATTTATTGCCGGCCGGACACCAGTTGGCTACTCCTGAATTGCTCTTCGAAAAGATAGAAGACAGCGTTATTGAAGCACAGGTACAGAAGTTGCTCGATACGAAAAAGGCTAATGAGGAAGCCAACTACAAAGCTAATCCTATCCGCCCGAATATCGAATTCGACGACTTTATGAAGCTGGATATTCGCGTGGGCACCGTATTGGAATGTCAGAAAGTTCCCAAAGCCGATAAATTACTGCAATTCAAGATTGCCGACGGACTGGAAAACCGTACTATCGTCAGTGGTATCGCACAGCACTACAATCCGGAAGAATTGGTAGGCAAACAAGTATGTTTCATTGCCAATCTTGCTCCGCGTAAGCTGAAAGGCATCGTCAGCGAAGGTATGATCCTCTCTGCCGAGAACTTTGACGGTTCGCTCTCCGTGGTTACAACCATGAAGGAGGTGAAGCCGGGTAGCGAAGTGAAGTAAAAATAATCTTAATGCCGAATGACAACTCAAGAACTCATAAAGCTTTTGGAGGATTTCATCCACTTGCCGGGAGAAAATGAAGTCGTAGAATTCAAAAAAGCTCAGAATGGATTCGATACACAAAAGTTAGGAGAATACTTCTCCGCACTGAGTAACGAAGCTAATCTTGGTCAAGAAGAATTTGCCTGGTTGTTATTCGGCATTCATGATAAGACTCACACCATTTTAGGCAGTTCATATAAACCGACACGCCCCTCGCTTGACGCCCTAAAAAGAGAAATAGCCGAAGGGACCAACTGCGGCATTACTTTTACGGAAATACATGAAATCATGTATCAAGGGAAAAGAGTTATCATGTTTCAAATTCCGGCAGCCCCTAAAGGAATCCCGACTTCTTATAAAGGACACTATTATGGGCGCGACGGTGAATCATTGGTAGCCTTGAGCCTGCATGAGTTAGAGTCAATCCGCAATCAAAGCCAACAGCCCGATTGGAGTGCCCAAATTGTAAAAGGCGCGACTTTTGACGATTTAGACTCCAAGGCCATTTCCATTGCACGCTCATTGTATACTGCTAAAAACAAAAAGAATGCCGCTGAAATTGCAGAATGGGATGACATAACCTTCCTCAACAAGGCAAAACTTACTATAAAAGGCAAAATAACCAATGCTACCATTGTCTTATTGGGAAAAGAAGAAAGCGAAGTACTTATTTCACCGGCAGTAGCCAAGATACGCTGGATACTCAAAGACTCACAAGGAACGGAGCGGGATTATGAAATTAAAAGTTGTCCGTTTATCATCTCCATTGAAGGAAGTTTCATTCCCCGTACAATCAGCAACGTATTGAAAGACAATGCACCGGAGGAAGTCTACAGAAATCCTTTCCTGGCTCGTGCAATGGTAGGACTACAGATGGTAGATACGATAGGAAGCGGCATCAGGAAGATGTTCAACTTTCAGAGGCAACGGCTTTTCCCTTTACCCGATTATACCATTGAGAGAGACAGAGTACAAGTAACCATTATCGGAAAGATTCTGAATATGGAATATGCCAATATATTAGCTAAGAAGCAAGATTTATCTTTGGTGGAAATCGAAGCACTCAATCGTATACAACTGAACCGTTCGATATCAGATGAAGAGGTATCGCATCTTAGGAAGAAAAAGCTTATTGAAGGAAGAAAGCCGAACCTATTTATAGCAAAACCGGTTGCTCAGCAATTAGATCAGAAAACAGCCTATTCCAACAATAAAGGATTTGAGGACAGTTATTATTGTGATCTGATTCTTAAAGCACTGACTGAACATGAAATACTTACAAGAGAAGAAATAACCAAACTACTGTGGAAGAAGTTACCTGATATATTGAACGATAGTCAAAAACTCATCAAGATAAAGAATTTATTATCCAAATTGCGGTCATGCAATAAAATAGTGAATCAAAGACAAGGAAGTATATCTAACTGGCAATTGAAAAAAGAGTAGATTTATCCGAGATTTATCCGAGATTTAAACGGGATTTATCCGAGATTTAAACGAGAATAGAAGTATAACAATCTAATAATAAACAACATACACTTCAACATTTACGAGCAAATTACGAGCAATTTATCCGAGATTTAAACGCAATTAAATGATATCTTAATCATAAATCGAACAAGGAATGACAGAAGCATCACTCAAAGAGAAAACAGCAAAAGGATTACTCTGGGGCGGAATAGGCAACGGGGCCATGCAACTGCTAAACCTCGTCTTCGGCATATTCCTTGCCCGGTTGTTATCCACAACAGACTATGGCATGGTGGCCGTATTGACCATCTTCTCCGCCATGGCCGGAATTTTCTCGGAGAGTGGCTTCATCCTGGCACTTGTCAATAAGAAAGAGGTAAAGCATGAGGAATATAATTCCGTATTCTGGTTCAACATCAGTATCGGCGCATCACTTTACCTCATACTTTTTCTTTGCGCTCCTTTCATCGCCGATTTCTACCATACACCCGAGCTTACCCGGCTGGCCCGTTTCCAATTTCTGAGTTTCTTCATCGGAAGTTTCGGTACTGCCCCTACGGCCTATTTTTTCCGTAATCTCATGGTGAAAGAGCGTAGTCAGATACAGATAGCCGCCATCCTCATTTCGGGTATTACAGGTGTCAGTTGTGCCTACCATGGCTGGGGATACTGGGGAATTGCCGTACAGACCGTTGTGTATGTCAGCACCAACACTATCCTGCTTTGGATATTCTCTCCCTGGCGGCCTACTTTTTCGTTCCGCTTTCACCCATTGCTGGAATTATTGCCTTTCAGCAGTAAATTACTCTTTACCTCGCTCTTCACTCATATCAATAACAACATCTTCTCCGCATTGCTGGGACGTTTCTACACCATCCAGCAAGCCGGTTACTACTCACAGGGAAGCAAGTGGACGACGATGGGATATTCCACCATTTTCGGAATGATAAACAGCGTAGGGCAACCTGTGTTCAGGGAAGCCTCGGAGGACAGGCAACGATTGCAAAACATATTCCGCAAGCTGATGCGCTTCACCGCCTTTGTCAGTTTCCCCGCTATGTTGGGGCTCGCCATTGTTTCTCAGGAACTGATCGTAATAAGCATTACAGAGAAATGGCTACCCTGTGTACCCGTCATGCAGATACTGTGCGTATGGGGAGCCTTCATGCCTATTTCAACTCTTTACTCCAACCTGATGAATAGCATCGGCCGGCCGAACGTATATATGTGGAACACCATCGCACTGGGCATCTTCCAGCTACTATGCGTGTGGGGTAGTTACCCGTACGGTCTGAATATCATGCTGATAGTCTATACAGCAGCCAATATCTTCTGGCTACTCATCTGGCATTATTTTGCTCATAAACATATCGGAATTTCCCTGCTTAATACACTGAAGGATATAGCTCCCTATCTCATTATATCTGTAGCCGTAATGACTTTTACTTACTGGGTAGCAGGTTATGTGAAGAACATCTATCTCTCCTTACTGGTGAAAATCGCTTTAGCTGCCTCACTCTACATATTCCTGATGTGGAGCCTGAAGTCGACCGTATTCAGAGAAAGCCTTCAATATCTATTTAAAAAGAAAACCATACAATAATGACACTGCAAAATGTAACTGTAATCATCCCTGCGCACAACCGTCCCGAGCGCTTGCGCAGATTGCTCGACTACTATAGCCGCACAGATATCAAGGTTCTTGTTCCCGACTCATCCGACCATCCGTTTGCCGATGCGGAGAAGTACCCGGACATCACTTATCTGCACCGTCCTAAACTACATTTCCTGTTGAAGCTGAAAGAAGTGCTTCCCATGATTAGTACACCCTATGTGCTTTATTGCGCTGATGATGATTTCGCTGTTCCCTCCGGCATTGCGCAGATGACCGCCTTTCTAGACGAACACCCAGATTACAGCACTGCACAGGGACATTACCTGACCTTCACTCCCCATAAAGGGAAAATATCATTCTACCCTCGCTATATCCGCTACTTCGATAAACAAATAACGGGCGATACTCCCCGGGAAAGACTTTTACAAGAGAAGAACATGTATGCCTCATTGCTCTACTCCGTCATCCGGACACGAGCTTTTCAGAGGATGTATGCAACTTGTTTCAACCCGGACGGAAGCCTGCGTTTCCGCAACCTTTTCCTGGCTGAAGAGTTCTTTAACCACGCTGCGCTTATCTTCGGCAAATATGCTACACTGCCCTATTTCTACAGTGCCCGCGAGCGTATCACAGGTTCCGCTACGGAAACCACCGTACCTGTTTCAGTTATCAAAACCTCTCATAAATATCGGGAGGAATATCAAGGTTTCCTTCTGGCGTTATCAGAATTACTGGCAGCCCGGGAAGGTGATACACTTGAAGATGCTTTCTCCTTTATTTGCAGCATCAGCGATATGCCTAAAGACACTGCCGAAATCTCTGGCAAAAGGAAGATTATGGAATTCACTCATAAACATCCCCTGTTACGTTGGGTAAACAAGCTGGCTGACTGGAGATATACTCAGAAAGGATTGAAAGCGGTACGAGGTATGCAAAGCTACCCCTGTACATTCTCCACACCGGAAAAAGAAGAAATTATCAAAGCAATTGAACAATCTTAAAGACACGCAAAATGACAAATAAAACTGTTTCCATTGTTATAGGTACTTATACGACACCTACCTCTTTCCGGGAAATCAAGGTCTACAAAGTAGGGGAAAAACCTCAGGATAGAAACTGCTGAAGCATCCCTTCAAGCATCCCATTATCAGAAAGCAGTTTCTCCACAAACTCACGAAAGGCGCCAAAGCCCCCATGCTGTGCAGTGACGTAATCGACCTCACGTTTCACATAATCCGGTGTATTACTGGGGGAAGCGCTGAATCCAACCTTACGGAGCAGAGCCAAGTCGTTCACGTCATCACCGATGAAGGCAACATCCTGCAACGTAATGCCCAACTCACGACATAATTCTTCCGCCTGTGCCACTTTATCTTTCACCCCCAGGTAGCAGTAATCTATCTTCAGTTTATCAGCACGCTTCTGAACAATCTGCGTATTCTCACCCGTCATAATGGCTACAGGTATATTCAGCTTGCGAAGGAAAATAACTCCCCAGCCGTCTTTCACGGAGAAGCGTTTCATCACATCGCCCTGTTCGGTATAGTACATTCCACCATCAGTCCACACACCATCAATATCGGTAATCACTAACTTTGGTAACATAGTTTTTTCTTTTTATTCAGATGATACAATCATTTATTTCCACTTCCCGCTCTTTCCCCTCAGCCCATCGCGATAGCCACACAGCAATGCCCGCAATTTACTGAACTTCTGCCGCTCATACAGTATGATAAAAACCACACGCTTATAAAAATGATAGCGCAAATGCGACTTCAAATTCAACGCTTCAGGATACAGACGATGCAGGAGAATACCATTGCGCACATTATAGTAGGAACGGGCCGGACCGTATTCATTAGGAAATACTTCTTTTCCCAGCAAACGCCTTTTCTTCTTCTGATAACCCAAATCGTGTGTCAGCAGAATATTCTTGAAGCATAAAACGGGAATATCTTTCCTTTTAGCCCTCCAACAAAACTCACAATCCACTCCCCAGACGAAGAGGGATTCCATAAAGTCGCCCAAAGTATCGAACAGGCTAACCGGATATATACTTCCCGAAGTCATTGCCGAATACACTTCATCCACAGAGTCCGTTGGCGGATACATGGTGGTTTGCCGGGATTTAATGAAATAATTGGTAGAGAAAATGGCAGCCTTGTCCTCACCATAGTTACGGATTGCCCGAAGGTAGTTTTCGAAGTTCCGCCCACCGAAACAGCTATCCTGATCCAAGGTCAGCAGATGCGTAAATCCATTTGCACGGGCATACGCCACCGCCTTATTCAGCGCAGAACCAATGCCCAGATTTTCACCGCAACCATCCTGAATGATTTTCCCTCGCCCATCTCCCAAAGAACCCAAATCCAGATCCCTGCGATCTGTTGCCGGAGTATTATCCCACAACATCAATTCGTCCAGTTGAGCAAGATAGGTAGCGATATTCTTTACTACCGCATCATCCGGATAATATAAGATGACTATGCCTAAGAGTTTCATAAATTATCGGATGACATCCGGATAGATAATCTCATTCCGGGGAATTTCTTTCAATACTTTATGCCCTACCACTTTCGCACGCTCCACCCACTTAAAGCCGTCACCGGGACTCAACAGATGGATATCCTGTTCGGTAATGATATCTCCGGGATGCAGCGTCTTATTCGTTGCAATGGAGCGCTCCAGTTTCACCTTTGCCGAGGCAACGGAAGAGTCGATATACAGTTCTTCTTTTCCCAGCCAACGTTCGGCAATACGGATATCACGTATCATGCGGTTCACACCGTCGGGGCCAAGAGAACCTTGCTGATCGGTTCCCTTCATACGGCGGTCGATGGTGACATGCTTCTCTATGATTTCCGCACCCATACCCACGGCAACGATAGGAGCGGCAATACCAATGGTATGGTCGGAGAAGCCGATGGTGTACTGCCCATAGTGCTGTTTCAGATAGGTGATAGTCTTCAGATTCAGATTATCGGGCTGGGTGGGATATTGTGATACGCAATGCAGGATGGAAATGTTGTTATGATAACGGGTAATCACCTCCAAAGCATCATCCAGTTCTTTTCTGCCTGCCATGCCGGTAGACAGAATAATAGGTATCTTGGTTTCAGCCATCACTTCCAGCAACGGCAGGTTGGTAAGATCGCGGCTTGCCACCTTCAGACGGTCGGGCGTGAAGAGTTTCAGCAGAGAGAGGCAACCTTTGGAGCACAGTGTTTCCACGAAATCAAGACCTAAAGACTTGGCGTGCCTATACACTTCGAAGTGTTCCTCGTCCGTCAGCTCCAGAAAAGCACGATGTTCGCCGTAGGTACGTCCGAAAGAATGGGGGGAATCATACGGACGGTTCATCTGTGAGTCCGTCAGTTCTTCATTCAAATCCCGTTTAGTCAATTTCACCGCATCCATCGGACGAAGTTCTATATTGAACACTTCTTCACGAACAGGACGGGACACCAGGTCTACGATCAGTTTGGCTATATCGACGGAACCGTTATGGTTCTGTCCGATTTCTCCTATTATATAAGTACTATTCATTTACGAATTATAAATTACGGATTACACTTGGCTGCACAGCGGTAGAAGGTATACATGGACTATTTTTCATTTCTTGCAATATTCTCCAACATTCTGGCACGATAGTCAGGATGCGATTGCACCAGTTGCAACAGGGCATGCACACTACGGTCGGTCTTCTCATGGAAGGTGGCATAAAGTTCCTGTAGCAAGGTGAAGTCTTCCATCGTATCGAGAGTGAAACGAAGATCGAAACGCCCTTCCAACTCAGCCGGTAACGGAAGCAGACGCACCTTGAATTTTTCGGGATGGGTATAGAGATAGATGGTGACATGCTCGATGTAGAGTTTCTCTTGAGTAGAAACGGCGGCACGACGCAGAGCGTCAATCGTTGTCAACTCGGAATATAAGCCCAAATGGGACTTGATGGTAGGACGTCCATCAGCAAAGCCATAGGCTATATAATCTGCCGGACAGAAAGTGTGTTCGGCAAAGAAGGTATTGAAAGTTTCGGGACGAAGGAACGGATTATCCGAACAGACACGGATAAAGCGGTTGATACCGAAAACTTCGGCAGCACGGATAAAGCGGTCGAGTACATTGTCCTCATCGCCACGAAAACTGAGGATACCCGCCTGACGGGCGATTTCGGCAAGCACGTCGTCCTGCGGGCGGTTGGTGGTGGCAAGTACAATACATTTGTCCGGACAAGCCTGTTTGATATTGGCTATCAGAATGTCGATGATGCGCTGCTCGCCATAGAAGGGGAGCAGAATCTTGTTGTGCAGCCGGGTAGAACCGGTGCGTGCCTGAATGATTATTCCATCTTTCATAATTTCATCCGTTTAAAAGCGTCGATATAAGAGCCGGGAGTGACATTGATGATTTCCTTACCCAGCCGGCGTGCGTAGGCTTCGAGTATAAAGTAGGACTTGAAGGCTACGTGCATGTGATAGAGAATGGTATGGAGCCGGGCACTGTTCAAGTTTTCCTGTTTCACGGTGTCAGCCTGCGATTTATTCTGGTCGTAGAAGTGCTTTTGGTGCATCAGTACTACGTTGTCATCCGTTACGGTGATCTCCGGCAACCAGGAGTGGTCGGCACCTGCCAAATAGATTTTCTTGAAAGGCAGGCGCAATCCCATAGCGATAGAAGGTATCAGTACGTTATGCGGACGGGGAACGCCCCAGCCTTTGCGGAATATCCAGTTGCAGAAACCCTGGAAGCCTTCGATAGGCGTTGTATTATAAATATAGAGCTTGATGTGGGGGTTACCCGCCAGTAAGGGCCGCCATTCTTTATTCTTCAGGGCACGGGCGGGGACAAAGAAGTTCATGTCCCAGGTAGTCTTCTCGGCCATTGTCTTGAAAAGCTGTATACGCTTCTCGGGAACGATCCAGAACAACGGGTCTGCAATCAGATAAAGTTCAGGGCGGAGACGCTCGAACATAGGAGAACTTACACAGAAGTTCACTGCCAACAAGGTTTTTCCCTTAATGAAATCCGTCGAATCTTCTACCGTGCGGTTCAGCGAAGGGCCGTTAGCCAATATCAGCAATTCATCCGGATTGCTGAAAGAAGACGGCAAGCGCGTACACCACTTGGACTGCAACAGGATTTTCACTATACTGAGGAAGCACTGCCAAAGCTGTTCCAACCATTTCAAACCTTTTTCTCCCATATTGTTATAAAAGTTACGAGCTACAAATACCAAGTACTTTCAGACTACCTGCGAAGAATTATTCGCCCTACCATGTGGCATCATTTAAACGGCAGATTCACAACGCTTATTCGGTTCATTTGCAACACTTGCAATACATTTACGTAACACCTGCAATACATTTCCACAACACTTGCACGGTACAAATCAAACACTTGTGTCCCGTAATCATCCTCTTGAACACTTACAAACAGAATCTTTCCCCTTCAATCACAACGCAGCCACTCGTAGCTCGTAGCCTGTAACTTGTAGCTAATTTATTCTCCTGCAAAGATAGATACTTTAGCGGTTACTGGCTAAAAAAACCGCGAATTTGTGGATAGAAAGCGGCAAAAGCTGTACTTTTGTCGAAACATTCCGCAACATGAGAGTACTTATAATCAATACGTCCGAGAAAACAGGCGGAGCCGCCATTGCCGCCAGACGCCTGATGGAATCGCTCCATACAGCGGGAACAGACGTGAAGATGCTCGTCCTGCACAAGGAAAGCCAATCGGAACAGGTGATCTCCGTAGGCAAAGACTGGCAAAAGAAATGCACTTTCCTCTGGGAAAGACTGGTTATCTGGACGAATAACCTCTTCAGCCGGAAGAATCTCTTTACCGTCTCCATAGCCAATACGGGCTTCAACGTCACCAAACTGCCCGCCTTCCGGGAAGCCGACATCATACACCTCCACTGGATAAACCAGGGAATGCTTTCACTGAACAACATACAGGAAATCCTTGAATCGGGCAAGCCCGTTGTCTGGACCCTGCACGATATGTGGGAGTGTACCGCCATCTGCCACCATGCCCACACCTGCACCCTCTTCAAAAGCGAATGCAGAAACTGCCGCTTCCTGCGCTTCCCGGGCAAAAACGATCTGGCGCACCGGGTATTCAAGAAGAAACAAAAACTATTCAGTCATGCCAGCCCCCTGAATATCGTCGCAGTCAGCACATGGCTTTCCTCACAAATACAGCAAAGCGCCCTACTTAAAGAGAAACCTGTATCCGTGATCCCTAATACACTCTCCCCCGCCGACTTCCGGATGATGGACAAAGAGCTGTCCCGAAAGGAACTGTCCCTGCCCGACAAACATATCATTCTGTTCGGAGCCGCCCGCATCGACGATCCGATCAAAGGAGTGGAGTATCTACTCCGGGCCATCCGGTTATTGATTGAAAAGAAGCAATTCCCGCAGGAAAAACTTCACCTGGCACTATTCGGCAAGATCAAATATCCGGAGAAACTTCTCAGCTCCATCCCCGTCAGCTACACCTATCTGGGACGAATAGGTGATACAAACAAACTCTCGCAACTATATTCTGCCGCAGACGTCACCGTATCAGCCTCTTTCTATGAGACATTCGGCCAGACCCTGATCGAGGCCCAGGCCTGTGGTTGCATTCCGGTTTCTTTCGGCAACAGCGGACAGGCCGACATTATCCGCCACAAAGAGAACGGCTTCCTGGCCGACTACCTCTCTGCCGACAGCCTGGCAGAAGGTATCAGATGGGGAATAACCGAAGCCCGGACAACCATCTCCAAAGAAAATATGCGAAGCGAAGTATTCAGGAAATACTCCGGTGAAGTCGTTGCAAAGCAATATCTCAATCTCTACCAAAACTTAATCAGAAGAAAGGTGACACAATGAGAATACTACTTATCAATACCACAGAAAAGATTGGTGGCCCTGCCGTAGCCGCAAGCCGCCTCATGGAAGCCCTCAAGAATAACGGCATCAAGGCCAAGCTATTGGTGCGCGACAAACAGACCGAACAGATCACCGTAGTAGAATTGCCCCACAACCTGCGCATGGTATGGAAGTTCGTATGGGAACGAATCGTTATCTGGAAAGCCAACCATTTCAACAGAAACCACCTCTTCGCCGTAGACATTGCCAACACCGGCACGGACATCACCAATTTGCCGGAATTCCAGCAAGCGGACGTCATACATCTCCACTGGATCAACCAAGGGATGCTTTCTTTAAAGAACATCGAGAAAATTCTGGCTTCGGGCAAGCCCGTAGTCTGGACCATGCACGATATGTGGCCCTGTACCGGCATCTGCCACTACTCCGGCGGATGTACGCATTACGAAGAGGAGTGTCATCATTGCCCCTTCATCCACAACGGAAGCCGGAAGAAAGACCTCTCCCACCGCATCTTCCTCAAAAAACAGAAGTTATACGAGGGGCGTCATATCAACTTTGTAGCCTGTAGCCACTGGCTGGAAGAACGCGCCCGGAAAAGCGCCCTCTTCAACGGACATGCCATTACCAATATCCCCAACCCGATCAATACCAATCTCTTCAAACCGCATAGCAAAAAGACCGCACGGGAAAAATGCCTGCTTCCGCAGGACAGAAAACTGATTCTGTTCGGTTCGGTGAAGGTAATGGATACGCGGAAGGGAGTGGAATATATGATTAAAGCCTGCAAACTATTGGCGGAGAAGCACCCGGAACTGAAAGACCAACTGGGTGTAGTGGCCTTTGGCAACCAGTCGCAACAGTTACAGAACATGTTGCCTTTTAAGCTTTATCCGCTCGACTTCGTCAGCAACGAACACCAGTTGGTAGATATCTACAACGCTGTCGACCTCTTCGTCACCTCATCCCTCGAAGAGAACCTGCCGAATACCATCATGGAAGCCATGTCCTGCGGCATCCCTTGCGTAGGATTCAACGTAGGCGGCATACCGGAGATGATAGACCATCTGCACAACGGCTACGTGGCACAATACAAATCAGCCGAGGATTTTGCCAACGGCATCTACTGGATACTGACCGAGCCCGAATATACTACCCTCTCCGAGCAAGCCTGCCGGAAAGCCGTGTCCAACTATTCGGAAAGTGCCATTGCCAAGAGATACATCGACGTTTATAACAAAATAACCGGAAGACATGCATAACCGTCCCACACCCAAGTTCAGCATCATCACCGTGACCTACAATGCCGAGGCCGTATTGGAAGACACGATACAGAGCGTTATCTCACAAACCTACCACCACATAGAGTACATCATCATAGACGGTGCATCCAAAGACCGCACCCTCGCCATTGCCGAAAGATATCGCGACCACATCACCCTGCTTGTCAGCGAACCGGACAAAGGACTGTATGATGCCATGAACAAAGGCATCCACCTGGCAACGGGCGACTATCTCTGTTTCCTGAATGCCGGAGACAGTTTCCATGAAGACGACACCCTGCAACAAATGGTGCATACTTTAGGAATCGGCGAACTGCCGGACGTACTATATGGCGAAACAGCTTTAGTAAATAAAGAAAGGCATTTCCTCCGTATGCGCCGCCTCTCCGCCCCCGAAGTGCTGACATGGAAGAGTTTCAGGCAAGGTATGCTCGTTTGCCATCAGGCATTCTTTGCCAAACGGAGCTTGGCAGTACCATACGATATGCAATACCGCTTCTCCGCCGACTTCGACTGGTGCATCCGCATCATGAAAAAAGCGCGGACGCTGCATAACACGCATCTCACGCTTATCGATTATCTGGAAGAAGGTATGACGACGCAGAACCAAAAGGCTTCCCTGCGGGAACGCTTCCGCATCATGGCGAAGCACTATGGACTGATAAGTACCGTGGCGCACCATGCATGGTTTGTATTCCGTCTGCTGCTGAAGAAATAGTACCCGGCTTTCAACGCCTTACAGCAAGTAATCCGCAACCCCGCATTCAAGTTCTAGTTTCATGCCGTGAAACTCGTTGTTTCAAGGCATGAAACAGTTGGTTTCACCTATTGAAACAGGAAGTTTCACGGCATGAAACCAACTGTTCCAAACGGAGAAACTGATAGCATCAAACAGACAATAGTCTCTTCAGCTCCTTCACTCCTTCCGAAGCACCCTTCTGAATGATATGTATCTGCCTCATTGAGTGCGTATCCACCGGTTTCGGATCAATCAGATATACTTCTGCCGTTCGAGGCACATAGTTCAGCAGTCCCGCCGCCGGATATACATTCATCGAAGTACCTATAATCACAAAGATATCCGCTTTCTCTACATAGTCGACAGCCGTTTCTATCTCCGGCACCGCCTCACCAAACCAAACAATAAACGGACGCAACTGCGAACCGTCGCCCGCCTTGTCGCCCATCTTCACCTCATATTCTTCCGGTTTCAACTCCTTTACGTAGCGAGGATTATAAGGGTCGCGGCTGGAACACACCTTCGTCAGTTCACCATGCAGATGAATGATGCGCGTGCTCCCGGCACGCTCGTGCAGATTATCCACATTCTGCGTAACCACCGTCACATTGAAATCCTTCTCCAGCTCGGCAAGTCCGATGTGCCCTGCATTGGGCTCCACATCAAGCAACTGCTTACGGCGCTCGTTATAAAAGTTTATCACCAGCTCCGGATCGCGCACATATCCTTCGGCACTGGCTACCTGCATCACCGGATATTTATCCCACAATCCGCCTGCGTCCCGAAACGTACTGATACCACTCTCGGCACTCATACCGGCACCGGATAAAATCACTAAATTCTTCTTCATACCAAAATCTCCTTTCTATTATAGCAGTTTCTTTTCTACAAAAATACAGAAGATTGCCGAAGTTGCCACAGATATAAGAAAATTTAAAACCTAAAAGCATAAATCATTCAAATAAAACACTTACTTTTGCGACTTGTAATTTTGCAACTGATTGAAAGATATAATACTTTCAGTCTCAACCCCAAAGATATATGGATAAATTCAGTTACGCTATCGGCCTCGGAATAGGTCAAAATTTATTAAGTATGGGTGCAAAAGGCATCGAAGTAGATGACTTTGCACAAGCTATCAAAGACATACTGGAAGGAAACAAAACCGCCATCTCACACGCAGAGGCACGCGATATAGTAAACAAATACTTCGCAGAACTGGAAGAGAAAATGAATGCAGCCAGCATAGAGCAAGGCGTACAGTTCCTGGAAGAAAACAAAAAACGCCCTAATGTGGTTACTTTGCCAAGCGGTCTGCAATACGAAGTCATCAACGAAGGCAAGGTAGGCACTTATGCAAAAGCCACCGACCAAGTGAAATGCCACTACGAAGGCACACTGATTGACGGAACCCTGTTCGACAGTTCCATCAAACGCGGACAACCCGCCGTATTCGGCGTGAACCAGGTTATCCCCGGCTGGGTGGAAGCGCTTCAGTTGATGCCCGAAGGTGCCAAATGGAAACTTTACATTCCTTCCGACCTGGCCTATGGCGCACAAGGTGCAGGCGAAATGATACCGCCCCACAGCACATTGATTTTTGAAGTGGAATTACTCGAAATATTATCCCAAAATAAAAATAAACAGTAAAAGCAAAATGAAAAAAGTAACATTTATCATGGCTCTTGCAGTAGGCGCAGGTTTAGCTTCCTGTACTGCACAAAGCCCGAAAGCAAATCTGAAAACAGATGTTGACTCATTGTCTTACGCCATCGGTATGGCTCGTACGGAAGGTCTGACTCAGTACTTGATGCAACAAGGCGTCGACACGACTCAGATGGCTGAATTCATCAAAGGTTTCAACGAAGGAGCTGCTAAAACCAGCAAGAAAGACGTTGCTTACATGACTGGTATGCAAATTGGCCAGATGGTAGGCAAACAATGGGTAGAAGGCTTCAACCAACAAATCTTCGGTGGCGACTCTACTCAGACTATCAGCCGTGAAAACCTGTTGGCAGGTTTCATCGCAGGTATCACAGACAAGAGCAACGTTATGACTAAAGAAGCTGCTACAGCTTACATGCGCGACGGTATGGAAGCCATCAAGGAAAAAGCTTCAGCTGCCAAATACGCCGACAACAAAGCTGCCGGTGAAAAATTCCTTGCTGAGAACAAAGGTAAAGAAGGTGTTGTAACTACTCCGAGCGGTCTGCAATACAAAATCATCACCAAGGGTACAGGTGCAATCCCTGCTGACACCAGCAAAGTGAAAGTAAACTACAAGGGTACTTTGATTGACGGTACTGAATTCGACAGCTCTTACAAGCGCAACGAACCTGCTACTTTCCGTGCCAACCAAGTTATCAAAGGCTGGACAGAAGCCCTCACAATGATGCCTGTAGGTTCTAAGTGGGAACTTTATATTCCGCAGGAACTGGGTTACGGTGGCAGAGAAACCGGCGGTCAGATCAAACCGTTCTCTACCCTGATCTTCGAAGTAGAGCTCGTTAGCATCGAAAAATAAGTATCAGCCGAAGATTTCCTCTTCAACGGTACAGGCTTGGCGGGCGAAACGGATGTAAACAAAAACATCTGCTTCGCCCGCTTCTTTTTTACTCTTTCCCTATTTTTTCCTCCTTTTTTATAGAGAAATTAAAATAAAGTCCTATATTTGCTTACTATTTGATAAAAACAAGAACTTACACAAATTGATATTATGGAAAAAATAGACAATCTTGACCGGCAGATTCTGGAAATCATCTCTCAGAATGCCCGCATTCCTTTCAAAGATGTAGCTGCTGAGTGTGGCGTATCACGTGCCGCCATTCATCAACGTGTGCAACGTTTGATAGACTTAGGCGTCATTGTCGGCTCCGGCTATCATGTGAACCCCAAATCCTTGGGCTACAGAACCTGCACGTATGTAGGTATCAAGCTGGAGAAAGGTTCCATGTACAAATCAGTGGTTGCCGAAATGGAAAAGATACCGGAAATCGTGGAATGCCACTTCACTACGGGTCCTTATACGATGCTGACGAAAGTATATGCACGCGATAACGAGCACCTGATGGACTTGCTGAATAACAAAATGCAAGAAATTCCGGGTGTAACCGCTACCGAAACGTTGATTTCACTGGAGCAAAGTATCAAGAAGGAAATTCCTATTTGCCCGGAGAAATAACAGATAATTTATGGAATTCTTAAACGAATATCATCTTTCGGGACTATTCATCGGCATTTGTACATTTCTTATCATCGGGTTGTTCCATCCTGTGGTAGTGAAAGCCGAGTATTATTGGGGTACCAAGTGCTGGTGGATTTTTCTTGTATTGGGCATCGGGGGCGTTGTGGCCTCGCTTTGCGTAGAGAATATCCTGATTGCGTCCCTCTTAGGCGTATTTGCTTTCTCTTCGTTCTGGACCATCAAGGAGGTCTTTGAACAAGAAGACCGCGTAAAGAAAGGTTGGTTCCCCAAGAACCCCAAACGTACGTATAAGTTCTAAAAACAAAGCAACAAACAGTATATTTTGCCCGAAAGGTTTGCATATTTCAACTGAATATACTATTTTTGTGCCCGCTATCCGATGAGGATAACACCGGACTTGTAGCTCAGTTGGTTAGAGCAACAGACTCATAATCTGGAGGTCCCTGGTTCAAGCCCAGGCTGGTCCACAAAGAAAAAGGCTGATTCCTAAGGGAATACAGCCTTTTTCTTTGTAATACCCCTCCAGTTATAAGTCCGTTGTTTTAGTAGATTTAGCCTTAAATTGATGCAGTTGTTTCACTATTGTTTCACCAAACCAAGCAATTTAGAATTTACTCCTAAAAAGTATAATAAGAGAAAAAACTCATTTTATGAGTTGCTTATCATTCTAAACTTATTATATTTGCTCCCATAATCTAAAAAATGAAAGGTGATACTAGAGAAACAACATATTGATTTTGAACAGATTTATCTTTCTTATTTCTCGAAAATGAAACGTTTTGCCCGAGAATATGTCTTATCGGATGAAGATGCAGAGAATATAGTACAAGATATTTTCCTCGATTTTTGGGAAAAGAAAGAACTATTGCCACTACCTATCAATATTCTGGCCTATTTATTCACTTCTATAAAAAACCGTTGCATTGACTTTTTACGGCACAAAATAGTGCAGAAAGAAGTAGAAAATAAAATGCAGGAAGAATATAGATTGACCTTACAAATGAAATATTATTCTTTAGGAGAATTAGATGAAGGAATTTTTGAAAAAGATGATGTAGAACAATTGCTCTCTAAAGTAATAGATTCGCTGCCTGAAAGATGTAGAGAGATATTTTTGAAAAGTAAGATAGAGGGCAAAAAGCAAAAGGAAATAGCAGAAGAGATGAACATTTCAATTAATACGGTTGAAACTCAGATGGGAATTGCCTATAAAAAGCTACGAAACGAACTAAAAGACTATTTTCCTCTTTTTATTTTTCTGTATTATTTGTAACCTGAACAAAAAAAGTGATTTTCTTTTAGCGGATTCTTTTTCTACATTCGTCTATACTATGAATTAAGTCATAAAAAGATGGATGAACGTATATTAAAATATTTCCAAAACAGCCTAGCACCCAATGAGAGGTTGCTACTTCTTCGTGAAATAGAGAAAAATGAGGAGCTAAAAAAGCAGTTTGCCGAGTATCAGAATATCCAGGCATTACTGAACTTATCCTCACACACAGAAGATAAGAAAGAAGGAGAAACAAGCTATCAGCATTTCCAAAAACGGATAAAAAGCAAAAAAATGCGTATTTGGCTGGTGAAAACAATGAAATATGCAGCTGCAATACTCATTTTAATGATAAGCACATATCAGCTATCTATTTGGCAGATGTCACATAAGCTACAAGATGACTTCCAAGTGCAAACCAATACTTTATATGTACCAGCCGGGCAACGTGCTTGTATATCTTTGCAAGATGGTACCGTGGTCTGGTTAAATGCTCAATCGACCTTGACCTACCCCTCGCATTTTTATGGAAAGGAAAGAACTGTTTCCATTATAGGCGAAGCCTTTTTTGAAGTAGCTAAAGACAAAAACAGACCTTTCATCGTAGCGGCTCAAGATGCGAAAATACAAGTATTAGGAACAAAATTCAATGTATATAGCTATCCGGATAGCAAACAAATCAGGACAAGTCTGATTGAAGGTGCCGTTCAAGTGTTCTACAAGAGTAAGCAAGTTATATTAAGGCCCAATGAAGAAAGCATTGCACAAGACGGGAAATTGACAGTCAGCAATATAAAAAATCCTGATATGCTATTATGGCGAAATGGCATCTACAGCTTTAATAATGAACGCTTGGCTGACATTGTTAACAAATTGGAACTATATTATGATGTCACAATCAATATTGCAAATCCCAAATTGAAAGATATAAATTATACATGTAAATTCCGTCAAAGAGATGGAATAGAGAAAATACTACATACCATTCAAAAGATACATCATTTCAAGATTGAAATAGACAAAGAAAATAACGTGATCACCTTAAAGTAATACAATTGTTTAACCCTTAATACATTATCCACATGAAAACATAGAATTATAATCAAGAAGGCGACAAGTGCACCACCACCTGTCGCCCGTAGAAAGTAAACACCGGAAAAAATTTTAGTATTCACTCTAAATACAAAGATATGAAAATAAATCCTTTGTTATCACTCTTTATTGTCCAAAATCAAAGCTTTAAAGATTATTTTAGAATTATGAAAATCTCTTTATTCTTGCTATTTGCTTGTGCCCTCCAATTACTGGCAGTAAATACAGAAGCACAAAACGCAGTCATAACCTTTCCTTCTAATTCTATATCTGTAGGTCAGTTAATAGAAGAGATAGAAAAGCAGACAGATTACTTAGTTGTATATAGCAATCGCGAAATAGATACCAACCGGCAGGTCATTATACAAAATAAATCTGCTAAGGTATCTTCATATTTGAAAGAGACATTGGCGAAAGTAGGTATTGGCTATAAATTCGAAAACGATTATATTATTTTATCGAAAAATACCAGCTTATTAGATCAGATACAACAAGAAAAAATAACAGGAATAGTGACTGATGTAAAAGGAGAGCCGATTATAGGTGCAAATGTCAGTGTTATAGGTAAATCAATAGGTACAATTACAGATATAGATGGCAAGTTTACCATCCAAGCTTCACTAGGAAATACCCTTCAGGTTTCATTCATTGGCTACAAAACTCAAACCACCAAAGTTGCAAACAAACATATCACAATTGTTTTACAAGAAGATATGGAAATGCTTGATGAAGTGGTTGTAATTGGCTATGGAACTGTGAAGAAGTCAGACTTGACAGGTTCAGTTTCTTCCATTTCACAGAAAAATATAAAGGACCAGCCAATGACTCGACTGGATCAAGCTTTAAGCGGAAGAATTCCCGGTGTCGTTGTTATAACAAACTCCGGTGCACCAGAGCAGAGTACCCAAATTCGTATACGTGGTGCAAATTCTATTTATGGTGGAAATTCACCACTTTATATTGTAGATGGGGTACCTAACACCGATTTATTTAACAATCTGGCTCCTAATGACATACAATCGATAGAGGTCCTGAAAGACGCTTCGGCAACTGCTATTTATGGTTCTCGCGGTGCAAACGGAGTAATACTGGTCACTACCAAAAGAGGGGCTGAAGGTAAGACAAATATTCACTTGGAAACAGAACAATCAATATCTACCATTGCCAAAAAGCTAGATCTATTAAGTGCAAGTGAATATGCAGAATTCTATAATGAGTATCGTCGGGAAAAGGGGGCTAATCAAGATTTCTTTTCTCCGGATGAAATCACTCAGTGGAAAAAAAATGGGGGTACAGACTGGCAAGATCTAATGTTCAGAACAGCTCATACTCAAAATTATAAACTCTCTATTTCAGGAGGTATTCCGAAACTTCAATATTTGGTATCTATGAATATGATGGACATAGAAGGCATTTTGAAGGAATCGAAAAGTCAGAAATTCAGTTTACGGTCTAATATAACTGCTGATGTAACTAATTGGTTGAAAATGAACTTAGACGTAAATGCAGTAAGACGAAAAACAAATAAAAATGGTCCCCGTGGAGGAGTCGGAACTATTATAGCAGATGCAATTACCTATAGTCCTACCTTGAAATTAAAAGATGAAGAAGGAAACTGGTTGAGAGATAATATCAATTCAACAAAAGATAACCCTTATGGCCGATTAACTCAAGATTTGGATGAAAGTTACACTAATTATCTAGCAGCAAATTTACAGTTTATGGTACAATTACCAGTGAAAGGGTTGAGTTTGAATTTCCAAGGTGCTGCCCATTATAAAGATTACAAGAATCGTTGGATGAAGTCGAATGCAAAGGATTTACGAGCTCAAAACAATTCTGCAAATAATAATCAAAACGATAGTTTTGACTGGTATAATGTAAATCAAATAAATTATGCAAGAGAATGGAAAGAACATAAGTTGAATCTTATGGGAGCCATAGAATTATCACAATCAACAACTACAGGATTGTCTAATGAAGTAGCTAACCTGAGAACAGAATCTGTTGATTTTTGGAATTTGAGTTTGGGAGATATGAATCTGTTTAGCAATTCATTTTCACGCTCTTCGTTAGTTTCACTTATGGGACGTGCAATGTATCAATTCAAAGATAGATACTTACTTACTGCGACTATTAGACGAGATGGTTCTTCCAAATTCCAAGGTAAGAATAAATGGGGAAATTTTCCATCAGTTGCCGTTGCCTGGAGAATGTCAGAAGAATCTTTTATAAAGAATCTCAATATTTTTGATGTCTTAAAGTTAAGAATGAGTTGGGGCAATACAGGTAACCAAGCCATTGGAGCCTATTCAACCTTAGGGCTTCTAGCTGAGTCGAAGTATGGTTGGGGAGGTACGAGTGATTATCCCGGATACGGAGTTTCCGGACCTGCCACTCCTAATCTGACATGGGAAAAAACTACTCAATATGATTTAGGCTTAGATATGGCATTTGCAAATAATAGAATTCTGGCAAATATCGATCTATATCAAAAGAATACAACCGGGTTGTTACTAAAGAAACCTATACCATACTATGATGGCGGAGGAACCACTTGGGTAAATCTTGGTGAAGTGAAAAACAGAGGTATTGAATTCTCTTTAACCGGAATTCCTATTCAAAACAAAAATTTAATATGGGAAAGCACATTTAATGTATCCTACTCAAAAAATGAAGTTGTCAGCTTAGGAGATGAAACAAGATTACATCCGGGAACAAAATTGGACCAAGCTTCTCTCAATACGGCCGTATTGCAAGTAGGAAAACCATTAGGTAGTATCTATGGATATATTTGGGAAGGTTTATGGCGTACTGACGAGGCCGAAGAGGCAGCCAAATGGGGGCAAAAGCCAGGAGATAACAAATTTAAGGAGAAAAATGTGAATTACAAATTGGAATCTGATGACGCAGATATTATCGGACAAGCATTTCCTGATGTAATATTAGGATGGAATAATACCATCAAATGGAAGAATTTAGATTTCAATTTATTCTTTCAAGGTTCACTGGGAGCTGACCGTTTGAATTTATCACGCTATCTCACCAATGAATGTGTCAGTGATTCACGTTTTATCACCTCTAAAGAAGGTTATTATAACAGATGGACACCCGAAAATCAAAATACTAAAATACCAAACCCATTCAGTTCGACAATCAATTCCAGATTTGAAACTGCTCAATATTTGGAAAAAGCTGATTATCTAAGATTAAAGAATATAAGTATTGCATATACAATCCCCAGAGCAAAAACAAAATTTGCAGATATCAGAATCTCCCTGAGTGCTCAAAACCTGTTTACGATCACGTCTTACACAGGATATGATCCGGAAGGAACTATGGATATCACAAGCAATGGCGGCAATAGTGACATTAACGCAGGCGTTGATGGCGGTTCATACCCATTACCAAGAACATTTACTTTGGGGCTTGGATTCTCATTTTAGTTTAACCAATAAAATAGATGCAAAATGAAAAAAATATTGATTTATAGCATATTATTATTTGCTTTATGTTCTTGTGATAATTTCCTGGAAGAAGACCCTCGTGGCAAACTTACCCCTTCCTCTTTCTTCTCAAGTCCGGAAGACTTGGATATGGCTATAACTGGGATGTACAACAAATATTACCAGACTAATGCTCGCGTCTTCAGAGCCATTTATGTGTGGTGTGCAGATGATGTAACAGCCCATAGTGGTGGTAATAAGTCACGTTTTTCGGAATATGACCGGTTTAATTTCAACTCGGGAAATACAGATATTCTAGAAATGTATCAACTCTATTATCAGACAATCAAAGCTTGCAATTATGTAATTAATAATGCAGAAAGAACACCGGTTGAGAAATCTTTCCTGGAACCGAGACTGGGACAAGCCTACTTTTTAAGAGCATTAAACTATTTTATGCTTGTACGCATTTGGGGACGTATACCTCTAGTCACAGAGAATGAGATAAATTACAATACCCCAAAAGCAGAGGTGAATAAAATATATGAATTAATAGAATCGGATGCATTAACAGCAGAAAGAATGCTGCCGGATAATCATAAGATAGCCCCCTATTTTCAGAACGGAATTAATGTAGCTCCTAACAAAGGTGCTGCAAAAGCTTTACTAGCCTCTGTTTACATGACGGAAGCAGGCTGGCCTTTGAAAAAAGGAGCGGAATATTATGATAAGGCGGCTGCAAAGTATAAAGAAATCATTGAAAACGAAGATACGTATGGTTATATATTAGAACCGGACATACGTACATTGACTAAAGAACCTGAAGCTAATTACTCCAAGGAAATAGTATTTGGAGAGTTCCATAACAAAACGAAAAACTATTTCTCTGGGCCCAAAAGCGAATTACCAGAGGAGTCCGGCGGATGGTGTGACTATATGGTTGAATTGGAATTCTTTAAAAGTATGCCGGAAGGAATACGCAAGGATGCTTGGTTCCTGACCAAGGTGACGATGACCGGGCAGGAGCGTAACCCAGAAACGGGACGCTATCCATTACTAAATTGGGATGATCCCGCAACCAATCAGAAACATCCTTATTGGAAGAAAAATATAGAAAGTTCAGACTGGGTATTTAATTATGATGACGGGTATTATGAAACCAAAGGAATTTCAAGCGCAAGCGGGAAAACCAGAATGATATTTAGATATGCTGATATCTTACTATTGTATGCAGAAGCAGTTGCTTATGGAACTAAGAGTATTAATGATTTAGCATTTGACTGCATGTGGAGAGTACAAGAAAGAGCTGGAGTACCACTTATTTCAAAGGATGTCACTAAAGAATATTTCCAAAAAGCTGTTTTGGACGAGAGACGGTGGGAAACCGCAGGTATGGAACATAGCTGTATGGGGCGTTTCTTTACTATGCAAAGACATGAGATTCTTCATTTGCAAAAGAATTATAGAGATGCAGCCGAGCTTTCTTTAAATCCCAATTTAACATTAAGCGAAGAATTCTACTATTTTCCGATACCAGACAATGAACTCTTGATAGTTCCTGGATTAAAAGATTAATTCTACTTTTCTAAAATGAGGGTTTTAAGAGTTCGCGTTTCTTTTGAAACCCTCTTTCATTTATAAAACATTCAATATGAGACACTTTAGTATAATATTTGTATTATGCTTGACCCTTTCTATGGTTCAAGCTCAGCAAACCTCTTTTGTAAATCCTTTCATTGGTACTTCCGATGATCATGGACAAACCGATCCATCCGCAACCATTCCGTTCGGGATGATTAAACCGGGGCCAGAAACTATACCTCGCGGAAACGGAGGTTATGATTATCAATCACAACAGCTGAAAGGATTCTCACAGACCAGAATGTCTGGAGTAGGCTGTATAGGCGTCGGAGGAAACCTGCTGATAACACCTTTTGTCGGAACAGCATGCAAGACTTTAAAAATGGATAAGGCGTCAGAAATTGCAATTCCCGGATATTATAGCGTAACTTTAGATAATCAACTTAAAGTTGAAATAACCACAGGTAGGACTGCAGCTATCTATCGTTTTACCTATCCTGCTACAGAGACCGCCGGCATAAAAATAAATTTCAAACATTCTTATGGTAAGCATATTGCCGAAGAACATAGCATTATAGGGGACAATGCAGTAAAAGGATTTGTGCGTTCTGCTTGCACTTGTGATTTAGGCAGTTACAAATTTTATTATTATATTGAAAAAGATAAATCTACTTACAAACCAGAAGATAACGATTCAGAATTACTATGGAAGTTTCAAACAGAGCCTAATGAACAAATTATACTGAAAATAGGATTATCCTCTGTCAGTGCAGAAGAAGCTGAGGCGAATCTCAAAAAAGAGTGCTCGAATCAGCCTTTCGAACAGATACGCACCAATGCACGTATTGCCTGGGAAAATCTATTGGGGCAAATACAAGTGGAAACTTCCGATGAAGATTTAAAAACATCATTTTATACGCGGCTCTATCATGCCTGCCAGACCCCTTTCACAATCAATGATTATTCCGGTAGTTATAAGGGAAGTGACGGAAAAGTATATAAAAGCCAGCAGTTACCCTATTATCATGGTTGGTCTATTTGGGATACCTACCGGACAAAATATCCTCTACTATCTATTGTTTGTCCCACGGAATACAAGCACATGATCTCCTCACTTGCGGAATTATACAAACAAGGCAAGCCTCGTTCTGCAACAAAGACAGAACCATTTCTGACAACACGTACTGAACACTCTATTATCACGATTTTAGATGCATTACAAAAAGGAATGTTTGATGGTTCTCTCGACGAGCTACTTCCACTGATGCTAAAAGAGGCAGAAGACATCTCCAATGACTCACCGGACAAAGCATTGGAACGAGGATATGATTTCTGGGGAGTTTCTGAACTCGCAGGGAAAATGGGTAATAAAGAGTTAAAAAAAGAGTTCTCTTTACGCTCAAAAGAATACAGACCAATATGGTTACAAAAATTTAAAGACATTGGTCCAACTTCAGATATAATGCATGGTGACGGTTTGTACGAAGGTACTATATGGCAATATCGTTGGTTCGTACCTCATGACTTCGACTGGGTTATTGCGACTTTGGGTAGCAAGAAAAAGGTTTTGAGTGAATTAGATTATTTCTTTGAGAACAATTTATTCAATATGGGAAACCAACCTGATATACATGTTCCATTTTTATATTATTACCTTGGAGCGCCATGGAAAACGCAAAAGTTGGTCCGCCAAATATTACTTGAACCGACCACTAATTATTATGGAACACATGAAAAGTGGGAAAAACCTTATATCGGCAAAATCTTCAATACCACTCCACAAGGGTACTTGAAAGAAATGGATGATGATGCCGGAACCATGTCCTCTTGGTTTGTGCTCTCTTCCATAGGATTATTTCCTGTCTGCCCGGGTATACCCTATTATTGGATAAGTGCTCCGGTCTTTGATACGGTTACATTACACCCAACGTCTCAACAAGAATTTAAAATCCATGTAAACCGTCCTGATGCAGAGTGTATCTATATTCAAAAAGCAATTTTAAACGGTAAAGTTTTAAATAGAAGTTGGTTAAGCTATGACGAAATCATGCAAGGAGGAGATTTGACCCTAGAGTTAGGAAAGCTTCCTAATAAACATTGGGGACATAATACTGATTTTATAAAGTCACTATTTAAAAAATAAATTAAATGAAAAGAAAGGAATGTTTTTGGTGGGTATTTGCGATAATTGGAGTATGCTTTCTGAGCATAAGATGTAGTAATGTAAAAGAGGATTATTGCTGTTATGTAAATCCCTTTATTGGTAATGCAGATAATGGCCACACATTTCCAGGAGCTTGCGTACCATTTGGAATGATACAAGTAAGTCCGGAAAGTGGAAATGGTTCGTGGAGATATTGCTCTGGCTTTAATATTGAGGATGACTCTATCATGGGATTTTCTCAAAATCATTTGAACGGTACGGGATGTCCCGACTTAGGAGATATATTGATTCTACCATTTTGTGGTGATATACAAAATGAAAAATATAAAAGTAGATATGAGAAAGAACATCAAAAAGCTCATCCAGGATACTATTCAGTAGTTTTATCTGATTTTGGAGTGGAGGTAGAATTGACTGCGACACAACGTACGGCCATGCATCGTTATACTTTCAGAAAAGCAGAACCGGCACATATTCTGGTAGACCTTCAGAGTGGAATCGTAAGTAAGAATGAGCAGCTGCGAACTCATGTAATAGATGCAGAAGTGCAGCTGTTAGACCAATATAGTATCGTCGGAAAGAACAAGGTGAAAATGTGGGTAGAAAGAGAGTTCTTCTATGTTATCAAATTCGACAAACCTTATATAGCTATTGAAGAACTTCAACCTCAAGAAGGAGAAAAAGCCAAACGCCTTCTTCTTTCATTTGATTTAAAACCAGGAGAAAATGTTCAAGTAAAAGTCGGTCTGTCTACTGTCAGCATAGAAGGTGCACAGGAAGCATTAAAAAAAGAAAATCCAGATTGGAACTTTGAAAAAGTGAAGGCTCAATCTGCCGAAGCCTGGAACAATCTGTTGTCACGGATAGACGTATCAGGCACAGAAGAACAAAAAGTAAACTTCTATACTTCCATTTACCATTTATGTATCCAACCTAATAATATAACTGATGTGGATGGAAGATACAGAGGTCCTAATGACAGCATCCTCCACTCTCCCATAGGAGAATACTATTCTACCCTATCCTTGTGGGATACTTATCGTGCAGCTCATCCATTATATACTCTTTTAGTACCGGAGAAAGTTAACGGATTTGTCAATTCAATGTTATCTCACTGTGATACACAGGGTTATTTACCCATATGGGCTTTATGGGGTAAAGAAAATCATTGTATGATCGGTAACCATGCCATCCCCGTTATTGTAGATGCATATCTGAAAGGATATAAAGGTTTTGATCCTGAGAGAGCTTATGAAGCAATCAGAAAATCATCATTAGAATCTCACCCGAAGTCTGATTGGGAAACCTACAATCAATATGGATACTATCCTTTCGATCTTATTCCTGAAGAATCAGTTTCCAGAACTTTAGAGAGTTGCTATGATGACTATTGTGTGGCGCAAATGGCAAAAGCATTAGGAAAGAAAGAAGATTATAATTTCTTTTCCCAAAGAGCCCGTGCATATACATCCCTGTTTGATCCGGTAACCAAACTAATGCGCGGGAAGAACTCACAGGGCAAATGGAGAGAACCTTTTGATCCTTTCAGACTATCACATGCCGGAACTTCCGGAGGGGATTATACTGAAGGAAATGCATGGCAATATGTATGGCATGTGCAACACGATGTAGATTCTTTAATTGAGATGATGGGAGGAAATAAAGCATTTACAGCAAAACTCGATTCACTCTTCTGGCTTGAGAACAATACTGTAAATACAGGTTTTGTATCTGATGTGACCGGACTCATAGGACAATATGCCCATGGAAATGAACCCAGTCATCATGTAGCTTACCTATACAACTATGCAGGGGAATTCTGGAAAACCCAAAAACTTATCCGAGAAATCTTTGATCGCTTTTATCTGCCCGTTTCCGATGGTTTGTGCGGAAATGACGATTGTGGGCAGATGTCCGCATGGTATTTGTTCTCAGCTATGGGATTTTATCCTGTAGATCCTATCAGTAAAGAGTATATTATTGGTGCTCCTCAACTGAAGGAGATGATATTACGTCTGGAAGGTGGAAAGAATTTCATCATTCGTGCCGAAGGCTTATCAGAAGAAAATAAATATATAAAGGCAGTCTTTTTGAATGGAAAAGAATTAAAACGGTTTAGAATCTTTCATCATGAAATCACAGACGGAGGTATTTTAGAATTTATCATGACGGATAATCCGTCAAAATCATTTAATTAATTATGAAAGTATACATATTATCAATCCTTTTCTCCCTGTCTTTTTCGTTAGTGTGGAGTAAAGAGTATAATGCATCTTTTTTTGGCATAAAGTCTGATGGAGTAACATTGAACACCAACTCTATCCAGACTGGTATTAATTATATTCACAAAGAAGGGGGAGGTGTTTTAGTTTTTAATGTCGGCCGTTATTTAACAGGTAGCATTGAACTCAAATCGAACGTAGCGATACAATTAAAGGAAGGAGCAGTGCTGGTAGGTTCCCTAAACCCTTATGACTATAATATGGAAGGTCCTTGCTATAGTATGATTCGAGCTATAAACCAAAAAAATATAGCCATTTATGGAAAAGGAATAATTGATGCACAAGGGCGTCAAGTATCATACAACATAATCGACCAAGTACATAAAGGTTTTATCAAAGACCCTTTGGAAAACGACAGACCGCGTAGACCGCGAGGAGTTCATTTTAAGCAATGCCGAGGCATAATTATAGAAGGGATTACTATAAAAAACACCTGTGATTGGACACAGGAATATGAAGAATGCGATTCGCTATGGGTCAGGGGTATTACAGTCGACAATAAAGCATATTGGAATAATGATGGTATTGATATCGTCGATTGCCAGAATGTTTTGATAGAGAATTCTTTCTTTGACTCTTCGGATGATGCAGTTTGCCTGAAATCCCATAAAACTGAAACTGCATGCCGGAATGTAGTAATTCGTAATTGTACTATGCGTTCGAGTGCCAACGGGATAAAATTAGGTACTATGACAGTTGGAGGATATGAAAATATCCGGATCATAAACAATAAGATTTATGATACTTATCGTTCGGCATTAACAATAGCTACTCCCGATGGAGGATACGCCCGAAACATAGTAGTGGATAGTCTGCAAGCCTATAATACAGGAAATGCTATATTTCTTCGAATAGGCAACCGTATGCATTCGAATAAAATCGGAACAATGGACTCTATCCTTATTTCTAATTTGTATGTAGAAATTCCCGAAGGAAAACCGGATGCAAGCTATGAATATGAAGGCCCCATAGAACATATGCCCAGAAATATATCTCCGGCAAGTATCATTGGGCTAAAAGGGCATCCCATAACACACGTGACACTGAAAAATGTGGTAATCAATCATCCGGGTGCAGGAAAACCGGAAATAGCAAAAGTTGGTGTGACTCCGGAAGAATTAGATAGAGTTCCTGAATTGGCTGATTCATATCCTGAATTTTCATGTTTCAAGGAACTTCCAGCGTGGGGCCTCTATCTTCGACATGTTGAGCGGATTGTTTTAGAGAATGTTACATTTATTGCCCGAAAGAAAGATTATAGACCAGCTATAGTACTGGACGATGCACATCATGTCAGCATGAGTAAAATGAAAATCCAGGAACCGGGGAAAAAGAAGCAACAGATACATATATATCAATCTACTAATATCACTAAATAGAAATTACAATGAAACAATTACTAACAACTTTACTATTATTTTGGAGTATCAATATTTTTGCACAGCAAACATATGATATTGTTATAGTGGGAGGAACACCCGGCGGATTGACCACAGCACTCGCAGCTGCTAAACTTGGGAAAACTTCTGTTATTTTAGAACGAACACAGCATATAGGAGGTCTGCCCTCCAATGGACTGGGAGCAACGGATATTGTAACCCGGGCAGCAACAACAGGATTATTCAGAGAGTTCACCTGCCGCATCAAAGACTATTACAAAAAAATATATGGTGTAACTTCTATACAATATCAGAGATGTGATGATGGTTTCCGTTTCGAACCTTCAGTGGCAGAACAAGTATTCACAGACTGGTTAGGAGAATATAAAGATCTAATCACAGTTTTGACAATGCGGCAATTCGATTCCAGTCCTCATAATATAAAAAAAGTAGATGATAAAATTGTGAAAATCAACGTTCTGAATCGTGATAAGAATACTCAAGAAGAGTATCAAGGCAAGATTTTCATTGATGCCACTTACGAGGGAGATCTGGCAGCAGCAGCCGGTGTCCCCTTTAGAGTAGGGCGCGAAGGTAAAAATGAGTTTGGAGAACCCGGAGCAGGAAGTGTTTACAAATACTGGCATGGTCCGGAAATGGATGCTTCCACTTTTATTGGAGATAATGCTGTCCAGGCATACAACTACCGATTGTGCCTGACCAAAAATCCGGATAATAAAGTACCTATAACAAAGCCCCAAAATTATGACCGTAATGAATATGCATCTATTATCGATGATGTCTGGACGGGACGTCATACCCAAGCAGAAATGGTGAATGTTACTTTGGAAATGTTAGAAGCTAATAAGAAACATATAGCTAAGGGCAATCCGACTATGATTCCTGGTGACAAATGGGGGCTTGGTAAAGTAGTAAACCTGGTTGAAATTCCAAATGAAAAAACAGATGCTAACAACCAGCATGCTGCTTTTGTCTCATCAGATCTGCCTGAAGAGAACTGGGCATGGCCTACAGCCGGTTGGGCATGGCGTGACAAGTTTGCTACAAGACTGAGAGAATATACAGAAGGACTGCTTTGGTTTGCCCAAAACGATAAAGAATTACCGGTTCATTTCCGGAAAGCAGCTCGCGAATGGGGGTATGCAAAAGATGAATATACTGATAATGGGCATTTTCCCAGACAAGTATATGTACGTGAAGGACGTCGGTTCGAAGGACTTCATTTTTTCATAGCAAGTGATGCGATGCCTGTAAAAGGCGGTGGAAGGCCTCCTGTGTATTCATCAAGCATCACAGCCAGCCATTATGGATTTGATTCACATGCCACCCATAAACGGGAACCCGGTATGGTGCACCTGAATGGATTTCTGGGTTATCCAACATCACCTTACACTGTCCCTTATGGAGTGATTGTTCCTAAGGAAATAGATAATTTATTATTTCCAGTTCCCATTTCCGGCTCTCATATCGGTTTCTCTACACTTAGAATGGAACCATGCTGGATGGCTATGGGACAAGCTGCCGGTGTAGCATCTTCAGTTGCAATAGAAGAAAAGGTAAAAGTCAGGAATATCAATATAGCTATGATGCAAGATGTCTTGCTTAAACAAGGCACTACTCTGATTTATTATAAAGATGTTTCATTAGATGACGAAGATTTCTTAATGGTACAATACATGGGACTTCGGGGCTTTTTGCCCGAATGGGAAGCAAAATTAGATGAAGCGATAGAGGAACAGACTTTAAGTAACTGGAAGCGTTTGTCTAAATTGAATATAAAAATTCAACCGGGAATTTCTACCCGAAGGGAAATTTTGAATGAGTTATATGCAAAGATGAAAAAATAATATCTTGATACAATGCTGAAAAGAAAATTACTATATACTTTGTTGACTCTATTCCTCTATTGGACTGGTGTCCAAGGAAAAGATTACTCTATAATGGATTTTGGGGCAAAACCTGATGGGGTAACTTTAAACACGCATACCATCCAATATGCAATTGATTATGTTCATACAGCAGGAGGGGGAAAACTCATTTTTGATGCCGGAAACTATTTGACCGGCACCATATATTTAAAATCCAATGTTACTTTACACTTAGCGCAAGGGGCTGTCTTATTAGGTTCGTATAATGCCTTAGACTATAAGAAAGATGAGTATATACAACGAACAGCTTTACTTTTTGCCGTACGGCAAGATAATATCGGAATAACAGGTGAAGGTACAATTAACGGTAGAGGATTCATAGTAGCCAACAATCTGATATCATACATTCAGAGAGGATTGATAGATGACCCACTGCATATGGATAGGCCTGATGAAATAAACCGTCCCCACAATATTTATTTTAGAGAATGTCGAAATGTAAGAGTTGAAGGAGTACGGATGCACGATCCGGCAAGTTGGAATCAAGCCTACGACCAGTGTCGGCAAGTCATTATAGATAATATAAATGTTGATTGTAAATCTTACTGGAATAATGACGGTATAGATATCGTAGATTGTGATAGTGTCAGAATCAGCAATTCTTTTTTCGATGCTGCCGATGATGGAATCTGTTTCAAATCGCATGAGCCATCGCAAATCTGCCAGAATGTAGTAGTTGATAATTGCATCATACGTTCAAGTGCCAGTGGCTTAAAATTCGGAACAGCATCAAAAGGTGGTTTTCGTGATTTTATCATCAAGAATCTCACGATTTATAACACTTACCGTTCCGCCGTGACATTCGCCACTGTGGATGGAGGCATTATCGAAAACATACTTGTTGATAGTGTACGTGCCGTGAATGTAGGAAATGCATTCTATCTACGAATAGGAGACCGCTGGAATTCCGGACGAAGACCGCTTATGAAGAATGTTACCCTTTCCAACTTCAACGTGAAGCTGGCAAGCTCTAAGCCTGATGCAGGTTATTCATACGAAGGCCCGGTAGAACATCTACCTCGCAACATCTCTCCTGCAAGTATTATCGGTTTACCTGAAGATAGAATTCAAGGAATTATTCTCAAGAATATAGATATAGAATCTCCAGGAGGAGGTAATCCTTTCTATGCCAAATGCGGAGTGACCGCGAAAGAACTGGAAGGAATACCTGAGATGAGAACAACCTATCCGGAGTTTTCACAATTTAAGGAGCTTCCTGCGTGGGGAATCTTCATACGTCATGCAGATGACATCCGGTTGGATAATGTGAAATTAAAAGTTCACACCTTTGATTACAGACCTGCTATTGTAACATCGGACGTAAAAGGAGTTATTTTAGAAAAAGTAGATGTACAATCAGCCCTTAATGATAAAAAAGAACAGCTTTTTATGTATAAAACATTTAATGTCACCCAATAGATATGCTGAAAAAAATATTAGCCCTGGTTATTATATGTTGGACTGTAACACTTGTCCACTCTCAGGAAGTATTATCTGAATGGGAGAATCCTGAAATAAATAGTGTAAATACAGAACCAGCTCATGCCTCTTATATACCTTATCGATCTGTTGCAGAGGTAGAACGAGGAGAGTCTTCCATGGTACATTCTCTGAATGGAAAATGGAAATTTAAGTATATTTCCGGTATAGAAGCCTCTCCTACTGCTTTTTATAGTGTAGATTACGATGATAGTTCATGGAATTATATTAATGTTCCTGGTAATTGGCAACTACAAGGAGAATATGATCCGCCTATTTTTACAAATGTAAAATACCCCTTTGAACCTAATCCTCCCTATGTTCCCAAAGATTCCAATCCAATAGGACTATACCGTCGAAACTTTGTTGTTCCGACTGACTGGAAAGATGAAGAAATCTTTTTGCACTTTGCCGGAGTACAATCCGCCATGTATGTTTGGTTGAATGGGGAAAAAGTGGGATACCATGAAGATGGAATGTTACCGGCAGAGTTTAATATCAGCAAATATTTGCAGAAAGGTGAGAATCAGTTGACTGTCCAAGTCCTAAATTGGTCTGACGGCAGTTACTTAGAGGATTTGGACTATTGGAGATTAAGTGGTATATACCGTGATGTCTTTTTATTTGCACTTCCTAAAGTCCATATCAGAGATTTCTCCATTTTCTCTAACTTGGATACGGAGTATAAGAATGCAGAATTAAATGCAATCGTTTCTATAAAGAACGAGACAAGCGAATTTGTCAAAGATGGTTGTTTGCGTATTTCTTTAAAAGAAACATCCGGCAAATTAATATGGACAAGAAAGTTTTTGTTCAGTGTAGCTTCGGGTGAAGAGCAAGAAATCTCGTTCTCAGAGAAAGTTTCTTCTCCTTTAAAGTGGACGGCAGAAACACCTGAATTATATCGCTTGGATATAGAATTATCTCAAAAGCATGGCAGCGTACAACAAGTTATTCACCAAAAGGTAGGATTTAGAAAGGTAGAAATAAAAGATGGACATCTGTTGCTTAATGGACAACCTGTAAAAATAAAAGGAGTTAACAGACATGAATTCGATCCTTATACCGGGCGATATATTACCCGTGAAACGATGGAACGTGACATCAAATTGATGAAATTATTTAATATCAATGCGGTGAGAACTTCCCATTACCCAAATCACCCGGATTGGTATGACTTGTGTGACGAGTATGGACTATATGTAATGGATGAAGCTAATGTAGAGAGTCATGGTTTGTGGGCAAAAGGATTCTATGTAGGAGAAAGAGATGAGTGGAAAAGTGCTATTGTCGAAAGGAATGTGAACATGGTAAAAAGAGATAAGAATCATCCTTCTATCATCTTCTGGTCTATGGGGAATGAATCTGGTTGGGGAAAGAACTTTGACAAGGCTTATGAAGAAATAAAAAGATGTGACCCAGAGAAACGTCCGGTTCATTATGAGGCAAAAAATCCTGCTTATGCAAAAGTACTTTCAAGGTATGATTTCATTTCAAATATGTATAATCCTCTTAATGAAATTATCAAGCAGTATAATGAAGATCAGTCACGCCCTATGTTGATATGTGAATATGCTCACTCTATGGGAAATGGTTTAGGCAATTTCAGAAAGTTCTGGAATTTATTCTATAAATATCCCCGTATGCATGGAGGGTTTACTTGGGATTGGGTAGACCAGGGACTACGTTTGAAAGATAAAAATGGCAAAGAATATTGGGAAGTAATAAATTATAGTGACGGTGCAAATTCAAATGATGGTTTAGTAAATCCTGATCGGGAAGTTCAACCGGAGTTATATGAATTGAAGAAAGTTTTTCAAAATTTCAATGTAGAAAATATAGATATAAATGAAGGACTTGTTTCTATATCAAATGCGAACTATTTCACTGATACAAAAGGAATTATTTTATGTTGGACATTATTAGAGAACGGTCTTCCTATAGATCATGATACGATTACGACCTTGAATATAGCTCCCCAAAGCAAGCAATTGATAGAATTGGACTTACCCAGGCAAAGCTTAAAAGCTGGAAATGAATACCATGTAAACTTTAGTTTTTATGATACTGAACAACGGAATTATTCTGACGGTAGTATTGAGATCGCTTCAGAGCAATTAGCTCTAGATATACTTCCCGAACCGTTCATAGAGAAAGAAGTTCAAACAACCTCTCCTCTTCGGGTAGAAAGAAAAAATGGACTAACAGTTATAGGGAAAAGTTTTCATATACAATTTGACAGACTCACCGGAGCGATATCACAGTTCAGCTATAAAGGAAACAATTTGCTGGAATCTCCTCTATTACCATGTTTCTGGCGGGTTCCGACCGATAACGATGAAGGACGTAATAATTCTTATGCAAGTTCATGGCGCAAAGTAGGATTGGATGATTATAAAATAAAAACCAAGCAATTGGATTTCGTGATTTTACCTACCGGAGATGTGCAAGTTTATGTTAATAACCTATTAGAATTCAAAGAAGGTAATATCCTGCAAAAAGCAAATTATACAATCTCACATGAAGGTGAAGTTCTCATTGATGCCATCTTTTATATAAATATAGATGTGTTGTCATTGGCAAGAGTCGGAATGAAGTGTGCATTACCTGTTGAGTGGAAAAATCTCACCTGGTTTGGAAGAGGCCCTCACGAAAGCTATGATGATAGAAAAGAATCAGCTTATGTTGGTATTTATAATGGAATTGTCAGTGAACAGTCTTTTCCACATATTATGCCTCAAGAAAATGGAAATAAAACGGATAACCGCTGGTTGGAGATATATGATGATTTCGGAAGCGGAATACGTATAACAGGAAAACCATTTTTCAATTTTAATATTCAAAATTACTCCGATAAAGATTTGAACCGCAGTAAAAAAGCGCATACATTAATTCGTGGTGAAAAGAATTGGTTACATATTGATTATAAGCAGATGGGGCTTGGAGGAGATGACAGTTGGTCACCTAGAGTTCATAAAGAGTTTTTATTAAAGAATAAAGTATATCACTATACATATACCATAGAACCTCTTTGATTATGAGACTCACATTATGACTAGTCCAATAAACCTTTAATGGTTATTTAGGACTAGTCATATTTCAAGTATATTCATAATATCCCACAACGTTGTAATCATAAGTACTTCTTAACCCAGTACATACGACACAACACACCAATTACAATATAATTCAAAATCAGACGTAATTTTTCAACAACTTCTCCTGATATTTTGAATGTGTGCGATTTATTCTAGTCCCAAATTTGGGATCGAATCTGGGAGTCATCATACAACTACCATTCAATACTGTTTTCTCCTGGTACAAGAGAACGATCAACTCCGATAAACAAATTTATTACTGTCACCTATTGGGGCAATTTTTTCCCATACTATTTCATAATGAATCAGTTTCCTATCAATTCTTATTTTAAAGGTAAACTAATCTCCAATTTGGAGTCCTTGCCCGTATAGCAATTTCCAACTATTATTTTTCCTTCTTTCGGCAACTGCAAACGTATAGTTTTGTTGGCAGGCAAATTATATTGGAAATTATTTATCAAAAGGATATAATTCAAATCGGAAGTATTACATAGTTCCGTATAGCCACTATTGTTTTCTATCATCCTGAGATGTACAGATGCTAAGAAAAGTCTTCTAAGAATATCCTCTTTCCCCGCTAACACGCCATTGAATAATATAGCTGTACGTCTAGCAAACAAAGCTTCCTTTACTCCTTCTTCAGATCGTTCAGAAGAAAAAACCAATGTTATGGGACGTGCTAATTTTTCTCCACCATAAGTTTCAGTAACTAAATTATGAATATCAGAATTACCCATATAAGCCAAATTATATTTATTAGCATAATCAAATGCAATGGGATAATACTCTAGAAAATTGAAGCATTCAACTCCATCTATAACTTTATCTTTCAAAAGTTGTTCATGAATTGAATATAAAGTACTCTTATCATCGGGCCATCCCGGATGATTCCACATAATGAATGCCCCTTGCTTTTTAGCTTCACGCAAAGCATCCACAGGATCTTCTTGATCAAGTTTATTAGCATCATTTATAAATAAAGCATTAAGATGTCCTATGGGTTTTTCTCGTGTAACCTCTGCACCTTTGATAACAATGAAACCCAAATAATCAGCATGAGCCTTAGCTATTTTATAACTTTCATTCAAATCACCTATAACCATATCTTTAAAAGGACGATATTCAATATGGTCTGTAATAGCTATAGCATCCAACCCTTGTTGCCACGCCTCATTGACTCGCATGTCCGGCCATACTCTCCCATCAGAAAAAACCGTATGAATGTGAAAGTCACATTTCAACACTTCATATCCATCGAAGCCTGGAATATTAATATTTTCACGAATATTTTCTTTCCCCATTTCAGGTAACTTATAAACATCAGCATTTCTTAATTGTCCGAAAACTAATATTGGAAACACTAGTAGTAAACTAAAACAAAACTTTTTCATACTCTATCTTAATTTATTATTAAACATTCTTTCTAAAAAATCGTGTAGTCCCACGAATATATTTCATAATCCGGGTGAGGATTATCAATTATCATTTTTACCTTATATTTTCCATATGGCAAGTCATACTTCCAAAAAAAATCATGCTTACGAAGCTTATAGGAAGTAGGAAGAACACAGCGCTCTACTTCTTTATCATTTATACAAAATGTTACATTAAAGACATAGTCATTTAAATCTTTGTTTTTTTTCGTAGCTTCACCACGCCAAGCAAACCCAGTACCTTCAAATTCAAAAGAAACTTCTTTATCAACAAGCCTCCAGAATGCTTCTTTCTTTTTAGGAATCAGATTAGGGTAACTTTGTTCAAAGCGTACTTCCTTAAGATTTTGGAGTAAGATTTCAACACTATCTTCCTTTATAATTCCACCATTACGTTCAATCATCAACAAAGCATGTTTAAAACTAATTTCATAAGTCTTTTCTAAAGACATATTCGTATATTTAAAGTTTAATTGTTCCGCCTGAGAAAGGCTACTCTTCCAATATGTAGGAATTTTATCATATCCTATCATTGTTGCCAATACTCCGCCGGCCGTCGATGGATTACAATCTGAATCTTGCCCTGCCCGGGTACTTATTTCAAGCGTTCGAGTGAAATCTCCATTACCATATAATAAGCCCATAACCACATAAGCAGCATTTAATTTTGCATCAATATTGAAAGGTACAAATACACCTTCTGGACAAGCCTTATCTTCCGACCACTTCTTTTGTATCTCAAACCAAGTCTGATGCCAATCTTCCGGATATTCTTTATGCCATCTTATAACATCAGCTATACACTGGTAAAAAGTACTTTGCTGAGGTATAGTTTTCAAAGCTTCCGTTACAATCTCATAAATATTATCATAAACAAAAGCCAAACTATACATTGCCCCTACATATACACCACCATACCAACCATCACCATAACACATTATATGTCCTATTTTGTCACTAATATCAGAAGCTACATTAGGCATTGCAGGAGACATTAACCCCGCAAAATCCGCTTCGATTTGATAGTCAATATCATCGGCATGGGGATTATTCTTCCAATATCCAGATTTAGGAGGAAGTACTCCATTTAGTATATTATAACGAGCCGCTTGGTTAGCATGCCATAACATATAGTCAGCATTAGCGAAAGCATAAGCAAATGAATCAACTGGTGCATCAAAACCTAGACGCTCAAATACTTCCACAAATGTAAGATCCATATAAAGATCATCATATAAGTCAGGCCATGAAAGCATTGTATTCTTTATTTGATTATCATTCCAGGGCAACGGCTGATAATCTTGAATAAAAGTGCCATTGAATTTGAATTCAGTTACTCCTCCAAAAGTTACTCCAATTGTTTGACCTGCCCAGCCACCCTTAATCTTATTCTCTAAATCAGCCTTACTTAAATGCAAATATTTCCTTTCTACATCAGAAGAAGTAGAATTACACGAACAAAATATTACGAGCAACAAAATAAATTCCAAATATAATCGTATCATCTTCATTATTAGTCTTTCTCTTTTTCAAAAATAAGATAATCAATTTTCACTGTAGTATTATCCATCTTCTTTTTTCGTACGGTCAGAGTTTTAACCTGTTCGGATATTTCAATTTCTCCAGCAAAAGAAGTCGACTGAAGGTCCTTATTGCTTACAATCCATTCTGAAACCTGATTTGTCCGTTGCCATATAGAGAAGGGCTTATTTTCTTCTAAACCTGTATGAACAACATATACCTTATATTTACCATTATCCATTCCTGTAAGATCGAATTGTACCATAGGTACAGCCTCAAAATCAATATTGGTAGTCCAATGTTCTTCTCGTTTTGATGAAATAATCATTGAACTTCCATCAAATGAAGCCTGAGTGAACCAATAAAGCCGCATAGTCATATCTTGAGCCAAAAGAATATCTCTACGTTGCACTTCGTCAGTAACATCAAATAGATGCTTGTTCTCAAACTGTGGGCTATCTGAATAGAACAACCCAACAGAAGTATAATCCACATTCAATTTATTACCCTCAGGACCATGTTCAATAGTTAACACATAGGATGAATCGAAATTAACCTTATCTGATAAATAAAAACGATATCCACCCGTACGTGCCATTTTCAAATCATATAATAAAGCCCCATGTATAGGCAAACTTACTCCTCTGTCCCAACGATCCATCACAGCGTACCAGCCACCATTAAAATAATCCTCAGAGCCTGTTCCATGTATGCGCATTTCTCCATCAATCAGAGAACAATCATCACTTTCCCAGTATTCAGTCATTCCTTCATTCAACCCTTGAGCAATAAGAATTGTACCTATGTAATGACCTTTTCCAAGCACATTGGCAATTGTAAAGGGAGAACCTACCGGAGGCAAATATTCCCTACGCGCCTGAGCATACAGTTTCCCTTCCCTTTTCCTATCACGCTTTTCTCCTATAAAATAAACTCTCCCTGAAATCGTAATTTCCCCTCCGGTACCATTATCTTTATATTCTACAGACAACTTCGCCTTGTTATCAAATGGCATCGGTAAATAAGAATAACACATAGATAAAGTTGATCCAAGCAAAATAGAACTCATGGATGGCTTTCCTGACACATATCCAAAAAAGCTATTGAAAGGCACATCTATTGCAGCCCTTACTTCACCATCCCAATTGGCTTTCAATAGCAGTTTTTCACTTTTTCTTTGCAAATCATATCCACCATCTAATTCTATTCCTACTATCCTACCACCATTTTGAAGTTCAAAGATTTCCCCATCCTCTCCTTCTTTAATCGTTACATTTATTTGCTGTATGCTTACTTTATCACCATATACAGAAAGAGGGAGACGATTCCAAATTTTATCTATTTCAGGTAATAGCAACGTATTATCAAAATAGCTCCATGAAAAGCTTTTGACCTTTTCTTTACCAGACAATTCTCTGTATTGTATTTGGTGAAACTTCAAATCATTCCCTTTATATACAATTTTAATTGATTTTGCATAGGGTATAGGCATATAACAATAATATCCTCCTATTTCATTTCCACATAATGGGGCAATAAAAGGATAAACATCTCCGGAAAAAAGATCTATAAAAGGAATATTTATCCTCGGTTGTTGTTCTCCATCAAAATAAAACTGAATAGTATCTTTAGTAGGAGTAGGAGTCCATATCCGGTTAATAACCCCTGCTCCTTTGATATCAGCCACCACTAAATCATTCCCTTCTTTACGAATATAAGAGTACCTGCCAGAAAACCCATCATCATTGCCACCAGTACGATCATAACTGGATAATTGATATATGTTGCCTGTACGATATTCAGGCAATCGAGAAATATCTGAGAGATTCTGCAATTCCCATTTATAAAAATCAATTTGAGAAAAAACTTGGATACCAAATAACAACAAGATAGCAAGCAATTTGATTCTTTTCATAATATATTTAATTAATGATATATGTTTTTAGTTGAAGGATACATCTTCAAAAGAAAACTGATGCTCTTTATCCAATTTATACTCACGTAAATAAGGAGAATATGTCTTCACATCTATCTGTTTTTCCTTTACATTAATATCTATAATACGTAAAAAACCATTTTTCCCCCTAATAGCTCCTTCCACACCATCTTGATAATTAGCTAACATTTGATATACCTTATTACCATGTATTCCAGTGCTAACTAAGGTACCAGTTCCATCATTTAAAACATGACCACTAAATACGAATAAAATATTAGGATATTTTTTTATTAGCTTATCCCATATCTGCTCTCCATTGTTCACTGTATTTTCTCCCGTATCTTTCCCAATTCCATATTCTTGGGGTAGCCAACAATCATTAGTTCCCATACGAGTATCATCTGAATACATATAAGCATGGGTATTTATAATTACTTTATAAGTAGGGTAAGAGTCTATAATCTTTCCCGCCCAATCTAAAACCATGTTACGAGGACCAAATTCCAAACAAAGAACTAACCATTCTAATCCACCTGCTTTAAATGAATACCATACATTATCCATTTTCCCTTCCTCGAATGCTCCACCAAAATGCCTCATCTGACTATGTTTTATATACGGAAAGTATTCATTAAACAATTTAGAATCTCTTTTATCAGAATTGTTTCCTAAATCATGATTGCCCATTACAAAGGCATATGGTACTTGATTGTCCAATATGTTCATTCCAGATGCTGCAACTTTCCACTGTTCATCAATATTATTTTCAGTCATATCTCCTTGTTGCAAGACAAAAGTAATACTATCTGCATGCTCTTTAATCCATCTAGTTTGGCATTCTAAGATCTCAGGATAAAGTCGCGTATAGGTCTGTATATCCGGCAGTAAAACAAATCTTATGTTTTTTTGCCCAGTACAACCGGTCACTATAATTATAGTGACCAGCAGAATTATTGAGTTTGTCAGGTATTTCATATGTTTTAATAGTCCTTTGTTATGTATTAGGCTTTTCATTCACCTCATTTCCCCACAATTTTGATCCATTTCCTGAATTCTTTCTCCATTCATGTCTCCAACGGTGCATATCCTGATCCCGAATCAATTCCTTAGGAGTTCTGTCAGCTTTAGGTGGGGCAGGAGGAAGAATACCAGCTTCAGACTGATACCAATAAGCAACACTACTTATATCCAACGTTAGATTGTTATTATGCCCATGCTCAATAGTTCCCTTCAGTGATTTTTCAAAATATATGGGATCGGAGATAAAGAAACGATATACATGGGTTCTTCCCAACCAACCATTATCATTATTTACTCTTGCATAACCGTAATAAGGATGAGCAAAGATAGTTTTAGGGCACCATGAAGTATTAAAAAAGTCTTCTGTCCCTGTTCCTAATAATGATGCTTTTTCTTCACCATCTATAAATATCATGTCATCACCTTCACCATACCACATGGGTGAAGGAGAATGAACATAATAGTTAATTCCAATAAACTGTCCTTCACCTTTAATATCTGCAAACAAATAGTTACCAGCACCATCTACATTATTAGTTTGTGGTCCCACCAACCCCCATTCAGTTTCACCTTCTGGTAATGCATCTGTTAATTCATGATTATACCATGCATGAAAACGCCCTAAATCATTCGGCAGTTTTTTCATTTCCACATAATCTATATAAAAATAAAGGCGAGAAATTGTTTCATCACTTTGATTCTCTATTTCCAAACGAGCACCATTGGCAAAAGGCATCTGGAAATAAGAAACAAGCCCCGTTCCTCCTTGAGGACCTACAGCCAATGGAAGAGAAGCAAACTCATAATATTCATCCCAACCATTACCGAAAAAGGCAGCTAGAGGCGCTTCTACAGAAGGATATGATTTACCATCCCAATAAATTCTAAATATAAGATTATTTCTCATGATATTCATTGGAGAAATAGTAAACCAAATATGATTAATAATGCCTGTACCTGAAATTGCCACACTCCATTTCTCACCAGGCTTTATTGAATCTATCCAATCACCATTATTACCATTTTTATCAGTGCTACTTATCCTACGATTACGAAACCCTTTTTTAATTGCAGCTAGATTCCCAAGTTCTCCTCCAACTTTTTGAGCCTGACAATCAATATTCGTCAGCAATAGTCCAATAAAAACCGATATGACTAAAAATAGTTTTTTCATAATATATATGTTAAGGATTTAAACTGTTTGTTTCATTATCTAACCCATCTTTCCAAATAAACGGAGCTATTTTTAACCCGTATGTTCCATCGAACCATCCGGCGCTACTGATGTAGTAGTTCCCTTTTTTATCTTTGATTAATTCAGATGCCCGACAATCATTTATTTCCGCTATCAAGTTAGCCTGTTCAAACTGTAGCGGATCATTACTAATATATACATCCGTATGCCCTCCATCACACAAAAACATATAATATTTATCACCACGTCTCACAACGAAAGGAGACTCGGTAGGTCCTCCGAAAGTTCCTTTTCGGGAATGGACAAAAACTATTTTCCTATCTGACCAATGAAGTAAATCTTTACTAACATAAGCTGCAATGACATGATTTCCCCCCATTGGTGTAGAGTTTGCAGTATAGTACATTATCCATTGGTTACCATCCCTAATAATCATCGGATCACGTGCATCAAATCCATCCACAAACAACGGATTTTGCTTATATCTTTCCCAGTTCTTCAAATTTTTGGATATATAAAGATTCATTTGGTATGAATCATGAACATGTGCACCACCTTGCGATCCAGCACACACATACATGTAATATTTCCCCTTATGATGTACACAATAAGGAGCCCAAAGAACCGATTCCTTATATTTCTTAAAATCAGCAGTCAGTGCATGAGAATGAATCTCCCACGGAGTTTGAAATAGGCTATCTGCCGAAATATGAAGTAGATTGAGCCCAGGATCTTTGATATAATCCATTTTTCGGGCATGTGTTATACCGATCACATGCCATTTTTTCTTTTTTTTATCGTAAATGAAAGTATGGTCATTGATACACCATGGATCATCAGTCACCCCCCATGCAGGATTGTGTACTTCTTTGAAGTTTCCAACTTCAAAATACTTGTTGGAAGTTTGTAAAGTCTGTGCACACAACATGGTGGTAGCAGAGAATAAAAACACAGCTAATAGTTTCTTTTTCATAACTTTATTGTTTTACTTATTATCGTTCAATAGAATAAATGGTTGCCCTAGGAAGGATTTAAACTCTTCCTCTCCGGCATCACCTTGTGTGGGTACACAATATACACCTCCACCATTTCCCCAAAATACAGCATAAGAAAGATATTCGTACATATCAGAAATGGTTTCTAATAAATATTCCATTCGTTTAATGTCTACTTTTTGCGGATTATCCTTTTTAATAAAATATCCCACTTCAGTCAATGCACAAGGTTTCTTCTTCTCATTTGCCAAGGCTCCGACAATACGAATCCTCTTCCGAGCCTCATTCGTCCTTTTTTTATCATATTTGAAGTCTTCATAATCATCAAAACCTAATATATCAACATAATCATCGCCAGGATAACGCAATAGATAGTCCTCACGAGAATCAAATTTTATATCAGGAGAAAAAGCATAAAGCATATTATGGACATTCAGAATATCTCTCAGATAGTGTACTGTAAATCTCCACAAATCCTTGAATTCTTCCGGTTCATTGTAGGCTGCTCCCCACCAAAACCATTCCCCGTCAAATTCATGAAAAGGACGAAATATAAAAGGAATTAATTTACCGTCATCATCACGAAGAGATGATGAAAATTCCGCTACTTTCCGCAAATCCTTTTTATAACGTTCATGATTTTGACCGCCCGGAAGTATTGACTTAAATGACATCATTTTAAGTTCCTCAATCGGCAATTCTTTTGTATAAAATGTTTTTTGTGTATATGGATCATTATAATGCCAGCACATAGTTATAAAGAGACCTTCACGATTTGCAGCAATAATCCTTTCGCGTATTTCATGTTCTCTTATTCTAAACCAAGAGCCTTCCGTATTGTTTACATTGGTTATAAACATAAAATCATAACTTGCAATAGCTGGTAACCTACCAGATAATTTATGAATATGTCCTGTTATCTTTTCTCCTTCCTCCATCCACACACCATCGTGTTGGCCAAGCATTGTTCCTTTGCCCTGTATTTGGTGTATATTATATAACAGAGCAGCCGTTTCATCAGTCATTTGTGTATCAACGGCCTTTTTCTTTACATTTTTAATAGTCCCTCCTGCAAACATAGAAACGCCTACAAAAAGCACTACTATAAAAGAAAATAGTCTTTTTAAAATTATATCCATACTTGTGCTATTTTACGATTAACGAATTTGACATTTTATAAAACCAGAATATAAATATCATTGAAATATCTCCGCCCCATATCTATCTAAAATGCGATTAAAAGCTTCGGAAGCTGCGCCATTTCCCCAATCATAAATAGTAAACTCTCCCATACCTTCTCCAGTAAGTGAAGTGCGTCCTCCGTGCCCATAGTTTTCCATTGTAAAGCCATAATCCTTTTCATTAAAAAATGGCCACACTTTTTCCCATTGTTGCTTTGCTTTTAGATTTTGAGGGCAATACATCATTTCAAAGGATGTTTTCAAAGCACATATTCCTCTCTCTTTATATTCAGGAATATCCAATAGCTTTCCATATTGTAAGATAACTTCAGCAAATAAACTTCCTCTTAAATCATTCCATTCACCATCAGTATTCATGACTCCAAACCCTCCTAGACCATTTACATATATATACGACGGTTGCCAAGATGCCTGTGTCATTAACATTTCATCTAATACCCTTTGCCCTAGTTTCAAGTAATCAAAACAAGCAGTTATACGATAACACTCCAACAAGGCTTCCGTTGTCCAAAACATGGAAAAATTACATTGCTTATACATATTATTTCTCGTTACTTTTTTGCCAACCCATTGAGGAGTACCTATTCTACAACAGGACCAATAAGTCTCAAAATCTTCCCAACGTCCTTCTGTAATAGCTTCTTTAACAGCTTCTATGCCTTTTAGAGCTGCAATTTTATATTTTTCTTTCCCTGTCATCTCATACAGTTTGAGTAAGAATGTAACCGATAGAGACGTTTCCGGAGAATCATTCAAATACTCCATAGGTTGCAATTTTTCCAGATCCAACCAGCCTGGAAAATATCCATTCTCATATTGTACCCCCAACAATGCACGTGCATAAGTCTCAGCATAAGCCAACAGGCGTTCATCCTTCTCCAATTCTTCATACCAACGAAGCATCAACAGTGCAGTCCAACTCATATCCAAAATGTGGAAAGGTGATTGTCTGGCATCCCACGTAAACGGATTCCGATTGGAATTACCCCAAAAATAATGGTCCCAGCCCTTGGAACGATTGCATTTTTTTCCATCCATCTCTACCTCACACATATCGGTACCGATAAGACCGTAGAAAAATCCATCTTTCATCGGAAATGACAATGCCAATTCTTTAGTCAGATTCGCTTTTTCCAACAGCGTTCTGTCAGCAGTCCGTCTAGCATATCTGAACAATCCACTTGCCGAACGCAAAGAACTAAACCAAGCCTGATTCCAAATGGACCTAAACTCCCGTTCATCCACTTCACCCGGATAATTGGGGCTCTGGGTCGTATTTACAATAAATACAGGTGCACCCACTTTCCTTCCATTCAGTGTAAATTCCTGCCAAACACTTTTTTCCCAAGTATTAAACGCCCAGTTATAGGTATATTTTACATAAGGCTCAAAATCTTCAGAAGACAATTTCACCAATCGATCGTGTCCCCATTTGTTCCACATAAACTGCAGTGGTAGACGAAATGGATTTGCCAACTCTTGCTTTTCCGTATATTTGATTATATAAAATCCATATTCCACAATACCACCCTCATAAACTGCTCCAGGCTGACGTTCATATAATACATGGTCAGATACCTTGCTTGCAGACATACCCAACGAAAGGATATTATTCTCCGCATCCATATCCATATACCACCTATTTTTACCAGACCTAGACAGTATATCCAAATCAGGTATGATTACGATACCCCGCTGTTGGTCTGTTGCAATAAGCGCAGGCGAACGAAAAACATGCTGGTCAATAATATTATTAACTGTAGGAGTCAAATGAGGTGCCCAGTTGAATTCAGGTTTGAAAGCCGGCTTTATCTGCACCTGCCAATCATCCTGTTTGACTGTATTCTTAAGGTCGAAACGGATATGTACTTTTACTATATTTTCATCCACTTGTGTAACTTCCGATGAGAACTCTGCATCTCCCAACCTATCTACCTCTATCGACTTTATCAATGAGTCACAATCAATGGGAAATTCTTTCAACTTCAAGCCATATTGCTCACGGACACTCGATGATGAACATCCGTATAAAAGGAACAATAGTAAAAATATATAAACTGAATATCTCATAACATTTCACTTTTCAATTTACTTCAAGTTCCTCCCAAGAAACCATTTCCGGGAACTTATTATGGGGCTCTGCCTGATACCAAAATGCAACAGATGCGATGTCTGACTTTTGAGGCAAATAACGACCACCTGCACGCCAGCCCAAATCCTGTATAGTGACTTTCAAATCTTTTTCAAATCGAATAGGATCTGTAATATGCCAGCGATACAATCCGAAACGTTGCTGGGAATTGTAAGTACCGTCCGGTCTGATCACCTGATGCAGACCGGCATAAGGAGTACAGAACTCTTTGTATTGACCTCCCCGGTCAAAATTGTACGAGCCACAGAAATAATCCTCTGTACCCGTGCCACATATTGTAGGGAACTTCTTATCACCATCCATAAAGAACTTGATTTCTCCTTCTCCCCACCATCCATTGTTGTTTACCCCCCATGCAAGGTAAGTACCGACAAAGTGTCCTTTTCCCTTAATGTTGTCAACAATTGTATAGTCTGATGTATGATTGGGATTCGTTCTTCTCCATTGAGCATGGAAGTAGGCCGCATCTTCAGGTACATCCGTCAATGTATAATCAACCTGATAATATAAATTCATTGCTTTCTCTTCATCTATATTCTCAATTGTAATCTTACATTTCTTTCTGAAAGGCATTGTCCAATAGCAGTTGAAAGCACTGCCGGGATTGATACAGACTGCCAAAGAAGAAAGTGGAGCATATATTCCCCAGCCCATACAAAAGAAATCACCGACAGGACATTCCACAGAAGGTTCCTTTTCATCGTCCCAATAAATGCGGATGATGGAGAAGCGCCAGTTTCCGGTAGGAGTCATCCAGATGTGCTGAATGGCACCCGGTCCTTCCATTTCAGCAATGGTGATGGTCTCTTTGGGATTTATGATAATATACGGATTCACTTTCCAGCCTTCACCAAGGTCTCTTGCCGCATATGCCGCATTGGCAATGTTCCGTTTCCCGCGGTCACAGACTTGAGCCATACCGCCTTTACCTTTCTCACCAGTAAAATTTTCGGGACAGATGGAGCGGGTCTTGGCATCAGACAGCCGGAACAGATTGCCCATGTGTACGTCCAGTCCGTCGAACGATTTATTTTGTGCCGATACTCCCCATATAGAGAGGCAACAGATAAGAGTTAAAATGATTCTTTTCATATTCTTTGGTCTATCTCTATTGATTATTTTAATAACAAAACGTTAAAAACAGCAACAGAGATAAAAGATATTCACCTCTGTTGCCACTTTATAATCATTATTTCATATTCTCTTCTTTTTACAGATTCGACATGAATAAATGTTGCAACGATTAATCTTCAGGAAGCGGATCCATACGGAAGTTGTCAAGACTGATTCCGGCTGGAAGAGAAGGACCAATCAGACCACTTAATGCCCACTGTCCCATAGGATGTCCAGTATCAAAATCTCCACCTATACCTAAGTCTTTGACTTTGCACTTAACGGTTATCCATTTCCCGTCGGTTGATTCGGGGAAGAAGTTACCAATCCAACACCATGTCCATCCCAAATCGAAGTGACCAGCCCATAAAGAAGCACCAAACGTACCTTCGTCAATTCTCACGTCAAGCTTAATCTCATACTCATTCATTTTTAAATCACCATCAGGACGGTTTCCATGCACATGACAAATAAATAAATCGCCACTGCCTGTATCTTCTGCCGTATAAATATAGGTATTGTTCCAAAAGAAATCATCCTCTGATTGTTCCTCATGAACAGCCACAAATCCGCTTGCCTTTATATCACTTACGCCGTTTGCAGGGTCTTCATGTTCGAAATCAGTAATCATGAAAGTTTCATCCGTAATCGGGTCGCACAATGCGAACGGATTTTGCCAAGGTATCACGATGTCAATTTTTTCATCCAAGTCCATTGTCTCACCATTCTTGAAAATGAGCTGTAGTGACACTACATCTCCTTTCTCGAAATTGTCAGGAATTATAAATTTGATATCATCGTTCGATTTACGTAGCAAATGCTTGTTATCTACCATACGCTTTTCTCCATTAACCATAAAAGCTACGGCATCGACAAACAATAGATCTTTACCTAAAATCGACATCTTAGTATTGATGGCAGCACCTTTCTTGTCGGTGAACAGAAAAGAATTAAACGCCGGTTTGGCGCGACGTATGGTTTGACGGCTGGAAACTTCCTCGCCCTCTCCTCTCACAATCAAGGGTGCTGCTTCTTCCGATACTCCGGCGGGTACAGTAACTTCAAACGAATATTCATCCTTTACGGTAATATCGGTAGCTATAACGCCACTGGGAAAAACCACCTCTTTTACCGATTCTACGTCTGTACCAACCACAGTCAGATTAATCCCTTCCATCACGATTGAGGGATAGAAGTCCACCACAGACAATCTCGCATTCTGCTCTTCGTCGTCATCCGAGCAAGCACAACAGGATACCAATCCCAAAAAGAGAATAGCCAATTTATTTATAATCTGCTTCATAATCTATGCTTTATTTTTATTAGTTCCAACCCGGGTTCTGTCCCAAATACTTATTCTTGTTATACTCACTAAAAGGAATCGGAAAGAGATAATACTTATCTTCCCAACGTCTTTGCTCCTGCTTGCGTGTCAGGATAATGTCACCTGAAGCGTTCTTCTGCAATTCGGCAATGGAGATTTCACTCAGTTCCGAACCACACTTCCAACGACGTACGTCCCAAAAGCGTTGGTCCTCAAATGCCATCTCCACCATACGCTCGCGTTTGTAGCGTTCGAACCAGTTGGCAGGAGTTCCGTTCCAGTGAGGCATCATCACATCGGCACGATCGCGCAACAGGTTGATAGCATCATTAGCAGAGAAGCCGCCTTCGCCCTTTGCTTCAGCATCGCCATAGTATTGGAACATTGCCTCCGCATAGTTCAGGTAAAACTCACCCAAACGCATCACTACCCAAGCATGAGGAGAAGTGGTGGGGTTGTTCGTTGCCAGGCTCACGTTGGGATCGCAATACTTCCGCAGGTAGTAGCCTGTCGGAGTGGAGTTATGAATCGGCGCAGCGTTCAATCCACCTATAAAGGTCTCGATAGGATTAGGATTGTAATTCGGCCAAATATCACCGTTCTTCACTACCGTCATAAAAAAGCGGGGATCCAAACCAACGTAGGGGTCTTCTTGTGTGAGGTTAATCACTGTGTTGGAATGACGCTCGCCAAAGGTCTGGTTGCTGCCATCGTTATACTCATAGTTGTCGACCAAAGTTTGGGTAGGACACATACCGCCGTTGGCGTTCTCCACGCCGATGGGGTAGTTGTACGATTCCCAATAGTTACTGGTACCACGCTTAATGGCCCAAATCATCTCGATGCCGTCACCGTTGCGAGGTCCCCAAATCTTAGAGTACCTGTCCAAACCAATGCCCCACTCTTGCGCACGGAGCAAAACCTCACCATTAGCTCTGACGGCATCCAGCCACCACTCTTTATTATTCTCATTGTTAAACAACGGAGAAGCCTTATAAAGCAATGTACGGGCTTTCAGCGCCAAACACATCATACGGTTTGCACGACCTGTTTCCGGGCTCAACTCATCGGCGAAAGAGATAGGCAAATATTCAACGATGGCATCCAACTCTTCTGCAATCCAATCCATGATGGCAATGGCCGAAGTACGTTCGATTCTATTCGCTTCTTCCACTGTTAACGTTTTCAGCGTGAAAGGCACGTCACCGTAGGCACGGACCAGTTCAAAATAGAAATAAGCACGCAAGAAACGGACCTCATACTCAAACAGTTCGAACTTCTTTTTCATAGCTTCGAAATCCAGGTTGTTCTTATACTCGTCCAAATTGATTTTATCGCGCTTCTCATGGAAGGTGTTCGCTTCGGCGATAGCCGCATACGAATTGCTCCACGTAAATGAGAAGGGATTGTTAGGATTCCATCCACCGTTGTAGAAACGGTGAACTGAAGAGTAAGACAATGCGCACTCCGCCTCATCGGTGGCAGCCGCCAGCGTAGCCCCTCTGCCGCCCTCGTAGTTTTTCTCGAAACCGTTGGGTACACGTGCATAGATGTTGTACACCAATTTCTGGATACCGTACATAGGGCTTTTATATATCCACTCCTCATCGGCTGTAGTCACCTCGGTATAGTCCAAATTGACACAGCTCACTGTAAATGCGGAGAGTATTACTGCACAAAATATATTTTTAATTCGATTCATATCTGTTTTTTCTTTATCCGTTAAAACTTTACAGAAACTCCTAAGTTAACCCCCATCAAAGTCGGGAAATTGGTACCGATGTTCTCGGGATCCATCGCCTTCAGGTTAGACAAGGTCATCAGGTTCTCTCCTTTGACAAACACTTTGCACTGTGACATCTTCACTTTAGAAATCCAATTTTCGGGCAACATGTAATATACCTCGCAGTTTCTCAGTTTAAAGAAGTTCACATTTTTGTACCAAACATCGTTACCACGGTAGTTGTTAAGGTTGGTGCGTGAAGTCAGACGCGGATAAACCGGGGTCTCGCTTCTATCCCAGCAGTTGTTATAATACTCTTTAGAAAGGTTGGCACCGTCGATAATCGGAGTCCATACACCCACCGTACCTAAGTATGCGGTATACATACCTGCACCCTGAAACATGGCGTTCATACCAAAGTTCTTGTAGCGGAAGCCCAGATTCAATGAAAAGTTCAGTTCCGGCACGCTAGTGTCGTAACCCATTTTCACCACGTCGTTTTCATCGATGACGTTATCGCCGTTCTGATCCTTATACTTGAAGTCACCCGGACGGCAATTATCGAAGTTCTGTTGCGGTGAAGCGGTGATATCTGCTTCATCCTTGAAAAAACCGACTACTTCCAGCCCCCACGCCTGGCTTACACGTCCACCGATAGCTGACAAATAGTCATAAGCCACGTTCTCAATATTACGTTTCTGCTTATTACGTCCCCAAGTCAGATTAGAACCCAAGTTAAAAGAGAGATCTTTGTTCATCTGCTTAACCCAATTCACACCCAGTTCAACACCGTAGCTAGCTACGCGTCCCCAGTTTACGTAAGCGGAAGGCCTACCGAATACAGCTGAATTCAAACCGTCACCCGACAATAGGATATCGTCACGCAATTGATAATAAACGTCAAAGTTCACGTCCACCTGTTTGAACAAGCGCAGGTCAGCCCCCCAATTGAATTTATAGGCCGTTTCCAAGTTAAAGCGCTTGGTAGGCTGGTAACCGAGAAACGTACCCCACTGCCATGAACCGTCACCTAGGCCTGTCAGATAACTACCTGCACTTCCATTGTAGTTCTCTAGCCACAATCCCTGAATAGGCACATAGTCGGTGTGCTGAATACCGGCTGAGAAACGCAGTTTACCGAAGTTTAATATTCGGTTGTCCTCCTTGTTGGCAAATACATAACCCAAAGACAAAGTGGGAGAAAACGACCACTTCTCCGGATAGGAGCGGTTAGAACCATTCATCGCCAATACCAAGTCAGCTACATACTTCTGCTGCAAATCGTAGTGCAGGTAAGCCATTACATTCATCCGGTTGAAAGTCATATACTGGTCGTTATAGGTAGAGTTCTTTTGGTGCCATATCAATGAGGCAGAGAAATTATCATCGTCACGGAACGAAGTATGATAGTCAGTCGAAACTTCCAAGAAAGAAGAACGGTTGTGCTGGTTGGTCCAATGATCGAAGGTCAAGTTGTTGGTTTTGTCACCGGCAGAGTAGTTTATCAGCTCGGTCGGATGCCCGGCCTCGTCGAAGCGATAACGCTCGTAACCATACATAAAACCCAACGCGTTGGTCTCATAAATCTGAGAGAAGTTATTGTAACCCAAACGTGCCGACACACTCAGTCCCTTCGTGATGAAGTCCAGGTTCTGAATAAGCGAGAAGTCTCCTTGGAAAGAACGGGAGTGGCTCTTCGTAAAGCCAGAAGCCCGAACCTGTGCGACCACGTTGTTAGCGCCATAGGTAGTGTTACCACCCCAAATTCCTGCCAATTTACCTTCCGGGTCGTTCATTACCGGGAATGCGGAAGCCGGAGTACGATAAAGCAGGTCGGTCAAACCGTTTTCGGTCAAACCGTAAGGACGTTTGGTCTCTACGAAACTACCCACCGCATTCAAGACGAACTTGGTTGTCGGAGTAAACTGCACGTCCAAGTTGGTACGGATATTGGCTTTAGAGAATCTCATCTGTGAAGAGTATTGCTCTTGATCTGTTTTATCCAACAAACCACGGCTATCAGTATAATCCAACATAGAGAAATATTTCAACTTCTGGTTACCGCCCTTCATGGATAGGTTGAATTGGTCTTCCGAACCGTAGTTTTTGAATACCTCTTTCTTCCAGTCAACGTTCGGATAGTAGTAGGGATGAGTACCGTCAGCAAAAGCCTGCAACTCATAATCGTTGTACATCGGTGCCAAACCGTCGTTGACACGCGCCTGATTCAAAGCATTAGCGTAGGTAGGAGCATCTACAAAATTAGCCACTTTTGGATTGAACGTGAACTTATGATCGTAAGATACAGAAATCTGACGTCCCTCCACACCACGCTTAGTCTTCACCAAGATAGCACCGTTCACGCCCTGATAGCCTAAAAGAGCCACAGCGGCAGCATCCTTCAATACCGTAACCGATTCTACCTCGTCAATGGTCAAATATTCGATAGAACGCTCGATGCCGTCTACCAGCACCAATACACCATTCTCCGTCGTAGTCTGCTGACCACGAATGTTGAATACTGCTCCGGAGCTGTAGTCACTGACCGTTCCGCCTGGACGCAACACCGTAAGTCCCAACAATTTTCCATAAAGAGCCTCTTTCAAAGAAATAGCGGCCGTTTTTTGCAATTCATCGCCACTAACCACCTCCACGGAAGCGGTAGTCAACATCTGACTCTGCTCAACACCCATTCCTAAATCAACCTTATCGGACTGGTAGTCTATAAGCGAACTTTGCGCCGACAAGTTTAAAGTGAGCATAGACGATACCAAAGCTATGCCCCACTTTAGTGTTTTATGTTTTCTATTCATTGTTTGCTATTTTAGAATTAAGATTTTAATACCATCCCGGGTTTTGTGTCAAACCATAGTTCTTATTAATTTCATCAGGTGGCAGCGGAACGAGCAACCACTTATTGGACCAGCGTTCGGGGTGTTCCCAAACAAAACGTGGGTTTGCAGTCATTCCCGTAGGTGATTCTATCTTTGACTCCTTTCCATCTTTTATTATAGTATAACCTACAGCTGTAGCATCTCCTTCATTCAGGTCATATGGCACATATAAGAATTTAGTCGGGAAAGGATCGCCGCTATCTTTCGTCCATTTCTCCAATACCAAATCATTATCATCATCCAAACGATAGATGTGGATTCCATGCAGATGTTTCTTAAAGTCTTTTTCCATGACACGACGATTCATGTCGTGTAAACGGGTTTCATACTCAAATCCTAATTCACAAGCACGTTCACGCATGATTTCTTTTATTAAGTTCTCCTTATTGGTAGTCAAGCTCAATTCGGGGTTCATTACTTCGAGTTTACCTAAACCTACACGGGCTCTTACCTTGTTGATTTGCTCCAATGCCTTTACGTTGTTACCAGTCTCTGTCAATGCCTCAGCGTAAATCAGATAGAGTTCGGCCAAACGAATATAAGAAGTTTGGAAAGGCTCTTTATCAATAGTACCTTTACCACCTTGAATAGCATCACCCAAATCCAATACAAATTTATAAGTAGGTAATCCCCAAGGCTTACAATTATATCTTCCACCGGAAGTCAAGAACTCACCACCTTCCCACAACTGTATGGGGTTATCCTCACCATAAATCTGATGTTTATAGTCACGCTTTTGTACGACGATAGATTCATACAAGCGGGGGTCGCGTTTTTCGAAGATATCCTTCTGCGCGGGTCTTTGATTGTAATATTTCTGTCCATCGTAGTTCTTACCATCAGCCCACGGGAACATTTCCATCCACTCCAAGGTAGGAGCGATACCACCATCATGCCAGAAACCGCCAGGCTGATTATCCCACTCCAACATATATACACGGTCATGTACTTCAAGCAGAGACTCTCTGTTACCACGGGCACGATATGCCTTGCGGAAAGCGGCACGATAGCCAGCTTCATCGGGAGTAGTTGCCTCTTCCAACTGGTAATAGTTACCGTTGGCGGAGTTCATCCGGAAGAACTCTTCACACGCATCTACCACAGCTTCCCAACGCTTCACGTCGTAATTACCATACCACACCTGAAGGGCGTTAACAGCCTCCTGGGGCTCTTCAACACAATACGGAGTATCGCTATTGAAGATGGGACTTGCCACATAGTTCAATAATTTCGCCTTAATACCTAATGCCGAAGCTTTGGTAACGCGTCCTGCCCAAGTAGCCAATTCTGAAGCGGAAATGTTCCACGGCAATTCAGGTTCGGCGATGGCTTCATCGAGCAAACGAACAACAAATGTTACGGTTTCCTCAATGGTAGAACGCGGCTTTTCCAAGACCTCGTCTGCGGCGAGCGCATGATCAACAATAGGCAGGCCACCAAAATTGTGAATACCGTCAAAGTATTTACTTGCCATAATCACTTTCGCTTCGGCTTTGTAACGTGCCTTTTCCGCATCGGTCATATCGGGCACGCGATCGACGTTATCCAACAGCAAGCAACAATCGCGTATGCCGGTCCAAATGCAACGGAAAGCTGTATTACTCATATTCTCCATCCCCCCCGATGTAATGTAAGCCGCACGGGCAACCAACCAACCCGGGTTAGCGTTAGAGGCAGACAAAACACCCGTATAATGGAAACGCCCCATAGAGTCCCATCCCTCTTCAGAGTGCATGATATCGGACAAGGTTTCAAATTGTCCATTACCTGCATAACAATTCTTAAACGGAGTAAAAAGTCCCTCGTAGCACTGCCATAACAAATAGTCGGTATATACCTTCTTGGAGAAAATAACATCTTCGTTCACGTCTTCTCCCGGAGCCTTCTCCAAAAACGCGTTTCCGAACTTAATCTCGTCCACACAAGCTACACTCACGAAAGAGATGATCGTCAGCAGCAGTATGGATTTTATTGAATTTATTTTTTTCATATACAATTATTTAGAAGTTAACTTTCAAGCCTAAATTAACAACACGCATCAGCGGGTATCTAAATCCGGAACCACCACCTGTATTTTCAGGGTCGTTGGCATCAAACGGAGTAAAGGTCAGCAAATTGGTACCGTTTAGGTAGAAACGCATATTCGTGGTTTTCGGCAACCAAGACTTGTTTCTCAGCGTATAGCCAATCTCCAAGTTCTTCAGACGGATATAACGGGCATTCTGGTACCAAAGGTTGGAGTTAGCACGGTTCTGCTTCTCATTGGTAAAGGTAAGACGTGGCAGATGTCCGCTGGGGTTATCCTCTGACCAAGAGTTATCATACACCCACTGCATCAAAGCGGAACGATGAGATTCACCGAAGGGATTACGGTAAGGACCTTGTAGGATACGGTTCACCTGGTCAGCTCCCGTCCACAACATAGTAAAGTCGAAATTCTTATAACGGAAATCGAAGTTCAAAGAGAATACATATTTCGGGTTATCCGTAATTTCAGAGTAAATCTGGTCGTACTCTTCCAAAATCAAACCGTCACCGTCCAAGTCAACATAAACAGCATCACCGTTCTTCAAATCAGGAACCAGCTGTTGAGGAATATCCGTTCCATAAGCGTTGCGGTAAGCCTCTTCAGTTACACCTTCCTCGTAAAGGCCGAAGAAAACATATCCACGACGGGCACCAATGGCATGACCGGTTGAATAGGTCCAGTCCGGAGAAACCACTCGGTCTTCGGTCAAACCTAATTTACGACCCATATAACTATTGGCTTTCACCAACTTGTCTTTACGCTTCAACTCAGAATATTCAAGAACCTTATTCTTGGCATAAGATACTGAGGGAGAGATAGTGAAAGAAAAGTCCTCGCCAATCTTGTCGGAGTAGGACAAAGTCACCTCGTAACCGTGGTTTTTTACGCGACCATAGTTGATGTAAGAAGGACGGACAGCTGTAGGTGACTGAATCATATTCACGTTAGAAATCAGGATGTCCTTACGATTCTCCTTAAACAGGTCAACATTCAAGCCGATTTTATCTTTACAGAACTTCGCATCGAAACCTATGTTATACTTTACTGCGGTTTCCCAAGTTACATCAGGTGAAGAAGAAGACATCTCACGTGCCACGTTCAAAAAAGTATTGTTCGTGGTACCGAAGTTATAACCTTGGTAATCTTGCATGCTGGAGAAATATCCGTTCCAAATGCCCCATGCAGAAGGCAGGTAAAGGAAACGACGGCCTTGGCAGTTGTCGTTACCTACGGTACCGACAGATGCACGTATCTTCAAGTAAGAGATCACTGACTTGATGGGTTCCCAAAATTTCTCTTCAGAAATACCCCAACCAACAGATACAGAGGGGAAGAAGCCGAAACGCTTGCCTTCGGCAAAGTTCTCAGAACCGTTATAACCCATGTTAGCATCGATCATATAGCGGTGTTTATAGTCGTAAGTGGCACGTGCAACCAAACCTACATAACCGTAGGGGATAGAAGTATAAGAACCGGGGTAGTAGGTCTTAGACTGGTTGTACAGTAACAAAGCGCCTACGTTGTGGTAGCCAAACGTGCGGTTGTAGTTGAAGCTTGCCTCAGCATACCAGTCACGGTTAGACCATGCAGACTCACTATAACCCGGATTCCAGTAGTCACCGGAACGTTGATAAACGACTTCGCCATTCTCTGTGAGATAAGGACGGAAAGAAGCAGGCTTACCACATGTACGGTTCTTTGTTTGCCCATAAGAAGAGTTGTAAGAAGCCTTTACACGGAAATCCAATCCCTTGGTCAGGAAATCCATGTTCAATTTGTAGATGATATCGGCATTCAACACGTTAGTAGAGGAAAAAGTATAACCCTGACCATAGAACGTGTCCAAACCGTCAATACCGCTCACGATATTTTCAAGACCCGTCGGGTCGATAAGATCTCTATTAGCGAGTACCCATCTGCCATCTACAATACCGGCACCGGAGAAAGGTTGCGCATCCATCAAATAGACAAAGATACGTTCCTCCGAACTGCTAAGACTGTGCTTGTTCTCAACACGACCACCAAGATTGATAGAGAGTTCGTGATATTTACCTAAAGAAAGGTCCAAGTTAGCACGGTAGTTGTAACGTTTGTATGAGAAGTTGGTGTCAGGATCCTTGTCGAAAGTACGGAACAAACCATCTTGGTCGAGGAAACCAGCTGACACGAAATAGCGTGCCACCTGGTTACCACCCGATACGGATATGTTGTGCTGGCTCTGCAAAGCATGGTCTTTCATCACATAGTCTATCCAATCGATGTCCGGATAGAGAAGCGGATTATCGTGATTCTTAAAGTGATCGATAATAGCAGGCTGGAAAGCCGGTTGATTACCGTCCGAGATACGGGCGTTGTTATAAGCGGTAGCATAGGTATAGGAATTCGCCATATCAATAAAGTTGGTCACACTCTGTACACCCCATGAGGTAGATGCGGATACTTTAGTTCTACCGACTTCACCACGCTTGGTAGTTACCAAAATAACACCGTTAGCACCACGCACACCATACACAGCGGTAGCGGATGCATCCTTCAACACGGTGATGTCGGCAACCTCATTCGGGTCAATCTGCGTGAACGAACGTTCTACACCGTCCACCAAAATCAATGGCGATGAACCATTGAATGAAGATTGACCTCGAATCAAAATCACAGGATCATCAGCACCGGGAAGACCTGAATACTGCACCGTAGAAAGCCCCGGCAACTTACCGGAAATGGCGTTACCCAAAGATGCCGACGGTGACTTCAGCAATGCTTCGTTATTAATACTTGACATAGAACCTGTAACCGAGACTTTCTTCTGTTGTCCGTAAGCTACGACAACGACTTCGTCCAGATTTTGAGCCTCCGGCTCCATCTCTATGTTCAGTTTTTTAGCTCCGTTTACGGAGATTTCTTGGCTTTTATATCCGATATAAGAAATCGACAAAACACTATTCTTCGGAATAGAAAGCGAGAAATGACCGTTTACATCGGTAACTACTCCGGTTGATGTTCCTTTAACCAATACTGATACACCTATCATTGTTTCTCCGGTTTCATCGGTAATGATACCATGTACATTGATGTTCTGTGCGGAAACCACTTGGGTTATCAAGCCTAAGAAAAGAATGACAAGCCACTTTTGTAGCATATTCCTGTTTTTCATCAGCGTTAAGATTAAGTGTAACTACTCAGATATCCATAATGCCTTAATTCATTGATTATCAATATCATTTATTAGAAATTCTAATAAATTGGGTCTAATAAGACTCAAAACGAAGCATATTACTAATTATACCACATTGAATGATAGCAAGTCTGTATAACTGAGTAGTTACGATTAAATATTATAACATTAAATTTAGATAAAAAATATAGTTTTCATAATACTCGTTTAATTCACTTTACTTTCTTTCATTACCCCACAATTTAGAGCCATTGCCGAAGTTCTTTCTCCACTCATGTCTCCAACGATGCATATCTTGGTCACGGATGAATGGTTTCGGTGCTCTGTCGGCCTTAGTCGGAGCGGCAGGTAACTCATGAGCCTCGGACTGATACCAGTAAGCGACACTGCTGAGATCTAGAGTCAAGTTGTTATTATGTCCATGCTCGATAGAACCTTTGAGAGAGGTGTTGAAGTAGATGGGATCGGCAATAAAAAAACGGTAAGCGTGCGTTCTTCCTAACCAACCGTTGTCACGGTTCACACGGGCATAGCCGTAGTAAGGATGCGTAAAGATGCTTGCCGGACACCAAGAAGTGTTAAAGAAGTCTTCCGTTCCCGTACCTCTCAAGGCTTTCTTCGGTTCACCGTCGATGATAATCAGGTCATCGCCTTCGCCATACCACATAGGCGACGGACAGTGGATATAGTAGTTGATACCTACAAAGTGTCCTTTACCTTTAATATCAGCAAACAGATAGTTGTTGGCACCATCTACATTGCAACCCGGAGTGCCAACCAACCCCCACTCGGTTTCGCCTTCGGGGAGAGCGTCGGTTGTCTCGTGGTTGAACCAAGCGTGAAAACGTCCTGAATTGGCAGGTAACTTATCCATCTCAGTGTAGTCCACATAGTAGTAGAGGTGAGTCAAGGGCTCATCACTCTGGTTCTCAATCTCCAGACGTGCGCCCTTCTCGAAAGGCATCTGGAAATAGCAGGCAAGCCCCGTACCATCTCTTGGACCAACTGCCAATGGCAGAGAGATGAACTCATATTTCTCGTCCCAACCGTTTCCGAAGAAGGCAGCGATAGGAGCTTCTACAGAGGGATACTTGTTTCCATCCCAATAAATACGGAATATAAGATCGTTTCTCATGATGCTTGTCGGAGCGATGGTAAACCAAATGTGGTTGATGACACCTGTTCCGGGAATTTCCACGCTCCATTTTTCTCCCGGCTTAAACTGCCCTACGCAGTCACCGTTATTACCGGTTTTATCGGCACTACTTATCCGACGGCTACGTAATCCGTCTTTGACTGTGGTCAGACTTCCTAATTCTCCTCTATCAATCTGAGCCGAACCATCAATAGTCAGAGCGGACAAGCTTATTAAAGTTGTTAAGAATAAAAATACTTTTTTCATGATATTTTGTTTTTAAATTATAAGTTTTCTACATATAATCCCCACTTTCCTGTTTTCTAGCAATGAAGAAACCATAATAGGCAATCACTGCAAAAGCGATGGCCGGTACAACATATGCAGCCATAATACTACCCGTCTGGTCGGAAACAATACCCTGGATTTGAGTCAGAACAGCAGCACCGGCAATAGCCATTACCATGAATGAACCACCGATTTTAGTGTCATTACCCAAACCTGTAAGACCGAATCCGTAAATGGTCGGGAACATCAATGACATACAGCCAGAAATACCCATCAGGCAATAAACTCCGAAACTTCCCTTACCGAACATGGAGCCCAAACAGCACATTACAGCAAGAAGGGCAAGACCTATCAAAAGTTTATAGGCTTTCACATACTTCATCATTGCAGTACATACAAATCTCATGATCACAAAAAGAATGAGTGACATGATATAGTAAGTGGCCGCAGCCTGTTCCGCCGTACGCGGCAGTAAGTCATCCAATCCGAGCCATTCGCATCCATTATAGAATGCGGCGGCCACCGGTTCCACACCGCGCAATGCGTTGACAACGGCCTCCGCAGAGGCTGAATCACCTAAAGAAGCCAATACACCATCAAAATTAAGTTGTTGCATAGCATAACGGATGACGAAAGACCATACGGCTATCTGTGCACCAATATTGAAGAACTGTGCAACCACCCCCCATACATAATTCCTGTTCTTTATCAGGCGACGGAGAGTAGCAGTAAATTCCACCTTTTCCCCTTTCTCGCTGAGGTTCGGCATCTTGGTAAACCGGATAGCAAGCAGAAGCACCAACATCACCAGACCAAGTACCACATAAGCCGTAGTGACAGCACTCAGCTCCTGCCCCTGGATGGCAGCTAACTCTTCAGCCGGAAGTTGGGCACGCTCTGTCGCCGTCATTCCATTCAATTGTGAGAGGATGAAAATCTGACTGATTACTACTCCCGTAATTGCCCCGAACGGATTGAAAGCCTGCGACAGATTCAGACGGCGTGTTGCAGTACTTTCAGGACCGATTGCCAATACATAAGAATTGGTAGATGTCTCCAGGATTGAAAGCCCGGCAAAGAGAACAAAGATTGCAAGCAGATACATAAAGAAGCTGAAATCAACATTCACTCCCGAACTGAGCATGGCAGGATAGAACAGCAAGGCCCCAAAAGCATACAGCCCAAGTCCCAGCATTACACCTGATTTATAAGTATACTTCTTGATGAACAAAGCACCGGGAACAGCACAGCATCCATATCCCAACAGATAGCACACCACTTGTATCCAGGCCGTCTTCGAATCACTCATACTCATGATGCGCTTGAAAGCCGCAAGCATGGTATCCGTAAGATTGTTCGGCACAGCCCAGGCAAAGAAAAGCGTGGTGAGCAGGATGAACGAGAAGAGGATCCCTTTCGGTATTATCTTATTCGATTCCATACGAATTCTCCTATTTTTATATAATTACCCTATTGAAACTTTGTCTTGATTACATTCAAATCCGCTCCGAACAATTTTTGCACGATGGGAGCCAGTTGCTCATCCTTGCCCTGTATATGGATTACTTTCTGTGTATGAACCAACGATGCGCCGGGAGCCAATTCTGCACCGGGTGAGGAAGTCTCGATTTCATAGAAAGGACCCATGATAGAGCCGTCTTCTACCGGACCGTCATTATAAGAATTGATTACATCACCAGCAAACGGATCTTCCTGAGGCCCCCATTGGCCGTTTACATAAATTGAAGGGGTTTCGGGAAGACTGCACCACAATATGGTGAGCACGCCCTTCGATGAATCATAGCTTCCGCATAAATCCGTTGCGCGTGAAGCCGGCAATCCCAGTTTGGAGCGATAGAGCCCGTCAATCTTGAAATAGATGATGCTGTTTTCCTTTATCAGCCTATCTGCAGGAATCTTGCCAAAATATTCGTCATTTACGATAACCCCTTCAGCATTCTCCTTATAAGGAATGAATACAGTAGTGGTCGGCGTAGGATTAAAACAACCGAGCATCCATACAGATACCAGTCCGCCTTCTTTTGTCCACGCATTGTCCCCCGTATTGGTAATCTTATTCTCGCTCTTGTAAGCTACCACCTTCATGTCGTCTGCAAGTTCGATGTCAAAGTCCGCAGCCACTTCACCGGCATCCATCAACGATACAGTACGGTCAATATTCATATCAAAAGCAGTACCGGAAGCATTTGTCAAACGAGTATCTTTCGCAAAACGGATGCTGCTGTTGTCTTGTGACTTAATGTCAAAAGCTTCAGTATCAAGTACCGGAGGAACTATCCAATTATCATAAACCTGCTCTTGTCCTTCCTTGAAATAGAGCGAGAACGGCCCACCTTCGGGACCAAGCCAAAAACGTTCTTCACCTCCTACCGGATTAAACTGAGAACTAACTTTGCCTTCATTTATGAAACGATAATTAATCCAGCCGTAGCTATCACCTTCATCGCCAGAAGCAGAAGTAGTCATTACACGGCCTTGCCATACAGGAATAACCATCACTTTAGAATTTCCATCAGCAGATACTAATTCAGTATATTCAACGCCATGGTCCTTTAAGAACTGGGCATCATAAGCATAACTTCCCATCTTGATTTCTTTTTGTCCGCCGCATGATACAAGTATTGCAGTTGCACCTACCAGCAGAGTGTTTTTCAGTTTGGTTGATTTCAACATAACGCTTGTTTCTTTTATTTATAGAGAGGTCCATAATTCTTGCAAGCTCTATAATCACTGCCTTCCATATCTTCACCAAAAGCAGTCCATGCGCTGGGACGGAAAATATCTTCCTCAGAGACATTATGCATGCATACTGGGATACGAAGCATGGAAGCCAAAGTTATCAAGTCAGCACCGATATGACCATAACTGATAGCACCATGATTAGCCCCCCAGTTATTCATAACAGTATATACATCACGAAAATATCCCTTACCTGTCAGGCGCGGAGCGAAGAAAGTAGAAGGCCACGTACGGTCAGTACGTTCATTGATAGCCTTGAAAACATCCTTATCCAAGTTTACTGTCCAGCCTTCGGCAATCTGCAATACTGGACCTTGACCTTTTACAAGATTCAAACGACACATTGTTACTGGCATCTCACCACGAGTCAAGAACTGAGAAGAATAACCACCACCACGCATATATTCGCGACTGGCCGGATACCATTTAGTTACTGAAAGACAAGCTTCCACTTCTTCTTCCGTAATTTCCCAGAAAGGCTTCATTACCGGTTTATTGTCACGTGTCTGACAGCCTGTTCCATCAAGCGTACAAGAGCCGGAGTTGATCAGGTGAATGAAACCGTTTGCCGCCTTACCTTCCAATTTCTTACCCGTTACCCGTTCTATAGCATTCGGACTCCAATAAGTACGCACATCTGCAAATATCTGTGCAGTATTAGTCAATAGATGATTGAAGAGCATTGAAGTACAATTCAGCGTATCATTTTCCGTAGCAAAAGTAAATGCTTCACGGATACCGTCCCAATCAAAAGAAGTGTTCAGAATAGCTTCTGAAAAATCACCGTCAGGCTTATAATCCGTCCACTGGCGCTGTCCTTGGAAACCTGCAGCAATTGCATTATGCCCCATTGACTCTTCCTTGAACCCCATTTCAGCTAATTTGGGATTACCAATCATCATATCACGGAAAATAAGGGTCATTTTTACCACGTATTCCCAACGGGCATCTTTCTCTTCACGGGAATATACCAGATGTTCCGGATTAAAATCTGTCCCTTCATTACTCTTGCAATACCTTTCTGTCCATGCCATGGCACGTTCAAACTCTTCATGGTCATAAATGCTCAACTGAACACGACGTTCTATTTCACTGGCATCTACATACTCATTACGCATGCCCAAATACTCCTGGAAGAAATCAGGATTAGGAATAGAGCCTGCAATACCCATAGATACACTACCGATTGAAAGATAGGATTTCCCCTTCATTGTAGCCACAGCTATACCTGCACGGGCAAAGCGCAACAGTTTTTCCTTTACGTCTCCCGGTATCTCCATATTGGTTACTTCCTGTACATCACGTCCATAAATGCCAAAAGTAGGTAATCCTTTCTGTGTATGACCAGCCAATGCAGAAGCCAAATAAACTGCCCCCGGACGCTCTGTACCATTAAATCCCCAAATAGCTTTTGGCATTTCTCCATCCATATCAATAGTCTCAAATCCATAACACCAGCAAGGTGTTACAGAGAGCACTACACCTACTCCATTATTACGGAACTTCTCAGCTGCCATAGCAGCTTCTGCAACTCCGCCAATAGTAGTATCAGCAATGATACACTCCACAGGAGTACCATCACTATGATACAACTCCGAAGAATAAAGTTCTGCTACTTTGCGAGCCATAGTCATAGTCATATCTTCCAATGACTCACGAATACCTCCACGACGACCATCAATTATAGGTCGTATACCAATTTTCGGTTTTCCACCAATTAATCTTGAATTTTTCATGGTTCAACTAATTTAGTTCAATATACATAAATGGTTAAATCGTTTAAGCAACCATATAAAAAAATGACTCTCCTAAGGAGCCATTTCTACAAATTCTCCCTCTGCAAGAACAGACTGTACTGTATTACCATTAGAGATATTATCCACTAATATACCAAGTGCCTTTTGCACCAAAACATCTATTGGTTGCCGAATGTAAGATATAGGTGAATAAAAAAAGTCAAATACAGGATTGCCATCAAATCCCACTAAACCGATTTTACTAATAACCTCTTGTCCCATATCCTTAATCGTATATAAACAAGCCAACGAAATCATATTAGTTCCAAAAAGGAATGCATCCACTCCAGACTCAACCATCTTAGGGAGCAAACGGTCTGCAGATTTTTTAGGAGAGTCCTGCTTCAGAAAGACTACATTTATCATTTTTTTCTTACCTGCATCACTCATAGCCTTCTTATACCCACGTACGCGTTCCTTCATATGAATAAGATTAACATCATAAGCTACCATACATGGAGCATTATATCCAGAATCCAACAGATATTTTGTTGAGACATAAGCAGCATTAAAATTATTCAAAGCTACATAACTAACATTTATTTCAGGGAAATACCTATCAAATAAGACCACAGGTATATTGTCATTAACAAGTGAAGCTATAAATTTCTCTGAGTTTTCACAGGGAACGATCATCAGTCCATCAACACCTTTATTAAGAAGACTACCTACGATATGATTCATTTTACTCGCATCTTCATCGGAACTGCCAAAAAGTACAGTATACCCTTGTTTGGTGGCTTCATCTTCCAACACACGCGTTAATTGAGAAAAGAAAGGATTCGAAATATCAGAAACTACTAACCCAATTGTCTTGGTTTTACCACTACGAAGGCTTTTGGCCGCAAGATTGGGCTGATAATTCATTTCATTCGCAATCTTCAATATACGCTGAGCAGTCTCTTCACCTACACGATACTCTTTTTTCTTCCCATTCAACACAAATGAAACCAATGCCGTTGAAACTCCTGCAGCTTCAGCAATATCTTTTAGCGATATTTTTTTTAATGATGACATATATTTATATATAACGTTTTTGCAAATAACGATATGATAATTTGAGATTATTATCTTGTAATCATACTATTTACCATATTAGTACGATGCAAATATAGACATTATATTTAAATTAGCAAACTATTTTTGCTAATTCGTTATAATATATTATATTTGCATTATGATTTCACAGTAAAAGCACCATTATCACATTATAGCTTGAGATCAACCATAATAAATCATAGTATATAAAAGGCGTTATTCGACCAATTAATCCAAGCAATTATTGAAATTTTAAATAAATGTTTCACTTAAACTAATAAAAGATGGATATACATAAAAAACATGTCATTATTTCCTGCACATTATTATTCTTAGGGATTACCTTTCCGTTTACAATATCAGCACAGAAATCTTTTAAGAACTCCTTTCAAGATTTAGATCCTATTCAAGCTCCTCTTATACCAGCACCATCAGATACCACTCAATGGAAGCATTTTAAAAAGTCTCTTCTAAAATGGAGAGAACAAATTCATGAGAAAGTCAACTATAATGCATCTCTTTATGACAGAGAAGACTTCCAATGGATAAGATCATCATTCAACTGCTGTTTTTTAATGATGTACGATCAAAGATTCTATGACCGGAACAATAATTGTTATACAATAGACAAGATACTGGTTGAAGGGCAAAAAAGATTTGGAGGGTATGATATTGTTGTATTGTGGCATGCCTACCCTCGTATTGGTCTTGACCCAAGAAATCAATTTGATTTCTATCGAGATATGCCGGGTGGATTGAATGCTTTAAAGGAAGTAGCAAATAAACTACATGAAAAAGGAGTAAAAGTATATATCAATTATAACCCATGGGATACAGGGACACGCAGAGAAAGCATAGGAGATATTGATGCATTGGCAATGGTCATTAAGGCTATAGGGGCCGATGGCATCTTCTTAGATACCATGGACCGTGGTTCAGAGGAATTCCGCCAAAAGCTGGATATGTCTCGAAAAGGGGTGGTTCTTGAAAGTGAATTAGCCCTTCCTGTCGAAGATATATCAAGGCATCACATGTCTTGGGCACAATGGTTTTATGATTCTCCCGTGCCTGGTATATTACGTAACAAATGGATTGAGCCTCGCCATATGCAACATGGCATTAGTCGTTGGACAGAAGATAAATCAAAAGAGCTACAGACAGCATGGATGAATGGCAGTGGCATAATGATCTGGGAAAATATTTTTGGCCAATGGGTTGGCTGGTCTCCCCGTGATTCTTATATACTTAAAACAATGTATGGAATCCAGCATTACTTCTCTGAAATATTCACATCGGATCAGTGGGAACCTTTAGTTAATAATACATTAGCAACAGATGTCTACGCCAGTCTTTGGTATGATGACAATTGCCAGTTATGGACATTAGTGAATCGATCATATATACAAAAAGACGGTCCTCTATTACAAATAACACTAAATAAGGACTGGGCTTATTATGATTTAGTAAAAGGAGAAGAGGTGTTTCCTGACAAATCAGGTGTGATTGAAGGACAAATTACACCACGTGGTATTGGTTGTATAGTTGCATTCCCCAAAGACAAAACACCTAAAGATTTTGACAAACTCCTCTCATCTCAATCTCTTATAGCACAAGAGAAAACATATAATACTAAGTCTGTCCAGATTAAAGCCTCCTTAAAGCCTGTTTCTCCAACCAAACTATATAAGAGCATACCTCAGGATATGGTTGAAATAGACAATTATGAAGGAGAAATTCCTGTTGTTTTTAACTGTAGAGAAATTGGCTATTACCAGTCTTTAGAACATGATTTTATAAATAGAGGCCCTGCTGTCCCCCATCAGAAAATAACTTTTTCGCGCCACATTAAAGTGAATCATGTTGCAATAGATGCAACACCTGTCACTAACGCCCAGTACAAAGAATTCCTTGAGGCCACGGGTTACAAGCCTCGTTTTCCCGAGAATTTCTTAAAACATTGGAAGAATGGAGAAATACCAGTAGGTTCAGAGCAACACCCTGTTGTATATGTTGATCTGGATGACGCAAGAGCCTATGCTAAATGGGCCGGCAAGCGCCTACCTCGCGAAGAAGAGTGGCAATTAGCCGCTGCTGGAAAAGAGATGTATAAGTATCCTTGGGGAAATAATATACAAGCCGGACACTGTAACGAACATACTAATGGTATAACCACTCCTGTAAAAGCGCATCCTTTGGGCAGAGCTACATGTGGAGCATGGGACATGTGTTCCAATACATGGGAAATGACTGAAAGTGAATATAATGATGGACGTAATCGTTTTTGTATTCTTAAAGGTGGCAGCAGTTATAAAGCAGAAGGATCTGATTGGTATTTTGACGGAGGTATTCAAACAACAGATTTTGCCGCAAAGCAATTATTACTATATCCTGGCATTGATCGTTGTAGCACAGTAGGCTTTCGCTGCGTTATAGACCTTAAAAAATAAAAAACACAAAGTGCATCATAAAAGTTCTTATTCAACTTTCGTGATGCACTTTATACTCCCAAAAACAGTTTCTACCTTTAATAGAGAGCTACTCCAGATAAAGCGGCTCCACCTCCGTCACATTATCATGGAACCACTCATCGAGCTTTGCCTCTACCTTATCCTTTATCTGCGGCGTAATGTATTTCTTCACCTTTTTATAAGCATAAACAGCAGCAAATCCTTTACCCACCATAAAAATCTGTCCCAGAACATCCTCTATACTGGTAGGAAACACAATGGCCACCAAAGCAAGCATTATATTGGTCCGCTCACTATCGGGAGTCGTATCGGCAGTCATTACATAATAAGCGGTAAGTACGGGGCGACCGGTAGCGCGACCTGCCTTCTTAATATACTCTTCTACTTTCGTACGGATATCATCCATGGATAAATTTACTTTCATAGTTCTTATTATTATTTATTCATTTACCTATTAGACGCAAGAAGATGAAGTTTGGTTGCAGAATATTGCTGTTTTTTTATCAAATAGTTCTATTTCACCGTCCGAATTCACCGATTCATACCCGGAACTCATCGGCTTTCTACCGGAAATCAGCCGGAAAGGCTATATGGAGAGGAATAATTCGCTTACCTTTGAGCCATCAACCCATAACAATGGAATATGAATCAATAACAATAGAAACAATGGAAAAGAAACAAAACTTCCCGTCTCATGCAGGTTTATCAGGTAAGGCACTGATAGCTTCGCTCTTCATCATCTCCGGAATATTACTGTTTGCCCGTAACGTAGGGTGGATTACGTATGACCTATTCAATGTAGTGGTATCCTGGCATAGTCTTCTTATTGTATTAGGTATCTATACAATGACGCGCCGCCATTATATAAGCGGACTCATCCTTACACTGATAGGAGCCTACTTCCTGATCGGAGGATTATCATGGCTGCCAGAGAATTCACAGACCATCGTCTGGCCCGTTGCACTGATTGTGGCGGGTATCCTGTTTTTTGTAAAGGCCCGTCGCAGAGAACGCTGGATGAAAAGCCATATGAACGGCCATTACCGGGATTGGGCCAAAAGAGGAGGTGGACACATGCACATGAATATTGAAAACAATGAGCAACAATGCAAATCGGAAAACGGCTATCTGCGCTCCGACAATGCTTTCGGCTCTGTACGCCATGTCGTTCTGGACGAATTGTTTAAAGGCGCCAGCATCCGGGCTTCATTCGGAGGAACTGTCATTGACCTGCGCCACACGCATCTTGCACCGGGAGAAACCTACATCGATATCGACTGCACCTGTAGTGGAATAGAACTGTACATTCCTTCGGACTGGAACGTTCTCCCCCAATGCAATGCTTTTGCCGGCGGATGCGAGGATAAGCGTTGGCAGGGAACGAATATTAATAAAGAAAGTACATTAATAATCCGCGGAAATATTTCCTTCGGTGGATTAGAAATTAAAGACTAACCCTATGAGAGCACATCCAATCATAGATTACCCTTACCGTTGGTTTCCGATGCTTGTGCTGGCATTGGTTCTGGCAATCATCCAGGCGACTTTGTCGTGGGGATATACCGGAGCTGACTGGTTGCCGGCCATCATAGACGGAATCACGACCATCGGATGGCTTGCAGCACTGGCATACCTGGCCTGGTTTGTGGTGGGCTACGTATCCATACTCCAGACAAAGGTCATCACGGTCGCAGCAGGAATATTACTCTGGATTGCGGGCAGCTTCATGATTTGTGACATTATGGCAAGAATAGCGGGAATACCTTATATATCTTTTGCTTCTACCATACCTTTCCGCCTGTTGTTCGGCGTACCGACATGGATCGCTATCGTTTTGTGGTATCATCTGATAGCAGTGAAAGACCCCGAAGCACAGGAAGAAGAATTTATAGCACCGCAAGCAAAAGAAGAAAAACCGGAAGCACAAGAGGAAATCATCGACCGCATTACGGTAAAGGACGGTTCACGTATACACATAATCAAAGTGGACGAACTGCTCTATATCCAGGCATGCGGAGATTACGCAACCCTGGTTACCCCAACAGGCGAATACATCAAGGAACAAACCATGAAGTATTTCGAAGGGCATCTGCCGACAAACAATTTTGTACGTATCCACCGTTCCACCATTGTAAACGTGACACAAATATCCCGGGTTGAATTATTCGGGAAAGAGACTTATCAAGTGTTATTGAAGAACGGGACCAAGCTGAGGGTCAGTCTGACGGGCTACCGTTTATTGAAAGAACGACTGGGAATATAAAGACCTGAACTATTCTATTAAACAAAAGCGAAGAATTCATTTCCCCTTAGAACAGGGAAGGGATTCTTCGCTTCTTCTTTAAATGACAGAGAAAGTTATCTGATTATTTCTTTTTATCGTCTTTCTTTGGCTCTTCTTTCTTGATTTCCTGCTTATCTTCCTTTCCTTCCGGATGGATGATTCCCTTTACAGTCTCACCAATAGGCAGTTTGTCCAGTACACCAAGGCTCGGAGCAACCGTCTTCACCAGTGAACTCAGGAAGTTACTTGTACCTCCGTTCCCACCATCGAATACAGTGATGTTTCCTAAGTTCATGTGCTCGAATGCCTTCACCTGTTCTCCGGCGATTTCCTTCCACTGGTCTACCATCTTATACTGGATGGCGATAGCCGGATTGGATTCCGCGGCACGTACCATGGCCTCAAAACCTTCAGCCTCGGCAAGTAATGATTTCTTCTTACCTTCAGCTTCAGCTTCCAGTTTCATCCGGATAGCTTTTGCTTCAGCTTCAGCCTGCGCCAAAGTAGCCTTTGCACGAGCTTCAGCCTCACGGGTAATCTTCTCGGCAACAGCATCAGCCTGAAGAATGGCTTCCTGTTTTGCAACCTCAGCAGGCACAATCTTTTCAGCTTTCAAAGAAGATTCCACCTTACGGGCTTTAGCTTCTTCCACTTCCTTCTGTGCTATTTCACGGGCAGTCTGCACAGCAGCTTCCGAACGTGCTTCAGCTTCACCGGCCTGCTTGTCAGCATTGGCACGAGTCACCGCCAGTTCAGCGTCAGACTGTGCCACAGCTTTCTGAGCCTCATTTCGTCCGATAGCAGCTTTCTTTCCGGCTTCTGCCTGTTTGATTTCCATATCGGAGTTCAATTCAGCAATGCGGCTTTCCTTCTCGGTGTTGGCCTGTTCAATTTTGATATTCTTTTCAGCTTCCGCCTTTGCCACCTGTGATTCTTTTTCAGCATTGGCAATGGCTACCTGTGATATTCTATCCTTATCCGCATTAGCCACAGAGATCTCCTGCAACTTCTTCGTCTCGGCAATGGCGATATCCTGATCTTTGCGTGTTTCGGCAACTTTCGTTTCACGCTCCTTTATCTGGTTAGCAATTTTGATGGCACCCAGTTTCTCTTGTTCTTCTATATTTGCCTGAGCCTCATTCAACGCCTTACTTTCAGCTTCCTTACCCAAGTTGACAATATAATTGGCAGCATCACGGATATCACTGATATTGATGTTCATCAGATATAAACCGAACTTACGGAGTTCCGTATCGATGTTATCCTTTACTTTGGAAAGGAACTTATCACGGTCGGAGTTCAGTTCTTCAATCGTCATATCGGCAATGACCAAACGCATCTGACCGTACACAACATCCGTAATCAGGTTCTGCTTATCATCTATTGTCAGTCCCAACATACGTTCGGCAGCGTTTTGCATTACCTCCGCATCGGTACTGATGGCTACAGTAATAGTAGTCGGTACATCCACACGGATATTCTGAGCGGACAGAGCACCGGTCAACTTACAGTCTATCTGCATCGGCTTCATAGACAGGAATTCATACCCCTGAATAATCGGCCATACAAATGCAGCACCACCATGATACAACTTGGCAGACTTCTTATCACCGCCCGTTTTACCATATACTACCAGTACCTCGTCGCTTTTACATTTCCGGTAACGGGAAAGGATCCCAATAAAGGTAAGCAAAATAACCGCCACGAGTATGGCGGCCATAATCATCATTTCTTGTGTCATAAATCTATATTTTTGAGTTTCGTTTTTATTGAATATACAGTGTTCCTTCCTTATAGGTCGTAATCATGGTTTTGTCGCCTGTCTGATAAGATCTGGCTCCTTCCGATACTACATCCATCTCGCGCATGGCTCCGTCGCGGCTTACCTGTACGGTATATCTGCCATCCCCCTGTTTAAAGTAGATGGTACATTCGCGCCCTACAAGCTGTTCCGTCTTTTCCGTCTTATTCACCTGCTGCAACTGATAAGCTTTTTTATAGAGAAACCACACGGCAAATACGAAAAATAGACCAATCAGGATGGCAACAGCATAACTCTGAATGTCAGTATTTCCAATCAGATACATGTACCAGCCGAAACCGATACCGAAGTGCGTCAGTCCCTTAAAAGACACCACACTGCTGATGTCGGCATCTACATCTGTATCCACATCAATGTCTCCGAAAAAAATGGAAAGGATAAACTGTATCACAAAAATACCAGTTGTGACTACAGCGATAATCAGAAATATGTTACTGCTCATAGGAATTTAAGTTATTGTGGTTTACAATATATTTAGATATATTATTCCAAATATACACATTTGCAGAACATGCGCAAAGAAACCGTTCTCTATTTAACAAAATTTTCTTGAAGGGGAACACAACATTACACAAAGATATTTGTTATGTTTGCGGACGCTACGATGAAACATCTGCACTATATATTCTTATTCATGTGCCTCGCATTAGGAATGTCCGCCATTCTGCAAGAGGAACAGCCGGCACTTCGGATGCTTACCGAAGCCTCGACGGATGATTCCGTCACTCCTGCCCAAACAGGATGTTTCATTTCAATGTCAACCGATTACTTCTCGACTATTGCCCACCGCCCTTTCTTCAACGATGAAAATAATGAGCGTAAAATCAATGGCATCCTTTTCCAGGAGAATTTCTACAATCAGACCAGTACTCCCTCGAAACTTCTGAAATTAAAGATCTATCCATCTGTAGAACAGATGCAACGTATATTTTCCACCCATTTACCAGTGGAACAGAATGCCAGTCTTTCTTTCACTCCCAGCGCCATCCGTTATTCTTACGGGTACTACGTCTACGAGCTGAAACATATTCTGATTTAAACCGCCACCTTACTTATTACCAACCATTTTCCGGAGGTATGCCATTGGCGTATCTTTGGTCAGTCTATTGTTTATTCACTTCTAAATTAATGCAATAACTATGCTCGATTTATTAATAGCCACCCTCGAAATGATGGGGCTTACATTCGTGATCGGCTTCTTCGTGGCTTTCATCATCAAAATGATTGCCGTTGCTGCCGACTCATTCGACTTCTACAGCTCACACCAGAAAGAACTGCTTCGCTTGCGACGTCTGCGCAAACTGCGCCAAAAGGTAGAACTCATGATACGGGACATCCCCATGGAAGATAACGGACTTCTCGATGACAAACGCGAAGAGTTCAGCCGGGGAGTGAACCGGGAACTCACCGACTATCACGGATATTACCACGGAGTAAGTACCGGAGTTTCCAAAACCAACCTGGTAGATTACTATTACCCCGAAGATACACACATGATGTACCTGAATCAACAAGAAGAGATGCTATATCAAAAAAACAAGAAACACTCCGGCAAATCAGCCGATAAAACCAAATAAGAAACAGTATGGAAAATATAGATTTCGCGACCCTGTTCCAAGGTTTTGGAACGATGATGGAAAGTGGCTGCCTACTTGCGTCAGCCCGTGTATTTTTAATCCTTTTAGGTTTGCTACTTATATATCTGGGCTGGAAAGGAGTGCTCGAACCTATGGTAATGATTCCGATGGGACTGGGTATGGTCGCCATCAATTGTGGAACACTTTTCATGCCGGACGGCACATTAGGTAACCTCTTTCTCGAGCCGATGCTTTCGGACACGGACGACCTGATGAATACGATGCAGATAGACTTTCTGCAACCTGTCTATACGCTCACCTTCAGCAACGGATTGATAGCTTGCTTTGTGTTTATGGGTATAGGCACATTGCTAGATGTAGGCTTTCTGTTGCAGAAACCTTTCGTCAGTCTTTTCCTGGCTCTATGCGCCGAACTGGGTACTTTCCTGACTATCCCCGTAGCTTCGGCTCTGGGACTGACCTTGCAGGAAAGTGCTTCCGTAGCCATGGTAGGCGGTGCAGACGGTCCAATGGTTCTGTTTACGTCACTGGCTCTTGCCAAACATTTGTTTGTGCCTATCACCGTAGTGGCTTACCTGTATCTCGGACTGACCTATGGCGGTTACCCGTATCTGGTGAAACTCCTGGTTCCGAAACGCCTGCGTGCCATCAAGATGACTTCAAAGAAAGCTCCCAAGAATTATGATGCCAAAGTGAAACTGGCATTCTCGGCTGTACTGTGTGCGGTGCTGTGTTTCCTGTTTCCGGTAGCCTCACCGCTGTTCTTCTCCCTCTTCCTGGGAGTGGCCGTACGTGAATCGGGCATGAAGCATATCTATGATTTCGTCAGTGGTCCGCTGCTTTACGGTTCTACATTTATGCTGGGCGTATTGCTGGGTGTGCTTTGTGACGCGCACTTGTTGCTCGATCCGAAGATTCTGAAACTGCTGGTATTGGGTATAGTGGCATTATTGCTCTCCGGTATCGGCGGTATCATGGGTGGATACATCATGTACTTTATCAAGAAGGGAAATTATAATCCGGTGATCGGAATTGCCGCCGTCAGTTGTGTACCCACTACGGCTAAAGTGGCTCAGAAGTTGGTGAGCAAAGATAATCCGGACTCGTTTATCCTGGGAGATGCCTTGGGAGCGAATATTTCCGGGGTTATCACTTCGGCCATTATTACGGGTATTTATATTACGATTATCCCATATCTTTAAAGAGGAGAGGGAAAGTTGAACAGAGAGCAACTTATTCATTTCTATAGGGTTATGAGTTAAATGATAATTCCAATATTAAGTAAATAGAGTATCTCAATTCCCCTCCTCCGTCGGAGGTTGCCCTCCCCCGATAACGGGGGAGCCGGAGGGGGTGGGTGCCCAAAGGGCGGGGTGGTA
>OKWR01000025.1_pt1 | contig 213029 bp, 198 predicted proteins | sample 1607101 | NCBI WGS metagenome assembly OKWR01 (sample SAMN04414076, study PRJEB24778) | human gut metagenome | material: faecal | host: Homo sapiens
TACAGCATATATTTAATAGATCAATTATAAGTATTTATGGTAAATATTATAATGCGTCAGCCCTGCAGTCCCTTACATAATTGGGTGTCAACCTTGGTCAACCGGCCTGTCAACCAAGGTTAACGGATCTGCCAACCAAGCTTAATCGACCTGTCAACCAAGGTTGACACCCAATCATCTCTAAGTCTGAACACATTTATGTCGTATCTAAAACAAATGAACATGAAGTCTTATTACTATCTTTCCCTGATGCTATGTGCATTGAGTGCAGGAGTTTCCGCTCAGGAAATAACAAAGAGTACGGATGCAGAGAGCGAACGGACGCTCAGTGCGGACAGTATTATAACACAAGACAAGCAGCTGGACAGTCTTTATCAATCTCTTCCTGAAGTAATGATTACCGGACAACGTCCCATCGTGAAAGCGGAGCAAGGTAAACTGGTGTACGATCTTCCGCGCCTTATCGGTAATCTACCCGTAGATAATGCTTATGACGCTGTGAAGGAACTGCCGGGCGTAACCGAGATGAATGGCGGGTTGATGTTGGCAGGACAGGGGGTAACCGTGATATTGGATGGCAAAGTTACCACCATGAGTACCGAACAGCTTTATTCTTTATTGAAAAGCATCCCGTCCAGTCGCATTGAGAAGGCGGAAGTGATGTACAATGCTCCGGCACGCTATCAGGTGCGGGGGGCACTTATCAATATCACACTGAAACAAAGCACCGGAGGCCCGTCTTCCTGGCAGGGAGAGCTTTATGGCAAATATAATCAGAAACATTACGAGGGCTTCGACGAACGTGCCAGCCTGATCTATAACGGAAATAAATTCTCAGCAGATTTTCTTTACTCACACAACCACGGACGGGGATATTCTTTAACCGATAAAGAAGCTATGCACTCTCTGGCGGACGGTTCGGTTCATCATATCACAACCGATGAGATGGGCCGAAGCCGTTCGCATACCCATAGTTTCCGGATAGGAACGGATTATAATATTGCCAAGAACCATCAGCTGAGCTTTGTTTATAATGGAAGTTATTCGACTCATCATAGCCTGATGGATATTTACGGTACGCAGCAGTCCAACACTCGTAGCAACAGTACCGACTGGCTGCACAACGGGCGTCTGGACTATCGTACACCTTTCGGATTGAAAGCCGGTGCTGAACTGACTTATTACCGTTCTCCGTCCGATCAGTTGTTGCATAGTAGCATGCAAGATGAAGAGCTTGCTTTTTATACCGAAGACTGTCAGCGCATCAATCGCTGGAAATTCTTCCTTGCGCAGGAGCATAATCTGGGTCGTGGATGGGGATTGAATTATGGTGCCGTTTATACTACCAGTATCGACCACAGTTATCAGTATTATTATGATACGGAGAAGGATGCGGGAACAAAGGCAGGTGCGAGCACAGGTATTCCCGATAATATGCAATCCCGCCGTCGCGAACAAACTTTGAACTTCTATGCGGGTTTCAATAAAAGTTTCGGTGATAAACTTTCCCTGGATGCTTCGCTTGCCGTGGAACATTATAAGACGCCGGTATGGAATCAGTGGGATTGGTATCCTACCATTAACCTGAGTTATATGCCTGCCCCCGGCTATGTCTGGCAATTGGCTTTGAGTAGTGATAAGGACTATCCTGATTATTGGGCTGTGCAGAATGCCATCTCTTATATGGGCGGCGGATATTCTGAAATACATGGGAACCCGTTCCTGAAACCGGCTCAGGAATATCAACTTCAGTTGACACATATTTTGAAGAGTAAATACATCTTCACTGCGTGGTTTGCCCATACGAAAGATTACTCTACCCAGACTCTTTATCAATCTTCTGAACGTCTGGTGGAAATCTATAAGTATTTGAATTTTAATTTCAAACAACAAGCAGGAATACAGGCTTCTATACCGTTTGATATAAAGCAATGGTTAAATTCTCGTTTGACTCTGATTGGGGTATGGCATCATGAGAAGGATGATGATTTCTGGGATATTCCTTTTAACCGGAATATTTGTTATGGTATTGCTGTACTGACAAATACTTTCACTCTCTCTAAGAAGCCTGATCTGAAGCTGACACTGACGGGAATGGCTCGTAGTAAAGCGACTCAGGGAATTTATGATTTACCGTCTTCAGGGTATGTAAATGCTGCTTTGCGGTATGGCTTTGCCAAAGGAAAGGCTATTCTGAATCTTTATTGCAATGATATCTTTGAGACGGGACAGATAAAACCACGCATCCGCTTTGGTACGCAGAACGTGACGAATGATTATGCTTGTTTCAGGGAAATCGGGGTGTCGTTTACGTATAAGTTCGGAGGATATAGGGAGAAGAAGAGGGAAGAGGTGGATAGGTCGAGGTTTAAGTAACGTTGTGTGTGTGTATACTTTTTCTTTCGGCTTGTCCCGAAAGAAAAAGATACCAAAAAGAAAGGGACCCCGGCTACGTCTCCGGTGCTACTCCGGCACTGCCATTCGCAGACGGGGCTCGAACTCGCTTCGCTCAGACAGATCGCCCCTTACCTGCGCCTGACAATGCCTGCGCTTACGCACCTACGCCTATGCCGGAGAGCTGCGCGGTGGGGGCGCTGCGCTATAGACGTGGGGGATTGTATGAGTGTGTTTTTAGCAATATCTCTTATTGAAATTTCTTGTCCTCTTCGAGGAGTTCCTGGCTAAACTGTTCCGGTGGCAGAGGGGTAGAGAGTTCTATAAGATTTTCTTCGGGATCACGCAGGTATAGGCTACGCATACCCCAATCGGGCATATCCGTAGGTTCATTGATAAACTTTACACCTTTGGCTTTTAGGGCAGCAAAGGTTTCGTCTACATTATCTACACAGAATGAGAGCATTGATTTTTCACGCATCGCAACGGGCTGCTGCTTATCTGCATTGCCTACTGAAGGTGCCATCCAGTCAGATACAAAAAGGGCGATACCCTCTATTCCGTCGGCCACTTTAAAATAGGCGTATCCGCTCGTTTCATCTCCCCAGGCTGGTTCTAAACCGAGTTGTTCAGTGTAGAACTTGAAGCATTTGGCGAAGTCTTTTACTAATAATCTTACGTTGCTGAATCTCATTGTTTACTGATTAATGGTTTGTAATCTGTTTCTTATAATCAAGATGCAAATATAACCAATTTATTAGAATAGCGTTTCTAAAATTCGTATTTACCTCAACCCCCATCAAAAAACAATCAACTCCATCCCACTATATGCCGCATGGCCCCCCGGCCTCACTGTAGGGGCGTTAGCGCAGGTGCTGTCAGGCGCAGGTAAGGGGCGATCTGTTTGAGCGAAGCGAGTTCGAGCCCCGTCTGCGAATGGCAGTACCGGAGTAGCCCCGGAAGTGCAGCCTTGAAAAGCCCGTTTTAGTGAGAGCAGCCGCAAGCTTGCTTGAGGATGCCGAACGTAAGGGCTTTCTGTAATTTTTCTTTTGGTATCTTTTCTTTTGTCTCAAGACAAAAGAAAAGTACTTTCACCAGCATAATACACATTAAAAAAATCAGAATCTTTTGCCCTTTCCTCCTCTATATTTCTTAATTTTGTCGGAACAAAATGAAGTATCAACCTTCCGCACATTCAATCTCAAAATGACACTGCGGAACCTAAATTATCGTATTATGATTAACAGATTCGTCTTAAACGAAGTATCTTACTTCGGACCGGGTGCCCGCGAAGTGCTCCCACAGGAAATTAAACGTCTCGGCTTGAAAAAGGCCTTTGTATCTACCGACAAAGATCTGATTAAATTTGGTGTGGCCGACAAGGTGCTGTCTGTACTGGACAAGGCAGGCATACCCTATGTTGTATTCAGCGATATTAAACCAAATCCTACGGTTAGTAATGTAAATGCAGGTGTGAAGGCGTTTGCAGAATCCGGTGCCGATTTTATTCTGGCTATTGGAGGCGGTTCTTCCATCGATACATCAAAAGCTATCGGTATCATCACTAATAATCCGGAATTCAGTGATGTGGTTTCTCTGGAAGGAGTGGCGCCTACTAAGAAGAAATCCGTGCCTATCATTGCTTTGCCTACTACAGCGGGAACGGCTGCTGAGGTAACTATCAACTATGTGATTACCGACGAAGTGAATGAAAAGAAGATGGTATGTGTAGATCCGAATGATATTCCTGCCATCGCTATTGTAGATGCCGAATTGATGTACACTTTGCCTAAAGGGCTGACCGCTTCTACGGGACTGGATGCATTGACACATGCTATTGAAGGCCTGATAACTAAGGGAGCTTGGGAAATGAGCGATATGTTCGAAATTAAAGCTATCGAAATGATTACCCGTTATCTGGAAACAGCCGTGTTTGAGCCGACAAATGCAGAGGCGCGTAATGGTATGGCGGTAGCGCAATATATTGCAGGCATGGCATTCTCTAATGTAGGTTTGGGTGTTGTTCACGGCATGGCACATCCGTTGGGTGCTATATTTGATATACCTCATGGTGTGGCTAATGCATTGTTGCTGCCTATTGTTATGGAATTCAATGCTCCTGCTGCGCTTGATAAGTATGTGGAAATTGCTAAGGCGATGAAAGTCTATAAAGAAGGAATGAGCCAGGAAGAGGCTGCACGTGCTGCCGTAGATGCAGTGAGAGCACTGTCAGTAAGAGTAGGTATTCCGCAACACCTTTCTGAATTGGGTATCAAGGAAAGCGATCTCGACAAGCTGGCTACGGCTGCTATTGCCGATGTTTGTACACCGGGTAATCCTCGCGAGGTGACGAAGGAGATTATTCTGGATTTATACAAAAAAGCGTTGTGATAAGTGATTAGGGGTTAGTGATAAGTGATTAGTCTCCTTGCGGCATTATAGCGCAGCACTAATCACTTATCACTAACCCCTAATCACTTATCACAACTATTCTTATGGTAACGTACTCCGAAGAGAAGCCCGTGAAGCAGAAAAATCATACGGATGATAGATATCGTTACGATTCTGTGGACTTGTGCCTGTTATATACCAGAATATTGGTCCGAATCCAGACCGTGTAGAAGGTATCGCTTTGACACTTGAATAAGATAACAGAGGCTTTCTTATCCTAAAATCTTGCTATCTGCACTCTTTTTCGTACTTTTGTAGCTTTCAAAAAGAAAGTTGTTATTTAAAGAAATATTCTGTATGAAATCAGACATTGAAATAGCCCGCAGCATAGAGCTGAAGAAGATTAAGCAGGTAGCCGAGAATGTAGGTATTCCACGTGAAGAAGTAGAAAACTATGGACGGTATATTGCTAAGATCCCTACACATCTGATTGATGAAGAAAAAGTGAAGAAAAGTAACTTGATTTTGGTAACTGCTATTACCGCTACCAAAGCAGGTATCGGCAAGACTACGGTGTCCATCGGTCTGGCATTGGGGTTGAATAAGATCGGCAAGAAAGCCATCGTTGCTTTGCGTGAACCTTCATTAGGACCTTGTTTCGGCATGAAGGGTGGGGCAGCAGGTGGCGGTTATGCTCAGGTGCTCCCTATGGAAAAGATAAATTTGCACTTTACAGGAGATTTTCATGCCATCACTTCGGCGCACAATATGATATCCGCATTGCTCGATAATTATCTTTATCAGCATCAGGCGGACGGATTCGGGCTGAAAGAAATCATCTGGCAGCGCGTGCTCGATGTGAACGACCGTTCTTTGCGTAGCATTGTCACCGGTTTAGGTCCCAGTACGAACGGTATTACCGAAGAATCCGGCTTCGATATTACCCCTGCATCCGAAATTATGGCTATTCTCTGCCTGGCAAAGGACATAGACGACCTGAAACGACGGATTGAGAATATCATCCTTGGTTTTCGTTTTGATGGTTGCCCGTTCACAGTGAAGGAGTTAGGAGTAGCAGGAGCCATCACTGTCCTGCTGAAAGATGCTATCAATCCGAACTTGGTCCAGACAACCGAAGGATCGGCTGCTTTTGTTCATGGCGGTCCATTCGCAAACATTGCGCATGGTTGTAACTCTATTCTTGCAACGAAAATGGCTATGACTTTTGGGGATTATGTTGTAACGGAAGCCGGTTTTGGTGCCGACCTCGGTGCAGAGAAATTTTATAATATCAAGTGTCGCAAAAGTGGATTACAGCCTAAACTGACAGTGATTGTGGCTACTGCCCAAGGTTTGAAGATGCATGGAGGTGTCAGCCTCGATCGTATTAAAGAGCCCAATATGGAAGGACTGCAACAGGGCTTTGGAAATCTCGATAAACATATACGCAATCTGCGTTCATTCGGCCAGACGGTACTGGTTGCCTTTAATCGTTTTGCCAGCGATACGGATGAGGAAGTGGAAGCAATCCGCCGTCATTGCGAAGAGAAGTTAGGGGTAAGTTTCGCTGTCAATAATGCCTTTGCAGAAGGGGGAGAGGGAGCTGTGGAGCTTGCTAATCTGGTAGTGAATACCATTGAAAAGAAACCCTCTGAACCCTTGAACTTCAGTTATAGTGAAAATGACAGTGTAGAACAAAAGATAGAGAAGATAGCTTGTAACCTTTACGGTGCCAGTGTGGTGACTTACAGTATCCATTCACGTAAAATTATCAAATTAATAGAGAAGATGGGTATCGGTCATTATCCCGTTTGCATTGCCAAAACACAATATTCTTTCTCTGCCGATCCAAAGATATACGGTGCGGTGAACAACTTTGAATTCCATATCAAGGATATTGTAATCAATAATGGTGCGGAAATGATTGTTGCTATCGCCGGAGAAATTTTGCGTATGCCGGGGCTTCCCAAGGAACCGCAAGCCATGCATATTGACATTGTAGATGGAAATATAGAAGGATTGAGTTAACTATTATTTCAGATCATCCAATATAGCTTTCGGTTCTTTGACCAAATGTGTAAAAAGAGGTCCGTAACCCTTATCGCAAGGGCTACGGACCATTTTACATTTTAACTATATATTTAATTATCTATATATACATTTTTTCTCAAAAACATATATACCTGTCAGCCGGAAAAAACAAAACCGACTGACTCGTAAAAACAAATTTCTTAATATGCAAACAGCGGATATTTTTCCATAGTCTTATTCACGCGTGCGCGAACTTCGGCAATAACCGCTTCATTTTCTACATTAGACAGAACCGTTTCAATCATTTCTGCAATTTCCAGCATCAGATCTTCTTTAGCACCACGAGTAGTGATGGCAGGAGTACCCAAACGGATGCCGGAAGTCTGGAATGCAGAACGGCTATCGAACGGAACCATATTCTTGTTTACAGTGATATCGGCAGATACCAATGCTTTTTCAGCAACTTTACCTGTGAGATCAGGATATTTGCTACGCAGGTCAACCAGCATAGAGTGATTATCCGTACCACCTGAAACGATTGTAAAGCCACGGTCGATCAATGCTTGTGCCAGTACGGCTGCATTTTTCTTCACCTGAGCAGCATATTCTTTGAATTCAGGTTGCAGGATTTCACCGAATGCAACAGCCTTTGCTGCAATGACGTGTTCCAACGGACCACCCTGGATTCCCGGGAATACGGCCGAGTCAATCAACTGAGACATCTTCTTGATTTCACCCTTCGGCGTTGTTTTGCCCCAAGGATTAGGGAAGTCTTTGCCTATCAGGATGATACCACCGCGAGGACCACGCAAAGTCTTGTGTGTGGTAGAAGTAACGATATGAGCATACTTCACAGGGTTTTCCAGCAATCCGGCTGCTATCAGCCCGGCAGGGTGAGCCATATCGATCATCAGGATAGCACCTACTTTGTCTGCGATTTCGCGCATACGTTTGTAGTCCCATTCGCGGGAATATGCCGAACCGCCACCGATGATCATTTTGGGTTTTTCGCGCAAAGCAACTTCTTCCATCTGGTCATAGTCTACGCGACCGGTTTCCTTATTCAGATTATATTCACAGGGAGTATAAATGATACCGGAAGTATTTACTAAAGAACCGTGTGAGAGGTGACCGCCATGAGCCAGATTCAATCCCATGAATTTGTCACCCGGATTCAATACAGCGAGGAATACAGCTGCATTAGCCTGCGCGCCTGAGTGGGGTTGCACGTTAGCCCATTCTGCACCAAAGATTTCCTTTATGCGGTCGATAGCAATTTGTTCGCTCTGGTCTACTACTTCGCAGCCTCCGTAGTAGCGTTTGCCGGGATAACCTTCTGCATACTTGTTAGTGAGACAGGAGCCCATTGCCTCCATTACTTGGTCACTTACAAAATTCTCTGATGCAATCAGTTCAATACCTTTGAGCTGACGTTGATGTTCTTTTTCGATGATATCGAAAATTAAATCGTCTCTTTTCATTTTGCTTACTTAGATAAGTTTGATAAATCTGTGTTCTCTTATTAAGCGCACAAATTTACGGTAAAAAAATGAATAAACTGTCAGAAAAGACAGAAATTTACTTTCTAAAAGAATACTCCAAAGGAAAAGCTGAGCACATTGTCTCGCCGATGGAAACGTATTTCGTCAGCAGGTGGATCACCTTCGACGACACCGTCATCATAAGTCACTTTACGGGATATATTATGTAATCCTATATCATAACGGAAGTCGAAAAAAATACGGGAGATGGTAACGGCCACTCCAAGAGTAAAACTTAGGTTCAAAGGACGTAATCTTTCACTGATTCCCTGTTGGTCAAAGTTCTCAAAAGTAACTTCGCTCTTTTTATTCCAGATATAACGGAACTTGGGACCGCCGAATACTGCCAGGCTATAGGGACCTTCTTTAATGACATTATATCCATAAATTACAGGGATATCTATGCTGTGAATGGATGAAGTAATAGATGCCATTTCCAAAGGAGCATCTTCTGCGGCGGGTTTTTCAAAAGTAATGTTGCAGCGGTTGATGTTGTAGGATATTTCCGGTTGCAGGAAGTGGCGCTCAAAGTTGATGCGCATAAAGACAGAGCCGAAATAGCCTATCTTGTAGTTATTCTGTACCTCATCTATAGTGATGCCGTTTAATGTAAGATTGGACACAAGGAAGAGGGAAGAGGTAAAGCCGCCTTTAATACCGAAGTTCACCGGACGATCATGGTGATGTTTCTTCAGGGGTTCTTCAACCGCCGTTCCGGGCACAAGATGAGACTGTCCCCACATCGTAGCGGGGAAAATCAAAAACCACAGGATAAATATTTTCAAGACTTTGTTCATCACTTATCACTAACGGTTAATCACTATTTTTTCTTCTCAACAGACCATCCAAATTTACCGATCTTTTCACCCAATTCATAGTACCCCCCATGAACATAAACCAGCGGATTGGCTTCCGCCAGCTCCAGTTTTCCGGTTTCCGGGTTCAGATTCCGGTCGTCAGCACGTACGTTTACCACATCGGCAATAAACATATCATGGGAGCCAAGTGACATGATTTCCTTTACACGGCATTCTATACACAAGGGGGATTCTTCAATAAGAGGAGCATTGACCACAGTACTTCTTCCCGGTGTCAGATGCATTTCTTCAAACTTATTGTAATCTTTCCCGGAACGTACACCACACCAATCCGTTGCACGAGCCATATCTTTGGTCGTGAGATTAATGACAAACTCCATATTCCGTTTCAGGATTTCGTATGAGTGGCGTTCGGGACGTACAGAAATATAGCACATGGGCGGGTTCGTACAAATCGTTCCCGTCCACGCAATTGTTAGTATGTTATATTCTTCCGGAGTGCTTCCGCAGCTTACCAATACGGCGGGAAGCGGGTAAATCATTGTTCCGGGCTTCCAGTCTTGTTTCATAGGCGAAGGAGTTATGAGCTACGAGCTACGAGTGCCTTTCGGATGAGAGCTGCAAACTATAAAGCGAACATTGCGCAGCACTTGTAGCTTGTAGCTTTTGTAGCTTGTAACTCTTATATTATTTCAATTTCATTCCTGTTTTGCTCTTTCTCACAGTAATGGCATCGGATCACGCAATTTTCCTTGTCCACGACATGGAATAACGTCGCCATGGGCTCGTTGTTCGTGATACATTTGGGGTTAGCACACTTTACAATGCCGCGAAGTTCTTCTGGAAGGCTAACTTCACGCTTTTCCACTACTTCATAATCCCGGATAATATTCAACTTCACATTAGGTGCTACCACAGCGATGCGATTAATTTCGTCATCGCAGAAAAATTTATCCGCAATTTTAATAATGCCTTTAGTGCCCAGCTTTCCGCTTTTGAGATTAAAGCCAATGGTGATATTGTTATTCATGTGTTCAAGTCCCAGTAAAGAGACTACAGTGAATAGATTTTCAGAGGGGATATGGTCGATAACGGTACCGTTTTCTAATGCGGCAACCTGTAATTCTTGTTTTTTTTCGCTCATCTTTCAATTTACAATTTAGCAATTTACAAAGTACAATTTAGGCTTTCACCTCATCCAGTGTAATGCCTAATACATCGCAGAGGATAGCCTCACGAGCATACAGACCGTTTTGAGCTTGCTGGAAGTAGTAAGCTTTCGGATTATCGTCTACGTCATAAGCGATTTCATTGACGCGGGGCAGGGGATGCAGAATGCACAGATTGGGGCGGGTATGTTCCAGCATCTTGTTGCGCAGGATGTAGACGTTCTTCACCCGTTCGTACTCCATGAGGTCAGTGAAGCGCTCACGCTGCACACGAGTCATGTAGAGGATGTCGGCATCTGCTATGGTCTCTTCCGTAAAGTCCGTATGTTCCACGTACTTGATGCCATGATCGCGGCAGTAAATTTTGTATTCTTCGGGCATTCTCAACTCATCGGGAGAGATGAAGTGGAAAGTCGGGTTGAAGTGGCGCATTGCCATCAGTAGTGAATGTACGGTGCGGCCGTATTTAAGGTCGCCAACGAGGAAAATATTCAGGTTCTCCAGTGTACCCTGGGTTTTGTAGATGGAGTAGAGGTCGAGCATCGTTTGTGAAGGATGCTGGTTGGCTCCGTCTCCGGCATTGACGATAGGCACTGTGGTTACTTCGCTGGCATAGCGGGCAGCTCCTTCCAGATGATGCCGCATCACGATGATATCGGCATAGTTGCTCACCATTTTGATGGTGTCTTTCAGGGTCTCGCCTTTCGAAGAACTCGTTGCTTTGGGGTCACTGAACCCGATTACACGGGCCCCTAAGCGGTTGGCTGCTGTTTCAAAACTGAGTCTTGTACGGGTAGACGGCTCGAAAAAGAGGGTTGCAACCACTTTCCCTTCCAGTAGCCTACGGTTGGGACGGGCTTCAAACTGCTTCGCCATCTCGATCATGTAGAGGATTTTTTCCTTGCTATGTTCGGCAATGGTGACTAAACTTCTGTTTTCCATATCGTTCGTTATTTTGTTTCTTTTCGAGAGTTCAAAGGTACGGAAAAGATGCGGAGTACGGAAGAAAGACGGGAGAAAATTTAGAAGTTTTTTCGTCTCCATAGCCGACGATCTTCAGCTCATGGGACAAAAAGTTTTGCCTCATGGGATGAAAAAAAATATTTCGTGAGACAAAAAAAATAATCTCATGGGATGAAGCTGCTCATACGGTGAGATGGATGCCGGAATTTGTTTGGATCATTACCAGCATCAGCAGCAGCTTTTCTTTTTCTTTTCTGCTGTTGTTGTTATATAAAGAATATAATAAGAAAGAAAAATGTACTGCTTGTTTTGTTGAAAACGTTGAAAGATAGCGTTTTAGTGTTCAAAACTCCACTTTGTTCCTAAGCAAAAAAGTGCATTTTTCGGCAAAAAACAGCTTGGAATCGGCCGATTCCTAAGCAAAAAATGCCTCTAAAATGATCAATTCCCCCACTTTTTGGTCACCAAAATGCCATATTCTATCCCCTCAAACGCCACACTTTATCATCGGAAACGCCACATTTCATTCTCCGAAATGCCACACTTTGTGCTTGCTGAAGTGTGGCGTTTTACCCGTTAAGATGTAGCATTTTGGATGATAAAGTGTGGCGTTTTAAGAGTTTTCTATAGAATTTATAAGGGTGTTCCAATATAATTCCGTACCTTTGCCTTGTTATTTTTACAGGTAATCTGTTTTATTGATTTAGTGAATTTACAGTAATAAACATGATAAAGAACATCATAAAAATCCTTTGGATATTCTTAGCCGTCATAGTATTGGCTTGTGTCACTGTTTTCTTCTCCATTGCTAAAGGTTGGATAGGCTATATGCCTCCTGTTGAAGATCTGGAAAACCCTAATTATAAGTTTGCTACACAAGTTTTCTCGGAAGACGGGAAGGTACTTGGTACTTATTCGTTTAGCAAAGAGAACCGTGTGTATGTGGGCTATAATGATTTATCCCCCAATGTCATTAACGCGTTGATTGCAACAGAAGACGTGCGTTTTGCCGAGCATTCCGGAATTGATGCGATTGCGTTGTTTCGTGCCATTGTGAAGCGTGGCTTGTTATTCCAGAAGAATGCAGGTGGAGGTAGTACGATTACCCAACAATTATCGAAACAACTCTATTCGCCCAGTGCGGACAATGTAATGGAACGTTTGTTTCAGAAACCCATTGAGTGGGTAATTGCTGTGAAATTGGAGCGTTACTATACCAAGGAAGAGATACTTACGATGTATCTTAATAAATTTGACTTTTTAAACAATGCAGTCGGTATCAAAACTGCAGCCAACACTTACTTTGGCTGTGAACCTAAAGATTTAAAAATAGAAGAAGCTGCCACTTTAGTTGGTATGTGTAAAAATCCGGCTCTTTATAATCCCGTCCGTTTCAACGAGCGTTCACGCGGACGCCGTAATGTAGTGCTCGATCAAATGCGTAAAGCAGGATATATCACTGCCGAAGAATGTGATTCACTGCAAGCACTTCCACTGACCTTGAAATATACCCGTGTTGACCATAAAGAAGGTATGGCAACCTATTTCCGTGAATATCTGCGTGGAGTATTGAATGCTAAGAAGCCTGTGAAGGGTGATTATCGGGGTTGGCAGATGCAGAAATTCTATGAAGATTCTCTTGATTGGGAGAATAATCCTCTGTTCGGCTGGTGTGAAAAGAATACAAAGAAAGATGGTTCAAAGTACAACCTTTATACGGATGGTCTGAAAATCTATACGACTATCGACTCCCGTATGCAGCAATATGCAGAAGAAGCAGTGGAAGAACATCTGAAAGAACTGCAAGGCTATTTCTTTAAAGAAAAGAAGGGACGCAAAAAGGCGCCTTACAGTAACAGGATTACACAAGAGCAGGTAGATGAAATTCTTGCCCGCACCATGAAACAGTCCGATCGTTATCGGACCATGAAGAAAGCCGGTGCATCGGATGCTCAAATAGAAAAGGCTTTCAATACACCTGAAGAGATGTCGGTATTTACCTGGAATGGTGAAAAAGATACTATCATGACGCCAATGGATTCTATCCGCTATTACAAGCACTTCCTTCGTGCCGGTTTCATGTCAATGAACCCGCACAACGGACATGTAAAAGCGTATGTGGGTGGACCTAATTATAACTATTTCCAATATGATATGGCAATGGTAGGACGCCGTCAGATTGGTTCTACTATGAAACCTTATGTATATTCACTGGCTATGGAGAATGGATTTTCTCCTTGCGATGAGATGCGGCACGTGGAATTTCAGGGCTTCGATGAGAATGGTAGCCCTTGGGCGCCCCGTAATGCAAATACTAAACGCTACGGAGAAATGGTGACTTTGAAATGGGGCTTAGCTAATTCGGACAACTGGATTACGGCACGATTGATGAGTAAATTAAACCCGTATGAGTTAAAACGATTGTTGCATAGTTTCGGTGTGCGCAATCGCGAGATTGTGCCTTCTATTGCTCTTTGTCTTGGCCCTTGCGAGATATCGGTAGGAGAAATGGTAAGTGCATATACGGCATTCCCCAATAAAGGAATTCGTGTAGCACCTATGTTTGTAACCCGTATAGAAGATAGTGATGGCAATGTACTGGCTACTTTCTCTCCGGAAATGGAAGAAGTCATCAGTGTTTCCAGCGCTTATAAGATGTTGGTTATGCTTCGTGCCGTTATTAACGAAGGAACCGGTGGACGTGTTCGCCGTTTAGGTGTGAAAGCTGATATGGGTGGTAAGACCGGAACAACTAACTATAATGCAGATGGTTGGTTTATGGGCTTTACTCCTTCACTGGTATCCGGATGCTGGGTTGGTGGAGAAGAGCGTGATATTCATTTTGACACCATGTTGCATGGGCAAGGTGCTTCTATGGCATTACCCATCTGGTCTAAATATATGGTGAAAGTACTTGGAGACAAGACACTGGGCTATGATGAAAATGAAACATTCCAATTGCCTGAAGGTTTTGATCCTTGCAAAGACAACGGGGATGTTGATTTTGAACCAGCACAAGAAAGTGGCTTGGATGACTTCTTTGATTAAAATTCAGGTGTCGGTCTAAATTATTGATTTCGAACGTGGTTTATACAATCAGCATCGGCAGTAACGAGCAACAGAAAGAGAATCTTTCGTTGGCGCGTAAGCGGTTGAAAGAACTGTTTCCCGGTATTCGTTTTTCTACGGAAGAGGAGACTAAACCGCTTTATTTCCAGCGCTCATCTTTATTTTCCAATCAGGTGGCACGTTTTATTTCCAGTAGCGATGCGGCGGAAATAACTTCTTGTTTGAAAGCTATTGAACGGGAAGCGGGGCGGATGCCTGAAGATAAAAAGCGAGAAATAGTCCGGTTGGATCTGGATTTATTATCATGTGATGATACGGTCTATAAACCCGACGATTTAAAAAGGGATTATATTTGCCGGGGATTGAAAGAGATAGAGTAATTTAAAATGGGTACGCGGACGACGCGGATAAAGCGGACGAACGCGTATCTATAAAATAGTAAATATAAATATGTTGAAGTTTTTAGGAATCATTCCGGCCCGTTACGCATCCACGCGTTTTCCTGCAAAACCGTTGGCTATGCTGGGAGGTAAAACTGTAATACAGCGAGTATATGAACAAGTGGCAGGTATTCTGGACGATGCTTATGTGGCCACAGATGACGAACGGATCGAAGAAACTGTAAAAGCTTTCGGAGGTAAAGTAGTGATGACTTCTGTGAATCATAAAAGCGGCACGGATCGTTGCTATGAAGCATATACCAAAATAGGGGGAGACTTTGATGTCATTGTCAACATTCAGGGTGACGAACCTTTTATTCAACCCTCCCAATTGGAAACTGTAAAAGCTTGCTTCGATGATATTACTACCCAGATTGCTACACTGGTGAAACCTTTCACTCCAGAGAATGGATTTGAAGCTTTGGAAAATATCAATTCTCCGAAAGTAGTGCTGAATAAGAATATGAATGCACTCTATTTCAGCCGCTCCATTATTCCTTATCAGCGGAATGCAGAAAAACAGGATTGGCTGAGAAATCATACTTATTATAAGCACATAGGACTATACGCTTATCGTGCTGAAGTTTTAAAAGAGATCACTTCGTTGCCGCAATCTTCGCTGGAACTGGCAGAATCGCTGGAACAACTTCGTTGGCTGGAGAATGGCTATACCATTAAAGCCGGCATTACCGAAGTAGAGACCATCGGCATTGATACTCCCCAGGATTTGGAAAAGGCTGAAGAATTTTTGAAAATATGTTAGACAGAACTATCCAGCCCCTTATTTGTGAGCCGGAACAACTGGCAGTACCATCTCCCGAATGTCGGGTGATGAAAAACGGTATACCTTTATATATACTCAATGCCGGGGATAATGAAGTGGTCCGAATTGACCTGTTGGTAGAAGGTGGACGCTGGCAACAGAACCAACGATTGCAGGCTTTGTTTACCAACCGGATGCTGCGCGAAGGTACCCGGCGTTATTCAGCCGCAGCCATTGCCGAAAAGTTGGATTACTACGGTGCCTGGTTGGAACTTTCAAGTTCATCCGAGTATGCTTATATCACTCTCTATTCTTTAAATAAATATCTGCCCGAAACGTTAGATGTTTTTGAATCTATCGTGAAAGAGCCTCTTTTCCCTGAAAAAGAGCTGGGAGTGATTGTCGACAGCAATATCCAACAATTTCTTGTAAACAGCTCCAAGGTGGATTTTCTGGCCCATCGCACTTTGATAAATGCCGTATATGGCGATACGCATCCATGCGGGCAATTAGTGCAGAAGGAAGATTATCATTTGATCAATCCTTCTGTCTTGCAATCGTTTTACGACCGATATTATCATTCTGGAAATTGCAGTATCTATCTTGCGGGGAAGGTCAGCGAAGACGCTATCCGTCGTATTGAAACTCTTTTTGGAAGTGAACCTTTCGGCAAAGATTTCCGCAAACCGGAAAAACTGTCCTATGTTCCGGTAACTTCTCCTGAAAAACGTATTTTTATTGAGCGTGCCGATGCAATGCAAAGCGCTGTTCGCATGGGAATGCTTTCTTTGGATCGACGCCATCCTGACTATTTGAAAGTCCGCGTTCTGGTTACCTTGTTCGGAGGGTATTTCGGTAGCCGTTTGATGTCTAATATTCGTGAAGATAAAGGATATACGTATGGTATATCTGCCGGCATTATGCCTTATCCCGATAGTGGACTGTTGGTTGTCAATGCAGAGACTGCCAATGAATTTGTAGAACCTCTTATCAAAGAAGTTTACCATGAAATAGACCGCCTGCAAAATGACCTCGTACCTGTCGAAGAACTTGCCATGGTGAGGAACTATATGTTGGGTGATATGTGTCGCAGCTATGAGTCTGCCTTCTCACTGGCGGATGCCTGGATATTTATTCATACTTCCGGTCTCCCGGACTCGTATGTGAGGGATGCTGTAGAAGCTGTGAAGACAATTACTCCTGTCGAGATACGCGAACTTGCCTCACGCTATTTGTGCAAAGAGACATTAAAAGAAATCGTATCCGGCAAAAAAATGTCATAAAAAAAGTGTGATACCCCTTCCTTTTAGCAGATTAATTGTATCTTTGTGCAAATACTATATAGGACGTGTAACAAGTTGCTGCGTTTATACGTCTTATTATTAAAATCGCTAATTTATAATTTTCAATGAAATATCTATATACTGCACTCATTCTGGTATTCATGTCCCAAGGCGGGGCGACGGCCCAAGAAAAGAAATCCGGTTTCTTCGACAAAGTAAAAACAACTTTCTCTTCTGAAATAAAAATAGGAACTCATACCTTCAAAGATGGCTCCGTATATACGGGTGAAATGAAAGGACGTAAACCCAACGGAAAGGGTAAGACGGTTTTCAAGAATGGCAATGTCTATGAAGGTGAATATGTGAAAGGAAAACGTGAAGGATATGGTACTTATACATTTCCTGATGGCGAAAAGTACGAAGGGCAATGGTTTCAGGACCAGCAACACGGTAAGGGTATCTACTACTTCATGAACAATAACCGCTATGACGGCATGTGGTTCCAGGATTACCAGCAAGGCAAAGGTACAATGTACTATTACACCGGTGACATTTACGAAGGAGACTGGGTAAATGATAAACGTGAAGGTCAAGGCACATACACTTGGAAAAACGGTTCCAAATATGAAGGTTCCTGGAAGAATGATAAGAAAGAGGGGGAAGGTACTTTTGTCTGGAATGACGGTTGTAAATACGAAGGTGACTGGAAGAACGATGTGCGTGATGGCAAAGGAACTTTCGAATATGCCAACGGAGATAAATATGTAGGCGACTGGAAAGATGATATGCAACATGGCAAGGGAATTTACTTCTTCCACACGGGTGACCGCTATGAAGGTTCGTATGTGCAGGGCGAGCGTACCGGAGCAGGTATTTATTATTACGCCAACGGTAACAAATATGTAGGAAACTTCAAGGATGGCATGCAGCATGGAAAAGGTGTATTTACTTGGGCAAATGGTGCAGTCTATGACGGCGAATGGAAAGATAACCAGCGTGACGGTCGCGGAACCTATAAATGGAATGTCGGTGATTCATACGAAGGCGAATGGAAAAACAACCAGTTCAATGGTCAGGGAACTCTGATTATGACAGACGGAACAAAATATAAAGGTGGTTTTGTGAATGGTATGGAAGAGGGTAACGGTATACAGGAAGACAAGAATGGTAATCGTTACGAAGGCTTCTTCAAGCAAGGCAAAAAGCACGGTCCTTTTGTCGAAACGGATAAAAATGGGAAAGTAATAAAAAAAGGCACGTACAAAATGGGAAGACTGGAGTAGAATTAAAAAGATAATAATTAAAAATTAAAAGGCTGCGCAGATGATGTAACATCGCGCAGCCTTTTAATTTTTAATTTCTAATATGCGAGCAATTTAGATAATATACTGTGAACTGATAGATTCATTATTCACCACTCTCTTGATAGTTTCTGCAAACATATCAGCAATACTGAGCTGTTTAACTTTTGCACATTTCTTAGAGTAGGGAATACTATCGGTAAATACGATTTCAGTCAGACTGGATTCCTGTACACGGAAAGAAGCCGGATCAGACATTACACAGTGACTGGCAATGGCGCGTACAGATTGAGCACCGGCTTCTAACATAATGTTAGCAGCTTTGGTGATAGTACCGGCTGTATCTACGATGTCATCTACCAATACCACATTCTTACCGGTTACATCACCGATAATCTGCATGGATGCAACTTCGTTTGCTTTCTCACGTGATTTGTTGCACAATACCAGGGGAACTCCCAAATACTTTGAGAATGTGCTGGCACGTTTGGAACCACCCACATCCGGCGTAGCGATTACAAGATCTTTCAATTTCAAGGATTCAATATAGGGGAGGAACACTGCCGAAGCATATAAGTGATCTACCGGAATGTTGAAGAAACCTTGGATTTGATCAGCATGGAGATCCATCGTAATCAGACGGTCTATACCTGCTACTGAAAGTAAATCGGCTACTAACTTTGCGCCAATAGAAACACGAGGTTTGTCTTTTCTGTCCTGTCGTGCCCAACCGAAATATGGAATAACTGCAACAACGCTTTTAGCAGATGCTCTTTTAGCAGCGTCGATCATCAGCAGAAGCTCCATTAAATTGTCGGAATTAGGGAAAGTGGATTGAACCAGGAATACATGTGCGCCACGAATTGACTCTTCATAGGAAACTGCAAACTCACCATCAGCAAAGTGGGTGATGTTCATCTTTCCCAGAGGGCAATCAAGGCTTGCGCAGATTTTCTCTGCAAGGTATCTCGAGTTAGTTCCGGAGAATACCATTACGGGTGCTTTTTCGCTCATTTTGTAATAGATGTTACCTATTTGTTTAATACGGCTGCAAAGTTATGAATTTCCCGCTACATTCTACAAGACTTATTGTAGAAAAATCTTTTTTCTTTCCCGGATTTATTTGTAGCTTTGCTAAGTGAAACGGTTTCCTCATATACGATTGGTGGGCTTACTGTGTTTTTGCATAGTAATGATTTCTTGTGTGGGTACTGCTCCCACCAAGGAAGTACATCTTATCGATTCGCTCAACCAAGTAGCTTATTCTTATCGATATAAAGACCTGGACTCTTCTTGTCATGCTGCCACACAAGCTTATGGAAAAGTAAATTTGTATAGCCAGGGGAAGGCGGAAGCATCCAACAATCTGGGTTTTTGTGCTTTTATGCGCATGGATTTTGAGAAAGCGGAGAAGTTTCATAAAGATGTGTATAGTCTGACGAAAAATGAACTGGAACTGCTGGTTGCTGATATCGGATTGATGAAAATCTATCAGCGGACAGCCATGAACAAAGAATTTTATGACTATCGGAACAGTGCCCTCCGCCGCATGAAACGAATAGATGAAGATAACAAGCTCTTCGTAGATAAGCACGAACGGTTGAGACTGAACTATGCACGTTCCGAATTTTATATTGTTTCAGCTGTGTATTATTACTATCTGCAACAACGCCCGGAAGCGGTGGCTTCCATCAACGAAATATATCCGCAGGAAGAACTTGCGGCAGATACGAACCAGTTATTGTATTATCATTATATAAAGGGATCGGCGGCACTTTGTGATGGCGAAACAGCGGACGAACGTCGTTTGCGTGAATTCGACGAGTTGTATACAACCTGGAAAATGGCGTCCCGCGGTGGATATTTATATTTTGAAGGTAATGGAGTGCAGGGGCTTGCTAACCTGATGGCATCTCCCGATAATTATGACTTTTTTCAGGTCAGGCGTTCTCATGCGTTGAAACAGTTTGATGTACCCGTGGATTCTTTATTACCCATGCGTTTAGGACAATTGGCTTTGAAGAAATTCAAGCAATATAATGATGTGTATCAGATTGCCGGTGCCTATGTTTCTATCGGTAAATATCTGAATGCGCATGATAACTACGCCGAAGCATTGGATACATTGACGCTTGCCTTGGAGTGCGTGAACAACCATCATCGCCGTTTTTATGATTGCCACGATAGCTTGGACTGGCTGAAAACCTATGATATACGGGATACCATTTCTTCAGAAAAAGCATGGATAGAGCGTAAGTTACGGACCGTTCCGGAATGGATTTCACGCATCCGCGAACAATTGAGCGTTACGTATGCCGGATTGGAAATGAAGCAACACTCCGATTATAATCGTAATATCTATCTGGACATTTTGGAAGATACCCGTCAGGATAAGGAGTTGGAAAGCCGCTACCAAGCCTTGGAAAGTGAAGCCCGGCAACTCAATATTTTACTCTTCTTTGTGATTGTCGGTTTCATACTGGTGGTTTTATTCTTTTGGATATTCAATAAGCGGTCTAAAGAACGTAATCATGTTCATTTGCACCGTTTGAGGCAGATGTTGGACATTTGTCAGAAAATAACCGCTTCTATTCCCACGGACGCGCAGACGGAAGAAGAAATTGTAGATGCTATTCTTTCTGCTGTGCAGACAGATATAGAGGAACTTTTCAGTGTAAAAGACATTCGGATAGAAGATGGGCAGTTGGTATTACCCAAACGTCTAACGAAGGATGAGAAGGCAATATTACATGTGATTGCTCCTTATATTACATGGGCGCTTGATAATGGTATGACTTCCATTTCGCTGGGTGATGAACGCCGCCGGTTGGAGAAAGAACGGTACGTGTACGAACAGCATATAGCCGGAAATAAACGTCAGAATCTCATAAAGAAAGCGTGTATGGCCATTGTTAACGGTATTCATCCGTATATAGACCGTATCATAAATGAAGTGCATAAACTGACGGAAAAAGGTTTTATCCATGACGAACGCATCAAAGCCGAGAAGTATCAATATATGGACGAATTGGTGACAACCATCAATGAATACAATGATATCCTTGCTTTATGGATTAAAATGAAACAGGGTAGCCTGAGCTTGAATGTAGAGACATTCGGATTGAACGAGCTTTTCGATCTGATACGGAAAGGAAGCCGTGCCTTCGAAATGAAACAGCAACAACTGGAAGTGACGCCAACGGATACCTATGTGAAAGCTGACAAGGCATTGACACTGTTCATGATAAACACGCTTGCGGAAAATGCCCGTAAATATACTCCAAAGGGAGGTAAGGTAAAAGTCTATGCAAATCTGACAGAAGAATATGTGGAAATATCAGTAGAGGATACCGGTTATGGCCTTTCAGAAGAAGATGTGACACGTATTGTCGGTGAGAAATTGTATAATTCACAGGAAATAGGCATACTGGATGCTGCTGACCGGGAAGAACTGTTGAAAAACAAAGGAAGCGGCTTCGGCCTGATGAATTGTAAAGGTATCATTGAGAAATACCGGAAGACGAACGAAGTCTTCAAAGTCTGTTTATTCAATGTAGAAAGTACTTTAGGGAAGGGTAGCCGTTTCTATTTCCGCCTGCCTACAGGAGTGCGTAAAACTTTGATGGTATTTCTGTGCATATTCTTTTCTATAGGCATGAGTTCGTGCAATAAAGCAGTGGAGGAAGCGGTGATGCAACCGGATGAAATCTACGCGCAAACCACTCAGGACTCTTTGTCGTTAGCTGCGGAAAATGAGTTTGAAGCCCTGCTGAACGAGGCGTCCGACTATGCCAATAATGCCTATTATAGTAATGTGGAGGGTGATTTTGAACAGGCTTTGGAATATGCCGATTCTGCCATGTCTTGCCTGAATGCGCATTATAAAAGGTACGCTCAGGATCCGCAGCGCTATATGTCATTGAGAGGAGAGGGAGAACCGGGTGAATTATCCTGGTGGAATGAACTTTTCAATTCGGACTTTCATGTCATACTGGATATTCGGAATGAAGCGGCTGTCGCTTTTTTGGCATTGAAACAATGGGATGCGTACAGTTATAATAATGCCGCCTATACAACCTTGTACAAATTGCTGGGTGAAGACCAGTCTTTGGAGGAATATTGTCGTCGACTGGAACGTTCTACCAATAATAAGATGGTGGGTGTTATCTTGTTTATCGGACTTATAGCTATGTTGCTCTTGGGATATTACATCCTGTATATTCGCAAGCGTCTTGTAAACCGTTGGAATCTGGAACAGGTTTTGGAAATCAATAGACAGATATTTGCTGCCTCCCTGATACAAGTTCCCGAAACAGAAGAGGCTTTGCAACGGGAAGAAGACACCCTGAAAGCTATTCCTCAACGTATTGTTGACGAAGGTTTCGATGCTGTAAATGAGTTGCTAAGCATTGATCGGTTGGGAATTGCCGTTTATAATGAAACGACGCATCAACTGGAATATGCATCAAATTCTATAGAAAATGAGTTGTCCTCTGCGGGAGATAGTGGATTATCTACGGCAGAAGATGAACTTTGGAAGGAAGTAGTTCAGCGTTGTTTTGAGGAGCACACTCAACTGTCCGCACCGGGATTTGAAGCCTTACCTTTGGTGGTGGATGCTGCGGGTGATTCGCGTTGTGTAGGTGTGTTATATCTTGAGCGGCAGGAGAGTGCCGATCAGGAGACGGCTCATTTATTGCTGGAATTGATTGCGCGGTATATAGCGATTGTGGTCTTCAATGCAGTTGTAAAACTGGCAACAAAATACCGCGACATCGAAGCAGCGCATGAAGAAGCACACCGGGCATCATGGGAGGACGGTATGTTGCATGTACAGAATATGGTGCTTGATAATTGTCTTTCCACCATCAAGCATGAGACGATTTATTATCCGAACAAAATCAAGCAACTCATTGGTAAACTCCGTTCAGGTATTCTCTCTGAAACGGAAGAAAAAGAGACGGTTTCAGCTATCAGCGAATTGATAGAATATTATAAAGGTATATTTACCATATTGAGTTCGTGTGCATCGCGCCAGTTGGAAGAAGTTACATTCCGTCGCGGGATGATTTCCGTACCGGAGTTGTTTGTTTTGGCAGAAAAGTATTTCCGTAAAGCGAATAAGGGAAAAGGGTTTGCTGTATCTTTCTTTACAAGAGCTATTGATGAAAGAGTGGTCGGAGATTTTATCCAACTTCGCTTCTTATTGGAGAATCTGATAGACGAAGCCTTGTCCGTCCCTCTGGATGGAGAAATACATTTGGCAGCAGCAGTAGACGGAGAATATATTCGTTTCCTTTTTATGGATATGCGAAGGACGAAAACCCGTGAGGAGTTAAATCAACTTTTCTATCCAAACCTGGAACGTATGACGGCAACAGGAGAGAAAGGAGAGTTGCGAGGTACGGAGTATCTCGTCTGCAAGCAGATTATTCGCGACCATGACGAGTTTGCCGGAAAACGTGGCTGTCGCATCAATGCTGAACCGGCTGAGAATGGTGGATTTACTGTTTATTTCACGATACCGAGAAGAAAATAAAATTAAAGAATATGGAAGACAAGAAATTCAAAGTAATTATTGTAGAAGACGTCAAGCTTGAACTGAAAGGAACGGAAGAAATCTTCCGCCATGAAATACCCAACGCAGAAGTTATCGGTACGGCCATGACCGAAAGCGAATTCTGGACATTGATGGAAGCCGGAGTCCCCGACTTGGTATTGCTGGATTTAGGCTTGGGTGGTTCTACTACCATTGGTGTGGATATCTGCCGGAATATCTTTAAGCGCTATCCGGGAGTACACGTACTCATATTTACCGGAGAAATTCTGAATGAAAAGCTTTGGGTAGATGTTATGAATGCGGGTGCTGACGGCATTATTTTGAAAACAGGTGAGTTGCTTACGAAAACAGATGTACAGGCAGTAATGGATGGAAAGAAGCTGGTTTTTAATTATCCTATTCTGGAAAAAATTGTAGACCGTTTCAAGCAATCTGTTGCGAATGATGCCAAACGTCAGGAAGCGGTTATCAGTTATGATATCGATGAGTATGACGAACGTTTCCTACGTCATCTGGCACTGGGGTATACCAAAGATATGATTGCCAACCTGAAAGGTATGCCTTTTGGAGTCAAATCCTTGGAAAAGCGTCAGAATGATTTGGTAAACCGTCTGTTTCCACAAGGAGAGCGGGTAGGAGTGAATGCAACCCGCCTGGTTGTGCGTGCTCTGGAACTCCGTATTCTTGATATAGATAATCTGGAAGCGGATGATGAATAACAAATGGCGTTTACCGCATCCGGCAACAATGTTTCTCTTGTTGACGCTGGCTGTCATTGTCCTATCATGGATATTTGACATTTACGGCCTGAGCGTGTTTCAACCGCAAACAGGAGAGGAGATACGGGTACAAAGTTTGCTTAGTCCGGAAGGTATTCGTTGGCTGTTGCGGCATGTGGTTACTAATTTCACGGGGTTTGCTCCGCTGGGATTAGTGATTGTGGCTATGTTTGGTATCGGGGTGGCACAACACTCGGGTTTTATAGATGCTTGCATCCGCGGTGGGGCACGTCGTAAGCATAATCCATGGCGCATGGTGATACTGGTTATTTTCTTGGGATTACTTTCTAATGTAGTAGGGGATGCAGGGTACATAATCCTATTGCCAATAGCAGCGACCTTGTTCCATTCGGTTGGGCTGCATCCGGTTGCAGGCATTATCACGGCATACGTTTCTGTTTCGTGCGGGTATAGCGCTAACCTGATGCTGAGTACCTTGGACCCTATGCTTGCTGCCAGTACCCAGGAAGCTGCGGATATGGCAAATGTATCACCTGGAAATACAGGACCGTTATGCAATTACTATTTCTTGTTTGCATCCACTTTCTTGCTTGCTTTTATTATTTATCAGGTAACTCGCCGCAATCTTCTACCAGCTTTGGGCGAATATGTTGGTCATATTCGTTTCAATGGTTATAAGCAATTATCTCGCAAAGAGCGTCGTGCTATGATAGGTGCAGTATCTATCGGGGTGATTTATACTACTGTGATTCTTTGGGCTACTTTCTCTTCATGGGGTATTTTGCGTAGTGTGAATGGTGGTCTGATCCGTTCTCCTTTTATAGAGGGCATTCTGTTTTTGCTTTCTTTTGGTATCGGACTTATGGGGATGGTTTACGGCTTTGCTTCCGGTCGTTATCGTACAGATGGAGATGTGATTGAGGGGCTTACTCAACCTATGAAATTGTTGGGTGTTTACTTTGTCATCGCTTTCTTTGCTGCTCAGATGTTTGCGTGTTTCGAGTATTCTCATTTGGATAAATGTATAGCCATTATGGGAGCGGACATGCTTTCGTCTATTCATCTTGGGAGTTTATGGATACTCATTCTATTTATTCTCTTTACAGCACTTGTGAACCTTATTATGGTTTCTGCCACTGCCAAGTGGACTTTCATGTCCTTCATCTTTGTTCCATTCTTTGCCAATATGGGGATTTCTCCGGATATGGTGCAATGCGCTTTTCGTATTGGTGACAGTGCCACCAATGCCATCACTCCTTTCATGTTCTACATGCCTCTTATCCTTACTTACATGCAGCAATATGATAAGCAAGCGACCTATGGTTCATTGCTGAAATATACATGGAGATACTCTCTATATATATTATTAGCCTGGACTTTGTTATTTATTTTATGGTATGTAACTGGTTTACCATTAGGATTATAACATCTACTCGGATATAAAAGCAGCTATTTACAAAATATTTTCTGCGTAAAATCTTTGCAAATTTCACAGAAAAGCGTACCTTTGCACCGCAATTAAGGATGGTTCCGTAGCTCAGCTGGATAGAGCAACGCCCTTCTAAGGCGTGGGTCTTGCGTTCGAATCGCAACGGAATCACTTTGAAAAGAGAGCTAATATACTGACAATTACAGTGTTTTGAGCTCTCTTTCTTTTTCTCCTACCTCATTGAAGGTTTAAAAAAAAGAGTTTTAGGGCCAAATTTGGACCGGATGACTTGTTGAAAACTTGTTTTCACTTTTTTAAACCGAAATCATGGCAACAATCAAATTAGTAATATTACCCCATGCTGTTCTGAAAGACGGAACACATAGAATTCGTATCGCTATAAATCACCGTAGAGAAACGCGATACATACCAACACGCTACAAGGTTGATTCTCTAACACAATTTAGAGATGGACAAGTTATTAATCATTCAGAAGCTCATACTTTAAACATAAAGCTCCGAAATCTACTGAATGACTACGAAGAGAGATTATATAATATATCTTCTCTTCACCTCTATTCATGCACCCAATTAAAAGAACTGCTCCACAATGGGGCGAATACTGATAGACCGCTCACTTTTCAATCGGTGGCCACTGAATACATAGAAGAACTCAAACAAGATAAGCGAGATAATTATGCTACTCTTCTGGAAAGGAACAGCAGATACTTCACCACCTTCTGTAAGGGTGATATCCTTCTTTCATCTATAACTCCTTATATAATCCAGAACTATGTTCGCTATCTTAAAAAGAACTACCGGATGAATGATACGACAATAGATATGTTTATCAGCCGGACCAGGACAATCATAAACCGAGCCAAAAGGCATAATCTTGTGCACTATGATGTTGATCCTATCTCCGTTCATAAGATACAAGCTCCTCCAGAGCGAGAACTTGACATCACTGTCCAGGAGATCAAAACGATCCGGGATTCAACACCAGGCATAAAGAAACTTGTTGCTGCTCGTGATCTCTTTATGCTCTCCTATTATCTGGGTGGAGTAAATCTCATAGACCTACTTTCTTATGACTTCCGGAATGCTTCTCGCTTTGAATACATAAGAACAAAAAGCCGAAATACAAAGATGGGAGACAAACGGATATCTCTTACCATACCTCCAGAAGCGGAACCGATAATAAAACGATGGATAAACCGGAATACAGGAAAATTAGACTTTGGATATAATTTCTCATACTCTAACTTTTCCCGATACATGAACCGAAGTATAAAATCCCTGGCTCAATCCCTACACATAAAGAGTAAGGTTACATATTATTCTGCCAGAAAATCATTTGTTCAGCATGGTTTTGAATTGGGTATCTCTTTGGAAATATTGGAATACTGCATAGGGCAAAGTATGAAGAAGAATAGACCTATCTTTAACTATTTACGAATTATGCGAGATCATGCAGACAAGGCAATACGTACTATACTTGATAATATAAAATAACTGCATATAAAAAGGGACGGTTTACTCAGCCGCCCCTTCTATAAATTCCTTCAAACGATAAAGTTGATCAATAGCCGGATTATAGAAGCCATCCGGGTAGTGCTGTTTAATGTCGTTGATATTGGCACGAACATAGATACCGGTATTCAGCTTTACTCAAAATAATCTCTGGGGAAAGTCGTTTATTTTTAATTTACTGACAAGTATAATTATACTTTATTTTGTACCTACTTTCTTCAAACAATCTCTTATATAATTAGACGTAACAAATACATCAGACAGAAATACACCATAAATTCTCTTCTCGAAAAACACAGGTCCACCACTAATACCACGATATAAAGGAGATGTTGTATTTGATAAGACTTTCATAAATGGAAGGGTTAAACGCTTATCTCCAATAATTCTATACCATTCTTTTTTTTCTGGAAAGACTAATTCTGCAGTTAATACATGCCCATAAAATGTATACTCACTGTCTTGTATTTTAATTCCTGTTGTCATTGTTTCCCCAGGAACAATCATTTGAGTATTAAACCCCGCGAAATTCAAATCAGTCCCATTTTCTATTGAGTCTGAATTAGCCAATGTTACATGAAAAGGCAACTTTCCATTAAAATCAATTAATTCTCCTATAAATAGGTCTTTTCCGCTATCATCATGCTCTTTATAAATACATTTTATTTTATACTTATTGTCACCATAATATGCAATATAGGTTCCTATTTCTTTTGAAAAATTATGGCCAGCTGAAAGAAATATTCCATTATTATTAATCAAAAAACCTGTTCCAGAGTCAAATAAATCATCACAGTCAACAGGTAAATGATAAATAGGAAAACAAATTTCTAAAATATCATTATCAATTTCCTCTTCATCGTCAAAATCCAAATCGTCTATACTCATTGCCATATCTCACAGTTTTTATTATTTTGTGACAAATATACCACTAATTTCTACATCTATATCCATACATAGAACAATATATTACCACTGAAACAAATTATAACTTACCCCACCCCCAACATAAAATCCATCCGGATAACCATAGCCCACCTGCAAACCCAATCCCCAACGCTTCTTCTTAGGCATAATGGTATGATAAATATCATTAGTTACCGTCTGATACACCGTCTTCGGAAATATCTGCAAGCTATCCAGCCTTGGACGATAACCACTCACCCATACTCGGTAAAGACTATCCTCGTAATAAGCCTGCTCACGATGAACAACAGTGTCACCGATACGCATAGTATCTGTTAACCGGAAGACCAATAAAGGGGCCATAGGTGGCGATATAAGCAATGTATCAATCTCTACAACAGTCTTTACCTTTGTCTCGGTACGTATTTCTGCCGGCAAAGGCTCATGCGGACGGAACCAGGCAACCACACAAACCACCGCCAGCAATATAACTAATATCCAAGGCAGCTTCTTCATAAGCCCAGATATTTAACGATACCATCAATATGAATCTGCGCAACCGCCTGTTTACCTTCCCAGGATAAAAGGTATTCTACATCTTCCTTGTTATCCTGAAAGAAATTCTCAGTGAGTACAGCCGGACAATTCGTGTCCCGGCAAATGGCAAGGTTCTGCTGCCAGTACAATTGGTTGGGCATTGGTTTACGGACGGGAACAGGAATACATTCTGCTATTTGTCCCAAGCATTCAGCTAACCTTTTACTATTACTTGAAGCGTTATTTGATACAAATACGCTCCATCCTTTTGCTTTCATCCAACTAGCACCGGAACCAGCCGCATTGCAATGAATAGAAATAAGGATAGCTTTCTTGTCTGTCTCTTTGTAGATAACGTTTGCCCGCCTGCATCGCTCAGACAAAGGAACATCCGAATCTTCTTTCACGATCCGTTCAGCATCAACACCTTTTTTACGTAAGCCGAAAATAACCATATCGGCAATCTCTCTTGCATAGGACCACTCTCTCAACCTTCCGTCCGGCGAGCGCTTGCCCGGAGTATTCTTCCCGTGGCCGTTGTCAATCAATACTTTCATTTCTCTTCCTCCTTATCAATTTCGTTTTCAATTCTTTCAATTACTCCCTGGACGTGAGAGGGCATCGCACGTTTAAACTCAAACCTAATCAAGTGATAGATTATCCGGAAAGCTTTGTTTTTGGGATACGCAACAATCAGATTTTTAAAAGCATTCTGTAGATACACGTATGAGAAGACATACGTAATAGTCTTTATCACAATGAGGGAACTATCTCCATCCCCTATTGAATCCATGAAGACAAACACCACCTCGATAATAACCAGATATAAGAGCAGCTCTGCCAATGCATTTTTAAACTTGCTCCATTTAAAGTTCTGGCACCGAACTATACTCACTCCATCAGCCCGCATGCCACACCAGATATTGAAGGCAAACATCACTGCCAAAGCTATTAAAAAGCCTTTGGTCGGTGTCAAGTACGCCAACAATGAGCTGAACAATGACACACATATCACTCTAATTTGATCTAACGTAAATAATCTCTCCATTTTGCATATATCTATTTTAATACTAATTTTGTAGGATCACAGTAGTTTTTAAACTACAAAATCCCGATCCAGCCAGTGATGGTAGGACGGGATTTTTAGAAATCTTTTAATTCATAAACTAACCCTTCATAATTTTGAAGTTTATCTACTAAGCTATACACACAATTTCGGATTTCAGCCTTAGCCCTTTGGGCATCCTGATCTGAATTTATAGCAACCTCTTTTATTGGTGACAATACCGAAACAGGATACAGAAGTTCATCTGAAATATGGCTGCAAATATCTTCAAAGCCGGATACAGAAGAACTGAAACCTTTCTCTGAGAGTGTTACTTCAAACTCTCTAATCTTAGCTTTGACTTCTTCACCTCTCATTAATACCGTAAGGTTAAAGCCTATTGGATTACCTTCAATACAGTCATTAAAGACTTCATGTGCCGGATTATCCTGCATTAACTTATACAATGCTTCACCTCCACAACTGGCTTCAATTTTAAATTTGTAGCCCAGTTTTTCTATAAGGAAAATAAATGTCTTCATATTTTTTCTATTTCTATAATATTCAAAGGAACATAAATGTAAGAACCCGAAGAAGCGACTCCCCAAAGAATACTAAACTTCCTCTATCTCAATCACATTTAACGGTGCAAAATAGAATATCCCGTTTACACCGACACCAAATTCTATTCTCAGCATACCAGTATCTCCGACTGTCACTGTCACAGGCTCTGTCATATTCGCAGTATTGTTTTGTACGCCAGTTTCCGGCAATACGAAAACCACCTCATCCGTATCTGTCACTGCCTTATATAGCAAAGCCTCATTAGGAATCACACGTTGATTCCATTTCGTATTAGCCAGCAATCGCACTTTATACGTTCCGGCTGGCAAGGTAAATATGATACTTTCACCTTTAACAGAATTAGACCCCATAGCAGAATTATGTTTCAAATATTCATCTGCAAATATTCCGCTATTGTTTCCTGTGATACTACCTTCCCCACCTATTTGAGTAATCATATTAGAAGCATTACTTGAAGGTACCGCTGTACCAAGAAGTTGTTCTCCAAGTATATCATATATATTCCTGGCACTACTAACATTCGCCTGGCTATTGAATCTCGTAATTCCTGTCTCGGAGTCATATATCGATAAACCGGGAGTTGTATTGGGTACATCAGTTTTATTCCAGCCAATCGAAACTATAGCCTTTACTGACAATTCTTCTATATTAATATCATCAGACTTTATTTCCGTTTCATTTCCTTCAGCATCCTGCAACTGACCATATAGAGTTTTTTGTCCTATTGAGCTGAACATATATTCTATATTATCTCTCATGGTTTGCCAGGTAGCACCGGTAAATGCTGAACTTTCACTCAGTCTGTATTTAGCCGGTGCATTAGAACCACTGTAGGTAAATACAACCGGAATAGTAAGAGAACGGGAAGTTTCCACTCCATTATTCAGTATCATACTGTCAAGTGAAAGCGGTGTAGCTTCATAGATAATAGAATCAGATAACACATCACTCATTTCATTTCCCGCACTAACTTGACAGTAAACTACTTTAGCTCCAAAGGCATCAGACAATGTGTAATCTACAATTCCACCAGCAGGGATATTCTGCCAAGGCTCATTAGTAAGGTCAGCACTTTCACCGATTCTGTAACGAGTTGCCGCGCCTTGGTAATTCAAAGATACTTTTACTTTTGCATCGCGCGTCGTATAATCGCCATCATTAATGGATATAGAAACTAAAGTGATCGGATCATCATCAATAGCATCCGATTTGTATTTACCCATATAAGGTCCAATAGGACATACTGTATTATACCAGTTTTTGTAACCGCAATAATCAAAAGTAAACTTACTTCCCAAACCTGCATTAATCAACGGGCTGTCAAATGCTACCCTGTAATCACCATTTATATAATCTGCGATTTTCAAGTCAATGGATTTCTGATACAAATCCGAATAAAGTAAAACATTATTATTGAGTGCCTGCGATTTCCAAACGTCGATAGTCTCTGTAGTCATATTGGTAAACAACAGACCGTTATTAGCCAATATGTTATCAATAACGTGCAGTCCTCTTATTTGTACCGTGTTGCGTCCATTCATAGTAGTGCCGGGTGTGGCAATAACATTATTATGAAACACAATCTGCAAATCCTCATTTATTACTCCACTTCCAGACGGAGCATTCGTCGGATTTTGTTCCGGAGTTGTATAACTAAACAAAAACTGTACCCCCATACCCCGTTTGGACTGAGCGATGTTATTATATATCTCAATGTCACCGATAGGGCCTACCTGCAAGCTTGCCCCATGATTATCCAGCAAGAAATTATTGTAGCATTTACCCGAAAAACTCTGGATAGACAAACCGCTGGCTTGTGCTGACTCATCCTTGTAAGCACAATCATAGAGCTGATTATAGCACACCTCACCAAACGCATTAGATATCTGCACCCCATCGTAACCAGTATGTTCAAATTTGTTACGGTAAAAGCGAAAATTAGTCAGATAATGAGCTTTTCTCACATATTGCCTTCCCTTTGTATAAGTTACATCCTCGCCTTTGAGGTTTTTAAAAGTAACGGTTTCACCTGTATAAGTAACTGTTTTATTTTCTGGTGTGAAATACCCAAGATATACCCCTTCACCGGAAGTATCATGTATATGCACATGATGCAGCCAGAAATTTGCTTCTTCAAAATTGCCATGCCAAAATTGTGGATTAGTATCGGTCGGGTCTGTCTTGGACGCAATTCCTGTAAATCCGGTATTGCATATCTCAATCTCAAACAGTTCAACATCAGAAGTTCCATTCAGTAACATGAAAGCATCCTCCCAAAACACGTTCTTGGCAAACCTGTCAAACTTAATCCCCTTTTCAATATTATAATAGCCTCGTCCGTCCCAAACCGTATTATGAATGCAACCGTCATAGCTCATGGCGGAGTAATACACGCCCCAAATCGTCAAGGGAGTCTCCTGGTCAATAGTAAACACCAGCGGGATATCATAACTGAACTGGGGCGTACCATTAGCATTACTCTTTGTCTTATCAGTGGCACCGATAAGCCTTATTCGGCTTTGATATTTACCCTTGCTCTCATCTGCCTGGATAACGAACGTATAGGCATCTTTTCCTGCCGGTATTTTACTGATATCAAGTTCTTTGTAATATCCGGTATTACCAGTCAACTGCCCTTCTTTAAGCATAAATACACAGTACAGGTCATTATCTCCTGTCTCATACATCTTCAACGACACGTCATACGTTGCATCCGCCACGATTTCAGTGTATTCATTATTATCAATCTGCGATTGCGTTGGTCGTGCTGCAAGGCGTGGAGTTACTGTAATCAGTTTATTGATGCGCTTACTGATAGTCTTCTGAGTACCTGTATCATAATACCGTGTTTCCACATCATAGATTCCTCGGGATGGAATATTTATTTCCGTAGAAGTCAGTACCCCACCTGTAAGAGTGAAATCAGCTTGTGTACGGTGAGCAATAACATCCTCAGAAACACCGCTATCTCCATTTTCTTTCAGGATAAACACTTCAAGCGTATGCTCACGTGATAAATCATAACCATTATCCGACATTATATTTATCGTGAAATTCTGGTCTGTACGGCTTATTTCTGAGGACACACCGACATCGTGATAAGGAAGTATCTGATTCTGCATTGCATACAGGTAACGTACTAATACAGTGGAAAACAATTCTTCCGCATTACGATAATTTACCGCCCGTACCTCTTGCCTTAAATCGCCCTCAGTACTCACGGGAACTGTTACCGAAGTATTCTGCGAAGTATTATCAATCGTTTCTCCCGCAGAAATGGAAGTGTCAGAGGTACTTCTTTTTGTAAAATACATCTTTTGTGCCCATTTTGTCACCGCTTCCAAAGTAACCGTTTCACCTACAAGCGGAAAAGCGTTGCTAACCTTCGTTGCTAATTTAACACGTCCAATACCACCGATTAGCTTATTTACATATTCCTGATTACTCATAACTTTCTTCTTTAATGTTTAACACATAGTTATTATCTTCTACATACATACCTGTTTCCTCTATGTAGCTACATTGCAAGGATGCTGTTATCACTTGTCCAAACCGCATCAGGGAATGCCCATTATCTGACGTAAAGGTTGACCTGATAAAATTATTACGGTTTTTGGAGTTAACCTTAACAATTATTAAGTCGTCAGTCGGTGCGGTGTAGACGGTCGCATTGCTGAATGCTTCCCTATCCACAGTATTACTTCCTTCATAGCCTGTACTTTGATCGCTTGTCTCATCCCATTGTTCACCGAACAAGTTATAAGCGCCTACAGATACATCGGGTATCGAATTGCGAAGGTAATCAATATCAAATTCAGGCGCATATTCCTTGTTGGATTTGTAAGTGTCCTTCAAAAAGCTAACGAGTTTATAATCGTTCCCTCCTGTATCAACGTTCAGGATGTTATCGGTATTACTTAGTGCAGTTGATCCTGCCTCATAGCCTGCCTTGGTAAAGTTACTCAATAAACGCGTTTCGAACCCGAAATTCAGATATTCACCGTCATTGATAGTGGCTTTCACAGGAGAAAAATTATAGAATCGATTCACTGGGTTATCCTGCCAAAAAGCCGATGCATAGATATTGTTATTTGCAACATACTCGGTGAAACCTCCATAGTTGTAGAATGCCACATACGCATTGCCAAGTTTATTAATGAATATATTATTATTGTTGTGCAGTATCTTAATATTTCCTGCCAAAAATTCTTGTGAAGAAGAATATTTGCCATTAAGATAAACAGTACTGTTACTCATACTCAGTTCTTTAACCATATCATTGAAACCAAATACCCTACGAACGTACATGTATTGACCGTTGGTTATATTATTGTAGAATAAGCTACTGTCAATGTTCATTCGTTGGATATCACCCGAGAACGCAAAAGGTTGACCTGAACAGTTCTTCATCGTAGTACGAACCAAATCGACTTCGCTGATGCCATTAATAGAACAACCGTATTCTATCATTCCTACAGCATCCAATACTGTATCGGCTATTTTTAAATAACCGTTACTACTTGTGATAGACAACACATTGGCATGTCCTAAACCACCGGAATTAATATAGTAGTCTCCCTGAATATTGGAACGGTTTATCTCGGCACTTTCAATTCCACTCATAAATATCGCAACCGCACCAGCCTTAACCAGATTACAGGAATCAACAATCACATTAGCTGTATTCTTAAATCGTAAACAATACCAAGTATGCGCCTGAGTACCGGAGCTATTTGCATAATAGCCATTGAACTTACAGTTATGCAAAGCAACATTCTTCACTTTATCAGTATCGTCATTGCTACGTACCATAATAGCCGCAAGTTCTTCCGGAGAAGAAGCACCGGAGAAGTTACAGTAATTAAGCATGGAAACGCCTTTAATAAACAAATTATCCACATTCTCAAACAACAATCCACCCAACCATCTGCAATTGATGGTGTATAAATCGTTGCCATTGATAGTCAAAGTATAAAGGCTGTCTTTATTCCAATCTAACAAAGTGGATGTCCAGATTCCATAAGTTGAGTTCCATTGTGATCCGCGGATTTCCATAGCTTTCTTTACACAGGAAATCATAATATCCTTTGTGAGTTTATCCGGATAATCCTCTTTAATTGCGGCAATACATTCTCCAAGTCCCGAATAATAAACGGATGGTTTGTCACTGCGGATGAGGAAGTCCGTGTCGGTTTGCACCAACATTTCCTCCATCCACACATACATGGTATGATCAGAAGCCAAATTTTCAAAGGTATATTCTGATACGGAGCCTTGACTTACTTGGTCTACGTTTAATTTTTGTACCTGATATCCGTCTTTAGGAATAACCTTAATAGTAACGGTTCCTGTCTTAGCGGCTGTAATATAATAGTTACTTTTATCTTCCGATTCCACGACGTTTATAATATCTCCTATGGCGGAAATCGTACATTGTCCAACATTAGCCGGATTTATGGAAATTCGTATAGAAATAGTTTCTAAAACACCTCCCTTAGCTTTGATAACTTGATTATTGCCATCCCAATAAACCGTATCATTATCAATGTGCTTCCGTAATTTGTAGACAAATTCGTCCATCCATTCCGTCCACCCTTCATCCAGATAAGAGCGAGTATAGATACTGTCATATTCATAACGTATCTGCCGGGTATCCCCGTCATTAGAAACCACGAGTATGCCCTTTATCTCTCCGCTACCAGCCTGTATAGCATACAGATAATACCCTGGCTTCGTTATATTATCAAACTCATCTTCAGGAATACCTCCTAAATCTATAAATTGAGCACTTGGTTCCATTGCAACCAATTGTTCAACTATTCCGACAAGGGTACGTCCAACCCTTTCAGCCGTATTTTCCCCCCAATTCGTTTCTTTACGAATTAGCGTTGACAACTCTTTTAATATTCGAAGTGTATCCATTAATCCCCTATATCAATAATTCGAACTCGTGAACCTCTAACAGGCTTAACCTTTACATCATCCCATGTCTTTAGGTATTCCAATGCACCAGATAAATAGCTCTCAGCTACGTTCATCAGATCATTATACCGATTTATCCGGTTTTTATCATCCATACGTGCAGCATATTCATCCTGAGGTTGTAGAAATCCTGCTCTTGAAAGCATAGAACCGTCATTCTTAGCCATTTTTGCGTAAACAAAATATGCCAAAGTGTGACGAATACCCTTAAAAACGTGTTTTTTCTGAGCTTTATCGATATATTCACCTCCTTCTAATAGAAGTTTTTGTCTTTCATCCAACTCTTCGCCTACGAGCTTTAAAAAGATGTCCGCTCCGATTCCCGGTATAATGAATAATTGCTCACATTCATCAATGAATACCTCAACCTCTTCACTATCCAAATGAATAGATGACACGCGTGTGTATTCCTTCCAATTATCAGCTGTTAACAGATGTTCCATTTGAATCAATATATTTAAGTGGTCTTAGACTAAAATCATGTGATATGTTTGCAGGCTCATACCAATACCTGAATATTCGATCAAAGGCACGTTCTATGAACCTTTGCTCTGTGGTTACTTCACCAGCATAATATTCATAGGCATCCCGCATTACATCACCAGAAAAACCCAATTTACCCATGCGAATAGCATAGAATAACTCTTGATGAAATTGCGCATAAATCCGCTCTACAGTGCTTTCATCGGTTACCGTGAAATCTTTATCATAATTTTTAGTAGGGAAAGCAACAACCTTGGGTTCATCTTCATCCTCTTCCAGTTCAACCAAAAGAATTTTATTACCATTAGTATCTCCCTGAAACTTTCGCAAATCTTCAGGAGCAATCATCTTCTTCTCTATTATCTGCCCATCGACATCAACAGAAGGCGCTCCTTTCTTAGCAATAATCATGCACGATACGAGGAAGTTATTACGTACATTTCTATTCTTAACATTCGATAGTCCTTCATCCGTGCTCATTTCCGTAACAACTGGATCATAGATCGGAGTGGGGTATACGCTCGGTCCATCCAATGACACCCAAAGAACTTGCCCCTCATATTGATCTATTCCTCCTGCCGCTTCAACCTGTGATTGCACAACTTTCGGGTCCGGATTAAACACACATATTTTTTTCACAGTGTCTTTAGTCACTAATATACTCTTTCCATTTCTGGTTTTCTTACCCTTCCAATCTGGATGTATTAGAATATGCCCTATATATCCATTCTCATCTTCTTCCTCCAATCTGCAATTCTCGAAAGGGATATGTTGCACCTCTACGATCTGGCAGAATACGTTATAATTCACATGAAGAGCAAAACCCTTAAACCTTGCAACATCTTCACTGAAATTATGTAGAATCGTATCGGATGTATCGCCTTTCTTATTCAGGACATATTCAGAGAAGTTTGTATCCTTGAACCCGAACCCCTCAATGAATTTCGCATACCTATTCAAACAGAGCCTCGCTGTTCCTGATGCAGATGTAATGGCGAGAAGATTCTGCGGATACAAATTATCCTCACCATACGTCTGCATTTTGAACTGTTGGGAATAACTAACACCTACACGGCTCTCTGGCTTTTTTGCTGTTTTTACGTTCATACATTACTCCTCTGATTTTTCATCATCACTTTCAACCTCATCCACTTTCTCCGAAGCTGCTTTCAAATATGATTCTAACAGCTTATTCGTGAGCTTCTTTTCACCCAATAAATAACCCTTGTAATCTTCTCTGATCTGCCTTTTGGTGATACCTTCTTTCAACTTTTCGGCGATTTCAGACACAAGTTCTTCATTCAAATCTTCGGGGATAGTCTTAACTATTCGTTCCTCCCAATTTTCTGGCTTTTGGGCAAACATCTGAATCTGTTTCGGAAACTTCTTTAAATAACTTTCTGCAGCTTCATCCGTCAGATTAGCATTGGTATATATCTTCCCACTTTCAAAATCTTGTAGGATCACTCCAGCCAACAAGCTATATGCACATTTTTCTTTCATCTTCTTTTCTCGTTTTAAATAGTTACACACTTCTATCAAAGCATCTCGATAACAATCATTGCAATTCGTTCTTTTCAACTCTTTACGTAAGACCTCAACATAGAGCTTTGTAATGCTCTCTTTTTCCGATGTGGAAAACCCGGCATCAAACCGGGCTTTCAATTCATCGGCTAACTGTAAAGCCTCTTGATACGTCATGCTGTAGCAGCTATTTTCAAGGTTTCAAGCTGTGTTGCTGTAGTTGAAGCATCCGTATTGAAATAGAACATTGCAGCCTTCGGAGAACCGGTTTCTTTCAGGGTGATTAACCAACCGCCATCCGTATCTTCTGAATACTTATCGTTTTCTCCAGTTTCTGCAGATAGCCCCTGATAATAGCCATAGACCTGATACTCAGATTTTCCATCGACTCCCTTATGTTTGTTTTTCAAGATTACAACAAAAGAACCATCTGACAGCCCTTCAATCACATTCTCACAAACCTCCGGACCATTATCAAGAACAACAATAGGAAGTTCACTATCCCATTTATTCTTGTATGTACCTTTCGACAAAGAGGTTTTAGTACCAGTGAACGGAGTAGCGCCCGGGCATGCAACCGAATAACCTTTCATACCACTTTTCAAGACGAGTGTTTTAATCACATTCTTCGTATCACCGAATACGGTCTTAGCGAAATCAACATGTTTGCGGTTGATGATTACACCATCTTCCTCAAATCCTTTTGTTACGATATTATCGCAATCTACAATAATATCAGCCTTTAATAGGCTTTCACAAATTCCTGCCATAATTCAATTAATAAGCTGCGTGGAACATATCATCTTCAAGCAAGGAAGTACCCATCTTACCCTGCGCATAGATGTAATTACGTCTCTCTTTTCTTTCAAACCATACATCGAGGTCTGAAATCAAAGCATCCTGATCTGTACCAACCATGAACTGCTTGATGTTCCCGAATACCATACGATAGGGAAGATTCAACTTTGTACCGCTGTTCTCATAGGCCCCAATGAATCTGTCCCAGATAGAAATGCGGGCAATGTTCACCCCATCATACTTTGCAACGTCGAAACCATCAAAGATGGTTTTCCATTCCATCTGCTCATGATATGTCTTCTTTACATCCCAATGCAAGGCATCAGCCATGTACTTAGTCATCATAATCATAGAGCCTGAATCAGCAGTGATACGGCTATCAGCATCCATCAACATAGTATCTACAATTCCAGTTGCGACGCCCTGGACTAACATAGCAGATTTCTGTTCAGAGAACGTTGTTTTAGCATTGGCGGCAATGGTTGTAATTTGCTTAGCATTAGCTGCACATTGAGCAAAGATTCTCTTAAACAAACCATCACAGGTTGTAAAGAGCTCTTTCTTTACATCATCCGTCAAGACACCTCCATCGGTAATATGCTTTGCATCTTTGTTACCGAACCAACCAAAACGCCAGATCATTCTCATCATCTGCTTTTCTAATGCCGGACGGATGATGTAGGTCATAAACTCTGTAGAGGTCAGATCACCGATCTCTGTGCCTGTCTTCAAAGTATATTCGGCAATCGTACCTTTCAATGCCTCATAACAGATTTTGATAGGTATATTCCAATCACCCAACTCCCAGCGCTTCTGAGAATTCACAATACCAACCTCCTGATATACGGGATCACAACCTCCACCAGCAACACCGACATCATCCATATCTCCGATAAAAGCTACCGGATCACCATTCTTCACCTTTTTCAAGGTGGTGTACTTATTGAACTCCTCATCCTGATTGATGGTAAGAGGAATCAATTCTTTCAAATCTTGTACATCTTTCGGGTTCACCGAGATGTTCTCAAAAAAATTAGCCATAGGTCAAATTACTTTTTCTTGTTATACGTTCCTTCTTTTCTCTCACGAATCTCTCTCTCCATCGGAGTCTCTTCCGAACTTCCTTCTATTCCCTTACGAGCATTTGCACCGGATACAGTACGGGCTTTCACTTTGAATGTGCTGCAATTCTTTGCGAGCCATTTTTCACCTCCGGCCATCTTTACAGCATTCAGAATTGCAAGATCAGAGGAGGTCTTAGCTTTTGCTTTTGCGCCTTCAAGCTCTTCCTTCAGCTCATCAATTTCTGTTTTTAACTCCTCAACCTCAGTCTCCAATTCTGTAATTCTTGTTTCTTCATCCGATCCACCTTCTCCACCATCACCACTGGAATCCGGCTTAATTTCCGTTATCTTCCCATCAGCAACCACAATAGTAGAACCATCCGGCATTACATGCTCACCATCAGGACTGGCCACATCTCCAACCTGCGGTTCACCTTCCTCTCTTTCAACCGTCAGCGTCCCGCCATCGGCTGTACTCAAATCCATACCCAAAGCTACGTCCTCAATTTTTGAGTAGCCCAACTTTCCCAGAAGCTTATCTAATAAGTTCTGTTTCACTTCAACATTTCCTGTTTTAGCCATATTATTAAAATTATTGTTGTTAGAGCCCTTCTTAGCTGACGCTGGGGCTATTATCTCTGAAATGATACCTAATGCTTTAGCTCGATCTGTATCTATGAACTTATCTTCATTCATCAGACTCTGCATCTCATCCCGATTGCATTCGCATCTCTCTACATAGAGGTCGAGCATCTTATCTTGTTCTTTCTGCAATCCTTCCGCGGTCTTTCTTAAATCTTCTGCCGTCAATGAATCACCCAAAGCATAATTGGGAACCCACGGGTTATGTACACAAATGTTTGCACTCTTATATGCCTTTCTCCGCTCTTTGGGTGCTGCCATCATTATGATAGTAGCCATTGATGCAACCTTTCCCTCAGCTATAGCTGAAATCTCTTTCCCTGATGCACGCAACTTGTCATAGATAGCCCAACCCTCAGAAACAGAACCACCATCACAGTGCAAACGAATATCCACTGAGTTATCTTTCTCATCCATCCCAGAAAGAAACTCATCAATATCCTTAAAGCATACGCCATCCATGCCCATACACCACTTTAGGAACTGCTTATCTTCCTCTGTGGTAATCTCATTATAAATCTTTAGAACTGCCATATCTCAACCTTTTAGGACAAAGTTAGAGACAACTGAGAGGTCTAACGAATTTCTGTACATTATACGGCTATCATGGCATGATAGCAAAAAAGAGGGATATCCATCGGACACCCCTCTTAAATCACAAATTACAGAAACATATTACACCTTCACAGGCTTACTAAACTTATCTATTATCCTGTATACTGTGGCTTGTCCAACCGAATATTCATCTACAAGGAAAGCTACAATATATGTCAGTTTATGACCTTCTTTCTTCATGCGAAGATATTCATTGAATAACTTTATATACCGAACATCTGAAAGATTCACATTTGCATCATTCAACACATTTATCGGCCCTTCATACACCTTTATCAAATCAAATACCGTCATACACTACCGAGATTTTCAAGATACTTAACTCTATTAGATACAGTAGTTAGTTCTTCCACCGATACAACCGGTGCTGGTGCCATCATCATCCCTTTTGCCACAGCTTTGGCAAGCATATCCTCACCCAATGCCTGATTATTCGTTGCGGTTACATTGATAGGGATTCCTCCTCCTATCTGATTAAAAGCTGATAACATCGGAGAAAACATGGATGTTGCGGCTGCCGTCAGCACTGATTCACCATTGGAAAGCATTGCAGGAATGGAATCACTCGTACCAGAACCAGGACCGACTACCGAACCACCCTGCGCAAACTTTGCACTTTTCACTGTCTTGGTAGCTGTGGCAATATTTGCCAGAACCGTTGCAATGGTAGTTGCAATAGCCGCCATATTACCCGGGAACGGAACACTTTGCGCCTGGGCCACACCTGCAGCAATAGCCTTTCCTGTATTTACAGCAATCTCTCCTAAAGCAAGAACCTTTGATAGCTTGGCAAAAGTCGTATTCTTTTCACCCAACGTTTCAGTTAATGATCCTAATCCTCCAACTATGCTTTCTACTGCCTGATACTTCGTCTGTTCAATCTCCACCTCTTTATCGGTGAGTGATTGTTTAGAATCATTATATTCATTTTGAGCCTGTAATTTGCGGAGATTGAATTCCTGAATACTTTCACCTTCAAGCTGCTGTATAGATTCCAATTCTACCCGTTTCTGTTCCATTTTCAACTGGAGAACTTGTACCTCATCATTTCCAGCGGCCGCAATCTTCGTCTCAAATTCCAATTTCAAAGCTTTTTGCTGTTTCTGGATCACAGAATTGTCGTGTGATTCCATCAAATCATCATTGAGCAAATTATACTTCTGGCGAATGGCCAACTTAGTAGCTTCTCTTTCTTCAACTGATGCAATCTCCGAATTCGCTGCTGCAAGTTCTGCCTCTTCTTGTTTCATTAATTGCTGCAACTTCAACTGATACTCAGCCTCTGATCCCTTCTTTACAGTAGCCAGAAGAAGGGATATCCGTTTTGTTTCCTTCTCGATATTCTTCTGTACCTCTTCATCCGATAACTTCTGCAACTCATTGATCCTCTCTTGTTCCTTGGCTTTTATCGTTTGGTTGATTGCATCCTTTGCTTTCTGAGTGAGGTTCTTTTCCTCTGCAAGCTTCTTTTTCAAATCCTCTATCTCTCTGTTATAGGATAGTGTGATCTGTCGCCTTTGCTTCTCTATGCCGTCTTTAATGAGGGATAACATGGCATCTTCTGCCTGCCGGATAGCTTCAATTTCTTTATCATCTTTTTCCTTCCGGATTTTTATTGCATCCTCAGCCGCTTTCTTTGCTGCATCCGTTTTTGTTTTTTCCTCGGTAACAATCTGATTATTTAATTCTGATCTTTGGGCATTCATTTCCCGAATCTTATTGTTATAATCAATATCGGCACGAATCACAGCAGCTTTTGCTTCGGCCAGCTTATTATTCATCTCTGCATCATTTTCTGCAAGTGACGCCTCCAGCTCCAGATTCTTCAGATTCAATTCTGCAAGTTGCTTCTTTTCATCCGCTTGTTCTCTTTCTAACTTGATAGCCTCCTCTAATGCGCCTTTTCTTTCCTTTGCTGAATACTTCTCCTTATCTGTTACCTTCGCCCTCAATTCGGATATCGCTTTCTCCCTCTCTGCGCTTTTCACTACTTCAGCACGTGTCTTCTGTTCATATTCAATCTGAGATTTCTGCAACTCAACTCTTTCCTGAATTTTCCTATTCTGTTCCTGGAACGCCTCACCCAGAATAGGAATACTCTCACACATTTTTCCGATCCATCCAAGCAACTTTCCTCCAGTCTCTATGACAGTAAGTATTCCAGAAGCCAATCCCGTGATAAGGTTTGAGATGAAATCCAAGACTACACCCAAAGGGGCCATTGCAACCCTCCAGCGATTCATATTATCCTCACTGCCTTTTATTCCCTTCACCAGAATAGATATACCTGTAGCGATCAGAGCCAGAAATGAAACAATAGGATTGGCCATCAGGGCGACAAACTGTTTCCCTAACATCTGAGCTCCTGTTTTTACCAAAACAAAACCATTACGAACACTACCAAGCTGTTTCACCATATTTACCGCTGTCATGGCCCACGGATTACCAGCAGTGACAAACCCCAATACTGAACTATTCAAATTGCCAGATTCTTCTTCTGCAAACTTCAAAGAAAGCTGTAGATCATCCAGATGCTTTTTTGCCTTCTTTGTGGATTCTGCGTGTTCACCTTCGGTCTTAACTAAATCCTGATACTTCTTATTTGCTTCTTCTACCTGCTTTCTCAACTCTGAAAGTGCATCACCTACTGACTTCTCATAATTACCGACATTCCGATAGAACCTCTGCGTTTCCGCTTCCGCTTCCTTTAATTGCAGAGTAATATCATTAATATGCTCTCTTAACTTTTGTCCTTCTGCGCCCTCTCTTTCCGCCTTAGATAATTCATCATAGGCTTTAGTTGAGTTAGAAAGTTCCGCTCTCAACGACTTCAAAGAACCCTCTTTTTCTTGCTGAGTTTTCAGGTTATTTCTGGTTTCTTTCTCCAGTGCACGTATAGAATCCTGTGCCTCTTTCATCTCCGCTTTGTTCTGAGCTAATGCAGCCCGATATTCAAGTTCACCGAGCGTTCCAGCTTTGACCTCTTCCTTTAATGCTTTCTGAACTTCCTTCAACTCATCCACTTTTTTCTGGTACTGTAGAATTCCAGCAATAGCATCTCCATACTTGACCTTGATACTCAATATTCTTTCATCTTCATTATTTGCCATACTATACCTCCAACTGTAACAGTTTACATTCACACACTCCCGTATCCTCAGACTTTACCGAGATCAGGGCATAATACCTACCATATTGTCCCAGATAAACCGGAACCGTAACATCCAACTCTTTCAAATCAATATCACTGATACTAATTCTTTCGGTAATGATAACCGGATTACGGACCACCTTTTTATATGATTGATAATTTCGATTCAATAAGGTAGACCATCCCAAACCATTGAACGTTGCTTTTGACTTGCCATTATTATTCATTTCCAATAATATGCGGGGTTCAACTTTTCCCAATTTTCCAACTTCGTCATTATCTCCATATTCATAGAGTGGAATATATGCTTTATCAACTCTCATTTCAGTTGCTGCCAAAGGAAGAGTTACACTATCTTTGCTGACTTCAATAGTCTCATCATCCACATTGATATAACCGTCATAGCTTCCTGATACGGAATCATCTTCTTTCCATTTATACATATTCTTCTGAGCAAAACCATCAAGGGAGAATGAGATTGTTTTAGGCTTGTTTTCCGGATATGAAGCAATGACCTTCCTTGTCCAATTCAGAGCCTTTGACTTATTACTGATTACTTCATCCATTGATACGAACTGTATTGTAGCCTTATCTTTGACTACTGCGAATGTACCCGACATGGAAGCAAGAGCCTTCAGGAAATCAATTTGTTTTACGCTTGGTAAATTAGATATAATCGGGAAATTGCCATCACTCACACCATCTTCAAAAACTGAAGTTTCTTCTGTAAACGCCAATAATCCAACAACAAAAGTCGTAATTCCCCAATTATTCGTAAAGAATCCGGTATCGGCGAAAGCGAAGTAGATCACATCACCAGCAGATAATACTGTAGTATAATCATCATACTCAAAAGAAACAAACCAAGTTTGGCTACCTTTATTCTCCAAATCGATATAACTAACAGAGAAGACCTCTTCCGCAGCTCCATCTACAACTTTGTATGCAACAAACCTCGGATTGGGCATTGTAGAACCTGTAAAGTCAAAGAACATTCTCCCTCTAATATGAATCTTTGTATTATTCTTCAATATTTTCACTCCTGCATATAACCCATCTCTCGAACCGACAATCTCCAGATAATCATTTTTGTAGTATTTTTGTATCAAAACTGTTAATACATACCCATCCAACTGCCCATTATCATATACTCCTGTAATACCAAACTGATTATTATCATCTTCTCCCTTTCCTTTCTTGGTCAACATCGGAACAAGGAGCTTGCTAATAAGATTATCTATGATATTTGCCGGAAATAAGAAATTGATACCGCTATCCCGGGATATCCTTTCCAATATCCAACCCGCCCGAACACACGGATGAATATAATTCTTTGTATCATAGTTCCGAATCCCCATGTTCATATCGGACATGATAAAGCTATCTACAACCTGATAATTACTAATATTTCTTTTCCAGATAATATGATATTCAGGATAGCTATCTTTCAAATCATTCAAGGTCTTATCACCCTCGACAATACCAGACAGCAAACTAATATTACCCCATGTTAGAGCTATTTCAAAAGAATCTGATCCAGACATAAACACAGCCTTTCCATTCGGTATAATCTCAACCCCATTCCTGAAATACCTTGCCGAATGGAACTTTCTCGGATAATCCGTAATACATGCCGGCAAATCCGAATGCTTAATAATCCGTTGGTTCCTCACTGTCTTTGGTAACTTGATTGTATAGCTGTTATTACTCACAATCTTACTCAGATCAGTAAAGAGATTACTCTTATAGTTCAATGTGATCTTGGTACTATCATCCAGATCCACCAGTTCACCATCAATAAATAATAAATCGTTTCTCATAAGTTTTGTACTCTTGTTTCAGGTAAAATAATAGCGGCTATAAAATCTTGTAGATCAGCACGGGTTTTCGTGTATGTCCCAACAGACACATTAACACCCATCCATCGGTCTATCTCATCAGGGCCAAATCCCATATACATATCAATGACAGGAGACAATGCGAGTTGGAAAAGGAAATCATACGTATCACGATCCACAAGTGGAGCACATATATTCAAAGTATTACTTCCTGTCTTCCTCTGTTGTCTTCCACTTCCTCCATGATAGCCATTCACATAGTTGTAATCTGTCATATTATTACGTATAAACTCTCCTTCATCTGATACTTGCTGACTTTCATCTCCTTTTCTGAAAAGCCAATAGCAATAAAATCCATGTCTATTTATCCAACGGAGATAAATCCCCTCTGTACAATCATCTAATATCAATTTTACCCTTGATGGAGCATTCAGAGCTTTATGGAAGGTATAATCAAACGTATAGTCGAATACACTTGAATCATCTTTTTTCCCAGGGACCTCAATAACTGCACTATTTGTCTTTGCTAATTCAAGTACGATATTCCATACTTTCTGTTCTGATAACTCATAGGATGCTGTTTGTTTTCCGTTGACAATGACATTAGCGACATCCTCACCAGATGAATACATGCCAACCGTAAAAGGCAGATTACGGAAACATACTAATGTTCTTTCACCATTATACCTTTCGCCGATCCTCATTGCCCCCCAAATAACAAATGTCTCAAACTGGAAATTACCATCATCAGAACCATCCGAAGCATATAGAATCAATATAACCTTAAATAGCTTTCCTACTTTGCTATCTTTTGCACCAGCTTCTGAATAATCCACATCTTTAAAATCCATTGAATCAAAAGCTGATTGCATAAAGAACGAGGCATCAAAGAAACACCCAGAACTAAACATCTCTCTTTTTTCTGTGTGACTACTTCCTGTCTGTGTATCTATTACAGCCATCCCTATACTTGATCCTGTATATCCAGATATATTTATTACTACCGGATTGAAACAAAAAGATATTTCATCTGGATATTCTACGGTCGCACCGTTAATCACTTCCTTCCTCATTGATACTATTTATATTTATTGATTCTACATCTTTAGCGAATACTGTCATAATACGATCAAGTATATTCTCAACCGTCCTCGGTATCTCATTAGAATAAATATCATCACGCCCTCCATTCCGGTACAAGCTTGTACCTTCCTTCCTGATACGATACGCAATAGCTCCGGCCAAACTCAGATCACCTCTTTCCTGTGGAGTATACTTCGGCTTCCATCTGGCGCTCGGCTCTCTGACATACGGAATAGGGGAGGCACTGATTCCCTTATCCTTCATCCATTTCAATATCACAAAACGAAATCCACCTGGCACTGGACCGGGCTTTCTACCCGTCTCCAGAACTCCGAAATAAGCCCGACCGAGTAACACTCCACCAGCATCTGATATTTGCTTTCTAATGCTCTGCAATGTCCGTCCTGATGCTTTTTGCCCGGCTCGTAGATGATTGGCTATAACTCGCTGCATGAGCGAATCCAACTCATCACCGATTATCTCTAACTGTTTCTCCTTACTCATACGCATTTATAAGTCGACTCCTTCAACGACAACGGAACCCCTATACCAGATAATATATCAGACATCTTTTCTGTGATTACGTCATAGGGAATATCGCCCTCGACAGCTTCAAAATATCCTGATTTATTCACCTCTGAAATAAACTTCTTCGCCATCTCCTTCATAGATGAATAGATAACCTCATTCTCATCACCATCCGCATCTTTAGGTACTTTATCCATGAACACAATATAGCAATTAGGTTTATCCTTCACACGCCCATGGTTGAACGTGAACACACCGGAAACAGGCATAACGCAAATAATTGCAGGTAATGACACCTTAGACAATTTACGATCAATCGCTTTCCAATCATCGAACACATACGATACCCCGGGAAACTGTTCTCCCACGATCTCTTTCAATTTACTTTCTACTGTTTTCATCCTCATACACCTTCCTCAATCTTAGTTCATACTTCGCTTTCTCTGAATCAATTTGCAAACACTTATATATTCTCATCCAAGGAACAGACATCACTTCTTCATGATCTTTTATTCCCATACGTTGAGCGTAATAGTCTACTGTCCCGAATATGCCGAATTTCAGGCTTTCAATGCCTGCTTTTCTCTCTTTATCGGTGGGCTTCCTATTCGTTGATGCAAATAGCTTGTTTATTCTTTCCATCTCTCTGGCTGACCATGCTGCGAACCTGACCACCTCCGTTGCACTGGACTGCATCACTTCATCGGTGCTCATGCCCATAATCACCCGTAAAGGAACTATGAACATACTATTCACCTCCTGAATGCCTTGGAGTTCTACCACCTGACCGAAAGTTAGATCATTCAGATCATTCGGTACTATCTTATCACCTACATATCTGGGCTTGCTCAATTGTTCAAATTGAAACGGCTGTTCAAAATACCCATGATATAGGAGCTGAAACCACTCCTCAAAACTCATTATCTTTCTTTTTGTCAATACCTCACTCATAACATACTCTCATTTTACGATGTTAAAACTGACATTATGCAAACTCAATCTACTTCCATATAGGTAGCTTTCGCTCCACTTGAAACCCTACGAGCACTCAAGGTCTTTAGACCTACATAGCGGATAGCATCAATTCCATGATTCCAAACCTCGATTGGAACATTCAGCATAACCCCATTCTTATCAACCTTCCATTTATATCTTTTCATCTCTTGGATAATTCCTGTACTTCTTCGGGTAACATTGATCTTATACCTCTGTAGAATCTGGATGCCATTCTTTATGCTGTCTGGTCCTTTAGATGAAGGTTGTACATTAAATCCAAAACTATTTATCTCTGAAATACTCTTCGGTTCGGCACAATCTGCTATCACCACATCTCGCCGCATTATCCCATTGGTCTTCATCACTCGCGCAATCATCGGGTTATCATATCCCGCCTCAAACAATAGCTCATCAACCCATAGCTCACCATGAGCAAGCCTCATATTCTCTAATGCTGTAGGGTCATTGGTATAACCAAAGTCTAACCCATACCAATTACCCTTACACTCCAATACCTCCGGCATTCGATCTACGATCCGGAATTCAGGGAAGATCAAACCTTTCAACTTTCCAGTCTTTCCACGGGCATATACTTTCCAAAGCTCATAATCCTCGATCTTCTCTATCTTCTCATGCTCTTCTTTAGAAAGGAAAGGGTTACAACGGTGATCAGATATGATCAGCTTCACATTCTTTCTCCCTATCACATTGTCATGAACCCAGAATCGAGCAGACGGGTTATAATCCAGAAAAACCTTTCGGCGAGTACGCATATCAAGCTGCCAATAGATACCGTATGCAATACCATCACACTCGTTTATGAACAATACATCACGCTTACCGGACTTCGCATCCTGTTCATCCTTGAATGAAGTAAATTCCAATACAGAACCATTGATACACCGAATCACCCTTTCGCTTTCATTGATATACGGGAACCAAACCTGTAGAATAGGAGACTGGTTTAGGATAGTCTTTGCATCACGATATGCACCCTTCTTCAAGTTGGGTATGTCCTGACCTACAATCGTAACCACAAGGTCAGGCTCATTCATTGCCATCTCAAAAAGAAGCTGCATGATAGAATACGTCTTGCCTGAGGATGTTCCTCCCTGATTGACTACCGTACGTTCTTCGGTTTCTTTATTCGCCATGAAGAGGTCGGACACCTCAAACAATTCATTTTCGCTCATCATTTACTTCATCTTCTGAACCCGCAAACTTAGCTCCTGATCTCACATAATTTACAGTCACACTCGTAGCCACCTTTGAATCAACCTCATCCTTTGGCTTCTCTCCTATGATATCCCGGATAGCATTAAATGCCTGGACATCTCCGGCTGCAGCTTTCTTGAATACACCGATAACTGCTGCCATCTTATTAGTCATATCCTCCTCTGAGATACCCATCTCTTCCATCAGCTTCTTTGCCTTATCAGAATATACCGGTAGCTCACCGAATATCTCACACAGCTCACGAAGCTTCTTTTTCTTCTTCTTGGCTTCCACTGATGCGAGCCCTCCCTTCCTTCCAGCCTCCACCGCTTGATCTCGGCTTACTTTACCTTTCTCAAATGGCTTTAAATTTCCGTTTCCTTTCTCTTTCTTCATGTCTTCATCCTCCAACCTTATCATTTATCACATAATGAATAGAAATCGTCCTGAGCCCCTTAAATCCCTTTGATCGGTATATGGATAATAGGGTTGTAATCCTCCAACTTCTTTTTCTTTGAACGACCTTTATTCGTTGTATCCATCTTTACAATATCAGAACCCCACTTTTGGCGTAGAGCTTCTATCTGTTGTTTCTCCCGCTCCCTGTTTCGGTATGATGCGCATCCTCCTTCATTCACAGACTGCTTGCATACATAATGGTAAGCGTTCACTCTCAATATGACTCTCTCCAGATTTAATTGCTGGAGCGTCATATCATAATCTTCCTTCAATGGAAGGGCTTCATCATAGAAACACCTATTCCCTTTCATGAAACACTGGAAAGGACCCAATACAGGGGAGACGGTAGAGAATGGGGATGCATGACGGTATGCCATTGGATCAGTGTTTATATTCACTCCCCAGAACTTTGCCCCGATATCCTCTGCAATGATTGAATACTTTTCTATGAACATCAGGAAATCATCTGTCTCTATCTTCTCTTTTATATATCCAAATTGGCTTCCTTCTTGCTTAACATATCTCTCCAGACGGTAGAGATCATCATCAACAATACAAACCACATCATAACCGGCTGCCATCTCCTGACATAAGATGTAATTCCTTACCCTCGCAACATTTCCCTGAATACCTTTCGGACATGAGATGATCTCTGCATCCGGATAATGCTGTTTATACTCATCCTCTTCTCCTTCATCTACCCAAACTTTACAGAATGGGAGATAAGCCAACGTAAGAACTTCATTCGCTCTTTTATAACTGGGTACATTAACTGATATCTTCATCTCTTTCTTCCTTTTCTCCATACTTTAATTCAAATATTCTCGTCACTGTAGCACAAATGATCGCTACTACCGGTATCGCACATATAAGCACTATTGCTATTCCTCCAGATTCTATCATGTTGTCCCTTTCTCTTTATGATTAAGAATCTCATTGATTGCATTAGGCCCATTCAATACCCGGCCGACTGAATATTTTTCTCTTCCTTTTGGGATGCTACCATCTGAACGGGTAGAAAGACACTTCACGGACTTTAAACCAAACAAGGTTTTTGCCTGTAACCAATCTACCTCGTTATCGAAATATAATACCAGATAATTATGCTCTTCATTCAATACTTCTGTGAATGGTATATCTCCCTTTACTTCATCCGGCTCCGGCTTTTTCTCATAAATCTCCAGACCGATACACCATTCGGTAAGCTCATCAGCCTTCCAATTCTCTGCAAGGATATCTAAATCATTCTCACCAAAGGCATTATTATCCTGAATGATATATTCTCTGAGCTTCTCCGGGGGAGTGTCTTCCGGAAGAACTTTACATAAGACTGTTTTATATCCCAGTTCCTTGTAAACCTTCTTACGCTGATTCCCTCCCAGAACTACATACTTTCCATTGAAAGGGTATACCTTTACTTCGCTGAGCTTTCTCATCTCTGGGGAACGCTCAATACTCATCTTCAACTCCTCAAACCTACGCTTTGATATCTTCCTCGGATTCTTCGGCACTCCGGGAATCTGCCCTTTGTTCTCCACCAATAAATCAATTGGTAACTCTTTGATCTCTACATTGAAATCTTCATCAACCTTCTTCATACTCATTTAGAATAAATTTAATTGTTCTGGTACTGGCGCCTCGATCTTAGGCACATAATCAAACTCTCTCACCTCAATTCCTAACTTCTCCATGAACCACTCCGCTACCAGATGACGGTGGCAGAATTTCTCCGGACTCTCATAACATAATAAAGCAATAGCTACCTTTCTATCATTCCTTACCATGATCTCCAAATCCTTGTATACCTTCATCGGAGAATTCATTCTCAATATCTTGCTGAATTCCTTACGGTACTCATCTGAACTAAGCCCTAACATACCTCTTCTGGGGGCTAACTCTACATAGGTACGCCCGCCAAACCAACGGGGAGTGATAATACTAATCGATACTGGAAGAATATTACTTTCCTGTAATCGCTTAAGCTTTCCGAAATAACTTGTATAAATCTCCATTCTCTTATCTTTTTGCAAATGCACGCAAACAACAATAAAGAGCAAACAGAAAGACGCTTATACACATCTATCCGTTTGCTCTCATAACACAATCAACCTCTTAATTAATCTATCGGGACCCACCCAGGAATAAACTTAATGTCTCAGAGAATTTCCCTTCCTTAATCCACTGACGGGCTATCTCGGGGGGGACCGCTTCGGCTTCCCTTTTCACTCTCTCCCTCTCTGCATCTTCCTTTTCCTTCCTGTCATAATAGGATGCTAACGCTTTCATACGTTCCGCCATGAACTTCTTCATAATCGACATCAAGCGGACAGTATCGAGGATTCCATAGAACTCTCCGAAGGTTCCTGACTTTACTTTCAGGAAGAACAATGCAACCTCCGCGATATTCAGATGGCCATACTCGCAACTGATAATATGTGCCGCTTCATCCTTCTGCGTTGACTTCATCTTGTCCCTTACATTGCAAAAATCATTCAAATCCTCAATCATTACCGCTACCCAATCTCTCAAGACTTCAATGCCATACACTTCACGAACCTCCCACATCGTAGGGTAATTCATTTGACTACATGAGACATAATCAGCAGCACACTCTCGTAACCTCCATTGAATGGTAGGGTTGAATCTCGTGGCGAATTCTGTCGGACCACCGAAGGACTTAATGATCTCCGTTCTTCTCCCAGAACTTACGCTCGCTCTCTGCAAAGCGTTCATTGAGCGATTCCTTGTAACCATCTCCTTCACCGCTCTTTTTGCTACAGCTCCGATTGCTTTCATACTGTTTCTCCTTTTGTTTATCGTTCAATAACCATTTGTTTGCTAATGAGTCCCAACGCCAGATCACGGCTCCCGAAGCCGTATGCCATCCCAGACTATCATAATGAAAATAGAATTGTTGTGCCTTTTCCTCTGCATCTACTACTCCAAGTCCAGAATAGAAATCTTCTACCTCTTGTAAGGTAGGAGGGACAAACTCTTTTTTCTTTCTCTTCTCTGGTTTTGGCACCTTGAACAACTCATCTAAAGGCTTCTCAATCTTCTTTCTCTTGGGTGGCTTCTGATCCGGCTTCTGTTCTTCGAACACCGGGGTAGGTTCCGGAGAAGGCGCTGGTATCTCATCTACTTCGATATCCTCCGGTATTACCGTTTCTGCTTGTGGCTCTGCTGTTCTCATCGGACTGCCTATCTCGACATTATATAATATCTGGTAAACAGGGGCAGAAGATCTTCTTTCTCCTTCCTTGAAATCGATCAGGCCGCGATCTCTTAATTTCTTCCTGGTCACACAAATTGTTTTTTTCGTGATGTTTATTTCCCTCTCAATATCTCTTGTCTTAATTTCTACGATATTATTTCTTTCCTTGTTATTCCATTGACTTAATAAATAGAAATATAAACACACCTCTGTAGGAGTGAACGGCTCAATCCTATTCATCCGCCAGAACTGGTTTATCAAGTCAATATAACTCATCCTATATACTCTCTAATGGCTTTTACAAACTCCTCCATCGAATGACAGACAACATACTTTCCTTTTACCTTCTCAACTAATCTCTGAAAGATGATCTGGCTCTCACTCTGTTCTCCGCCTGGCTTCTTCATCTCAATACATAAGAATGCATATCCTGATCTGGGCAGAAGCAAGATCAAATCTGCGACTCCTTTTCTAACACCTTCGTCCTTCATGATCTTTGCAGTCCAGGCATTTCTCGCACCACCATTGGGCACAGCAAAGAAAAGTGGTTCAATGGTAAGATACTTCTCCCTGAACCACTTTACACAATCTTTCTGAATCTGACTTTCTGTCTGAGGTTTCATATCTAATTTCTTATCTTGATTTGATGAAATCCCGGAAAAGCAATGCCCCTCCGGGACCTGTGAAACACCTTACTCAATTACGAGTTCGGAGGCCGCAAACCATTCGGTTTTAACTTCTCCATTTAACGGTTCAGGCGCTGTAACAGCATACGTTGTTACACCATGTAAATACTCGCATTTCGCTGTGATGATTCCTGAAAAACCTGATACACTACTGCGAACTTTGTCGCCTAACTTAATTTCATTCATACTTTTATGTGGGTTTTACAAAGCCGCCCAAGGCTCATTTCTGATTTAAGTTTGAATTATTTGCTTTCCATTTCTCCAAACACTTAGGACATAAATCTAAATCAAATTCATTGTCCTTTCTGTGCATATCATTGCCACAATCGCAACAATCAGTTAAACCTAATTGATTTTTACAGCTCCAACATAGGTACTTATTCTCAATTTCCCAAAACTCAATGGTATCTGAAATCTCGTTTGAGAACACCTCACCACAATAATCACATCTTATCGTTTCACTCATTTCTTTATAGTTATTAGTAAAACCTACAACCTAAATCAATATCTACAAAAGGCTGATAACAATCGCTTTTACCCACTATCCTAATATGTATATCTTCATCACAATAGGGATATCCTGGGTCTTCATCTTTAGCCTCAATACAAGCGTTGTATCTGTTGAGCAGTTCTTTCAATTCACGGAGAAAAGCATCATTTAATCGCTTTTGCTTTTCTCCGTATGTTAATTCTATTTCACTCATATTTGATTTGTTTTACACATACTTATTTCCTTCTTTTCCTTTGCTCTCTTACAACATCCAGATACCATGCAGAATCACAACACCAAGACTGCAAGGTTTCACGTGTTTCTCCTTTACGCCGATACTTCAAGGGATAGAAGTAGTTCAGGCGGAAGTATTGCCCGCAATGGGTGCATCGTTTGTGCAGAACCCCATCAATATTCATGTAGTTGTTCTTCCTCCTGCCAACAGGCAGACCATCACTTCCAAGTACTATCATGATGCCATCTTTTTACGGATTAAACCAATGTTCTTTTTCACAAGAGAAATTATTCGTTCATGGTACTCAGTATTCTTGTTACATGTACCGCGAGACTGAACGATCTCAAAAGTCTTCAATGATACCTCTATTGTCTCAATACGTTTTTCCCCAATACGGGCCGACAAGATAAGGCTATCACTAAGCTTGTAATATTCGTTTGTATATACGCAATGGTGCATTGCTTTACCCTCTTGGTAGAACTGAGTCACACTTTCCAACGGACGGATAGTGATGCTCCCGTCCGCAATCTCCAAGCCAAAGAACCTCTCCATTTTTTTATAAAACCGGGCGATATTTTCCTTGCGCTCTTTTTCATGACGAATCTTCTCCATCCGCTCCTGTTCTCTTCTCTGTCTGGTCTCAATATCCCTCTTTTTGTTCACAAGTAAATCGTGTTCAGTCTTCAGGTCCTTGGGACAAACATAATGGGCATTACGCACATCCTTGTGGAAGTACAATAGCAAGCCGACATAATCATTCCACATAGAGGCGTCTTTGATAATATAATGATTCCTGTTGCAGATATTAAAGGAAGGCTTATAGCGGAGTTGGTAATATCCTTCTTTGAACATGTGTTTAAGCATTGACATCTGTCCTGTCTTTAGGCAAAGCTCTGCGTCGTTATCTCCTTTTAAAAGAGAACGTATGAGTCTTGACGGATTAACATCTGGAAATTTTCTGCCAATACCTCGTTTCTTTAATTCGGATATCAACTCTACTTTGGAGTATAAGTATCCATAAATCGCATAGATATCTCCGTAACGATAATAGCCATTACTACCATATTCATCCTTTATGCTTAAAGGACTTGAATATATCCATCCGTTACCACCCATATTCATCGGCTTTGCCATGACGGTACGCTTTCCATCCGCTGTGATCCATTCCTGAACGGTTTCAAAAAAAGAGTAACGAATATGAGAGGAAATGGTAGTGTAGGCCGTTTTTTTATAGGCACATTTACAGCATAATACATGCCTTATCACTTGGAATCCGCCCACAACTTGCAGAATAGACATATACACTTCGTCTGTACTTTTCTTCTTCCGGCTTACCTTTACCTTGAGTTTGTGGTGGCAATATGGACATTCAATATTGTCTCCTAAAATGATAGCACCCAACTCGCTGTTGTTTGTGTCTATCCAGACTCCACCACAATCAGAACACCACAATTCATTCTTGCATTTATACGCTTCATGAGCAAACAGATGTTCTGTAGCCCAGCGTTTGTGGGCATTAGTTATTTCAGGTAACTTGTTGCTAAGCTCCGAAACTGTTTTCTGTAATTTAGTTCTCGGTTTCATAATTAGAATAAACTCATTTGTTTCACCTCTGTAGCCTCTTTCTTTGCCCGTGTAGGCTTTTTCCTGAGCAAAGCATGTTGTTCCTCGGTCAGACGTTTAATTGCTTCCTCACGTGCTCTTTTCTCATCTTCCTCGGTAAGCTTTACAGGTTTGGATACAGGAGCGGAAGCGGAGGCTTTAACGTTAGCAGGGAGTTTGTTTATCTTGATGTTGTCTTCATCATAGTAGTGAACAGCTAATCCGAACACTTCATCATCAGACATACATACGGCATTGCCTCTTTTCTTGGCTTCTCCCATGATGTATGTGCAACACTCATCTATACTCTTATTCTTCTTTTTGTAGGCAACGGCAAACAATTCATCAACCTTTGCTCTCCCATCCAAATAAGACTGAATGGCTTCCTTTAATGGGTTTTGTTTACTCATAGTACTTTGTTTAGAACATTAATAATTCAATCTCAAAACATAAGAATATGACAGATACGCTAATCTTATATCCACCATTCCGACTTTCATTTCCCCAGAATACCCCAATAGCTGGAGTTAATAGGGCCTTGTCTCTATTCAACCTTAGTTTCATCATTATCCCCTTCCTATTCCTAAATTTTATCTTTGAACATATCCATAGCGAGGTTTAACATCTGCTCTTCCTTACTGACAGTTGATTCCTCCACAACATCATCCGTTCCCGTTACATCATTACTGATCTCCTTCTTTGTTTGAATGACCTGATACATATACTCATCAATCGTACCTTTCCCCAACAAATAACGGCAGAGAACCGCATTCTTTTGCCCATTACGATGTGCTCTGTCTTCTGCTTGACAACAATCTGCATACGTCCATGGGAACTCGATAAACAATACATCTGAACTGGCTGTTAACGTCAGACCTGTACCACCAGACTTGTAGTTAAGCAGAATGATCTTCGTTTTCTCATCCGTCTGGAATGCATCTACTGACCTTTGCTTTTGCGCATCATTATCTTTCCCTGTGACAGTAACCGCGTCCGGAAATGCTTCATGCAATTTGCCTATTACATCCTTCAGGAATCCGAATACAATCAACTTGCTTCCACCATCTATCGTGTCATTAATCAACTCAATGGCTTCTTTTATCTTTCCACGGGCAGCAACTTGTTTCAGAATAGACATCTGTACCATTACTTGACCTCTCATTGCCTTCTGAATCTTTTCATCATCAGCTTTCTTATACTTACGTAGATACTCAATCAGATTGCGTTCAGCAACATTATATTCATCTCTATTCGTGATGTCTACTGTGATATACATTCTTGTTTTATCCGGCAACTGAGTGAGCACATCCTTCTTCAACCTACGGAAGAAACAAGCCTTTCTTAATTTCCAATTCAGTTCCTTTGAGTTGCTTGATTTACTGATCCCGGAACAATACCTTTCCGTGAAATACTTATAACCTCCGAAATCATCCAAACGATCCAATATCTTCAACTGCTGAATGAGATCGGTGTTGTTGTTCACGACGGGAGTACCTGTAAGTAGAAATATCCATTCTTTCCCTTTACATATCCCTTCAACAAACTTACTTTGCTGTGTTTTGCTGGACTTACACTTCTGGCTCTCATCAACTATCACAGACCGGAACAAATCTACGCGGGAATCAAAGCGAATACTTTTCAGGGTGAATCGACTGGATTCTTTGATGCCAGACACAAAGAACTTTTTCAGGCTCTCATAATTTGTGATGAAGACCTTACACATTGGTTGCCCTTGCTGATTCTTCATCTCCCAGAATGACTGCCAGGTCTGCCGGTTCTTATCATCCAAGATCACTGCTTGAATACCTGCAAACTTCATAAATTCTCTTTGCCAATTTAATTTCAATCCTGAAGGGCAAACAATAAGGCACGGCCATGCTTTCGCTATCGAGACCGTGCCTATTGCCTGCATCGTTTTGCCCAATCCTGGCTCATCACCGAAGAAACAACGCTTATGAATGAGAGCATACGCAATTCCTTCCTTCTGATAATCATAGGGCTCAACTTTTAAACCATGTTCAACCTGTAGTTGTGGCATGGGAGGGAGCGTATAGTCCTGTACTGGCTGTTCCTCTTTGTAAGCCTTGACACCTCCACAATATCGATTTTGAACTGCCCAATCAGCCATCACTTTTAGATAGTTGTAATCATCAGTGCTTACCTTCCAGAACTTACCATCCATGTTCCACTCGGCACTTGGTATCCTCTTTACACACTTCAACATCATAGGGTGGAAGTCGAATGAAACCTTATAGCAGTTCGGAGTGAGTACAATCTTTAAAGGACCTAACATCTTACGCTGCGCTCTTAGTTTTTTTGGTTTTCTTCATCTTCTTCACTTCCTTCTCCGGCTGCGGAGCTTCACTGATTGCGATATCCGCTTGTGGAATATCAATACCAGAGGTCAATGTTTCAACAGAACCATCAAACGGTGTACCGTCTCCATCTTCAAATAATTCTCCCTGTTTGATTGCCCATTTCTTTTGCTCAATATATTGCCGGACTTCAAATTTGATATTCTCTATCAACTGATAAAGGTCATCGGCATATTCATACTTATCCGTCTCTCCATCAAGCATAGCAGTAGGGCTGTTCAGGTTCAGAACCTTGCCTGTTAACAACATTCGGCAGCCGGTAATCTGGATGCCATTATTTATGCTATCTCCGGAGATACTGACACCCTGAACAGATAATTTCACCGGAAGATCATCCTTCGCTCTTACCTCTGACAACGTACTGTTATACGCCTCTCTCTGTTCTGTCAATACTGCAAGGTGAGGTATCAGCGCATTCATCGCTTCTTTCAAATCCTTGTGAATGATATTTCCTCCCTGATGCGTTATCACATCACCATCAGCATTAGAATACACTACCATACAGGTGTTATCCTTCGTGATTTTCACTTTTTGAATTTCCATCTTAAATAATTATTAATTAATAAAAAGAGCGAACCAAACGGCCCGCTCATCTTCTTCCATATTCTCCCACGAAACTTTCATAGAACCGATCAATCGGTAGGGGTAGATTAATACCGAGTTCCATCACTGCATCTACTTGAATCTTCGTCATGAAGTCCGACATCTGTTTGGTATTCAGCTTGGAAGAAGTATCATATATCATCACCTCCTCACCATGAACGAGAGCCAAACGGCTCAGGAACTTCTTACAATAATACAGGTAGATATCATTCTTCGGTGTACCTGTCTCATCCTCAATACATCCGAACCACATCCACATCAAATCATTCTGGCTTATTGTTCTTTTCTCTGAACAGCGAACGATACTCAACTTATACCTGCCATTTCTGAGCTTAGAACATAGATAATCAAAGTCCTTTGACATCTTCACTTCACCATCATGCTTTGTTAGTATCGCTTCCTCTGCCATCTTCTATACCAAATATTTTGCGATCGGTGATAAGTGTTCTGTTTTCTTCCAGAAACAGAATAAATGCTTCGCAATGATTAATAAGAATGGGAATATCTCGCTCAGGACTGAACATATAGATTTCTGTATAAGTATCCGCCGGATAGCCGTTTTTATTGAACTCAACAATATTATATTCAAACGTCCGTATATCTGAACCATTCTTCATCAAGGCATAAGGATAGACCAGATGTTGAAAATGATTTTTAAACTTCCCGAATGTGTATGATCTTGTTGTTTTGATATCATGGATACTCGTAGGCATCAGCTCATCAATAAGACCATAAACCAAAACTTCACCGAGGGCTGTTGGTAAAATAGCTTCTACCCGTTGCTGTGTCAATGCACCTTTAAAATAATCAGCAAATTCACGGCAAAGAGTCATTGGAAAATAGAAATATCGATTATTATAGATAGCAATAAGTTCTACCACAATATCAGCTTTCTTCGGCTTGAAATCAGAACATTCAATCTTTCCCCCCTCATACACTTTAATCAACTTCACGGTTTCAGAACTTCTTCCCTCGATCAGACAATCTACAATTTCATTGAAAGCGGTTCCTTTATCAGCGGCTTCACTATCAAAAGGAACTCGATTAATTTTATTAATCAATTCCTGAAACTGTAGTTTGTGGAACTCTTCTGGAGTATGGGGAGGATTTTCACTCCATCCCCAATACTTCTGCCATATCACATCACTGTTGATATATTCAAAGAAAGCATCCAACAGCGTTGCATAGAATCTAAATTTAGGCTGCTGGTTCATACTTTTTATCTGAATTAAGTTTCAGATTCAAAGCTATCGCTTTGCTCCGGACGAGTTGAGCCGCCATTACTTTGGAACTGCCCACATGCTCGAAATTATCAATTTGAGCTATGAAATCATTTGCAGATTCCGCATCTGTGATAAGTTCAATTTGCTCTTTGATCTCTTCAATCACCTTGTTATATTTCGCAATCTCTTCTTGTTTTGCGGCCAGACGAGCTAAATGCGGCTTGATAACATAATCCATAATTGCAGTATTATTTGCAGTCGGATTTCCATTATTATCAAGGATAGTGGGGATATTCATCGTAGCCGGAAGGTTACAAGTATTCTTTCCATCATTACGACTGGTTGGGTCAAAGGTTATAGTTCTGATACGCCCTTTAGCTTCAATGTATCCCAGCAAATCAAGTTCAGTAACGATAGAATTGTAGTTCTTCTCCCTTAATGCTGGAATGAATACCGTATCATCGCCTTCCTTTCGTGTATCACGGTGAGCAACGAAGATGATATGCTTGTTTAATGAAGAGATTTCACGAACAAACCAAGCGAATTCCGCATTGATCCCATTCCAACTACTGATATTAGGAATACCTCCATTGCATTTGTAATCTATGATATAATCCATCATTTTACCGATAGTGTCAACCACGATAGTCTGGTAGGTAGATAAATCCTCTCTCAATACATTCTTGATATCAGTCCAAGATGTGATCTGAACTGTATCAACATCCCTCAAATGAGCGTTATTGATACGCTTTACACCATTGTCAAAATCAAGCAATAAAGGCTTAGGAGCACTCAACGCATAAGTTGATTTTCCCATACCAGCTTGACCATAAACCATCATTTTAATGTTTGTCTGAATACTTAATTCAGAACTTTTTCTAATAAGTGACATAAACTTTAATTTTAAAAGGTTAATAAAAACTCGTGGAGAAACCCGGAGTTGAACCGGGATGGAAGTGAATCCACTGGTGTTTGAGACCAGCGCGTCTACCAATTCCGCCACCTCTCCAAATAAAAAGGGTGCACTATCTTCACAGACGATACACCCGGTGTAACAACACAAACAAAACACATCTCCAAAAGGGGAGAATCACCCTCACGGGCTATACTATCATCATTCTTTGCCTGAGCTATCTTGTTCCTTCCGATCAAATAATGGTTTAAATAACCCTCTAAAAAACAAATATCCATACCCCAGACCGATAATCTGCAAAACTATCGCCTCACAACACACCAACCCAATCGGCAATGATAACATCACCAGAACCGAATAATAAAACCAATCTTTTACTTTCATCATGCTACAGCATTACGCAATACATCACTTGCATTGCAATACAACTTTCCATTCTGTGACTTACTTTTCTTCTCCGTTCTAATCAATCCAGAATCAATTAACCTCTGCAAACGAATACGTCCTCCGACAATGGCAGCCGAGAACCTGAAACCAAATGTCTTTTGATTCATCACCCGATAGATCGTAACTAAATGGTCAAATTGATTTATATCCATCTTCATCACCTCCTCCATAATCACATACATATTCTGTCTTTCTCACTCTTCTCACTCTCATCATTCTCATATTATCCAGATTATTGCAAGTGACCTGCATAACCAGAAATAGGGCAGAGAACAATAATTCTAAACCATGCTTGCGTATTTCTTTCAATTCGAATCTGCGCTGCACTTTCTCACAAACCATATACAAAATAAGCTCGGTATCCTTCGATATTCCGAGCTTCTTGTATATAGCTTTTTTCTGTGTCTTGACGGTCCAATATGATTTATCCAGATTATCCGCCACTTCCTTATCTGAAAAGCCCTTGCAGAACTCATTCGCGATCTCTCTTTCAGCACATGACAGACTTTCCATGATCACGCTATTCTCTGAACCTTCACCTCCAGCTTATCCGTCCATGTTCTGAACTTGATGCCTTTCGCCCTGAACTTACGGGAGAATCTACCTACCGTCATTGTAACGGTATCAATTCTTTCCAATGGCCATTCTTCCACATCATTCACTTCCATATTACGCAACGTCGGCGCAATAGGCTTTCTTTCATCCTCTTTCATGTTTACCCTCCTTACTTAATTTTTATCTTCCCAAGAATGAATCAGGTTATGCAATACATTTAGCTTTTCAACGTCCCTTCTACGTCTTTCTGTTTCCTGATTCCACCAAGTAGAATATTGCTTACTCGTGATCTTCTCTGCCTCTAATTCATCTTGTAATTTGAGAACTACATTCTCTAACTCTTCTGGCGTCATTTTAGCCAGGCTTTCTTTTGTGTACTTTTCCATATCTTCAAATTAATAATCAAACATATATAGACCTTACGAAATCTCTTCTCGCCATCCTCTCATACCAATAATCGGTATCATCCTCATCTTCCTCATCCGGTTCAAAAATAATTTTCTTCTCTAACCGGGTTCGATGTGTTACCACATCATCCAGCGCCCGAACAGCTTTTCTCAACATCTCTGTTTTGGTGATTCTTCTTCTTCGAAGAAACTTCGTAAGATAATACCTCTCTCTGTCTCCGGTTATTTCAACGAATAGTAGTCGATAATTAGGCCCAACTACGAACGGCTCTCTTTTCTGTTTGAGAATTCGATATAGGTTGAATACCCTTCCTATTGGTGAATCATCATATTTCCTGTCCCTCTTTGACATACACACCGTCTTCAACACTACCCTCAACAGGTCACAAATATTCATCCCATTCTGAATGGCGTACTCTTTCACCAACTGGTATTCCTTCTCTGGTACAACAGTTTGTAATATTACCACTCTATCACTTTTCTTTGTGGGGTGCTTTATTTCATTGATACGGTTTATAACCTCATCCACCAATCGGTCAGGAGCATTATAAAATGCACTGACAACATGATATATCAACTCACTCTGGAACCTGAAAGGAATAGACTTCAAAGAACCTTTCACCACCTTCATAAATCCAACAGGGATCGCACCTATCGAATAATTAACATAGCTATCAGGACAAGGATTCTTTTTCCCATACTTCCAGACCTTAATAGCTGACATCTCGAATCGTTTACCAGAAGCATAAGCAAGATAGTTCGAAAGCATAAAGCAGATGATTTCTGATTTATAGCATCTATCCCGATACTTTGAAAACTTCTTCATAAACTTCTTCTTCTCTTCTTCTGATGCATACAGGGTGAAGCATGATATCTTATCTTTCCCTGCATCCCAACCTTCCGGCATAATGGAGCGATTCAGCTCCTTACATGATCTTACATGATTTCTCATAACTCAATGATTAATAATTTGTGCCCCGATAAGCTCTCTCTGCTCTTCCCACCGGAGTTATCAGTTACTATTGTTCACTGCATAACCGTTCAGGGCATGTTCGGCTGATTTACTTAACCCGTCTGCTTGCCTCGACCTTACGGCTGCTTGCTTCGAACGTTGTGTGCTCGACCTTCTTATAATGCCGCTTCTAACGACTGGTCGCGGATTCTTCCGAATAGACTGCTTAGGGCAATCAATCCTGTTGTTCCCACATCTCCACATCAAAGGGTAGGCTCAAAGACCAGATGGGGACCGGCTTGACGCTGCCATGCGGAATATTAAGGGTATTCAACCTGCGTCTCTTTTCAGATTTTCCCGAAGGATGGCACATTCTCAAAAGGACTGCTACGAAAAACTAAGCCTGCATGCGTGGCTGGAGTCCCATCAAAGGGGAGGCTCGAAGACCGCTCCAGCCTGTCATCCTGAATCAAACTTTCAACAACTCCAACAGTAAATCCTTATCGACTTCCCAGAGGTTAAAACCTCTCTCAATCTTCCTACGGAGATACTCTTTTTCACCAATCATACTGATCGCCTTATCTCTCAAATCTGATGCACTCCACTTTTCTGCTTGCTCGATTAGGAAATTCGCCATCATTCTGCGTTCTTCAAATAATTCTCTCACCAATACCGTTTGCTTCTCAAGTTCGGAAAGTACTTGCGGGGCTTTCTTATATGCTCTGCAAAATGCGTCTTTGTCGAGATTGGTATTCATATACACCTTTTCGATATTAGCATACACTTCTGCCGTAACAGACCATCCAGTTCTCTCTTCAAATTCTTTCTGTGTCATTGATTATTCCTCCTCTTCATTAAATTCATATTCTTCTTCTGATATTCCCAAAAAGCCAAACTGATTTTCAACCAAGAACTTCAGTTCATCAACATTGTCCTCATCCTCCAGATTTCCCCAGAACTCACTATCAGCCTCCCATACATTGGTTTCAACCTGATTGAATCCTTTTCTCAAATGCCAATTATCGCGTATCGCTTCTGAGGCTCTTTTGGCCTCTCTTAATGAAACTTTCAATACTATTTTCATATCTGTATCTTTTAATCGTTGACAAAATGAGAACCGAATCGACCTGTGCTATTCGCATTGTAATATGCAGATGCCGGGATAGATAAATCATCATAGGAACTACGCTTTGAAGGAGCAACCTTCTCAAACTTCGCATTCTGAGCTTGTACAAACTCTCTATCTTTCTTAGCGATGTTTTCATCAGAGAATGAAACCTGCAACTTAGCAAACATCCAAGCTGATTTCAGACACTCTGAAAAAGACTTTTCACCTTTGGCGCTTCTGAACTTTCTATGAGCGCTCTTCATGATCTGAGATAAATTGTACTGTTTCATTTCTTTTCTCCTCTTTTTTATTGCGATACCCCGTTTGAGGTATTGTGTAATTGATTGATTATTTGTTCCTTTGTTTGATTGATACGTCAAAGATATACGATTAATATTTGAAATCAAAGCATAATCGTATGATTTCTTTGTATAATTAACTATATTTTAGAAACTAACCGTATGACAGGAGATGAAGTGAGGGAAATCCTCAAAAAAAATGGAATCGGTCTCGTAGAACTTTCTGATAAACTCGGAATTACGAACCAAGCACTGAATAACAGACTTTATGCGAAGTTTTTTAAGCCTGAATACCTTCAACAGATAAGTGAAATATTAGGTAAAGACTTATTCGGCCTGTCTGATACTGCCGACAAAGGCCAAAAGATTCTCGATATTCGCGTTTGCGCAGGTCAGGGTATAGGCTTACATGGTGACGAGAACAAAGTGCTGGAATTCGTCAATATTCCATCTTTTAAGGGAAGTTATGGTTTGATTGTATATGGAGAATCTATGTACGACAAATATAAATCAGGAGATGTAGTATTCGTTAGACCGGTAACATCTACAAGAGATATCGACTTCGGACGCTGTTATGTGGTTATAACTCCATCTGACAGGCTGCTAAAGGCGGTATATCAATCTAAGCTCGGTGATGGATACTTGAAGCTGTGTTCATACAATGCAAAACTGAACCCATCAGGAGAAAGAGAATATCCAGATCGCGACATTAACAAATCTGATATACTCTATCTTTATAAAGTGATCGGAAGATTAGAAAGAGAAGAAATATAATCAAGGGTTTATAAACATCCCTCGCGCGCACGCGTGTATATGTATATATCTCTATAACTCTATATATATGGTTTCCTGAGTAAACCAAAAAGTAAACCAAAAACTAACTTTGGTTTACTCAGGAAACCAAAATTTAGGTTTACTAAAGAAACCAAAACGATGTTTTTGGTGTAATGAGGAAACCAAAAATTAAAACTGAAATATAAACGAAACCCTTTATTACCCTATGAAGAAGATATTCACAGATGAGCAAATAGAAGATATGGCTTTTTTAAATTCTTGCAATAGATATTCATTGAGAATGCCTAATCAAAATCTTTTTCCTATGGTATTCAAATGGGAAAAGATAGATCAATACTCTCAGAAGCTACTATATACCTCTCTTCATTCATTCAACAAGAACTATGCTCCAACGATAACAATTGTATCAGGTGAAACCTTTTTGCACAGGGCTAATGGGTATAAAGACATCTCGAAGGGTGATCCATCATTTTTAAATATACATGTAGATATGGGATTACTTGGAAATGTATTGATCCCATCTCCTCAAAGATGTAAGGTAACTGTTTTATTCCCCTATAATGAATTTCAGAAGAATTCCTTTATTATAAGCGACAACTCATATCTATTAAAAATAGAATATACTCCAGACATAGAAATCGAAGTAGAAGAATCTTTCTTAAAACAACTTGCTTTAGAACAAGAAGAGAGAGAGCAAAAAGAACTTGAATCCATGAAACAAAAGATATTAGAAAAAGAAAGGAAGAAAAGACTGAAAGAAGCTGCTTTACAGGAATTAAAAAAAGAAGGTAAACTATAAACCATTTATTCACTACCTAAATGATCCTATATGAATAAAGAACTCTACGCTTGTTATAAGTCTGGCCAACCTTGCTCCGGCATCTGGGGATGTCACTTTCTGACAGTTCCGCCACCAGCCAGGCCAGAAGACAAAGAGACTACTTTTGTGTCCGTTTATCGGGAAGCGAAGAACAAAGATATACTGTCTTGTCCCAAATTCGTTCCTACGAAGATAGATGAATATTTAGACAAAGTTTGATTGATAGATAGATATTATTATCTTTGCAACGCGTATCAGTAAAAAGAAAAAAAACTAACGTTATAAAACACTTTTGGATTTATATTTTTGAGAAAACTTGTTTTTTGGAAAATGTAAAAGCAATATAAACAACAGAAATTCAGTTATTTAAACTCTTTTGCGGAGAAGTTCTTCTAAGGCGTGGGTCTTGCGTTCGAATCGCAACGGAATCACATAATAAAACCGCAAATAGTTTATAATAGGGCTTTTGCGGTTTTTTGTTTTAAGCGTAATCAGTTCTTCATACTGCGTACGTCATAATTTCAATGCCCGGCGTATGAATACTAACGAAATAGATAAGTTGAGCCTCGTAAAAGCCTATGCTCTGTTTGATACTGGTGATATAAGTCGTATCGAAATAGGGACGGTAAAAGGATTATGCGATATACACTGCTATTTGTTTGACGGTTTGTATGAATTCTCTGGAAAGGTGCGTACTCTAAATATAGCAAAGGGAAACTTTCGTTTTGCCAACTGCATGTATCTTGATGTCATATTACCTGTAATAGAAAAAATGCCCGAAACGACATTCGATGAAATAATCGCAAAATATGTTGAAATGAACATAGCCCATCCTTTTATGGAGGGAAATGGAAGGACTATGCGCATTTGGCTCGATATGATATTAAAAAAGAATCTTAAAAGAGTTGTTGATTGGCGGAATGTGGATAAGTATCTGTATTTGCAAGCGATGGAGCGAAGCCCGATTAATGACTTGGAACTGCGTACTTTACTGTATCAAGCACTCACCGATCAGGTAGATGACCGGGAAGTAATATTCAAAGGGATTACTCAATCTTATTATTATGAAGGCTATGAGCCATAGCCCAATTCAAGGTAGATTGTTTGTACAACTGCCTTCTACCTTCACATAATACATCTGATTCCCTCTGCCCATCTTTCGTATTAATCCTTTTTCCACGAATATTTTCAAGTCCTCTGTGGCCTTCCACTTCAGGCGTCCGGTTAAACTTGTATAGATGGATCGTGTGATAAAACCATTTTGTTCCAGATGCATCATCATTCGCCTTTCCAGTTCTTCTATATTTAACTGGCTGGAAGTGCGAAAAGCACGTTCAGGTACACGTTCTAATTCGCCTGCCGACTTCATTTTGAATTGTTTTGAAGCTCTGAAGCTTACCCCATTGAAACGAATGGAAGCAGCACGGATATCTGTTTTCTTAGCTACCATGCGTGATGCCTTAATTTTTCCGGCAAAGTAACCGAATTCACCAAGTTCTACACGGTATCCTTCACCGATGTAGCGTGCAGTTGTATCCATAATTATACTTAGTGCTCCCTCCAATTCACCTACAGTGTAGCCGGTTCCATACGAGGCCCTTTCCAGTAATTTGCGTGCAGAGAGTGTGCCGCTATATACTATGCTCGGGTAGAGTGTTTCCTTTTCACCCTCTTTTGTTGTGAGGGCGGGTTTCTTTTTCAGATCATAAAATGCCATGAGTTGCTTTATTTAGATATTCTTTTACTGGTGAAATTAAATTAGGATGGTACATAAATTAACTTCATACAGCGCGATAACCAATTCCTTTTTATTAATAAATGTAGTCAGTTGATTATATCAGACTTATTGAATGCTTATAATCAGCCAATAAGTTGTTTGTTACCAACCTATCAGCTGTTTATAAACATCCTATTTCATTTATGCAGTAAAGGTATTTAGTTTATTGGATAAAAGCAATTAAATTGTAGATAGTTTCGAGTTAATTCTTTAAAAATATTTATCTGAAGAGTAACCGGTGGTGTATAGTACAGCCTGAAATGACAGTGTTTAACATTCAGTTCCCCTTGAAATTTACGTAAAATAACATTTGTTACAGCTGTCCTAAAAACTACAAAAAAGTTAAAATGGTTTTGCTTCTATAGCTATGAACACTAATTTTGGGATATCAACTTTTAAAAATTAAAGCACATGAAAAAATTTTTGTTATCCATTGCACTTTGTTGTGCAGCAACTAACTTTTTTGCACAAACAACGGAACCTGGAAATCTAATTAACGAAGGAAAGGCAGCACTCGAAGCCAAAAATTACCAGGAAGCATTTACAAAATTCAGTACCTACCTGACACAGACAAACAATCAGGACTCTGTTATCGCTTACAACTGCGGCGTTTGTGCCGATAAAATCAAAAAACCGGATGAAGCTCTCAAGTACTTTGATATTGCTATTCAAAAGAAATACAATCTGGGAAATGCATATGTAGGTAAAGCCGGTGCATTGAAAGATTTGAAAAAAGACAGTGAGTATCTTGCTACCCTGAAAGAGGGTATAGAAGCAGCTCCGGAAAACAAGACACTGAAAAGACTTCATGCCAATTATTATCTGAATGCCGGTATCAAGGCACAAAAGGCTAATAAACTGGATGATGCTGAAGAAGCATTCAAACAAGTATTGGCTGACGATGAAAAGAACACCAACGCATTGTACAGTTTGGGTACGCTTTCTTATAATAAGGCAGCTTTAGTTCTGAAGAATGCAGCACCATTAGCTAATTCTGATAAAGCTAAGTATGATGCACAGAAAGAAATCGCTGACAAAAACTTCCAGAATGCTAAAACGTATCTGGAAACTGCACTCCCTTTACTCTCGGCAGACAAACCTCGTGAAAAAAGTATGATAGATAATATTAAGAAATTATTGCCGCAAATTGAAGCACAATTGAAGTAAACTATCAGAAAATGAATAAAAAAAGCCGTGTCGGAATTTCCCGACACGGCTTTTTTTATAATATATCACTTATTTCGTTCTCTTCAATACTACTGCTGTACGGGCAGGAATATATAACTTTAACCATTCCTTCTTCTCTTTTTCATAAAGAGGATCGGCAATAGTGAAATGTTTCACGGTGTCATCAGCAAATCCATTACCGCCATAGGCCGGATTATCTGTATTCAATACTACTTCATACGTTCCCGGAGAAACCAGGAAGCCATAATCGGTAAATGACTGTTTCGGATTGAAGTTGAACACAAAGATATAATCTTTTCGCATGTATGCCAATACCTGATCGCCATCATTGTGCCAGATTTCCTGAACAGGTGTTGCCTGGAAAGCTTTTACGCTTTTAATCATTTTGAGCATATCAGCATCAAAGTCTGCCATATAGTGATAGGTCAGATTCTTGTTATCTACCAGATCCCACTGGCGGCGGGCGTACTTGCATGACCATCCATTACCTTCGCGTGGAAAGTCAATCCATTCGGGATGACCGAATTCGTTGCCCATAAAGTTAAGGTAACCACCATTGATCGTACTTGAAGTCAGCAGGCATATCATCTTGTGGAGGGCAATGCCACGATTCACTGTATAGTTTTCATCGCCCTTCTGCATATGCCAGTACATATCGGCATCTATCAGACGGAAGATAATCGTCTTATCGCCCACTAATGCCTGGTCATGGCTTTCGGCATAAGATATAGTCTTTTCATCTTTACGACGATTGGTTACTTCCCAGAACATGCTGGACGGTTTCCAGTCTTCGTCTATTTTTTCCTTGATGGTCTTGATCCAATAATCAGGGATATTCATTGCCATACGGTAGTCGAAACCATAGCCACCGTCTTCAACTTTAGCGGCCAAGCCGGGCATTCCCGATACTTCTTCGGCGATCGTTATAGCCTTGGAATTTACTTCGTGGATAAGTTTGTTGGCAAGAGTCAGGTAACAGATGGCATTGTCATCCTGATAACCATTGAAATAGTCTCCATAGTTACAGAAGGCTTCACCCAGTCCGTGACTGTAATAGAGCATAGATGTTACACCATCAAAGCGGAAACCGTCGAATCCGTATTCTTCAAGCCAGTACTTACAGTTGGAGAGAAGGAAATGGATAACTTCATTCTTTCCATAGTCAAAACAAAGCGAGTCCCAAGCCGGATGTTCACGGCGTGCGCCGGGATAGAAATACTGATTAGGGTCACCAGCAAAATTGCCCAACCCTTCCACTTCATTCTTTACTGCATGAGAATGAACGATGTCCATAATCACTGCAATGCCCAATCCGTGTGCAGTATCGATCAACTCCTTAAGCTCTTCCGGAGTACCGAAACGGGAAGAAGCGGCAAAGAAACTGGATACATGGTAACCGAAACTACCGTAGTAGGGATGTTCCTGAATTGCCATGATTTGAATGCAATTGTATCCGGCTTTAGCAATGCGTGGAAGAGTTTTTTCACGGAACTCATTATAGGTTCCTACTTTTTCTTCCTGCTGCGCCATACCGATATGGCATTCGTATATAAGCAAAGGGTCCGTATTAGGTTTAAATGTACGCTTCTTTACTTTATATGGCTTTTCCGGTGCCCAGACCTGCGCACTGAAAATTTTGGTTTGCTCGTCTTGTACCACCCGTGTTGCCCAGGCAGGAATACGTTCTCCACAACCGCCTTCCCAATGTACAATGAGTTTGTATAAGTCTCCGTGTCTCATGGCATCTGCCGGGAGTTTGATTTCCCAAACGCCATAATCCTTACGTTTCAGACTGTACTTCTTCAGTTCTTTCCATTCATTGAATGTGCCCACAATAAATATTTCTGTGGCGTTGGGTGCCCATTCACGGAAAATCCAGCCATCAGCAGTACGGTGAAGTCCGAAATATAAATATCCCGAGGCAAAATCAGACAAAGTCTGTTTCCCTTTGTTCGTCAGTTCAGCTTCTTTGTCTAATGCATGCTGATGACGGCCTTTGATGGCATCTTCGAAAGGTTCCAGCCAAGGGTCGTTCTTGATCAAATTCAATGTTTCCATAAAGGATGAGTTTTTGATTGATTGGATTATTATGCTTTCACTTTTACAATGACTTTCTTCACACCATCGGGAGAAATGCCGGGGGCATGTCCGTCTTGCGGGAAGAATATAGCAAACATTCCAGGTTTTACAGTGATATAAGTTTCAGCCAGTCCTTCAAAGAAAGTAATGTCTTTCTCTGCATTGTACGGAGCATCAGCCGGTACGCAATCTTTTCCTGCAGTATAGCCCATTACTTCCGCACCGGAGAGAGGAATCTGGATATCTATAAATTCATTGTGTGTTTCCAGTTTGGCTTGTTCTTTAGCTTTAGGCGTAGTTTGAGCTACGTTTACAACCAGGTCTTTACCTTTCAGTTCGGTTTTGCCAACTTCCATTGCGTTCAAGTCATGTGATTGCAAGAATTCAATAGCTTGGGCAAACAAGGGGTTCAACGATGCATATTTTTCTAAATTTTCTAATCTATCTACTACCATAGCTTTAATGTTTTAAGTTAGTTATATTATTATCAAATTTTATTCAAAGTCGTCAATTGTGTAGTTCAGGAAATCAGCAAAAGGTTTCATTTGCTTAAAGATTTCCGCCGTACGATCCACGCAATCGGATGCTAGAAAGAAGCTGTCCGGTTGATTGCAGTAACAGGTATATTCCTTGCACTTCAGATATTGTATATATTCAAAATCCTTCGGAAACCCTTTTGGAGCTGTTTTTAGGAAGTCTTCGCCTATCATCGGAAAGTATTGCTTGAAAGCCGGATTCTCAACTATACCGCGAAATTCGTCTATGTTATCATACACTGCCTGTCGCACGGCTTTCAGCGTCTTAGGAGGCAGGCAATAGCTGCCGCCTGCCAACAGGCAGTTGCCCGGTTCGATGTGAACGTAGTAACCGCAGTGGTCTGATTTCTTACCGCGGGCGTTGATGTATCCGCCCAAATGAGTTTTATACGGGGTCTTGTCCTGCGAAAAGCGCGTATCACGATAAATCCGGTAAGTACAGTCTTTGACTTGAACGCCACGAATACTTTCATCGAAAAGTGAGATACGGGTAATTATAGCCGATAACAGGTTCTCAAATTCCCCACGGGCTTCTTCATACAAGTCCTTATGAGCATTGAACCATTCGCGGTTATTGTTAGCGGACACTTCTTTTAAGAATTGAAAAATAACAGGGATGTTCATATTGGTATTTTCCTTATTATCTGACAAAATTACGCATAATTTTCCTAACATGCTACAAAGAGGGATAAAAAAAGCATCGGCTCTGGTAAACCGATGCTCCTTACACATTTATCAATCAAACAGACGCTTCTGTTTTTGATGTACTTACTTATCACAAGCGGGTACGTCTCCTTTAATTAATCTTATATCTAATACTATGAAAAACACAATAATATAACACGCCTCCACAGAAAAAGTTCGAAGGGGTATGTGTGTTTTTATCATTTGTTTATATCTTTGTAGAAAAATTATACGAACAGATGGAATATAAGTATGATGAAGAAAGTGTGAATGCCCTGATGGAATGGGCTGATAACGCGCAGTTACCCAAAGAGTTACAGTTAAGTGAGGCCGAAAATATTGTGAATCTTAGACAATATGTGGTGGCAAATATAAACGATATCAAAGCGCATTATCCGGATGAGTTTTACAATCCGGCCATTACGCGTCTGTACAGGCTGAAGGAAAAACTGGAAGGAGAAAGTACCACTGAGTAACACAGAGTTCCACAGAGTTATCTTTATTCGAAAGAATCCTTATTACTCTGTGGAACTCTGTGCTGCTCTGTGGCGGAAATCCTATTATAGTTTGATTTTCAATATCTTTCCACTATATCCTTCTACAGCAACTTCCGTAGCCTTATAAGGCAGCAAACTAATACTTTCCGTCTTTCCGGTTAGCAAATCTACTGCCGGGTAAACATCCATTTGCGGTATTTGCAGGAAATCGAAGGCGTGAGAAGGCACATTGATAGCTACATCTACTGAAATGTGGTCAAAGTTTACGATAATGAACAATAACTCTTTTCCGGCTTTGCGTAAGAATGTGTATTGTTTATGCTCATTGAAGCGCCAGCCATTTGCGTTGGCATACATCAGATCGAAGAATTCTCCTTCAGTGATTGCTTTTTCTTTGTTGCAAAGCGTCAGGATGCGTTGGTAGATACTATAGATGTGTTTTTGGTCTTCCGTCAACATCTTGCCATCGAACTTTCCGCCATTCCGCCAGCGACGAATGGTATCTACACTCCAATAATCAAAAATAGTGGTACGTCCGTCTCTGCCGCTGAAACCTTCGCTATCCATGCCTAGCTCACCGAATTCCTGCCCGAAATAAATCATCATCGGATTGGTATTCATACAAGCTGAAACAATCAGTCCCGGAACTGCTTTACGTGGATTTCCGGCAAAGAAATCAGAAGCAATGCGCTGTTCGTCATGGTTCTCCAGGAAATTCAGCATCCGCTTCTCGATGCCACCCAGACTTTGCCAGGAACGGGTAATGGCCGTAGCCGAATCATAGCCGCAAATCACATTGCGAAGTGTATCATAAAGCCCTACCTTGTCATATAGATAATCAAATTTTCCTCGGAATAAGTAATTCTGATATTCTGCCGGATTATAAACCTCTGCAATGAATAGCAGGTCGGGATATTTCTCTTTCACTTGCGGAATCACCCATTCCCAGAACTCAACCGGAACCATTTCCGCCATATCACAACGAAAACCGTCAATATTCTTGTCCGCCCAGAAAAGAAGGATATCCAGCATCTTTGTCCAAGTGTCCGGAGTGGGATTGAAGTGACAGGTTCCACCATTCTGATAATCCACTCCATAATTCAGCTTTACGGTTTCGTACCAGTCGGCGATGTTGGGATAAGCATCGAAACGATTGTTCCCCGTAGCTTTGGCAGGACATTCTTTATAAGGTTCCGCAGCCGGTCCTTTCATATCGAACTGGCCGTGCAATTCGGATTGGGGTATATAATAAAAGTTATTATATGGACTGAAAGCGTAATTAGGATCATCATTTGCACCCAACTGTGAAGTACCGTCAGGTTGTGCATCCGAATGATATTGGCGGGCAACGTGATTCGGAACAAAATCGATAATGACTTTCAGACCGCTGCGATGAGTACGTTGTACCAGATTTTCAAATTCCTTCATACGTTCCTGTACATCATTTGCCAAGTCCGGGTCCACGTCATAATAATCCTTGATGGCATAAGGAGAACCTGCTTTGCCCTTAACAATAGCCGGATGATCGGGACGTATGTTGTAACGGCGATAATCCGTTTGCGTGGCATGCTCTATGATACCGGTATACCAAATATGGGTGGCTCCCAATTTCTTTATTTCATTGAGTGCCTTGGCTGTAAAGTCCGCCATTTTACCGCATCCGTTTTCCGTTATGTTTCCGTTATTGATGCAGTGATTATGATTGTTACCAAACAAGCGCGTAAACACTTGATAAATAATTATTTTTTCATCTTTCCCCATTCTATTTTTTATTTTATGATTTGATAATTACTTTCATCCTTCCAGATGGTTCCCTGATCCGCTTTCAACTGATCCAGAAGAGTGTTAGCGGCATTGTATCCCTGCATGAATATCTCTTCTGCTTTTTCCAGTTCGGTATTGCTGTATCCCTCCAGATTATACGGTTCTATTAATAAATCTGCTTTTTCCCGTTCTGAGAATGTATTGGCACGGAACATGAAGTGGTAGGAACGCATGGCAATACTTACAATATTCATCTTATATTTGTTCGCCAGTAGCGGACTAACATTTACTGCCACCACTTTGCTGCAAACACGTCGGATGGTAGATACGGGTAAATTCATAAACACTCCACCATCTACATAATGCGTTCCTTCTATTTTTACAGGAGAGAAGAGGACAGGCATACAGCAGGAAGCTGCCACACGTTCGGCAATATTCCCTTTGTGGAAATGCACTACACGTCCGTGATCGAGGTCGGTTGCAGTGATGATGAGAGGTATTTGCAATTCTTCCATCGTCTTTGCTTTCAGATTGGTTTTCAGGAAATCAATAAATTCGCCTAACTCGAACAATCCCACTTTCGGTATGACTAATTTGGTCAGGTCCTGGAACTTATGCCCGGAGAAGTAATCCAGCACTTTATGTGGCTCGTTGCCGTCCGCATAAAACACGCCTGCTAAAGCCCCTGCACTTACTCCCGAAAGGATATTAGGTTTGATGTCATGTTCCAACAATGACTGCATCACGCCCAGATGCGCGAAACCCTTGATAAAACCACCGCTCAAAGCATATCCTATAGGATATTTGTTCGTAAACCAATTATTTGATGTTGCCTCCATGTAAAAAATCTACCATATATTTGTTCGCCACGAAATTAGTGATTTTATTGTAGGTTGAAAGTAAAAAGGGAGAAAAATGTGCTGAGATACTGAAAAAGCAACGCCTGCCCCAATTTATACAATCGAAGACAGGCGTCAGTAGGAATCGGGAAATTAATCAATCAAAAGCCGAAATCATCTACCTGAATTTCTTCCTGATGATTATCGGTGAAGGGCTTAGCTTCTTGCTGTACGGCATTTCCTTCGATGTATACAGCACGGAAAGGGCGGGCAGGGCAGACGTATTCACAACCGCCACAACCTACACAAATTTCCGTATCAATATGAGGAATTGTCAATCCGTTCTTGAAAGGAATCATCGACAGAGCTTGCGTAGGACAATGTTCCGAACAAGCCCCACAACTGGTTCCGTCACGGTAGACGATGCAGTTCTCCTCGATGAAGACTACTTTACCCATCTGTGTCAGGTGTTTCTGCTCTTTCGTCAGTGGCAGGATAGCTCCATTGGGACAAACATCCCCGCATACGGTACAATCAAAATTACAGAAACCCTTTTCAAAGAAAACGGTCGGCTGCATCATTCCTCCTAAACCATACTCCATAAAAGCAGGCTTCAGTACATGAGAGGGACATTTACTGACACACAGGTGGCACGAGGTGCAATGTGCCTGAAAATGTTCCTGACTGATAGATCCCGGCGGTGTTATAGGCGTCTGACGTTTATCACTTTTCATTCCGACTGCCGCAGCCGCTACATTCTGGGCTTGTGCCATTATTTTGGGAGTTGCGGCGGCAGTTGTCAACCCGGCAAGTAAAAAACGGCGTTTGGAAGCGTCAGTCACCTGTTTCTTTGTTTTGAGGGGAGTGGTATAACTAAGTGCATTCTGGCGACATTCACCCAAGCAATCGAAACAATCTACGCAACGACTGTAGTCAATAATCTGTTCCGGGCTATTAATACATGAGGCTTTGCATTTAGTAGCACACAGTCCGCAATGATTGCATTTTTCTGTATCGATACGTACTTTAAACAGTGAGAAGCGGCTCAGAAAGCCAAGCAACGTACCTACCGGGCATATTGTGTTACACCAGATACGTCCGTATTTCCATGCCAGAAAGCCAATCACCAAGAACGTCAACAGTCCGATAATAAAGGACGAGATACTCAGAAGAGAAGCGTCCACCTGATAGAAAGTATAGTTATTGAAACTTGAAAATATGCTTTCCAGCAAATTGTTCCCTAACATATACACAGGTTTAAACACATTGACCGTCATACGTCCGAAAGCGCTGTAAGGATCGAGCAGACCTAAAATGACCGTAAATCCAAAAAGAAAAGCTATAGCCGTCACCCCCAATACTCCCCAGCGGAGTATATTCTTGGCAGGCGAGTAGCGGAAACGTTTCTTTTTTTTAGCTGTCTTTTTAGAAATCCAGGTCACTATATCCTGAAAGATACCCATCGGGCAAATTGTAGAGCAATAGATACGTCCCAATAACAAGGTAATCAGTATCAGCACTGTCAGGATGATAAAACTGAGTGACATCAATGCCGGTACAAACTGTATATGCGCCAGTCTGTGGAAACTATTTGGCAATATTTCCGCAAAATCCAAAAAATAAAAAGTTATCAGCCCGAAAATGACAACGGACAGTATAATACGTGCTTTTCTCAACATAAGTGTGTATACTTTTATAGCTTGAATTAAAGCCTGATGCGCTTTACATTCAGCTTATCCAAATCCATCGTTCCAATCTTCAATGCCTGCCCGTTAGCAAGGTGAGCTACGCTTTCAAGCGGCATTTCGCGAACCTGGTTAAAGAATTTGGTGGCAGCCGTATCTACGGCCACAATATCCTGTGAAATAAATAGTCCTTTGGTCAATACCACATCCGAAGCAGAACGTCCGCGCGGACCATTCGTTTTCAAAACGCGATAGGCATCCACCACATTCAGCACAGCTTTCTTGTCCATTGTGCAGATATCGGCAATACATTGCTGCAAGTCGTTGGAATGGAAGAAACCACGATCCCAGACAATACCCATGTGGTTCTTCATGGAAATCGTCAGGTTGGCGCCTCCATGGTTTTTCAGGATGGGCACATTGATCCATACATCACTGTTCAGAATAGCTTCGTGCACCTTGGCACTTTTCATGCGTACACCTTTAGGCAATGAGACTGGTTTATAGTAGCTTTCCAGATGAGCCGGCATAACCTTGGCACCCGCAGCTTTGGCAGCTTCTTCAATGCCGCTGTTCTTGTAGCACTTCTGCCAGTCATCGCAAGTATGATCAAAAACCGTAACCTCCTTGGCACCTGCGGCAAGACACTGCTTCACAATTTCCGCAACCAGCTTCGGATTTGTATTACCGGCCAGTTCGGGTACTTTATCCCAACCGATATTCGGTTTAACCACTACCTTTTGTCCCGGTTTGATAAACTGTTTCATGCCCCCCATTTCTGTAATAGCACGCCGGAACATCACTTCCGGTTCTCCACCCATCACAGCTACCAGATCCACCTTACCACCGCCAGCATTTGTCAGCTTTTGCGCCAGTATGTCCATTGCTTCGGAACGTTGAACGGTCATCACCGCACCCGTCACCGCCAGAGTCTTTAAGAAATCCCTTCTATCCATAGGCCCTTTAGATTGTTAATCTATTAATTATCAATTATTCATAGTATCCACGGGAACTTAAAACACGTCTCGTCAAACAAAGCATAATCTGCCGTACCATTGACTGCGAATGTTTTTATCAGACGTGCCTCTTTTAGTAATTCGCACGCCAGACGAATGGTAGACCCTGTCTTAATACGGTCATCTACCAATAAGATGCTCTTACCTTTAAAATCAAAGTCAACTGGAGCGAGCAACTGGGGAGCATCGTACTTCGGATGCTGGTATTCATCCCGCAAATTGATACGTAGCAGATGCACTTCTTTTTGCAATCGCTGGTTGATGATACCTGCCGGAACGATACCGCCATTAGCAATAGCCACGATCATATCAAAATCATCGTGGAATTCAATTGTGCGGAAGCGTTCCAGCACTTCTTCCATTGTTTTTGCCATATTGTTATGGGAGATAGTCTGTTATTAAAATTTGGAAATTGCTTTCAGCAGAGCGTAACCACCGAACCATTGGATCAGCATGCCCGGAATACCGATACGGAAATCTTGTACGGCCAGGAAGAAGTTACCACATATAGCCCATTCAAAAGCAGTGCCAATCACCTGATATGCAAGAATCACACCAAGCAATGCAACTAAGGATATTTTCTTTGTATATCGTGCGGCAAATGCAGCGGCTCCTGCAAGCAAACCGGATTTTATCAGCAACACAGGCAATGCGGCGGCGGCAGGCATGCCAAACAGTAAATGATTAATTACCGGAGAAAGTAAAGCTGTAAGCAATCCTACACGGAAACCGAATTTATAGGCGGCAATTAGTGTAAAGAAATAGATAGGCAGCAAAGTCGGTCCGCCCATGGGAACCAGATGGCAAAGCTGCGGCAATGCTATGTTTCCTGCAACAAATAAGAATGCAAACAAATAGGTCTTCACGTTACTGAACGACAAAGAGTAGAGTTTAGCAGATGTTTCCATTATTCAATGATTAGATTTTAATTTGTTATTATTATGTTTCTTCAAGATACAAAAGTAGGAGATGAGCGTTCATTTTGTTTGAAGATTTGTCTCAATCCTTACAGGTTTTGTATCAGTACATTTATATTATGACTCTTTCGGACGGAAAAGGTTTAAATCTTCACCAATTCATATTGCATATTGCCCAATCCGATCTTTTCCGCATGACGCAATCCAGCCAGCCAGTCCGTATCCGGATGCATCATGTGGAACTTGTCATGGCCGCACAAATCATCGTGCTCGTGTCCGGCAGAAAGGCGGTTACCCGTGTGCAGTATAGGAGCTTGGATGACCATATCCGCGCATGCTTTATCCAGAGCCACCGGGTCTGTAGAAGCCAGAATACCGAGGTCGGGGACAATGGCGGCATCATTATGATTCCAGCAGTCACATTCCGGAGATACGTTCATTATAAAACTGATGTGGAAGTTGGGCTTATCTTTCACGACGGCCAGTGAATATTCGGCAATCTTATAGTTTAAGCGTTCGGATGTATCTTCATCGCCCATAATGGCGCCGTCATACTGACACAAAGCGACACACTGTCCGCAACCTACGCATTTAGCATAATCTATTTCTGCTTTGTGTTCTGCATTCAGGTGTACGGCATCGTGCGCACAGTGCTTCACGCAGATATTGCAGCCGATGCAGCTTTCCGTATCTATTTTGGGTTGAGAGGCCGAATGTAGTTCCAATTTTCCGGCTACGCTGGCACAGCCCATGCCTAAATTCTTTAAAGCTCCGCCAAAGCCGGCTTGTTCGTGCCCCTTAAAGTGATTCATGCTGATGATGATATCCGCATCGGCTATGGCAGTACCAATCTTTGGGGCAGCACAGTACTCACCGTTCAAGGGAATTTCCCGGCAGTCCGTACCTTTCAATCCATCCCCGATGATGACTTGGCATTGGGCGGATATAGGATTATAACCGTTTTCCATTGCGCTTTGCAGATGATCGACAGCATTGGCGCGACGGCCTGAATATAGTGTGTTACAGTCCGTCAAGAAAGGTTTCGCACCATTGTTGCGCAATAGGTTTGCCATGCGAGCCGCGTAGTTCGGGCGAAGATAAGCAAGGTTTCCCGGCTCACCGAAGTGAATCTTGATAGCGACAAAACTGTCTTTTAAGGGTAGTTGTTCAATACCTGCCCGCTTTACCAGGCGCTCCATCTTATCCAGAAGATTGGAAGTAGGAGAGGTACGCAGGTCTGTGTAGTAGACTTTTGATGTTTCCATATTACCTGTTTATAGTTATAATATGTGCAAAAATAAGAGATATTATCCATATAAATAGGTATGGGAACAAAAAAAGTAGCGAAAGAACTTCGCTACTTTAATTTGGCATTATCCTAACGGATCATCCTCTATACCACCGTCACCTCCTTGGCTGCCGCTGCTACCGTTACCACCGGAACTGTTTCCATCCGTATAATCTGTATCGATGGGAATGGCGCGGGTTACACTCATTTCTCCCAAAGTACGTTGGAAAATCTTTCCCGGAGTAAATGCAATACGTTTGCGTACTATATTGCTTGCCGTTACACCTTCTGCGGTATCCGCGCTTTTGGCCTTAATGGTGGGGCGGAAGATACCGAACTCTCCCAATTGAACGCTCTTTCCGTCATCAATATCCTCCGCCATCATATCAACCAGACCGCTGACTACCAAGTCTACCACCTTTCGGTGGACTCCGCAAAGTCGGCTAACCTTTGCACACGTTTTACTAAAACTCATCTGTCCCGAACGTACAGATTTTGCTACATACTTCTCAGTCTTTGTGTCGTCAAAGCCAAACACTCTCTTGGTCACTACATACTCTAAAGCCATTATAATTAAAGTTTAATAGGTTAAAAAAATAAGGTTTACTGTTGTCATTTGTTTCAGATGACTTTGCAAAGGTACTATACGGTACAAGGGGGATTGTCCCCTTTCGGTACCTTTAAACAGATAATTCTGATAAAAACATAAAAATATTTTTTGGGGCTGACAAGCAGATTCAGACAAAGCAGAGTGAATTAGTTGAAAGAGTGCTCGTTATGAAAGCAAATAGTACTACCTTTGTATGTTTAACAGTAAATATTAGTACTCACCAGATATTGAAGAATCAGATGAATAGCAATTATAAAGTTGGGGATTTAATTTATGATGCGAATATTTATGATGGAATGAATACCCATATAGATGATTTGCTATTTTACAAGCGATGGCTGCCTAAAAACAAGAATGCCTGTATACTTGAACTTTGTTGCGGTACAGGCAGACTTACTATTCCGATAGCACAAGAAGGATATGATATCAGCGGGGTGGACTATACTGCTTCTATGCTTGAACAAGCGAAAGTAAAAGCTGCCGGAGCAGGATTAGAAATAGAGTTTATTGAGGCTGACATCAGAACTCTCGATTTACAGAAGAAATACGACTTTGTTTTTATTCCTTTCAATTCGATCCATCATTTATATCAAAATGAAGATTTGTTTAAGGCATTGCGTGTGGTTAAAAATCATCTCAAAGAAGGAGGCATATTTTTGTTAGATTGTTTTAATCCCAATATCCAATACATTGTAGGACATGAAAAAGAACCAATAGAAATAGCTGAATATACCACCAAAGATGGGAGAGAAGTATTGATAAAGCAGATTATGCGATACGAGAGCAAAACTCAGATAAATCGCATAGAATGGCACTATTTCATTAATGGTGAGTTTGATTCGGTTCAAAATTTGGATATGAGGCTATTCTTTCCTCAAGAGTTAGATTCATACCTGGAATGGAACGGTTTTGAAATTCTTCATAAGTTTGGCAGTTTTGAAGAAGAAGCATTTTGTGATTATTCGGAAAAACAGATTTTTGTTTGCCAATGAGCTATTAATGAATAATATGAAAGAACTATCTACAAGAAAACATGAGAATCATAGATCATAAACCTGTTTTATTTGAAAAGTCCGCTCATAACATTTGGACCGACCCGTATATTCAGCAGCAGATATTAAAAGATCACCTTGATCCGCAATCTGATGGTGCAAGCCGAAAGCAGGAATCAGTTCTGAAGATAGTGGATTTCATACTCCAGCACACAAAGCCCCAAAATCATTTGCTTGATTTAGGTTGCGGTCCGGGACTGTACACATCGCTTTTAGCAGATAAGGATTATATGGTGACGGAGGTGCTCTCATTTTTGATGTTTTCTCGGAAGGAATTATTGATGACAGACAGGAAAGCCGGAATTGGGAATATGCCCCTTGCGGTGGGTTCTGGAATGAAAGTGAATATTTACTTCTAAGCCAAACATTTCATCATTTGGGAAAGGTATTATTCGGAGGAAGAAATAACAAGTATATTGAAAAAGGTAGGATTTCGTAAAATATCTATTTATAAAGAACTACTCGGCAAGAATGATTTTACATCGAGTAGTGAATTTTTTATAGTAGCAGAAAAGTGAGTAGCGAAAAAACTTCACTACTCACTTTTTCACTCTGACAAGGAGATTTATCCTAATGGATTCTCATCCAAACTGCCGTCACCACCTTGGTTGCCACCGCCCTGATTTCCGCCACTGCCGTTACCACCGGAACTGCTTCCGTCCGTATAGTCCGTATCAACGGGAATAGAACGTGTCACGCTCATTTCTCCCAAAGTACGTTGGAAAATCTTTCCCGGAGTAAATACAATACGCTTGCGTACTATATTGCTTGCCGTTACACCTTCTGCGGTATCCGCGCTTTTGGCCTTAATGGTGGGGCGGAAGATACCGAACTCTCCCAATTGAACGCTCTTTCCGTCATCAATATCCTCCGCCATCATATCAACCAGACCGCTGACTACCAAGTCTACCACTTTTCGGTGGATTCCGCAAAGTCGACTAACCTTTGCACACGTTTTACTAAAACTCATCTGTCCCGAACGTACAGATTTCGCTACATACTTCTCTGTCTTTGTGTCGTCAAAGCCAAACACTCTTTTGGTCACTACATACTCTAAAGCCATAATAGTTAAAGTTTAATTGGTTAAAAAAATAAGGTTCACTTGCCATCATTTATTTCTGATGACATTGCAAAGATAGGATGTAGTGCGGGAAGTATTGTGCTCTTTTGATACCTTGGAGTGGGTTTTTCTGAGAAAAGTTGTAAATGGATGATTTAAAGTGTATTGCAGAAACCTTAAGAGGCTACTCTTTCTTATAACTTTCAAAAATAAGAGCAAGATTCTTTTCTGTGTTATCAATTGATTCTAAAACCATACTTAAATCATAAGCTTTTTCAGGGTATGTGATAGATAGCTCCTTTATGACTTTCTTAAGTTCATTCTTTTTATCCATGATAACATAAATGTCTGCAATCTGATAGGCGATGGCAATAGAATCAGCAATGATGTTATTACACTGATCTAAAGCTATATTCAGGCAATATTGTGCAGAATCATTTTTTCCTTCAATTTTATATGCAATTCCTTTGTGAATCATTTTATCAATATCACTTCCATATTTATTCTGAATCAGCCCTGTCAACTCAAAATTCTCTTTATATCTGCCTAAATAATATAGGATTTGTGCCCTTAGATACAAATTCGAAAATTCTTTTTTTCTATCTGTATCAATTACCATCATTTCATCATTGATTAATAAAGCCTTTTCAACAAGCGCAGTGTCATTACTTCTGGTAAACTCTAACATAAGGTTTAAGGCTGAGTCATTCAGTGAATTCCATTGTTGCCTTGCCAGAACACTTTTATTTGCTTGAGGATTATTACATGAATAACACAAAGAAAGCACGATCAGCAGGTATAAATATCTCATATCTTTATTAATTTAATGATTATGTTGGAGGATCAAGAGTCTGTCTTTTACAGTCACTTTACAAAAATAGGGAGAAATCGCGTAAAAACGACAGAATCGGGATAAATAAAGTAAGTGTTTGGCATCGAAGAGTATTACTCTTATTTTCTATTTCTTCATGCCGGTCTTCTCCAACCACTTTAATATGCTTTCTTTAGAGTCATCCACACGGTCACGGGAAATTGAATAACCGTCCGACACAGAGGCTTTCGGTTCCAGTTTCCGAATTGTTTTGATGGCATCCGAGAAGCGGCTACCACCATGCGTGCAGAACGGGATGATAGTCTTACCACTGAAATCGTACTCGTCGAAGAATGAGTAGAGTGGCATCGGCATATCATACCACCAGTTTGGAAACCCGACAAAGACAACATTGTAGTCATCGAGATTCCTGATGTGTGTAGCCAGCTTCGGACGGGCATTACTGTCAATTTCTTTTTTGGCTGCATCAATAAGAGCTTTGTGTGAACCGGGATAAGTATGCACTGTTTTTATCTCGAAGAGATCGCTACCCGTGGTTTCGCTGATGATGGATGCGATGTATTGCGTGCTACCCGTTACCTTGCCATTGACGACAAGACGGCTGGCTCCGGAAGAGGCGTCCACACCATCGGTTTCAGGAACGGAGAAGTAAACTACCAGAGCTTTTCCTTTAGCACCTTCCGTGACTGATTTTACTTGTTGTCCCGATAAGGACTGTACCGTATTTATGTCCTCCGATACGGTTTCACTTCCAATAGCCCGGCAATAGACTGTTATCATACAGGCAATGGTTGCCAATACACCTGCTGTTATAATTCCTTTTTTCATTCTTTACTTGTTTTATGTTTTTTATTTGATGATTCCGATTCGCCGAAGCCAAGCCTCCGTGCCATTAGCACCGTCTGGCATATCAATACCTGCATCGTCGGGCGGGCCGGAAGTAGTAATGTCATCCGGATTGAGGTCTTCGGGAAGCGTTTCCGGAAGATGCTTTGACTCAGGGGTTACCTTATAAATCTTCTGCATTGATTCGTTCAGATAGGTTGTAGCTCCGTAAGTGAAGAACGGGATAACAACCTTGTCTTTCAGGGCGTATGCTTCAAGGAATGTACAAACCACCATGGCAGGCTGATGCCACCAGCAAGGTGAGCCAACGAAAATCGTATCATATTGCGCGATAATTTCCTTATCGGGCAGATTTGCCACTCTGGGACGCAGGTCGTTGTAAGCCTCATTCTGAATACGGTCGCTGTCATCGTATGGATTTTCGGCATACGGATCGGCCGCCTCAATGCGATATATGTCAGCACCGGTAAGTTCCACAATTCGTTCGGCTACGGCTTGCGTATGCCCCTGCGCGGAGAAGTAAGCTACGAGAGTTTTATTGTTACCGGACGGATTGTCAGGATCATCGGGAGTTGTCGGCTGCTCCGTCTGCGATGCAGGAGTGTCATCTGAAGAACAAGCTGCCATAGTCGTCAGCGGAAGGAACAAAAATGGGATAAAAAATAATTTCTTCATATTCAAATGGTTATTTAAGATGTTGTTTAAAAAATGTGTCCAGTTTGGGTAACGTGATTTTCAGATACTCCGGCTGGTCGTACAAATCTACGTGCGTTGCTCCGGGTACGACAAACAGCTCTTTCGGTTCGGCTGCTTTTGCGTATGCGTCTTCCGAGAAGTAAGCTGATACAGCGTTTTCTCCCACGATGAAGAGTACCGGTCGAGGCGATATGGTCTCGATCTGTGCGAACGGGAAAAAGTTCATCATCGGTGCAAGACTCGTGTAGGAGTAATAGCCCGTAGAGTTGGGATGCTGGCCACGCTCCGGATTGTCGTAGTAATCGAGAAAGTCGATGGCAAACTTCGGTGTGTTTTCATCTACTTTTTCGGGTAGGGCACGGATATCCTTACGTGCAGCTCCGCCATATTCCGCCGTGCGCTGGCGGCCGATCTCATCTAGATAGTCCGCGCAAGGCACGCGGGAAACCGCAATAGGCATAGGCGTGTACCATTACTTCCTTGAGTTCACCCACGGTCATTCCGTCATTTAATCCGTCGATAAGGGTAGGTTTCAGTTTATCGAGGTCTCCCTTACCCGTAAGAGCGGCGACCTCTGCAATGTGTTTCCGTTTACTATTCATAGCTTGTTCCATTTTGGGATTTTGGGCGGCTGCGATTCCATATCCGAAAAAGATACAGATCAGTGTCGTCCTTATTCTTGTTTTTATTTTCATAATCTCTATCATTTTATTTTCCTATTTTTATCTGATGCAAAATTAGGCTGGAATTTTCGCTTCGACCGGTCATGAATTACGGTTTGAAGGATAATTTTTACGGATTTGCTGCATCTTCTTTATTTTATTGGTTGCAAAAGCGTACACAATAGTTAAGTAGCAATTCGATGTGTGAGGCGATGATCGATGCACTATAACGGTCAATGGCATGGTGCAACTCTTCGCCGATCTCCCGCAGGTTATCGGTTATGATTTGTTGTTCATGTTCTGTCAGCACACCCCGGCAACGGCAGCGTTTCAGATAGGTTTCGATACGGTTTTCAAGCGATGTGTCGCACAACAGGTCGGGATGGAAAAGCACACCCGAATAGTAGTCGGCATGCCGGTGTTGCTTCGAGGGTATCTCGATCACCTCGCCGGGATAAATCAGCCGTAACCATTCTTTTTCCGACGCTTTGCTCTGCTTCGGAGAGTTGTAGTACAGTAACCCGTAAAAATCACATATTATCCGAATATCCTCACTCAAATTCGTTTTCGACAGATCAATCATGCAAATCTGTGGATGCAGCGTTTCATGCCCCGTCAATTTATTGAACATATCAATAGTCATAAGTCCGGAATTATTTTTTTGTATCACTGTTCTCTTTTTCTGTTTATTTTTCCATGATGCAAAATTACGGGCTATCCGAAAGTTCCATAGGGTATAAATTACGGTTTCACGTATAATTATTACAGGTTGAAATTGATCGCCCGAAGATATTTTATATATTTGCGTAAAAACAATGAAATCCACTGTTATGGAGAAGATTATAAAGCTGAATACGATCAAGGATTACAATGATTTTCTGGGTATAGAAACTCCCCATCCGTTGGTAAGCGTAATCGACGCTTCCAAAATCAAATCGTTGCGCCATGTCTGCAAAAGCATTGGCTTCTATGTCATTTATTTGAAAGACATCAAGTGTGCCGATGTGATAAAGTATGGTCGTAAATTCTATGATTTTCAGGAAGAGACACTGGTGTTCGCCGCTCCGGGACAGATCATTGGCAACGACGATACGGGAGAATCGTTCCAGCCTAAAGGTTGGTGGCTGACATTTCAGCCCGAATTGCTACATGGTACACCGCTTGGCCACCACATGCAGGATTACACGTTCTTTTCCTATGCCGTTAATGAGGCATTGCATCTCTCTAAACAGGAACGGCAGACTGTGATAGATTGTATGATAAAAATCGATGAGGAGATCAAGGGAGCAACGGACAAGCATAGCAATCTGATTATTGCTTCGGTCATCGAATTGTTGTTAAACTACTGCATCCGTTTCTATGACCGGCAGTTCATAACCCGTAAAAAGGAGAACAAAGATGCACTTAGTTCTTTCGAAGCATTGCTGAACGACTATTTCACGTCGGACAAACCCTCTAAATTCGGTACGCCGACCGTGGCTTATTGTGCAGACCAACTGCATTTGTCTGCAAATTATTTTGGAGATCTGATTAAAAAGGAGACAGGTTCTTCTGCACAAGAATATATTCTGACAAAAACAATGGATGCGGCAAAAGAATTGCTTGCCGACCCGAACAAATCAGTCAGCGATGTTGCCTACACTTTGGGATATCAATATCCGCAATATTTCAGTAAAGCATTTAAGCGTATCATAGGATGTTCACCGAATGAATACAGGACATTCAATTAAATATCTGATAGAATATATATGAAATTGAAACGGCTCTTACTAATTATCTCATTTTAGAACCTTCTTTCCTGTATGGCGGATATCCATGCAAGGAACAGGCTGATACAGAATACTACTCGTCATTTGTGTGGTAACAAAGGTACCAAAATTCTGTAAACAGATTTTTTTGCAGTGAAAAATAATTCTTTTTTTTGTTCAAAAAACGAATTATTTATACCTTTGCCGTGTAAAAAATGTCACATAGAAAGGATTATGGAAAAAGTTTCTACTGTTACGGCCATCTACAAAACCTCTGCCCCCAAGACATTTCTGTGGGGTAGTGAATATCCTTTCAATCAAATCATTTAGCACTTTTTAATTACTATTTGTATGTTGCAATCCTTGTGACATGCATTCTTCGTACCCGTTTGCCAGCAAATGCATGGACGGAGGTTGGGACTATTGTACCCGTCCCCGCCGCTCATCTACGGGTGTGAGGCGGTAGAAAACGATCATCAGACTAATTAAACATAAAACATAACGAAAATGAACAAAAGAACAAAAAAGACGATTGCCAATGTGGTTATCATCACATTGATGGCATGTGGTATCGGATGGATTGCAAGTATTTTCATCCACGTGGGAGGCGAATACACGGACAATGCACAGGTGGAACAGGACATTGTGAATGTGCATTCGCGTGTCCAAGGATTCATCGGGCGTATCTATGTGGACGAGTACCAGCACGTGAATAAGGGTGACACGCTTATGACCATTGAAGACAGCGAATTCAGGTTGCATATGGCACAGGCGGAAGCCGGACTACAGAATACACTTGCCGGAAAAGCCGCTACAGAAAAGGGAGTGATCGGAATGACAAACAACATTTCGGTGACCGAAGCGGGAATCAACGAGGTGAATGTCCTTTTGAAAAATGCCGAGACTGATTTTCTGCGTTACCGGAAACTGTATGAGCAGGAATCTGTCACCCGGCAGCAATATGATGATGTGCGTACCCGCTATGAGTCGCTGAAAGCGAAAGTGGAAACCATGCGCAGACAACGCACCGGTACAGGAATTGCACGCGACGAGCACACCATCCGTCTCAGTCAGCAAGAGGCGGCCATCGAGGTGGCACGTGCAGCGTTAGACCTCGCCCGGCTAAACCTCGGCTATTGCACGGTGCTTGCCCCTTGCGACGGCTATACCTCGCGCAAAACGGTGCAGGAGGGTGAACTCGTACAGCCGGGTATGCGGCTTGTTTCCATTGTTGACGAACAAAAAAGGTGGATCATTGCTAACTTCCGCGAGACGCAACGCGGCGGCATCGCCGTGGGCAGCAGAGTGAAAATTACGGTTGATGCCTTTCGTGGAAATATCTTTGAAGGCAGGGTAGAGAGCATAAGCACTGCCACTGGTGCACGCTATTCGCCTGTGGCTCCCGACAACTCTACCGGTAACTTCGTGAAGGTGGAGCAACGCATTCCGGTGAAGATTGTCTTTACGGAGAATAACGACCACGAGCTATTGGAACAGCTCACGGCAGGCATGAATGTGGAATGTAAAGTGATGAAGCCATGAGCGACCGGGGAAACCAAGAACCGGTAAGGCTGATGAACTTCCGCGAGTGGGTACCGGATTCCGCACGGTTCTGGCTCTATATTTGTTTTTTGGCGGTGTTTCAGTTTTCCAACGGATTCTATTTCACGACGATGGCGCAGGTGGTCGGAGAACGGAATGTGACCATGAACGACGCCCACATGTTCGGACAGGCAGTACTCATCGGGCTGACATTTTATTTCCCGCTGGCTTTCCGTCTGAAGTTCCGTTTTACCAATCGCACTTCGCTGACCGTGGCGGCGACAGGACTGGCACTTATCAATGCTGTGTTCCCGTTCGTACACTCTTATCCACTGTTACTGCTATTGTGCTATGCCGGAGGTTTTTTCCGCCTGTACGGCACATTCGAGTGTTTCTCTAACCTGCTACCGAAGATTACACCTACCTATAATTATGCGGTGTTCCTTTCTTTCGTGTTCTTCGTGGTGTTAGGCTGCATCCATGTGTTCGACTGGGTGGCCATCCAGTTCATCTATTATTACGGCTGGACGTATATCCATTTGCTCTCCGTTGCTTTGTGCCTTTCGACCATTGTCGTGGTGAACACTACCATGCGGTATTTCCGGCCCATGCCCCGCATGCCCCTGTATGGCATAGACGGATTGGGGATGGTAATGTGGAGCATCTTTATTCTGACGGCGATTTACGTGGTGCAGTATGGTGAGCAATACGGTTGGACGACCGACCGACGCATCCGCATAGGCATTGGTACGTGCATGATAGTTCTGGCAGCTTGCATCCTGCGTATGTTCCATATCCGTCACCCGTTCATAGACAAGGGGGCGTTCAATTGTCCGAACCTGCTCAACCTGTTGGCGCTGTTCCTTGGTCTTGACATTCTGTTGGGTACACAGAATGTATTACAGAATACGTTTACGGGTGGCATCATGGGTTACTCGCAAATTACGGCAGCACAACTGAAATGGCCTGAATTTCTCGGTGGGGCGGTATCTGCATTGTTTTGCTGGTACATGCGGACAAAGTTGGGATGGCACCTCAAACAGCTGACCTTCATCAGTATGTCTGCCGTGGTGCTCTACAATGTATGTATGATTGGCATCCTGTCGCCTGATATCAACATCGACAAACTCTGGTTGCCAGTCTTCTTGCTTGGCTTCGGGCACGTCGGTGTATTCATTGCCCTGACGGTTTACGCGCAGGCATACTGTAACTTCAAGTATTATTTTCAAGTGCTTTGCTTGTTGGGCTTTATCCGTACCGGTATTGGCGACACTATTGGCGTGTCAATCTGGAACCACGCACTCGACGGCTGTATGCGGGTCTATCTGGCAGCTATCGGTTCGGTAGCAGATTTCAGTGGCGGACAAGCGTTCGGAAGCCTTGCGGATATGATTTCCACCGAGGCTCTTCTCTGTTCCTTACGCGAGCTTTATGGTTGGGCTGTTATCTTCGGGGTGGCGTTGCTTGTAGCGATACTATGTTCCCATTTCGAGCGGTTGCGAAATCCGTACCCTACACTTCGGCAGAGTTATGCCATCCTGTCAAGGCTATGGCAGACAAGCAATAATAAAACAGAAAAAGAAAACAAAGAACAGATATGAAAAAAAGATTTCAAAAGGGACTTATCCTATTCTGGCTGTTCGTCATCGGAATGGCTTTCACATTCACGGAAACACTCCATGCACAAGGACAAGTCTACACGCTGCAAGAGTTGTATGACCTTGCGGATAAGAACAATAAAAGTATTCGGGTTTACAATGCTGCCAAGGCAGTAGCGGATGAAAATGCAGCGTTGGCACGCTCGCAGCGGTTGCCTGACATTGAGACGAGACTGTCGTTCAGCTACAATGGGCGCGGCATCCTCACAGACCGTAATTTCTCTAATTTGATGAATGTCTATATTCCTGAATACGGCAACAACTTCGCCTTGAAAGTGAGTCAGGTCATTTATGCCGGTGGTGCTATTACCAGTACCACCAAGTTGGGGGAGATGAAAAAGGAAATGGTGGAACTCGACAGGCAGAAGAATCGTCAGGAGGTGCGCTTCCTGATTACCGGTCAGTACCTGAACATCTACAAGTTGCTGAACACCTTAGAAGTGCTGGAACAGAATATCGACCTGACCGAGAAGGTCTTGCAAAATATGAAAAACCGTTTTAAACAAGGCACGGCTTTGAAGAACGACATTACCCGTTATGAATTGCAATTGGAGATGCTCTGCCTGCAACAAGCCAAGGTAAAAGATGCCTGCAAGATTCTGAATCATCAATTGTGTACCCATATTGGATTAGATGAAGGGGTGTTCGTGCGCCCGGATACGGCAGTTCTTCATACGGAACTGCGGGTGATGGACGAGTTGTATTGGCAGCATCTGGCTGCCAGTGAAAATATCGGTTTGCAACAGGCTGCACTTGCCAAGCGGATATCGGAGAGAAATATCAACCTCGCCCGCTCCGTATCGCTGCCGCACCTGTCTCTGTTTGCCGAAAACTCGCTCATGGGACCTATCACCGTTGAAGTTCCACCGATAAACAAAAATTTGAACTATTGGTGCGTGGGCATTGGCATTCAGTACGACCTTTCTGCCTTGTTCAAGAACAACCATGGCATACGCAAAGCCAAACAGCAATTCCGGAAAGCCGGTGAGGAATATGAACTTGCCAAGGAGCATGTAAATGTAGGAATACAGGCTGCACATACCGACTTTAACACTTCTTTCACAGAGTTAAGGACACAGGAAAAGAGCGTAGAACTTGCCACGGAGAACTATCGTGTAGTGAACAATCGCTATGATGACGGGGTGGCGCTTATTACAGATATGTTGGATGCATCGAACATCAAGCTGTCGGCAGAATTAAAATTAGTGGATGCGCGGATAAATCTGATTTATAACTATTACCGGCTGAAATATCTGACTCATTCTTTATAAAGTAAGGACGTTTATCAAATTCAAAATAAACACATAGCGGAAAAGCAAATTTAAGCAATGCGTAGCGAATTAGCTGAAAAAGCGTTCGTTACGCATTGTTTTTCTATGTCGTAGAGCCAACGAAAAGCCATCCCGAAGCCAAACAGTGCAAGAGTTCAGTTACCACTTCATTACTCTTGTAACGGGCGCTGGTTTCTTACTAAACGATTCTTTTACAGTGGCTATGCGCCGACGATATTATGACACGGTTACGGTTGAAATCTTACCAAGACACCTACGCCGTAGCGATGTCGAAATACGGGTTGTAAAGAGGTATTAAGGGTTAGGGAAGCACGGCACAAGTCCACACAGCAGTATTACCGTGATTTGAAGAAACTCGCCGATGACCTGAAAGCGGAAGTAGTGGGATTGAAGGAACAGAAAGAAACGGTATGGAAGGAACTTAATCGGGCGAAAAAAGAAATACAGACCGCAACGCTCATCAAGGGCAAGCCGTTGGAGTATGTAGGGGAGCTCTATTCGGAGGAACACAAGGGGAAATTCTCAACCGAAAAGGTTGGCTTTCAAGTAGTGAAAGCCCCAATGGGCGAGACGAAATTACTCTTTTGTATCAACAAAAAACGATTAGGGGAATGGCTTAAGGAGCAGTTCGGCAAACTAAAGCAGAGCATACATCACCCCGTACAGCAGCATAAGGAAAGGTAGGACCATGAAATTATAGGAATACTCGCTATAAAAAACGCAAATAATTTTGTGATATAACAGATTTTTTATAGGTTTGCGTAATCAATTACGTTTTAAGTAACATACATAAATATGGATTTCTTTGATAAAACAGGTAAGATGGCTATCGGCAGCAGACTACGCATGCTGACAGACACGGTAACGGCTGATGCAAGCCGAATTTATGAATTATATGGCATTGACATCAAACCGAAATGGTTTCCACTGCTTTTTATATTAACTGATGGAGAAAATAGGACTATAACAGGTATAGCCAGAGAGATTAGACACAGCCACCCGTCCGTAAGCAACATCGTAAAGGAGATGACTGCAAAAGGATTGGTGAAATGGGTTGAAGACAAAGCGGACAAAAGGCGTACTGTCATAACCTTATCGTCACGTGGAAAAAAAGTTGCTGCAATGTTGACGGAACTTTGTAAGGACGTGGAGGTTGCGGTGGAAGGGATTTCCAAAGAAACCCCTCACGACTTATGGAAAGCTATTGGCGAATGGGAATATCTGCTCGCAGAGAAAAGCTTACTGCAACGAGTGAAAGAAACTCGGAAAATGCGAGAAAAGGGGGAAATAGAGATAATTCCTTACGAACCGTGCCACAAAGAATTATTCAAATCTCTAAATGAAAATTGGATTACACAACATTGGGAAATAGAGCCGCACGATTTGGACTATCTCGATCATCCACAGGAATACATCATAGACAAAGGCGGTTTCATCTTTGTGGCAATTTACAAGGAGAAGCCCGTTGGAGTGTGCGCCCTCTGTAAAATGGATGACCCGATATACGACTATGAACTGGCAAAACTTGCTGTTAGTTCCGAAGCACAGGGCAAAGGCATCGGAACGATACTTTGCAATGCCGTCATAGAAAAAGCGAAGGCAATGGGAGCGAAAGTCCTATTTCTCGAAAGTAATACCCTGCTTAAACCTGCCATCCACACATACAGAAAATTGGGATTTAAGGAACTTGCGGAATATCATCCTGCATATGAACGTGGGAACATTCAGATGGAATTAAAGATAACTGATTGATAATAAATAAAGTGTTAGTGAATGGAAACAAAAGTTATAGTACGGAAGGAAGACGCCTTGAAAAAAGTATTCAAAGGTGTTTCGTTGGATTCTCTCGCTGTTGGCGCGAAGTCGATGGTAACGAAAATGAACTATGTAAAAGGTAATTTCGCCACCACCCACGAGCATCCGCATGAACAATGTGGCTATGTCATATCCGGCGAATATCGCCTGAAAGTGGAAATGCCGGAGGGGGACATCGATGTATTGCTCCATACTGGCGACAGTTATGCGATACCAAGCAATACACCTCATTCTTTTGAAGTGATAGAAGGTGGTGAGGTTGTTGATGTGTTCACACCTCAAAGAGAGGATTATTTGACAGTATAGCACTGCAAATCGCTGAAATTCGTACGGTTGCCAATTCGTTACTGATGTTTCTTTAGATACTCCGCTATAAAGTCATTCCTCAATCGGTTATATCAAACCGATAAAAATTCGAAATATGCTTCGGTGGTTTATTTAGTCTGATGAGGAACAATTAGCTTATGGGGCTGTTTTATTATAAAATATAGCAGTATCATAACATTTATAGCATTATGTATTTAGACGAAGTCCTCAATTATCGTCGCTCTGTGCGAGCGTACGATAAAACAAAACTGATAGATCCGGAACGAATAAAACATTGTCTGGAATTGGCAACATTAGCTCCCAACAGTTCGGATATGCAACTGTGGGAGTTTTATCATATCACTCAGCCCGAATTGCTGGCAAAGGTTTCAAGAGCCTGTCTCGATCAGAAAGCTACTTCCACAGCCTCACAAATAGTTGTTTTCGTGGTGCGGCGTGATTGGTACAGGAAGCATGCACAGTTTGTACTCGATTTCGAACGGGAGAATATCAGGCGTTACAGCCCGAAAGAGCGTCAGGCCAAACGCATCAAAGACCGGGAATTATACTATGGCAAATTGATGCCATTTGTTTATGCCCGTTTCTTCGGAATCTTGGGATTGTTCAGAAAACTGCTGGTCAACATCATCAGCATTTTCCGACCGATGATGCTCGAAGTCTCCGAAAATGATATGCGCGTAACTGCCCATAAATCTTGTGCACTTGCTGCCCAAACGTTTATGATTGCTATGGCAAACGAAGGGTATGATACTTGTCCTCTGGAAGGTTTGGATAGCCGTCGGTTAAAAAGGATACTGAAATTGCCTCATGGCGCTGAGATAAATATGGTTATTCCCTGTGGAATACGGGACGGTAATAAAGGAATCTGGGGAGAACGGTGCAGAGTACCATTTAATGAAGTCTATCGTAGAATCTAAAGTCGTTTTTTGATTATCGACTCATGCCATGTGTCAGGTATTATGGAAATGCGAAGTTCGTTTTTGCTAAGTGAAACAAGATATGTCACAGTCTTAAATATAAACAAATTATAGGCGTTTTTCTGCCTTGTTCAGCTTCCTGTTATTCGTTTTTAAAGAATAACAGGAACGTTTTTTAAGAACGTGATCAACGTTTATTAAAAACGTAAAAAGCCTCTTTTAAGCCCAGATTTGATAAATGTCAACAAAAAAGGCGGTGATTCTTATGAAGAATTACCGCCTTTTCTATTTATTGTCTAATATTATTCCGGGAATGGATCACCCAAATTCTCTATTATTAGCTCGTATTGCTTGGGAGAGAGCCAGCGATGATTATAAGGTTGATAGCCCGTTTCAACTAAAGCAGTCGCCAGTTTTGTACACCTTTTAATGCTTCGTTGTAAAGATCTTACCGCATTTTTCGGAGTGGAACAACCGGGAAAATACATACCGGCCAATTCGGAGAAAGAAAGAATCAGTTTTGCCATTTGCTAAGGTTTTAGGTTTAATATTAAAATTCAGTTTTTTTAAAGCTCTACAAAGATACTACATCAGAAAGGCGAAGTCAAGCATTTGGGTTGTTTTTTCCGACTTTTCTTTTTTTCTTTTTTTATTCTTCTCATTGATTAAATGGTTTACGGCTATTTTATATACCTATGTCGAAAATAAACTTTTTCCTTTATAAGAAGAAAGGCTTGTGATGACCTTTATCAGAATGTCTTGCTTTGCGTCTTCAGCATCTTCAATCCGCCCGAGCATGCGCAATGACAAATTAAACACCGGGCCTTCAATATTTTCAATGATTGCTCCTAATGCCTCTTTAGAGCCATTTATCGCTTGGTCCACATGATAGATTTCTATTTCCATGATTTCTGTTTTATATATTTAGACATGGCCCGAAGAGGATTGTGACAGGCATTTGTGTTTTTAACATAAAAAATGCAGAGACTATTCTTTTTATTGGATAATCTCTGCAATACCAGATATATGCTTTACACTCAGTGGAGTTTTATAGTGATCACTGAAGTTGACAGACCCAATGAAACCTTTGTACCTTAATGTATTCATAATAATACTCCTTTCTTCATTTTATAAAACCTGCATCCATCAAATCATTTAATACTTGTTTCATTGTATACCCTTTGATTAGGTTGCCGGGATGAGGTTTGTGAATCATTATAGGGCGTTTGTCTCCATTCTTAAAGATAACTCTCGAACCGGAAGTTTTACCTTTATTCGATTTTTCATAACCAAATATCGACAACAAGCGTTCCATTTCTTCAAATGTAACTACAAAATAGTTACAATCCAATAATAGAGGGTATAAAGTATGTCAAAAGGAGATACATCCGTAATATTGGTTATATATTCCGTAATTTATATACCTGCATACTGGATAATACTCCGTAATTTTGTATCATTGCAATATGCTTCCCGAATCGAAGCGTTTGCTACGGAAAAGTAATCTATGTTTGAACTAAATAATATATCGTATGAAAAGACTTACATTCTTTATGGTAGCGATTATGGCCTTATGTTTGACCGCAATCGCACAGAAACAAAGTTCTAAGACATTGGTTGCCTATTTCTCGGCAACGGGAACAACAGAAAAAGCAGCCAAGGTAGTTGCTGAAGTCACAGGTGGCACTCTCTATGAAATACAGCCTGCGAAGAAGTACACCTCTGCCGATCTGGACTGGCACGACAAGTCCTCACGCAGCAGTGTGGAGATGGCGGATGCCAAATCACGTCCTGCCTTAAGCTCCAAAGCGGCGAACCTGGTGGAATATGATACTGTTTATATCGGTTTTCCCATCTGGTGGAATTTAGCTCCGAGAATCATTAATACTTTTATAGAAAGTGGTGATTTTTCAGGTAAGACAGTGATTCTGTTTGCCACGTCGGGCGGAAGCAGTATCTCCAATTCCGAAAAAGAGTTGCAGAAGACTTATTCTAATCTGAAGTGGCAGAAAGGCAAACTGCTGAACGGTGCAACCAAAGAAGACATTAAACAATGGACTAAAAAATAAATTAGTATGAGAAAGAATTACGGAGCAAAACCCTTTTCTTATCCGCAGCCGGTGTTTATCATCGCTGCTTATGATGAAAATGGACTCCCAAACGCTATGAATGCGGCTTGGGGCGGTATCAGTGAAATGAAAGAGATCAGCATTTGCATCAGCGAAGGACACAAGACCACTGCGAATATCCTGAAGCGCAAAGCATTTACAGTAAGTATGGCGGAAGTGGGGCAGGTTGTTGCCTGCGATTACGTAGGTATCGTTTCCGGCAATAAGGTAGCCGACAAGTTTGTTCGTGCAGGCTTCCATGCCACCCGTTCGGAGTTCGTGGATGCCCCGCTGATTGACGAACTGTCCGTAGCGGTGGAGTGTAAACTGAAGGATTACAATCCCGAAACCTGCATTTTGCGTGGAGAGATTGTAAATGTAAGTGTGGACGAGCGTGTACTTGATGAAAACGGAAAAGTAGATGCTTCCAAAGTAGCTCCCATCATCTTCGATCCGTTCAACAACGACTATCTGAAGGTGGGCGAAAAGGTGGGTAAGGCTTTTTCGGATGGCAAGGCATTGAAGTAAATCTTTCCTTCCAAACCTTGACAGGGCGCAATATCCAGTTGAGCCCTATCAAGGCTTCAGATATGGGAATATAAGATAATGTTCATTTATTTATATAGTTCTCTTTTTCCATATAATAAAGACCTTCACCACGATCACCATTCTCCAAGTCGGTCAGTTCTAATTTGAATACACGATAAGGGAGGTCATTCTGCAAATTCTTAGGGAGATCTACTGTCAGCAGATAGGCGCTTCCATATTCATCGGCATCGTAGTATTCTTTTATTTCCTGCTTCATCAGAATGGGAACTTCTTCGCCATCTATCCAGACAACAACTTTCAGTTGATCGATTGGTGGAGCCCATTGAGCCGCTTTGGCTTCCTTGCTTTGGGCTTGCTGTTTCTTATTGCTAAGGTCTTCATTGCGTACAATAGAAGTCGGTTCGGAGGTCTTCATCCATTCGTAAAAGCGTGTCAGGCTCATGGGGCGGACATATATCTGATAAGCAGGCATAGCGCCGGGGATGCGGAAAACACGTATTCCATAAGCTTCCATACGGTGATATCGTATGTTTAACGTAGTGTCGCGATCGGCAATAAAATCCCATGCCCAAAACTCTAAACGGTGTTCCGCTTTGGGTAATCCAAGTTTGAGGGCTGCGTGTGCATAAGTAGGATAGTAGATAGCATATACACTTTGATATTTTCCTTTAGGTACTCTGGCAGTGTAGTAGCCATCTTTATTAGTGATACCTTCTGATACAGGATTGAATCGGGGAGTGTACCAACATACGGAACAACTATCTATCGGTTGCCCGTTGAAATCCGTCACCCGTCCACAAATAGTTACTGAATCTTGTTGCTGTGCGTGTCCGACTGTACAAAATAAAAAAGACAGCGAAATACAGAAAAGAAGCTTGATTGTCTGTGTCATAGTAATAGATGTTTTTGCGAAGATACGGAATTCATCTGAAAAAATCGAATAAGATTCTATTTATCTTCTACCACTCTAAAACCAACCCCTGCATCCCGCTCCACAGGCATAAAACCCATACGGTTTACTGTTAAGCAGCGTTTTGCATAGTTATCCCAACCACCACCGCGTATTATCCGGCAAGAATCACTTGTATCCAAATCAGCACACCATTCCCATACACAATATTTTGCTTTTCGTTAATACTCCTACATCCGCATAAGCGACAGGCCAGTAGAAAGGAACCATATAAACTACTATGTTTTATCATATTTCGCTAACTTATTTAAAATCATTTTATGTACAACATTAAGTTAGTCCATTAAGTCCTCCAATAGGCTTAAATCGCTATTTATTAGAATACAAAATTAAATAATAAACCGAGATTGAGCAACACACAGCAATGCTTTTTTAATATATATTTTCGCGTGATATATAGGGCTTTACATATAATAAATTGAGAAAAAAAAGAATGCAATTTATTTTATATAGGGAAATCTCCCTAAATAATAGGGAAAAAGATAATATTATATGTTTTTATCCGCCTATATTTGCAGTAACATAAAAACTAAAAACAATATATACAATGAAAACAATAAAACTGACATTGGCACTATTGGCATTTGCAGTCTGTATGAGTAGCTGTGCCATGATTTTAGGGATTGACAGTAATACCCTGATGAAGATTCAGAAAGGGATGACTAAAGAGGAGATTACATCCATATTGGGGCAGCCGATGCGCCGGAGCTTCGATCACGAAGTGGAAGGATGGACGTATGAGAAAAGCATTACCGGAGCTCCCGGCATAACAGTCATTGATCTTGGATTTGTGGATGGAAAATTGACTTATATGGATTCTTATGAAAAGTATACCAATCCTCGTGTAGCAGTTTATCCGTCTGTGGAAATTGGTGGAGAAGTACCTTCCCATCCGCACGTTACTGGTGGAAGGGGGATGAACGAAAGGGATTTCCAGTCACTTTACAACAAAGTGAAGGGTAAACCTTTCAAGGACGACCAACTGGATTTGCTGGAAGCCGGAATCGGTAACAGAGGGGTGAGTTGCAAACAGTGTGTGCGGATGATGTCGATATACCGGTTTGATGATGACAAACTGGAAGTCCTGAAAATCTTAGCTCCGAATATCTCCGACCGGGAGAATTATGACGAGATAATCAATGCACTCGACTTTATCTCCAGTGAAGAGAAAGCAAGAAATATTTTGGGAATAAAGAAGTGAACTGATACTTGACTCTATAAGCGAACTCAAAAACTAAACTTAATATATTTCAACGAAAAGGCGGTAAATCCATGCGAGGAAATACCGCCTTTTACTTTGTATGAAGTTGTACTGTAATTTATCCTTTCCTACAGATACAGTCAGCCAGATGATCGTTGATGAAGCCCGCTGCCTGCAAGTGGGCGTAGCAAATCGTAGATCCGAAGAACTTGAATCCTCGTTTTTTCATGTCCTTGCTCATGGCATCGGATTCGGGGGATGATACCGGAATCTCACTCAATGACTGAAAGGTATTGATAATCGGCTTTCTATCGGGAAAGAACGAGAGTGTATATTCGTAAAAACTACCGGACTCCTTTTGTATGGCGAGGAATAACCTTGCATTTGTGATAGTTGATTTGATTTTCAGGCGGTTCTTTACAATGCCATCAAAGTGCATCAGCCGTTCGACATCTTCGTCAGTCATTTGCGCTACCTGCCCGGCATCGAAATCACAAAAGGCTTTGCGATATCCCTCACGCTTTTTGAGAATGGTTATCCAACTCAATCCAGCCTGGGCACTCTCCAGCACAAGAAACTCGAACAGTGTCTTGTCGTCGGTCACTAAATTTCCCCACTCTTGATCATGGTATTTCACATACAGTTCGTCAGTTCCGCACCAACCGCAGCGCCCGTTTACTAAATCTTGCATAATTATAGTATTTATAATAAATGTACAAATATAGTTGATTCACAGCGTCGTGCCAAATTTCAATAAACTATTTACTATGGAAATTATTTTCCACTTTCCCCGGATTTTTTTATTTCAGATTCTTTTTGAAGAATACCTCCAATTTATCGAACGGAATAGCATTTTTTCCTCCACCGTCGTAAAGGTCGGTGTGTGAAGCATCTGGAATGATAAGAAGTTCCTTGTTGTCACGATAGTTGGTGTAAGAGGTCATATCGCGGTAAGCGTCTTCACTGAAATAGCGGGAGTGTGCTTTTTCGCCATGTATAATCAGTACGGCAGAGCGGATTTCTTTGCTATAGGCAAGAATGGGCTGATTCAGAAATGACATTGGACCGGTGACAGTCCATCCATCGTTGGAATTGCCCGAACGCTTGTGGTAGCCGCGCTGTGTTTTATAATAATCGTAATAGTCCTTCACGAACTGAGGTGCATCGGCAGGCAACGGATCGACCACGCCACCACCTTGTTCGTAATAGCCTTGGGCATACTCTTTGGTGCGCTGTGTGTTGAGTTGCCTGCGTTTCTCGTAACGGGCGTTTTCATTGTTGTCGGCATCAAAATAGCCATTTGCATTTACGCGGTTCATGTTGTACATTGTAGAGGCAACAGTAGCCTTGACGCGTGTGTCGATAGCAGCTGCATTAAGTGCCAGACCGCCCCATCCGCAAATGCCTATAATACCGATACGTTCCGGGTCAACATTGGGTTGAGTGGATAGAAAATCGATGGCGGCCTGAAAATCTTCCGTATTGATGTCCGGTGAAGCAACCCGGCGGGGTTCGCCACCGCTCTCACCTGTAAATGAGGGATCGAAGGCAATAGTAAGGAAACCCCGCTCAGCCATTGTTTGCGCATATAATCCGCTGGACTGCTCTTTCACAGCACCAAAAGGACCGCTTACTGCAATGGCCGCTAATGCGCCTTTCGCATCTTTCGGTTCATAGAGATCTGCCGCCAATGTAATTCCATAGCGGTTGACAAACGTCACTTTACGGTGATTCACTTTGTTGGACTGTGGGAAAGTCTTGTCCCATTCCTGCGTGAGAACTAACTCCTGTGCTTTAATATTACTACCTTTCATTTCTTTTTGATTTTGTGCCTGAACACTAACAACTGTCAGCATCAGAGGCATGATTAGCATTATTACTTTTTTCATTGTTTTTTGTCTTTTAATTCTACAATGCAAAGTTAACGCAAAAGCCCCGCAGCGGATTTGCTGCGAGGCTCAAAGAATCTTTCTCAGAAGCTCATTTTGCTATATCAATCGCAACTCACGGAAATTTATTGGGAGATAGCGGTGGGAGAGACGCCGAATTGCTTTTTAAAAGCCGTAGCAAAGTGGGATGGATTCTTGAATCCTACTTCCAGATAAACGTCCTGTACTTTCCGTGTGCCGGTTTTCATTTTCTCGTAGGCCGCTTCGAGGCGTTTGTGAATCAGCCATTTTTGCGGAGTAAGGGTGCTAATCTTCTTGAAATCCCGTTTGAATGTAGCCAAACTGCGTCCCGTAAACGTAGCTAAATCTTCCATACTGAAATCGTACATGTAATTTTGTTCCATGAATTCCAGGATGTCAATTTTCCAGGGTTCGTTGAAATCAAAGAGTGTAGGATAAAAGCGTTCGTCGATATGTAGCAACGCCAGCAGTCCCTCCTGCAATTTCAGATTCATGAAATCGTCCTGTGCCTGGAGCTTCTGGTTGAAGTAAGGAGTCATTGAAGTGAACAAACTGTCTATTTCCATGCTGATAGGCAATTTAATCACGCTTGAGCCGACTTTAGGCACATTGTCCAGCGCTTTATCCGAAGGAAGTCGCTGAAACATCTCGCGTAGGAAACGTCGTGTAAACATCAGGAAAATACCGCAATACTGCTCGCCATCGAGTGGTTTCTTAGTCAGCGTAACCCGGTGGTCGCGCCGGATAAATACACATTCACCTTTCCGGACATGGGTGATTTTCTTCTCGTCATCAATGAGCATTTCGCCTGAATAAACATAGTTCATGGCGTGCTCGCGGGATTGATGTACACAATGATTTTCGTCATTGTAGAAACAACTGAAAAATATATCCGCATGCCTGAATATCATCTCATCTCCATCGGTCGGGGCATTTATTTTATAATCCATAAGAACATATTTTAAGCGCTTTCTGCAAAAGTAGCATAAAGCGGAGAATTATTCTTTTGAAATCTGTTTTTTCTTTCTGATTGCGCTTCATTTCGCAAGCCTTCTTCTTAACCGATGTTTTATTCTCGCTTCTTATCTTTATATTTGTCACTGAGCATACTCATGCTGATTCTGAATGTTCCGCAATATGGATAGGTTCATCCCTTGGACTATTTTCTATTTGCCAATTCAATGGTTATCGGATTACAGCAATTATGAATACTCAAAAAACGAAAACGCAAAAATTAGTACCAACGGAATACAATGGTAAATGGGGCTTTTTAGATGCTGCGACAGGCGAAGAAGTCGTACCGTTTATTTATGACTATGCCCATGTTTTTTTCTGTAGAATTGGCATTAGTTAGGCAGAATGGTTGGTGGGGTTATGTGGATAAAACGGGGAAGGAGGTTATTCCTTTTGTATATGAGGACGCCCGCTATTTTAATAAAAATGGCAAAGCAAAGGTGAAGCTGAACGGCGAAACATTCTTTATAGATGTGAAAGGAAATCGGGCTGAATGAATATGGAAAATGACTTTAATAAGCTTATGATCGATAAGGGTGAAATTGAAGAGAAGATCATTGAATCGGGCAGACGTGAAATTGTGGCGGACTCCTTCCGAAGAAAACACGGCTTTAATAAAGGTGCTGTTAAGCAATGGGTTTAAGAAGAAAAGCGATGGGGATTACAGAAAAATAATTTAGAGAGCACCGTTCTTCATCATTTAGCGTGAAAAAGTTGCCGCTTTAAGTGTTTTTTCATTCTATATATCAACCTTTTCTGTTGTAAGCTGTTTCTCTGCTATTCACTTTAAAACCTCGTAGTTATGCTTACAACAATTTCATTGTTTTTCATCTGTTCGGGTTTCGTCATAGCCCTGATTATCGCCAATGATTTGGTACAGAATAAGCAATCCATGAAAATCATGAATGTTGTGTGGGTGCTTACCGCACTTTGGGCAAGTTATCTCGCTCTCTGGGCTTATTTTAAGTTCGGGATGGAGACTGCACAAAAGGAAGACGGTAAGGATATGACTATGGGGGCTGACATGAAAATGAATATGAGCATGAAAGATATGCCGATGGATATGCCTATGGGAAATATGGATCGCCCGCACTGGCAATCTATTGCTTTGTCGGCTTTGCATTGCGGTGCTGGTTGTACTTTGGCAGATATCATCGGTGAATGGTTTACATGTTATTTTCCAATCAGTATAGGTGGCAGCATGATTCTCGGCAACTGGGTATTCGACTTTATTCTGGCACTGACTATCGGGATATATTTTCAATTCTATGCTATAAGGGAGATGGAAAAAATATCTGTCTCCGCAGGACTCATGAGAGCATTCAAGGCGGACTTCTTCTCATTACTTTCCTGGCAAGTGGGTATGTACGGGTGGATGGCAATCGTATATTTTGTGATCTTCAAAGATATTCCGTTGGTAAAAGATACATGGGCTTTCTGGTTCATGATGCAGATAGCCATGCTGATAGGATTTGTATGTGCATATCCAATGAATGCACTGCTCATCAAATTAGGAGTGAAAAAAGGGATGTAGAAACGGGAACTTATTTATTTATCTTTTTCAGGATATTCCGTATGGTAGTCTTAACGCCTGTGGAGTAATATTCGGTATCTGCATTCTCTAATATGAGTTGCAGCTCTTTCAAAAGTTCCGGCTCAGACTTGCAAAGCTGGTATGCCATTCTGATGGATAATGCCTGCACACCGATACTTTCTTGCGGGGCCAACATATGATCCAGGCAATAATTTAGCAAATCGACAGAGACAGAATCGGATACGGGTACATTATATAATATAGACAGCAGTAATCGTTTGGAACCATCATGTTGGCAGACCAATAATCGCTGAATAATATCATCCAGCAATGGAACGAACCAGCCGGGATGCTTCTCACTTACTTTCTCACATGCCCATATAGCCCGCCATGAAACGACGATTTTATCATCGGAAATCAACTGGTATATATCTTTAAGATATTCCGGATGCAGGCATATTTCCTGCACCAGTTTATCTATTGATAACTTGCAAAGAGGCATTGCAAGGGTATTTCTGTATTCGTCGATTTTCTCCATATCATGCATTGTTTTTGCAAAGATAATGCAAGTAGAATGCAAAACTTTCATACTTGCGTGAAAAAGTGTTGCTGAGATGATGCTTGTCTTTTTCAGATATAAGGAAGTTCTGAAAGAGGGTAGTATGATTATAAAATAAAAGGCTGCCTTTTTGTTACAAAAGACAGCCCTTACAAAATATATGTATTCAGGGATTATGCAATACCATGAGCAGATACCTCCGGTGCAATCTTCTTAATCAGACCTTGCAGTACAGCACCCGGGCCACATTCTGTGAAGTCGGTAGCACCGTCTGCAACCATATTCTTAACAGTCTGTGTCCAGCGTACAGAAGCTGTCAGCTGAGCAACGAGGTTCTTCTTGATCTCTTCCGGATCAGTGTGAGGCAATGCATCTACATTCTGATAAACCGGACATTTGGGAGCGTGGATTTCAGTAGCATTGATGGCTGCTTCCAACTCAACTTTTGCAGGATTCATCAGCGGAGAGTGGAAAGCACCACCTACCTTCAAAGGTAAAGCACGCTTTGCTCCAGCAGCTTTCATCAGTTCGCATGCCTTGTTGATACCTTCGATAGAACCGGAAATTACGATCTGCCCCGGGCAGTTATAGTTGGCTGCAACGCAAACTTCACCTCCAGCGGTTACTTGCTCGCAGATTTCTTCTACTTTTTCATCGGAGAGGGCAATGATAGCCGCCATTGTAGAGGGCTGTGCCTCACAAGCTTTCTGCATGGCCATGGCACGAGCATAAACCAGCTTCAATCCATCTTCGAAACTCAGAGCACCGGCAGCAACCAGAGCAGAGAATTCGCCCAATGAGTGACCGGCAGTCATTTCAGGTTTAAAATCATCACCCATACAAAGTGCAGAGATAACGGAGTGGAGGAATACAGCAGGCTGAGTTACCTTCGTCTGACGCAGGTCTTCGTCCGTACCGTTGAACATAATATCCGTAATGCGATATCCCAGGATATCATTGGCTTTTTCAAACAATTCTTTTGCTAAAGCGGAGTTTTCATACAAGTCTTTTCCCATTCCTACGAATTGGGCACCTTGACCCGGAAATACAAATGCTTTCATACTGTTCTTGTTTTAGTAGTTAATTAAAAAAGTGGTGCAAAGGTATAGCTTTTTCTGATATTGACCGCACAAACACAGTCATTTTGTGCAAATACATGAATATTATTACAGTAAATTTAAGTAAAAGATAAAAATATAGACTTACTTTTGTGGACATAATAACATATAAACATTTTAAATAGAGTAAACAAAATGGCAGATATACAAAAATTACGGCGTTCCATTTCTAAAGACTTAATGGGACTGTATTATAAAAGAGCCGGTTATAGTTATCAAAAAGCAATACAGGCGTTGAAGAAAGATGAATTCTTATCCCAATATTTCGAAATAGCAGAGGAAGAAGATAAACCTTTTTTGGATTATATTTTTATAGAACTAAAATCAATTGATGAATTGGCGGAAGAGTTAATGCAGGGCATCTTATCCCAAATGAAGGAAGCAAAGGAAAGAATCGTTCTCCCAATATCTGAAATAATAGGTGTTCGGCTGAGAGGGCTGTTTGATAATTTAGGCCCACGCCTTTGGGAATCAATCATTGATAAGGTAGTTCAAGATTGGCACTTTAGGGAACTTTTTAAAGGGAGTGACTTGGAAGGTAATTATAAAATTGAAGATTATGATGATAAGTCTCTTATCTTGCATCGAATAACGACGATAGACATAGTTCCTAAGGATTTTCGTCTTTTTACGGCAGAGCAAAGAGAAAAATATATTCAGAGCCTTGTAGCTGAGCTTTATACGCAAAAAGAGAATTGGCACTTTATAAATACAAAGTTCGGACTTGATACGGATAATGAAGAAGGGATGGCTGATTACATGGCGTTTAGAAAAATAATAGATGAAAGGAAGAGGATATACGGTATGATATCGGAGGCTTTTTATGTGACGGATGAACGCGGCTTCTGTCATTATATTGGGGAAGTGGCAGAAAAAGAAGAAGAGTATGACGAAGATGAAGATGAAGGATGGGAGGACTGATATTGTAATAAGATAGAGAAGAAAAAGTATTGTTTTACATAAATTATTTAGACCTTTGATACGTCCCCAAAATGATCTATCGCAGACTCGCATCTCCAGAGGTACGAAGAAACACATAGAATCACGACACATCATCAGATGGTTCCACTTCATGTGGTAATATTACCATCACTTTGATGCCGGAGCAAACAAAGCAACTATTTTATTAACTCTTCAAAAGCTAATTAATTATTATGGCAAAGCATTTACATAGGTAGCGCCCCGAGCAGTGGCGGTGAAAGTGGAGGCGATGGCGGTCTTGATGAAAATCCGTTGGGATAAAGGGCCCCTTTTATCTTTTATTAATAAAACGGGAAAACCGTTAACAAACATCCACCGTTAGACTAAACGTTAGTCTAACGGTGGATTTGCTTTCAGACCAAGTAGGGCAAGCAAACTCTCCTTATGAAGACTTTATAAGGCGGGAACATGAAAGCTGACTGACGGTGTGATTGAAACTACCGAATTATTCTTTAAGCATTATCAAATATATTTTTAGCAACTTCAAATAAAATACAATAAGAGGCACTTGTCCCTTTCATCCCTCCAACATACTAAAATCCTTAAAAATAAAGCACTTCGCTCTTATTGTATTTCCTACGATTAGGCACCTTCACTGTTTATCAACAATACATATTGTACTTTCAACGATAAGACCATATTTTGATATTGTAATAAGTACGATATGTATTATATTGAAAAATAGTGCTTTACAACATAGTAATTTTTAAGTTTCTATTGCTTGTATATTCAAAAAACCTATTTATATTTGCAGCGCTTAAACATGGATATTATGCAAAACATGGAACATAAAACCCCATTAGCGAACAATCATATCTCAGTGGACTGTGTAGTGATTGGCTTTGACGGAGAACAATTAAAAGTTCTGTTGATAAAACGTGTAGGTGAGGAGCAAGGTGAAATTTTTCACGATATGAAGCTTCCCGGAAGCCTGATCTATATGGATGAAGACTTGGATGAAGCTGCCCAGCGTGTGTTGAACGAACTGACAGGATTGAAGAACGTCAACCTGATGCAGTTCAAGGCATTCGGCTCCAAAAACCGGACGAAGGACCCGAAAGACATTCATTGGCTGGAACGGGCCATGGAATCGAAGGTGGAGCGTATCGTTACAATTGCTTACCTGTCATTGGTGAAGATAGACCGGGCGCTGAGTCGGAATCTGGCTGATTTCGAAGCATATTGGGTGGCACTGCAAGATATTAAGGCATTGGCTTTCGACCATAATCTGATTATTAAAGAAGCATTGGTATATATCCGCCAGTACGTGGAGATTAATCCGTCGGCCTTGTTCGATCTGCTTCCTCGTAAGTTTACGGCATCACAACTGCGTACTTTATATGAATTGATATATGGCAAGCCTATTGATGTGCGGAACTTCCACAAGAAAATAGCGATGATGGAATACGTTGTTCCATTGGAGGAAAAACAACAGGGAGTTGCCCACCGTGCCGCACGCTATTATCGATTCGATAAGAAGATATATAATAAGGTAAGAAGATGAAGAGATTTATGATCCATCATAAGCGGAATAAATCATAGATCAAGGGGCATAAATTTCAAACAAAATAAATCATAAATCATAAATTAAAAGCATGTATTTATTAGGCTATGACATTGGAAGCTCGTCCGTAAAAGCGAGCCTGGTAAACGCCGAAACCGGCAAATGTGTATCTTCTGCTTTCTTCCCGAAGACAGAGGCGGCAATCATTGCAGTTAAACCGGGTTGGGCAGAACAAAATCCCGAAAGCTGGTGGGAGAATCTGAAACTTGCCACACAGGCTGTCATGAATGAATCGGGTGCAAACGCAGGTGAAATCAAGGCAATCGGTATCTCTTATCAGATGCATGGATTGGTATGTGTAGACAAGGACCAGAATGTGCTGCGTCCTTCCATAATCTGGTGTGACTCGCGTGCTGTGCCTTACGGACAGAAGGCTTTCGAAACGCTGGGAGAAGAGAAATGTCTCTCACATCTGTTGAACTCTCCGGGTAACTTCACTGCCTCTAAACTGGCATGGATAAAGGAAAACGAACCGGCCATCTACGAACGGATTTATAAGATTATGCTGCCGGGTGATTACATCGCTATGAAGTTGAGCGGTGAAATCTGTACCACTATTTCCGGACTTTCGGAAGGTATGTTCTGGGATTTCAAGAACAATCGTGTAGCCGACTTCCTGATGGATTATTATGGTTTCGATAACTCTCTGATTGCGGACATCAAACCCACATTCTCCGAACAAGGTCGTGTGAATGCTGCTGTAGCAAAGGAATTGGGATTAAAAGAAGGTACACCGATCACATATCGTGCAGGCGACCAACCGAATAACGCTCTTTCGCTAAACGTATTCAATCCAGGAGAAATCGCCTCTACAGCAGGCACTTCGGGCGTTGTATATGGTGTGAACGGTGAAGTGAACTATGATCCGAAATCACGCGTAAATACATTCGCTCACGTAAACCATACGAACGAACAAACCCGTCTGGGTGTGTTGCTTTGCATCAATGGTACGGGTATTCTTAATTCTTGGGTGAAACGTACGATTGCTCCCGAAGGCATCTCTTACAATGAAATGAATGTATTGGCATCACAAGCTCCTATCGGCAGTGCAGGTATCAGTATTCTGCCCTTCGGTAACGGTGCGGAACGCATGCTCGAAAACAAAGAAATCAACTGCTCCATCCGTGGCTTGAACTTCAATCTGCATGGCAAACAACACATTGTGCGTGCAGCTCAGGAAGGCATCGTATTCTCATTCAAATATGGTATAGATATTATGGAAGGTATGGGTATTCCTGTACAGAAAATCCATGCAGGCCATGCAAATATGTTCCTTAGCTCCATCTTCCGCGATACGCTGGCAGGTGTGACGGGAGCTGTGATCGAACTGTACGATACGGATGGTTCGGTAGGCGCAGCCAAGGGAGCGGGTATCGGCGCAGGTATCTATAAAGATAATAACGAGGCATTCGCAACGCTGGAAAAGCTGGATGTTATCGAGCCTAATCAGGCTAAACGCCAGGAATATGCAGATGCTTATGCACGCTGGAAATATCGTTTGGAAAAATCAATGGCAAAATAATGCTAACTTGACTCTCCTCTGAAAACGAGGGGAATTAGAGTAATACAGTTACAATCAAAACATAATTAACCCTTTAAAAATCAATTAAAATTATGGCAACAAAAGAGTATTTTCCCGGAATAGGAAAGATTAAATTCGAAGGTAAAGAGAGTATGAACCCGATGGCATATCGTTACTACGATGCTGAGAAGGTAATCATGGGTAAGAAGATGAAAGATTGGTTGAAGTTTGCTATGGCTTGGTGGCACACTCTCTGCGCAGAAGGTGGTGATCAATTCGGTGGCGGAACGAAACAATTCCCTTGGAATGGTGACTCTGACGCTTTGCAAGCGGCTAAAAATAAAATGGATGCAGGTTTCGAATTCATGCAGAAGATGGGTATCGAATACTATTGCTTCCACGATGTAGACCTGATTTCTGAAGGTGCCAGCATCGAAGAATATGAAGCTAATCTGAAAGCTATCGTAGCTTATGCAAAAGAAAAACAAGCTGAAACTGGTATCAAGCTGTTGTGGGGTACTGCTAACGTATTCGGTCATGCACGCTATATGAACGGTGCTGCTACCAATCCTGATTTCGACGTTGTAGCACGCGCTGCTGTTCAGATCAAGAACGCTATTGACGCTACTATCGAACTGGGTGGTTCAAACTATGTATTCTGGGGCGGTCGCGAAGGTTACATGTCTTTGCTGAACACTGACCAGAAGCGTGAAAAAGAACACCTTGCAAAGATGTTGACTATCGCTCGTGACTATGCACGTGCTCGTGGCTTCAAAGGTACTTTCCTGATTGAACCGAAACCGATGGAACCGACAAAACATCAGTATGACGTAGATACTGAGACAGTTATCGGCTTCCTGAAAGCTCACGGTTTGGATAAGGATTTCAAAGTAAATATCGAGGTTAACCACGCAACTCTGGCTGGCCATACTTTCGAACACGAATTGGCTGTAGCTGTTGACAACGGCATGTTGGGTTCTATCGATGCTAACCGTGGTGACTACCAGAACGGTTGGGATACTGACCAATTCCCTATCGATAACTACGAACTGACTCAGGCTATGATGCAGATCATCCGCAACGGTGGTTTGGGCAATGGCGGTACTAACTTCGACGCTAAGACCCGTCGTAACTCTACCGACCTGGAAGATATCTTCATCGCTCACATTGCAGGTATGGATGCTATGGCACGTGCTCTGGAAAGTGCAGCTAAATTACTGGAAGAATCTCCTTACAAGAAGATGTTGGCTGACCGTTACGCATCATTCGACGGTGGCAAGGGTAAGGAATTCGAAGAAGGCAAATTGTCTTTGGAAGATGTTGTAGCTTATGCGAAAGCTAACGGCGAACCGAAACAAACCAGCGGTAAACAAGAATTGTATGAAGCAATCGTGAATATGTATTGCTAATGATTAGCGGTGAGTGATTAGTGATTAGCAGTGTTGCTTATCACTAATCACTATCCCGTTAACCACTATCCTTTCTCATTTATCAACCTAATCTTTTTTATCATGAATGATGCTAACAATGGTAGTAAACTCTACCTGTATTCTATTACAACCGTTGCCATTCTGGGAGGCCTGCTGTTCGGTTACGATACGGCGGTAATCTCGGGTGCGGAGAAGGGCTTGGAAGCTTTCTTCCTGATGGCTACGGATTTCCAATATGACAAGGTGATGCACGGTATCACTTCTTCCAGTGCACTTATCGGCTGTGTGATCGGTGGTGCTCTTTCCGGTTTCTTCGCTTCCCGCCTGGGACGACGCAATTCGTTGAGATTGGCATCCGTGCTGTTCTTCCTGTCTGCATTGGGTTCTTACTATCCCGAATTTTTATTCTTCAACTACGGTGAGCCAAACATGGAATTGCTCATCGCATTCAATTTGTATCGCGTATTGGGCGGTATCGGTGTAGGTCTTGCCTCTGCCGTATGTCCGATGTACATCGCAGAAATTGCACCCTCTAATATTCGTGGAACGCTGGTATCTTGTAACCAGTTTGCCATTATCTTCGGTATGTTGGTGGTTTACTTCGTCAACTTCCTGATCATGGGCGACCACACGAATCCTATTATCGATAAAAGCGCTGAAGGTATATTGTCAGTGAATGCCACTTCGGATATGTGGAGCGTGCAAACCGGATGGCGTTATATGTTCGGTTCGGAAGCATTCCCGGCTGCATTATTCGGCTTCCTTCTTTTCTTCGTACCGAAGACTCCGCGTTATCTGGTGTTGGTACATCAGGACGAAAAGGCATATTCTATCCTGGAGAAGGTGAATGGTGCAAACAAAGCAAAAGAAATTCTGGCAGAAATCAAGGCTACTTCCAAGGAAAAGACCGAGAAGTTGTTCTCTTATGGTGTGGCAGTTATTGTTATCGGTATCATGCTTTCCGTATTCCAGCAGGCTATTGGTATTAATGCAGTATTATACTATGCTCCGCGTATTTTCGAAAGTGCAGGTGCTGAAGGCGGTGGCATGATGCAAACTGTTATCATGGGTATTGTAAACATTGTATTTACGCTTGTAGCTATCTTTACTGTAGACCGTTTCGGACGCAAGCCGTTGCTGATTATCGGTTCTATCGGTATGGCGGTAGGTGCATTTGCAGTGGCAATGTGCGACAGCATGGGAATCAAGGGTATTCTTCCGGTATTTTCCGTAATTGTATACGCAGCATTCTTCATGATGTCATGGGGACCGATTTGCTGGGTATTGATTTCAGAAATCTTCCCGAACACCATTCGTGGTAAAGCTGTGGCCATTGCGGTAGCTTTCCAATGGATATTCAATTATATTGTATCGTCCACGTTCCCAGCACTGTACGACTTCAGTCCGATGTTCGCATACAGTTTGTATGGCATCATCTGCGTTGCAGCCGCCTTCTTTGTTTGGCGTTGGGTACCCGAAACGAAGGGCAAGACTCTGGAAGACATGAGTAAACTCTGGAGAAAAAACAAATAAAATTCTCTCTCCTTTAATATCTTATAAATGTAAAAAGGTGCAATCGGTATGTTTCGGTTGCACCTTTTCTTTTTTGATAAATATAAGTTCGGAATCTTTAATTGAATACGTATCGCAGACCGATCTGAAGCTTCCAACATTCGCTGTAATTCAAGTTTCGGGTGAAGCTTTCGGTAGGATAATTACCGTCACTGTCTTTGTACATAGAGAAAATAGGAGTGTTGCTCTCATCCTTACCCTTATAGGTCAGAATTCGTCCACCATTAGCGCTGGACATGTTTTTCGTTACACCCCATTTGCTGTTCAGCAAGTTACCTATATTTAGGATATCCAGGCTGAGTTGCAGCGTATTCTTAGTTTTGCCAATCTTCACGAAGAAGTCGCGACTCCAACGGAAATCAAAGCGGTGTACCCAGGGAGCACGTGCCGAATAAGCTTCGGCATATTCGCCTTTATGCTTCTTCAGATAAGGATCTTGATTTACGAATTTCCAGAAAGCATCTGCATCTTCGGCACTCGTGAACTTGATTTCATCTTTAGTCTTCGGAATGTATATAAGGTCATTGGTTACGCCATCACCATTCATATCATTAGAGTACATAAAGCTATAGCCACTGGATGAATATCCGCTATAAAAGAGGCTGAAATTTGAAGATGTTTTCTTATTCAAATGTACGCGCCAGTTAATGGAAGCAACTACACGGTTGGGAGTGACATATTGCGAACGCATGAGTCCTGAGCTGTTCGGTCCGTTGATGGATGGAACGTTTGTCCAGGCGGAATTAGCATCCGAACCGGGCATACCACTGATTTCCTTTGATTCGGTATGAGTATAGGCTGCCATAATATTCACATTCTTGGCGGGCTCTGCCATTACGGTAATGTTACCTGTCCATCCCCAGCCTTTGGAGGTATTTGTTAATACGTTCGCGCTACTAATATTCGTGTGTTGCAGAAAGTTTTCGGGATAGATGTAACGATCATCCGGTCCGTTAAAACGCGACCATTTATCTTTATCCGGAGCCTGTACATTGTAGTTGTATTGGCGTACCGCATTGATATCCTTAGAGAACATTCCTTCCAATGTAACTGTCAGAGGGAAAGAAACAGGCAGTTGGTAATCCAAAGCCAACGACGTCTTCCAGACCTGTGGCATCTTGAAGTCAGAATCTATACCCACTACAGAGCTTGGCAACACACCTTCTTCCGGACTGATAGTAGTAGGAAGTCCCAGTGTCGAAATCATCTGGTTTACGTCCGTTATCATATTACCTTTCAGCAATTCCAGGCGGGGATCACGACTGGTTACAACACCATCCTTATATCTGGTGGTAATGCTTACCAGATTTTGAATCATACCCGAGTTGGTAGGCATATTTGTAAAGAACACCAGAGGAATACGCCCGGTGAAGAATCCTGATCCACCACGCACTTTTAACGTCTTATCATTGAACACATCCCAGGTGAACCCTACACGTGGAGAAAATTGCAGTTTGCTATCGGGCCATGCACCGGTATCAATATGCATACCGTTGAAGTTCAGATCGTAGATAGCCTGATTGCGCATAATATCATTCAGGAAGCTGAGATTGTCCATACGTATACCGGCAGTCAATTTAAAGTTATCGCGTATGTTCCATTCGTCTTGCAGATAAACACCTAGCTGACCGAATTTCACATCCGCAGAAGGTTTTGTATTGCCATTGTACCCATAAGCCAAGGCAAATGACTCAGGTGCAGCTCCATTCTTGAAATCTTCGAAGCTGGAATAGCGATAATATCCGGTTCCGTTGCGCATGTATGAGTTTCCGGCTTTCTGACGTTCGTAACTGATACCTGCCGTCAGTTTATGCGCTCCCAGGTAATAGGTGAAGTTATCCACAATAGTCATAACCGTATTCTTCACCAGGTTGTTATAGGTAAACAACTCGTAACCGGCGGTCATGTAAGGCTCTAATATCTGATTACCGTTTTCGTAGTGTCCGGCCATAATATCAATGAAAGGGAAGGGGCTGGAGTTCGTTCCGCGTTCATCCTTCATGTCACTGTATGTAAACAACAGCTGATTGGAAACATTGGAAGAGAAACGGCTGTTCAATTCAGCAGTAGCCGAATTTACAACGTTCTGCAAAGAATAGCAAGAGTTTGCATAAGACATGGAGTAAGCCGAAACACGATTGTATGCCAAACGATACCCGGTATTTCCCGAACTTCCATTGGGTGCGTCCCAAGTTTTGTTATTAGTAAAGTTATAACGTACGCTCAACTTGTTTCCCTGATTAATATTCCAGTCAATACGCCCCAATAATTTCAGGTTGGTGACATCGGCAGGAAAATCTGTGAACGAACCGGTATTGTATCCGTATTTGTCTTTCAGAATCTGGGAAAATTCCGCCAGATCAGCTTCTGTTGTTCGTGAAATCGTAGAGTTATTCGGAGTTTCTCCTTCTTTTGCCGCACGCCATGTAATCACTTGCTGCGGACTTTTTTCATATTCTACATTTGCAAAGAAGAACAGCTTGTCTTTAATGATAGGACCGCCAAATGTAGCACCGTAAACAGTCTTAGACTCTTCGGCACGTGCGCCGAAATCAGTATCACCAATTTTGTTACCGCGCATCACTTCATTGTTGAAGTACATATATGCGCTACCACTGTAAGCGTTTGTACCCGACTTCGTAATGGCATTGATGCCTGCACCGATAAAGTTTGCCTGACGTACATCGTACGGGGCAATCACCACCTGTACTTCATCAATGGCATCCAGCGAAATAGGATTTCCACCGCCTGGCAAACCAGACGACAGACCGAAGTTATTATTCAAGTTCGCACCATCTACCGTGAACGTATTTGAGCGTCCGTCACGGCCTCCAAAACTGTTTCCTGACGCATACGGGGAGATGCGGGTAAAGTCGCTGATACTGCGGTTAATACTGGGCAATGTGGTGAGTTGTTCAGAAGAAATATTGGTAGTGGCTCCTGTCTTTTCAGCACTGAACTTTGACCTGCTGGCCGTAATGGTGATTTCTCCCAATAATTCCGAAGCTTCGTGCAGGGTTACATTCAATGAATAAGTTTCACCCAGTTGCAGCTGGATGCCTGTATAGATTGCCGTCTGATAACCGATATAAGATACCGTCACCTTGTAAGGACCACCGGAGCGCATACCTTGCAGACTGAAACGCCCGTCTACATTGGTAACAGTACCGTAACTGGTTCCGGAAGGTTCGTGTACGGCTACAACCGTAGCGCCGATGACAGACTCTTCGTCAGCCGTCACTTTACCACTCATTCCGGCAGTAGTTACCTGTGCTTTGAGCATTCCTGTAAGGGAAAGCAAAAGCACAAATAGGAATAGCATCTTTTTAGCCATAATTTTTAAAATTTAAGTAAGGAATAAACTGAAAGTTGTAGAAAACGCCACAAAAGTATAAAAAAAGCAAAATACTCTTATTCCTAAAGTGTTAAATCCTCATTTCTTTTTTATTGCAAAATCCGTCTTTCGCAAAAATGTGCACTCCGAGAGACAATGTATAAGTTTAAACCGTACCTTTGCAGCGGATTTAACTTCTGGTAAAAAAAGAGACATTATGGACTCATTGAAAATCAACAAAGTACAGTTGCGTAATTTACAGATAGAAGACTATGAGCAACTGGCGCAATCATTCACCCGTGTATATACGGATGGCAGCGATGTGTTTTGGACACACAAACAAATTGAAAAACTCATCCGAATTTTCCCCGAAGGACAGATTGTAACCGTGGTAGATGAAAAGATTGTCGGCTGCGCACTTTCCATCATTGTGAATTACGATGATGTGAAGAACGATCATACTTATGCACAGGTGACGGGTAAAGAAACCTTCAACACCCATAACCCTAAAGGCAATATATTATATGGTATTGAAGTCTTTATTCATCCCCAATATCGTGGGCTTCGCCTGGCACGCCGTATGTACGAATATCGCAAGGAGCTTTGCGAAACTCTGAATCTGAAAGCTATTATGTTTGGCGGGCGTATACCCAACTATTATAAATACTCGGATCAACTTCGCCCGAAAGAGTATATAGATAAGGTAAAGCAGAAAGAAATTTTCGATCCTGTATTGACCTTTCAGCTTTCCAATGATTTCCATGTACGCAAGGTGATGCGCAATTACCTGCCGAATGACGAGGAATCCAAGCATTATGCTTGCCTGTTGCAGTGGGATAATATTTACTATCAGGAACCTACAGAAGAATATATTGCACCGAAAACCACCGTGCGCGTAGGGTTGGTGCAGTGGCAGATGCGTAGTTATCAGACACTGGATGACCTGTTTGAACAGGTAGAATTCTTTGTGGATGCCGTATCCGATTATAAGAGTGATTTCATTCTTTTCCCCGAATACTTCAATGCTCCGCTGATGGCAAGATTCAATAATGAAGGGGAGTCACAGGCCATTCGCGGATTGGCGGCTTATACAGAGGAGATTAGAGAACGATTTGTAAAGTTGGCTATCAGTTACAACATCAATATCATTACGGGTAGTATGCCGCTTATTAAAGAAGATGGACTTTTGTATAATGTCGGTTTCCTTTGTCGCCGCGATGGTAGTTTTGAGATGTATGAGAAGTTGCACGTCACACCTGATGAGATAAAAAGTTGGGGATTGAGCGGTGGAAAGGCTTTACAGACATTCGATACGGATTGTGCTAAGATTGGCGTACTGATTTGCTACGATGTGGAATTCCCGGAACTATCCCGTATTATGGCAGACCAGGGTATGCAGATTTTATTCGTTCCTTTCCTGACGGATACGCAAAATGCTTACTCACGCGTAAAGGTATGCGCCCATGCCCGTGCCATTGAAAATGAATGTTTCGTTGTCATTGCCGGTAGTGTAGGTAATCTTCCGCGTGTTCACAATATGGATATTCAGTATGCACAGTCAGGTGTATTTACTCCCTGCGACTTTGCATTCCCGACGGATGGCAAGCGTGCAGAAGCCACACCGAATACAGAAATGATACTGGTATCTGATGTGGATCTGGATTTATTGAATGAATTGCATACTTACGGCAGTGTGCGCAATCTGAAAGACAGGAGAAACGACTTGTATGAGGTCAAGATGAAGAAATAAATCATTTCGTTGCTTTCCGTACGATTCTACTTTATCTCGAACCTCACCAGCATCGAATAATTCAGTTTTATCGTACGGAAAGCATCGTAAGCTTCTGCCTGTGATGAACTCACATTGCTCTGAGCTGCAAAATACCGGGGATAACCTGCGCTTTCCTGCGGTTCGACAATGCGAATGACATCTCCCAGGCGTTTGCCTAATGCTTCCACCCAATATTCTGCTTTCTTTTTTGCGGCTTTCAGTGCCTCTATCTTGCTTTGTTGCCGATAGACTTGCATATCCTTGTTTTTCAGTTCCCCGATACGCATGTAGTTGATGCCTTTCGTATCGATAATCTTTAGAATCTCATCTATCTGATTAAAATCGGTCAATGTAATTTAGGGTTCATACGGGAAATACGTCATCCTGAGATGATGGCAGAGTACGCGACCTGAAAGACAAAAGAAGTGACTTATAATATAAGTATTTATCTCCAACACTGCGCATCACGGTTACTGATTGCTCGGATTGTTGGATAATATTTCTTCATAGATATTATGTTATCATATATTTCAGAATGAATTATTTTCTTTTTTAATGAAATAAAACAATTCTGAATTTGTGACATTTAAAACAGCTTATTAATAACCGCAAACAACGTTTTTAAAGAATAACCAGAATGTTTTTTAAGAATGTATCCAACGTTTATTAACAGCGCAGAAATGAGCTTTAATCCCTGATTCAATATATATTAACAAAAAAGGTGGCAAATCCTTGTGAGGAAATACCACCTTGTCTTCTTTTTTGCTTATTATTATGTCCGAATATCTGAAATAATTATAATATTTAATTTTCTAACGAGTAAACCACCCATAGTTATCCGGCAAACAGCTTGCTCTAAATGAAGCATCTGTCAAATTAATGCACCGTTTAAAAGTTTCCGAAAAAGAAAGAATAACTATTGCCATTTTACCAAGGGTTTAGGTTTATAATAAAACTCAGCTTAAAGTTTCTACAAAGATACAACATCGGAAAGGCAAAATCAAGTATTTCGACCGATACTTTACATTTTACCAGCTATCTTCTAATTTATCTTTCCCGATAAGTGCCATCACCCGTTTTTTATAAAGATCCGCTGCCAGGGCAATATTCTTTTCCGCATCGGGTGTTCCCATACCATACACCACGAAAGGAGTCTGCCATACCATCCCTGCATGCACAGCACCACCCTGATAAGGACGCAAAAGTTCATCCACCGTGAAGCGATTTCTTCCTCCACTTCGGTACGCATCAAATTCAGAACCGGTAGTGGTAGCCACCAACAAAGGTTTACCGGCTACTGCCGGAGTTTTTGCCAAATAGGTAAATATCCCGTCCTGCCATTTCTTTAATAAAGAGGGCGCCGACATCCAATAAAACGGGAACTGGTATATCACCGCATTGGCATGAGATATAATCCGACTCCATGCATCCATATTGAGAATATCTTGCTCTGACATCTCGTATAGATTAAATATAGCCACATCTTCTATATCCTTTATGGCATCAAACAGGGCTTTATTGGCTTGTGAGTTTTCCATGTTGGGGTGTGCCAGAAGTACCACAACCTTTTTTAGATCTTTGTCCATACTACTATTTTTGATGTTTTGTTTGGGTGAATAAATAATTGCGACAGGCAAAAATAAGTATAAATTGCGTAAAAACGATAGAATCGGACAAAATAAAGTGAGCAGAATCTTTTCTCAACGTCCTACCTGCCGTTGCTGTTCGGCATTATAACGGTCTCCCACCACCGGAATGGTAGCAACTGCCACTTCCAGTTCTTTCCACTCTTCGGGCGAAAGGGCAAATTCCAACGTTCGCAGATTTTCTTCCAAGTGCGACAATTTCGTCGTTCCGGGAATCGGTACGATCCACGGCGCTTTCTGCAACAACCAGCCGAGTGCCACCTGTGCCGAAGTCATGCCCCGCGTGCGACCGAAGGCTTGCAGTGCATTTACAATACGCATATTCGCCCGCATCGCTTCCGGTTGGAAACGCGGTAAAGTCTGACGGTTGTCGTTGTTCGAATCAAAAACCGTGTATTCGTTAATGCAGCCACCCAAAAAACCGCGATTAATCGGACTGTATGGAACAAAGCCAATGCCCAATTCCCGGCAGGTATCAAGTACTCCATTATCCTCCACAAGACGGTGCATCAAGTGATATTCGCTCTGAATGGCAGTGAGCGGACATACTGCATGGGCTTTACGAATAGTTTCAGGGCTGACCTCGCACATTCCCCAGCGTTGTACCTTGCCCTCTTTCATCAGATCGGCAATAGTCGATGCCACCTCTTCCGCCGATACATTCGGATCGGCACGATGCTGATAGAACATCGGCAACGAATCGAGTCGGAGACGACGGAGTGATTCTTCACAATAACGACGGATAGTCTGCGGACGGCTGTCTTGCCGACCGGTTCCCTTGCCATTGATGACTTCATGTCCGAATTTGGTGGTTACATTGATCTTTCCTTTGAACTCGGATAAGGCTTCCCCTGCCAGTTCTTCATTATTCAGCGGCCCGTAGATGATGGCTGTATCGAAGAGTGTCACCCCACGATCCACCGCTTCGTGCAATAACCGGATGCATTGCTTCTTGTCCGGATGCTGGCTGCGATTATAGGTCATGCCCATCACACCGAAGCCAAGGGCTGAGACCTCGAAGACCGCCTCGCCGGTACCCAATACGCGATGGCCCGTAATATGTGCGGCATCGGTATCTTTGCCGGATGTTTCTGGTTGTTGTTTCGTTCCGGCCGCAAAAACGTTGTCTAATCCGCCGGGCATGGCCAATGCTGCACCCGCTAATGCCGCCGTCTTAAGGAACCCGCGACGGCTGAGATTCTTTTTATTCATTTCTTCCATGATCCTGATGTTTTAATGTTCGGGTGCAAATTTACGAAGAGAGCCCCGCAACAATTTTGCTGCGAGGCTCAAAATTCTTTGTTATAAAGCTCATCTCACCAAGATGGTGCAACTCCGTAATTTTCCTTATATATTTTGGAAAAATGCGACAAATTCTTGAAGCCTACATCAAAACAAGCCTCCGTCACTTTCTTTTTTCCCGACTTAATTAAATCATGCGCTGTTTCCAAGCGTCGTTTGATAATCCATTTCTGCGGCGTAAGGTCACTTACTTTGGCAAAGTCCCGCTTGAAGGTAGCCAAACTGCGTCCGGTATAACTTGCAATTTCCTTCATCGAGAGATCGCACATATAATTTTCATTCAGATAGTCAAGAATGTCTATTTTCCACGGCTCGACGAAATCGAACAGTGAGGCATAGAGATTGCGGTCAGTGTTGAGCAGTACATAGACTCCTTCGATCATTTTTAGTTTCAGCACTTCTTCCGATGGCTTTTCGCCTGCATCGAAATAGGGGATAACCGATTCAAACAGCGACCGGATATCCGGCCTGTTGCTTGGCAGTACACGGAGGCTTACTTTTTCGCGTTTAGAATCAACAGGGAGTTGCTGGTGGTTGAGTGTCTGATAAAATTCTCTCAAGAAAGCCCTCGAAAATTTCAGCACGACAGAACGGTAAGGTTTATCGTCCCCGACTTTTTTCTGTAACCACATCCGGTTGTCACGCCGCATAAAGGCACAATCTCCCGGGTGCAAAACGGTTTTCTTTCCCCGTTCTTCAATTTCCAGTTCTCCGGAACAGAGGTAAATGAGCGTATGTTCCCTGTTTTCGTGAGCACATCCCCGGTCGTCGGTGAAGTAACTTGCTATAAGCACGTTTGAGCAGTCGAATACATCTAATTGTTCCATAAATATCAGCCTTTTATTTTTTGCAAAAATAGCATATTGTATTCGTATTCTGTTTGTCTCATTCCATTTAGATATGTTTTTTTCTATTCAATAATATCTTTTCTCTAACTTTTTTGTAACTTTGCACCCTTAAAATAAGGAGGGTCGCTTTAGCATGTTTCAAAGTGTCTCCTTAATCGTTAAATTGTAAATAGTTAAATTGCAAATAAGATGGGTAAGAAGTTTGCCGAATATTCGCAGTTCGACCTCTCAAAGGTAAACGCGGAAGTGTTGAAGAAATGGGACGAGAACCAGGTTTTCGCCAAGAGTATGACAGAACGTGAAGGCTGTCCTTCTTTCGTTTTTTATGAAGGACCGCCCTCTGCCAACGGTATGCCGGGCATTCACCACGTAATGGCTCGCTCCATCAAAGATATTTTCTGCCGTTACAAAACCATGAAAGGTTTCCTGGTGAAACGTAAAGCCGGCTGGGACACACACGGACTTCCCGTGGAACTGGGTGTGGAAAAAGCAATGGGCATCACCAAGGAAGATATCGGTAAAACGATCTCCGTAGCCGACTATAACGCTGCCTGCCGCAAAGATGTGATGAAGTTCACCAAAGAATGGGAAGATCTGACTCACAAGATGGGGTATTGGGTAGACATGACCGATCCTTATATCACCTACGACAACCGCTACATCGAAACCTTGTGGTGGCTGTTGAAGCAACTCTATACGAAAGGGTATCTTTATAAAGGGTACACCATACAGCCATATTCTCCCGCTGCCGGAACAGGACTGAGCTCACACGAACTGAACCAGCCCGGTTGCTACCGCGACGTGAAGGATGTGACCTGTGTGGCACAGTTCAAGATGAAGAACCCGAAGCCGGAAATGGCAGAGTGGGGAACCCCATACTTCATAGCATGGACTACCACTCCGTGGACATTGCCTTCGAATACCGCGCTTTGTGTAGGCCCGAAGATAGATTATGTAGCCGTACAAAGCTACAACGGATACACCGGAGAGAAAATCACCGTTGTACTTGCCAAAGCTTTGCTTTACACGCACTTCAACAAGAAAGCGGAAGACATCGCCCTGGAAGATTACAAACCGGGAGACAAGCTGATACCCTTCAAAGTTGTAGGAGAATATAAAGGTCCGGAACTTGTGGGTATGGAATATGAGCAACTGATACCTTGGGTGAATCCGGGTGAAGGCGCATTCCGTGTAATCTCAGGTGACTATGTGACGACAGAAGACGGTACAGGTATCGTACATATTGCTCCGACATTCGGTGCGGACGATGCCCAGGTAGCGAAAGCCGCCGGTGTTCCGCCGTTGCAACTCATCAATAAGAAAGGTGAACTCCGCCCGATGGTGGACCTGACCGGTAAGTTCTATAAACTGGACGAGCTGGACGAGAACTTCGTGAAAGAACGTGTAAACGTAGACTTATATAAAGAATATGCAGGCCGTTTCGTGAAGAACGCTTACGATCCGAACCTGACAGATCAGGACGAAAGTCTTGACGTAAGTCTCTGCATGATGATGAAAGCCAACAATCAGGCGTTCAAGATAGAGAAGCATGTGCACAATTATCCGCACTGCTGGCGTACGGACAAACCGGTATTGTATTATCCGTTGGATAGCTGGTTCATCCGCTCTACCGCTTGCAAAGACCGCATGATAGAGCTGAACAAGACGATCAACTGGAAACCGGAAAGCACCGGTACGGGACGTTTTGGCAAGTGGCTGGAAAATCTGAATGACTGGAACCTGAGCCGTTCACGTTACTGGGGTACTCCGCTGCCTATCTGGCGCACGGAAGACAACAGCGAGGAAATCTGCATCGGTTCTGTCGAAGAGCTTTATAATGAAATAGAGAAATCCGTAGCTGCCGGATTCATGAAGTCCAATCCTTATAAGGATAAAGGTTTCGTACCCGGTGAGTACAATGGAGAAAATTATGATAAAATAGACTTGCACCGTCCGTATGTGGATGATATCATCCTCGTATCCAAAGACGGCAAGCCCATGAAGCGTGAAGCGGACCTGATAGATGTATGGTTCGATTCCGGTGCCATGCCGTATGCACAAATCCACTATCCGTTCGAGAATAAAGAACTGCTGGATAGCCATCAGGTTTACCCTGCCGACTTTATCGCAGAAGGTGTGGATCAGACTCGCGGTTGGTTCTTTACGCTCCATGCAATCGCTTCAATGGTATTCGATACCATCTCTTACAAGGCTGTTATCTCTAACGGATTGGTGCTTGACAAGAATGGTAACAAGATGTCCAAGCGTCTGGGCAATGGCGTAGATCCTTTCTCTACTATCGAGAAATACGGGTCCGACCCCTTGCGCTGGTACATGATCACCAACTCTTCTCCGTGGGATAACCTGAAATTCGACGTAGACGGCATCGAAGAAGTTCGTCGCAAGTTCTTCGGTACATTATATAATACGTATTCTTTCTTCTCCCTCTACGCCAATGTAGACGGATTCGAATACAAGGAAGCTGACGTGCCGATGGCTGAACGTCCTGAAATAGACCGTTGGATACTCTCTGTACTGAATACGCTGATAAAAGAAGTGGATACTTGCTATAGCGAATATGAGCCGACAAAGGCCGGACGTCTGATATCCGACTTCGTAAACGACAACCTCTCCAACTGGTACGTTCGTCTGAACCGTAAACGTTTCTGGGGTGGTGAATTTACGCAGGATAAGTTATCTGCATACCAGACTTTGTACACTTGTTTGGAAACCGTTGCCAAACTGATGTCGCCCATTGCTCCGTTCTATGCAGACAAGCTCTATATGGACTTGGTTACTGCAACTGGACGCGACAACGTGGTGTCCGTACACTTGGCTAAATTCCCCGAATATAACGAGGAAATGATAGACAAGGAACTGGAAGCCCGCATGCAAATGGCACAGGATGTAACTTCCATGGTATTGGCTTTGCGCCGTAAGGTGAACATCAAAGTACGCCAGCCGCTGCAATGTATCATGATACCGGTAGTGGACGAGGAACAACGTGCACACATCGAAGCCGTAAAAGCACTTATCATGAGCGAAGTGAACGTGAAGGATATCAAGTTCGTAGACGGTGCTGCCGGTGTGCTGGTGAAGAAAGTGAAATGTGACTTCAAGAAGATGGGACCGAAATTCGGCAAACAGATGAAAGCCGTAGCTGCCGCTGTAGCAGAAATGTCACAGGAAGCTATCGCCGAACTGGAAAAGAATGGTTCTTATACTTTGCAACTGGATGGTGCGGATGTGGTTGTAGAAACTGCTGATGTCGAAATCTTTAGCGAAGATATTCCGGGATGGCTGGTTGCCAACGAAGGAAAACTGACTGTTGCTCTGGATGTAACCGTAACAGAAGAGCTTCGCCGGGAAGGCGTTGCCCGTGAACTGGTTAACCGTATTCAGAATATCCGTAAGTCAAGTGGTTTGGAGATAACGGACAAAATAAAGATTACATTATCAAAAAATCAGCAAACAGATGATGCGGTAAACGAATATAAAGACTATATTTGTAACCAGGTTTTAGGAACCTCACTGACGCTGACCGATGAGGTGGAAAACGGCACGGAACTAAACTTTGACGATTTCTCCCTGTACGTAAGCGTTGTAAAAGAATAAAATACTAACGATTAAACACGTAAAGTTATGGCAGAAAAAACAAGATACTCGGATGCTGAATTGGAAGAATTCCGCGCCATTATTAATGAGAAGTTAGAATTGGCACAACGCGATTATGAATTGCTGAAAGCCAGTTTAACCGGAGCCGACGGTAATGACACCGACGATACGTCTCCTACGTACAAAGTTTTGGAAGAAGGTGCCAACACCTTGTCCAAAGAAGAAACTACACGCCTGGCTCAACGTCAGTTGAAGTTTATCCAGGGATTGCAGGCCGCATTGGTACGCATTGAGAATAAAACGTATGGCATTTGTCGTGAAACAGGTAAATTGATTCCTGCCGAACGTTTGCGCGCTGTGCCTCATGCTACGCTGAGCATTGAGGCGAAAAATAATACGAAGAAGTAAGGATGAACAAATACCTCACGAAAGGTCGCATTGCGCTGCTCGTTATTTTCTCGGTACTAATTGCTGACCAGATAATCAAGATCTATGTCAAGACCCACATGTATTGGCATCAGAGCGAAAACGCCATTAAATGGCTTTATGAGAAACTGGGCATGGTAAATGCAGAACCGCCTACGTGGTTTTATATTTACTTTACCGAGAATAACGGTATGGCGTTCGGTATGGAGATATTCGGTAAGTTATTCCTTACCTTGTTCCGTATTGTTGCCGTAGGAGCGATAGGGTGGTATTTGACGAGAATTATTAAGCAGGGCTTGAAGACAGGCTATATCGTGTGCGTATCTCTGATTCTTACGGGAGCATTGGGTAACATTATCGACAGTGTATTCTACGGTGTGTTGTTCAATGAGAGTACACATTCGCAGATAGCTACATTCCTGCCGGAAGGCGGAGGATATGCTCCTTTGTTCTACGGAAAGGTGGTGGATATGTTCTATTTTCCTATCATTGATACGAACTGGCCTCAATGGATGCCGTTGGTAGGTGGGGATCATTTCATATTCTTCAGCCCGATATTCAACCTTGCCGATGCCGCTATCAGTTGTGGTATTATTGCCCTGTTATTATTTTACAGCAAATATTTGAATGACTCTTATCATGCAATAAAGAAATCATGAAAGGTCTGCGTCGAATTCAATGGTTTAGCATATTCCTGTTAGCATCTTGTTTGACAGCCTGTCAGGTGAAAAGACCCAAGGTAGTTATATCGGATGCTAAAATGGAAAATGTGCTTTATGACTACCATATAGCAAAGGCTATGGGGGAAGAAGTCCCTTATACCGATGGCTATAAAAGGGTGTTGTACATTGAATCGGTGTTTAAAAAGCATGGCATTACGCAAGCCGAATTTGACTCTTCAATGGTTTGGTTCACGCGTAATCCGGAAGTACTCACCAAGATTTATGAGAAAGTAAACGCAAGGCTGAAAGCGGAGCGGGATGCTGTCAATCATTTAATTGCCATACGTGACAATAAGCCGAAGGAAAGTCTTCCGGGTGACAGTATTGATGTATGGGCATGGCAACGTATTTACCAGCTGACAGGTATGCCGATGGACAACAAGATTACTTTCGTTTTACCTTCAGATACCAACTTTAAAGACCGCGATACTTTGCGATGGAACGTTCGTTTCCGCTTCCACAACGGTGCGCCGGATTCCTTATATGCTCCCGTCATGGCTATGCAGATTGTCTATAAGGACAGCATAATCAGTGATATTCAGAAAGTATACAAATCGGGTATGGAAACGGTTTCACTCTTTGCCGATACGTTGGGAGAAATCCGGGAAATACGTGGGTATATCTATTATCCCGCAGCACAGGCTACCCGTACATTGCTGACCGACCGCATTTCGCTGATGCGTTATCATGCTACGGATACACTGTCGTTTGCTAAGAATGATTCTATTCAGAAAGATTCTGTTAAGACAGAGAAAATAGAATCTCAGGAACTCAAGAAAGAGGAACTCAAACCTGTGGAGGAAAAGATAAACGACAATCCGCGCAGACGTGATGCTGCCCGTCCACGTCCGTCTTCGGAACCTGCACTGAAGAAGTTGGACAAACCGGAACACGTTCAATTCCGTAAAGATAACCCCTGATGATCAAACGATTTGCTTCACACTTTATTTTTCTGCCCGGACATGGTTATCTCAAACAATATGTGGTAGGGGTGGAAGAAGGGCAAGTCGTGTCCGCCTTTCCCTTGACAGAGGAGATTGAAGGAGTGGAATGGTTTCCCGGAATCATTGCTTTATTGAATAATGAAGAGGATATTTCCAAAGAGTACTCCGGTATATTCCAGAAATCAAATGAAGTATTACATGAACTTCCGGAAGTTTTCTGCAAAGAAACGTTTCCTTCCGGAATGAGTGCTTATCTGCTTTATCCTTTCGATTTTACAACGATGCTGCCTGTCGACGGAACTCGGCACAGACTACTGCGGTAGCAATTGCCACATTCAGTGACTCGGACGTTTCCCTCTCTGCGGGATAATTGGGAATATAAAGTTTGCGGTTAATGAGTTGCTCCACTTCTTTCCCGATTCCGTTGCCTTCATTACCCATCACAATCAATCCGTTGGATGATAATTTTTGTGTGTACATATTTTCTCCATCGAGGAAAGTACCATAAACAGGTATATCCTTTAGGCTTTGAATGAGGTCGGGCAGGGGAGTATAGTGCAGTTTCACACGGGCAATGCCTCCCATGGTGGCTTGAACCGTCTTTGGATTATATACATCTACGGTGTTCGGAGAACAGAAGATATGCTCTATTCCAAACCAATCTGCCAGACGAATGATGGTGCCCAGATTTCCCGGATCTTGCACATCGTCCAGCGCCAGACAAAGCGAATGGCTGATGACGGAAGCATCCATTTCATATTCCGGCTGCTCGAATATGGCAAGCACTTGCTGGGGAGTTTTCAATAAGCTGGCGCGGGAGAGGTCTTCGTCAGACACTTCCGAAACATCTTCTACCGGAAGCTTGGGATGTTGCGATAACCATTCGGGCGTAGCCGCCAGAAAGCGGCAGGGAAAATGTCCTAACAAATCGCCTACCAGTTTAGGACCCTCTGCCAGAAAGACTTTTTCTGTTTTACGATTCTTCTTCAGCTCCAACGAGTGGATATATTTGATACGGTTTTTGCTCAGTGCCATAGCTTAAATGTTATCGTTTGGCAAAAGTACGTGATTATTTCTATATAATCAAAAAACGGAACACACTTCATCCGGTTTTTTATTTCGGAAAAGAAAAAATAGATTTATATTTGTAGTCAATTATGCGCAATTTATTAATTCTGGTATGAAGAAAGGCTTCCACTACGCACTACTTACTGCTGCCATACTTACATTAGCTTCCTGCTCGACCACCAAATATGTGCCGGATGGTTCATACTTGCTGGATGAAGTGCGCATACATACTGATAATAAAAATGTGAAGCCTTCTAATTTGTCCATATATGTGCGGCAAAATCCGAACTCCAAATGGTTCAGTCTGATTAAAACCCAGTTGTATGTTTACAACTGGTCAGGACGTGATTCTACCCGCTGGGTGAACAGAGCATTACGCAGGTTGGGAGATGCCCCCGTAATCTATAGTGAGGAAGAGACTGAACGTTCCCGGGAGGAAATGACGAAAGCCGTTCAGAATATGGGGTACATGGGTGCTACCGTAGAGTGCATCCCAAAAATCAAGAAGAAAAAGGTAAAACTGGCTTATAAAGTAAACACCGGAGAGCCGTATATTGTCCGTAGTCTGAAATATGATGTTCAGGATGAAAAGATCTGGGAATATATGCAGAAAGATTCTGCATCGACCTATTTATCCGAAGGTATGTACTTCAATGCCAACATATTGGGCAGTGAACGCCAACGGATCACGAGCAACCTGCTTCGCAACGGTTATTACAAATTCAATAAAGATTATATTTCTTATACGGCAGATACGGTACGTGGCACTTATCAGGTGGATCTGACCCTGCATCTGGCACGTTACAGACAGCATTCCGGTGCCGAGTTGCAGGATCATCCACAATATACAATTAATAAAGTGAATTTCATTGCGGACTATAACGTGCTGCAATCTTCAGCTCTCAGTAGTGTGGAAATCAATGATTCGATACACTATAAAGGGTTTCCCATATATTATAAGGATAAATTGTACCTGCGCCCCAAAGTATTGACTGATAATCTGCGGATAACTCCGGGAGATCTTTACAATGAACAGGATGTGCAGCGCACTTATTCCAACTTCGGACGCCTACCGGTATTGAAATATACCAATGTACGTTTCTTTGAAACACAGGTAGGTGATAGCGCAAAGCTGAATGCCTATGTAATGTTGACGAAGAATAAACATCAGTCTGTATCTTTCGAGCTGGAGGGAACAAACTCTGCGGGTGATTTGGGTGCCGCGGCATCTGTATCCTTTCAGAATCGCAATGTATTCAGAGGTTCCGAAACTTTCCTGGTTAAGCTTCGCGGAGCCTATGAAGCTGTTTCCGGTTTAGGGTATAAGAATGACAACTATACGGAACTTGGTGTGGAGACCAGCATAAACTTCCCCCGCTTTATGTTCCCGTTCATATCCAATGATTTCAAACGGAAAATAAGGGCAACTACGGAATTCGGGCTGCAATATAATTATCAGATGCGTCCGGAATTTACACGCATCGTTGCATCCGGTTCATGGAGTTATAAATGGGGCTTGCAGCGCCAGCGTTCGCAACACCGTATAGATCTCCTGGACATCAACTATTTGTATATGCCGTGGATAGAGCCCGAATTTGAAGATAAATTCCTGAACGATGAAAAGAACTATTTATTGGAGTATAACTATAAAGACCGTTTGATTGTCCGTACCGGATATAGTTACATCTACAACAGTGCGGGGCAGGCTTTGATGAACAATGCGGTGATTGGTAATTCTTATAGCATACGTTTCAACTTTGAGTCTGCGGGAAATCTTTTGTATGTGCTTTCTAAAATGAGCAATTTAAAGAAGAATGATCAGGACGAATATACTATCTTGAATATTCCGTATGCGCAATATATAAAGGGTGACTTGGACTTTGCCAAAAATATCGTCATTGATAACCGTAATTCTATTGCATTTCATATTGGGGGAGGCATTGCTATTCCTTATGGAAACGCGCAGATGATTCCTTTTGAGAAACGTTATTTCTCGGGTGGAGCAAACAGTGTACGCGGATGGTCGGTACGTAGTCTCGGTCCCGGTAGTTTTTCTGATGAAAAAGGTAACTTCATGAACCAGTCGGGTGATATTAAACTGGATGCCAGTATAGAATACCGCACACGTTTATTTTGGAAGTTCAGAGGTGCCTTGTTTGTAGATGCGGGAAATATCTGGACGATTCGCGAGTATCAGGATCAGCCGGGAGGTAAATTCAAGTTTGACCAGTTTTATAAGCAAATAGCCGTAGCTTACGGTCTGGGACTACGTCTGGATCTGGATTTTTTTGTACTTCGCTTTGATGGTGGTATGAAGGCTATTAATCCTGAAATGGGAAAGGATCGTTATCCCATTCTGAAGCCTGACTTCGGACGTGACTTCGCTTTCCACTTTGCAGTAGGTTACCCATTCTAAAAAAATCGGGAGGGGTATAAAAAGCAACGGGCGAATGATTGCTCATCCGCCCGCATATTCAAATTCTTTTCTTAATTAGCGTGCAGCGTAATAAGTGTTGATCATCGTTGCCTGACGAGCAGCAGCTACGCCTTGTGCATCCAATGTCACATTCATTGCTTCACCATTCGGCAGATACATCTGTGCGGTACCATCACCGTTCATTTGCAGCAATTCAGTGCTAACACCTTCTGCAACAACATTCCAAGTGTTCAATTCTTTGTCGTAAACCAACTCCATAGCAGTGGTTTCACCTTCTTTTGTGATAGAGTAACCGTTCTCCAATGTTTTTACGAGATAGTTTCCGTTTTCACCTTTTACTTTCTTCACATCACCCACGTTAGCCATCGGATTGGAACCGCTCCAGAATTCAATGGAGTTGATTACCAACGCATCTGCCAGATAGCAAACAGGATATACGGGGATAATGTTGCAAGCCAGATAAACAAGCTCATTAACAAACTTTGTACCGATACTTTGGTTCCAATTCACCAATTTACTGTGCAGGCCGAAAGAACCGATACAAGAACTGAAAAGAAATGCGCCACAAATCATCACGGTTGCAGCCAAATTCAAATTACTCTTTTTCATAATTACTTTCTTTTGTTTTACTGAGTTTATTGATTTAACTCTTTGCTCTTTTTCTTCGGGCAAATATAAGTGCTTTTTGTGAAAAATACACTTAAATAAGAGACAAAAACAAATTTTCAGTTAAACAGCCCCGGTAAAATTAAGGCTTTTTGGGAGTCAAAGCCTTACCCAGCCAGTGGTCTACGGCAAACTTTCCGGGACCGATAATATACATCAGTACATATACCACCAGATATATAAAAGCCAGTTCTTTGACCGCAAACGGATCGTTTCCGTGAATGACAAAAAATGCCATCCCCATTGTAAATATCATCGGCAGCATTGCCAGACGGTAAAGGAATCCAATGATAAATGCCATAGAACAAGCCAATTCACCGAATATGGCTAATCCTAAGGAAAGAGGACTACCCACACCCAGCGGGTCGGGAAATACAGCGGATAACTCCTGATAATTAGACCACTTTTCGATGCCGTGATTCATTAATAACAGACCAAATATAATTCTCACTATTAACAATATAGCAGACGCTGCTGCTCCATCCGGTTTAGACGGGAATAAAAATTTGTAAAGCATAGTCGTTCGTTTTAAACATTTATATTTAATATAACGAAAAATAAGGCACTATGGTTTATCTCTGCGTAAAGGTTTTATAATTACCCGCAAAGAAGGATCGTATGTAAAGTAACTCCACATCCAGTCTACGAAGATAAACAGACGGTTCTTTACACCGACAATACTCATTAAGTGAATGAATAGCCATACTGCCCACGCGGGGAAACCACCGAAGCGAAGTTTTTTCAGTTCTACCACTGCGTGATTGCGTCCTATGGTAGCCATGGAGCCTTTGTTATGATAAACAAAAGGTTGCATTTCAAGTCCCCGTTCCTTTCTATCCAGATTCTGGATCAGATTACGGGCTTGCTGAATGGCTGGTTGAACTACTTGTGGATGTCCCTTCGGGTATTCCTTGGAAATCATAAGTGCAGTATCACCGATGGCAAAAATATTGTTATAACCCTGAACACAGTTGTAGAGATCAACAAGTAGGCGGTTACCGGGACCATAGGCTTCTTTTGCAAGTCCCTCTATGCTGTTGGCACGTACACCTGCAACCCAAAAGACGTTGGTTGTTTCCAAGGTACGGTTATCACTCAGTGTCATAATTCCGTTTTCATAATTTGTTACCTGTACGTTAGTCCTGATTTCTACATCACGTTTTAGCAAGTAATTTGCCACTTCTTCCGAAGATTTTTCAGAGAAAGCGGAAAGCAGACGGGGGGCACCATCCACAAGGATAATGCGCATAAGGTTCATATCAAGATCGGGATAGTCTTGCGGAAGCACAAATTTCTTCATTTCTGCCAATGCACCGGAAAGTTCTATACCTGTAGCACCACCACCTACGATGACAAATGTCATAAGGCGTTTTCTTTTCTCCAGATTGCTGGTATTCTGCGCTTTTTCAAAACTTTCCAGTATCTGGTTGCGGTTAAACAGGGCCTCGGAAGTATTCTTCAGGGCCATTGTCCGTTGAGACAGCCCATCGTTACCAAAATAATTGGTACGGCATCCGGTAGATACGACCAGATAGTCGTATGAAAGAGCCCCGATGGAAGTCTCCAGAACATTATCTTCGGGAATCACCCGTTGTGCCTCACAGATACGTATATGGAAATGTTTTCTCTTTTTAAATATCTTGCGGTAAGGAAAAGAAATTGCACTCGGTTCAATACCGGCGGTTGCTACCTGATAGAGTAGGGGTTGGAAAATATGATGATTATTCTTGTCCAATAACACTATCTGGAATTTATCGCTTCTCAATTTTCGTGCCAACTTCAACCCACCAAAGCCGCCACCCACAATCACAAGTCGTTTTCGTCCCTCTTTATCGGGAATATCCATTTTTGTTTTCATAATGAAGTTCGTTATTCGTTCTAAAAGAATAACGCTAAATAGGGAATAAAGTTCTGGATTTCTTATTTCTTCATCTTTTTTTCTTAAAGGAAGAAGTTTGAACAAAATACTTCAGATTATTGTTATTATATGATTAAAAATAAAACTAAATTTGCCGACGTAGTTTCCTACAGGTATAATCATGGACGCTAAACTAACGAAATGGATATTGCCGGTGCTGTTATTACTAATAGCAACCGATATATGGGCACAAGGCCACACAGGAGCAGATGTTTCAGTTGCATCTTCTGTTTCTGTAACTGACACCTTACCACAAAAGAAAAGTTTCTTCAAGAAATTCCTGGACTATTTTAATGATGCCAATAAAGAGAAGAAAAACAAGAAGTTTGACTTCAGCGTTATCGGAGGACCTCATTATTCCAGTGACACTAAGTTCGGTATCGGTTTGGTAGCCGCCGGATTATACCGTACAGACCTGAATGATACCATCCTTCCGCCATCTAATGTATCTTTATACGGTGATGTATCTACGGTAGGTTTCTATTTGTTGGGTATACGTGGAAACCACCTCTTTCCACAAGACAAATACCGTCTGAACTACAATCTTTATTTTTATTCATTCCCCAGTCTGTATTGGGGAAAAGGATATGAGAACGGTTCTAATGACGATAATGAAAGTGATTATGACCGCTTCCAGGCACAAGTAAAAGTAGACTTCATGACTCGTGTAGCGCGGAACTTCTACATCGGTCCGATGGCAGTCTTTGATTATGTCTACGGTCACGATTTTGAAAAGCCCGAACTGTGGGAAGGAATGAAAGCCCGGACTACCAATACAAGCCTTGGATTTTCATTACTCTATGATTCACGGGATTTCCTCACGAATGCCTACAGCGGTTACTACCTGAGAATAGACCAACGGTTCAGCCCCGCATTTCTGGGCAACAAATATGCATTCAGTAGCACAGAACTGACTACCAGCTATTATCATCCAGTATGGAAGGGGGGAGTATTGGCAGGACAATTCCATACGTTGCTGAATTACGGTAATCCGCCTTGGGGATTGATGGCAACATTGGGAAGTTCTTATTCTATGCGTGGTTATTACGAAGGGCGTTACCGGGATAAATGTGCCATGGATGCCCAGATAGAACTACGTCAGCATGTCTGGAAACGAAATGGTGTAGCTGTATGGGCAGGAGCGGGAACCGTGTTTCCCAAATTTTCCAGTTTCGAAGTTAAACATATTCTGCCTAATTATGGTTTTGGTTATCGGTGGGAGTTCAAAAAGAGAGTAAACGTAAGGTTAGATTTAGGGTTTGGAAAAGGCCAGACCGGATTTATATTCAACATCAATGAAGCTTTTTAAAAACATAAAGAAATGGTTGGAAAATCAGGAGCATTTGTTCTATCTGTTCCTGCTGATCCTGATAGTACCCAATATCATTCTCTGCTTTACAGAGCCGATGCCTGTGGTTGCGAAAGTGTGCAATATACTGTTGCCATTTGCTTTCTACTACCTGGTGATGACCCTGTCGAGGAACTGTGGAAAAATGTTCTGGATACTTTTCGTGTTCATCTTCTTTGGGGCTTTCCAGATAGTGTTGCTTTATCTCTTCGGGCAGTCCATTATTGCTGTGGATATGTTCCTGAATCTGGTAACGACTAATTCGAGTGAAGCCATGGAGTTGCTGGATAATCTTGTTCCGGCATTAGTGAGTGTGATTATCCTTTACATACCGGCATTGATTCTGGCTGCAATCTCCATTATAAAGAAACGGAAATTATCTCCGGAATTTATCCGTCGTGAACGGAAAAAGGCATGGATTGCCTTGTTCATCGGTTTTATTTCACTGGGCGCCGCTTATGGATTGGATAAACGTTACGAGTTGAAATCGGATTTATATCCGGCCAATGTGTGTTACAATGTAGCACTCGCATTCCAGCGCAATGCCCAAACAAGGACGTATCACCGCACATCAGAGAACTTCATTTTTAACGCCCAGCCTTCCCATCCGGAAGACAGGCGGGAAATTTATATTATGGTAGTGGGTGAAACATCCCGTGCCCTAAACTGGAGCCTTTACGACTATGACCGGAATACGAATCCCGAACTCTCTAAAATAGAAGGAGTGGTATCTTTCTGCCATGTTCTGACGGAATCGAATACTACGCACAAGAGTGTACCGATGCTGCTTTCTTCTGTTTCTGCACAGAATTTCGATTCCATCTACTATCGAAAGAGCATCATTACTGCTTTCAAAGAAGCCGGTTTCCAAACAGCTTTCTTCTCAAACCAGCGGTATAACCATTCTTTCATCGATTTCTTCGGAATGGAAGCGGATACTTATGATTTTATCAAGGAAGATTCCCAGGATTCGCAATATAACCCTTCAGATGACGACCTGTTAATGTTGGTAGAAAAAGAACTTGAGAAAGGAAATCGGAAACAGTTCATTGTATTGCATACCTATGGATCCCACTTCAATTACCGGGAACGTTATCCGAAAGCTGCTGCTTTCTTCTTGCCGGATTTCCCCGTAGATGCAGAAGTGAAATACAAAGATAACCTGATGAATGCCTACGACAATTCCGTCCGGTATACGGATAATTTCCTGGCACGTATCATCCATCTATTGAAGGAGCAGCAAGTAGATTCCGGTATGCTTTACACGTCCGACCATGGGGAAGATATCTTCGACGACAGCCGACACCTGTTTCTTCATGCATCCCCCGTTCCGTCTTACTATCAGCTACACGTACCTTTCCTGCTGTGGACATCCGACAGTTATAGGGAAGAGTATCCCGGAATAGAGAAAGCTGCTTCGATGAACCGACAGAAAAATATATCTTCCAGTATTTCTTTCTTCCAGACCATGATGGAACTGGCCGGAATAGAAACTCCGTATCGCAATGACAGTCTATCTGTCACCAGCCCTCTCTATACAGAAAAATCGAGAGTTTATCTGAACGATCATAATGAACCGCGTCCGCTGGATGATATAGGGATGGGAAAGGAAGACTTTGAGATGCTGAAAAAAAGAGGTATAGACGCGCAATAATACTATTTACTTTTTCTTCCTGATCTCCTCTTTCTCCAGATTTCTCACAGAAGGAATACACATCATCAGAATTGCAGTCAGCACAATGGCAAAACCACAGTAGATAAATATGTTGCCTATTCCTAGAGAATCGGCTACGAAGCTTGTGACAAACAAACCGATGATAGAAGGGAACAAACTAACGCTGTCGAAAAGCGAGAATACACGCCCCAGATAAATCGGCTTGAACTGCGTCTGCAACAAAGAGGTAAAAGGACCAGATAAAAACGGTACGATGAGTCCTTGTACCACCGTCAGTATAGCAAAAAATACATACCCATTGCCGGGTAACATACCACATACGGCCAATGCCAGACCAAGTATCGCATAAGAGAACGCTATCATCAGTATCTTCCTTATCTTAGGATTCCAGATTCCCAGTAAAGCCCCTCCGGCCAACATACCCGCCCCGAAAAGTGTTTCTATCAAACTAATCTGATAAGCTGTTCCGGAAAAAGTATGCAGAGTCATCAGCGGCATCAGGGCGACTATCGGCAACACAAAGAAAGTAATCAAAATTTCTGTAACCATCACCCAACTAACCCCTCGGTTGCGCATAATCACATGGAAACCATCACGCATATCATTCAATACACTCTTAGCTGAGATATTTTCCTTCTTCGGATTCGGAATGTAAACAAACAGTAGGGAGGTGCAGGCAATGATTGCGCCTGCCACATCCAATAACATGACTACACTCATATCGAATGCCAGAAGCAGAACCGCTCCCAATGCAGGGCCGCCGATATTACAAATAGACTGGATAGCTTGGTTAATCCCCGCAATACGGGTCAGTTCCTTTTCCGGAGCCAACAATGGAATAGATGATTTCATGGCCGGTGAATGGAAAGAACCACCAATGGAACGAAGCGCCAGTAATATATAGATGTGCCACAATTCCACGATATCCAGGTAAAATAGCAAAGCGATAATACCGGAACAGAGTGCAACGAAACTATCTGCACCTATCATAGTCCATTTCCGGTTCCAGCGATCCACATATACGCCTGCAAATGCCCCTAACAAAGCTTGCGGCAATAAGGCGGCAATCATGGCAAAGGACAAAACTTCCGCAGAACCCGTTTTGAGACTAATCCATAAGACGATAGAGAACTGAGCGATGGAACTACTTAATATAGAAAATAGTTGCCCGCTCCATATTATGATAAATTTTTTCTTCCAATTATTCATGATGAGAGTGAAACTATATAATGAAAAACAGATAAATGCCTCCTGTTGTTGCATCTACATACGGGAGATTTTCAATATTCTTAAGTCTAGTAATAATAGTAATATTCAGTAACGACAAAAAAGGTTCTGAAACTCAATTGTTTTCAGAACCTTATCTTTGTACACCCTCAGGGACTCGAACCCTGGACCCATTGATTAAGAGTCAATTGCTCTACCAGCTGAGCTAAGAGTGCATCGTTTTTCTTGTTTGCGGGTGCAAAAGTAGTCCTTTTATTTTATTCATCCAAGCAAAATAAAATCTTTTTTTCGATGAAAGCGGCTTTTTTTAATCAAACTCGTACAGGTCGGAGGGAGTGCTACGCTTTAAAGCGCAGAGTTGCACATCTTTACCTACCAATATACCTTTACTCTTTAATTTCCATTCCACCGTCTTGTAAGCAAGCTCCGGATGATTATTGTCTTTGCTCAAATGGCAAAGCCAGATATATTTCAAGTCTTCCGTGATATTTTCCGCCAGGAACTCGGCAGTTGCAATGTTGCTCATGTGTCCCGTACGGCTGGTGATTCGCTCCTTTAAATACTGCGGGTATGTACCCATACGCAGCATTTCATCATCATAGTTAGCTTCCAGTATCAGATAATTCGCTTTACGGATAAACTTGGCAGCAGTAGGGGTGATTTCACCAAGGTCGGTAAGGAATGAAAATACTTTTCCGTCAATTTCAATGCAATAACCCACATTATCCGTACCGTCATGGGGAACTTCGAAAGACTCAATGTGAAAGTCTTCCAATACCATCGGTTCTTCTTTCTCCAGATAGCGGACGGAAGAGTGCAGCTTCTCCGTCATGCAATAACTTTTATTGATTCCCTCGTGGATGCGTGCAGTAGTGTAGACAGGGATATGCAGCTTCTCACCCAGTCCGCCCACCGCCTTAATATGGTCCGCATGGTCGTGTGTGACGAATACAGCACGTATCGTCTCCATGCCGACACCCACCTCTTTTAATGATTTCTTAATTGTACGTACCGCTATACCAGCGTCAATAAGTATTCCGTATTTTTCAGTGCCTATATAATAGCAGTTGCCACTACTTCCGCTCGCAAGGCTTATAAATTTTACTTTCATTATGTTCTCCTCAATTTAGAAAAAGCCGCCACTTTTATGGCAAAGTGACGGCAAATATACATAAAAAATGAGATATTCAGACTTTGGCTTTCTTCTTTTTGTCGATGGATTCGGTGATTTTGGCAAATACCAACAGTGCCAGTGCAGATATCAGACCGATAGCGGCGAAATAGTACCAGATATAATGCGCATTGGTGCTGGCAGCTTCCCATGCTTCACGAGTCTCAAAGAGGACAGGATCGGGACAGTATTTTGTCAGCAATACTCCCGCGATACCAAAACCGAAGATGGAAGAGAGGAAGGAATGGAGATGGCTAAATCCAAGATACATACCTTCTTCACCCTTAGGCGCTTGCAGGGAGAAGTACTCCAGATAACGCGGTGAAATGAAACATTCTGCCAAAGCCTGTATCACAATACCGGCTATCATCATTAATGTGATATTGCTCATTCCGCTTATCACGTCATTTCCAAGCAGGTTACCGCATGCCATCAGCAGAGCCGAAAAGGGGATAAGGAACATACCAATATTCATGGAAGTAATAGCCGAACGTTTCGCCATCAAACGCGTCACGAAACTAACGCAGCAAACCACTACAAACGGGTTTACATTGGCTATCCAACCCGGCTTGGCAGTTTCGCCCGCCATACGGATTACGTATTTAGGCATCGTAGCGTATAACTGTTGCTGCACCATCCAGAATCCCGTTATAATCAGGATAAGGATCAGCAGACGCCAGTTCGTAATGATGCGCAGGAAGCCCTGGCCGATTTCACGCATACTTTTTCCTTCGCCTGCCGTATGGGTAGATTTATAGAGCAGAATAACGGAAAGCAATGCCAATATGGTCATCGTAGCAGAGAAATAGTTGATATAGATATAAGCCTGATCTCCAATAATATTCCGCAACGGATCAATCACTGTCTTTCCGGTGAATGCACCAATATTCACCATCATATAAAAGATGGAATAACCGCGTGCGCGGTTTGCTTCCGTAGTTTCTTTTGCCACTGAAGCCGAAATAATGGATTTGATAAACGATCCGCCCACCATGATAACAAACAGCACAGGAACGATCATCCAGCGGCTATCGCTATCCGGCAGTCCGGTGAAACGGGTTGCTTTGCCATATTCCACCAAACCGGCGGCTTCCAGCAGGGTAGGGAGAATTCCTAAACCCAGATATCCGACAGACAGCAGCGAAAAAGCAACAATCATGGATTTCCGGAAACCTATCTTATCGGCATAAGCACCTGTGAAGATAGGCAAAAGATAAAGACCACCGGAAAATAAACCGGAAATCATACTCGCTTCAAGGTCGTTGAAGCCTAAAATAGAAGAAAGATAAATGGTGAGAACGATAAAAACGGCATAATACGCCATACGTTCGAACAGTTCGACCGTGTTGCTTACCCAAAAGGCTTTAGTGAACCCTTTAGATACATTTTGGGGTGATTGAGTCATCCTAATATTATGTTGTTAGTGAAAAATTAAGCGCAAAAATACATTTTTATGAAATTATATGCAAATTTCTTTCATATTTGCCTATTGTAAAAGGGAGAAAACGCTTTGTTTATTCAATAAGATTCGTATCTTTGTTCTGTAATTTTTCAGCATAAAACTATGACAATAGCAGTTGACTTCGACGGAACTATAGTAGAACATCGCTATCCCCGTATCGGTAAAGAAATTCCTTTTGCAACAGACACTTTAAAACTGTTGCAGCAAGATCAGCACAGGCTTATTTTGTGGAGTGTGCGCGAAGGTGAACTTCTGGAAGAAGCCGTCGCCTGGTGCAAAGAAAGAGGAGTGGAATTCTATGCTGTCAATCGTGATTATCCCGAAGAAAAGCAGCAGGACTGTGGATTCTCCCGTAAACTGAAAGTAGACCTATTCATTGATGACCGTAATCTGGGTGGATTGCCCGATTGGGGACTTATCTATCAGATGATTAAAGAACGTAAAACTTTCCGGGATATCTATACGCAAGGTAATATCTCCACGGACCAGGACAAAAAGAAGAAGTGTTGGTTTTAGTAGTAACCATAGAAACAATGATGTAGCCATTAACCCTGCCAGGGATATAAGAAGAAACGATGTCATTTTGCCGTAGATAGAAGTCGAAGGAGTGATGCGATAGTATTAGAGTGCTTTATAAATATTGCGCTGTTACATGGTTATTGCTGATATAGCGTATAATAAAAATCATTTCACCGTCTTTCTGATAGACATTGAAAAATACATACCATTGTGTAGCCTTATTTTTCCGGAACGTAGCGTATAACATCTTCTTTCCGTACCTGTCAAAATAGGGAGGTGCCGGCTTGTTTAGCTTTAGCGGAAGGTTGTTTTTTATATCGAAAATCAATTCTTCCACGTACTTTTGTGCATTTTCCTCAAATCCGAAATATTCTTTTTTATAGAGAATCTGAATCAGCTCCATGAGGTATTCTCTCACCTCTGGTAATGCTATTACTTTCATTATTCTTGTTTCCTTTTATTCCCGAACAATTCATGAATGTCTGCTTTTACACCTTGAAGAAGTTCATCCATTGTTATAGCCCGATCAAGATCTGCATCTGGCTCAAGAATATATTCTTTGCTTATCAGCATATCACTTTCACTTACCGGAACAAGTTTAAAACTTCCGTTTTTACGGGACTTCAAAATAATGTCCTCTCCATTGTTAGCCATATCCATGAATTTAGATTGATTGGCTCTGAAATCTCTTGTGCTAATTATTATCATAATCTTCTGTTTTATGGGATTTATATGCAAATATAGTAAAAAGGAAATTGGTATCCAATTTGGACGCATTTTATCTTTAAAAGAAGCGAAGCGATGGATGCGTATAAAAGAAAAGGAGCGCATCAATATAACTTTGATGCACTCCTTGCTATGGGTAAAAAGTAATTCTTCTTTTAGAACTTGAAGAAATTCTTAGCGTTATAGTAGCTGATATCTTCAATCATCTGGTTCACGCGGTCCATTTCAGAAGCCGGAATTTCACCATTTTCAATATCACGGCCAACAAGATTACACAATGTACGGCGGAAATATTCATGACGCGGATAGGAGAGGAATGAACGAGAGTCCGTCAACATACCTACGAAACGGCTCAACAGACCCAGTACGGAAAGAGCATTCATCTGTTTCTCCATACCGTCTTTCTGATCGAGGAACCACCAGCCGGAACCAAACTGTATCTTACCCGGAATCGTGCCATCCTGGAAGTTGCCCAACATAGTGGCAATAACTTCATTAGCGCACGGATTGAGGTTATAAAGAATAGTCTTCGTCAACTTGCCTTTGGAATTCAAGCGGTCGAGGAATTTAGACATTGCCTTAGCAGTAGTAAATTCACCGATAGAATCGAAACCAGTATCAGCACCGAGTAACTTGAACATCTTGCTGTTATTGTTACGGATAGCGCCATAATGGAATTGTTGTGTCCAGCCTTTTTCCCAGTCCATTTCACCGAAGATAACCAGCATAGCTGATTTGAATTTCAGGATTTCTTCCTTGGTCAGTTCTGCTCCACCATATACCTTATTAAATATAGCTTTGATTTCAGCATCTGTATAGTCTTCTGCGTAGAATTCTTCAATACCGTGGTCAGACAATTTACAGCCTTGTTCAGCAAAGAAGTCATGACGCTTGCGCAGGGCAGCTATCATATCATCGAAATTAGAGATAGCAACACCGCTTACTTCAGCCAGTTTCTCAACGTATGCACGGAAGTCAGCAGGAACTTCTACAGCCATTGCCTTGTCAGGACGCCATGTCGGCAACATTTTGATTTCAAAACCACTTTCGCGTGTCTGAATATGATATTCCAGAGAATCAATAGGATCATCCGTTGTACAAACTGCTTCTACATGATAACGGCGCATCATACCACGAGCAGAGTATTCCGGTTGAGCCAACTTCTCATTACACTCGTCATAAATCTCACGGGCAGTCTTCGGGCTCAGAATCTTATCGATACCGAACGCTGTCTTCAACTCCAGGTGTGTCCAGTGATACAAAGGATTACGGAAAGTATAAGGAACGGTTTCAGCCCACTTTTCAAATTTTTCCCAGTCGGAAGTATCCTTACCTGTGCAGAAACGTTCGTCTACACCATTGGTACGCATAGCACGCCATTTGTAATGGTCGCCGCCCAACCAGATTTCAGTCAATGACTTAAACTGATAGTCGTCTGCTACCATTTTAGGGATTAAGTGACAGTGATAATCGATAATCGGCATCTTGGCCGCATGTTCATGATACAACTTCTGTGCGGTTTCTGTCTGCAACAGGAAGTTTTCATCCATAAATTTTTTCATTCTACTGTGTTTTAAGTATATAAAAATATTACTTTCTCTTTTCTATACCTATATAGTATTGATTGTAAAGCTAATAGGCAAGATATTGGTTTTTGCTTTTATTAACCGTTATCGAACACAAAAGTAGAAAAATTACTTGGAGAAACAAAATAATTCGTATCTTTGCCGCAAATATTTATAATATTTAAGTTTTAGACATTGAACCTTTAGTGCCTTAAAACGAATGAGACAAAGAATATGGAAAACAAGAACTACACCATTAAAGACATTGCCCGCATGGCGGGTGTTTCTGCTGGAACTGTGGACCGTGTGTTGCACAATCGGGGAGATGTTTCTGCTGCCAGCAGGGAGAAGGTTCAAAAAGTGCTTGATGAGATAGACTATCATCCTAATATGTTTGCCATTGGTCTGGCAGCCAAGAAGCGCTACCGTGTTCTGTGTATTACACCTTATTATGTAGAACATGATTATTGGTATTCCGTAGCTGAAGGCATCAACCGTGCTGCACAAGAGTTGCGCCCTTTTAATGTAAGTGTGGACTATTTGTGCTACCATCATGCCGACCGGCTTTCTTATGAGAAAGCCTGCGCGAAGCTCCGCAAAGAAATAGTGGATGCCGTATTGATCGCCCCCAATTTCCGCGAAGAGACAATGTCGCTGACATCTTATCTGGAAGGGAAAAAGATACCTTACGTATTCGTCGACTTTAATATAGAAGACACCCATGCACTCTGCTACATCGGCCAAGACTCCCAAACAAGCGGGTATATGGCTGCTAAAATTCTGATGCGCAAGTATAAGGAAGGACAGGAGCTGATACTATTTCTTAATAATAAAAAGAATAGTCCGGCAGAAATACAGATGCAACGACGCGTGGACGGTTTCATGAATTTTATTGCACAGGAACATGAGAATCTGGTGGTTCATGATGTAGTACTGAATAAAGAAGATGATGAAGCCAACCGCCGGACATTGGAAGATTTCTTTGCCGCACATCCCAAGGCAGTATTAGGAGCCGTTTTTAACTCACGTGTCTACCAGGTGGCAGGATATCTACAGGAAACAGGACATCATTTGGAAGGATTGGTTGGATACGACCTTCTGCCAAAGAACGTGGATTATCTGAAATCCGGCGAAGTAAATTATCTCATCGGACAACGCCCGGGACTGCAAGGATATTGCGGTGTAAAAGCTCTGTGCGACCATGTCGTATTCAAACGTCCGGTGACCGGTGTAAAGTATATGCCTATCGACATCCTGATGAAAGAAAACATCAATTTCTATTTTGAATTTGAATAAACATCATAATATCAATCACTTTAAAAACGATTTTTAAGCATGAAAGCATTAAACAAACAGACCGCTCCCAAGGCTCAGCGCCCGGAACGTATCATTCAATTCGGTGAAGGAAACTTCTTACGTGCATTTATCGACTGGATTATTTATAACATGAACGAAAAAACTGATTTCAATAGCAGTGTTGTAGTAGTTCAACCCATCGACAAAGGTATGGTAGACATGCTGAATGCACAGGATGATCTTTATCACGTAAACCTGCAAGGATTGGATAAAGGAGAAACTGTCAATAGTCTGACAATGATCGACGTTATCAGCCGTGCACTGAATCCTTACACTCAGAACGATGAATTCATGAAGTTGGCTGAGCAACCGGAAATGCGTTTCGTAATCTCCAACACTACGGAAGCCGGTATCGCTTTCGATCCCTCCTGCAAACTGACTGACGCTCCGGCTTCTTCTTATCCGGGCAAACTGACCCAACTACTGTATCATCGTTTCAAAACATTCAACGGTGATAAGAGCAAAGGTCTGATTATCTTCCCTTGCGAACTTATCTTCCTGAACGGTCACAAACTGAAAGAAACCATCTACCAATATATCGAATTATGGCAATTGGGTGATGAATTCAAGACTTGGTTTGAAGAAGCATGTGGTGTGTACGCTACGCTTGTTGACCGTATTGTTCCGGGATTCCCGCGCAAAGATATTGCAGCAATTAAGGAAAAATTACAGTATGATGATAATTTGGTGGTACAGGCTGAAATCTTCCACCTCTGGGTCATCGAAGCCCCGCAGGAGATTGCCAAAGAATTCCCTGCTGACAAAGCTGGTTTGAATGTATTGTTCGTTCCTTCTGAAGCACCGTATCACGAAAGAAAAGTAACGTTGCTGAATGGTCCTCACACTGTTCTTTCTCCGGTAGCTTACTTGTCGGGCGTAAACATTGTGCGTGATGCTTGTCAACATCCGGTTATTGGTCAGTACATCAATAAGGTAATGTTCGATGAGTTGATGGAAACATTGAACTTGCCGAAAGATGAGTTGAAGAAGTTTGCGGAAGATGTATTAGAGCGTTTCAACAATCCGTTTGTTGACCATGCCGTTACCAGCATTATGCTGAACTCTTTCCCGAAATATGAAACTCGTGACCTGCCTGGCTTGAAGACTTATCTGCAACGCAAAGGTGAACTGCCTAAGGGACTGGTTCTCGGTTTGGCCGCTATTATTACTTATTATAAAGGCGGTGTTCGTGAAGACGGTGCTGAGATCACCCCGAACGATGCTCCGGAAATCATGCAGTTACTGAAAGACCTGTGGGCGACAGGCGATACCCAGAAAGTAACCGAAGGTGTACTTGCTGCAACTTCTATCTGGGGCGAAGATTTGAATAATATCCCGGGACTTACCGCTGCAGTGAAAGCTGATCTGGATTCTATCCAGGAAAAAGGTATGCTGGAAACAGTAAAGGGAATTCTTTAATTAATCTACAAGTATCACAAAGGAGATAGGGCGGGGCGGAGGCTTCGCCCTATTTTTTTCTATTATCTCTTTGCTTTCCATAAAAAAAGATTTTCTTTGCAATAAAAAAATCAAGCTTACGAGTTTATTGGAAGTGGTAATGGACTAAATAATAATTTAGGGAAGAATGGGTACGCGGACTAACAACGTTTTTTAGACGTTGTTTCCTACATCCTACACCCATGATTATACTCCATTGAATATCAAGCAAATATGTGTTGTATAAAAGGGTGTAGGCAGATGTATAAAATCCTCTTCCTACACCCCGAAATTCATAAAAAACACGTTTTTTATTCTGTAACCTCCTTATTATCAGCCCGTACATACACTTTGTGCGAACCTTGCCCCACTGTATTCAAATACCCCTTTTCTACAAGCAAATTGAGGTCATTCAATGCTTTATTCTTCAAAAGTCCTGTAATTCCGCTATAATCATGACGGGTAATGAAAGGATGTGTCTCCAAAAAAGCCAGCAAACGGTGATAACGCTCCGCACCGCTAAGTTCCGCACTTTTTCGGAAACCATATTTGGCACGTTCCACATAGCCCGCACAGCGTTTCCGGAAATCGGGAGACACACGCAGGTGTACTTTGCCAAAGAAAATAGTTTGCGAATGAATCTCTTTGGGATCCATTACCGGACGGGCTTGCAAGCTTGCCGAAAAATATCCGATATCACCTAACTGTACATGATGTCCTTCGGACAGGTAATAGGAAATACGGTCCTCAAGCAAAGCCATCACGCCCTTCACATCACCGGGAGTGAAGCTGGACATATCGGCTATATCCTGAACCAAACGCTCCATTTCAATAGTGCCCTTATTTACGATACGTGGGTACAAAGGTTGTAATTCGCCGTCACCCTTCGGATTCGGGCGTCTCCGAAAATCATATTCTGCTGCCATAATGCTATGTTATTAAGTTACTAAATCATCATTTGCCCCTTTCCTTTTCCTCTTTTGCATTAAGGAAAATATCAGTAAGCTATAAGCTAAACTTTGTTTTTTAATTGTGGGCTGTACCTCCTGCAATTGTAGGATGCACAGCCCACAGCCGAGAACTGTCCGTCCCGTAGTTTCGGGACGAAGTTTTGCTACTGACAAAGATACAAAAACAATAAGGGAAAGTCAAGTTTTCTACCAACTATATTTCAATTTTTATGATTGCTTTATGATGAACAAAAAAGGGGTGTTACTGCTTAACAAAAGCCTTGATTTATTTGTTTCAAACGCATTTTATACCTACCTTGCAGTCTCTTAGGAAAAGGTTCTTAAGAATAAATTATTTTTTAAATAGACACACAAATGAAAATAACCCTTGTCAGAGAAGAAAAAGAGAGTGGGAGAGAAGCCGTCAGCACCTGCGAGGCAGATGTATTATTGGAACGGATAAAGACAGAAACTAAAGCAGCACACGTCACCGCACTACGGACCATGCTACTATATACCACCCCTGATGCTCGTGGTCACTACGAGCACATTGATAAATTGCCACGCATTTATCCGGCTGTAGAATATGGAAGAAGCCGCGATGGAGGCAGAAAGCTGAAGCGCTACAACGGCATAGTAATGCTCGAAGTAAATGGCCTGGCCGGACTGTCAGAAGTGGAACTAGTGAAAGAGCAGGCAAGATTATTACCGCAAACTTGGGCTGCTATTACCGGAAGCAGCGGACGGAGCGTAAAGATATGGGTGAAATTCGTGCTTCCCGACGGAAACCTCCCTGTAAAAGAGGAGAATATCACTCTCTTTCATGCCTGCGCTTATCGCATGGCCGTGCAGTGCTATCAACCCATACTGCCGTTTTCCATAACCTTGAAAGAACCTAACCCCGCACAAAGCTGCCGCATGACGCTGGACACTGACCCTTATTTCAATCCTGACGCCATAGCTTTCTGCCAGGAGCAGCCGTTCAGTATGCCCGGTGAACAGACTTTCCACCAACGGAAATTGGCGGAAAAGAATCCATTGCTGAGACTGAAACCCGGATTTGAGACATCGGAAACCTTCACCATACTGTTTGAAACAACCCTCGGCAAGGCATTGGATGAAATGCAGAACTGGAAGCGGGGAGATACCTTGCATCCGTTGCTGGTGTGCCTGGCCGAAAATTGCTTCAAAGCAGGGATACCGGAAGAAGAAACCGTACGTCAGGTTATGATACACTATTACAGACAGGCAGACGAACAGGATGTCAGGATAACCATCCACAATCTGTATCGTGAATGCAAAGGATTCGGTAAGAAGTCAGCCTTGACACCGGAACAAAAAATCTCACTGCAATTGGAGGAATTCATGGGACGTAGATATGAATTCCGTTTTAATACCGTCAGCAATGATTTGGAATTTCGTCAAAAGGACTCCATTCACTTCTACTTCCAGCCTGTTGACCAACGGGCACGGAACAGCATATCAATGGATGCCCTGCAAGAAGGCATCAAAGTGTGGGACCGGGATGTAAACCGCTATCTGGCGTCCAACCGTGTGCCACTATACAATCCGGTAGAAAATTATCTGTGCAGCGTAGGGCGTTGGGACGGTAAAGATCGTATTCATGCGCTTGCCGACCTCGTGCCTTGCAATAATCCACACTGGCGTCAACTCTTCTACCGTTGGTTTCTGAACATGGTGGCTCACTGGCGGGGGCTCAACAAGCAATATGCCAACAGCACATCGCCTCTTTTAGTCGGTGCTCAAGGTTTTCGGAAATCAACCTACTGCCGGATCATTCTTCCGCCCGAACTTCGTTTCGGCTATACGGACAGCCTGGATTTCAGAAATAAGCGGGATGCCGAAATGTATCTGGGGCGTTTTATGCTGATCAACATTGATGAGTTTGACCAGGTCAGCATGAATCAGCAAGGTTTTCTAAAACATCTGTTACAGAAGCCTGTAGCTAATCTGCGCAAACCTTATGGCAGCAGTATCCAGGAGATGCGACGTTATGCTTCATTCATAGGTACCAGTAACCAGAAAGATTTGCTGACCGATCCGAGTGGTAGCCGCCGTTTTATCTGTATCGAGGTAACGGCACCCATCAATACAAACGTTACCATCAACTACCGTCAACTGTATGCACAAGCAATGGAGGCTATCACGAAAGGAGAACGTTACTGGTTTGATGACACAGACGAAGCAATTCTGAAGGAATCTAACCGGGAATTCGAACAAATCAGTCCGCTGGAGCAACTTTTCCATTGTCATTTTCGTTCACCGGAAGAAGGAGAGACGGGAGAACAATTGTCCGCCATGCAGATTATTGAATATCTACAAGAGAAGAACAAGGCTATCAATCTGTCTCAAAGCAGTATAACTACATTTGGACGTATTTTGAAAAGAAACCAGATTCAGTCCAAACGAACTAAGAAAGGGATGATATACGAAGTGATAAAGTTGTGATTTCAGTAAAATTGTGGTGTAGGAAGGTAGGCTTCCTACACCTTCCTACATACTTTCCTGCATCATATATCAACTTGTAAATTAACGACTTAATCGTTTCGGTGTATGATGTAGGTTCCTTTTTAGAAAATAGTGTTATGAGAATTTTCTTTTTATTCTGCTCCCCGTAATATGAATGTTGTGGCCCCGATAGTAACGATGGCCCCGTCCTCAATACGGATACGGTCTTTATCTCCCAGTATTTCATTATTCAGAAAAGTTCCGGTCAGACTGGGGGCATCTTGCAGAGTATAAACAAGTTTGCCTTGCTTATTTCGCTTCACATTAATAATGCAGTGACGGCGATCCATACTCATGTCCGACGTTTCAATAGGAGTATTGATATTGGTTCCCACACAGCGACGGCCAATTACATTGTCACCTTCCTGCAAAGGAAGCACTTGCTTGAAGCCAAACACATTCTCAATCACCGTAATACTGCCAAAAGCATCTTTAAATTCTTCTTCATCAGGGCGTTCTTCCTTTTGCGGAGCACGCATCTTTGTCTTTCCCAGGCGAATACTAAACTGCTTGCCACAATGCTCACAAACGAAGACCAATGACTGACCTTCGCTGTATTTTGTTTCATCGAACAAAAGATAATTCTCACATTTAGGACAACGGATACGCTTCATAAGATTAAAAAATTAAGAATTATCACTTCTTCAACACCCAAGCATTTTTGTACATCTCATTTTGGCGAATTCTTGCCAAAGCCTGATAAGCTTCCACTTCTGTTCCGCAAGATTCAATGCTGACACGCATTTTGCCGTCTCCAACAATCGCTTTTGCAGTGGAGAAGCCTTTTGCAACCAGCTGGGCTGCCATTGCTTCTGCATCTTGTTCTGTGCCCACGCTAGCAATGATAATATGATAGGGTCTTTTAGGAGTGGCAACGGACTGTTTAGCAGCAATAGGTTGCACATTTTGTTTAGGAGTCTCAGAAGTTACAACTGCTTTAGAAGTCTCAGCCTTAGCTTGAGTTTCTGTGGATACAGCCGGTGTTTTACCAACTTTGACTTCTCTAACCGCAACAGGGGCTACCACTTTCTTTTGTGTCCCCTTTTGCTTGTTAGCTGATTTGCGGGTGGGAGTATTCTGCTTTACAACAATCGGTGTAATAACCAAAGATTGCTTTTCTATTTTCTCAAACAGCTCATCCGGCAATAGCTTTGCATAATTTTCTTCCACCACTTCCGTATTCTCTATCGGAGTGGAAAAGAAAAAAGAAAGCACAATTGCAGCTACCACTGCGGCAGCATTAGTCAGATATGCACGGTTAAATTTGATGGAGAAAGTACGTTTTTCCTTTTTGATAGCGGCAGGCACTGAATAAGCGGCAACGTTCTCGGTCGACGGCTTTTCCAAAGCAGACAATTCCTGCATCTCAAATGCATCCAGCCCATATAAATAAGGAGTTGTGATCTTATTATCATAAGGTGCGAAGTCGAAGGTGTTATGAATAGTGTAACGTACTTCGCCAACATTCGGCAAATCAACCTTACCGTCTTCGTGCAACGTGGCTATTAATTCGTCCACTTTACGTTCTACCATCTTGGTAGCATCAGAGAAATTGGTTCCATACACAGACATATAAGACTGTACCAGCAAACCGTCATTCATCTTCAATTGCGGATTAAAGCCGATAATACGGGTAGGGGGCAGGAAAATATTTTCTTCTTTCACTCTTGTAGCCGAAGCGTAATGAGCAACAAATCCTCCCAAACCCGGAACAATGACGCAGTCATTTTCCAATAACAAAGCTTCTATATGTTGTGCCAATTCAATCATGCTGCAAAAGTAACGCAAATCTCGGATATAAGCCAGTTTCAGGGCATTTTTCTTTTCAACAATTTATAAACAATGCAGAATGATTGTATCTGAAATCTGTAATATACATATTCTTGACACTGTTTATATTCACTTCGATGCGGAGCAAAACAGGGCCATTGATATCTACGGTTATAGTTCCTTTATTTGTGGTATCATCCCACACAGCATCAGCATAGAGCACGGCAATTGCCTGCCTCAGCTCAGTTGGACCATTCACATTGTTAAAACGACCATTGGTAATTTTCCACCGAACTACGGTATTGATATCCCACCCATCCAAATTAGCTCTATATGAGTAGTATGTTCCTGGATCAACAGTTGTAGGTTCTACAAGAGAATTCCCTACGGAGAAGGAACTCAGGCTATTTAATAATAGGAATTACCCGTTGGCGGAATTAATTTCTTTCTTTTCGGTTATGAACTAAATGATAAATAATCTTTTAGACGCGGATAACACGGATGACGCGGATCTTTTTTTATCCACTTTTATAGCGCAGCCTTTTAAATCCGCGTTATCCGTGTCATCCGCGTCTAAAAAATAATATACCGAATGGCGCTAATCACTTATCACCAAACACTAATCACTTTTATTCCTTCTCTTTCCCGGGATGAATTAATTCCGTCAACGGGTTAGATTAATAATTACACTCTTTTTCATATGTCGATGAACCACCTTTTCTAAATTCTAACTACAGACGCATAAATAATAAATGCGCCAACAATAAATTCGGAAAAGTATCGTTTATAGGCATAGTCAGTCAATCTATAAAATATAAAAAATATACGATGAAAATCAAAACGCTGATACTTGCCTCTACTATTATATTATTAACGTCGTGCAGAACGACTACAAATACTATTACCTATTTTCAGAATTTGGATAACCAATCTTCAGCTATTACAGGAAATGCGGTGAATTATGCCCCGCACATAGTCCCTGATGACCAATTGTCCATAACAGTATCAGGCACGGATCCTAATGCAGTGTCAGCATTCAATATGCCTCTTGCCAGTTATCTGACACCAGGAGAAACAAATGTGACTTCTACACCTGTGCTTCATACGTATCTAGTTAATTCGCATGGAGAAATTGATTTTCCGGTACTCGGAAAGTTGCAAGTTGCCGGTCTGACGCGCAGTGAACTGACAGACTTGATGACTGAAAAGATTTCTGTTTATGTGAAATCTCCAATTATCACGATACAGATACGCAACTTTAAAGTTTCTGTATTAGGAGAGGTTAACAAACCCGGAACAGTCAACGTGCCCAATGAACGTCTGTCCGTCCTTGATGCACTCGGAATGGCAGGCGATCTGACCATCTACGGCAATCGTTCCAACGTGCTTTTAATCCGTGATAATAATGGAAAAAAGGAGTATCACCGTTTCGACCTAACTTCTGCAGAAACGCTGACATCTCCTTATTATTATTTGCAGCAAAATGATGTTCTTTATGTAGAACCCAACAAAGCACGGAAAGGAAACGCTAAATATAGCCAAAGCGGACAGTTTAATGTGTCATTGGCTTCAACTATTATCAGCGCCTTGTCAGTACTGGCATCATTGGGTATTGCATTATTAGTTAAATAAATCGCTTTATTATGAATGATGAAAATATACATATCGGGACATTGCTAAAACAGCTATTTTATTATTGGAAGATATATGTACCAATTGGAATTGTTTGCCTGATTGCGGCTATCTGTTTTTTGCTGATTACCCCTAAAGAATATGAATTTACAGCAAGAATGCAGTTGATTGGCAATAATCAAAGCATGATGTCCGAAATGAAGATGCTAAAGAGTAGTGGGATAGGTGCTTTATTAGGCGGCAGTGCTTCAGGTATCAGCGTTGAGGATGAAATTATTATCCTTATGTCGCGTACTAATATGACTGAAGCAATTCTTCAAACTCAATATCAGGTAGAGGTGCGCCAACGCCATGGAATGAAAAATATACTACTTTATGGAAAAGATAGTCCGATAACTTTCTTATTTCCTCAGCAATTTTTGGATACCGTCAGTGAACCCATAAGAATGAAAATAACATTGTTAGATGGTAAGATTCAATCTGCAAAGATTCAATCGAAACTATTTAAAACAGTGAAATTAACAGAGCAACCGTTACCGACACACATACAACTTCCAGTTGGAACAATTGTAATTACATCCAATAATGATACTGTTTCTGGGGAGCAAACTATAAATTGTCAAATTACTCCTTTGCAAAAAGTATACGAGAATTTATATGACGATTTGTATGCCGGAGCCCAAGAAACGGTTTCGGATATTATATTGCTAAGTTTTGATAATGAAAGCAAACAGCGTGGTTGTGATTTTCTAAATACACTAATGGCAGTCTTTAATCAATACTCTCGTAATGTAAAAGTGAAAGAAGCTGATTTGAATGCTAAATTCGTGAAAGAGCGTTTAGACTCTATAACCACAGAGCTTGCCTACTTGGAACATAAAATTGAGACTTATAAAAAGCAGAATAATATTCCGGAACCAACATTATATGCCAAGGCTGCCATCGTAGGGCATCAAGAACTGGAAAGTACTATCTTAGATACAGAAGCACGATTAAAAATGCTGGATTATGTGGTAGAATATATGAGGAATTCAGAAAATGAATATGCATCTATTCCAGCTATTGAAGGAGTTGGTGAAAAATCCATTGCTCTTTACAATCAGTTAGTACTTGACCGCCAACGCCTACTCCTTTCTTCTGAAAGAGGTAATCCGGCCTTGACACTTGCAAACAAACAATTAGCGGAACAACGAAAAATGCTGATGGAGGCTATAGATGCTACCCGAAAAAGTATCCGTGCAAGTTTGGAGGAAATTAGCAAGAAAAATCGGACGTTTAGTAGTCAGTTGAGTGCTTTGCCTACACAAGAACGAGAATATATTGAAATGAAACGTCAGCAAAAGACCAAAGAGGCTGTATATCTTTTCCTCATGCAGAAGTTACAAGAAAAAGAGCTGGTTAATTCTCCCGATGAACAAGCCGGAAGAGTAGTAGATGCAGCATATTACTCGGCAAAGCCTATTTATCCCCAAAAGATTATTGTATTATCCGTCGCATTCGTAATAGTATGTATTATCTCGCTAATTATTATTAGTTTACGCATGTTTATATTTACAAAAAGATGATTTCCATATCCTCATTAGTATTTTCAAAGAATAACCTGTTTTTTACCTTTTTGGTAATAGGATATATCTTTGGCGTTATATTCTATGATTTTATCGAATTCAAGTATACAGATGAATTAATGGCACTATTTCTCGCTTTGTTTGCCGCCATAATGATATGGGAACGAAAGAACTGGAAGGAAACGATACCTATAGGAACTGTAATTTGCATCTTTTTGTTTTATACAATTTATTCATTTATCATTCATTCAAATGTTTTTAAGGCAATTATAAAAGATTTACTGATTCAAATAAAACCATTTATCGGTTTTTATTGCGTTTATCTAATTGCTCCTCAGTTAACATTTGCTCAAAAGCGTTTTATATGTATTCTGTGCTTAATTATAGGAGGAGCTATCACGATTGTTGGATTGACGGATAACATTTACCCCATATTCGGACATCCTTCACGCTTAGCTACAGCTACTATAGCTACAGCTTTTCTTTTCCTCTATTGCAGTACATACACATGGAGTGACATTTTGGTCTTTATCACTTTGCTTAGCATTGGCTTATTCTCTACGCGTTCTAAATTTTACGGTTTGTGGTTTATAGCCATCTTTTTATTAATATACAATAAATCAGGGGGACAGTTACGTTTTAACTGGAAAAGTATTGGACTGTTTCTCTGTTTATCTCTTCTTGTCGTGTGGTTTGTTCGAGACAAAATTGTCTTATATTATATTGATGGAATGATGAATTCTCGCGAAATATGGAGTCGCCCTGCTATGATGCTTACCTCTGGACATATTTTATATGATTACTTTCCATTTGGTAGTGGTTTGGCTAGTTTTGGAACCTATGCATCAGGAGAATACTATTCCGCAATATATGAAGCCTATGGAATTGATAAGTTGTGGGGTATATCTCGCAATGAGAGTTTTTTTATATGCGATGCTTTTTACCCGTCACTAGCTCAATTCGGAGTTATAGGCGTTATACTATATATCACTTTTTGGGTCAGTATTCTTTATAAAGGATATCATTATATTTCTACCGATAATCAAAAACAATGGATTATGCTATTGCTATCTTTTTTGTTTTTTCTAATCGAAGGAGTTGCTGATACTACTTTTACACATAATCGTGGATTGTTTATTCTGATTATTACAGCAATCACACTTAACGAAATGAAATATTGTCATGAAACTACGCGCGGATACATATAAAAGGGGAGCGATATATTCTGCCAGTTTGAGCGTTGTAGTAAAATTCATCGCTTTTATTCAAAACTTGCTTATTGCATATTATTTAGGAGCAGTTACGGGAACGGATATCTATTTTTACCTGTTTGGTGGCATTATTACCGGATGTGAAATTATTCAAACCATCGTTTCGTCGGTCTTAATTCCTCGTTCCATGCAATTACGTAATCAACTCTCAGCTCATGAAGAAAATAGTTACATAAATGCTTTTTTATACTCCATTTCATGTATTATCGTTCCAATTATCATTGTCATCATGGCAACAGGCGAAGCTAGTATTCGTCTTTTGTCTAATTTTTCGGAAAATGATATTCATGAGCATATTCAATTATTATATATACTATTGCCGGTATCTCTACCGTATGTTTTTAATATTGTTTATACGGAAATATTAACATCGCATAGATATTTCATATTTCCCCAACTAATAGCCGTTATCAACAATTTATCTATTGTTTTTATCGTCATATTATTTCATGAGAAGTGGAACACCAACTCCTTAGCTATTGGTTTTAGCATCGCTACTTTAATTAATTCTATATGGCTGCTAATCTTCATGAAGCGTAATTTATCGTGGAATTATACTTGCTTTTCATTTGTTTATCTCAAGGGAAGTTTGGGCAATATAGGTACTGTATTTGCTAATCACTCTGTTGTAGCTTTTACTACCATGTTTCCTTTATATCTGCTTTCTATGTTTTATCCTGGAACAATAACTGTAGTGACTTATGCTATAAAACTACTCCAAGCTCCAATGAATTTGCTATTGCAATTGTTTACAGTTTTGCAGATCAAACTCAATGAGCAATATTCGCTATATGCCTTAAAGGAAATGCGTCAGACATTCATGCATATTGCAGGAAAGGCTGTTTTGTATAGTGTAATAGGCGCTATTTTTTTCTTTTTACTTCGTACTCCTGTCATTGAGATTTTTTTTGGGAGGGGAGCTATGACTTCTGAAAACACTTCATTATTTATTCATATTTTAGGCATATTGATTATTAGTATTCCTTTTTCCATTATAATTTCTGTATCTTCTCGTATGCTATATGCATTACAAAGAGTAAAAGTATATAGTATGATTATGATGCCTACGAACTTATTGACATGTGCCATGTATTATTGGCTCATTCTATCAGGAAGTGCTAATGGATACGCATATACAGTCGTTTTAACAGAGATATTAAAGGCTGCTATTATTACAATTTGTACATTCTATTTATTAAAAAAATAAAATGAGAATTCTGCATATAATATATTCGCTCAACATTGGAGGTGCTGAACGTATGGTAATAACTCTTGCTAATCATCAGGTAAAAGAGAATCGAGTAGGACTATGTATTATTAATAATATGTATTCTCAAGACTTATTGGATGAATTAGACAATCGGATATGTCTGTATTGTATAAACCGGAAAAAAGGAAGCCATAATATCCTTGATATTTTTCGATTAAACAAGTGTATTTTAAATTTTCATCCCGATATTCTTCACATACATGATTCCGATGCTATTCTTTATATTCCTATTCGCTTTCTTTACCATACAGTGTTAACTATCCATGCAACTGACCTACCATTAAAAGGGATTGGATACTATAGTCAAACAGTAGCAATTTCTAAAGCGGTCGCCTATAATACGGAAAAGCGGGGATTGGGCATTCCCAAAGTGATATACAATGGCATCATAACATCCGCAATACAACAGGCTAAAAAAAGAACTTTAGATGACAAACAAAACTTTCGTATTGTGCAAGTCAGTAGATTGGAGCACAATATTAAAGGGCAACATTTGTTATTGGAGGCTCTTCATAAATTACCCTATCTTTACGCGACCGTTGATTTTATCGGAATTGGTAATTCCCATAATCATCTAATAGAAATGGTGAAGAGGTTGAACTTGGAAAATCAAGTACGCTTTTTAGGATATCGCGATATAAAGTGGATATATCAACATCTATGTGACTATCAGTTATTGGTGCAACCGTCACTGAGCGAAGGATTCGGACTCACTATTACGGAAGCAATGGCGGCAAAAATTCCTGTATTAGTATCAAAATTGCCTGCTCCATTAGAAGTTATAGATGACGGTACATTGGGCTATTACTTTACGAATAATAATGTGAATGATTTATGCCAGATGTTACGACAGATAATGGACCACTACAAAGAAGCTTTGGAAATATCCGATAAGGCGAGAGAGTACGTGATTGAAAACTTTGATTCCAATAAAATGGCAGAACAATATATAAAATTGTATAATGAATGTATCGATAAAAAATATCATAAATAAACATCCAGAATTTTGTTTCTTTATCTTAGCCGTAGGAGTTATAATTTTTCAATTATTTATTTTATGGCATGAAGTTGTAATAAAATTCGATAATGACACTAAGATTATAACATATGGTTTTCGTTCTCTTGCGGATGCTATAATAATCTTACTGCCTTATTGGTTGTTGCCCGCTAAATATCGTCATTGTATTTGGTTGATAATCATTCTATTCTCAATTTGGACAGTGTCACAATTGTGGTATTATCGCACATATAATGACTTGATGCCTTTCTCTTCATTTATGCTGTTTTCAAACATTTCACCTTTGCTCATTGAAAGTATAAAATCATCCATACACGCTATTGATTGGAGCATTCTGTTATCAATTGTTCTTCTGCTAATCAGTGACTACATACTATTTATGAAGAAAAATGGTACACATATAAAGATGAATGTTAGGATTGGTTACATTACGATCCTTATCTTAATAGTTGCATTAGTCCACATTGCTAATGGAACAATCTATTATTTTAAAAGGCAGGGAAAAATAAATAATATTTGGGAAAGATATATTGACTATAATGGTTATGCTTATTATTTTAATATGAATGGTTTTGCCGCTTTAGGAGTATATTCGATGGTAGATGCTATATTAGAAAATCAAAAAATAACACAACAAGAAATTAGTCAAATAGAAAATTATCTTCATTACTATGCAAACATTTATACAGACAACTCATATACTGTTCCTAAAGGCTATAACTTAATACTTATCATTATTGAATCATTAAATTCCTGGGTGATAGATTTTAAAGTTAACAAACAGGAAATAACACCTTTTATGAATAAACTTTGTCATCAGGATGGTGTTATCTCTGCTCTAAAGATTCAACCTCAGGTGAAAGACGGACGTTCCAGTGATGCTCACTTTATGTATAACACCGGAATACTTCCATTAAAAAAAGGAGTAGTTGCTACCAGATATGGCAACACGGGCTATCCTTCATTAGCAAAAGCTTTAAAGGGCTACAAAGCCATAGAGTTTATTTGCGATGACGCTAAATTTTGGAATCAAAAAGTAACAGCGTGCAGCTATGGGTTTAGTCGAATATATGATAGGAATGAAATATGTCATGAGACTAATGATGCAGCTAAAGATAGAGATATGTTTCAGTTTGCAAGCAACATACTTGCAAAGGAAAAGCAACCTTTTTATGCCCAATTAGTGACAATATCAATGCATCAACCTTATGATAAATTAAGCGTTCCAGGCACTGTCATATCTCAGTCGACTCAATATTCAACAAATATCAAGAATTATTTGGAAGCAGTTCATTATTGTGACTCGGAATTAGAAAAGTTTATTGAAAACTTGAAAAAAGATGGATTATACAATCATTCTGTTATAGTTATTGTATCTGATCACAACGAAATGGATAAAAACATTCCAGAAGGCAGAGAAGAGGTATTTCCGGAAGACAAAAATATTGCAATGATAATACTAAATACCCCCCATACTATGAAATATCAGGAACAACTTGGACAAATTGATATATATCCAACTTTGTTGGACGTAATGGGGGCAAACCATTATGCTTGGAAAGGGGTGGGACAAAGCATTTTTCGTAAAAAAGAAGGAAAACAGGCGAGTCTTGATATACTGTGGGACATTTCTTCCCTATCAATAACTAAAAGATACTTCAATAATATAAATTTCGATGAAAGTGTTACTTATAAATAAGTTCCTCTATCCGCGGGGAGGAGATTGTATCTATACTATGAGCCTTGGTAAATTATTACGTAAAGCAGGGCATATAGTATGTTTCTATGCCATGGATTATTCGGAACATACACAAAATAAGGATAGTTCTTTTTTTGCTGAGGAAATCAGTTTCTCTGCAACTGGATTTTTCAAAAAAATAAAAGCTGCTAATCGTGTCCTATGGGGGTGGGGAATAAAGCAAGGTTTTGGAGAACTTTTAGATGATTTTCAGCCAGATATAGTGCATCTCAACAACATTCACTCTTATCTTTCTCCTATAGTTGCCAAGCTTGCATATAGAAGAGGTATAAAAGTTATTTGGACACTGCATGATTACAAGCTAATATGCCCATCTTATAGCTGCCTATACAAAGAAAAGAACTGCAAAGCCTGCTTTACTTATAAGGGAAATGTACTATTACGCAAATGTATGAAAAACAGTATATTGGCAAGTGCTTTAGCACTTGGAGAAGCCTTATATTGGAATAAAAATAAATTGCTCAAATGGACAGATACATTTATTTGTCCCAGCTGTTTTATGGCAAAAATGATGCAGTCGGGAGGGTATCCAACAAGTAAATTGCGTATTATTAATAATTTTATAGGAGAAGAGCAAGTGCAATATATAAAAACTTTTGATAATCCTGTACGCGAGCAGGCTTATGCATACATAGGGCGTCTTTCAAAAGAAAAAGGAATTGAATCGTGTTTAAAAGTTGCATCCCGGTTATCTTATAAGCTATATATCGCCGGTACAGGTCCTTTAGAAGCCGATTTGAAAGAAAAATACGAAGCTGATAATATCATCTTTCTTGGATATCTAACAATGAAGGATACTATTAAGCTTTTAAAGAAAGTGTCCTTCACTATCATTCCTTCTATTTGCTATGAAAATAATCCTCTTAGTGTAATAGAATCCCTATGCTGTGGTACCCCCATACTAGGCAGAAATATTGGTGGTATACCAGAATTGTTGGAATTAGATAGTTGCAATCAACTCTTTACACAGGATAAAGAGTTACCTGACCTTATCATTAAAATGTTTGAGACTGTCGCTTCTACTGATAGAAATAAACTGTCTATCGCTTCCCTGCAACGTTTCTCAGTTGAGCATTATTATCAAAAGTGGCTTGAAGTAGTAGGAAAGGAATGAAAAATAGTATTTTTGCAAATAAATAAACTGCATATATATGAAATCCGCTATAAATTCCCCCACTGACATGTGTATCATTGTTACATATCGCTGCCCGATGCAGTGCCAAATGTGTAATATATGGCAAAATCCCACAGATAAAAATAAAGAAATCACTCCGGCAGAAATTGAAAAACTACCGAAAGTGAAGTTCATAAATATTACAGGAGGAGAACCTTTTATCCGGGAGGATCTGGAAGAAATTGTAAAAGTAGCATTCCATAAGTCTCCTCGCGTTGTTATTTCAACTTCAGGATGGTTTGAAGAACGTATTATCCGTTTAGCTGAAAAGTTTCCTAAAATAGGGATACGTATTAGTATTGAAGGATTATCTCAAAAAAATGATGAACTTCGAGGAAGGCAAGGTGGGTTCGATAAGGGACTTCGCACCCTGTTACAACTCAAAGAAATGGGAGTAAAGGATATCGGTTTCGGAATTACTGTTTCCAACTCCAATTCAGCTGATATGCTTTCCTTATACCGCTTATCTCGTTCACTGGAAATGGAATTTGCAACTGCAGCCTTACATAATTCGTATTACTTTCATAAAACAGATAATGTGATTACCAATCAAACAGAAGTCTGTGGTAATTTTAGTAAATTAATAGAATGGCAACTAAAAGAAAAACATCCGAAATCCTGGTTTCGTGCATATTTTAACTGGGGACTAATTAATTATATCAAAGGAAAACCTCGTTTGCTTCCTTGTGAAGCTGGTTTAGTTAATTTCTTTGTAGATCCTTATGGGGACGTTTATCCCTGTAATGGCATGGAAAGTAAATACTGGAAAGAAAGTATGGGAAACATCCGTACTATGACTTCCTTTGAAGAGTTGTGGAGAAGCGAACAAGCCGAACGTATCAGATTCCAAGTGTGTGAGTGTCCTAAAAATTGCTGGATGGTAGGAACAGCTGCTCCGGTCATGAAAAAATATATAGCTACTCCAATGCGGTGGGTGTTGCATCAAAAGATACACTCCATACTGGGACATCCCATAATACTAAACGATAAAGAAATATGAAAATTGTAGTAACAGGGACCAGAGGCATTCCCGGTATACAGGGAGGAGTAGAAACGCATTGCGAAGAGCTCTATCCATTAATTGCAGATAAACAGCATGAAATTATTGTTGTTCGCCGTCCCTATTATGCAGTGGATCATTCTGTAAAAGTATATAAACAAGTTATTATAAAAGATATAAGAGTGCTGCGTAACAAGCATTTGGAAGCTTTCATGCATACTTTTTTGGCCGTGTTATATGCGCGTAGAGTAAAAGCGAATATTGTACATATTCACGCAATAGGTCCGGCATTAATGACCCCTTTAGTACGATTATTAGGTATGAAAGCGGTAATCACCCATCATGGTCCAGATTATGATCGTGATAAATGGGGGAAGTTTGCCAAATGGATACTTCGTATGGGAGAAAAAACAGGAATGTGCTATGCTAATCATATCATAGTTATTTCTGAACATATCAGACGAATGATTCAACAGAAATATCCAGACAAGAAAAATATAACACTGATCTACAATGGAATAAATCCAGTATTTCCTGCACGTAGCACTGAACATCTTCAAAGTCTGGATTTGACAGAATATGGTTATATTTTAGCAGTAGGGCGTCTTGTAAAAGAGAAAGGCTTTGATAAACTAATTGAAGCCTTCAAACAACTATCTCCAGCATCTATAAAATTAGTAATAGCCGGGGATGCTGATTATCAGGATGAATATACTCAGAAGTTAAAAGAAATGTGTAAAGGGCAGAAGAACATATGCCTGGTAGGCTTTATCAAAGGAGAAAAACTTGCACAATTATATACATACGCACGGATATTTGTATTACCTTCCACGCATGAAGGATTGCCTATCGCACTACTTGAAGCTATGAGTTATAATTGTCCGGTACTGGCAAGTGATATTCCTGCTAATAAGGAAATAGAATTACCGGAGGAATGTTACTTCAAAAGTGGAGATTTATCTTGTTTGCAACAGGCTCTGAAGAAACAATTGGAAAATGCTCAGACAGAACGGGTTTCTTACAACTTGTCTGCATATAACTGGACCAATATAGCCGGAGAGACCAAGGAAATATATAATTCTCTAATATTATAAAACAATATAGATAATAGTTTAACGTTCTATATACTAAAGAATTCTGTATTTTAAGATGAATATACCATCTTCAATATATAATTTTCCGTTGAAACGGAAAAGCAACCGTATACTCAAACGAGCACTTGACATAGTGCTATCATTGATAGTCCTGACTACGATATATCCACTGGCATATATCGTCATCGGGTGCTGCATCAAAATAAAGATGCCGGGTAAGATCATATTTACTCAAAAGCGCAACGGCTTACACGGGAAGGTATTTACATGTTATAAGTTTCGCTCTATGCTTCCCAATGGTGAAGCGGATACACAACAGGCCTACAATGAAGATCCACGTATTACCCCGTTAGGACGTTTCCTGCGTGTCACTAGCCTCGATGAATTGCCACAATTCTGGAATGTACTTAAAGGAGATATGTCCGTAGTTGGTCCACGCCCTCATATGCTGATACATACTGAGCAATATTGCGATATCATTCCTGAATACAATGAAAGACTTATAGTGAAGCCGGGTATCACGGGGTGGGCCCAGATACACAACCTGCGCGGTGAAACGGAGAAGCTGGATAAAATGAAGAAAAGAGTAGAATATGATATATGGTATATCGAACATTGGTCGTTCTTGTTAGACCTGAAAATCATGTTCAACACAGTGAAAATTATATTACGATAAACTCATGCGTACAACCTGTCACATACTTACAATCCTGTTTTGTTTTTCTGCTTCGTCAGTAATGACAGCGCAAAACGGACTGAAGCATCAAAACATTTCATCTTTCGTTGAATATGGAGCATCTGTCCATATCGGTGACAACACTCCTTTGTGGCAGGTCAGCAATCAACATGGATTATCCTCTATTGACAATAATACTTATCTAAGAGGTGGAGCTTTTTATACAGATACAATCTATCAGTGGAGGTTGGAAGGAGGACTGGATATGGCGGTTGCATCTGGTTTTACATCCACTTTTATATTGCAACAAGCTTATGCTGATATACGGTATAAATGCCTTGGGTTACTAATTGGAAGTAAAGAGATTGACTCACCTTTATTAAATCAGCAATTAAGTAGTGGAGGGTTAACCTGGTCGGGTAATGCAAGACCTATTCCGCAAATATGGATAGGTCTTCCTGAATATGTACAGGTATTGCCACGCCTCTCCTTAAAAGCGGAAATCTCGTACGGATGGTTTACTGATAATAAGTATCAGAGAAAGCAGGTAGGAGAGGACTATTGGTATACTAAAAGCATCAAATATCACCATAAAAGCGGATTCCTGCGTATTGGAGTACCCCAGGGCAAGTGGCAACTAGATTTGGGGATGAGCTTGGATGTACAGTTTGGTGGATATAAAAGCGCCGGAATGGATGCGGGAGATTTAGGAAATAGTTGGAAAGATTATTTCAAGGTATTCATTCCCAGTCGTGGAGATAGCAACAGTCCTGAAGGAGAACAAATCGCCTATCAAGGTAATTTTATGGGTAGCGAACATATCCGGATGACTTATCGTCATGAGAATTTCTCCATCAGCGCTTATCTGGAGAATTATTACGATGATTTCAGTGGAATGGGAAAACTCAACGGATTTGATGGTTTATGGGGGATCGAATACAAATCGAACCATAAACAGGCCATCAATGGTTTCGTACTGGAATACTATCAGACTACTAACCAAAGCGGTCCGATGCATGGAGTGGATTTTACTGTAGTAGAGAAAACGGGAGGTGCCGACGATTATTATAATAATGACTGGTATCCCGGCTGGGTACACTGGGGAATGACTATGGCCAACCCATTGATAGCTTCTCCCATTTATAACAAAGACGGTGACATGAGCTTTAAATATAACCGCATCCGAGCTTTGCATTTAGGTTGGAGTGGAGACATCAGCAATGAATGGACTTACCTCGCGAAACTATCATATAATAAAACTTGGGGAACTCCTTTCAAACCTATACCCAATATATTAGAAAATTTTTCTACTTTTGCATCAGTTTTCTATACTCCCCATAAATGGAAGGGATGGCGATTCAACGCATCCGTCGCTTTCGATATAGGAGAGATATATGGTGACAATTTAGGTTGCCGGTTGAAAGTACAAAAAACATTCTGAAAAAGATGAATTACATACAAACGGAAATTGATGGTGTATGGCTGATCGAACCGAAAGTTCTTCGTGACGAGCGTGGCTATTTTATGGAAGCCTTTAAAGAAGAGGAGTTTAAAATGCATATCGGTGATGTGCATTTCATTCAGGACAATGAGTCGAAGTCTTCTTTCGGTGTATTACGTGGATTGCATTATCAGAAAGGAGAACGCAGTCAGTCTAAACTGGTACGTGTAATAAAAGGGAAAGTACTGGATGTGGCAGTGGATTTGCGCCAATCATCACCAACTTTCGGTAAATATGTCTCTGTAGAACTGAGTGAGGAAAACCAACGGCAATTTTTTATCCCCCGTGGATTCGCACATGGTTTCCTTGTTCTGAGTGAGGAAGCTATCTTTATTTATAAAGTGGACAATGCTTATGCTCCACAAGCAGAAGCATCCATTCGCTTCAATGATGAAACCATAGGAATAAACTGGCCTATAGCAGAAGAACAACTATTACTATCTCCTAAGGATAAAACAGCTCCATCCTTCCGGGATGCGACATATTTTGAATAAAGAATATGAAGATAGCCATTGTCGGTACAGGATACGTCGGTTTAGTGACCGGAACCTGTTTTGCAGAGATTGGTGTCAGCGTCATTTGTGTAGACACGAACAGTGAAAAAATTGAAGCACTGAAGAAAGGTCTTATTCCTATCTATGAAAGTGGCCTGGAAGAAATGGTGAACCGAAATGTAAAAGCCGGTCGCCTACATTTCACAACTTCATTGGAAAATTGTTTGAATGAGGTAGACGTTGTTTTCAGCGCCGTTGGCACTCCTCCTGATGAAGACGGAAGTGCCGACCTTAGTTATGTGCTTGAAGTTGCCCGCACCATCGGTAGGAATATGCAGAAATACATATTGGTAGTCACAAAGAGTACGGTTCCTGTAGGTACTGCAAAGAAAGTACGTGCCGCTATTCAGGAAGAACTGGATAAACGGGGTGTTAGTATTCAATTTGATGTAGCCTCTAATCCCGAATTCCTGAAAGAAGGAAATGCTATCAATGATTTTATGAGCCCGGACCGTGTAGTAGTGGGAGTGGAGTCCGAACGTGCAAAGAAGTTGATGAGTAAGCTTTATAAACCATTCTTGCTGAACAATTTCCGTGTAATATTTATGGATATCCCGTCTGCTGAAATGACGAAGTATGCAGCTAACTCAATGCTGGCTACCCGTATTAGTTTTATGAATGATATCGCTAATCTTTGCGAACTGGTAGGGGCAGATGTCAATATGGTGCGTAGTGGCATTGGGTCAGATACCCGAATCGGGCGTAAGTTCCTTTACCCGGGTATTGGTTATGGTGGTTCGTGCTTTCCTAAAGATGTAAAAGCACTCATCAAAACTGCCCAACAAAATGGATATCAGATGCGTGTACTCCATGCTGTAGAAGAAGTCAATGAACTACAGAAAAGCATTCTTTTCGACAAACTTTGTAAGCACTTCAACAACGAACTGAAAGGTAAGACAATTGCCTTATGGGGACTGGCTTTCAAACCGGAGACGGATGACATGCGCGAAGCCCCTTCATTGGTGCTAATAGACAAACTGCTGAAAGCCGGATGCAAAGTACGGGCTTACGACTCCGCTGCAATGGACGAATGTCGCCGTCGGATCGGTGAGAGCATTTATTATGCCAAAGATATGTATGATGCTGTACTTGATGCTGATGCTTTGATGCTGGTTACCGAATGGAAAGAATTCCGTTTACCATCCTGGGCGGTTATCAAGAAAACCATGGAGAAACCTGTGGTGTTGGATGGGCGTAATATCTATGACAAGAAAGAGATGGAAGAGCAAGGATTTACCTATCATTGCATCGGACATTAAAAATATAAAACAGAGAGAGTTATGATAAAGTGGGGTACTATTTCTATGGTGCTCGTTGTTGTGCTTGTATCATCCTGTAGCAGTACTAAAAATGGGGAAAATTCCGACAGGGAAGACTTAACCGCTAAAGAATTGCTGCAAGGTGTCTGGCTGGACGATGAGACAGATATGCCGTTAATGCGTATTAGCGGTGATACGATCTATTATGCTGACCCACAAAATGCGCCTGTTTACTTCAAGGTACTTCGTGATACGATTTATTTACGCGGAAATACCCTTACAGCTTATAAAATAGACCGTCAAACGGAATATAGTTTTTGGTTTCATTCTCTATCTGATGATATCGTAAAGCTATATAAATCTGATAATCCGGAAGATACGCTAGCATTCTCCACTCAGGAAGTAGAAGTCATTCCCAGCACTTCAGAAGTAGTCAAAAAAGATAGTGTGGTTATGTATAAAGGAACGCGTTATCGGGGCTATGTCTATATCAACCCTTCTAAGATGAAAGTAATAAAAACAGTATATTCTGATGAAGGCATAGGTGTGGACAATGTATACTATGACAACGTGATACATATTTGTGTATATGAAGGCAGGAACTTACTGTATGGCAAAGATATTACTAAAAAAGTTTTTGCAACTATTTTCCCAGAGGAAGTATTAGAGCAGACTATTCTTTCCGATATGAATTTTATAAGTGTGGATGGAAAAGGCTATCATTATGAGGCTATGCTCCGTATTCCGGAAAGCTCCGTTTATCATCTTGTAAGCCTGACTATCGGTCCTGACAAACAATTGCATATAAAAATGGTGGAGTAAAACTCCACCATCAAACAATATCTATAAAAGAAATTCCTCTCTTATCTGTTGCTTTTTCCTGAAGGATTTGCACTTTTTCTCGAAGCATTTCCTCTTCCTTTTGAAGCATCTCCCTTCTTCTGAGCATTTCCACCACCTTTATTGGTATTTCGTCCTTTAGCACGGAAGTTTTGTTTCCCTCTTCCGTCATAACTACGTGGCTTGTATTCGGGCGCCTCACCTAATTCTTCAGGTACAGGTATTTTATAAATATCTCTTTCCAGGAAATTTTCTATCTGCTTGAAGTTACTCTGTTCCTTTTCATTTACGAAAGTCAGAGCAACACCATCGTTATTAGCGCGCGCCGTACGACCGATACGATGAACATAATCTTCACTGTCGTGCGGAACATCATAGTTAATAACAAGACGAATATCATCAATGTCAATACCACGGGCTACGATGTCAGTGGCAACCAGAATGTTTATGCGACCTGCTTTAAACTCATGCATCACTTCTTCACGTTGTGCCTGTTCCAGATCAGAATGCATTTCGCCTACGTTTAGCTTCATCATTTTCAGGGCCTTTGTCACTTCCTTTACTTTCAATTTAGACGATGCGAAGATAATGACACGCTCCGGCGTTTGTTCTGCAAAAAGGCTGCGAATAATACCCAGCTTCTGATTTTCATAGCAGACATAGGCTGCTTGTACGATTTTATCAGCAGGGCGTGAAACAGCAAGTTTGACTTCAGCGGGATTATTGAGAATGGTGTTGGCAAGTTGTTGTATTTTTGCAGGCATGGTAGCAGAAAACATGATGGTTTGCCGCTCTTTAGGCAAATACTTCACAATCTGCATGATATCATCAAAGAATCCCATATCGAGCATACGGTCGGCTTCGTCAAGAATGAAATAGGAAACACGGGAAAGATCTACATATCCCAGACTCAGATGAGCTATCAAACGCCCCGGAGTAGCTATAACAACATCGGCTCCCAACATTAGTCCCTTCTTTTGTTGTTCAAAGAGTATACCATCATTGCCACCATAAACTGCCACACTACTGACGGGCATGAAGTAGGAAAAACCTTCCATTTGTTGATCTATCTGTTGCGCTAATTCTCGCGTGGGCGACATAACAATACAATTTATAGCATCTTCAGGATGCCCACCTTCGGAAAGTTTATTCAATACAGGCAACAGATAAGCAGCTGTCTTACCGGTTCCGGTTTGTGCCACGGCTATCAAGTCTCTGCCCTCAAGTATAACGGGAATTGATTTCTCTTGTATGGGTGTGCACTCATCGAAGCGCATGGCTTCCAATGCGTCAAGCACCCGGTCATTCAGTTGTAGTTCGGAAAACTTCATGTTTCTTTTTATTTAGTCGCAAAGATAGGAAATAAAGTGATTACCACAAAAGAATAAAGCTACTTTGCAATCCATTCCTTTAATACCCCGGATGCTGTTCCCATTCCGGATTCATTTGTCTGATTTTCTCGGGAATGGGGAAGACAATAGTATACCCACTTTCTTCGTTGGGAAGTTGCGGACGACTGTTGTAAGAACGGGTAAATTGTCCAAAACGAATTAAGTCCTGACGCCGCCAACCTTCCCAGGCCAATTCTAATTGGCGCTCAGCCAGAAGATTGTCCAAAGTAGCAGTGCGTTCCGGTGCTCCTACACGGGTACGCACCTGATTCAGTTCTTCATCTCCATTGCGTCCGTCACGGACTTTGGCTTCACTCTTCATAAGCAATACATCAGCGTAACGAAACAGAACAATATCATTCTCCATCAATTTTCCATCTTTCATGGCTTTGTCATCTATCTCATATTTCTTCATACGGGCACCGGCAGTCTTTTCATAAGGTTCATCGGACAGATCCAGCTTAACCTTCCACGGTTCGTAAACCAAAGCTGTTCCATCATCCAATTTCACGACATTACCTTTCAAATCATAAACAGTGCCTGCATAATAGCAATAATCAAAACGCGGGTCCTGTTCATTTGTCTCATATCCAAAAGTCTGTAAAGCTTCAATTGTAGCACTTGATCCATTCTCACCAGACAGACCTAATGCCTTGGCATGATTATAATGGCGCGAACGGAAAAGATATTGCATCTGATTGGTATATAGCGTCTTATTCATCGGAATAGTGAAGATGTTTTCAACAGAGCCTTCATTATATACGGCAAAATTGGCGGCATAATCTGATTCAAGACGATAACCTAAAGTTGTAATTTGGTCACAATAAAATTCTACGGTCTGCCAGGCATTGAATGTATTGCCATCCACATCAAAGAAGATTGTTTTCCCATCCGGATGGGTATCATCCACCCAGTTATTATCCATATAAATTTCTGCATTCAGTGCCAGTTTTGCAAGCAGGAAGTAGGCTACGGGACGTGTCAAGCGGCCATAGTAATTACCAGAATGGTTACTGAACTGAGCGGGCAGGAGTGGGGCAACTTCTTGTAGTTCCTTGAATATGAAATTAAAAATATCCTCACGTTCACTCAGTATAATATCTTTTGAGACAACCTTGGAAGATAGAACTAGTGGAATACGGCCGAACAGATCCGTCAGATAATAATAGTACATCGCACGTAAAGCACGCACCTCGGCACGATAGGCGGGAATTTCTGCATCTGTATGTGTAAGTGCATAGTTATCAATTTGTTCCAAAGATTTATTACTGAGCATAACTACTTTATAGAGATATTCCCAGGTGGCCTGTATCGCATCATTATTTACTCCCCATTTATGCAGAAACAGTCCTTGCCAGAAACCACCATCGTACCAGTCACCACCACGAGTAGGCATAATGGCTTCATCGGTTGTAAAAGTATTTAAATCATATATGCCGCGCCCTGTTCCCTGCAAGCCTTGACTGTCGGAATTTCCTCCGATGTAGTTATAGAGGGAAGCAACCGCGTTCAGATAAAGTTCGGTAATGTTACGATGGCCTTCTTCTTCGGGTAACGCATCGCGGGGACTTTCTTTTAGAAAACCATCACATGAGATCATACACCAACTGAGGGGGAGCCAAATACAAAACGAACGGATTATAAAATATCTTTTCATAGCTTTAAGGTTTAGAAGTTTACATTTAGTCCGATAGTATATGTGCGGTATAAAGGATAATTGCGTTTATCATCTATACCTAAAGTAGAATCCACCGATGAACTGTTTATCATGGGGGTCAATCCAGAATATCCGGAAATAGTAGCCAGATTGTTGACTGTCAGTGACAGCCGAAGCGATTGCAGGTAACGGGTATTTTTCAATGGAACATTCCATCCCACTGTGATATAGTCGAAGTTCACATAATCACCATCTTCCAACCAATAATCTGTAGCTGTCTGATCCTTTATATTCCGTGTAGGCGCTTTCTTCATAACGTTATAGTCAGGGAAACTATTCATATTCATATAAGTAAGCGAAGTACCATTATAGACTTTATGTCCGAATGCACCGTTTACCTGTAACGATACATCGAAATCTTTATAACGAAAACTGATATTAGAGCCAAGAATTGCCTTTGGAACTGCCTGACCTGCTATGTACCGGTCTTCACCATCTTCCAGACTAACACCACCACCATTCAAATCAGCAATCTGATAAGTATAGCCTCCGTTGCCATCGGATACTAATCCTGTGCAATGGGGGAGATAAAATACCCCCAGCGGCTGACCTACAATCTGGTAAACGATATGATTATATCCGCCATGAAATCCGGCACCATCCAATCCGGCAAGACTCTTGTATTCTGTTGCTGAAATATGTTCTCCCTGATAGTTTCCGTCGAGGGAAAGCAATTTATTTTGTTGAAAAGTCAAGTTCGCATTGATATTCAATTCCATATCTTTGGTCTTCAAAGGAGTAATACCGATGGATAGCTCTGTTCCATAATTACGCATAGAACCAATATTTGCCAGCAAAGTATTGTAAGTGAAAGGCGGTACACTCACGTTATAGAGATAGAGCATATCTTTCGTTTGGGAATTATAATAGTTGGCAGTCAGTAATAACCGGTTACCCAGTAAAGCCATCTCTATACCGGCATTAAATGTCTGTTTCACTTCCCATTTCAAGTCCGGGTTCATATTCTTCAATTTGTCCATTGTGACCACAGGCGATGAACCTACTGGAGCAACTCCGTTCGGTCGTATCAGATTCAGTGAAGTATACGAAGCAATCCCATTTTGGTTACCTGCCAAACCATAGCCTGCACGGACCTTCAGATTGTCAATGAAAGGCAGTTTCTCCATAAATTTCTCCTTGCTGACTACCCATGCAACAGATACAGCCGGAAAGAACCCCCATTTATGATTACTGCCGAACTTGGAAGAAGCATCCCCACGGGCATTCACTGTCAGGATATAACGATCATCATACGTATAGTTCACACGCCCCATAAAAGAAGCTAGGCGAGGATCTTCGTAATAAGAACTAGTCCCCTCCCACGGACGAAGAGCACCTCCCTGAAGATTATTATAGCCCAGGCCATCAATACTGAAATTAGTAACTGTGGTATAGAATCCCGAATATTGGTCTTTTTGTACTTCCGCCAACCCTAAAACATCAAAGAAATGCTTCCGCCATTCTTTCTTATAAGACAACATCAGGTTACCCAGTAACGATTCCATTTTCTTACTTCCTTTGTATGCTTGCCCTTGCGCCCAGACTGCGACCGGCAGATACTGTGAATTTTCGACCACATTATAGGTATAGGAACCAAACAGTGCCAGTTTCCATGCTTCAGACAAGCTAAATGTCAACCGTGCATGTGTACTAATGTGCGAAGTAGCATCTTTGTCATTCACATCCATCCATGCCAACGGATGAGACAACTGGCTGGCGAGAACACTTCCATCCCAGCTTCCTGTTTCCGGATTTTTATGATTAGGGAAAGTCGGATTGAATGCGGCGGCCGAGTAGAATACTTTATGTAAATTCACCAGGTTACGCTCTTTTTGTATGGAGCCAAACATGCCGAGATCACATCTCAGAAAATTATCGAATACGTACTGCGTCATATTCATATTCGATGTGAAGTTCTGCAACTTTTCATTAACAATCACTCCTTCTCGATTCATCAAAGCAAGTGAAACACGGTAATTGGAGGTACTTGTTCCACCTGAGAAGGCAATGTGATGATTATGTTGCAGCCCTGTTTGTTCTATCTCCTTTTGGAAATCAGTATTGTTTCCCAAATCAAGAATAGAAACGCCACGTTCTTTAGCCACTGCCCGGAATTCGTCTCCATTGAGCATTCTTACCGTCTTATAGCTTGAAGCAATACCGAAACTACCATTATAGTTCACGCTTGTACGCCCACTAACCCCTTTTTTAGTGGTAATTTCAATAACACCCGATGCTCCGCGCGAACCATATTGCGCTGTTTCCGAAGCATCTTTCAAGATAACAAAGCTTTCGATATCCGCCGGATAGATAGACATAAGCATACTCAAATCACCAAAAACACCGTCTACAATAATCAAGGGATCATTCCCGGTAGTCAATGAAGTAGTACCGCGTAAGCGGACAGCATCCAATGCTGCAGGTCCGTTGGAGCCTTTCAGAATAGTCAAACCCGGTACTCGCCCACGGATAGCATCCAGCGGATTGGTTATTTGGTCTTTATTCATCTGGTTCTCGGTAATTCTTTCTACAAGGCCTGAAAGGTTCTTACGAAGTCCTGTGGCATAGCCAACAGTAGTTATAGAGTCAGGGAGACTAACGTGAAGTTTTTCTTGTGCAACGGCTTGAAGGCCAGGGGCAGCCAAAAACAAAGAGAGATAGAAAAAGTTCCTTATTCTCTTCATAGTATTAATATTTAAGAGGTTCCGCAAATATATATGTCATTATATGAAACAAATATATTTGCGGAATAGTTCAGCTTATTTCGGCAAATCGATATATGAGTCCTTAAAGCCTAAGAAATAGAGTACTCCATCCAGTCCGATTGTGTTGATGGACTGTTTGGCATTGGCAACCACTTTCGGTTTAGCATGGAAAGCAATACCCAAACCGGCAACACCTAGCATCGGAAGATCATTAGCTCCATCCCCCACAGCAATGGTCTGAGCAATATCCACTTTTTCTACCTGGGCAATCAGGCGCAACAATTCAGCTTTCCGCTTGCCGTCTACCACATCTCCCAAATAACGTCCGGTCAACTTACCATCCACAATTTCCAGTTCATTGGCATATACGTAGTCAATACCATATTTCTGTTGCAAGTATTGACCGAAATAGGTGAAACCACCGGAAAGAATGGCAATCTTATAACCGTACTTCTTCAATACATACATCAACCGGTCTACACCTTCCGTTATAGGCAGGTGTTCCGCTATATCCTGCATTACAGATTCATCCAATCCTTTCAGTAAGGCTACGCGTTCGCGGAAGCTTTCGGTAAAATCTATTTCCCCACGCATGGCCCGTTCAGTAATGGCTTTTACTTCATCGCCCACACCGGCACGTATGGCCAATTCATCAATAACCTCCGTCTCAATCAGTGTGGAGTCCATATCGAAACATATCAGACGACGCATACGACGATACATATTATCGAGTTGAAAAGAGAAGTCCATTTCAAGTTCGCTCGCCAGCTTCATTAGTTGCTCTTGCATGGCAATGCGATCTTTCGGAGTTCCTCGGACAGAGAATTCGATACACGCACGTGTACGTAAATCACATTCATCCAACGGAATACGTCCTGTCAGGCGTTTGATAGCGTCAATGTTCATCCCTTGTTCGGCAAGGATGCGGGTGACTGCGGAAATCTGGCGGGCAGACAGTTTACGCCCCAGTAAAGTAAGGATATAGCGATTTTTTCCCTGCATACTGACCCAGTCTTCATATTCTTTCACCGAAATAGGATAGAAACGAATCGTCACTCCCAAGGAAGATGCCTTGAAGAGCAGCTCTTTCATGATGAATCCTGAGTGTTGTTCCTCTGTCTTGCATAAGATCCCTAATGACAGTGTATTATGAATGTCCGCCTGACCAATGTCAAGAATAGTAGCGTCGTATTTTGCTAAAATTTCTGTAACGGATGCAGTTAATCCCGGACGATCTTCGCCCGTAACGCGGATAAGAATAAGTTCTGTGCTCAATGGTTGCATATAAAGTTGTTTATCTAAATTAATGAGTAACACGGTGCAAAAGTAGACAAAATTCCTGCTATATACATCAATTAACATAAAAATATATATTTGAAAAGGCAAGTATTTCATTCATCCTATGCTGATACATAGAGCATGCACCTTCTTTCGTACCGTTCATTGAACAGTAATAGCCATGAAATGTTTCCTGTTTCTCTTAGAGATATGCCTGATACAAATGATAAAAACGCATAATGTATATTCGGAAATCACAGTATCTATACTAGCAGAGAGGTATCCAGAGATGCAAAACATGTTATATAACATGAAAAAGTCAACCGTTTACTTGATTTTCAATAATAAAGTTGTACCTTTGTCGCCGATTTAGAACGAGTGGTTCTATAATCTTAGTAAACGTTGATTGTATATTTGTTAGCTAAGACGTTGTTTTTACCGTCCGACAAACACTTATAAATCAACCAGTATTAACCAAAACCGCCTTACATGAAACATGTAAAATGGATTTTTGTTGTATTACTAATTAGTTCCTTGACTTCTTTCGTAGAAAAAGACAAACCTACCGGAGGTTTAAATGTGGGTGATATAGCCCCTGATTTTAAAATCAAAGCTATGTCTACTGAGCAGCAACCTATTCAAAATCTCTCTAAGATGAAGGGAAAATATGTGTTACTCAGTTTCTGGGCAAGTTACGATGCGCAATCCCGGATGCAAAACGCAAGTTTGAGCAATGCGCTTCATTCAACTTCTCCAAATAATAATGTGGAAATGGTTTCCGTGTCATTCGATGAATATCAGTCTATCTTCGAGGAAACCATTCGTAAGGATCAAATAGTTACGCCCACCTGTTTCGTGGAAACTAAAGGCGAGTCGTCCGGCATCTTTAAAAAGTACCGTTTAGGCCGGGGATTTACTAACTATTTACTGGATGATAATGGTGTAATTATAGCCAAAAACATCTCTGCTGCAGAACTTTCAGCTTACTTGAATTAAGCTTTCACTGCACATCGCCATGAAAGATTTAAAGAACCTGTAAGACGAAAGTGGGGTTGCTTCTAAAACTTATGTGATGAAAAAAGCATCGTTAAAGCCAAAGGAAGCAAAGACAAAAGAGGAAATGGATACAACAAAAAAGCCCCTCCTGCACTTGTGGTAACACAAGGAGCAGGAGGGGCTTCTTATTTTTATTAATTTGAGCTGTTACTTTATTTCGGCGCTTTCTGATACAGATAAAATGCGATGAACGCATAGAGTATATTCGGTATCCATACAGCAATTACCGGAGGCACATTACCATTCACAGCAAAAGTGGAAGCAATCGTCTGAAACAAAATATATGAAAAACTTAAAGCCAAACCTATCCCCAGGTGTAACCCCATTCCACCCTTAGTCTTTTTCGAAGAAAGAGAAACGCCTATCAGTGTAAGGATGAACGAGGCAAATGACATGGCAATGCGTTTGTGATATTCTATTTCAAACTCCTTGATGTTGGCAAAGCCGCGCTGCCGCTGCCGGCTAATATATTCGCTTAATTGTGGACTGGTCATCATTTCCTGTTGATTTTTCATAATAAGAAAATCGGCAGGTTCCATAAAGAGAGTACTATCGATGCGATCCCCCTTAACAATATTCTCTTTCATACCATCCATTTCACGTATCATGTAGTCCTTTATAATCCATTTATGGACGGAAGCTGTATCATAAGTGATGGATCGTGCCGTAAGATGAGAAACCAACTGCTTATCTTTAAACTTATCCAATGAAAAACGATATCCCGTCTTGCTATAATCTTCGAAGCGTTCAATATAAGCAATGACGCCCGAATCTACTTCCAACTGAATGTTACGAGCTGTATTCGATTTGCGCTGCTTATAATATTTATCTTCAAAGTTAATACGCGTCACACTACCTTGGGGTATGATATAAGAGCCCAAAAAGAATGTTACTATTGCAATTATAGCTGCTGACACCATGTAGGGACGAAGCATCCTCTTAAAACTCATTCCGGTAGAGAACATCGCAATAATCTCGGAGTTCTCAGCCAGTTTTGAGGTAAAGAAAATAACCGCAATAAACACAAACAACGGACTGAACAGGTTTGCAAAGTAAGGAATGAAATTCAGATAATAATCGAAGATTATGGCTTTCCAGGGAGCTTCGTGTGACATAAATCTGTCCATCTTCTCATTAAAGTCGAATACCACTGCAATGGAGATAATCAATGCAATGGCAAACACATAAGTTCCGAGGAACTTCTTAATAATGTAGAAGTCGAGCCGCTTCAACCATTTCCAGTTATCCGGCATCTTTATACCTTTCATGTTCCAGTTCAGCTTTTTCATAATCTTGTCGATACGCGTTTCACCATCATCGGTTTCCATGTGGAGAAATCACCGGCAATGATGTGCTTGCGAGCTTCACCCACCAGCCACAGATAGAATGCTAAATTATGAATAGAGGCAATTTGCATAGCCAGCAACTCCTGTGCATGGAACAAATGACGCAGATACGCCTTACTATATAAGGTATCTACCGCAGAAGCTCCATCTGCTTCAATGGGAGAGAAATCCGTTTCCCATTTCTTATTGCGCATATTGATGATACCATCTTTGGTGAACAACATGCCATTACGTCCGTTCCGAGTTGGCATTACACAATCAAACATGTCTACACCACGCTCGATACCTTCCAAGATATTGACAGGTGTACCTACCCCCATTAGATACCGTGGCCTATCTTTCGGCAAAATCTCATTGACCAACTCAATCATCTCATACATTTTATCCACAGGTTCACCTACTGCCAGACCGCCGATAGCATTGCCATCCGCACCCTTCGATGCTATGAATTCTGCCGACTCTTTGCGAAGATCAGGATATACACATCCTTGAACAATAGGAAAGAGAGACTGCTGGTATCCATACTTCGGTTCCGTTTCATTGAAACGCTGTATACAGCGGTCCAACCAGCGGTGTGTCAGTCCCAGTGACTTTTTGGCATACGCATAATCCGAATTTCCCGGAGGACATTCATCAAAGGCCATCATGATATCCGCACCAATCGTACGCTCTATATCCATTACCTTTTCTGGAGTGAAGATATGCTTACTGCCATCGATATGCGAACGGAATTCCGCACCCTCTTCCCTTAATTTACGGATACCTGATAGCGAGAACACCTGAAATCCACCGCTATCTGTCAGCATCGGACGATCAAAGCCGTTGAACTTATGCAATCCTCCGGCTTTTTCCAATACATCCAGTCCCGGACGCAGATATAGATGATAGGTATTTCCTAATATGATCTGCGCCTTAATATCTTCTTTCAGTTCGGTTACATGCACACCTTTCACCGTTCCTACGGTACCTACCGGCATAAAGATAGGAGTTTCTATCTGCCCGTGATCAGTGGTTATCAGTCCTGCACGCGCATTACTTTTACTGTCTGTATATTGTAAGTTAAATGTCATTCTGCTTTTTTCTCTTTCTTTACGGACAAGTCGATGGCATCAGCAACCTTTTCATTGGTCAGCGCAATGGCAAACACCTCTTTCACATCTTTCACGTAATGGAAAGTCAACCCTTTGAGGTATATTTCCTGTATCTCGTCAATATTTTTACGATTCTCTTCACTCAGAATAATATTCTTGATGCCGGCACGTTTCGCAGCCAGAATCTTCTCCTTAATACCACCTACGGGAAGTACCTTGCCACGAAGTGTTATTTCTCCTGTCATAGCAAGATTTGCCTTCACTTTACGCTGAGTGAGGGCAGAGGCGAGAGAAGTGGCCATGGTGATACCTGCCGAGGGACCGTCTTTAGGAATAGCACCTTCCGGCACATGTACGTGGATATTCCAATTATCAAAAATGTCTTCATCCAGATTCAGCAAAGAAGCATGTGCTTTGATATATTCCAAAGCCAGCATTGCAGACTCCTTCATGACGTCACCCAGATTTCCGGTCAACGTCAGACGTCCACCTTTTCCACGGCTCAAGCTGGTTTCTACGAATAGGATTTCTCCACCTACGGCAGTCCATGCCAATCCAGTCACTACACCAGCATATTCATTACCCTGATATTTATCACGGGTATACTCAGGTGCTCCGAGGAATTCATACAAATCTCCCGGTTTGATTTCCCGTTTGGCAAAGTAACCATCCGTAGCATACTGGCGTGCCGATTTACGAAGTATTTTACCTATTTTCTTCTCCAGTTCACGCACACCACTTTCACGGGTATACGACTCGATAATCGCCTCCAGCGTGTTCTTTGGAATTTTGATATCATTCTTCTTCATACCGTTGGCTTCCAGTTCCTTCGGAACCAGATGGCGCCGGGCAATCTCGATTTTCTCTTCAGTAATATAACCACTTACCTCAATCAATTCCATACGGTCGAGTAACGGTCCAGGGATAGTATTCAAGTTATTGGCAGTAGCAATAAACATCACTTTGGATAAATCGTAATCTACATCCAGAAAATTATCATGGAATGTTGTATTCTGTTCCGGGTCAAGCACCTCAAGTAGGGCAGAAGAGGGATCTCCCTGACGATCCGAACTCACCTTATCTATTTCATCCAGGATAAACAGTGGATTGGACGAACCAGCCTTAATCAAACTCTTGATAATACGTCCCGGCATAGCGCCGATGTATGTCTTACGGTGTCCGCGTATCTCTGCTTCATCATGCACGCCCCCCAGTGACATACGAATATATTTCCTCTTTAAGGCAGCAGCGATAGAACGCCCCAAAGACGTTTTACCAACTCCCGGAGGGCCATACAAACAGATAATGGGCGACTTCATATCACCTTTCAACTTCAATACAGCCAAATGCTCTAGAATACGTTCTTTTACCTTTTCCAAACCATAATGATCTTTATTTAAAGTCTTCTCGGCATTGACTAAATTCAGATTATCTGTAGTGTATATTCCCCACGGCAAACTTAGCATTGTTTGCAGATAGTTGAGTTGCACACTGTAATCGGGAGATTGCGGATGTGTACGTTCCAGTTTATCCACCTCTTTCATGAAAGCGTCTCTCACTTCCGCACTCCACTTAGTAGTGACTGCTTTACGACGTAATTCTTCTATCTCCTGTTCCTGACCACCGCCACCCAATTCATCCTGAATGGTCTTAATCTGCTGTTGCAGGAAGTATTCACGTTGTTGCTGGTCAATATCTTCCCGTGCACGCATCTGAATGGACTCCTTAATTTCAGCAAGTTGCACTTCCCGATTCAGTATCTCCAACAAACGATAAGTGCGTGCCCGCAATGCATCAATACGCAGCAATTCAATCTTTTCATCTTTTTTTAGTGGAAGGTTTGTACAGATAAAATCCACCAGGAACATAGGATTCGTAATATTTTTGATGGCAAATGCAGAATCCTGAGGGAACATATCAGATGATTTTATATATCTTACAGTCAGATCTTTACAAGCTTCCACCAATGCATGGAATTCCTTATCATTTTTATCGGGAATATCTTCTTCCAACGCTTTTACGCGTCCTTTTAGATAAGGAGTTGTATCTACAATTTCTTCCAACTCCATACGTTTGACACCTTGCAAGATAATAGTAGTAGTCTGATCGGGCATTTCCAAGATACGGATAATCTTACCTACCGTACCAATAGTATGCAAATCCTCCAACAGAGGCATCTCCGTTTCTGCTACCTTCTGGCAGACCACTCCAATATATGCACCTTTTTTTTCAGCTTCACGCACTAATTTCATGGAAGTCTTTCTCCCGACAGATACCGGCATAAACACACCCGGAAATAAAACCATATTCCGCAAAGGTAATATCGGAAGTATCTCATTCACTTCAATATCCATCAACTGTTCTTCATTCCCTTCAAAATCAGCAATCACTGAAAAAGTGTTTCCTTCTTCTCTCGTTTCCGTATCTTTTAGGTAAAGTCTTTTCTTCATTTCGTTCTTTTTAAGTTTATGTCATACTGACAGGGCTTACAAAGCGCCTGCAAAGTTAATCTATTCTTCATTAATATAAAGCACCTTTTTAATAAAAAGACAAAAACAGTGCCAAATTTGTCGTAATATTCCCGGCTTTATCTATTTTTGCCCCTATTAATAACCACAATATATGTCAAATTCTTATTTTAGGTTTAAACAATTTACTGTATGGCATGATAAATGTGCCATGAAAGTAGGTACAGATGGAGTACTACTGGGGGCTTGGGCAGAGACAGAAAGTTTGCAAAAAATCCTTGATATAGGAACCGGCACCGGATTGATAGCCTTAATGTTAGCACAACGAAATCCACTGTCACAAATCACGGCTATAGAAATAGATAAAGCTGCAGCAATCCAAGCGGAGGCAAACGTAGCCCGTTCTCCGTGGACAAACCGAATACAAGTCATCTGTAAAGATTTCAGTCTATTTCAGACCGAAGACAAATATAATCTGATAGTTTCTAATCCTCCATATTTTGTTGATGCATTGAACTGCCCTGACAGGCAGCGCAATATGGCACGTCATACCTGTGGACTGAATTATGAGTTGCTTTTCCAGCGTTCGGCACATCTTCTCGAAAAGCAGGGGAGGATATGCATCATCATTCCTACCGAAGTGGAAAAATTAGTAATTGACACAGCTTGGAACTATATGTTATACCCCTCACGTCGTCTTCATGTTTTTACCAAACCAGACAAACCAAGCCGAAGAGTGCTTATTTCATTCAGTCACGAAGAACAAGAGTGTGTAGAAGAGACTTTATGTATTGAAGTGGAACACCATCAACTTACACCGGAATATATTGCACTAACAAAAGATTTTTATTTAAAAATGTAGTTTGATAGCAAATACTGGCATCTCTTCACTTCGAAAGTCACTTTCTTTGCTGCTAGCAATTTATACATTACTAAAACTAAATGAGAAGGTAAAGTACTTTATAAACTAAAAAAGGTTTAACTTAATTGTTAAACCTTTTTAGTCGGGGTAGCGGGATTCGAACCCACGACCCCCTGCTCCCAAAGCAGGTGCGCTAACCGGACTGCGCTACACCCCGAGTGCCTTATTTCTTAAAAGCGAGTGCAAAGGTAGGAACTATTTTGTAATAAACAAAGGAAACTGAAGTTTTTTTATAAAAAAGTTTCAGATGAGGTCTTGAATGCTCATTAAAGTATAGCCACCTCCGTGTCATCTCCGTATAAAGGTACCTATATAAGGACCAGGTACGGACTTGACTATATCCAGATAGGTAGCAGAGATATCAATATACCCCATCAATATATATTAAAACAGGAATGTAGAAAACATAAAATAATAGCTGGCAAAACGATATTTTTCAACTAACTTTATGCCCCGAAAAACAATTGACTGATTTCAACGTTACACTATAATAAAAAAGACATCATGAAAAAACAAATCTTTAGTATGGCTGTCATGGCAGTCGTATTTGCTGCATGTGGTGGCCCCAAAGCCCCCGTTACCGTAGTAGGATCGTGGGTTATGCCTATTAATGGACAACCCGGAGAAGTACAAGGCATCAAACTGGAAGAGAATGGAGAAGCATCTTCCATTAATATGCACACACTGGTATATAAAGAATGGGAGCAACAAGGTGATCAGCTTTACCTGACAGTAAAAAGCATTGGTAATGGAATAGAAATTGAAGGTGTGGACACTCTGAAAATAGACAAGTTAACACCGGATTCTTTAGTGCTGAGTTCTAACTACGGATACACTCTGGAGTATGTAAGACAGAAATAATACAAACTGCAACATATAAATCCCTGACGACTTTAAAGTATTAAATATCGTCAGGGATTTCTTCTTAACCCAACCAATTAATTATCTTGAACGAATCTCCCTGCGCATAAATATAACGTAGGAGAGTGCAAAGCAGAGAATTGTAACTGCAATCAGTCCTGTCAACTGTGGCCATATAACCAGTAAGCTCTGTCCCAATGGGAGAGGACTGGGTATTGCCCCCTGAACCTGCTCCATCATTAGCGGTCCCAAGCTCCGGAGTGATGGCATCAGCAGTACAGAAGTTGCCTGATTGAATAATTCGCACGGATTTAACGACATTATGCCCCAAACTATTTTCTGATAGCCGATGACATAATAAGGAGACATCATATCAGAAGGCATCAACATTTTGGTAATCCAGTTGACAATCATCGTATAGAAAACGCTAAAGAATAACCATATTGCTAAAGAAGCCAAGGCTGAAGTTGCCGTCTGCCGGAAACAAAGTGAGAACAGTATCGCCATATTCAACCAAAGTCCTACATAGAAAACACTGAGGAGCAAAAAGGAAATGATACGGGCAAATTCTTCCGGTGTGGGCGGAATACCAATAGCAATCAATCCGGCGCCCATTACCAAGAATCCTAATACAAACAGCATAATTGTAATCACGATCAATGCAGCAACAAATTTGGCATTGATTATACAATCACGATGTATCGGTTGTGATAATATACGGCATAATGTTCCCTTATTCTGCTCCGAATTCATGGCATCAAATCCCAAGGCAATGCCCAGCAGTGGCCCTAAAAAGTTAATGAATAGAACGAAGGAAGGCAACGTACCATCCGATACAGTAAATAATTTCAGGAAGAAAAAAGCATCTTCCACACCACCTGACTTGATAGCCTCGCGCATACTGGTGAGTGATGTATACAAAGCCCCCAGACAGGTTAGTGTAATAATGGCAAGTAAGATAATAAAGCGCCAACTACATACATGATCCCGGATTTCCTTATTCACAATAACCCAGAAAGGTTGCTCAACTCTGTTCATGCTTCTCACCTCCTTCCTTTACATAATCATTGTAGACATCAATAAGTTCCACTTGTTTACCCTCCATCTCCTGAAGATCAAGCTGTGCCAATAATTTTCCGTGATTAAACAACCCCACACGATCACAAGCTTTCTGCACCTGATCCAAGTTATGGGAAGAAAACAATACAGTAAGGGAATGTACTCTGCTCAAATTACGAATCAGTTCTATAAATTCCTGAATTCCGGCAGGATCGATACCCGATGTCGGTTCATCCAGGATTATGATTTCCGGATTCTTAATCAGTACATCTGCCAATCCCAGACGTTGCCTCATACCACGGGAATACTTTCCAGTCCTCTTGTTTGCCTGTTCGGAAAGGCCTACCCGGTGCATGAGTTCTTTTGCTTTCTCCTCAGCTTCCCTCTTTGAAAGACCATTCAGGAGTGCTGTATAGACAAGGTTTTCCAATCCAGTCATTTCATCATAAAAGCCTAAATCTTCGGGAAGATAACCTATCCTCTTCTTGACCTCAATAGGGTTTGTAGTGGAGTCTATTCCACAAATTTCCACTTTGCCGGAAGTCGGCTCCGTCAGCCCCAGCATCATCAGGATAGTTGTGGATTTTCCCGCACCGTTCGGGCCCAATAATCCGAAGATTTCTCCTTTGCAGATTGATAGGCTAATATGGTCTACAGCAGTGAAATTACCGTATTTTTTTGTCAAATCGGTAAGTACAATCACTTGTTCGCCCATAATCACCTCCTTCCATATTTTCGGAATAGATAGTAGACACCTCCCACGGCTACAACGATAACTAATATTCCTACCCAGCCCCAAAGCATAGGTGTTTTTACTGCAATCCTGAATTGTGCGGTAGCATTCACTTCGGGAGTTCTGGCTTCCATAGTTGCAACATAATCACCGGGCAAGGCTTTTTTCGAAGCCTTCATTACAGCCGTAACAGCAGATGTTTCTCCGGCTTTCAGCATTTCTATTTTAGCCGGTTCAAAAGAAACTTCCCAATCTGTAGGTTTACCGGATGAAAGCTGAATATCTTTTAGTAAAGAAGAACCTGTATTCCTGACTACCAGTTCCAAGCGCTTCACATCTCCGGCAGTAATCTCAGTACTCAACAATCCTCGTGGAGTGGTCAGCTCCATCTGATAGGAACCTGTAACCACCACTTCCAAATCCAGATCAGCAGATGTATTACCGGCAACCGCACGTACTGAAATCTTATAATTTCCGGCTTCGACATTGGCTGGCGGGGTGACGTCTATCGATACATTCTGGCTGGCATTAGCTTCCACTTGTGCAGAAGTAGCCTGTTTATAGTTAGGTTTGAAAATAACATTCCAACCTCTGGGTGCATTGGACATCAAAGCGTATAATTGCTGATCGGCAGTCTGGTTTTTCAATACGGCATTGAAGGTGAATGTGGATTTAGAATTTCCCTGCATATTGGGCTGATCGGTAGTAAATTCAGTCTGATAAGTACCTTGCTGGGCTACAGTGACTGTTAAAGGGAGTTGGCAATCTCCGGCAGAGACTATGAAATTGTAGCTACCCTTATTTATCTTCAGCGGGACTTCTAATTTCAAATTAAAGTCTTTTTTTTCATTAGGCAAAACTGCCAGTTTGTTAATATTCCAACCGCCAGATTTTAACTCACGCTTCCAACTTGCGGGTAGTCCTGTTACGGACAGATCGGCATTGACCGGTGCATCCGAATTGTTGATTAAATCAATTTTGTAGTCAATATTCGTTCCCGGAGAAACGGAAATCTTTGTGTAAGGAGAATAAAGAAACACGCTTGGTACAGAATCAGAGGCGTGTGTACAATTCATGGGTATCAAACCCAACAAAATGGTTAATAGCAGCAAATAATTAGTTCGCATAATCATATAGAATTTTATGGTTAATTAAATATGAGTTATCGATTTGTGTGGCTGCAAAAATAAATAATGGAAAAATTAGTAGCTGTTAAAAGCAATGAAATATCGACACAGAATTTTTACGTTTATATAATATTTGTATTTTTTAATAGACTCAAAACAACCTTTTACAGATGCAATGTCCCTCTAACTAAATTGTAAAGTAAAGCAACTGCCTTTTCCCGGTTCCGAATAAACAGAAATATTTCCTCCATGCTGATTCATAATTTGCTTGCAAAGACTGAGTCCAATACCCGAACCGGCAGTTTTCGTCGTGAAGAACGGAACAAATATTTTATCCTGTACTTCGGGTAAGATACCTTCACCATTGTCCCGAACAATAATAGTACAACGCCAGGAAGTTAGAGAAGATGCCACTTTGGGTGTAAAAGCAGCTTTCACCTCAATTCTGGGTTCTTCGCGACGGCCAGATGCTTCACGGGCATTTTTTAGCAAGTTAATAAGCACTTGTTCTATCTGGGCACGATCCACATCCAATGTTTTCCCTGAAGGTGGAAGTTCAAAATGAATCGTTTCGTCTGGAAAGAGTTTCTGCAAATCAGTAAACAATTCCCGAACTGACACACTCGCACAGACGGGAGCGGGGAGACGGGTAAGACGGCGATAGTTTTCTACAAAACCCAACAATCCCTTGCTACGCCGATGAATAGTTTGCATGGCTTGCAGCATTACGGCATATTCTTTTTCGCCTCCTGCGTCTTTTAATGCCACAGGCACTCCACGCTCACTCAATGTTTCGGAAAGAGAGATGATAGGCGTAATGGAGTTCATGATTTCATGGGTGAGTACACGGATTAGTTTTTGCCAGGCTTCCATTTCATTCCGTTCCAGTACAGAATGGATATTCTTCAAACTAATGAGGCGCCTTTCCATGCCGCGAGCTACGAAAAGGGTAGTAGCTACGGCCATTTCCAAAGTAGCCCCATTCCGATGAATACGCATGACTTGCGTTTCGCCTGAGGGAAGATTCAGAAACTCGGACGGCAACTGTGGATCTTGCCCCAGTTGAGCAGTAGCAGCACGATTCAACCACTCGATACGCCCGGACATGTCAGTCACCAATACAGCGGTATCCACTTTATTCAACAGACTTTCGTAATACTGGTGTTTCACTTCTTCCTCTAATAAACGAGCACGAAAAGCCTGTAGAGTTTCAGACAATTCTACAGCCATCTCTGTCATCAGCTTATTTTTATAAGGTGGACGGAATGCCTGTGTCATATCATTATAACGCAAACTGTCTGTCAGGCGACGCATCATCTGCAATTGTTTCATCTGTATATAATAAAGGTGTATACCCGTCCCAAAAAGAAACAAGGATGTGATAAGCATACTAAACCACAAGTCTGCACAAAATAACACATAGACGCCTACAGAAAGTACTGCCAGAAGACAGATGTGCAAGATAACAATTAAGGAATACCGCTTCATACTGCTTATCAATTTATAATCCCAACTTCTCAATCTTCCTATACAATGCAAAGCGCGTGATTCCCAGATACTCTGCGGCCCGCGTCATATTCCCTTCGCTCAATCGCATAGCCTTTTCTACGGCCTGCCGTTCCAATTGCTCCAGATTGAGTACTTCTTCCTCCTTCTTAGGACGGGGGGAAGAAGCCTGAAACAGGAAATTGTCGGGGCGAAGCAACGAACCGTCACCCAGAATTACGGCACGTTCCATCGTATGCTGCAACTCACGCACATTTCCCGGCCAGGGATAACGCAACAATTTAGCTTTTGCTTCACGCGTTAAGCCTCGCATTTCCTTCTGATATTTACGGGCATAGCGCTGCAAGAAATAGTCTGCCAAGAGAATAATATCATTCCCCCGCTCCCGCAATGGAGGGATGTGCAGTTCAATCGTATTGACGCGATAGAGTAAGTCTTGCCGGAAATTCCCTTCTTCCACCAGATGGCGGATATCTGCATTCGTAGCACAGATCAACCGCACATCGATAGGTACAGACTGCGTACTACCTAAACGACTAATCTGGCGTTTTTCAATGGCCGTCAGTAGCTTGGCCTGCATGGACAATGAAAGGTTACCTATTTCATCCAGAAACAGTGTGCCTCCTGTTGCCACCTCCATACGTCCGGCTTTCGGTTTTCGGGCATCTGTAAATGCTCCTTTTTCATAACCGAATAATTCACTTTCAAATAATTGTTCAGGAATACTTCCAAGGTCAATCGTCACAAATGGGCGGCCATAACGTGGCGAACAGCGATATAATAAACGGGCTATTACATCTTTACCTGTTCCATTCTCACCAAGAATTAGAATATTAGCATCTGTATCGCGTAATTTCTCTATCGTTGCAAACACCTCTTGCATCGCAGCCGATTCACCAATTATAGATTCTTCTACACCACTGCCCGCGCCACTAAGTACTTCCACCTGTTCTTTCAGCAGATTCACTTCACATCGGGAACGACGCAATTTGATACCGGATGAGAGTGTAGCAAGCAGTTTTTCTTTCTCCCATGGCTTCGGGATAAAATCTGTGGCACCCGCTTTAATAGCTCGTACCGCTTTATCCGTATCTGCATATGCTGTCATGAAAATAACAACTGCCTGAGAATCGATACGCAAAATTTGTTCCAGACTCTCAAAGCCTTCCTGCCCGCTTATGGCATCGCGACTGAAATTCATGTCCAGCAATATTATATCGGGCTGGAAAGTCGTCATGAAGTGTTCAATACGATCAGGAGTTACTGCAACTTTTATCTTTTCAGCATAAGGTTCCAGTAAAAGGTTAAGGGCAAAAAGCACGTCCTCATTATCGTCTACTATCAGTATCTTTCCTAATTGTTCCATAAAAGCTATTATTTTTCTATCATCACTTGTCGGCAAAGATAGGTAATATATCAATGTGTTGTGTGTGCGTATGCGCACTATTTTTGTGCGGTATGGCACAGAATAAGATTCCCTTTTCCTGAAGTAATATTCTATATAACAATTGATTACAGTTTTGGCACGAGATTTGAATATCTATTATTAAAAGGAATATACTATGTACAAAAATATACTTTTATCATTGATAGCCTGCGGTACTCTGGTAACCGCTACTGCCCAAGAACAGACTATGGAATTGACCTTAGGGCAAACCATAGAGCGTGCTCGTCTACAATCTCCCGATGCACAAACAGCCCAACATAGCTTCCGTTCGGCTTATTGGAACTATAAATATTATAAGGCTAACTATCTGCCTGCTCTAAAACTGACTTCCGATCCTTATCTCAACCGTGCCATTAACAAAGTCACCATGAGTGACGGCAGTGTAAAGTTTGTAGAGCAAAACCTGTTGAGTACCGATCTGACTCTAAGTCTGACGCAGAATATTCCATGGACAGGCGGTACATTGTTTGTAGAAACCTCTGCCCAACGGCTTGACTTGTTTAGTGATCACTCTACTTCCTGGCAGACATCACCTATCAATGTAGGCTACAGTCAGTCACTTTTCGGATACAATAGCCTGAAATGGAACCGTCGTATCGAACCATTACGTTACCGGGAAGCCAAAAAGACTTATGTAGAAACTCTGGAACTTGTAGCTGCTAATGCTACACAAAAATTCTTTGCTCTTGCCACAGCACAAAGCAACTATGAAATAGCTTCTACTAACTATGCCAATGCAGATACTTTGTATACCTATGCACAAGGACGCTATAATATAGGTACTATCACCGAAAATGAGATGTTGCAATTGGAACTGAATAAACTGACAGAAGAAACTAACCGTATGAATGCCCATATTGAAGTAGAAAACTGCATGCAGGAACTTCGTTCATACCTCGGTATCCAAGAAGATGTACTAATTAAAGTCGATGTCAGCGAACATGTACCCAATCTTCAGATAGACTTGAATGCCGCTTTAATCACAGCACGCCAAAACAGTCCGGACATACTGAATATGCAACGCCGCAAACTGGAAAGTGAAAGCAAAGTAGCCAGTGCCCGTGCCAATGCCGGACTGAAAGTCGATCTTTACTTGCGTTTCGGACTGACGCAGACCGGAGATAAACTTAAAGATACCTATCATAATCCTTTAGATCAACAATATGTCACCCTCGGTATCAGTCTGCCTATATTAGACTGGGGACGTGGAAAAGGACAGATCCGGGTAGCCCGATCTAACCGTGACTTAACTTATACCCAAGTGGAGCAAGATAAAACAGACTTTGAATTGAATTTCCGTAAGCTGGTAAAACAATTCAATCTGCAATCCCAGCGCGTACACATTGCCGCTCGCACAGATGAAACAGCTCAACGGCGTGCAGATGTAGCCCGAAGGCTCTATATTTTAGGGAAATCTACTGTACTTGACCTCAACGCTTCTATCAGCGAAAAAGATGCTGCCCGACGGAATTATATAACTGCATTATATAATTACTGGAGTCTGTACTATACTCTTCGCAGTCTGACACTTTATGATTTTGAAAAAGATGCCCCGCTGACGGAAACAGAGAGGATAGAAGAAGTGATGGATGAAATGATAAAGAAATAAAAAGCCATATCATACGTCTGATTATAAATTGTAAAACAATAAAAGCACTATGGATATTAAACTTGAAAAGAAGCCCTGGTACATTCGCTACCGTTATTATCTGGCAGGAGGAATTATATTCCTTGTTTTCATCATTTACGTTATCATTCTTTCTACCGGTCCCAGTAAACTACGCATCGACCGGGAGAATGTACAGATTGCCGAAGTAAAGAACGAAAAATTCATGGAATATGTAGATGTGGAAGGACTTATCCAGCCCATTCTTACCATTATCGTTAATGCCCGTGAATCAGGAAGTGTAGATCGCATTGTAGGCGAGGAGGGAAGCCTGTTACAGAAAGGAGATACGATTCTTGTACTCGAAAATCCCGACTTAATACATAGTATCGAAGAGCAACGCGATGATCTGGACAAACAACTGATCTCTTTTCGCGAGAAAGAGATCGAAATGGAACAGAAGAGCCTGACCCTTCAGCAACAAACTTTACAAACCAATTATGAGTTGGCTCGTCTTCAAAAAAGTTTCAATCTTGACAAGGAAGAATTTAAAATGGGTATCAAGAGCAAAGCTCAGTTGGAGGTTGCCGAAGATGAATATAACTATAATGTAAAAAAAGCAAAGTTACAACGCGAGAGTTTACGGCAGGATTCCGTAGTTGCTATTATTCGCAAAGACTTGATCCATAATGACCGGGAACGCGAACGTAAGAAGTATGAACGCGCCTGCGAACGACTGGATAATTTAATAATTAAGGCCCCCGTCGCCGGACAGCTTAGCTTTGTAAAAGTTACTCCGGGGCAACAAGTAGCATCCAACCAGGGTATTGCAGAAATCAAGGTGTTAGATCAATATAAAATACACACTTCTCTTAGTGAATACTACATAGACCGCATTACGACAGGACTTCCCGCCACAATTAATTATCAGGGACGCAAATATCCGCTCCGCATAACTAAAGTAGTGCCCGAAGTAAAAGACCGCACTTTCGATGTGGACTTGGTATTTACCGGAGAAATGCCCGACAACGTACGTGTAGGCAAGAGTTTCCGCGTACAAATAGAGTTGGGGCAGCCGGAACAGGCTATTGTTATCCCTCGTGGTAACTTCTATCAATCCACCGGTGGACAATGGATATACAAACTAAATGCATCCAAAACTAAAGCGATACGCGTTCCTCTCAGCATTGGACGCCAGAACCCGCAGCAATACGAGATTACAGATGGTTTACAACCCGGAGATTGGATTATTACAACAGAATATGATAACTTTGGCGAAGCAGAAGAGTTGATATTAAAGTAAAGAACAAAGACATGATACAGCATTATCTGAAAATAGCAATAAGAAATCTACTAAAATATAAAACTCAGACAATTATCAGTATTGTCGGGTTAGCTATAGGTTTCACATGTTTTGCTCTTGCTACGTTGTGGGTGCATTATGAAATGACTTATGACGATTTTCATGAAGGAGCAGAAAGAATATATGTTGTCGGTCGCAGGAATCTGGTAGCAGATAAAAACACAGAATTTGCTGTTCCTTTGCTACCCTTCGCTGTTCACGAACAATTGAAGCGGGATTTTCCGGAAATCGAATCATCATGTGCATGTGCCGTTGATAGAATATACATAGATAGCATTCAAAAGGATTATAGAGCAATACACGTTGATTCTTGTTTCATGAGAACATTTAATATCAAGATACAAGAAGGTGGTACTATTGACTTTTTATATTCTCCTGATAAAGTTGCCATTACTGACGAAACCGCTAAAAAAATATACGGAAATACAGATATACTTGGAGAGAAAGTGAACGAATATCAAACCATTTGTGCTGTCGTTTCAGGATTTGGAAAACATACAAACATACCTTATGACTTTCTTTGTGCCCCTCTGCAACAGGAAGATAAATCAGAAGAAAGATATATGACATTTATCAGGTTGCGCAAGGGGACTGATACTGATACATTCTCTAAAAAACTAGCAGAAGCAAAAGTCGAAATAAGGATAAATCAGAATAGGCTCAATATCAGTAAGAATTTCGGTATGGTTCCAATGACAAAGTACCATTATCTATCTCAGAGCATATCCATCCAAATCTCTTATTTAAAGCTGTTTGCCATTGTAGGAGGGCTGGTCATCTTATGCTCATTGATCAACTATCTGTTTCTATTTGGAACCCGTTTGCATATACGCACAAAAGAAATCAGCCTCAGAAAAATCTGCGGTTCATCTTTGGGGCATATATACCTGATGTTGACTGTAGAATTCCTGATCATCCTGATATCATCCGGTTTATTGGGCATGATGTTTATAGAGCTTGCTTTACCGGAATTCAGAATGCTCTCACAAGTAAATGGTGATATTTATGGTAAAGCCGCATTTTATTTTATCATAATAAACGTTTTGGCATTATGCATGATGTCTCCAGTCATATTACACAATAAAAAAACGACAAAGGGCAATCGGCATTTTTTCCGGAAATCAGCTCTCGCATTCCAATTTTGTATCGGTATGCTTTTTATCTTTTGCATGATTGTGCTTATGAAGCAAATTAACTTTCTTAAAAACACAGATGTCGGTATTGAAAGAAAAGGGATTGCCTCTATCAATTGTTGGGGCGTTTCTGAAAGCGAATTTACACAAATAAATCATGAACTAAAGAAGTTGCCCGTTATCATTGAAACATTACCGTCAACTTGTGCTCTCATTCCTTATAGACGCTCAGTCTCATATAATGTCTCTGATTGGGATAATAAGAAAGCAGAAGATGCTCCGATTGGCTTTGATGCCATATATCACATCCGGGAGTTAGCCGATTTCTATGGCATCAAACTAAAGGAGGGAGAGATGCTGAATGAAGACGACACATACAGGGTGCTGATTAATGAAACTGCTGCAAAAAAGATAGGGGTAGAACATCCGATAGGTACGAAACTGAAAATATACACTGTATATACCATTGTTGGCATTGTGAAAGATTTCCATAACACTGCTCCCACAATTTCCACTCCCCCTATGATGTTTTTACAAAATCGTCCGGGAGAAAAGCGAGGACCTTGGTCTTGTCAAAACGATATTGTGATAAAATACGAGGCTGGTAATTGGAAAAATTTCAAACAGGATGTTGATTCAATCATGCAACTTAAATTTCCGAACAGACATTATCAATGTCTTGATGCTGAACAAGAATATGAGAAAGAAATCCGATCAGAGAATTCTCTTATCCTAATATTGGGCATTATGTCTGCTGTTTGTATCCTTATATCCGCTTTCGGTATTTTCTCCTTCGTAACTCTCAGTTGCGAACAACGCCGGAAAGAAATTGCTGTCCGTAAATTGAATGGAGCAACACTGAGAGATATACTTAATATGTTTGCAAAAGAATATTTGAGTTTACTGGTTGTTGCTTCTATTTTGACCTTTCCAGTAGGATACGTATTAATGAAGCGTTGGTTAGAAGACTACATAGAACAAACAAATATCAGTGTATGGATCTATCTTGTAATTTTCATTGGTACTGCCTTGATTATAACGCTTTGTATCGGTTGGCGAGTATGGCAGGCAGCGCGGCAGAATCCGGCAGAAGTAGTAAAAACAGAATGAGCAATAAGGAATTCTTTTCTTACCTACCACCTCCCCCCCCGTTGGGATTCTCCTCCTTCCAGAAGGAGGAGAACTGAGATACTCAAGGGATCATCCCGAAAGGTACTTGTCACTTGTAGCTCGTTATTTATAGAACAAGCACTTAATTAGAACAAGCAATGTCATGATGCAAAACTATCAATCTCGTAACACGGAATATTGATAGTTTTGCATCATGACATTGCTTGTTATGTTCCGTTTAAGGCTTCTGGTTGGTTACCATATTATTTTTTTGCTGACTTTTCTCGAAAAAGTATAACAATATAAAGGCTGAAAACAAGCTCATTAGGGGTCAAAATAGGGTCAGGGTCACCTATAACCCCGATTGTAGGTGATTTTAATTCGTTTTAATTGATATTAAGCTGATATACAAATAGTTGATTATTATCAGCCTTATACAAATAACATATTTTGTAGATTCGGAATATTACAATCTGAATGATCTTTAGGTGGGTAAATTTTTGATACGAAAAAATAAGATAATAAAGCGGAAGTGATAAAAGTGAATGATAAAATCCTGATTCCTTAGTAATCTGACACTATAATAGTATGTTTTATTTACATCAAATTAAAATGCTTTATCTATTTAAGCAAAATTTGGGGGTATAAGTGACCCTGACCCTATTTTGACCCCTCCATACTACACTTTTTATCTTTTTTAAAGACGTAACAAACTGAGTTGGCTGCTGCCATTGCTACCATACCATGAAGGTCGGAGGCATACGAACAATGAATTTACCACTACGAATATTTAACCCAAAAGTTTCGGGCTACTTCTGAAACTCTTGAGTACTTTATAATTTTAAATATACTATTTGTGCGAATATGCACTATTTTTGTGCAGTATAGCACACTCTAACAATGTCTATAAAAAGGTATTCACCTAACATACAGTCGATTATCAATTTGGCACAAAATTTGAAATCTTAATATAAAAAAGAATATAAAGCTATGATACTCCATTATTTCAAAATAGCATTCAGAAACTTGTGTAAGCATAAGACACAAAATATCATTTCCATCATCGGATTGGCAGTAGGTTTGCTCTGCTTCTGTGTCTGCATATATTGCAGTCGCTTTGTAGAAAGCACAGACCATTGTTTTGCTAATCATGATCGCATAGCAGAATTAAACCTCTATGACGGTAAGGCAGACAGATATTTTTCCGGTTCTCCGGTTCCTCTAGCCGAAGAATTGCGCACATGGGCTTTGGGAGAAACAGAAGCCATTTCATCCGTAACCTATCCTCGCGAACGCCCTTATTATGTAGAGTTATCTCCGGAAAAGACGCTACCCTATGAGCTTGAAACGATTGAAATAGATACTTGCTACAATAAAATCTTCACTCCGGAAATGGTAGCAGGACATTGGAAAATGGCAAGTCAGTCTCTTAACTCCGTTATCCTGAGCCAATCTATGGCCATTAAAATATTCGGTAATGCAGAAAGTGCTATCGGCAAACATATGACTCTCATGAGAAGGCTCAATACTTCTCCTGAAAGCACCCCGAAAACAGGAGGTATCGTCTATACCATTCAAGCAGTAATGAAAGATATCCCTCTGAACAATAGTTTAGATTTTATGCAAAACATAGATATGCTGACCGTAAACGATAGTGAAGGACTTCTACAAAGTCCCAAACGGCATAACATGACGGGAGCCAATACCTACGTACTGTTATCACCACAAACTACATGTACCGATTTAGAAAAGCAATTCTCAAAAAGAGACTATACTTATACTTTGTATGGCGAAGCTTACACTGTCATTGCCAGTAGTATGGGAGCCAGATTGAAACAACAAGGTGCTTCCTATCTGGGATTAGTTACCGGAATTATAGGTACATTGATATTATTGGTAGGGTTGATCAACTTCTTCCATTTCCTTATCGGTTCTTTCTTCAACCGCACCAAGGAATACAGTATCATGAAAATGATAGGATGCAACTGGAAACAACTTTTCTGTTTACTATTCACACAGTCATTGATCGTCATATCCATATCCTCCATACTGGTATTATCAGGCATAGAATTATTGGGGAATCACATGAATTTCTCTTTGCCGGGCTTTGCAATGACCTTTACCTCTGAAATGCTTTTAATACATGCTCTACAATATATCGCTCTTCTTATCATACTCTGCGTCCTTATATGTTTATCTGTGTCCATTCGTATTCGTCGCATTACCGTGCAAACAGGTATTTATGGAAACAATAAACGCAGAGGTAAGCAATGGGGACGTAACCTTATGCTGGGTATCCAGTTCTTTATTTGCTGGATATTTGCATCCCTGACGGCTGCTTTATATCTTCAAGCAGAGAAAACGACCAATAGTTTAATCCATACGCTAAGTCAAAAAGAAAAGTCGGAGATTCTTAGTATTCCCCTGGACTATCCCTTTATGAAGAACGAGGAAAAGTTGGCGTTGATAGAGCGTTTTAAACAACATGCCGGAGTGAAAGAAATCCTGTTATCAGATATCGGTTATATGCAAGGAATGTCGGGCAATGGGTTAACAACCGAAAAGGGAAATAAGAACTCTTGGATTGATATTAGTATCATGGCTGTACCCTCCAATTTCTTCTCTTTCATGAATATTCCCATAGAACAAGGAAGACTTCCTCAAACGAAAAATGAAATTGTAGTGGATAAAATCTGGCAGGAGATGCAGAAGAAAGATATAATCGGTATGAACTTGTATAGCGCTAATACCGACTACACAATCTGCGGAATATCCGCACCTTTTCAGGCCGATGTATATAACCGAAGTAGTGGATATGCTTTCCTGCCTTATGATTCTTCAGTCTACATAGGCCATTGTTACATAAAGAGTCATCCGGACCAGCAAAAGGAAGTAGCCCGATGGATTGAGAAAGTCTACCGCGAGATGCTTCCTGAAAATATAACTTATCAGGCTAAAACGTTCCTGGATGATATCCATGTTTCGCAGGCTCTTGAGTGCAATCTGAAAGACATCATTTTGTTCTTTGCAGTTATCAGCATTATTATCACACTATTAGGTGTGTACTCCAGCATCACGCTCGATACAGAACGACGTCAGAAAGAAGTTGCTATCCGTAAAGTAAATGGGGCAGATGTTCCGCAGATTATCCTGTTGTTTGCCCGCCTGTATATTATCTTGTTATCGTGTAGTGCCATCGTTGCATTCCCGCTTGTATATGTTGTATTGATGTTATGGAAGCAAATGTATACGGTATTCTTTGACTGCGGTCTGCTTTTCTGGCTCTGCATATTCTTGATTGTTACTTTTATTACAGGCTTTACAATACTTTTCCGTATCTTGCGGATAGCAAAAACTAATCCGGCGGAAGTGATTAAAAACGAATAAGAACAATGGTATTACATTATTTGAAAGTTGCTCTACGAAATCTGCTGAAGTACAAGACTCACAGTTTCATTTCCGCCCTCTGCCTGGCAGTGGGAATCGTATGCTATACCATTGTATGCTTTTTCATGCAGGAATGGGCCAAACTTGAAAACTTACCTGACAGCGAGCGACGGATAAGAATAACAGTCAACCAGAAACAAAGTCCTTTTTTTCGAACTAGTGAAATAAAGCGACTGGAAGAGCAATCTATCAGTGGTTTAGAATGCCTGACCATACAATCCTTTAACAATTCTACGGAAATAGAAGTCATTGATAACGAGCAACGTAACTTACCTTTTCTGATAGGCTATAGAGGGGTTAACAGTAACTTTTTCTCCTATAACAACAGAAAATTGCTACATGGCAGCCGACTTCCCAAAGTACCTGATGAAGTGGTATTATCCCATAAATTTGCGAGCAAAGCGTACGGTACTGCAAATCCCATTGGAACAACCATACGCCTTGCTAACCCACAAAGTATAGCGGAAAATACAATACAGAGCTTTAAAGTCGTGAATGTAGTGGAAGATAACGGACTGCAAGACCCCAAAGTCGATTGTTATTTCTCCTATGAAATCATGACTTATGACGCCTTGAGTGTACAAGGTTATCTATCACCTAAGGCAACTATGGAAATGCTAAACAATAGTCTACAGTCCATAACGTGGCAACGGAATGAGGACACCGTACACCCTTACGCCGCGTTCAGTATGCGGCAGGACAAAGAACTGACAATGGTGCAGTTTCTGATACTATTCATAGCCTCACTTATCCTGGTTTCAGGGCTGATTAATTTCCTTAAGTTCATCATTCAGATGTTCTATAATCGTCAGCGTGAAGTGGCGCTTCGCAAATGTATGGGATCCGAGATAAAAGGACTGTTCCTGCTCCTTTTTGCTGAAGTATTTTGGATGATGTCCACCGCATTTCTTTTATCTCTGTTTTTAACGGAACTCATGATAAATCTTGCGGAAATATACATTCCAAGCCATGATATGCCCGATTTACCCTTGTCATCTATCTACGTTGTACAGTTTCAAATATATATTGCACTTCTGATGATATGTATGCTCGTAATATGGTTTCCTATCCGCCGTTTACGGCAAGTGAGCATAATCAGCCAAATCAACAATAACCGTAGCCGTCATATTTTCCGTTCAATTATGATGTGGTTGCAGTTAGGTATTGCCATTTTCTTTGTGGGCAGTACACTCGGCGTCAATATGGTGTGGCACGAAGTGTTCGGTCAGGCATACAATCCGCTTACATCCGAAGAAGAAGAAAATATCATTTCCCTGAAGGTGAACAGCCAACGTATGTGGCAGCACATAAACCCTATATTATCTGATATTCAAGCATTGCCGGAGTGTATAGAGACACTGACCATGACAGATGATTTGCAAAGTGGAAATCATTTTATGCGCACCTATAAGAAAGCTGACCAATCGGAGGTCATGATTGACATAGCAATGGGAACTCCGAGTTACTTTAAATTCCTGAACATCCCATTGCAAGGAAAAGAAGTGAATGGAGATGCAGAAGGTACCGTTTATGTCAGTGAGGCCTTCAGACAGCAACTGGATAAGGACAACGTGCAAGACAGAGTAGAGATTGAGGGCCAAAGTTACCGCATCATCGGTACTTTCAAAGAGCTCTATAAAGAAACTCAGGGAAGAGGAACCATCGGTTCGGTATTTTTCCCCAGTAACCATTTCAGGTATTTCTATGTCAAGCTGGCACCGGGTACAAACGCTGCCAAAAGTATCCGGCGCATCACTGATATCTGTCGTAACTACGTACCCACAACCTTGCCTCTTGAAATCCGCTCCCTATCTGATAATAAACAAACGATGATGGGATCAATGTATATGACACAAGTGGCGATGACAATCCTGGCCGTTGTAAGTATACTATTGGTCGTACTGAGCATCTATTCGGCCATCTCCATGGACACAGTCAGCCGACAGAAGGAAATAGCCATTCGTAAAATCAACGGAGCTACCCCATGGATCATTGCCGGCATATTCGGTAAAGCTTATCTGGTGATTTTCCTGCTGGCTTTTGCGGTTGCTTATCCTTTAGTACGACTGATGCTGCTATCAATAGGCGAAGGTACAGTGAAATGTATACAAGGCTGGGATTGGGGAATTCTGTTATTCTTCAGTGTAGCCTTCATGATATTCCTCACCACCGCATACAAAATTTACCGGATCATGCATATCAATCCGGCCGAGATAATAAAAAACGAATAAACAATATTACTAATTAAAATTATCAGTATTATGATTAAAACAGTAAACCTGCAAAAAATCTTCAAGACAGAAGAAGTGCAGACATGGGCTTTGAACAATGTGAACATCGAAGTGAAAGAAGGTGAGTTCGTCGCAGTCATGGGACCTTCCGGTTGTGGTAAATCTACATTGCTGAATATTCTCGGCTTGCTCGATAATCCTTCGGGCGGAGAATACTACCTCAATGGAAAGGAAGTCTCCAAATACACCGAGGCACAACGTACCAGCCTGCGTAAAGGTGTCATTGGTTTCGTATTCCAAAGCTTCAACCTGATTGACGAACTGAACGTATACGAAAACATCGAACTGCCGTTGCTCTACATGGGCATTCCTTCCGCCGAACGCAAACGTCGCGTGGAAACAGCTATGGAACGCATGGCCATTACACACCGAAGCAAACACTTCCCACAGCAGCTTTCCGGTGGGCAGCAGCAACGTGTTGCCATAGCCCGTGCCGTAGTAGCCAATCCGAAGCTGATCCTTGCCGATGAGCCTACCGGTAATCTGGACTCCAAGAACGGTAAGGAAGTGATGGAACTGCTGAATGAACTGAACAAAGAGGGAACCACCATCGTCATGGTAACCCACTCACAGCACGATGCCGGTTTTGCAGGACGTATCATTAATCTGTTCGACGGACAGGTGGTGACAGAGGTGAGTCTGTAACCCAAATTGTACACATTTTTACTTAAACCCTAAAAGGACGAAATCGGAGATATACTATTTTATTTCGCCCTTTCAGGGCTCAGAGATGGGAATACTTATTACGTAGGGCGATGCCCTACGCTATATGATGTAAGCCTTTCAGGCTTCTGTACTGTAAATGCGAGCCCTTTCAGGTTTCCCGGCACTATATAATGTAAACTCTTCAGGCTTCCTGATAGAGCTAAAACCTATTAATATTATCACTAAAAGAACATGTACATTCTGAAGTTTGTCCTGCGTAGCTGGTGGCGAAATAAATTGTTCGTCACTATTTCTCTTGTTAGTCTGGTTATCGGTATCGCATGCACCAATCTACTGACAGCCTTCGTCCTATACGAATACAACATCGAGTATAACAACCCCAACCGTGACCGTATTCTCCGGCTGACACAAACACTACCTTTCGCACAACAAGAAATGCAGGGAACATTCGTATACCACGAATCTGTCCCCGAAATCATCTCACAATTTCCTGAGATAGAAGCTTCACTACGCACACAAGCTATCACTCATACAAAAATCCGTGTGGGCGACCAAGAATATTCCGAACTGAACCTGCTATCGGCAGACAGCACATTGCCCAAGTTTATCCCCATCGAAACCCTTGCAGGAAAAATAGAAGAAGTATTGACTCACCCGGGAACCATCGCCATCAGCCAAGCTTTGGCCGAACGTTGTTTCGGTACCACCGACTGTCTCGGCAAGCTGCTGGATATCCCTCAATCCGGCGAAAGTGCCTACCGTATCGCTGCCGTCTTCCGCCTGCCACCGCAAAGCATGTTGCAAGTAGACTTGCTCACGCATCTAAAAAGTCCCGAAGGAACCACCTGTTCGATACTTCTCAAAGAAGGAACAGACCTCAACGCCTTTCGCCAACGCTTCGAGACAACCGAGCTTCCCACTTTATTAGGCAAAGGGTATTATCATACCCAGACTTTACAGGAATCCTATTTTACCACTACCACGCAAGATAGCAACCAGTGTATCGAGCATCGGCAAAAGACCCTGTTAAGCGTCGGACTGCTATCTGCTTTATTAATCTTGTTCATCGGTTGCTTCAACTATATCAATCTCAGTTTTTCACGCTTATTGAAGCAAATACGCACCTTGCACATTGAAAGCCTTTTAGGTGCAAGCCACCGTCAAATCCGTTGGCAACTCTTTGCCGATACTTTCCTGATGGTGATTACAGCGTTCTTGTTATCCATTCTGTTGATGAGCGACCTGTTAGCAGTGTTCAATGCAACAATATCCGCGCATCTGTCGTTCTCCTATCTTTTCTCCGTTCAGGTATTCCCTGTTATCCTACTGTTTGTCATCATTCTATCCGTTGTTCCGGCAGAATATATGAGCCGGAAGATACAGACCTTGTCCGAAAGCCGTTACCGCAGCTTCTTTACAGGTCGTAAGAAACAGCGCATTGTAGCAGCACTGGTCACCTTACAATTCATAATTTCCATCGGACTGCTAAGTGCTTTTATGATCATCCGTAGCCAGATGGACCTGATAGAGCAGGAGGGAAGCCGCTACAAAGGAATCGTTGAGTTTGGAATCGGCGATTCCCGGAAATCCCCTCTATCTACTTGGATAGAAGACATTAAATCCATCCCCGGAGTGAAGTCTGTCGTATCTTCCCAATCAGGCCTTTATATCATGAGTATGGCCGTTCCCCGCCAAAATGGTGAGAAGAATGACCTTCTGATGCTTGAACTTTATGAAAACTGTCCGGACTTCCTGGATATATACGATTTCGACTTGCTGGATGCCAAACAAACATTCCATTTATTACTCCGTACCTCTGTGCCGGTCATCATCAACGAGTCCTTCATTCGCTATCTTGTGCCCGAAGGAGAAGACCCGGTGGGACAACCGATCTCCAAATACGTGCCCGAAAAGAGTGAGAAAGGTACTATTATCGGTGTCATGAAAGATTTCAAGAAATATTCGTTCACAAACAATGTGTTTCCACTGAGAATGATTCTGCACGAAATGCCCCAAGATAACTATACCACATTGACCTTACAGTTTGACGAACAAGATCGCACAACAGTCATCAATCATCTTCGCGGATTATGGGAGAAGAAATACCCCGGTACTCCATTCAATTATGAAGACCCTTATCAGGTACTGATCTCCAATAATCAGGAAGTCACCGACTTTTCCCGCATCCTGCTGATGTATGCATCAATCAGTTTATTCCTCACACTGTTCGGATTGTTCGGCATCACCCATTATGCTATCCAGCAACGTATACGCGAAATAGGAATTCGGAAGATTCACGGTGCATCATTCGGGCAAATAGTATGGCTTGTCAATCGCCCGTTCCTGTACTACATAGGTATAGCGTTTATACTCATTGTACCCCTGGTCTGCTATCTGATGAATTATTGGCTGCAACAATTTGCTTACCATGTGCACATCGGCATCCTTCATATCCTGCTCCCTTTGTTCTTCACTGTCTGCATCACCCTGCTCACAGTATGCTTGAACAGTTATCAGGCAGCAAGAAATAATCCGGTGGATAGTATCAAACACGAATAACCGTATCCCGGTTAATCTCCAGAACCAGAGACTGAAAATCAATCATCGCATTAAATAAAGCGATATGTGAATAGGAGGAAATCTCATCTGACGGAATATCACATTCCGTCAGTACCCCCCGCTCCAACAGCAATGCACGTTTTGTGCCTTTCAATAGGGGAGTCCTCGGTGTATACCAGACTCCCTCTTTTTCTAACGCCACATTAGCAATGGAAGTATCCGTCAAAAGATTGTTTCTGACAATCAATACATCATCCTGATTGCCGCGCAGGGCATACAATGTTTCCAGTTCCTTCCGGTCCGTACTTTTGTAGCGATAATCAATCGTATCCGAACCGACCAACCGGAGCGAACGTACAGTCCTCATTGTATAAGCGGAAAATGCCACTTCACATACTTCTCTGCCATAAACTACCCGGCATTTATAAAAACCGCTTTCAGGACAATCCCCTGTATAATCCAGAATATCCAGTTGATCCGCCATTCCGAAAATCGCCTGTCTCGTCTCATTCATCCTACGATTGTGATGGGCAAGGTTCTGCAACTTACCGTCACGCACTTGTATCGTTTCAATAAATCGGCACATATATTTTCTGTTTCATTTCTTCATATTCACTGTGGGCGTCACTCTTGAAAGTAATGCCACCACCGCTTTTAAAATACATTCCGTCCGCCTCTTGCTCCACAAAACGTATCATCACAGCACTATCCATATTGTCTCCATCGAAATATCCGGTTATTCCCGTATAGAATCCCCGTTCATATCCTTCAGCTTCACGAATAATCTGCATCGTCTTCTTTTTGGGTGCACCGGTAATAGAACCGGCAGGCAACATACTGAAAAGAATATCACCTAACTGCCGTTTGTAATCTTCTGGAAGTTCACCGCATATCTCCGAACTGGTCTGCAATATCGGTCCCCGATTTGTCTGCAACACATCTATATAGCGATAACGCTCCACCCGGACATGAGATGCCACAATACTCAGATCATTCCTGATCAGATCCACAATCGTAGCATGTTCCGCCGCTTCTTTCCTGTCATTCATCAAGGTTTGTACGGCATCGGGCAGGGTAGCGTCTATCGTACCTTTCATGGGATAAGAGCTGATAATCCCTTTCTTTATCCGAACAAAAATCTCCGGAGAGAAAACTACAAAACGATTCTTTACCCATACTTTATATAAAGCACGGGAGTTACAATATATATCCTTTAAAGTCAGATTGGTTTGTACCGGAGTCCGGCAAGTTAAATTCGTAAGAAAACTGTTTCCGGCAAGAATATTCTTTTTCACATGTCCGAAAGCACTACTGTATTCCTGAAAAGAAACAGGCTGTGAGATCCATTCTATCTGTTCCGGCAAACTCTCCGGAAGCAATTCATCCGTTAAACCGGCAACTGCTTCATTCGTAAATCCATTCAGGTTATATATCAACTCCTCCGGTGAGACCGCTGCCGTCTCTTCCACATAAACCTGTTCCTGCGAATAATCAATCAGAAAGACAAACGACTTTGAACAGCCTGCCAGCATATTCATGCGTGCGATTGCTTCCTGCTTACTATATAGTTTCATACATCTATTTTCGTTTAGCAGGAAGCAAAGGTAATAAAAAAACTATTTCCGTGCCGCCACTGCCAGCAATACTCCCAGCACAATGCCCAGCAATGCCGCAAACAATACGCGCATATCCGGCGGAAGCATGAAAGTAATGGTGTGTGCAGGATACCAGAAGAACGGGATTGTCTTCTTAAAAACGAAGTTCCATTGAACGTTCCAGTTCAATCCGGTGATGATTTTCGTCATTGGGATAGGAGTGATAAGACTCTTAATAGAACCGCCGCACATCAGGATATGCGTATCTGTTATTTTATGGAAAGTCATGAATACCGGAGCAAAGATTGTGTTCATTGTTACCGATATGGCCAGCGCCACCAGCACCTTATCGAGAGACATCGCTTCACTTGTAAACGTTGCGGCAGCATTTGCCATTCCCATATACTCCATGAACTGCGGCACACCTTTTGAAAAGATAATCATAGCGGCATTGATACCCATACCGAGTATGCCCCATACCACCATGCGCGGAATAATTCCGAACCCCTTCCGGTTGTACACTCCCGCACTGATTCGTAATCCCAGCACTTCGCCCAACGAAGACAGAATGGCAAACTTCAGAAAACTCATCACCATGCCGTGTGCAGCATTGAACGACTTATACCAGTCATAAACCGCGTCACTCAAAAAGAAGGGTAGAAAGACCACCACCACCAGAATAATAAACAGGAAATCTTGCTTTTTCATTGAAAAGACGTGTTTTTCATTAATAATGCGGCAAACATACTAAAAAACTTTCAATATCAAAGCAAGATGATAAGAAAAACTGCAAATCTGTAACAAAAGATACACCGTCATTATATTCTTATTAGCAGAATCACAGTTTCAGCATCTTCTTCTCCCTTTCCAGATCGTCACCATTCAGGTGAGGGGAGGGCACCGTACACGTTTTTATATAATCCCCGCCCCGGCATGTATATTCAAAATAGACCTTTTGCTCCGGTGTCAGTTCTTCCTCGGTCAGCAGTCCGCCTTTCAGTTCTATAAAATCATCCATGCTGGTACTATCGGAATATTTCACGAAAACAATCCGCCGGGCTATCGGATTCCGGTTATAGTCCAGACTCAGGTAAAGCCCTTTCAGCATAGACGGATAGTCGTACATGGGCAGTTGCAGATAGATGGTGAATAATGCAAGCTGCGGAGCCTCCCTTTCATTGAAGATGATATATGCATTCTGATGATTATTTAATAACCCGATCCCCCGGTGCGTTGTGTTGTAAGCGCTCATATGAGTCACCTGTACATAGTCATTGTTTTCGGAGGCACTAATCAGATACGGTTCCATCTTCAGGCAATCGCTCGAAGACGAAAGACTATAACTTATATATATACCACTATAATTATACACTTCCTGTGCCGAATGATTCATCTCTTCGGTCAACATTCTGACGAATGGAATTTCCTTCTGGTTACCGGTTGTCACGGGTTCCAGTTCCAGCAACTGCCCTTTCATTTCAGTAAGGTTACCGAGCAAACGTTTCTTCGAAACATTATTCACCTGAGACAGGGCATAGTCCAATGCTTCTTCTTCCGTCATTCCTTTCTTTACCGATCTTGCAAAGGTGGGCAGCACACTTGAATAGAGAGAAGACAGCACACTGGCGGGCATATTCGTTTTATCAGCTATATCTTTCATCTTCACCCCTTTATTACGCAGATCTTCTATCCGCTTATATATCTCTAATAGTTCCTCCATATTTTGTAAGTGTTTTTGGTTTTTAATTTGCAAAGAACACCCACTTGTGTTATATTCCGATTGCATAAATGTTACATTAATGTTACTTTATTTTCTATCCGATAATTAAATGTATTAATAATAAATATTCATTTTTTCTGTAACATCATCCTTCTACTTTTGCCCTCGAAATCAAAAGAGAATAAAATGAAAACAATTACCGACATTAAAACGGAACTACTTTCAAACAAGAAAATATCCGATCTTGTATTCATACTTTGGGCAGGAGGTGCAGCGCTTCTTTCGTACTCCTTAGTATATGCGCTTCGCAAGCCTTTCACCGCTGCCTCCTTCGACGGACTGGATGCTTTCGGATTGGATTATAAAGTACTGGTTACCACCGTTCAGATTCTGGGCTACCTCATCGCCAAGTTTGTCGGTATCAAGTTGATCTCCGAATTAAAGAAGGAGCACCGCATGAAGTTCATCTTGGCTTCCATTCTGGTAGCGGAACTCTCCCTGGTTCTCTTCGGACTCTTGCCTGCTCCTTATAATATCTTCGCCATGTTCTTCAACGGTTTGTCACTGGGTTGCATGTGGGGCGTGATATTCAGCTTCATCGAAGGCAGACGCACCACCGATATTCTTGCCAGCCTTTTGGGTATCAGTATTGTCATCAGCTCCGGCGTGGCAAAATCTATCGGACTGTTCGTTATGAACACCCTGCATGTAGGAGAGTTTTGGATGCCCGCTCTCATCGGTGCCTTTGCCCTGCCATTGCTTGCCTTACTGGGTTACACCCTGAATCGCCTGCCGCAACCCACCCAACAGGACATTGCCGAAAAGAGCCAGCGTGTCACTCTCAACGGAAAACAACGCAAAGAACTGTTTCGCAACTTCATGCCCGTATTGATCCTCCTGTTCGTAGCCAACCTTCTGTTGGTTATCCTCCGGGATATTAAAGAAGATTTCCTGGTGAAGATTATCGACATGAGCGGACATTCTTCCTGGCTGTTTGCACAAATAGACAGTGTTGTTACTCTTATCATCCTTGCACTTTTCGGAATGATGGTCTTTGTAAAGAGTAATATCAAAGTATTGGTCATCCTCCTGAGTATGGTGGTTGCCGGAACGGCTACCATGAGTTTCGTATCACTCAATTACGATACGCTTCAACTCAGCACCGTGACTTGGTTGTTCATCCAGAGTCTGAGCCTTTACATTGCCTACCTTTGTTTTCAAAGCATATTTTTCGACCGCTTCATAGCATGCTTTAAGATAAAAGGCAATGTAGGATTCTTTATTGTGACGATTGATTTCATCGGATATACCGGTACGGTACTCGTCTTGATGTTCAAGGAATTCTTTAATACGGATATCAATTGGCTCGATTTTTACAACCAGATGTCCGGTTATGTAGGAATAATCTGTACCGTAGCATTCAGCTGTTCTATTGTCTATCTGGTGCAGAGACATAAGAAAGAAGAACTCCTGCGCACCGGACGTGCGGTAGAAGAGAAACCGGAAATGCTGCAATCTGCATTTTCTGTGATGCCCAGCTAAAAAAACAAGGAAAATGGAACACCTTGTTGTAATAAATGATAATTTAGCGGGTTGTATTCAGTTTCCCGGGTGCGTAATCCGCACTTAAAAATCTAAACAGGTAAATAACAACTCATTATAAAATAACAAGTAAACATGAAAAGAATAGAATGTATCATTATGGACTGGGCAGGCTCTGCAGTCGATTACGGATGTTTCGCTCCGGTAGCCGCCTTCCTGAAAGCCTTCAATGAAATAGGCATCAACATCACGATGGAACAAGCCCGCCGCCCTATGGGAATGGCCAAGATAGACCACATCCGCGAACTGTTCAAGATGGACGGAGTAGGCAAGGAGTTTGAGAAACTCTATCACCGCCCCTGGAACGAACAGGACGTAATAGATATGAACGCCAAATTCGAGGAATACCTTTTTGCTTCCCTGGCAAACTACACCGACCCCATTCCCGGAGTCATCGATATCCTGAATGAACTGAGAAAACAAGGCATCAAAATAGGTTCCACCACCGGCTACACCCAAGCCATGATGGACGTAGTGCTCCCCAATGCAGCCCGCAAAGGTTACACCACCGACAAGTGTGTCACTCCCAACGACCTGCCTGCCGGACGTCCTTTCCCTTATATGATTTACCAAAACATGATCGATCTTGCCATCCCTTCAACAGACTGTGTTCTGAAGTACGGTGACACCATTGCCGACATCAAAGAGGGTATCAATGCCAAAGTCTGGACCGTCGGCGTCATACTCGGCAGTAACGAACTGGGACTAACCCAGGAGGAAGTAGAGCAAATGTCTCCCGCAACGCTCACCGCCCGGAAAGCAGAAGTCAGACAGCGCATGCTTCTGGCGGGCGCCCACTATGTGGTGGACAGTATCGAAGAACTTCCCCAAATCATAGAACTTATCAATCATAAACTGAATACGAATCATTAATCCTTTTAAATATCAAACCAATATGAAACCCTATTTATTATTAACCCCCGGCCCATTAACCACGTCAGAAACCGTAAAAGAAGCCATGATGACCGATTGGTGCACATGGGACGCCGACTATAACGTACACATTGTAGAAGAAATCCGCAAATCCCTCGTTGCCCTTGCAACTACAGCCACCGACGAATACACTTCCGTACTCTTGCAGGGAAGCGGCACTTATTGCGTGGAAGCTGTTATCGGCAGTGTTATCACTCCCAAGCACAAACTACTTATCCTCAGCAATGGCGCTTATGGTGACCGTATGGGCCATATTGCCGAATATCACGGCATCAACTACGATATGCTTGCTTTCGAAGAAACCGAACAGGTTTCCGTTGACTATGTAGACGATTACCTGTCCAACAATTCAGATATCACCCACGTAGCCGTAGTACATTGCGAAACCACTACCGGTATCCTGAACCCTCTCAAAGAGATTGCCCACATTGTGAAGCTCCACAACAAAAAGCTGATTGTAGATGCTATGAGCAGCTTCGGCGGTGTGCCTTTGGATATGTATGAATTAGGTATCGACTTCATGATCAGCAGTGCCAACAAATGCATTCAGGGTGTTCCCGGCTTCGGTTTTATCTTAGCCCGCAAATCCGAACTGTTACACTGCAAAGGTGTTTCCCGTTCACTCTCACTCGATATTTACGACCAATGGGAGACGATGGAAAAAGGACACGGCAAATGGAGGTTTACTTCACCCACCCATGTAGTAAGAGCCTTCAAGCAGGCACTTGCCGAACTGGAAGAAGAGGGGGGAGTAGCCGCCCGCCACAAGAGATATTGCGAAAACCACCGCATATTGGTAGAAGGAATGCGCACACTCGGCTTCAAAACCTTGCTGCCGGACGAATTCCAGTCGCCCATCATCACCTCTTTCCTTTACCCGAAAGCAGGTTTCGACTTCAACTCTTTCTACACCCAACTGAAAGAAAAAGGTTTTGTCATCTATCCGGGCAAGATATCCCAGGCAGATACTTTCCGCATCGGCAACATCGGAGATGTACATCCTGAAGATTTCACACGTCTGATAGAAGTAGTCCAACAAACTTCTTACTAATGAATTACCTTTCTAAATCCTCCCTGTGCCTGCTGGCGGTCATCACTTCTCTGACCGCCACAGCACAGGAAACTCTCTCCGACAAATTACAGTACAAAGTAACCGGCCGCATGCTTATGGATGGCGGTGTTTATCTCAGGAATGACAATCATTTCGGTAACGGTACGGAATTCAATGATCTGCGCATAGGCATGAAGGCCACTTACCAGCGCTGGGACATGAAAGTGGAAATAGGCTATGTAGGCAGCAAGGTTTCTATCAAAGATGCTTTCGCCACTTACACTTCCGGTAAGCATATCATCCAGGTAGGGCAATTCTACGAACCTTTCACCATGGATATGCTTTGCAGCACTTTCGACCTACGTTTCCATCAGTCACCCGGCTCTGTGCTTGCCATGACCAACAGTCGGCGTCTGGGAATTGCCTATACTTACAATGCTATGCATTATTATGCTTGCGGAGGATTGTTTACCGACAACGATATCAGTAACTTAAAGAATACCTCGCAAGGTTATGCCGTAGACGGACGTTTTGTTTACCGACCTGTAAATGAAGCAGGAAAGCTACTGCATCTCGGCATTGCCGCTATCTATCGCACTCCCGATGGTGCTTTACCGGATGATGATAACAGGAATACCTTTATCTATAAATCTGCCGGAGTAAGTACTATCGACAATCGTAACCTGATTTATGCGGAAGTGGATAATGCCCGCCATCAAGTGAAGCTGGGTACTGAACTGCTGATCTATTACGGAAAATTCTTCCTCCAAAGCGAATATATCCGTACTCAGGTGAAACGCAGGAATGCCCTTGCCGACTATACCGGACAGGGTGGATATGCGCAATGTTCGTGGCTCCTGATAGGAGATACTTATGACTATGATGCAGCTCTGGCATGTCCTGCCCGCCCCATAGGCCGCGCGCTCGAACTCTGTGGACGTTTCAATATCGTAGATATGAACGACCGGACTGCGGAAGTATTAGGCGGAGCACAAAAGGATTTTTCTCTGGGATTGAATTACTACATAAATAAGCATATAGGGGTTAAAATAAACTACAGTTATGTAATCCCCGGAAAACATATTCGGGAGATAAGCGACAAGAATTTCAGTGTATTGCAGGCAAGATTCCAGTTTATACTATAATATTTCTTTTCTTAAAGATTATATCATTTAACTCATAACGGAATGGAAATGAGCCAAATGGTCAAGTAATACTATCTTAATTCTCCTCCTCCTGGGA